>Ga0114939_10000008_pt1 | contig 196193 bp, 177 predicted proteins | sample AshMeaCrysSpring_FD_87196 | JGI IMG/M metagenome (GOLD analysis project Ga0114939, IMG submission 87196) | Groundwater microbial communities from Big Spring, Nevada to study Microbial Dark Matter (Phase II) - Ash Meadows Crystal Spring | ecosystem: Environmental > Aquatic > Deep subsurface >...
GGCACGGCCAGTGCGGGCACAGCCGGTCGGAACGCGGGTTCGGTGAGCATCAGCGGCACGACGGTAAGTACCGGTGCCATCACCGCCAGCGGCAGCGCTGGCAGTGGCGCGGGCCAGGGCGGTGGCGCGGGCGGCAGCATCAGCATCACCGGCACCGCCGGCGTCACCACCACGGCGCTGACGGCCAGTGGCGGCGCCGGCTCCACCTCCAATGCGGCCGGCGGCAACGCTGGCAGCATCACCGTGCGCAACAGCGGCAGCGGCAACCTCACCACCACCACCGTGACCGCCAGCAGCGGCAACGCCGTGGGCACGGGTGCAGGCGGCACGGCCGGCAGCATCAGCATCGAGAACACAGCCGGCAACATCACCACCGGCACGGTCACCACCACCGGCGGCACCAAGGGCGACGGCGGCAGCATCACCCTCAACGCGGCCGGCACGCTGGCCAGCGGCAACATCATCAGCTCCGGCGGCACCAGCGTCAGCGGCAACGCCGGACGCAACGCCGGTGCGGTGAGCCTGACCGGCGCGGGCATCAGCCTGGGCGCGGCCACCATCACCGCCAGCGGCTCGGCCGGGCTGGGCACCAGCCAGGCCGGCGGCAACGGTGCGGCCGTCAGCCTCACATCGACCAACGGCATCACCCAGACCGGCGCCATCACGGCCAGCGGCGGTGCCGGCTCCACCACCGCGGGTGCGGGCGGCAACGCCGGCAGCATCACGGTGAGCAACACCACAGCCGGTGCGGTCAGCCTGGGTGCCCTGACGGCCAGCACCGGCACCGCGGTGGGCACGGGCGCCGGCGGCACGGCCGGCAGCATCAGCGTCACCAATGCGGTAGCCGGCCAGGCCTTGAGCACCGGCGCGCTGTCCACGGCAGGCGGCACCGCTGGCAACGGCGGCAACATCACGCTGTCGTCGCAAGGTGCGGTGACGGTCAGCGGCACCATCTCGACCTCCGGCGCGGCGCTGGGCACCGGCAGCACCGCGGCCGGCACCAACGCCGGCAACCTCACCATCACAGGTGTGAACCGCAGCATCACGGGGGGGATCACCGCCAGCGGTGGGGCGGCACTGGCCACCGGCCTGGGCGGCGGCAACGCCGGCAACGTGTCCATCACCGGCAGCGGCACGCTCAGCACCGCCGGCATCACCGCCAGTGGCGGCGCCACGGCTGCCGCCGGGCAAGCGGGTGGCAACGGCGGCACGCTGACCCTGAACGCCACCGGTGGCCTGACGACGACCGCACTGGCCGCCAGTGGCGGTGCCGGCACCGGCACCAACAGCGCCGGCGGCAACGCCGGCACGATCAGCGTGCGCAACAACGGCAGCGGCAACCTCACCACCGGCACGCTGGCGGCACAGACCGGCGCCGCGGCGGGTACGGGGGCCGGCGGCACGGCCGGCAGCATCACGGTGAACAACACCGGCGGCAACGTGACCACCAGCACCATCACCACCACCGGTGGTACCTCGGGTGACGGCGGCAGCGTGAGCGTGATGGCCGACAGCGGCACGCTGAGCGTGGGCGCCATCACCAGCAGTGGTGGTGCGGCCACCGGCACGGCCAACGGGCGCAATGCGGGCAGCGTGACCCTGAGCGGCGCGGGTGTGACCCTGGCGGCCACCACCTCCATCACGGCCAATGGCAGCAACGGCAGCACACTGGGTGCGGGCGGCAACGGCGGTGCGGTGAGCGTGACGTCCAGCGGCGCGATCAACGCCGCCGGTGCCATCAGTGCCATCGGTGGCAATGGCGCGGGCGGCCAGCCTGTGGGTCAGGGCGGGGCGATCACGCTCAGCGCGAGCGGTGGCAATGTGACGCTGGCCGGCAGTGTGACGACCACCAACCAGGCGGTGGCGATCGACGCCGGCACCGGCACCTACACGCAGAACAACAACGTGGACGTGGCGGCCGGTACCGGCGCCATCACCGTGACGGCCGACACGGTGGCTATCGGCACGAACACCGGCAACAACGCGCTGACCACCAGCGGCACCCTGACGCTCAAGACCAAGACGGCCAGCCGGGACATGTCGTTGGGCGGCAGTGCCGGCTTTGACCTTTCCGCGGCGGAGATCACGGCGATTGCCACTGGCGCCACCGGCCCCATCGTCATCGGCGCCAGCGCCAGCACCGGTACCCTGACGATCGGTTCCGCTGTCAATCTGGCCGGCAAGAGCGTGACGCTCAATGCCGGTTCGATCAGCGACAGTGGCGTCAAGACCATCACGGCGAGCAACCTCACGCTCAATGCCCAGGGTCAGATCGGCAGCGATGGCAGCAACGGCATCGACGTGGCGGTGACCAACCTGAGCGTGAACACCAGCGGCAACGCCAACGCCTTTGTGCGCAGCGGCGCGGTCAACCTCGGCGTGGGCAGCAGCGCGGGCGCCAATGTGGGCAGCGGCACGCTGGAGCTGGTGGCCACCGGCAACGTGACGCAGACCGCCTCCACCGGCAACCTCACCGCCGGCACGCTGAAGGTCAAGACGCTTTCCGCCGGCACGGCCAACATCACGCTCACCAACAGCGGCAACGACGTCGCCACGATCGACCTGAAGGCACGCAATGCCGGCGATACCGCCAACGCGGTCGGCGCGCTGCAGTACGGCGACGCCAACGGCTTTGACGTCGCGGCCCTGGCCACCACCGGCAACGCCACGCTGTCGGCCGGCGCGGCGGTCAGTCAGTCCGGCGCCGTCGTGGCCAATGGCCTGGCACTCACCGGCAGCGGCGGCGCCTACACGCTGCGCCATAGCGGCAATACAGTGAGTACGCTGGCGGCCAATACCGGCAGCGTCGACTACAGCCAAGCCGGCGCGCTCACCGTCGGGACCGTGGGCGTGGCTGGCGTCACGACCACCGGCAGCGCCAAGATCGAGACCACCGGCACCAGCGCCAACCTGACGCTGAACAACGCCGTGGCCTCCAGCGCCAGCGGCGACGCGGTGGTGCTCAAGGCTGGCAGTTCCAACGCCGCTGGCGTGGCCACGGGCGGGCAGCTGGTCAACAACGTCGGCGCCAGCGGCATCCAGGCCAGCAATGGCCGCTACCTGGTGTACAGCGGCGACCCGGCCAGCACGCTCGAAGGGGTGAGCGGCTACAGCAAGCGCTACAACAGCGATGCGAGCTACCAGCCGGCCACCGGCAGCGGCAACCTGTTCCTGTACCGCGTGGCACCGACGCTGACCATCTCGGTGTCCAACACAGCGACCAACACCCAGCGCGTCTATGGCCAGGCGAATCCAACGTTCAGCGGCACAGCCAGCGGCTTCATCGACGGTGACACCGAGGCCAGCGTCGGCGTGACGCGCAGCACCTCCGCTGTCTACAACACCCCGGTGGGTGATGTGGCGGTGACGGCGGCCGCCACCAACAAGGAAAATTACACCCTGGTGCTCAACCACGGCGCCATGAAAATCACGCCGGCGACCATCAGCGAGGTGACCGGCATCCGCGCGCTCAACAAGCCGGTGGACGGCAATACCAGCGCGACGCTCAACACGGCGGGAGCGGTCTTCAACGGCATCGTGGCGGGCGACGTGCTGAGTGTGGCCAGCGCCAGCGGCAGATTCGACAGTCCCACGGTGGGAGCCGACAAGACGGTGTACATCTCCGGCATCACGCTCGGCGGCGCGGCATCCGGCAACTACATCCTGGCCAAGACCACGGCCACGACGCGGGCCAGCATCACCGACCTGTCTACCGCCAACAAGCAGCCGCTGCCGACGGACACGTTCGCGGCGACCACGGCGGTGCCACTGGCCAGCGTGTCGACTGCCGGCGCGCCGCTGGTGGCCATCGTGCGCGGCGGCGGTGGCGACTGGGGCGTGGCATCGACAGCCGCTACCGCGGATCGCGTTGAAACCGCGGCGGGCCTGAGCTTCTGGCCGCTGTCGCTGTTCGATCTGTCGGCCCTGCCGGCCACGGCAGCGGGCATGCAGCGCCTCCTGCTCCCTGCAGGTGCTGGCGACAATGGCGATGCGGGGGAAGAGTTGCGCAAGCTCCCGGCGCAAACGCCGTGAAGTTCTGGTGTGCTTGGCTTTACGCGGCGTTGAGTTCGGCCAGCCGCTGCGGCGTGCCCACATCGGTCCAGGCGCCGGTGTAGAGCTCGGCGTTCACCCGTCCGGCGTCCATGGCCCGGCGCAGCAGCGGCGCCAGCGCCGCCTTCACGCCCTGCGGGTTGCCGGCCGGCACATCGCACCACGGCGCCTCGAACAGCGCGCGCCGGTACAGCCCAATGGTGCTGTAGGTGTAGCGCGGGCCGGGGTGATCCGGCGGCAGGTTGAGGGCCAGGCCCTCGGGCGAGAGGCCGAAGTCGCCCTTGGGGTTGTGCGCCGGGTTGGGCACCAGCCACAGGTGGGCCAGCGCGTCGCTGGCCGCAAAGCGTTGCACCGCGTCTGGCGAGAAGACAAAGTCCGGCGTGTACACATCCCCCGCCAGTACCCAGAACATTTCCCCCAGCTGCGGCAGCGCACGCACGATGCCACCCGCGGTTTCCAGCGCACCACCGAAATCCACACCCTCGTGCGAGTATGAAATTGATAGCGCCTCACGCCCGTCCGACAAGGGTTGCGGGCCAAAATGATCTGGGATCTGCTCACCCAGCCAGGCGGTGTTGATGACGATGTCGGTGTAGCCGCTGCGTGATAAAGCGTCCACATGCCATTGCAGCAGCGGCTTGCCGCGCACCGGCAGCAACGGCTTGGGCGTGGTGTCGGTCAACGGCCGCATGCGTTCGCCGCGGCCGGCGGCCAGCAGCATGGCCTTGATGGGGGAGGAGGAATGCATCAGGGCGCACTGTAGACGATCCCGACCGCGTCTGAGCTGCCGCCCCGCGCCGGGCCGGACCGCCGCGCGGGGCCGGTAAAATAGCGGGTTTCCCCTGATCCCCCTTTCCGGAGCGGCCCCGACATGGCAGATACCCAACAGATGGCCAACGCAATCCGCGCGTTGGCAATGGACGCAGTGCAACAAGCCAACTCCGGACACCCGGGGGCGCCCATGGGCATGGCCGACATGGCGGTGGCGCTCTGGGGCGAGCACCTCAAGCACAACCCCACCAACCCGCAGTGGGCTGACCGCGACCGCTTCGTGCTGTCCAACGGCCACGCCTCCATGCTGCTGTACGCGCTGCTGCACCTGAGCGGCTACGACCTGCCGTTGCAGGAGCTGAAGAACTTCCGCCAGCTGCACAGCAAGACCGCCGGCCACCCCGAAGTGGGCGTGACCCCCGGCGTCGAGACCACCACCGGCCCGCTGGGCCAGGGCGTGACTAACGCCGTGGGCCTGGCCCTGGCCGAGAAGCTGCTGGCCAAGGAATTCAACCGCGACGGCCATGCCATCGTCGACCACCACACCTATGTGTTCCTGGGTGACGGCTGCATGATGGAAGGCATCAGCCATGAGGCCGCCTCGCTGGCCGGCGCCTGGAAGCTCAACAAGCTGATCGCGCTGTACGACGACAACGGCATCTCCATCGACGGCCAGGTCACGCCCTGGTTTGCCGACAACACCGCGCTGCGTTTTGTCGGCTACGGCTGGAACGTCATCGGCCCGGTGGACGGCCACGACGCCGCGGCCGTGTCGCGTGCCATTGCCGACGCCAAGAACTCGGCCGACAAGCCGTCGCTGATCATCTGCAAGACCGCCATCGGCAAGGGTAGCCCGAACCGCGCCAACACCGCCAAGGCGCACGGCGAACCGCTGGGCGCGGAAGAGATCAAGCTCACGCGCGAGGCGCTGGGCTGGAGCCACACCCCGTTCGAGATTCCGCAAGCCGTCTACAACGACTGGAACGCCAAGACCCGCGGCCTGTCGCTGGAAGCTGCGTGGGACGCCAAATTCGCCGCCTACAAGGCCGCCTACCCCGAGCTGGCCGCCGAGTTCAAGCGCCGCATGGCCGGCGAACTGCCGAAGAACTTTGCCCAGGTGGCGGTGGACGCGGCGATTGCTGCCCACACCAAGGCCGAGACCGTGGCCACCCGCAAGGCCAGCCAGCTGGCGCTGGAAGCCTTCACCGCCGCGTGCCCTGAGCTGCTGGGCGGCTCGGCCGACCTGACCGGCTCCAACCTCACCAACACCAGCCACACGCCCAACCTGCGCTTCGACCAGGCCGGCGAGCCCAATGGCGGCCGCCACATCAACTACGGCGTGCGCGAGTTCGGCATGGCCGCCATCATGAACGGCGTGGCGCTGCATGGCGGCTTCATCCCCTACGGCGGCACCTTCCTGACCTTCAGCGACTACTCGCGCAACGCCATCCGCATGGCCGCGCTGATGAAGCAGCGCGTGATCCATGTCTTCACGCACGACTCCATCGGCCTGGGTGAAGACGGCCCCACGCACCAGTCGGTCGAGCATGGTGCCAGCCTGCGCCTGATTCCCAACCTCGACGTCTGGCGCCCGGCCGACACGGCTGAGACGGCCATCGCCTGGGCCGTGGCGCTGGAGAACAAGACCCGCCCCACTGCCCTGCTGCTGAGCCGCCAGAACGTGCCCTACGCGCCCAAGAAAGACCTGGGCGACATCAGCCGCGGCGCCTATGTGCTGTCCGAGCCGGCCGACATCGGCCTCAAGGGCAAGGCGCAGGCCGTGATCGTCGCCACCGGCTCCGAAGTGCAGCTGGCGCTGAAGGCGCAGGAACTGCTGGCCGCGAAGAAGATCGCCGTGCGCGTGGTCTCCATGCCCAGCACCACCACCTTCGACCGCCAGACCGTGGCTTACAAGTCGTCCGTGCTGCCCGCCGGCCTGCCGCGCGTGGCGGTGGAGATGGGTGTGACGGAGGGCTGGTGGAAATACGGCTGTGCGGCCGTGGTCGGCATCGACAGCTATGGCGAGTCGGCCCCGGCGCCGGTGCTGTTCAAGCACTTCGGCTTCACGCCCGAGAACGTGGCTGACACGGTGCAGGCCGTGCTGGCCAAGCGCTGATCTGGTTTATCGGTTTGTTTTTTAACTCTTGAAAGAGCCCATCATGACGATCAAAGTAGGCATCAACGGATTCGGCCGCATCGGCCGCATGGTGTTCCGCGCTGCGGTGCAGAACTTCTCCGACATCGAAGTCGTGGCCATCAACGACCTGCTCGAGCCCGACTACCTCGCCTACATGCTCAAGTACGACAGCGTGCATGGCCGCTTCAAGGGTGACATCGCCGTCGAAGGCAACACCCTGGTCGTCAACGGCAAGAAGATCCGCCTGACGCAAGAGCGCGACCCGGCCAACCTGAAGTGGAACGAAGTGGGCGCCGACGTCGTGGTGGAAGCCACCGGCCTGTTCCTGGACAAGGCCAGCGCCGAGAAGCACCTGGCCGCCGGTGCCAAGAAGGTCATCATGTCCGCCCCGTCGAAGGACGACACCCCGATGTTCGTCTTCGGCGTCAACGACAAGAGCTACGCCGGCCAGGCCATCATCTCCAACGCGTCCTGCACCACCAACTGTCTGGCGCCCGTGGCCAAGGTGCTGAACGACAGGTGGGGCATCAAGCGCGGCCTGATGACCACCGTGCACGCCGCCACCGCTACCCAGAAGACCGTAGATGGCCCGTCCAACAAGGACTGGCGCGGCGGCCGTGGCATCCTGGAAAACATCATCCCCTCCTCCACCGGTGCCGCCAAGGCCGTGGGCGTGGTCATCCCCGAGCTGAACAAGAAGCTCACCGGCATGTCCTTCCGCGTGCCGACCTCCGACGTGTCGGTGGTGGACCTGACGGTGGAACTGGTCAAGGAAGCCAGCTACAAGGACATCTGCGCCGAGATGAAGGCCCAGAGCCAGGGCGCGCTCAAGGGCGTGCTGGGCTACACCGAAGACAAGGTGGTGGCCACCGACTTCCGCGGCGAGAGCTGCACCTCGGTGTTCGACGCCGAAGCCGGCATCGCCCTGGACGGCACCTTCGTCAAGGTGGTGAGCTGGTACGACAACGAGTGGGGCTACTCCAACAAGTGCCTGGAGATGGTGCGCGTCGTCGCCAAGTAAGGCACGCCGCCCTTCCCCTTGCAGGGGGCGCAGGCAGCAGCCCGGCGAAGCCGGTTCTGCGCCTGACCACGAACAAAAAACGCGCCTTCGGGCGCGTTTTTCATGGGCGATGTCTTTGTTATCAGTGGTGATGCCCATGCGCCCCGTGCGCATGGCCGTGGGCGACTTCTTCGGCACTGGCGGCACGTACTTCCACGACCTTGATCGCGAAGCGCAGCACCTTGCCGGCGTGGGGGTGGTTGCCGTCGAGCAGTACCTGCGGGCCCTTGATCTTGACCACGTTGAACACTTGCTCGCGTCCGTCTTCGGTCGTGCCGCGCAGCTGGCCGCCCACCTTCACGCCGGGCGGGAATTCGCTCTTGGGAATGGTGCGCACCAGGCCTTCGTCGCGCATGCCGAAGGCTTCTTCCGGCTGCAGCACGAGGTTGGTGCTGTAGCCGGCAGCCTGGCCCTCCAGCACGGCCTCCAGTTTGGGGAAGGTGTTGCCGTAGCCGCCGTGCAGGTAGGCCTGCTCGCCGGATTCAAGCGGTTTGCCCTGCGCGTCGGCGACGCTGTAGCGGATGGTGACGACGGTGTCTTTGCTGATCTGCATGAAAAATTCTTGAATCAAATTGGGCTTGAGCCCTTGTTGCTAGTGCGCTGGCAGCTATGAATTTAATAGCTATCCAAGGTGCTTGCCGACGATGCCGGCGAGCTCGAACATGGTGATCTGCGGCTTGCCGAACACCGGCAGCAGCTTGGCGTCGGCATTGATGGCGCGCTTGTTGGTTGCGTCCTGCAGGCCGTTGGCCTTGATGTAGTCCCACAGCTTCTTGACCACCTCGGTGCGCGCCACCGGCTCCGCCCCGATGACGGCAGCCAGCGCCGCGCTCGGCGCCTTGCCCGCGGCCGGCTTGCGAGGGGCCTTGGGCGTGGCGGTCTTCGTTTTGGCCGCTGCCTTCTTGGCCGGGGCCTTCTTCGCTGCGGCCTTTTTGGCAGCGGGCGCCGCCGCTGTCTTGGCCGCGGTCTTGCGCGGCGGGAACTTACTCGGCGCGAATTCGAAATTCACCTTGCCGGCCTCGGCGTCCCACGCCAGCATGGCCTTGAAGGGGCGGCGCGTGCGCATGGAGACGAACTTGTCGAGCATGTCGGTCTTGCCAGTGGCCAGCAGCTTCATCATCTGCTCGCGCTCCACCGGCTGCTGCAGGATGATCTGGCCGCTCTTGAAGTCGCAGCTCGGCGTGGGCTGGGCGGCAGTGGGAACACTCTTTTCGCAGACGTAATTCTTGCCGTGCTCGTACACCGCGCCGCCGCACTTGGGGCAGGCGCCGAGTGACTCCTTGCCCGCAAAGTCCACCAGCTCACCGGTTTCCGATTCGTCTTCGTTGCCGAAGTCGAACTCCAGTTTCCAGTTCTTCTCTTCGTCGCTGTACTTGAGGATGATCTCGGCCACGAAAGGCCAGCCGGCCTTGGAGCGGAAACCGTCCAGCGGGCCAATGTGCTTGTCGCGCAGGAACTGCTCCACCTCCGCCACCTCGAAGGTGCGGCCGGCGGGCGTCTTGCCGAAGGAGAAGCCGCAGCCTTCCGAGTTGCCGTCCTGGCCGGTGCAGGCGTAACGGCGGTAGTTTTCCTTCACCACGCCGCCGCAGTTGGGGCAGGGCGTGGTGAGGGTGGCGTAGTCGCCGGGCACGGTGTCGCGGTCGTATTCCTTGGCCTTGCGCACGATGCGTTCGGTCATGTCGGCGATCTCGCGCATGAAGGCGTCACGGGAGAGGCGACCGTGCTCCATCTCGGCCAGCTTGTATTCCCACTCGCCGGTCAGCTCGGGCTTGGAGAGTTCTTCCACACCCAGGCCGCGCAAGAGGGTCATCAGCTGGAAGGCCTTGGCGGTGGGAATCAGCTCGCGCCCTTCGCGCAGCATGTACTTCTCGGCAATCAGGCCTTCGATGATGCTGGAGCGCGTGGCTGGTGTGCCCAGGCCTTTCTCGTGCATGGCCTCGCGCAGCTCGTCGTCCTCGATCAGCTTGCCGGCGCCTTCCATGGCGGAGAGCAGCGTGGCTTCGGAGTAGCGCGCCGGCGGCTTGGTCTTCAGGCCCTTGGGTTCGACGGTCTCCGTCTTCACCTTTTCGTTGGGCTGCACCGGCACCAGCATCTTGCTGCTGCCTTCGCCCGGGGCCAGTTCGTCCTCGGCCTCCTTGCCGTAGATGGCCAGCCAGCCTGGCTTGACCAGCACCTTGCCCTCACTCTTGAAGCTGTGGCCGGCGGCGCTGGTGATGCGGGTGGTCACCTGGTATTCCGCACTGGGGAAGAACACCGCCATGAAGCGGCGCACCACCAGGTCGTACAGCTTTTGCTCGGCATCGCTCAGGCCGCTGGGCGCCTGCAGCGTGGGGATGATGGCAAAGTGGTCGCTGACCTTGGCGTTGTCGAAGATGCGCTTGCTGGGCTTGATGTAGTTGTTGTTCAGTGCGGTCAGCGCATGCGGCGCCAGGTGCTTCATGCCGGAGTCGGCCAGCATGCCGAAGGTCTCCTTCACCACGGGCAGGTAGTCTTCGGGCAGGTGGCGCGAATCGGTACGCGGGTAGGTCAGGGCCTTGTGGCGTTCGTACAGGCTTTGCGCCAGCGACAGCGTCGTCTTGGCCGAGAAGCCGAACTTGCCGTTGGCCTCGCGCTGCAGGCTGGTCAGGTCGAACAGGCCGGGCGAGGCCTGGGTGGTGGGCTTGCTCTCCTCGCTCACCGTGGCCGTCTGGCCGCGCACGGCGTCGGCAATGGCGCGCGCCTCAGCCTCGCTCCAGACGCGGTCGGCCTTCTTCTCGGCATCGTCTTCGGTCTTCTTCCACTTCGGGTCGAACCACTTGCCGGCGTACTCGCCGGCCTGGGCGCCGAAGCTGGCGTGCACCTCCCAGTAGTCGCGGCTGATGAACTTGCGGATTTTCTCCTCGCGCTCCACCACCACGGCCAGCGTAGGTGTCTGCACCCGGCCGACGGTGGTGAGGAAGAAGCCGCCGTCGCGCGAATTGAAGGCCGTCATGGCGCGCGTGCCGTTGATGCCCACCAGCCAGTCGGCCTCGGAGCGGCTGCGCGCGGCGTCGGCCAGCGGCAGCATCTGCTGGTCGGAGCGCAGGTGCTCAAAGCCGTCGCGGATGGCCTGCGGCGTCATGCTCTGCAGCCACAGGCGGCTGACCGGCTTACCCAGAGGCTTGGCGCCACCGGCGTACTGCTCGATCAGGCGGAAGATCAGCTCCCCCTCGCGGCCCGCGTCACAGGCGTTGATCAGCTGGCCCACGTCCTTGCGTTTGGCCAGCTTCACCACCGCGTTCAGGCGCGTCTTGGTCTTGTCCACCGGCTTGAGTTCGAAGTGCGGCGGAATCACCGGCAGGTGGGTGAAGCTCCACTTGCCGCGCTTGACGTCGTACTGCTCGGGCGCCTGGATCTCCACCAGGTGGCCGACGGCGCTGGTCACTACATAGCTTTCGCTCTCGAAGTATTCGTCATGCTTCTCGAACTTGCCCGCCACGGGCGTCAAGGCGCGCACGATGTCCTGCGCCACGGAAGGCTTCTCGGCAATGACCAGCGTTTTCAAGGAAGCGGTACTTTTCATCTGACTACAATCCAGTTCTCGCGCGCGCATGCGCGCGCCTACGTGAGCGCGCACACGCGCGCCCATACGGATTCACCTTACCAAATTTTTCTGACGTGTCCAAGCAAGCCCCCGTTCCTTCCAGCCGTCGCATCCAGACCCGCCGCTCCGGCGTTCACGGCAAGGGGGTGTTTGCCGTGCAGGACATCGCCGAGGGCGAGACCCTCATCGAGTACGTGGGTGAAGTGATTTCCTGGGAGGAGGCGCAGCGCCGCCACCCGCACGACCCCAAGGACCCGAACCACACCTTCTACTTCCACGTCGACGAAGACCACGTCATCGACGCCAAGCACGGCGGTAACTCCTCGCGCTGGATCAACCATTCCTGCGATCCGAACTGCGAAGCCGACGAGGTGGAGGGCCGTGTCTTCATCAAGGCGCTGCGCAACATCAAGGCCGGCGAGGAACTGAACTACGACTACGGCCTGATCATCGACGAGCCCTACACCAAGAAGCTCAAGGCCGAGTACCCCTGCTGGTGCGGCAGCAAGAACTGTCGCGGCACCCTGCTGGCGCCAAAGGACGACGAACCGAAGAAGGCCAAGAAGAAAGACAAGAAGAAGGCCGAGGCCAAGACAGACGCGGTGAAGAAAGACAAGGCCGGCAAGGACAAGGCGAAGAAGGCCAAGGCCGACAAGGGCAAGTCTGGCAAGAAGAAAGCCAAGGGCAGCAAGCGCTGACCTGACCGTCGCGGCCGACGCAGGCAGACACGATGACGCAGCGCGGGCTTGCCCTCAACTGGCCGGCCGAGGCCATCTGGGAGGCGGTGGCACCCGCCCTCCCCGGCTTCACCGTCGAGGTGCTGCCCAGCGTCGACTCCACCAATACCGAACTGATGCGCCGCGCGCGCGCTGGCCAGACCGAGCCGGTGCTGTTGGTAGCCGAGGCGCAGAGCGCCGGCCGCGGCCGCCTGGGCCGCCAGTGGCAGGGTGCCACGGCGGCCGACGTGGGCGCCACCCTCACCTTCTCTCTGGGCCTGCCGCTGCAGATGGCCGACTGGTCCGGTCTGTCGCTGGCCGTGGGCCTAAGCGTGGTGCAGAGCCTGCATCCGGCGCTGCAGCTCAAGTGGCCCAACGATGTCTGGCTGCACGGGCGCAAGCTCGCCGGCGTCCTGATCGAGACCGCCAGCGTCGGTACCCTGCGCTACGCGGTGATCGGCATCGGCATCAACATCGCCCCGCGCGAGGCGGCTGGCCTGAGCACGCCGCCAGCCTGGCTGCAGGAGCTCGAACCCGGCCTGGACGCCCCGGCGGCCCTGCGGCGCGTGGTGCCGCCGCTGGTGCAGATGCTGCAGCGTTTTGCCCAACACGGTTTTGCCCCGCTGCGCCCGGCTTATGCCACGCGCGACGCGCTGGCCGGCCGCCCCGTGCAACTGAGCGACGGCACCCAGGGGCTGGCCCAGGGTGTGGACGACGACGGTGCCCTGCTGGTGCATACTTTGGCCGGACTGGCCCGCATCAACAGTGCCGAGGTCAGCGTCCGTCCTTCCGCCTGAACTGCCACTGAATCCGTCCGAAGCAATGCTGCGACTCCTTGTTCTTGTGCTGGTGCTGCTCAACGCCCTGTACTACGCCTGGTCGCACGAGCTGCTGCGCGACTACGGCTTCGGCCCCACGCCGCAGACCGAGCCGCAGCGGCTGGCCCAGCAGATCCGTCCCGAGGCCGTGCGCATCCTGCCGGCCGAGGAGGCCCGCCGGCTTGAACCAACGACGCAGGCACAGCCCCAGCCCAAACCGGCCGAGTGCCTGCAAGCTGGTTTGTTCGACGACACCCAGGTCGCGGTACTGCGCCGCGCGCTGGAAGGCGCGCTGCCACCCGGCTCCTGGCTGCTGGACGCGGCGGTGGAGCCTGCGCGCTGGATCGTCTACATGGGCCGCTACCCCAACGCCGAGGCGCTGGCGCGCAAGCGCGCCGAGCTGGCCAACCTCAACCTGCGTTTCGAGCCGCTGATCAACCCCGAGCTGGAACCCGGTCTGTCGCTCGGCGGCTTCACCACCCAAGCCGCCGCCAACGACGAGCTGGCCGCGCTCAACCGCCGTGGCGTGCGCACCGCCCGCGTGGTGCAGGAACGTGCCGAGTCGCGCGGCAGTTTGCTGAAGATTCCGGCGGCCGACGAGACCTTGCGCGCGCGCCTGGATGAGGTCAAGCCGGCGCTGGCGGGCAAGCCGCTGCGCAGCTGCAAGTAACCACGGCTCAGGCCAGTTCGAAGCGCACGCTGAAGCGCGCGCCAGGCGGCGTCTGGCCTGGGCGGGTGTCGTCCACCGTGATGGTGGCCTGGTGCTGGTGGGCGATTTCCTGTGCGATCGGCAGGCCCAGGCCGGAGCCGTCGGCCTCCACGCCGAGTGCACGGTAGAAAGGCTGGAACACCAGTTCACGTTCGGCCGGCGGGATGCCGGGTCCCGAATCTTCCACCTGCAGCAGGATGATCTTGCCGAAGGGGTCGGCCAGTACGCGCGCGGTGATGACGCCCGGCTGGGCCGCACTGGAGGGGGTGTAGTTGATCGCGTTGTCGAGCAGGTTGCGCACCAGTTCCTTGAGCAGTGTGGGATTGCCTTCCAGCATCACCCCGGGTGTGCCGGGCTGCGCCCCCTCGTAGCCGAGGTCGATGTGCTTGTCCATGGCGCGCGGCACGCAATCGCGCACGACGTCCATCGTGAGCCGGGCGAGGTCGCAGCTTTGCCGGCTGATGGCGGTGTTGCCGCTCTCGGCACGCGCCAGTGCCAGCAGCTGGTTGACGGTGTGAGTCGCGCGGATGCTGGAGCGGCCGATCTGGCGTAGCGACTGCTTGAGCTCTTCCGCATTGGTGCCCTCGCGCTGTGCCAGGTCGGCCTGCATGCGCAGCCCGGCCAGTGGCGTCTTGAGCTGGTGTGCAGCGTCGGCCAGGAAGCGCTTCTGCGTAGCGATCGAGTCCTTCAGGCGCAGCAGCAGGTCGTTGACCGAGGCCACCAGGGGTGCCACCTCCAGTGGCACGGACTGCACGTCCAGCGGGCTGAGGTCATCGGGCTTGCGCGCGCGAATGCGCTCTTCCAGCCGGTGCAGCGGCTTGATCGCCTGCACCAGCGCCAGCCACACCAGCAGCACGGCCAGCGGCAGCGTGACGAACTGCGGCAGCATGACGCCCTTGATGATCTCGGCGGCCAGCACTGAGCGCTTGTCCAGTGTCTCGCCCACCTGCACCAGCGCCATCTTGGCATTGGGCAGGTTCAACGGCACCCACATGTAGGCGACCTTGATGTCCAGGCCGTGGAATTCAGCGTCGCGCAGCCGCACCTGACCGGGGATGACGACTTCGTCTTCCGGCGGCAGCGGAAAGTCGCGCTCGCCGCTGAGGTACTCGCCGCGGGCGCCCAGCACCTGGTAGTAGACGGTGTCCTCGTCGCTGGCGCGCAGCAGCTCGCGTGCCGGCAACGGCAGGTTGAACTGCACGTGCTGGCGGTTGACGGTGATCAGCTCGGCCAGCGCGTTGACGTTGTATTCCAGCGCGCGGTCGAACGGCTTGCCGGCGATGCTCTGCGCCACCAGCCAGGTCAGCACCAGGCTGATCGGCCACAGCAGCAGCAGCGGCGTGAGCATCCAGTCGAGGATCTCCCCGAACAGCGAGCGCTGCTCACGCTGGAAGAGCTTCATCGGCATGGCGTGGGCACCAGGGCGGCGGGCCGGCGGGCGTTGCGGGCACGGCCCGGGGTCACTGGATCTTTTCCAGGCAGTAGCCCAGGCCGCGCACGGTGGCGATGCGGATCGGTCCCTTCTCGATCTTCTTGCGCAGGCGGTGGATGTAGACCTCGATGGCGTTGTTGCTCACCTCTTCGCCCCACTCGCACAGGCGCTCCACCAGCTGGTCCTTGCTGACCAGGCGGCCGGTGCGCTGCAGCAGCACTTCGAGCAGGCCGAGTTCGCGCGCCGACAGCTCGACCATCTTGCCGTCGATGGTGGCGACGCGGCCAGCCTGGTCATAGACCAGCGGGCCGTGCTTGATGTTGTTGCTGGTGCTGCCCATGCCGCGGCGCACCAGCGCGCGCACGCGCGCCTCCAGTTCCTGCAGCGAGAACGGCTTGGCCATGTAGTCGTCGGCGCCGTAGTCCAGGCCCTTGACGCGTTCCTCCACGCTGTCGGCGGCGGTGAGGATCAACACCGGCAGTGTGGAGCCACGCGCACGCAGTTTCTTCAGCACCTCCAGCCCGTGCATCTTGGGCAGACCGAGGTCGAGGATCAGCAGGTCGAATTCGCTGTTGGTCATCAGGGCCGCATCGGCTTCGGTGCCGGTGGCGACGTGGTTGACGGCGGCGCCGGAATTGCGCAGGGTGCGCAACAGACCATCGGCCAGCACCTGGTCGTCTTCGGCTATCAGAATTCGCATGCTTGTCTCCTTCACGCGGCCACACTGGGGGTGCCTGCGCTTGTTCCTGATTTTAGGCCCTCAAGGTGTGAGGTCTTGTCCGTACGTCGCGCGGCGGCCGGGCGCGCCTCAGGCAGAGGGCTCCAGCGTGCCCAGCCCCTCGCTGGCGTAGGCTTCCAGCCCGAGGGCGATCACCGCTGCCACCTCGTCGCCCACGGCCTGCTTGAGTTCGGCCTCGGCCTGTGCCACCGCCAGCTCGAAGGCCTTGAGCCAGGCCAAGCCGGCGGACGTGAAGCGCACCTTCTTCGCCCGGGCGTCGCCACCGTCGGCTTCGCGCGTGACCAGACCCCAGGCTTCGCACTGGTCCACCAGCTTGCCCATGGCCTGTTTGCTCATGCCGGCCTGGTCGGCCAGCTCGGTCAGGCGCGAACCCTGCAGCGCCAGATGGCGGGTGATGTGGATGTGCGCGGCGCTGACCTGGCCGCGCGCCGCCAGGTTCGACAGCGCCAGCGGCGCCTCGGCGCTGCGCGCCATCAGCTGTAGCACGCGGGCGTCGAAGCGGCGCATGGCGTGGCCGAGCAGGCGGCCCAGGTGGGTCTGGCGCCAGCGGTCGTCGATGGGTAGGGAGGTTGCAGTCACGGCTAAATGGTAAACCAAGATGACTAAAAAATGGGTTTACCGACGGATATGACGACGCTAGACTACTGTTCAAGTATCCAGCCTGTGATTAAAAACAAGGGCTGAGACGAATCAACCCCCGCAATTTCAAGGAGATCTCCATGGACGCAGTCGTCAAGGGCACGAAAGCCGATGCCGCCAACAGCGAAAAAGCCAAGGCCCTGCAGGCCGCACTGGCCCAGATCGAGAAACAGTTCGGCAAGGGCACCATCATGCGCCTGGGCGAAGGCGAAGCCATTGAGGACATCCAGGTGGTCTCCACCGGTTCGCTGGGGCTGGACATCGCGCTGGGCGTCGGCGGTCTGCCGCGCGGCCGTGTGATCGAGATCTACGGCCCGGAATCGTCCGGCAAGACCACGCTGACGCTGCAGGTGATTGCCGAAATGCAGAAGCTGGGCGGCACTTGTGCCTTCGTCGACGCCGAGCACGCGTTGGACGTGCAGTACGCGCAGAAGCTGGGCGTGAACCTGCCCGACCTGCTGATTTCCCAGCCCGACACCGGCGAGCAGGCGCTGGAGATCGTTGACAGCCTAGTCCGCTCTGGCGCGGTGGACTTGGTGGTGGTGGACTCGGTGGCGGCACTGACGCCGAAGGCCGAGATCGAGGGCGAGATGGGCGACAGCCTGCCGGGTTTGCAGGCGCGCCTGATGAGCCAGGCGCTGCGCAAGCTCACCGCCACCATCAAGAAGACCAACTGCACGGTGATCTTCATCAACCAGATCCGCATGAAGATCGGCGTCATGTTCGGCTCGCCCGAGACCACCACCGGCGGCAATGCGCTGAAGTTCTACGCCTCGGTGCGCCTGGACATCCGCCGCACCGGCACCATCAAGAAGGGCGAAGAGGCCATCGGCAACGAGACCAAGGTCAAGGTGGTGAAGAACAAGGTGTCGCCTCCCTTCAAGACAGCCGAGTTCGACATCCTGTTCGGCGAGGGCATCAGCCGCGAGGGCGAGATCATCGACATGGGGGTGAACGCGCGCATCATCGACAAGTCCGGCGCCTGGTATGCCTACAACGGCGAGAAGATCGGCCAGGGCCGCGACAACGCGCGTGAGTTCCTGCGCGAGAACCCGGAGCTGGCGCACGAGATCGAGAACAAGGTGCGCGAGTCGCTGGGCATTCCGCTGCTCAACGCGGCGACTGACGCCGAGTAAGTCCAGCCAGTCCGCAGACCATGGCATTCGAGCAGCCTTCGCTCAAAGGCCGGGCCCTGAGGCTGCTCAGCACCCGCGAGCATTCGCGGGTGGAGCTCGAACGCAAGCTGCGCCCCTACGAGACCGAGCCCGGCATGCTGGCGCAGGCGCTCGATGAGCTGCAGGCCAAGGGCTTCATCAGCGAGCAACGGGTGGTGGAGTCGGTGCTGCACCGGCGCGCGGGCAAGCTGGGTGCGGCGCGCCTCCGGCAGGAGCTGCAGGACAAGGGGCTGGCGCCTGAGCTGGTGGCACAGGCGCTGGATGGGCTGCGTGGCAGCGAGTTCGAGCGCGCGCAGGCGGTCTGGCGCAAGAAGTTCGGCATGGTGCCTGCCACGCCGGCCGAGCGCGCCAAGCAAGCGCGCTTTCTGATGACGCGCGGCTTTGCCGCCGACGTGGTGCGGCGTGTGCTGTCCTCTGCCGGCGCGCCCGACTCGGATGAGGAATGAAATTGGGTCCCGACCCTTGTGGGGTAAGCTCCAGTAGCTACTGAAAACGTAGCAAACTGCGCTGGCGTCTTACAGCCCGAGCATCAGCTTGAGGTTCTGCACCGCCGCACCGCTGGCGCCTTTACCCAGGTTGTCCAGGCGTGCCACCAGCACCGCGTGGCGGAAGCCGTCCTCGGCGCCATGGTTGGCGTACACGCGCAACTCCATCTTGTTGGTGTCGGCCAGCGCCACGGCATCGAGCTTGCCATCGGTGGTGGCGGGCTCCACCGTCACCCACTCGCTACCAGCATAGTGCCGCGCCAGCGCGTCGTGCAGTTGCTGCGCACTGGGCTGGCCTGGCAAGGTGTCTAGGTGCAGCGGCAGCTGCACCAGCATGCCCTGGCGGAAGTTGCCCACCGAAGGGATGAACAGCGGGCGACGCGTCAGCCCGGTGTACTTCATGATCTCGGGCAGGTGCTTGTGCTTCAGGCCCAGCGCGTAGAGCTCGAACGGCGGTGCGCTGCCAGCTTCGTAGGCCTCGATCATGCTGCGGCCGCCGCCTGAGTAGCCGCTGACCGAGGGCAGTGTGAGCGGGAAGTCCTTCGGGATAAGGCCGGCATCGACCAGCGGGCGAATGAGCGCAATGGCACCGGTGGCGTAGCAGCCTGGGTTCGCCACGCGGCGGGCCTGCTGCACCGCAGCCTTCTGGCCGGCTGCGAGTTCGGGAAAGCCGAACACCCAGCCATCCTTGGTGCGATGCGCGGTGGAAGCGTCAATGATCTTCGGCGCGGGGCGGCCTTCGGCTGCGAGGCTGTCGATCATGGACACCGATTCGATGGCGGCTTCGTCGTGCAGGCACAGCACGACCAAGTCGACCTGCGACATCAGCGCGCGCTTGGCGGCCGGGTCCTTGCGCAGTTCGGGCGCGATGCTGACGAGTTCGATCTCGGGCATGGCCTGCAGGCGTTCGCGGATCTGCAGACCGGTGGTGCCGGCTTCGCCGTCGATGAAGATTTTGTATCGTTGCATTTGGATAGACCCCGGGGTATCTGCGACGCGCGTCAGCTTTTGTGCAGAGCAACATGATACATTTCAAGGCTGTGCTGAATCCAGCACCAGCCACAGGACAAGCCAGTTCTGCGGCGGCAGAACCCCTTCATTCCTGAGAGAGCCCTCATGAAGATTCACGAGTACCAAGGCAAGGAAATCTTGCGTCATTTTGGTGTGCCTGTGCCGCGTGGCATCCCGGCATTTACGGTGCAGGAGGCGGTGGAAGCCGCCCAGAAACTCGGCGGCCCGGTCTGGGTCGTCAAGGCGCAGATCCATGCAGGTGGTCGTGGCAAGGGCGGTGGCGTGAAGGTGGCCAAGACGATCGACGACGTCAAGGCCCGCGCCAGCGAGATCCTGGGCATGCAGCTCAAGACCCACCAGACCGGCCCGGAAGGCCAGAAGGTGCGTCGCCTCTACATCGAAGATGGCGCTGACATCCAGAAAGAGTATTACCTGTCGGTCGTGACCGACCGCGCCACACAGAAGGTGGCCTTCATCGCCTCCAGCGAAGGCGGCATGGACATCGAGGAAGTGGCGCACGCCACGCCCGAGAAGATCGTCAAGATCTTCGTCGACCCGCTCACCGGCCTGACCCAGGCGCAGGGCGAAGAACTGGCCAAGGGTGTCGGCATGCCGGCCGATTCGCAGGCCCAGTTCATCGACGTCTGCCAGAAGCTCTACAAGTGCTACATGGAAACGGACGCCTCGCTGGTCGAGATCAACCCGCTGAACCGTGACAGCAAGGGCAACATCATCGCCCTGGACGCCAAGTTCAACTTCGACTCCAACGCCCTGTTCCGCCACCCTGAGATCGTTGCGTTGCGCGACCTCGACGAGGAAGACCCGGCCGAAATCGAAGCTTCCAAGTACGACCTGGCCTACATCAGCCTGGACGGCAACATCGGCTGTCTGGTGAACGGTGCCGGCTTGGCCATGGCCACCATGGACACCATCAAGCTGTTCGGCGCCGAGCCGGCCAACTTCCTGGACGTGGGTGGCGGTGCCACCCCCGAGAAGGTGACCGAAGCCTTCAAGATCATGCTGAAGAACGACAAGGTCAAGGCCATTCTGGTCAACATCTTCGGCGGCATCATGAAGTGCGACACCATCGCCACCGGCGTCATCACCGCCTGCCGCGCCGTGAACCTGAGCGTGCCGCTGGTGGTGCGCATGAAGGGCACCAACGAAGAGCTGGGCAAGAAGATGCTGGCCGAATCCGGCCTGCCCATCATCAGTGCCGACACCATGGCCGAAGCCGCCCAGAAGGTGGTTGCAGCCGTCAACGCTGCCAAGTAAAGCTACCGAAGGAATTGTCATGTCGATCTACATCAACAAAGACACCAAAGTCATCACCCAGGGCATCACCGGCAAGACCGGCCAGTTCCACACCGAGAAGTGCATCGAGTACGCGAACGGCAAGAACTGCTTTGTCGCCGGCGTGAACCCGAAGAAGGCCGGCGAGAAGATCTTCGACGTGCCGATCTACGCTTCCGTCAAGGACGCGGCCAAGGCCACCGGCGCCACTGTTTCCGTGATCTACGTGCCGCCGGCCGGCGCTGCGGACGCAATCTGGGAAGCCGTGGAAGCCGACCTGGATCTGGCGATCTGCATCACTGAAGGCATTCCGGTGCGCGACATGCTGATGGTGCGCAACAAGATGAAGGCCAAGGAAGCCGCCGGTGGCAAGAAGACCCTGCTGCTGGGCCCGAACTGCCCCGGCCTGATCACCCCTGACGAGATCAAGATCGGCATCATGCCCGGTCACATCCACCGCAAGGGCCGTATCGGCGTGGTGTCGCGCTCCGGCACCCTCACCTACGAAGCCGTGGCGCAGCTGACCGAACTGGGCCTGGGCCAGTCGTCGGCCGTCGGTATCGGCGGTGACCCGATCAACGGCCTGAAGCACATCGACGTCATGAAGGCCTTCAACGACGATCCGGACACCGACGCCGTGATCATGATCGGTGAGATCGGCGGCCCGGACGAGGCGGAAGCCGCGCGCTGGTGCAAGGCCAACATGAAGAAGCCGGTGGTCGGCTTCATCGCCGGCGTCACCGCGCCTCCCGGCAAGCGCATGGGCCATGCTGGCGCGCTGATTTCTGGTGGTGCTGACACGGCCGATGCCAAGCTGGCCGTGATGGAGGAGTGTGGTTTCAAGATCACGCGCAACCCGTCCGAGATGGGCCGCGTGCTGAAGTCGCTGCTCTGATCGGCGCCCGTGGACCGCAGGTCACCCTGTCAACAGGGCGACATTGCGGTTTTCCACAATATCAAGCCCGGTAGTCCGCTTGGACAATCGGGCTTGTTTCATTGCATACACGGCCTCTGAGAACAGGTGCCGGAAAGAAAGAACATCGTGGAAGAATTCCTCACAGCCCATTTCTGGGTGGCCGTAGGCCAGATCATTCTGATTGACATCCTGCTCGGTGGTGACAATGCCGTGGTGATTGCCCTGGCCTGCCGCTCCCTGCCGCCGCACCAGCGTACCAAGGGCATCCTATGGGGCACAGCGGGCGCCATCGTCCTGCGTGTGATCCTGATTGCCTTTGCCCTGACCCTGCTGCAGGTGCCTTTCCTCAAGCTGGTGGGCGCGATACTGCTTGTCTGGATCGGCATCAAACTGCTGGTGCCGGAGGACGAGGACGAACACAGCAACATCCAGGCCAGCGACAAGCTCTGGGGGGCCGTGAAGACGGTGATCGTGGCGGACCTGGTGATGAGCGTGGACAACGTGATCGCCATCGCCGGCGCGGCCCAGGGCGCCGGTGAGCAGCATCAGCTGCCGCTGGTGATCTTTGGTCTGCTGGTCAGCATCCCGATCATCGTCTGGGGCAGCCAACTGGTGCTCAAGCTGATGGACCGTTTCCCCTTCATCATCACGCTCGGCGGCATGCTGCTGGGCTGGATTGCCGGCACCATGGCGCATACCGACCCCGGCGTGGTGAGCTACCTGCCGCAGGAGAAGGTCTGGAACTACGCCTTCGGTATTGCGGGCGCACTGCTCGTGCTGGCGATCGGCAAGTTCTTGGTCGCACGTCGGGGGCCGCAGGCTGCCACCTGAGTACGTTGCGTCGCGTCGTGCAGCTCATGGGCCCGCTACCGCGGGCCCATGTCGTTTTGGGTGTCGCTACGTCGCGGCTCAGGGTGCGCCTGCAACGGGCTTTGAAAACGGCACGCGTGCCGCCACAATGTCACAACGCTCCTCGACGGGCGATGCAGATCACAGCGCTGACGCCATCACTGAACAATGATTTACAAGTTTTGCACAGCGACCGACACCGGCCGGATACGCGCCAACAACGAAGATGCGGTCGCGGTCGACCCGCGCGTCGGACTGGCCGTTCTGGCCGATGGCATGGGCGGCTACAACGCAGGTGAGGTGGCCAGCAGCATGGCTACCAGCCACATTGCCGACGATCTGGGGCGCTGGCTGGCGGCCGCGGGCGGCGTGGCCGCAAGGGGCGACATCCGGCGTGCGTTGGAAATCTGTGTCGATAATGCCAATGCGTCCATCTTCAAGGCGGCCCAGGCCAACGCAAACTACGCCGGCATGGGCACGACCTTGGTGGTGGGCGTGTTCCGGGACGACTGGCTGCTGCTCGGGCACATTGGCGATTCGCGCTGCTACCGCTGGCGCCGTGGTGAGCTGACACAGCTGACACGGGACCATTCGCTGCTGCAGGAGCAGATCGATGCGGGGCTGCTGACGCCGCAGCAGGCGGCGGTCTCGGTGAACAAGAATCTGGTGACGCGCGCGCTGGGTGTCGAGAGCGCGGTGGCGTTGGAAGTGACTGAGCACAGGGTGGAAACGGGCGATCTCTATCTGTTTTGCTCGGACGGCCTGTCGGACATGGTGAGCGATGCGATGACTGCCGGCTTGCTGGCGCAGCCCGCATCCTTGGCGCAGCAGGCCGACCGACTGGTCGCCGCGGCGAATGCGCAGGGCGGGCGTGACAACATCACGGTGCTGCTGGTGCAGGCGTCCGAGGTTCAGCCGGCCGCAGGCGGGCAGGCGGATCGGGGGGGTAATGACAAATCGGATATTGTTGGATGAGCACAAGCAAGAGGAGTCGGGCATGCCGAAGCTGATCGTCTCGATCGACGGTGTTGTCATCAAGGAAGTCCATCTGGCCAAGGAGCGCACTACCCTGGGCCGGCGGCCGTACAACGACGTGGTGATCGACAACCTGGCCGTCAGCGGCGAGCACGCCGCGGTGCAGGTGACCGAGGGCGAAGTGGTGCTGGAAGACCTCGACAGCACCAACGGCACCTTCGTCAACGGCAAGGCGATCCGGCGTCAGGCGCTGCAGCACGGCGACACCATCGAGGTCGGCAAGTACAAGATCCAGTTCCTCCATGACGCAGAGGGCGACCGGTCCCGACCGCTGATGGCAGCTGCGCCGGTCGCGATGTCCAGCACAGAGCGCACCAGCGGCCACGAACTCGCCGGCACCATCCGGGTGCTGTCGGGTGCCGCGGCCGGCCGCGAGCTGCCCTTGACCAAGGTGGTAACCACCGTCGGCAAGCCCGGCGTGGCGGTGGCTGCCATCACCCGCCGGCAGCAGGCGTTCGTAGTGGCGCATGTGGAGGGCGAGGCGCATCCGCTGCTCAACGGGACCGCCATCGGCAACGAGCCCGTCCCCCTGCACCATGGCGACCTGATTGAACTGGCCGGCACGCAGATGCAGTTTTTCCACACCTGAGCGATCCGGCCTGGGCCGACGTTTGATTGATGAGTGCAGTCATGAAACCTTCCGCATCGGACAAATCGACCGAGCAGGCATTTTTTGAAACGCAGAAGCTGCCCCCGGAAAAGCGCGGTGTCACCTTCGAGGTGCTGTTCTATCGCCAGTTGCAGCAGGTCACGGCCCGCATCCATGAGACCGAGAACGTCGAGCAACTCATGCTGGAGGTCAGTCCGGACATCTGCAAGCTGCTCAATGCCGACCGCCTGACGTTGTACGCGGTCAACGAAGACCAGAGCGCGATTGTCTCCAAGCTCAAGACCGGGCTGAGTACCAGCCGCGAGCTCAAGCTGCCGATCAGCCCGCAGAGCCTGGCGGGCTACGCCGCCTACAGCCGGCAGATGCTCAACCTGGCCGATGTCTACGACGACGAGGCCCTCAAGCAGATCCATCCGGCGCTGACCTTTCTGAAGGAGGTCGACAAGCGCTCCGGCTACCGCACCAAGCAGATGCTGGTGACCCCCATCCTGGAAGGCGGTACCTTGTACGGTGTGCTGCAGGTGATCAACAACAAGAGCGATCAGCCGTTTGGTGAGCTGGAAGTCGAGGGCGTGGCCCAGCTGTGCAAGACGCTGGGCACCGCCATCCGCCAGCGCCTGCAGAAGGCCGGCGAGGGCCGGCGCCGCAAGGCCAGCAAGTACGACGGCCTGGTTGCCGATGGCGTGCTGACCGAGGAGGAGTTGCGTCAGTGCATCCAGGACGCGCGCGAGCAGGGGTTGTCGGTGGAGCAGTTGCTGACCACCACCTACCAGCTGCAGCCGGCGCAGATCGGCGCCTCGCTGGCCCGCTTCTTTGGCGTGCCTTACGAGCCTTTCAATGCCGGGCGCATCCGTTCCGAGATGCTGCATGGCCCGCTCAAGCGAGACTTTGCCGAGGGGCAGGGCTGGATTCCGTTGGAGGAGTCGCCGGAGGGTCTGGTCATCATGTGCACCGACCCGGAAGCCACGCGCGGCGCGCGCGTGGTACCGCAGGTGTTTCCGCGCATCAGCAAGTTTGCCTACCGCGTGACGACGCAGGTCGAATTCGAGCAGACGCTGGACCAACTGTTCGGTGCCGTCGACACCACCTCCATCGACCAGCTGCTGGCCGACATGGGCGGCCCGCTGGGTGATGAGGAGAACGACGAGTCGCTGGAGTCGGCTGCCGCTGATAACGAACTGGTGAAGTTCGTCAACAAGGTCATTGTCGATGCCTACCACCAGAAGGCCTCGGACATCCATATCGAGCCCATGCCGGGCAAGCTCAAGACCGGCATTCGCTTCCGCATCGACGGCATGCTGGTGCCCTACATTGAGGTGCCGGCGCATTTCCGCCAAGCCATGGTGACGCGGCTGAAGATCATGTGCGACCTTGACATCTCCGAGCGTCGCAAGCCGCAGGACGGCAAGATCAAGTTCAAGAAATACGGCCCGCTGGACATCGAGCTGCGGGTGGCCACCATTCCTTCTGCCGGCGGGGTGGAAGACGTGGTCATGCGTATCCTGGCCGCGGGCGAGCCGATCCCGCTGGAGAAGCTGGGCCTGACGCCGCACAACCGCGAGCGGCTGGAAGCCACGGTCAGCAAGCCCTACGGTCTGTTCTACGTCTGCGGCCCCACCGGTTCCGGCAAGACCACCACCCTGCACTCCATCCTGAAGTTCCTCAATACGCCTGAGACCAAGATCTGGACGGCCGAAGACCCGGTGGAAATCACGCAAAAGGGCCTGCGCCAGGTGCAGATCAACCGCAAGGCGGGCATCGACTTTGCGCTAGTCATGCGCGCATTCCTGCGCGCCGATCCCGACATCATCATGGTCGGCGAGTCGCGCGATAAGGAAACCGTGGCCATGGGCATCGAGGCCTCGCTGACGGGCCACCTGGTGTTCTCCACCCTGCACACCAATTCGGCACCGGAGTCCATCACGCGTCTGCTCGACATGGGCATGGACCCGTTCAACTTTGCCGATGCGCTGCTGGGCATCCTGGCGCAACGTCTGGCCCGGCGCTTGTGTGACTGCAAGGAGGCATACCACCCCAGCACGTCGGAGATCAACAGCTTCATTGCCGAGTACGCCGATGAACTGCGCCACACGCCGGCCTGGAAGGCCGACTTCAGTGGCGAAGCGCAGAAGCTGTTCGAGGACTGGGTGGAGCGCTACGGCGACAACGGCAAGCTGCGCTTCTACAAGGCGGTGGGCTGCGACAAGTGCAACAAGACCGGCTACAAGGGCCGTCTGGGCCTGCACGAGCTGCTGATTGCCGACGACCGTATCAAGAAGCTGGTGCAGGAGCGCGCCCGGGTGGCGGAGATCTTCGCCGCTGCGGTGGAAAGCGGCATGCGCACCTTGAAGATGGATGGCATGGAGAAGATTCTGCTCGGCCAGACCGACCTGAAACAGGTACGCTCGGTCTGCATCAAGTGACAGGAATGCGCTGACAAAAATGTCACGCTCGCTCGAGAACATGACAGCTTGGGGCCGCCAGGGCGTCGATACCGATAAATCTGATAAGAAAGACCCTGAAAACCCAGGCAATCCGGGTTGGCATGCAACCTGCAGGGTAGATCGCTCAATGATTCTGTTGTCTGGCTTCTTACCTAGGAGGTTTTCATGAAGCACTCTCTGCAAAAGGGTTTCACCCTGATCGAACTGATGATCGTGGTGGCCATCATCGGTATTCTGGCTGCCGTGGCGCTGCCGGCGTACCAGGACTACACCGTGCGTGCCCGCGTGTCCGAAGGCATGGTGGCCGCTTCCGTGGCCAAGGTCAACGTGGCCGACGTGCTGGCCAACGGCCAGAACAGTGCGGCTGGCTATTCGGCTGGCTACACGGCTCCGGCCGCTTCGCCCAACCTCACCTCGGTGGCAATCGCCGCTGTGACGGGGCAGATTACCCTGACCACCACCGCTCGTGCCGGTAACGGTACCCTGGTGCTGGTGCCGTACGTGACCACCGGCGGCGCGAACGTGGCTTTGCCGGACGCAACGGCGGCCTTCACGCCGCCGGCCGACGCTCTTAAGTGGCAGTGCCACTCTGCGACAGTGGCGGCAGTGGTTTCTCCGGCTCCGACGACTGCAGCTACTCTGCCGGCCCGTTTCGCGCCGACCGAGTGCCGTTAAGCCTGACTCCGGTATAAAAAGAGCGCTTCGGCGCTCTTTTTTTTGCCTGCCCGCAACCCGTCTTTCTTCTGTCCATTCCGTCACTCGTATGCGTCTTGCTTATCGTCTGAAGTCGGCCGGTCGTGCGGCACTCTGGCATCTGGCCGGCAGCGTCCTGGTTGCGGCCGGTGCCGCGGCGTTGGTGTGGGGCCTGTGGTACCCGCCGCCCTACGACGCTTTGTCAGGCGGGATGCACTTGTTCGGCCTGTTGGTGGGTGCAGATCTGGTCTGTGGTCCGCTATTGACGCTGGTGCTGTACACCCCCCGGAAACCTCGTTCTGAACTGAGGCGCGACTTGGGGCTGGTGGGTTTGCTGCAAGTCACGGCCTTGCTTTACGGGCTGTGGACGGTGGTGGAGGCGCGACCTGTGTTTCTGGCGTTCGAAGGGGACCGTTTCCGCATCGTCAGCGCCGCTGACATCGAACCGGGGGATCTGCCCAACGCGTTGCCACAGTTTCACAAACTTGGCTATGGCGGGCCGCAGGTTATTGCGGTGCGTGTGGCGCGAGCAGACGATGTGGACTTCCTTCGCAGCCTTGAACTCTCCCTGCATGGTCTGGATCCGGCGCTGCGCCCCAGTGCTTGGCGGCCCTACGCTGATGTGAAGGAGGCGGTATTGGCCAAGGCGCGTCCATTGGAGTCGCTCAAGGCACGCCATCCAGAACATGCGGAAGAGATCGAGCGCCTCAGAACAAGAACGGAACTCCCCTCGGAGCGTATCGGCTACCTGCCAGTGCAGGGGCGCGGCGCGAGGTTCTGGACGGCATTGATTGCTCTGGAGGATGCGCGCGTGATTGGTTTTCTGCCACTGGACGGGTTCTGATTTCGGCGAGTTCGAATCGTCGCAACGACAGCGCATCATATGAACATCGGTCTCGACGCTCGAGCATTTCCATACATCGTTACCGTTCTCGCTGTTGCGCTGCCTTGGCTCTATCCGTTTGCCACCGGCCCTTCGCCTTCGGTCATGCCGACGCTGTTTGCATGGGCGTGCATTGCGTTGCTGCTAGGGGTTGTTGTTCGCGCGGCAACTGGTCCGCAACAGGAGAAGTTCGCCGTTGCTACCGCTACAGCATGGCTGATGGCGGGTACGTTGAGCGCCGCATTGGGGCTGCTGCAATACTTTGGCCTCGACGCTGCACTTGCACCGTGGGTTAACGACGCACGATTCGGCGAAGCATTCGCCAACTTGCGACAACGCAACCAGTTCGCCACGCTGACGAATATTGGACTGATGGCCCTCTTCTATTTGGCGGCGCAGAGCAGGGAGCGTCCGACGATAGGGGGTGCCCGCGGGGCGGTGAGTCTGCTCATTGCAGTCGCGTTGGCGTGGGGAAACGCTGTTTCTGGTTCACGAACAGGCATGTTGGAGCTGTTCGTTCTGGCAGCTCTGCTCGGAGTCTGGAAATGCTGGCGACGAGCTCAAACGCGTCGGCTGCTGGCGATTGTTTTGTTGACTTATGCTTCTGCCGTTCTGATATCCCCCATGATGGCGGGTTGGAACCCGCTGGAGCATGGCATCGTCGGACGCCTCAGCCGAGGTGATCCGGCCTGCAGCAGCCGGTTGACCTTGTGGGCCAATGTCCTCTTTCTGGCATATAGACATCCATGGCAAGGGTGGGGCTGGGGCGAGCTGGACTATGCGCACTTCATGACGCTGTATGACGGCCCCGTTTCTGTGAAATCCTCGGCAACGCCCACAACCTGCCGTTGCATCTGGCAGTCGAGTTGGGGTTGCCCGTGGCGGTGTTGATCTGTGGTGCTGTCGTCTGGCTGGTCTGGCGGGTCAGGCCGTGGCAAGAGACGGATCCCACACGGCAGCTGGCTTGGGGCGTACTGGCGCTGATCGCATTGCACAGCATGCTGGAGTACCCGTTGTGGTACGGGCCGTTTCAGATGGCCGTGGGCCTGTGCATCGGCTTGCTCTGGCGACGCAGCCCTGCGACCGTGGGATTGAACGCGGGTGCAAGCGGTACGCTGGCACTGCGGGCTTGTTCGGTGCTTCTGTTGCTGGGTGTGGCCTACGCGGCCTGGGACTATCGCCGTGTCAGCCAGATCTACCTGGCGCCGGAACATCGTACGGCCGCCTACCGCGACCACACATTGGAGAAGATCCAGAACTCCTGGCTGTTCGGGGATCAGGTCCGCTTTGCGCAACTGACCTTGACACCACTGACGCATCAGAATGCGCAGCAATTGAATGCCATGGCGCATGACTTGCTGCACTTCTCCCCGGAGGCGCGCGTGGTGGAGAGGCTGATCGAGAGTGCGCTGCTGCTGGGGCGCGTGGAGGAAGCCCGGGCTTTCATGCGGCGCTACCAGGCCGCTTATCCGCAAGCTTATGCCCAGTGGATCAGCGCGCGCAGACCGTAGCCGGTCGCGGCGTCACGGTGCGACGAAGCTGCCGGACTTGCCGCCGTGTTTTTCCAGCAGCTTCACACTTGTGATGGTCATGCCACGATCGACCGCCTTGCACATGTCATAGATCGTCAGCAGGGCCACCTGCACCGCCGTCAACGCTTCCATCTCCACGCCGGTGGGGCCGACGGTTTCAACCGTGGCGGTGCAGACGACATGGCTGGGCTCGGACCCGTCGGCGCGATGCAGCGAAAACTCCAGCGCGACGCGCGTCAGCGCCAGGGGGTGGCACAAGGGAATCAGGTCGCTGGTTTTTTTTGCCGCCTGGATGCCGGCGATGCGGGCGATGCCGATCACGTCGCCTTTTTTGGCGGTGCCCGACTCGATCAGGGCCAGCGTGGCCGGCAGCATGTCGATCCGCCCGGTTGCCACCGCCACCCGGTGCGTGCTGGCCTTGGCGGCCACATCCACCATATGGGCTTGGCCTTGGGCATCAAAGTGGGTCAATGAACTCATGAGCGTGGCAACTTTACGAAACATTCACGGATTTCTTGCATCATACGATTGTGTCGGCAACGCGCTCTTTCGGCTGAAAAAGCGCCACGCCATCATCACGGCGCGCACTTTCTCGCGGCACGTCCCACGCCATGGCGTGGGTATTACATGAAAATTTTGAAGCAAATCGGGCTCAGAAGCTGATGAAAAAAGCGCTGACAGCTATAGTATTAATAGCAACTCAGGCTCTCGCACCTATCCGCCTGCACGCCCAGTTGCCCGCGCTGGGCGACGGCGCCGAGTTGAGTGTGGCGGCTGAGCGGCGCCTGGGGGACCGCATCGCCCGTTCGCTCTACCGCGATCCAGACTACATCGACGACCCGCTCTTGGCCGAGTACGTCCAGAGTATCTGGCAGCGCCTGCTGCAGAGTGCCCGTCAGCGCGGTGACCTGTCACCCCAGCTGGAGTCGGCCTTTGCCTGGGAAGTGGCGCTCGGGCGAGACCGCACGGTCAATGCCTTTGCGCTGCCCGGCGGCTACCTCGGGGTGCACCTGGGCCTGATTGCCGTGGTCAGCAGCGAACACGAGCTGGCCTCGGTGCTGGCGCACGAACTCAGCCACGTGACGCAGCGGCATATTGCCCGTCTGATCGGACGCCAGAACACGCAGGCGCCCTGGCTCATGGCGGCCATGGTGCTCGGCGCGTTGGCGGCCAGTTCGAATCCACAGGCTGCCAGCGCCATGATCGCCGGCGGGCAGGCGGTGGCGGTGCAAGGGCAGCTCAACTTCTCGCGCGACATGGAGCGCGAAGCCGACCGCGTGGGCTACGGCGTGATGACGCAAGCCGGCTTCGAGCCGCAGGGCTTTGTCACCATGTTCGAGAAGCTGCAGCAGGCCAACCGCTTCAACGACAGCTCGGACTTCCCCTATCTGCGCAGCCACCCGCTGACCACGGAACGTATCGCCGACATGCAGGGCCGGCAGCAGCTGCTGCCGCACACTGCGCCGCCGGCGCCGACCTTGACGCATGCCATGCTGGCCGCGCGGGCGCGAACGCTCAGCAACGCCTCGGTCGATGGTCTGCGCGCCGCGATCACCGAAGCGACGAGCAGCGCGTTGGCGACGTATCCACCGGCCCGCCAGGCAGGGGCGCTGTATGCTGCCGCGCTGGCGGCGTCAATGCAACGCGACTTTGCGCTGGCCGCGCGTTTGCAGGAGCGCCTGCAGCCCCTGGTGCAGGGCCACAAGTCCGCAGAGCGCCTGGCACGGCTGCTGAAGGCGGAGCTCCTGCTGGCGGCCGGCGACCCGCAGCGCGCCAGCGCCCTGCTGGGCGGGGCTGCGGCAGCCCCGGGCGTACGTTCCGAGTTGTTCCTGTGGGCGCGCAGCATGACGCCCCAGGGGCAGGCCCGGGCGGTGGCGCAGCAGCTGCGCGGTTGGGTAGCGGAGCATCCGCGTGACGCCCAGGCTTGGCAGCTGTTGGCCCAAGCCTACATGGCGCAGAGCCTGACCTTGAATGGCGTGCGGGCCGAGGCCGAGGCCTTTGCCGCCCGCTACGACTACGACTCCGCGCTCAACCGGTTCAAGGCCGCGCAGGATCTGGTGCGCCAGGGCGGCAGGGTGGACCACATCGAGGCGTCGATCATCGACACCCGTACGCGCCAGCTGGAGTCACTGGTAAGGGAACAGGCGCTCGAGCGCTGAATCGATCACCAGCCCGAACGCGGAGTAGATCAGCGAGCCCAGCAGGGCCGCGCCGAAACCCTGCACCTGGAACCCGTCCAGCACCGATGCGGCGGCCCAGAACAGCACGGCGTTGATGACAAACAGGAACAGCCCCATCGTGAGCAGCGTGACCGGCAGGGTCAGCACGATCAGCAGCGGGCGCAGCACGACACTGAACAGGCCGATGACGAGCGCCGCCACCAAGGCGGCGGCAAAGCTTTGCACTTCCACGCCGCTGTAGAGCGCGGCGACCGCCAGCAAGGCGGTCGCGCTCAGCAGCCATTTGACGATGAGCTTCATGGCCGGCAAGCATAGCACCGACGCCAGCAAGCGCAGCGAAGTTGGGGCGCCTATTCGACCGCCAGCACCAGCGCCGCGCTCATGCCGACGATGGCGCCGGGCACCGACCATCTTGCCTGCCCGCTGGGGGTCTGATCCGGCGTGACCGGCTGCAGGTCCTGGCCGAACTTGGGCCGCCGGGCGTCCAGCACCTGGGCTGCGCCATGCTGTTGCTGCAGCGTCTGCGTCACCTCCACCAGCGGACCGTTGGCCAGTACCCTCGTGACGCGGTCGCCGTTGGCCTGCATCTCGGGTGCGATCTCGGCAAACAGTTTGTCGGCCCATTTGGCGCGCCAGTTCTGGCGCGCGCTGTGGCTGCCCCATTTGCTGATGTGGCGCGCCATGCGCGGCGGGCATGCCACCAGAATCCAGTGTGTCCCCTGCGCGGGTGCGGCGGTGCTGGTGCGCATCGGCGCGAGCTGACGGCGTGCGAACGCGGCATCGTCGAAGTACACAATGATCTTGTCCATGATCAAATCCTTGTGAGTTGGGGGCGGGGAAAGAAACGGCAGTTCAGGCGGCTGGCCGGCAGGCAGACTAGCTTGGCGCGGAAACAGTTCCATGGCTACTCCGGGTGGTCGGGTCGGGACGCGCATCGACCAGGCACGTCGGAGCGGTTCATGACTCACCGGAATCAAGGGGTGCTTCGACGCAACCCGGGCGCAGGTTGCAGTCGAAGGTCTTGCTCGGCAAAGGCGGGATCGCCGCTGCCCAGCAAGCCGGAAGTGATCTTCGTGATGACGACTTGCTGACACCTGCGGCAGCCGGTGGGCCACAGCATTCGGGAGCTACTCCCCTTCGGACGGACGATTGGACCACGGACGGCAACAACCCTGTGACGCTTGAGGAATTGCCCGTGGCTGCGGGTGCGCGGGCCGGTCTGCAAAAACGCTATCATCCGTCTCCCCCTGCGCATCCCCTCCCATGGCTGGAATCCACATCACCGACATCGAGGCGGCCATCAACCACTGGCGCGACAAGAAGCCTTCACCTGACGGCATCACGCTGGCGGCCGAGGTGCGCGCGCTGGCGGAGGTCTACGCGCTGATGGTTTTCTACCGCGAGCAGGAGGCGGACGAGTTTTCCATGCCGACCGCCGCCATGGCAGCCTGGCTGGCGTGGTACGAGAGCACGCCGGATACGCCCTGCATTGCCATCTGCTCTACCAGCCAGGGTGATGAGATGTGCAAGGGTTGCGGCCGCACCTTCGACGAAGTGCAACTCTGGACCGAGATGCGCCCGGCCGAGAAACGCCAGACCTGGCGGCGCATCACGCTCGAAGGACAGGCTTGGCGCTTCAACCGCTACGCGGAACGTGCGAGCGGCGATACGGCCGAACGGGCGGCTATACCGCAGGCGGCGACCGCCTGAGGCGGCACCGCGCGGCCGACGCTTATTTCCAGCGCAGCGGTTCGACCTCGATGGTCTGCTGACCGTTGCTCAGCATCAGGGCGCCCTCCTGGATCGTGGCCTGCAGCTGCATGCTGCGTTCGGCCAAGCCAGCCAGGGCCTGCGCGGCCTCGGTCGGCACGCGCCAGACCTCCAGCTTGTCCAGCCGTGTGAGCTTGGACTCGATGCCGCGCCACCACACTTCGGCGGCGTGGTGGAAGGCGTAGACCACCACGGCATCGGCTTTGTTGCAGGCCTTGACCAGCGGCTTGTCCTCCGGTTGCCCGACTTCAATCCAAAGCCGGGTCTGGCCCGTGAAGTCGCGCAGCCAGACGTCGGGCTCGTCCGGATCGGACAGCCCGGCGCCGAAGGCCAGCGTGCCGTCGCCACCGCATACCGTCTGCAGCCGGTGCGCCTGCAAGGCCAGCGCCACCAGACGCACCATCATGCGCTCGTCGGTCTCGCTCGGGTGCCGCGCCAGCGTCAGCGCATGGTCGGCGTAGTAGCCGTGGTCGATGTCGGCCACCGACAGGTTGGCCTTGAAGACCGTGGATTTGAGCGCCATGACGAACTGTGAGAGTGAGGGGGGATTTGCCGCAGAACGCCGCGGAACCGGCTCCGCCGGGCCGCTGGCGTTGTCCTCCCGCCACCGAAGGATGCGCGGGGGAAGGCGCACAGCGCCTCAGGGGAAAGAGGGTTACACCCGTTTTGCCAGTTCCGCCGCCTTGCCGGTGTAGGTGGCCGGCGTCATGGCCAGCAGGCGCTGCTTGTCCGCGTCGGGAATCTCCAGGCTGCGGATCAGCCGGTGCAAGTCTTCGGCGGTGACGGTCTGGCCGCGGGTGACCTCTTTCAGCTTTTCATAGGCACCCTGCACACCATAGCGGCGCATCACCGTCTGGATGGGCTCGGCCAGCACTTCCCAGGAGGCTTCCAGGTCGGCGGCGAGGCGTTCGTTGTTGAGCTCCAGCTTGCCCAGGCCAGTGGCCAGCGACTGGTAGGCCAGCACGGCGTAGCCCAGGGCGACGCCCATGTTGCGCAGCACGGTGGAGTCGGTGAGATCGCGTTGCCAGCGCGAGATCGGCAGCTTCTCGCTCAGGTGGCGCAGCAAGGCGTTGGCCAGGCCGAGGTTGCCTTCGGCGTTCTCGAAATCGATCGGGTTGACTTTGTGCGGCATGGTCGAGGAGCCGATTTCGCCGGCCTTGAGCTTCTGCTTGAAATAGCCCAGCGACACATAGCCCCAGACGTCGCGCGAGAAGTCGATCAGGATGGTATTGGCACGTGCAATGGCGTCGAACACCTCGGCCATGTAGTCGTGCGGCTCGATCTGGATGCTGTACGGCTGGAAGGTCAGGCCCAGGCCCAGCGGCTCGGGGGTCTCGACGACCTTCTTGGCAAAGGCTTCCCAGTCGAAGTCGGGCCAGGCCGCCAGGTGGGCGTTGTAGTTGCCCACGGCACCGTTCATCTTGCCCAGGATCTTGACGGCGGCAATGCGGTCGCAGGCGGCTTGCAGGCGCACCACCACGTTGGCGATTTCCTTGCCCACCGTGGTGGGGCTGGCAGTCTGGCCGTGGGTGCGGCTGAGCATGGGCACCGCGGCGTAGGCCTGGGCCATGTCACGCAATTTGACCAGCAGCTTGTCCAGCGCCGGCAGCAGTACCACGTCGCGCCCGGCGCGCAGTTGCAAGGCATGGCTGGTGTTGTTGATGTCCTCGCTGGTACAGGCGAAGTGCACGAACTCGCTGGCTTTTTCCAGTTCCGGGCGAGCCTCGAACTTGGACTTGATCCAGTACTCGACCGCCTTGACGTCATGGTTGGTGGTCTTCTCGATTTCCTTGATGGCGTTGCCATCGGCTTCCGAGAAGTTCTTGACCAGACCGAGCAAGTAAGTGCGTGCTCCCGGAGACAGCGGCTTGAATTCAGCGAAACCGGCATCGCTCAAGGCGATGAACCACGCCACTTCGACCTGAACGCGGCGATGCATGTAGCCCTGCTCGCTCATGATCGGGCGCAGAGGGCTGAGTTTGCTGGCGTAGCGGCCGTCCAGCGGCGAAAGGGCTGAAATGGTGGAGAAGCTCATCCCCGAATTGTAGTTGGCCGGCCCCAGAATCGGCCCGGCGCTCCTGCCGCCAGGCCCCAGTCGCTAGAATCTGTCCCCTTGGCGAAAGTGAAAGACCCATGAAGCTGATCGGATCCAACACCAGTCCTTACGTGCGCAAGGTGCGCGTCGTGATGGCGGAGAAAAAGCTTGACTACGACTTCATGCTCGAAGACGTCTGGTCGGATCAGACCCGCATCTCGGACGCCAATCCACTAGGCAAGGTGCCTTGCCTGATCATGGAAGGCGGCGAGGCGCTGTTCGATTCGCGCGTGATCGTGGAATACCTCGACACCCTGTCGCCGGTCGGCAAGCTGATTCCGGCCGTCGGCCGGGAGCGCGCGGAAGTCAAGACCTGGGAAGCGCTGGCCGACGGCGTGATGGATGCGGCCCTGCTGGCCCGCATGGAGGCGGTCTGGGACAAGCGCACCGAGGCCCAGCGCAGCCAGGCCTGGATTGACCGCCAGCTCGGCAAGATCGACGCCAGTCTGGTGGCCATGAGCAAGGGCCTGGGTGACAAGCCGTTCTGCACCGGCATCCACCTCAGTCTGGCCGACATCGCCGTGGGTTGCGCCCTGGCTTACCTGGATTTCCGTTTTCCGCAGATCGCCTGGCGCGACGCGCATCCGAACCTGGTGCGCCTGCTGGACAAGCTGGCGCAGCGCCCGAGCTTCGCCGACACCGTACCGGGCTGAAGCCCTCCGGCGTCGCCGCGTTGCCTTGCCGGGGCGATGCCTTACCAGAGGCGGTCGCCGGTCACGGTCAGCGGCAGCAGCCGCGGCAGATGGATCTGGACCTTGACTTCCCGGTGCGGCACGCTCGCCACGATGCGGTAGTCGCGCTGGCTGGTGTCGCGGATGATGGGCTCCGACGTCGGGATGCCCTCACGGTTGATAAGCACTGCCACTTTGGGCGTGGTGGTGTTGACGCCGCGCTGGATCACGATCGCCACTTCGTTGGTGCTCAGCCGCACAAACGAGCCGGGCGAGTAGATGCCCACTGCCTTGATCAGGGCTGCGCCCGCCTCGTCCACCTGCCGGTTCTCGTCGAAGTAGCAGGCTTGCATGGCGGCGGCCGGCGATGTCGGCACGCGCGAGGCGCGTGGCGCCAGGCGGGCCGCGAACATGTCGGCGCGCTGAATCAGGCGCGCCAGCCGATGGCCGGCGCTCATGTCGGCCAGCCGGCCCGGAGGTGCCACATGGTGGTCGCGCACCGCTTCCAGCCAGGCGGCGTCGCGCACGCCGGTCTGCTCCAGCAGCTGCACCGAGCGCGGGGCGTGTTGGTCAATCTGCTTGCGCTGGTCGGGCGTGGGCGGCGCGATCTGCATGGCCAGGCGGTCCTGCAGATCGGTCATGCCCACATTCATGGTCAGGGCGGCCAGGCACAGGCTCAGCTCGGTCTCTTCCGGCCAGTTGAGCACCTCGCGCGCCGCCAGACCACACATCACGCTCACCAGCATGGCGTGGGTGGCGCTGTACATGCGGATTTCGCTGGCCGAGAGGTGGAACAGGGCGAACAGAGCGCCGTTCGGGTTGCGTTGCGCGTAGCCGCGTAACAGCGCGTGCAAGCGGTGCAGGCGCGGCAGGAAGTGCGGTGTGGCGGTGTCGCGCAGCAGCGAGTTGGCCTGGGCCTGCAGGTCCAGCCAGTCGGGCGGACCTTCGTCGGCGACCTCGATACGGTTGGGGTCGACGCCCTGCGCCAGCTTGGCGTTGGCGATCGTGCCCAGATCCTTGTTCTCCGACACCATGTGGTGCAGGCGGTTCACGTAGGAGCGGTGGTTGTCGGCATCGAGGATGTCGACATAGATCTCGAACCCCTTGCCGACCAGCTTTTCCAGATCGGCCTTGCTCTCGACCACGAAGCCCTTGTTGGCCAGCAAAGTGCCATTGGCGTCCCGCAGCGGGTAGGGCAGGGGTTCGCCATAGCGAATGGAATCGAAGCTGACGGTGATCAGGCGCATACGACGAGAATTATGCCCCTGCCGGCATGCTTGCGTGCAATGGAAAGCGGGGCAAAAGGCCGCCGTTTTGCACGATTGCCGCGGGCGCGGGCACTTGCCTCCTGCAGTCGGACGGCCCTGCTAGGATGCCGGTCATGACCGCTTCGACCGCCGACCTTCCCGCGTTTCTCGACAAGCTGTGCCGCCGTGAGGACCTGCCATCCCGGCTGGCCACCTTGCCGCGGCCACTGGTGTTCACGAACGGTGTGTTCGACGTCATGCACCGCGGCCACGCCGTGTACCTGGCGCAGGCGCGCGCGCTCGGCGCCAGTCTGGTCGTTGCGCTCAACACCGATGCCTCGGCGCGGCGCTTGGGCAAGGGACCGGACCGGCCCTTGAACAACGAACTGGACCGTGCGGCCCTGATGGCGGCGCTGGGCGCGGTCGACCTGGTGACCTGGTTCGACGAAGACACGCCGCAGGCGCTGATCGCCGAGATCCGACCCGACATCCTGGTGAAGGGCGGCGACTACGACATGCGCAAGCTGCCGGAGACGGCACTGGTCGAATCCTGGGGCGGCCGGGCGCTGGCGCTGCCCTTCGTCGAGGGCTACTCCACCACCGCGCTGGTGCGCAAGATTCGCGGCACGGCCTGACAGGCGCGCGTGGCGCTCAGCTTGCGCCGAATACCGCGGACCACAGCGCCAGCACGGCGTCCCGCTCGGCGGCCATCTCCTGCGGGTCGACGTGGGTCGGCTCCTCGTTCAAACGGGCCCGGTGCTGCACGCGGCGCAGCTCGCGGTAGGCGTTGGCTGCCGCTTCGCCCACCCCGCGCGGCAGCAGGCCTGCCGCCTCGGCCGCCTGCAGCAGGGCGATGTTGCCGGCGTTGGCGGCCAGCTCAGGGTGGCCGGCAGCCTGCGACAGCACCAGGTACTGCACCGCAAACTCCGCATCGACCATACCGCCCGAGCTGTGCTTGACGTCGAAGAACTCGCCGTGCACCGGATGCGCCTGGCGCACCTTGTCGCGCATGGCCATGATCTCCTGCCGCAGCGCCGCGGGATCGCGCGGCGCACAGATCACGGCCTGCCGCACGGCGTCGAAGCGCTGGCGCAGTGCGTCGCTGCCGAGCACGAAGCGCGCCCGTGTCATGGCCTGGTGCTCCCAGGTCCATGCCGTGTTGCTGCCGCGCTGCTGCTGGTAGTTGGCGTAGGCCTCAAAGGTGGTGATCAGCAGACCGGAGTTGCCGTTGGGGCGCAGGGCGGTGTCGATCTCGTACAGGTCGCCTTCGCCGGTCTTGACGGTCAGCCAGTTGATCAGCTTGCGCACCAGATTGGCATAGACCTCGGGCGCGTCATCGCTCTCGTCCTCATAGACGAACACGATGTCCAGGTCGCTGCCGTAGCCGAGCTCCTTGCCGCCCAGTTTGCCGTAGCCGATGATGGCGAACTGGTGCTGTTCGCGGTGGCGCTTCTTCAGCCGGTCCCAGCACCACCGGGTGGTGATACGCAGCACGGCGTCGGCCAGGGCGCTGAGGTCGTCGGCGACCTGCTCGACCGTCAGCACGCGCTCGACGTCGCGCGCCAGCGTGCGGAACACCTCGGCGTGGTGGGCACGCCGCAGCAGGTTCAGCAGCGCTTCCTCGTCGTCGTCACCGGCCGCCTGTAGCGCCTGTCGCCGCATCTCCAGCTCTTCCTCGAAAGCCGCCGGCTCGAAGCGGTCGCTCATGATGGTGCGGCTGGCCAGTTCGTCGATGACGCCGGGATGCAGCAGCAGGTAGCGCGCCGGCCAGCGGGCCGCGCCCAGCAGGCGCACCAGCCGCTCGTGCACCGCTGGCCGCTCCAGCAGCATGGCCAGGTAGCTTTCGCGCCGCAGCAGCGGCTCCATCCAGTCCACCAGCCGGACCGCGGCTTCCTCGCTGGCGCGGCCCTCGCGCAGCCACTCGTTGGTGCGGGCGATCAGGCGTACCAGCCGGGCGCGCGACTCCTCGCGCAGTGCCAGCACGCGCGGGTGGCTGCGCCAGGCGGCCACGCGTTCGCGAAAGCGCGGCGGCAGCTGTTCCATCAGCTCATCGAAGTCCGGCGCGGTCGCACCGCCGGCCTGGCCATTGCGCCCGTTGTTGCAGCCTTTGCACTCTTTCTGGCCGCCGAGCAGGGTGTCGAATTCCTGCGCCACCATTTCCCGGTGCGCGTCGAGCTGGGTCAGGAAGGGGCACAGCGTCTCATAGCCCATGGTGCGGGCAATCCACAGCAGGTCGTCATCGCTGGTCGGCAGTACATGGGTCTGTTGGTCGTCAAGGTACTGGATGCGATGCTCGACGCGGCGCAGGAATACATAGGCCTCGGCCAGCGCCTGCGCGGTGTCCGGCGGCATCAGCCCTGCACGCACCAGGCGCTGCAGGGCGTCGAGCGTCGGGCGGGTACGCAGCTCGGGGAACTGGCCGCCGCGCACCACCTGAAGCAACTGCACGGTGAACTCGATTTCGCGGATGCCGCCGCGCGAGAGTTTGACGTCGTTGTTGCGCTCCGGTCGGCCGGCGCTGCGTCGCGCCGAGTGCTCGCGGATCTGCCGGTGCAGCACGCGCAGCGCGTCGAACACGTTGTAATCGAGGTAGCGCCGGAACACGAAGGGTATCACCATGCCGCGCAGCGCCATGATCGAGCCGTCGTGCCGGTGCTGCTGCGGTGCCACCACCCGGCTCTTGAGCCAGGCAAAACGTTCCCATTCCCGGCCCTGCACGTGGAAGTACTCCTCCAGCGCGCCGAGCGAGACCGCCGGTGGGCCGGAGTTGCCGTTGGGCCGCAGCGCCAGGTCGACGCGGAACACGAAGCCGTGCTCGGTGGTGTCGCCGATCAGCCCGTAGATGGCGCGCACCGCCTTGGCGAAGTACTCGTGATTGGAGATGCGGCCCCGGCCTTCGGCGTTGCCGGCGGTCTCGCCGTCCTGGTCGTAGACGTAGATCAGGTCGATGTCGCTCGACACATTGAGTTCGCGCGCGCCGAGCTTGCCCATGCCGATGATCCACATCAGCGCACGCGTGCCCTGCGGCGTGGTCGGCATGCCGTGCGTCTCATCCAGCGCCTGCAGCGTGTGGGTACAGGCCACGTCGAGCGCGAATTCGGCCAGGTCGGTCATGACACGGGTGACGTCGTGCAGTTCGGCCTGCCGGTCGCAGTCCAGTGTGACGAGTCGCTCCAGCACCAGCTGGCGCAGCGTGCGCAGGGCCGTTGCCACGTCGGCGCCCGCCTGCTGCAGGCCGTCGTACACCTGGCGCATGGCGTTCTGGTCCGGGCGCCCCGGCGGCAGCAGTTGCAGCTGCGCGGCATAGCGCCGGCGCACGCGCTGCGCGAAGCGGGACTGGTCGGACCAGGGCGGGCTGCCCGAGAGCACCGTGGCCTGATCTTGTGTCGGGCCGCTCACACCGTTGCGGGTCATAATTCCTGTCACGTTTGCGATGTACAAAATGGATGCCCTGCCGCGCCGCCCTTCGTCCCTGTTGAAAGTTCTGGCGATCGCTGCACGCGTATCGCTCGGCTTGCTGCTGGCGGCCTGGCTGCTCATGATCAGCGCCTGGGCGGCGCTGCACCTTTTCATTGTGCCGCGAATCGGCGAACTGCGCCCGCAGCTGGAAAGCCGGGCCAGCCAGCTGCTTGGGGCGACGGTCCGCATTGGGGCCATTGAGGCACGCGCCGACGGGCTGATGCCTTCCTTCGAGCTCGGCGAGGTGCGCCTGGTCGATCCGCAGGGCCGTGACGCCCTGCGGCTGCCGCGCATCCTGGTGGCCCTGTCGCCGCGCTCGCTCTGGCAGTTCGGCTTCGAGCAGATGTACATTGAGCACCCCGAGCTCGACATCCGGCGCACGGCAGACGGTCGCATCCTGTTGGCCGGCCTGGATCTGCTGCAGAGTCCGTCGTCGGACAGTGGTGCGCTGGACTGGTTCTTTTCCCAGGCCGAGTTCGTCATCCGCGGCGGCACGCTGCACTGGACCGATGAGCTGCGCGCCGAGCCGACGCTGTCGTTGTCGCAGGTCGATCTGGTGATCCGCAATTCCGTGCGACGCCATGCCCTGCGGGTCGACGCCACGCCGCCGGCCGACTGGGGCCAGCGTTTCACGCTGATGGGCGATTTCCGGCAGCCGCTGCTGTCGGCGCACGCCGGCCAGTGGCGCGAGTGGGTCGGCCAGCTCTACGCCGATTTCGGCCATGTCGATGTCTCGCAATTGCGCCGCCATGCCCATCTGGGGATCGATGTGGCCGCGGGGCAGGGCGCGCTGCGCGCCTGGGTCGATGTCCAGCGCGGCCAGATTGTCGGCGCTACCGCCGATGTGGCGCTGTCGCACGTGCAGGCCACCCTGACGCCACGGCTGGGCACACTGTCGCTGCCGGCGCTCACCGGCCGGCTGGGCGGCCGGCTGCTGCAGGGGGGCTTCGAGTTCTCGACCCAGGATCTGCAGTTCCAGCTGGAGGACGGCCTACGCTGGCCCGGTGGCAATGTGCGCCTGGTGCACGTGGGTGCCGAGGGGCGTTCCCCGGCGCGCGGTGAGCTGCAGGCGGATCGTCTCGATCTCGCGGCCCTGGCGCGTATCGCCCAACGGTTGCCGCTGGAGGAGCGCCTGCACACTGCGCTTGCCAAGTATGCCCCGGTCGGGCTGGTGGAGCGCATCCAGGCCAGCTGGCAGGGTGAACTGGAAGCACCCAGCCGCTTCGATGCCAAGGGGCGGGTGACACAGCTCGCGATTGCGGCCGGCGCGGCGGCGACGGACGCGCACGGCGCGGCTGTGCCGGGGTCGCCCGGCGTGCGCGGGGCCACCATTGACTTCGATCTCACCCAGGCGGGCGGGCGGGCCACCCTGGCGCTCAAGGACGGCCGGCTTGAATTGCCGGGGCTGTTCGAGTCGCCGGTGCTGGATTTTCCGCAGCTCTCGACCGATGTGGTGTGGCAGGTCGAGGGCGAACGCTTGAGCGTGCAGCTGCCCAACCTCAAGTTCAGCAATGCCGATGCGCAAGGGGAGGCGCAACTCAAGTGGCACACCGGTGAGGGGCGCGCGCGTCTGCCAGGCGTGCTGGAGCTGCAGGGCAGCCTGAGCCGGGCCGATCTGGCCAGAATCCACCGCTACCTGCCCCTGGAGGTCGAACGCGACGTGCGCGACTACCTGCGCGATGCCATTCCGCAGGGACGGGGCGCCGCCGTGCGCTTTCGCCTCAAGGGCGATCTGAACGATTTCCCGTTTGCCACCGCCAAGCAGGGTGAGTTCCGTGTCACGGCCGAGGTGCAGGATGCCACCTTCGTCTACGTGCCGCGTCGCCTGCAGCCGGCCGGCGCCGCGCCTTGGCCGGCACTGACCCAGCTCAGCGGCGAGTTCACGATGGACCGCGCCAGCCTGCAGCTCAAGAACGTGAACGCGCGCCTGGCCGGGGCGCCCGGTGTGCGCCTCAACAAGACCGAGGGCGTGATTCCGAACGTGATGCACGGCGCGACGGTCGATGTCACGGCCGAGGCCAAGGGGCCGCTGGGCGAGTTGCTCGGCACCGTGGTGAACGGCTCGCCGCTGGGGCAGATGAGCGGCCAGCCGCTGCGGCAGGCCACGGCCAGCGGCAGCGCCGACGTGCAGCTCAAGCTACGGCTGCCGCTGCTGGATATCGACAAGTCCACCGTGCAGGGCAAGGTGACGTTGCCCGGCAACGACCTGCAGATCTCGCCCGAGATGCCGCGCCTGAGCCGGGCGCGCGGCACGGTGTATTTCAGCGAAAGCGGCTTTGCCATCAGCGGCGGGCAGGCGCGCGCGCTTGGTGGCGACCTGCGCGCCGAAGGCGGCAGCATTCCGCTGCCGGGTGGGCGCAGCACCGTGCCGCTGGTCTTGCGGGTGCAGGGCACGATGACGGCCGAGGGCCTGCGCCAGGCCTCCGAGCTGGGGCCGATCGCGCGCCTGGCCCAGCAGGCCAGTGGCAGCACGCCCTACAGCCTGACGCTGGGCCTGCGCCGCGGCGTGTCGGAGCTGCTGTTCAGCAGCAGCTTGCAGGGGCTGGCGCTGAATCTCCCGGCGCCGCTGAGCAAGAGCGCAGGCGCCTCCCTGCCGCTGCGGCTGGAGACCGCGCTGACGCGCGACAGTCTGCCCGGCAAGGTGGCGCCGCTGCAGGATCAGCTCAGTTTCGAGCTCGGCCGCATCGCCAGCGCCACCTACGTGCGCGACGTCTCCGGCAGCGAGGCGCGGGTGCTGCGCGGCACGCTCGGCGTCGGCTTGGCACCCGACGAGCAGGTGCCGCTGCCCGCGGAGGGTGTGGTGGCCAGCGTCAATCTGCCGAGTCTGGACGTCGACGCCTGGCAGGCCCTGCTGTCGCCTGGGGGCGCTGCGGCGCCGGGCAGCCGCAGCGGCGGCATCGGCCTGACGAGCGACTACCTGCCGACCAGCCTGGCGGTGCGCTCGCGCGAGCTGGTGGCCGCCGGGCGCAAGCTCAACCAGGTGGTGCTGGGCGGCACGCGCGACGGCGCGACCTGGCGCGCCAACGTGGATGCGCAGGAACTCAGTGGTTACCTCGAATACCGCCAGTCGGTGGGCAGCAACCCGGGGCGGGTCTATGCGCGGCTGGCGCGGCTGGCGCTCGGGCCGTCGTCGGCGCGTGACGTTGAGACCTTGCTGGAGGAGCAGCCCGTCACCATCCCGGCGCTCGACATCGTGGTCGACGATCTGGAGTTGCGCGGCAAGAAGCTCGGCCGGGTGGAGATCGAAGCCGTCAACCGCGGCAGCGGTGCGGTGCGCGACGGCGGCGCGCGCGAGTGGCGCCTCAACCGCTTCAACGTGCTGTCGCCCGAAGCCAGCTTCACCGCCACCGGCAACTGGGCGCTGCTCAACGACTCGGCGGCGCCCAGCCGTCCCGGCAGCCGCGCGCCGCAGCCGCGCCGGCGCACGGTGATGAACTTCAAGTTCGACATCGCCGATGCCGGCGGCGTGCTGGCACGCTTGGGCATGCCGGGCGTGATCCGCCGCGGCAAGGGGCGCATGGAAGGCCAGCTGGCCTGGATGGGCTCGCCGCTGACGCTGGACTACCCGACGCTGGGCGGCGCCTTCAATGTCAACGTGGAGAACGGCCAGTTCCTCAAGGCCGATCCGGGCATCGCCAAGCTGCTGGGCGTGCTGAGCCTGCAGTCGCTGCCGCGGCGCCTGACGCTGGATTTCCGTGATGTCTTCAGCGAGGGCTTCGCCTTCGACTTCGTGCGCGGCGACATCCGTATTGAGCAAGGCATCGCCAGCACCAACAACCTGCAGATGAAAGGCGTCAACGCGGCCGTGCTGATGGACGGCCGGGCCGACATCGCGCGCGAGACGCAGGACATCCGGGTGGTGGTGGTGCCTGAGATCAATGCCGGCACGGCCTCGCTCATTGCCGGCTGGATCAACCCTGCGGTCGGCCTGGGCTCCTTCCTGGCCCAGCTGGTGCTGCGCCGGCCGCTGATCGAATCGACCACCGAGGAGTTCCAGATCACCGGCAGCTGGACCGACCCCAAGATCACCCGGACCGACACACCGAAGACCGGCAAGGGCGAGACCAAGGGTGAAGGCAAGAACGAGGTGGTGCAATGAAGGTCGCCGCGCTGCAGATGGTGTCGGGCACGGACTGGCAGGCCAATCTGGCGCGCGCCCGGGCTCTGATGCAGCAGGCAGCAGCGGCTACGGTCGAACTGGTGGTGCTGCCCGAATACTTCTGCCTGCTGGGGCAGCGAGACAGCGACAAGCTCGCCATCCAGGAGACCCCCGGCACGGGGCCGATCCAGGACTTTCTGGCCAGCACCGCGCGCGAGTTCGGCCTGTGGGTGGTCGGCGGCACCCTGCCGTTGTCGCCCGATGCCAGCGGCCTCAGCCCGCGCGTCTACAACAGCACGCTGGTCTACTCGCCGCAGGGCGACTGCGTGGCGCGCTACGACAAGATCCACCTGTTCCGTTTCGACAACGGGCGTGAACGCTACGACGAATCGCGTGTGCTGCTCAGCGGCCGCCAGCCGGTGACCTTCGAGCTGCCCTCGCGCGACGGCCACCGCTGGCGCCTGGGCCTGAGCGTGTGCTACGACCTGCGCTTCCCAGAGCTCTACCGCAGCTACGCGCAAGCCGGAGCCGACCTGCTGCTGGTGCCGGCCGCCTTCACCCACACCACAGGCCAGGCGCACTGGGAAATGCTGCTGCGCACGCGTGCGGTGGAAAACCTGGCCTATGTGCTGGCCGCGGCGCAGGGCGGCCAGCATGAGAACGGCCGCCGCACCTGGGGCCACTCCATGCTGGTCGACCCCTGGGGCCGTGTTCTGGCCGAGCAGGCTGAGGGCGAGGCGGTGGTCTGCACCGAGCTGCAGCCCGAGCTGCTGCGCCAATGCCGCGCCCAGCTGCCCGCGCTGGAGCACCGCGTCCTGTGAATGCGGCGCAGCGTCCTGCGGAGCGCGCGCCCCACGGCTGGCGCCGCCGCGCCCTGTGGTCCGCGCTGACGGCGCTGGTGGTGGGCCTGCTGGTCATCCTGGTGTGGCTGGCCGGTCGCTACGAGGCCAGCCAGGTGCAGAGCCGGCTGGAACGCGACGTGGCCGACGCGGTGGGCGACATCCGCGCCGCGCTCACACACAACGTGCAGAGCCTGCAGGCCCTGCAGTTCAACGACCCGACACCGGCGGTCTGGAGCACTGATGCGGCCCGGCTGTTGCGCGAGCACCGCGAGCTGGTGCGCATCGAATGGCGCGACAGCCCGCTGATCATCCGTGCCCACGTCGACACGCCGTTTCGCCCGCCGGTGTTCGACCGTCTGGGCCGTGACAGTGTGCAGAGCGAGGTCCGTGAGACCTGCAATGCCGCGCGCCGCCTGAGCGCGCCGGCCTATTCCACCAGCTACTTCCTGCCGCTGACCGACGGCCTGGGGCTGGAGGTGATGGAGGTCTGCCTGCCGCTGGTCACCGCCGGTGTCACCATGGGCTATCTGGTCGCCACCTACTCGCTGCAGGACATGCTCGACCAGCTGGTGGCGCGTCAGTTGACGCGCAGCCATGAAGTCTCGTTCACCGAGGGCGACGGCACCCGCCTGGCCATCCGCGGCTCGGCGCGCCGCGGCAGCCGCGTCTTCACCGCCCAGAGCCTGCTGGACCTGCCCGGTACCACGCTGGTGCTGCGGCTGGACAGCTGGCGCGGCGCGCCCGAGCTGTTCCCCAACGTGCTGACGGCGCTGGTGACGGCGATGTCGATCGCGCTGGTGTCCATCCTCGTACTGCTCGGCCGCGACATGCGCCGACGCCTGAAGGCCGAGCGCGATCTGGCCGATGCGCTGGCGTTCCGCAAGGCGATGGAGGACTCGCTGGTGACCGGCCTGCGCGCGCGCGACCTGCACGGCCGGATCACCTACGTCAACCCGGCGTTCTGCCAGATGGTGGGCTTCTCCGCCGAGGAGTTGCTGGGGCAGAGCGTCAATGCGCCCTACTGGCCGCCGGAGCTGGCCGATGAGTACCGCAAACGTCAGGACATCCGGTTGGCCGGCAACGCGCCGCCGCGCGAGGGCTTCGAGTCGGTCTTCATGCACAAGGACGGCACGCGCTTTCCGGTGCTCATCATCGAGGCGCCGCTGATCAATGCCCAGGGCGTACAGACCGGCTGGATGAGCGCCTTCCTCGACATCCGTGAGCAGCGTCGCGTTGAGGAGCTGTCGCGCGCCAGCCAGGAGCGGCTGCAGGCCACCGCGCGCCTGGCCATGGTGGGCGAGATGGCCTCGCTGCTCAGCCATGAACTCAACCAGCCGCTGGCCGCCATCTCCAGCTACGCCACCGGTTCGCTGAACCTGATGAAGCAGGGCGAGCACAGCGAGGCCGACATCGAGCTGGCCATGCACCGCATTGCCCAGCAGGCCGAGCGTGCCGGCAAGGTCATCAAGAGCGTGCACGACTTCGTGCGCCGGCGCGACCAGGCGCGCGAGGCAGTGGCGCCGCAGGCGCTGTTCGATGCCACCCTGCCGCTGATCAACCTGCAGGCGCGCAAGCTGGGCGTGCAGGTCCAGCTGCAGATCGAACCCGGTCTGCCCAAGGTGCTGTGCGACCGCACCATGGTCGAGCAGGTGCTGCTCAACCTGGCGCGTAATGCCATGCAGGCCATGGACCACCCCGATATCCGAGCGCGCGTGCTGGGCCTGGGCGTGCGCCGGCTGGTGGAGGACGCGCGCTGGCTGGTGTTCTCGGTCAGCGATGTCGGTCCCGGTATCGCGCCCGAAGTCGCGCAGCAGCTGTTCACGCCTTTCTTTACCACCAAGGCCGAAGGCATGGGGCTGGGCCTTTCCTTGTGCCGCACCGTGATCGAACAGCACGGCGGCACGCTGGCCTATGCGCCGCAGTCGCCGCGCGGCACGGTGTTTACTTTCACGCTGCCGGTGGGCGCACCTGCTTGAGGAACCTGCGTAAGATCGCGCCCATGCAACCCATGATGGATGTCTGTGTTTTCATCGTCGACGACGACGCCAGCGTGCGCGAGGCTCTGGCCTGGCTGCTGCGCTCGCGTCGGTTGCCGAGTCAGGTCTTCGAGAGTGCGGACGCCTTCTGGCAGATGGTGGAAGGCGGCTGGGTGCCCACGCAGGCGGCCTGCCTGCTGCTCGATGTGCGCATGCCCGGCCTGAGCGGGCTGGCCTTGTTCGAGCGCCTGGTGGCGCGCGGCTTGCACCAGACCCTGCCGGTGATCTTCCTCACCGGCCACGGCGATGTGCCGACGGCGGTGGACGCCGTCAAGCGCGGAGCCTTCGATTTCTGCGAGAAGCCGTTTTCCGACAACGCGCTGGTGGACCGCATCGAGCAGGCGCTGGCCCGTTCGGCCGAACTGCTACAGGCGCGGCAGCAGACGGGGCAGCTGCGTCAACGTGTGAACGACCTGACCGAGCGCGAGCGTGACGTGATGCAGTTGGTGGTTGACGGCTTGCCCAACAAGCGCATTGCCGACCAGCTGGCCATCAGCGTGCGTACGGTGGAGGTGCACCGGGCCCGGGTGTTCGACAAGATGGAAGTGAAATCGGCGGTCGAGCTGGCCAACCTGCTGCGCCGCCTACAGGACGACTGAGCTCAGTCCTGCTTGTCGGCGGGCGCCTTGTCGTCCGACTCGGGCTGGGCCTGGTGCGGCAGTTCGCCCTTCTTGCGGCCGGAGAACATGGTCCACCAGACGATCAGCACCAGCAGCACCAGCGCGCCGAAGGCTTCAAGCAAAATCAGACCCATGAACCGACTCCAGAACTGGCTAACAACGCTTGCGATTGTAGGAACCCTGGCGGGCTGTGCCAGCGCGCCGCCCGGCAGTCGCGCCCCCGGGGTGCGGGCGCCGGCCGCCGACAGCGCGCTCGGCCCGGTGGTGCAGCAGGCCCGCAGCCGCTGGACGCCGGTGGCCTGGAGCGAACTGCCCGGCCTGAACGAGGACCCGCTGCACGAAGCCTGGAACGCCTGGCTCAAGAGCTGCGAGCGGCCCGGGCCGGTGTTCGCACCGCTGTGCAGCGAGGTGCGACTGCTCAGCATCAGCAGCGTGGAGGAGCAACGGGCCTGGATGATGGCGCGCCTGCAGCCCTACCGCGTCGAGTCGCTGCAGGGCGGCGACGATGGCTTGCTGACCGGCTACTACGAACCCGTGCTGGAAGCCAGCCGCCTGCCGGGCCCCGAGTACAACGTGCCGCTGTACCAGCCGCCGGCCACACTGGGCCAGCGCAAGCCCTGGTACAGCCGGCAGGAGATCGATACCGTGCCCGAGGTGCAGGCGTTGTTGCGCGGCCGCGCCATCGCCTACCTGAACAACCCGATCGACGCGCTGGTGCTGCAGATCCAGGGCTCCGGCCGGGTCCGCATCAACGAGCCCGACGGCACGGCGCGCTTCGTGCGCCTGGCCTTTGCCGGCTCCAATGACCAGCCCTACCGCAGCGTGGGGCGCTGGCTGCTCGACCAGGGCGAGGTGCGTGACGCCTCCTGGCCCGGTATCAAGGCCTGGCTGGCGGCCAATCCGCAGCGCGTCAACGAACTGCTGTGGAGCAATCCGCGTGTGGTGTTTTTCCGCGAGGAAGCGCTGCCGGAGCTGGACGCCGCCTTTGGCCCACGTGGCGCCCAGGGCGTGCCGCTGACGCCGGGCCGCTCGATTGCGGTCGACCCCGGCAGCATTCCCTATGGCACGCCGGTGTGGCTGGCCTCCAGCGGGCCGCAGGTGCAGCTGCAGCGGCTGGTGCTGGCGCAGGACACCGGCAGCGCCATCGTCGGCGCGGTGCGCGCCGACTACTTTGCCGGCTGGGGCGCGGGTGCCGCCGAACTGGCCGGTCGCCTGAAGCAGCCGCTGCGGCTGTGGGTGCTTTGGCCGCGCGACGCGGTGCGCTGAAGGCGCTTCGGCTCAGCGCAGGTTGACGCGCACCTGCACCTGCAGCCGCGACTGACTGGCGTCCCGGCTGCGGCTGGTCAGCCCGCCTTGCTGGCCGTCCTGCGTCTGCTCACTTTCGGCCACTGTCATCCATTCGCCCAGTGGCAGCATCACCGACGTGCGCGTGCTGGCCGACTCACCGGCCAGCACGTTGCGTCCCTGCAGGGTGGCGAGTTCCAGCTCTACCGTGTCGCCGCCGTCCCAGCGCGGCGTCGCGTCGAAGCCGGTGCCGGCCTGCAGCCACAGCGTGCCCGGTGTTGTGACCCAGCGGCCCTGGTGCTGGAAGGACTGCAGCACGCGCAGGCCCACGGTGTTGCGCAGCACGATGGCGGTGCGCCGGCCATTGAGCACCAGGGCCTGCTGCTGGGCATTGCCGCTGCGTTCGGCCTGCGTGGCCTGGAGGCCGAGGGCCAGGGCGGCGCTGGAGTGGCCGGGTTGCACTTGCACACGGGCGGAGGCATCGAGCTGCTCGCGCTCGTTGCGGCTCGCGTCGAGCTGCCGCACCTCGATCAGCAGGTTGCGCAACGGCAGATCTGTGAGTGCTCCTGAATTGATAGCGTTTTGCGCTTGTGCAACAAGGGTCAAGGCCGAAAACAGACCACCGACCAGCCGGCGAATGTAGTTCATCGTTTCCTCCCTTTGGCCGCACGTGCCGGCGTTGCTGCGGCCTTCGGCGCACCGTGTGCTTGCAGATGCCCCAGCGGCAGCGTGCTGCTGGCCTTGACCTCGCCAAGCGAGAAGCTGGTGTGCAGGTCTTTCACATTGGGCAGGTTGATCAGGCGCTGCAGTGCAAAGCGCGAGAAATGGTCCAGGTCCTGCGCCACCACCTGCAGCTCGAAGGTGCCGGTGCCGCTGATGTAGTGACACGAGATCACTTCCGGCAGTTCTCGCACCGCTTCTTCCAGCACACGCGTGGCATCGCCGGTGTTGCGCTCGGCGTCCAGCCGCACGAAAGCCAGCACGCCGAGACCGATCTTCTGCCGGTCCAGTTCGGCGCGGTAGCCGCGGATGTAGCCGGCTTCTTCCAGTGCCCGCACGCGGCGCCAGCAGGGGGCGGCCGACAGGCCCACGCGCGCGGCCAGCTCGGCATTGGTCAGGCGGGCATCGGCCTGCAGTTCACGCAGGATGGCAAGGTCAAACTTGTCCAGTGTTTCCATTTGTTGGCGATTTGAGCAATATCCTTTCTCAGGATAGCTTAAATGGCGCAAAGAAAGCAAAGACTTATCCGCACTGTTGGACATACACTTTCCCGACCGCAACACCCGGCGGCCGCCTCACGAGGGCAGCACGCAGATTGCGGGCCCCACAGCACAGGAGACAAACAAGATGAACGCCCCGCTGCCCGAGCACATCCGCAAGGCTCTGGAAACCGTCGCGCTCGACGACAAATACGCCCTGGAACACGGCCGCGCCTTCATGAGCGGCATCCAGGCCCTGGTCAAGCTGCCCATGCTGCAGCGCCAGCGCGACGCCCTGGCCGGCAAGAACACCGCCGGTTTCGTCAGCGGCTACCGCGGCTCGCCGCTGGGCGGCTACGACCAGGCGCTGCAGAAAGCGGCCAAGTACCTCAAGAGCCAGAACATCGTGTTCCAGCCCGGCGTCAACGAGGAACTGGCGGCCACCGCGCTGTGGGGCACGCAACAATTGGGCTTTGCGCCCCCGGGCACCAACAAGTTCGACGGCGTGTTCGGCATCTGGTACGGCAAGGGCCCGGGCGTGGATCGCTGCGCCGACGTCTTCAAGCACGCCAACATGGCCGGCACCACCCCCTGGGGCGGCGTGATCGCCGTGGCCGGCGACGACCACGTGGCCAAGAGCTCCACCGCCGCGCACCAGAGCGACCACATCTTCAAGGCCTGCGGCCTGCCGGTGTTCTTCCCGGCCAGCGTGCAGGAAATCCTCGACCTCGGCGTCCACGCCTTCGCCATGAGCCGTTTCAGCGGCGTCTGGGCGGGCATGAAGACGATCCAGGAAATCGTCGAGTCCAGCGCCAGCGCCGTCATCGACCCGGAGCGGGTGCAGATCGTGCTGCCGGAGTTCGAGATGCCGCCCGGCGGCGTGCACATCCGCTGGCCCGATGCCGCGCTGGACCAGGAGGCGCGCCTGTTCGACTACAAGTGGTACGCCGCACTGGCCTATGTGCGCGCCAACCGGCTCAACCACAACGTCATCGAGGGGCCGAACGATCGCCTGGGCATCATCGCCAGCGGCAAGGCTTACAACGACACGCGTCAGGCTCTGCTCGACCTCGGGCTGGACGACGCCACCTGCCGCGCTTTAGGCATCCGCCTGCACAAGGTGGCCGTGGTCTGGCCGTTGGAGGCGCAGACCACGCGCGAGTTCGCCACCGGCCTGCGCGAGATCCTGGTGGTGGAGGAAAAGCGCCAGGTCATCGAGTACCAGCTCAAGGAAGAGCTCTACAACTGGCGTGGCGACGTGCGGCCCACCGTGCTGGGCAAGTTCGACGAGGTCGAGGGCGACTTCAGCGGCGGCGAGTGGAGCATGCCCAACCCCAGCGCCCACACCTTGCTGCGTGCCAATGCCGACCTGTCGCCGGCTCTCATCGCGCGCGCCATTGCCAAGCGGCTGAAGAAGCTGGGCATTCCGGCCGACATCGCGGCGCGCATCGACGCCCAGCTGGCCATCCTGCAGGCGCAGGAGCAGTCGATGCAGACCCTGCTGGCCAAGGCCAGCGAGGCCAACCGCCAGCCCTGGTTCTGCTCCGGCTGCCCGCACAACACTTCTACCCGCGTGCCCGAAGGTTCGCGCGCCATGGCCGGCATCGGCTGCCACTTCATGAGCATCTGGATGGACCGGAGCACCGTGGGCTTCACGCAGATGGGCGGCGAGGGCGTGCCCTGGGTCGGCCAGCAGCCCTTCAGCACGGACCAGCACATCTTTGCCAACCTGGGTGACGGCACCTACTTCCACAGCGGCCTGCTGGCGATCCGCCAGGCCATCACGGCCGGCGTCAACATCACCTACAAGATCCTCTACAACGACGCCGTGGCCATGACCGGCGGCCAGCAGGTGGGCGAGCGGCCGGAAGGCCACAGTGTGGTGCAGATCGCGCAGAGCATGCGCGCGGAAGGGGCGCAGAAGATCACCATCGTCACCGACGAGCCCGAGAAGTACGAGGGCGTGCAGGGCCTGCCGGCCGGCATCGCCATTGAGCACCGCGACGAACTCGACCGCATCCAGCGCGAGTTCCGCGAGATTCGGGGCACCACCATCATCATCTACGACCAGACCTGCGCCACCGAGAAGCGCCGCCGGCGCAAGCGCGGCACGATGGTCACGCCGGCGAAACGCGTGGTGATCAACGAGCTGGTGTGCGAGGGCTGTGGTGACTGCGGCGTGCAGTCCAACTGCCTGTCGGTCGAGCCGCTGGAGACCGAGTTCGGCCGCAAGCGCACCATCAACCAGAGCACCTGCAACCAGGACTTCTCCTGCCTCAAGGGCTTCTGCCCCAGCTTTGTCACCGTTGAAGGCGGCCAGCTGAAGAAGAAGGCCAAAGGCCAGGCGGCTTCGCCCTACGAGCTGGGCACCTTGCCCGAGCCGGTGCTGCCGTCGGCAGCAGCGGCCTATGGCATCGTGGTCGCGGGTGTGGGTGGCACTGGCGTCATCACCATCGGCCAGCTGCTGGGCGTGGCGGCGCACATCGAGGGCAAGGGCATCGTGACGCAGGACGCAGCCGGCCTGGCGCAAAAGGGCGGCGCCACCTGGAGCCATGTGCTGATTGCCGATACGCAGGAGGCGATCCGCACCACGCGCGTGGGCATGGCGGCGGCCGACCTGATCTTGGGCTGCGACCCCATCGTCACCGCCGGCAAGGAGACCACGCTGCGCCTGCGCGCCGGGCGCACCCATGTGGCGCTCAACAGCCACAGCACGCCGACCGCGGCCTTCGTCAAGAACGCCGACTGGCGCAACCCGGCCGATCAATGCGTGGCCGATCTGACCCAGGCCGTGGGCCGCGACAGCCTGGGCGTGTTCGACGCCGACGCCGTGGCCTCCAAACTGATGGGCGACACCATCTTCATCAACCCCATGATCCTGGGCTACGCGTGGCAGAAGGGCTGGATCCCGCTGGGGCAGGCGTCGCTGTTGCGCGCCATCGAACTCAACGGCGTGGCGGTGGAGGCGAACAAGGCGGCCTTCGAGTGGGGCCGCCAGGCCGCGCACGACTGGGCGCGCGTGCAGCAACTGCTGACGCCGGCGCAGGTGATCACCCTGCAGCCGCGCGAGACCTTGGCCAGCCTGGTGGCGCGCCGTGTCGAGTTCCTGACCGGCTACCAGAACGCCGCCTACGCCGAGATCTACCGCGGCTTCGTCGAACGCGTGCGTGCCGCCGAGGAGCAGGCGGTGGGCAAGACCGCGCTGGCCGAGGCGGTGGCGCGCTACCTCTTCAAGCTCATGGCCTACAAGGACGAATACGAAGTGGCGCGCCTGCACAGTGACCCCGCCTTCCGCGCGCGCATCGACGCCATGTTCGAAGGCGACTACACGCTGCACTACCACCTGGCGCCACCGCTGCTGGCGAAGAAGAATGCCACGGGTGAACTGGTCAAGCAGCCCTTCGGTCCGGCCATGGGCACGGCCTTCAAGCTGCTGGCGCGCCTCAAGGGCCTGCGCGGTACGGCGCTGGACGTTTTTGGCCGCACCGAGGAGCGGCGCGGTGAGCGCGCGCTGGTCGCCGAGTACCGCGCCAGCATCGAGGAGCTGCTGGCCGGCCTGACGGCCGACAACCACACACTTGCTGTGGAGATCGCCCGCCTGCCGGAGCAGATTCGCGGCTACGGCCATGTCAAAGCACGCCACCTGGCGGCGGTGCGGCCGCAGTGGGCGGCCCTGCTCGGGCGCTGGCGCAGCGGTACCGCGCTGCGGCAGGCGGCCTGAGTTTCAAGCGAAATCAGGCCTTGGCCCTTGCTAGCAGGGCGCAGACAGCTATCAAATAAGTAGCTCTCGGCGACGACCCGGATGCCACGGCGCCCGGGCCGTCGCCGTCTGGCGGAGGGCCGGGGACTTTTGTCGGCCGTCGCGGCGCTGTCAAGGCAGCCGCATACAATGTCCCGTTGCCTGTTTCCCCCGTCCGGCGGGGTGAAGCGCGCCGCCCTCCAGGCGGCGTTTTTCGTTCCCTGAACCCTAGAACTTGGAGATGCCTGTGTTCATTTCGTCCGCCTTTGCCCAAACCGCGCCCGCTGCTGCTTCCGCTGGCGGCATGCAGGATTCGCTCATGAGCATGCTGCCGCTGGTGCTGATGTTCGTGGTGCTGTACTTCGTGATGATCCGCCCGCAGATGAAGAAGCAGAAGGAGCATCGCGCGATGATCGACGCCTTGGCCAAGGGTGACGAGGTGGTGACCGCCGGCGGCGTGCTCGGCAAGGTCAGCAAGCTGGGCGACAGTTTCGTCAGTGTCGAGATCGCCAACGGCGTCGAGATCCAGATCCAGCGCCAGGCTGTGGTGCAGGTGCTGCCCAAGGGCACCATCAAGTAATTCCGTTTCTTCAGCGACAGCGCAAGCGCATCGATCATGAACCGTTACCCGGTGTGGAAGTACGCGATCATCGTGATCGCATTGCTGGTGGGGTTGGTCTACACCCTGCCAAACTTTTTTGGCGAGGCGCCAGCCGTACAGGTGTCGGCGGCCAAGGCCAGCCAGAAAGTGGACAACGCCACGCTGGCACGCGTGGAAGAGGCGCTGAAGGCGGCCGGCCTGAAGGCCGACGCCATCAGCCTCGAGGGTGGTTCGATCCGCGCGCGCTTTGCCTCTACCGACGACCAGCTCAAGGCCAAGGACGCCATCCAGAAGGTCCTGGTGCCCGACGCAGCCGACCCCGGCTATGTCGTCGCGCTGAACCTGCTGTCGCGCTCGCCGGCCTGGCTGTCGTCGCTGCACGCGGCGCCGATGTATCTGGGTCTGGACCTGCGCGGCGGCGTGCACTTCATGCTGCAGGTCGACATGCCGGCGGCGCTGACCAAGCGCGCCGAATCGTTGGCCGGCGACCTGCGCACCGTGCTGCGCGAGAAGAACATTCGCCACGGCGGCATCAGCCGCAACGGCCAGAGCATCGAGCTGCGCTTCCGCGATGTCGCGACGCGCGACGCCGCCCGGCGCGTGCTGGCCGACCAGTTCGCCGAGCTGGACGCTGTCGAGACCCAGGACGGCACCGACTACAAGCTGACCGCCAGCCTCAAGCCGCAGGCCGCACGCACCGTGCAGGACCAGGCACTCAAGCAGAACATCACCACGCTGCACAACCGCATCAACGAACTCGGCGTGGCCGAGCCGGTGATCCAGCAGCAGGGGCTGGACCGCATCGTGGTGCAGCTGCCCGGCGTGCAGGACACCGCCAAGGCCAAGGACATTCTGGGCCGTACCGCCACGCTGGAGTTGCGCATGGTGGACGAGAGCGCCGAGGGCCGTGCTGCCGAAACGGGTACCGGCCCGGTGCCCTTCGGCGCCGAGCGTTACCCCGATCGCAGCGGCCAGGCGGTGATCGTCAAGAAACAGGTCATCCTGACCGGTGAGAACCTGACCGACGCGCAACCGGGCTTTGATGGCCAGACCCAGGAGCCGACCGTCAACCTGACGCTGGATGCCAAGGGCTCGCGCATCTTCAAGGACATCACGCGCGAAAACGTCGGCAAGCGCATGGCCATCATCCTGTTCGAAAAGGGCAAGGGTGAGGTCGTGACGGCGCCGGTGATTCGCACCGAGATCGGCGGCGGTCGGGTGCAGATTTCCGGCCGCATGACGACCGTCGAGGCCAATGACACCGCGCTGCTGCTGCGCGCCGGTTCGCTGGCTGCGCCGATGGAGATCATCGAAGAACGCACCATCGGCCCGAGCCTGGGCGCCGAGAACATTGCCAAGGGCTTCAACAGCGTGACCTGGGGCTTCGTGGCGGTGGCAGTCTTCATGTGCGTCTACTACATGCTGTTTGGCGTGTTCTCCAGCATTGCGCTGGCGGTCAACCTGCTGCTGCTGGTGGCGGTGCTGTCCATGCTGCAGGCCACGCTGACGCTGCCCGGGATGGCGGCCATGGCGCTGGTGCTGGGCATGGCGATCGACGCCAACGTGCTGATCAACGAGCGCGTGCGCGAGGAACTGCGCAACGGCGCCTCGCCGCAGGCGGCGATCCATACCGGCTATGACCGTGCCTGGGCCACCATCATCGACTCCAACGTCACCACCCTGATCGCCGGCCTGGCGCTGCTGGCCTTCGGCTCCGGCCCGGTGCGCGGTTTTGCCGTGGTGCACTGCCTGGGCATCCTGACCAGCATGTTCTCGGCCGTGTTCTTCTCGCGCGGCTTGGTCAACCTCTGGTACGGCCGGCAGAAGAAGCTCAAGAGCGTGTCCATCGGCACCGTCTGGCGCCCGGATGGCGACGCGGCGGCCAAGGCGGAGTAAGGAACAGTCATGGAATTTTTCAAGATCAAGCGCGACATCCCGTTCATGCGGCATGCGCTGGTGTTCAACCTGGTGTCCTTCCTGACCTTTGCCGCGGCGGTGTTCTTCCTGTTCACACGCGGCCTGCACCTGTCGGTCGAGTTCACCGGCGGCACGCTGATGGAGGTCAGCTACAGCCAGCCGGCCGACCTGGGCACGGTGCGCAACGCCATCGCCAAGCTCGGCTACCAGGACGTGCAGGTGCAGAACTTCGGCACCGCGCGCGACGTGCTGATCCGCATGCCGGCGGTCAAGGGTGTGAGCTCGGCCCAGCAGAGCGACCAGGTGATGGCCGCGCTGACGGCGGCCGATGCTACGGCCAGCCTGCGGCGCACCGAGTTCGTCGGCCCGCAGGTCGGCGACGAACTGGCCGCCGACGGCCTCAAGGCGCTGGCCTTTGTGGTGGTGGGCATCATGATCTACCTGGCGCTGCGCTTCGAATGGAAGTTCGCGGTGGCGGCCATCATCGCCAACCTGCACGACGTCATCATCATCCTCGGCTTCTTCGCCTTCTTCCAGTGGGAGTTCTCGCTGCCGGTGCTGGCCGCGGTGCTCGCGGTGCTGGGTTATTCGGTCAACGAGTCGGTGGTGATCTTCGACCGCATCCGCGAGAACTTCCGCCGCTACCGCAAGATGAACACGGTCGAGATCATCGACAACGCCATCACCTCCACCATCAGCCGCACCATCATCACCCACGGCAGCACCCAGTTGATGGTGCTGTCCATGCTGCTGTTCGGCGGTGCCACGCTGCACTACTTTGCGCTGGCGCTGACCATCGGCATCCTGTTCGGCATCTACTCCTCGGTCTTCGTGGCCGCGGCCATTGCCATGTGGCTGGGCATCCGGCGTGAAGACCTGGTCAAGGGCGGTGGCGCCCGCAAGGAAGACGACCCCAACGATCCCAACGCGGGAGCGGTCGTCTGACGGCAGACAACCATGGTGGCGGCCCCGACGTCTGCTGCACAGCGCCTGGCGCTGGCTGAACGGACGCGCGGGTTGCTGGTCAGCGAGGCCTCTCGCCTGCTGCCCGAGCTGGGCGCGGCAGTGCAGGAGCGCCTGACGGCGCTGATGAACGAGACCGCCACCGCGCGCGAGATGCAGAGCCGGCGCGATGCCTGGCTGCTGTACCAGAAGGCGCAGCCGGTCTGGCTGCAGGGCATCCAGCAGGCTTGGCTGGCCGCGGGCCGGCGCCCTGGCACTGCCGCGGCCGCGCCGCGCCTGGGTCAGGTCGGTACCGAGCTGTCGTTGGTGGACAGCGATGAAATCGACAGCAAGATTCTGACTTCGCGCCTGCTGCTGGGCCTGTTGGAGCGGCTGGGCGATGCCTTGGAGGACTTGCGGCTGCGCATCCAGTTCCTCGATGGCCGCGACGAGCTCTCGACCCAGGACATTCTGCGCCTCGACGTGTTGCTGCTGCCGTTGGTAGCGCAGTGGGTCAGCAGCGGCATGCCGCGCGAAGCCTGGCCGCGCATCAGCGACGTGGTGCAGCGCCTGCTGGCCGAGCGCTTGCCGCCGGCCTACGTGCGCTGCAACCAGCTGCTGATCGAGCAGGGTGTGCTGCCGACGATCGACCTCAAGGACCGCGTCAAGCGCAGCCCTGCCGCCACGCCGCCGGCAACCGGCACGGCTGCGCCCGTGCCCGCACCGCCCGTGTCTGCTGCGTCGGCACCGGCATCGTCGCGTGCGGTGCCGCGGGCTGCCTCGGAAGGGGGGCAGACGAATGCTGCGCCGCCCGGTGATGCTGTGGCCGCGCGCCCTGCGCCGCGGCCGCGGGGCGGGCTGTTTGGCGGCCGTTTGGGTTGGGACGGGCAGGACGGTGCGACGGGTGGGCCGCCTGGCGCGGCTGGCTCGGAGGCAGCCCAGGCTTTCTCGCCCGGAGCCCCATTGCAGCGCTCGCGCCAGGGCGTCATGGGCCAGTTGCGTGCCTTGCTGGCCGGGCCGGCGGGCGATGGCTTGCCGGCGGACACGACGCCGGCCAACGCACGTCGGATCACACCGGCCCTGGCGGCCGCCCTGACCAAGCGCCTGCAGGACGTGGGCCAGCCGGATGGAGCGACGTGGGCTGACGAGGCCAGCCCGGCCGGCGTGGCCCGGCTTGCCGGCGCGCTGCGCGCACAAAGCCGTGCGCTCAAGCAGCAGGCCGCGACCCGCAATGAGAAGGCCACCATCGAGATCGTGGCGCTCATGTTCCAGGCCATCCTGACCGAGGAGCGCATCCCGCCGGCCATCCGCGTCTGGTTTGCGCGCCTGCAGATGCCGGTGCTGCGCGTGGCCCTGGCGGAGCCGGCCTTCTTCGACTCGCCCAACCATCCGGCACGCCGGCTGATCGACCGCATGGGCTCCTGCGTGATGGGCTTCGATGTCGGCGACGTCGGCAGCCAGGCGCTCGCCGCAGAGGTCAAGCGCATCGTGCAGATGATCGAGCAGTACCCCGAGACCGGTCGGCAGGTGTTCGAGGTGGTGTACGGTGAGTTCGAACAGTTTCTGGAGCGCTTCCTGACCGGCGGCGACAGCACGCGCAAGGTGGTCAGCGTGGCGCAGCAGGTCGAGCAGAAGGAGGCGCTGACCATCCAGTACACCATCGAGCTGCGCAAGCTGCTCAAGGACATGCCGGTGCGCGACGAGATCCGCGACTTCCTGTTCAAGGTCTGGGCAGAGGTGCTGGCGGTGGCCGCCGTGCGCCAGGGCTTGCAGCACGCCGACACGGTGGCGCTACGCAAGGCGGCATCAGACTTGGTCTGGGCGGCCAGCGCCAAACCCAATCGCAGTGACCGCAGCCGCGTCATCCAGGACCTGCCGCAACTGCTGCAGCGTCTGCGCAGTGGCATGGCGCTGCTGGGCATGGCGGCGGCGGAGCAGGAAGGCCACATCAAGACCGTCAGCGACACGCTGGCCGACGCTTTCCTGGCCAAGACCCAACCCATTGCGCCGGCGCAGATCGAGGCGCTGGCGCAGCGCCTGGCCGAGCTGGAATACGCCGTCAGCGACGACAGCCTGGGTGAGTTGCAGCTCGACGCCGGCAGCATCGAGCTGCTGCTGGGCATCGATGCCTCCAGGCTGGAGGTGGTGGCCAACGGTGGTGCGCAGCCGACCCCCGCCATGCGCGACTGGGCGCAGGCGCTGCAGCCCGGCGACTGGTTCACGCTCGACCACAACGGCCGCATCGCCCGCGTGCAGTTCGTCTGGCGCAGCGATCGCAAGCAGCTCAACCTGTTTGCCTCGGCCGAAGGCCGCAGCTACCTGATCCAGGCCGGCCGGCTGGCCGCCTACCTGCAAGCGGGCCTGCTGCTGCCGCAGCAGGAGGAAACGCTCACCGAGCGCGCCACGCGCGATGCGCTGACCAAGCTGCAGGCCAATCCCGAGCGCCTTCTCGGCTGAGCGGGTGGAACAGGGTCAGTGGGCGACGCGCTCGAGCGTGTCGTCGCAAAGTTCGTCGAGGATCAGCGCATCCGGCTCTTCGCCGAAGCTCCAGTAGACCATCAGCACGATGATCTTCAGGTCGTCGAGCGAGAGTTCCTCGGCCGGCACGGCCATGGCACGGTCGACCACGATCTCGCGCATCGGCGAGGGCAGCACACCGGAGGATTCGAGGAAGCTGATGAAGCCCAGGCAATCGGCGCCCAGATGGTCCTGCTCGGCCACCGAGTAGACGCGCATGCTGTGCGGCGATTGCAGCCGCGTCGGCGTGTCCTGCTGTACGGCTTCGGTCACGCCAGGCAGCCAGTGCGTGCATCGGGTCGCCAGGTTCAGGCCGCTGAGCCAGTCGAGGGCTTCACGGATCTCATCGGCTTCGAAGCCGACGGCATTGAGTTTGCGCTGCAGCTGATCCGGTTCGGGACAGGCATCGCCGCGCCAGTAGTTTTCGTAGACGTACACGAGCACTTCAAACATGCGCTCAATATATCGCATGCCCTGCGCCTTGATCCGTGCATTTTGAGGGCCTTCCCGGCCTTATTCAAAATCAGCCGGTGGCGATGCGCTGGAACAGGCCGCCGGGCAGGCGTGCCACCTGGCCGTCGAGTTCCATCGCCATCAGACGAGCCTGCAACTGCGGCGTGGGCCAGCCGGTGCGGGCCTGCAGGGCATCGAGGCTCACCGGGTCGTAGCCGAGTGCCTGCAACAGGCCATTCTCATCCACGGTGTCGTCCGCTTCCGTGGCACGGGTGGGTACGCTGCCGGGCGGCAAGCCCGGCAGGTCGTCCAGCACGTCCTGCGCCGACTCCACCAGTTTGGCGCCTTGGCGGATCAGCGCATGGCAGCCGCGTGACTGTGTGGCATGGATGGAGCCTGGAATGGCGAACACGTCCTTGCCCTGTTCTGCGGCGAGCCGCGCCGTGATGAGCGAACCCGACTGCAGCGCCGCTTCCACCACCAGTGTGGCACTGGAAAGGCCGGCAATCAGACGGTTGCGACGCGGGAAGTTGGCCGCCAGCGGCGGCGTGCCCAGCGGGTACTCGCTGACGATCAGGCCGTGCTGGGCAATGTCGTGCGCCAGCTGGTGGTGGCGCTTCGGGTAGACGCGGTCCAGCCCGGTGCCGACCACGGCGATGGTGGCCAGCCGGGCCGCCCCACCCAGGCCCGCCAAAGCGCCTTCGTGGGCTGCGCCGTCCACACCGAGTGCCAGGCCGGAGACGATGGTCAGGCCGGCCTGGCTCAGCGCCTGGGCAAACTGCCTGGCATTGAGCGCGCCTTGCGGCGTTGGGTTGCGGCTGCCGACGATGGCGAGGCTGCGTGCCGGCTCCAGCGGCAGGCCCAGCCGGCCCATCAGGTACAGCAGCAGCGGCGGATCCTCGATCTGCAGCAGGCCGGCTGGGTAGGCCGCATCGCCCAGCGCCACCACCGCACGCGGCGGGCCGCCGTCATGGTTCTGCAGCCAGTGCCAGGTGAGGTCGAGCTGTGCCGCCAGTTCCGCCGGCTCGCTGCGCAAGGCGGCTGCCTGCTCCGGTGTGACCACCTGCTGCAGTGCTGCCAGTGGCTGCTGGAAGATCGAACCCGGCAGACCGAAGGCCGCCAGCAGCTTGCGCGCCGTCTGGTTGCCGATGCCGGGTGTCAGCGTCAGGCGCAGCCAGGCGGCGAGATCATCGCGCTCCATGCGGTGTGCGCCGTCCAGGGTGGCGATCAGCGCGGGTTGGTCAGGCGGTCGCCGACGCGCACGCCTTCGGTGATGTCGAGGATCAGCGCGTAGGACAGCTTTTCGTAGGTCTTGAAGACCATCAGCAGGCCATTGCGCTCATCGGGCAGCTTGATCGGCGTGCGTTGCGGGTCGGTCTTGTCGACCAGACGCTGACCGTCTTTGAGGATGGCCAGCACATGGCCGCGCTCGATGCCGTCGCGCCGGCCGCGGTTGATCGCCACCACCTGGTTCTGCGCCGCATTGACCACCGCGCTGCCGTAGACCGAGACGATGCGCCCTGCGACGGCGTTCGCTGGGGCGCGCGGCGTGTAGGTCGGAAACTCGCGCTCAGGCTCGGGCAACAGGCGGTCGCCGACGCGCATCTCTTCCTTGGTACTTTCGATGTCGATGGTGGCGGGCACGACAACGCTGGTCGACTGGCCGTCGCGGTTTTCGACGTCCTGGGTGGACTCGCTGCGCACCAGCGCCGCCTTGCCGAGGTATTGCGCCTCATAGCCGAGCACTTCGCCGGTGCTGGGGTCCTTCAGCGCGGTGGCGTTGCGGAAGACGCGAAAACGCTGCGTCTTGTTCTGGTTGTCCAGCAGAGGCGCACCGGCCGGGCCGCGGGCGTAGGCACGGTCGCCACGGCTGAGCATGACCCGGTTTTCCTGGGTGGCGACGATGCGGGCCGCGGCGGCCAGCTCGTTGTCTTCCACGATCGCCGGCTCGGCCAGGAAAGGTTCGATGGCGCGGGCCTGCAGTGTGGTCAGCGCCTCGGCGAGCTGTTCGCTGCGCACGCGCGGCGACAGGCGCACCGTGGCCAGGTCAGCCGGCTCGCCGTTCGATTCCCCGGCTAGGCGCAAGGTAGCGCGCCCGTCCTTTTTTTCAAGCAGCAGTTGCTGGCCGGGGTAGATCAGGTGCGGGTTGCGCACCGTCTCCAGGTTCATGCCCCAAAGCTCGGGCCAGCGCCAGGGGCTGCGCAAGAAGAGCGAGGAGATGGCCCACAGGGTGTCGCCACTTTTGACGGTGTAGCTGTCGGGTGCGTTGGGGGCCAGTTCGCTCAAGGGCACGCCGGCCTGGGCGACCTGTTTTGCGGTGGCGCTCTGCGCCGGCGTGATGGGGTAGTTCTGGCCCCAGGCGGCGGTGCCGGCAAGGCAGGCGCCCAAGGCGACCAGGGTGGTGATCGTGTAGCCGGATTTCGCCATCAGTTGTCGTGTCATGTGGTGTGGTGGCTCAGGGCCCTCCCCGGGCGGCCGAGCGGGCTGGGTCTTGATAAATCACGCGCGATTGTGCGCCCAAGCCCTTGACGGGGCAATGTTTTTTGCCCTCTGTTACGGCCCTCGTTACCAAAAGTAGCGAAAATAACGACATCTCTGTCGACTCCCTATGGCCCTACTTCCCATCCTCTGTTTTCCCGATCCGCGTCTGCACACGGTGGCCAAGCCGGTGCAGGCGGTGGACGCGCGCATCAAGCAACTGATTGCCGACATGTTCGAGACCATGCACGAGGCGCATGGCATCGGTCTGGCGGCCACGCAGGTCGACGTGCACGAACGCCTGATCGTCATCGACGTGTCCGAGGGCCGTGACCAGCCGCTGGTGCTGATCAACCCCGAGATCATCTGGGCCAGCCCGGAGAAGAAGATCAACGACGAGGGCTGCCTGTCGGTGCCCGGCATCTACGATGGTGTCGAGCGCCATGAGCGCGTGCATGTGCGTGCGCTGGACGGCGAGGGCCGCGAGCAGATGATCGAGGCCGACGGCTTGCTGGCCATTTGCATCCAGCACGAGATGGACCACCTGCTGGGCAAGGTGTTCGTCGAGTACCTGTCGCCGCTCAAGCGCAACCGCATCAAGACCAAGATGGTCAAGGCGCAACGCGAGGCCAAGCGTTGAAAGTCATCTTTGCCGGCACGCCCGAGTTTGCCCGGGTGGCGCTGGAGCGGCTGCACGCCGCCGGCTTCGAGATTCCCCTGGTGTTGACCCAGCCCGACCGGCCCGCCGGCCGTGGCATGAAGCTGCAGGCCTCGCCGGTCAAGCAGTTCGCGCTCGAGCATGGCATCGCGGTGGTCCAGCCGCACAGCCTGCGGCTCGATGGCAAGTACCCGGAGGAAGCGGCCGCGGCGCGCGCCGCCATTGAGGCGGCGCAGGCCGACGTCATGGTGGTGGCTGCTTACGGTTTGATCCTGCCGCAGTGGGTGTTGGATACGCCGCGCTTGGGTTGCCTCAACATTCATGCGTCTCTGCTGCCGCGCTGGCGCGGCGCAGCACCGATCCACCGCGCCATCGAGGCCGGTGATGCCGAGACCGGCGTCACCATCATGCAGATGGATGCCGGGTTGGACACCGGCGCCATGCTGCTGGTGGAGAAGCTGCCGATCGCGCCCGCCGACACCACGGCCAGCCTGCACGACAAGCTCGCCACACTCGGCGGTCGCCTGATCGTCGAGGCGCTGGAGCTGGCCGCCTGCGGCGGCCTGCAGGCGGTGCCCCAGCCGGCCGAAGGCGTGAGCTACGCGCACAAGATCGAAAAGCAGGAAGCGATGGTCGACTGGACGCAGCCGGCGGACGTGATTGCGCGCCGTATCCGCGCCTTCAACCCTTTCCCGGTGGCGGCCACCTCCTCGCAAGGCGAATCCATCAAGCTCTGGTGCTGCGTTATTGATAGCGCATCATGCACATCCAGTAAGGCGCCGGGCACGATTTTGTCTGCGGATGCGGCGGGCATCGAAGTCCAGTGCGGCGCCGGTGTGCTGCGCCTGACCGAGCTGCAGCGTGCCGGCGGTAAACGCCTGGCTGCGGCCGACTTCCTGCGCGGCTTTGCCCTGCCGGTCGGCGCCGTGCTCGGCGCGGTCTGAGTCCGGGACGGCCATGACCCGATTGCGTCCGCTGTTGCGTCATGCCGAGTACCGGCAGGGCCTGCGCGACGCCATGTCGGTGGCGCCGGGCCTGGCGGCCTGGGGCCTGATGACCGGCGTGGCCATGGTCAAGTCCGGCATGAGCCTGGTGGAATCACTGGCCATGACGCTGCTGGTGTATGCCGGCAGCTCGCAGCTGGCGGCCATTCCGCTCATTGCCGCCGGTGCCCCGGTGCTGGTGATCCTGGCCACCGCGTTCTGCGTCAACCTGCGCTTCGTCGTTTTCAGCGCGCACATGCGGGCCTACGTCATGCACCTGCCGCGGCGTCTGCGCCTGTTCGTCGGCTACCTGACGGCCGACCTGAGCTATGTGATGTTCGTGCGGCGCTACCACCAGCCACCGCAGAATCCACCCGAGCAGCAGGCGCAGCTGGCTTATCTGCTGGGCAGTGCCACCGCCAACTGGACCAGCTGGCAGGCGGCTAGCCTGCTGGGCATTGCGCTGGCAAACGCGATTCCAACCCACTGGGGCCTGAGCTTTGCCGGCATCCTGGCCCTGCTGGGCGTGGCCTGCTCGCTCGCCTCCAGCCAACTGCGCGTGGTGTCGGCCGGCGTGGCTGGTGCCGCGGCGGTGGCGGCCTTTGCACTGCCTTTCAAGCTCAATATCGTGGTGGCGATTGCTGCCGCTGTGGCGCTGGCGCTGATCCTGGAACAGACGCCGTTGGCAAAGCGGGAGACGCGATGAACCAGACCGATCTATGGACAGTGGGCGTGATCATCGGTCTGGCCGCGGTGACCGTGATCACGCGGGCCTTCTTCTTCATCTCCAGCCGGGAATGGAGCCTGCCGCACTGGGCCCAGCGCGGCCTGCAGTACGCGCCGATTGCCGCGCTGTCAGCGGTCATCGTGCCCGAGATGGTGATGACGCAGGGCCAGCTGGTCAGCACTTGGCAGGATGCGCGCCTGTTCGCGGTGGCCGCTGGCGCGGCCTGGTTTTTCTGGCGTCGTGGTCAGGGGCAGGCGGTGCTGGGCACCATCGTCGTCGGCATGGCGGTCTATCTGCCGTTGCACCTGGGACTGGGCTGGTAAGGCGGGCGACAGCGCCCCGCCTAAAATCCCAGCTTTCGCGTCCGGTCAGGCCGGGCGCTGCCGGTTCACTCACTCTTCGCTTCGACCACCATGAACTTCATTCGCTTCCAGGACCTGTGCCAGCAGGGCAAGGCCCAAGGCCAACGCGTCTTCATCCGCGCCGACCTCAACGTGCCGCAAGATGATGCCGGCGCCATCACCGAAGACACCCGCATCCGCGCCTCCATCCCCTGCATCCAGATGGCGCTGGACGCCGGCGCCGCTGTCATGGTCACCTCCCACCTCGGCCGCCCCACCGAAGGGGAGATGAAACCCGAAGACAGCCTGGCCCCGGTGGCCAAGCGCCTGGGCGAACTCATGGGCCGCGAGGTGCCCATGGTCGCCAACTGGACCGACGGTGTGCAAGTCGCCCCCGGCCAACTCGTCATGCTCGAGAACGTGCGCGTCAACAAGGGCGAGAAAAAGAACAACGAAGACCTGAGCAAGAAAATGGCCGCCCTGTGCGACATCTTCGTGCACGACGCCTTCGGCACCGCCCACCGCGCCGAAGCAAGTACTTACGGCATCGCCCAGTACGCCCCCATCGCCTGTGCCGGCCCCCTGCTGGCGGCTGAAATGGACGCCATCTCCAAAGCCCTGACCGCGCCGAAGCGCCCGCTGGTGGCGATTGTTGCCGGCTCCAAGGTCAGCACCAAGCTCACCATCCTCAAGAGCCTGGCCAACAACGTCGACCAACTGATTGTGGGTGGTGGCATTGCCAACACCTTCATGCTCGCGGCCGGCCTGAAGATCGGCAAGAGCTTGGCCGAGCCCGATTTGCTCAATGAGGCCAAGGCCGTGATTGAGGCCATGAAAGCCCGTGGCGCTGAAGTGCCGATTCCTGTGGACGTGGTCACGGCCAAGGAATTCAAGGCCGATGCCCAGGCCACCATCAAGAAGGCCAGCGAAGTCGCCGACGACGACCTGATCCTGGACATCGGCCCGGAGACCGCCAAGAAGCTGGCCGCCCAACTCAAGGCCGCCGGCACCATCGTCTGGAACGGCCCGGTGGGCGTGTTCGAGTTCGCCGCCTTCGAGAACGGCACCAAGGAGATCGCCAAGGCGATTGCCGAATCCAGCGCCTTCAGCATTGCTGGTGGTGGCGACACGCTGGCGGCGATTGCCAAGTACGGCATCGAGAAGGAGGTGGGCTACATCTCCACCGGCGGTGGTGCCTTCCTGGAGGTGCTGGAGGGCAAGACCCTGCCGGCTTTTGAGATCCTGGCCAAGCGTGCCCAGGGTTGACACCGACACTACCCGGCCCATGACAACGGCTCCTGCGGGAGCCGTTGTCATGTTGACGTGACGATGTAACTAATTTCGTGTCAGAATGGAAACTAAGTTACAAGGAGACTGAAACATGACGCGTCGTGCGACCAAGATCGTAGCCACCCTCGGCCCCGCTTCCAGTGATCCGGCCCTGCTCGAACAGATGATCCGTGCTGGGGTCAACATGGTGCGGCTGAACTTCAGCCACGGCAAGGCGCAGGACCACATCGACCGCGCGCAATTGGTGCGCGCCGCGGCGGCCCGTGCCGGCCGCGAGGTCGCCATCATGGCCGACCTGCAGGGCCCGAAGATCCGCGTCGGCAAGTTTGCCGAGAACAAGGTGCAACTGCAGACCGGCCAGAAATTCGTGCTCGATGCCACCCGTACGGAACTGGGCGACGTCAATGCCGTGGGCCTCGATTACAAAGAACTGCCGCGGGACGTGAAGGCCGGTGACATGCTCTTGCTCAACGATGGCCTCATCACCATGCAGGTCGACGCTGTCAAGGGTGAGGCGGTGCACTGCACGGTCACCATGGGCGGCGAGTTGTCCAACAACAAGGGCATCAACAAGAAGGGCGGCGGCCTCACGGCGCCGGCCCTGACCGCCAAGGACATGGAAGACATCAAGACGGCGATGAGCTTCCAGGCCGACTACGTGGCGGTGAGCTTCCCGCAGAACGCCACCGACATGGAGATGGCGCGCCAGCTCTGCAACGTGGCAGCGGCCGAGTTCAACCACAAACCCTACCTGATTGCCAAGATCGAGCGTGCCGAGGCGATTCCGAAGCTGGAGGAGATCCTGCGGGCCAGCGACGGCATCATGGTGGCGCGCGGCGACCTGGCGATCGAGGTCGGCAACGCCGCCGTGCCAGCGCTGCAAAAACGCATGATCACGCTGGCGCGCGAGATGGACAAGACGGTGATCACCGCGACCCACATGATGGAGTCGATGATCAACAACCCTATGCCCACGCGGGCCGAGGTGAGCGACGTCGCCAATGCGGTGCTGGATGGCACCGACGCCGTCATGACCTCGGCCGAGACGGCGGCCGGCAAGTTTCCGTTGGAGACGGTGGTGGAGATGGCCAGCATCTGCGTGGCCGCCGAAGGCGCGGAAGAGGTGGCATTGGACGCCGATTTCTCCGGCAAGACCTTCGGCCGCATCGACCAGTCGATCGCCATGGGCGCGCTATTCACGGCACATCACCTGGGTGCCAAGGCCATCGTGGCGCTGACCGATTCCGGCTCCACCGCCCTGTGGATGAGTCGCCACCGCGTGCACATCCCGATCTACGCGCTCACGCCCAAGGTCGCGACGCAGCGCAAGATGGCGCTGTACCGCAACGTCACGCCGTTGTTGATGGACACCAGCGCCGACCGCGACACCGCCCTGCGCGACGCCGAGGAGCACCTCAAGAAGCGCGGCATCATGCAGCCGGGCGACATCTACGTCATCACCTGCGGCGAACCCATGGGCTCGCCCGGCGGCACCAACATGCTGAAAATCTGCCGCGTTTCCTGAGGCGGCGCGCGGCCGGCGGCGCCTTGGTGCCGCCAGCCCCTGAGGGTAAAATCGCTGGCAGTTACCAACCAGTTACCAACTTCCCCAGGGGTTATTCATGCCACTCGTCTCGATGCGCGAGCTGCTGGACCACGCGGCCGAAAACGGCTACGGCATTCCGGCTTTCAACGTCAACAATCTGGAGCAGGTTCAAGCCGTGATGGCCGCCGCTGACGAAGTCGGCGCCCCGGTGATTCTGCAGGCCAGCGCCGGTGCGCGCAAGTACGCCGGCGAGCCCTTCATCAAGCACCTGATCCAGGCGGCCTGCGAGGCCTACCCGCACATTCCGCTGGTGATGCACCAGGACCACGGCACCAGCCCCAAGGTCTGCGAAGGTGCCATTGCCCTGGGCTTCGGCTCGGTGATGATGGACGGCTCGCTGATGGAAGACGGCAAGACGCCGGCGGCGTTCGACTACAACGTCGACGTGACGCGCAAGGTGGTGGAGATGGCGCACAAGGTCGGCGTCACCGTGGAAGGTGAGCTCGGCTGCCTGGGCAACCTCGAAACCGGCGACGCCGGCGAGGAAGACGGCATTGGTGCCGCCGGCAAGCTGGACCACAGCCAGATGCTGACCGACCCGGAGGAAGCGGCCCAGTTCGTCAAGGCCACCCAGCTCGACGCGCTGGCGATTGCCATCGGCACCAGCCACGGTGCCTACAAGTTCAGCCGTCCGCCCACCGGCGACATCCTGGCGATTTCGCGCGTGAAGGAGATCAACAAGCGCATTCCCAACACCCACCTCGTCATGCACGGCTCCTCCTCCGTGCCGCAGGAGCTGCTGGCCATCATCAACCAGTACGGCGGCAAGATGAAGGAAACCTATGGCGTGCCGGTGAAGGAAATCCAGGAAGCGATCAAGTACGGCGTGCGCAAGATCAACATCGATACCGACATCCGCCTGGCGATGACCGGCGCGGTACGCAAGTTCCTGGCAGAGAACCCGGACAAGTTCGACGCCCGCGAGTGGCTCAAGCCGGCCCGCGAGGCCGCCAAGGCCGTGTGCAAGGCGCGCTACCTGGAGTTCGGCTGCGAAGGCCAGGCCGCCAAGATCAAGGGCGCGACCCTGCAGGTCATGGCCGCCAAGTACGCCAAAGGTGAGCTGGCCCAGGTGGTGAACTGACCCCGCGGCGCTTCTTGCGATAATCACAGGCCCGGCGTGCAGCGCCGGGCTTTTTCTTTTTCAGGCTGCCTCATGACCTCTGCCCTGCACACCTCTTCCCTCACCTCGCTGCCACTGCTGGCACGCGGCAAGGTGCGCGACAACTACGCCGTTGGCGACGACCGCATCCTGATGGTGGCGTCCGACCGCATCAGCGCGTTCGACGTCATCATGGGCGAGCCCATCCCGGGCAAGGGCGAGCTGCTGACGCAGATGGCGCTGTACTGGTTCGGCCAGCTGGGTCACATCTGCCCGAACCACCTCACCGGCGAGGCGCCGGAGAGCGTGGTCAAGCCGGACGAGGTCGCACAGGTCAAGGGCCGCGCCATGCTGGTCAAGCGCCTGAAACCGATTCCGGTGGAGGCGGTGGTGCGTGGGTATCTGGCCGGCAGCGGCTGGGCCGAGTACCAGGCCAGTCAGTCGGTCTGCGGCGTCAAGCTGCCGGCCGGCCTGAGGAACGCGTCCAAGTTGCCGGAGCCGATCTACACCCCGGCTGCCAAGGCCGAGGTGGGCGAGCACGACGAGAACATTACCTTCGAGAAGACGGTGGAGATGATCGGCCTCGATCTGGCCACCCGCATCCGTGACATCTCGATTGCCATCTACAAGGCGGCGGCCGAGATCGCGCTCAAGAAGGGCATCATCATCGCCGACACCAAGTTCGAGTTTGGCCTCGACAAGGACGGCACGCTGGTGCTGATGGACGAAGTGCTGACGCCCGACTCGTCGCGCTACTGGCCGGTGGAAGGTTACAAGGAAGGCGCCAACCCGCCGAGCTACGACAAGCAGTTCCTGCGCGACTGGCTGGAAACCGCCACGGTGGACGGCAAGCCCTGGGGTAAGACCGCACCGGCGCCCAAGCTGCCGGCGGACGTGATCGAGAAGACCGCGGCCAAGTACCGCGAAGCGCTGACCCGCCTGACAACGTAGGCGACACGGGTAACAGGATCAGAGCACCCACGGAACTGGCTCCGCCAGTCCGTCGGGTGCGCCCCCCTCCCGCCGCAGGCGAGAGAGGGGGGAGCGGCGCAGCCGCTCGGGGGGTGTTTCAATTCAACGCCATGCTGAGCTTGCGGCGGTAACTTGATACCAGCGCGGCTTGCTCGTCTTCCTGCACGGTGGTGTGGCCGGCCAGTTCGATGCCGCCGGCGGTCTTGCCGCTCACCTCGGGCCCGGCCTTGGGCTTGGGCGGTGTCAGCAGGTCGAGGATGGCAATGAAGGTCTTGCGCGGGGCTTCGTCGTCCCACTTCTTGTCGCGCATGATGATTTCCAGCAGCTCGTCCAGCGCGTCCAGCCATTCGCTGTGCGCCATCAGCACGCGCGCCTTGGCAAAGCGGTGCTCGAAGTCGCGTTTGTTGGCCTCGATCTTCTCGTCGAACTGCGCCAGCGTCCACAGGCCGCGCGGGTCGGTGGTGACGAACTCCAGCGCGTTGAGCCACTGCTGCAGGCCCTCGAAGCGCAGCGGCACCGGAATGCGCGCCAGCGTCGGCGCCAGCGCGCCGGCTGCCTGCGCCAGATGCCCGGTGCCGATCAGCAGCTTGATGTAGTCGTACAGCAGCTCGTCATTGGCGGGGTCGGCCGCCACGGCGGCAGCCATGCGCGCCAGCGCGCTTTCCACGTCACCGGACTCCAGGTGCTCCTGCGCCTCCTCGGCGCCGGCTTGGGCCTGCAGCGCCTCGTCGCTGGGCAGGTGCTTGGCCAGGAACTCGCGCAGCTTGCCTTCAGGCAGCGCACCCATGAAACCGTCCACCGGCTTGCCGCCCATCATCATCACGCAGGTCGGGATGCTGCGGATGCCGAAGGCGCCGGCCAGTTCCTGCTGCTCGTCGGAGTTGATCTTGGCGAGCACAAAGCGGCCGGCAAACTCCTCCTCCAGCTTCTCCAGCACGGGGCCGAGCGACTTGCAGGGGCCGCACCAGGGGGCCCAGAAATCGACCAGCACGGGCACGGACATGGAGGTCTGGATGACCTCGGCTTCGAAGTTTTCGGTGGTGATGTCGATCATTTGGGGCAGCTCGAGGCAAAAAAGTAAAATTCGGTCCTGATCATTCGCGGGACGCAGCGCTGTGGCACAGCGGCCAGCGCCGTCCTCAACATTATGAAAACTCTCATTGGTGTGGTCATGGGTTCCAGCTCCGACTGGGACACCATGCAACAGGCAGTCCAGATTCTCCACCACTTTGGCATCGCTCACGAAGCCAGAGTGGTATCGGCGCATCGCATGCCGGACGACATGTTCGCCTACGCGGAAAGCGCGGCCGGCCGCGGCCTGAAGGCCATCATCGCCGGTGCCGGTGGTGCTGCCCACCTGCCGGGCATGCTGGCGGCCAAGACCACAGTGCCGGTGCTGGGCGTGCCGGTGGCCAGCAAGCACCTGCAAGGCGTCGATTCACTGCACAGCATCGTGCAGATGCCCAAGGGCATTCCGGTGGCCACCTTTGCTATCGGCCAGGCCGGTGCGGCCAATGCGGCACTGTTCGCCGTCGCCATGCTGGCCAACGAAGACCCGGCCTTGCGCGCCAAGCTCGACGCCTACCGCGCCGAACAGACCGCCACCGCGCGCGGCATGCACCTGCCGCCCGCCATATGAGTCAACACGCCATTCCCCCCCGCATCCTGCCGGGCACCCGGGTCAACGGCCAGCCGGCCACCCTGGGCGTCATGGGCGGCGGCCAGCTCGGTCGCATGTTCGTGCAGGCGGCGCAGCGCATGGGCTACTTCACCGCCGTGCTCGACCCGGATGCGTCCAGCCCGGCGGGCTTGGTGAGCCACCACCATGTGCCCACGGGTTACCTCGACGAAGCGGGTCTGGCGCAGCTGGCGCAGCACAGCGCGGCCATCACCACCGAGTTCGAGAACGTGCCGGCGCCCGCGTTGCGTGCGCTGGCCGCCCAGCGCCCGGTGGCGCCAAGCGCGGACGCCGTGGCCATTGCGCAGGACCGTGCTCAGGAGAAGGCGCACTTCATGCGCTGCGGCGTGCCGGTGGCCCCGCATGCGGTGATCGAGACGCCCGCGCAATTGGCGGCAGTGACGGATGACCTGTTGCCCGGCATCCTGAAGACGGCGCGTCTGGGCTACGACGGCAAGGGCCAGGTGCGTGTGAAGACGCGTGCCGAGCTGGTGGCCGCCTGGGACGAGCTCAAGCGCGTGCCCTGCGTGCTGGAAAAGATGCTGCCGCTGGCCAACGAGTGCTCGGTCATCGTGGCGCGCGGCTGGGATGGCAGCATGGTCAACTTCCCGGTGCAGCGCAACCTGCACCGCGACGGCATTCTGGCCGTGACCGAAGTCTATGAAGGAAATCTGCCCCCCAACCTTGCTGCACAAGCGATAGCTGGTACGAAATCGGTAGCAGAAGGCCTGCGGTACGTCGGCGTGCTGTGTGTCGAGTTCTTCGTGCTGCAGGACGGCAGCCTGATCGTCAACGAGATGGCGCCGCGCCCGCACAACAGCGGCCATTACACGCTCGACGCCTGCGACCAGTCGCAGTTCGACCTGCAGGTGCGCACCCTCGCCGGCCTGCCGCTGGTGCAACCGCGTGCTTATGGCCCGTCGATCATGCTCAATCTGTTGGGCGACATCTGGCTGGCCTTCAACGACGCGCCGCCGTGGGATGCCGTGCTGGCCCTGCCCGGCACCCACCTGCACCTGTACGGCAAGCTCGATGCCAAGGCCGGCCGCAAGATGGGCCACCTCAACATCACCGGCACCTCGGTGGATGAGGTGCGCGCCACCGCGTTGGCGGCGGCCAAGATCCTGGGCCTCGAGCCCTTCTGACGGCGCGGCGCGCGATGATCCTGGACGGACGCGACCCGGCAGCCGTCACCGCTGCAGCGCAGGCGCTGCAGCGCGGCGAGTTGCTCGGCCTGCCAACCGAAACCGTCTATGGCCTGGCGGCCGATGCCGCCAACCCGGCCGCGGTGGCGAAGATCTTTGCCGCCAAGGGCCGACCCAGCGACCACCCGCTGATCGTGCATGTGGCCGACGCCGCGGGCGTCGACTACTTCGTGCACAACGTGCCGGAGTTCGCCCGGCAACTGATGCAGGCCTTCTGGCCCGGCCCGCTCACCCTCATCCTGCCGCGCCGGCCCGAGGTCGGTGCCGCTGCTGCCGGGGGGCAGGACTCGATCGGCCTGCGTTGCCCCGCGCATCCGGTGGCACAGGCGCTGCTGCGGGCGGCGCACGCGCTGGGCGTGCACGGCGTGGCCGCACCGAGCGCCAACAAGTTCGGCCGTGTCAGCCCCACCACCGCCGCCCATGTGCGCGACGAGTTCGGTGACAGCCTGCTGGTGCTCGACGGCGGTGCCTGCCCGGTCGGCATCGAGTCCACCATCATCGACTGCACGCGCGGCGTGCCGGTGCTGCTGCGCCCGGGACAGATCACGCGCGCGCAGGTGCAGGCGGCTTGTGGCCTGGCCTTGCGCGCGAAGGATGAATTGGCGGCACCGGCCCCGCGCGCGTCCGGCACGCTGGAATCGCACTACGCGCCGAACGCCAAAGTGCGCCTGATGGACGCCCAGGCGCTGCAGGCCGCACTCGACGTGCTGGGCCGTGACCTGGCTGGACCGGCCACGATTGCCGTCTACGCCCGCAGCGTGCTGCGCCTGCCATCGGCCCAGGTGCTGTACCGGCGCATGCCCGACGATGCCGCGGCCGCAGCACAGCAGCTGTTCGCCGTGCTGCGCGAGTTCGACGCCGCCGGCGTCAAGCTGATCTGGATCGAGCCGCCACCCGACACCGCCGCGTGGGAAGGGGTGCGCGACCGGCTGACACGGGCGGCTGCATGAACCCGTGGGACGGGGGGCGCAAGGACACGGAATTGCGCCGTCTCGGCCCCGGCCTCATCACGGGCGCCGCCGACGACGACCCGAGCGGCATCGCCACCTACTCGCAGGCAGGCGCCCAGTTTGGCTTTGCCATGCTGTGGACGGTGGTGGTCACGCTGCCGCTGATGGCAGCTATCCAGCTGGTGAGCGCGCGTATCGGCTTTATTACCGGCCGCGGCCTCACAGCCAACATCAAGCAGGCCTTCCCGCGCCCGGTGCTGCTTGCCATCGTCGGCCTGCTGCTGCTGGCCAACACCCTCAATCTGGCTGCCGACATCGCTGCCATGGCGGAAGCGCTGCGACTGCTGGTGGGCGGTCCGTCGCAGGTCTACGCGGTGACCTTCGGCCTGCTGTGCCTGCTGCTGCAGGTGTTCCTGCGCTACCGCAGCTACGTGCGCTGGCTCAAGTGGCTCACGCTTGCGCTGCTGGCCTATGTGGCGGTGGTGTTCACGCTGCGCATCGACTGGGACCAGGTCGCGCGTGAGACGCTGTGGCCCTCACTGCCGGCCAGCCGTGACGTGCTGCTGACCATCGTCGCCGTCTTCGGCACCACCATCAGCCCCTACCTGTTCTTCTGGCAGGCCGGGCAGGAGATGGAAGAGGTGAACAACGGGGCGCCGCCGGTACATACCGCGGGGCAGGTGCAGCGCCATTTGCGCCGTATCCAGTGGGACACGCTGGTCGGCATGACGTTTTCCAACCTGATCGCCTTCTTCATCATCCTCAGCACCGCGGCCACGCTCCATGCTGCCGGCGTGCGCGACATCCAGACCTCGGCCCAGGCCGCCGAAGCGCTGCGGCCGCTGGCGGGCGAGTTCACCTTTCTGCTGTTCAGCCTGGGCATCATCGGCACCGGCCTGCTGGCGGTGCCGGTGTTGGCCGGCTCGGCGGCTTATGCGGTGGCCGAGGCGGCTGGCTGGAAGGGCAGCCTGGACCTGCGGCTTGAACGCGGTGAGGGGCGCGGCTTCTACGGCGTGGTGGCGCTGGCCACACTCGGTGGCGTGGCGCTGTGCTTCATGCCCATCGATCCGGTGCGCGCGTTGTTCTGGGCTGCCGTGCTCAACGGCGTGATCTCGGTGCCCATCATGGCCGTGATGATGCTGCTGGCGGCGCGGCGCGACATCATGGGGCCGCACGTGATCGGCCCGCGCTTGCGCTGGTTGGGCTGGACCGCCACGCTGGCCATGGGCAGCACGGTGTTGGCGATGGGGCTGGCGTTCTAGCCTTGGCGCGGTGAGCGTGCGCGACGCTCGAACAGCAGTTTCATGACGAGAATGGCCGCGGCCAGCACCAGCGTGACCGCGTTGGCGACCACGACCGGCCAGGCGCCTACCCGCAGGCCGTAGACCAGCCACAGCGCCACGCCGAGCGTGAAGACGCTGTACATGCCTAGCGAGATGCCGCGGACGTCGCGCGTGCGGAAGGTGTGCCAGGCCTGTGGCACGAAGCTCAGGGTGGTCAGACTGGCGGCAAGGTAACCGATGAGGTCGTTCATGGCCGGCGAAACTCCTGGCCCCAGGCCGGTTGGGGCGCCTCGGCCAGCACCACGCGGTTGCGGCCACCGGTCTTGGCGCGGTAGAGCGCGTCGTCGGCACGGCGGATCAGGGCCTGGGGCGTGGTGCCGTGGCCGGGGTAGGTGGCCACGCCGACCGAGAGCGTGGCCTGCATGCGGAACGCGCCGAAGTGGATGCTGTGGGCCGCGAATTCCTGGCGCCACTGCTCCGCGCGCTCCAGTGCTGCGGCCTGCGTCATGGCCGGCAGCAGCAGCAGGAATTCCTCGCCGCCGAAGCGGCAGACCACGTCGCTGGTGCGCGCCCGCGCACTCAGCATGGCGGCGAGCTGCTTGAGTACCTCGTCGCCGGCCAGGTGGCCATAGGTGTCGTTGATCTGCTTGAAGTGGTCGAGGTCGATCAGCATCAGGCTCAGCGGCAGGCCTTCGCGCTGGCAGCGCGCCAGTTCGCGCGCCAGCGTGTCGTCGAGGTAGCGACGGTTGTACAGGCCGGTCAGCGGGTCGCGGTGGGCCTGCTCGCTCAGCTTCTCCTGCAGCACATGGATGGCCTGCAGCTGGGTCTGCAGCGAATCGTTGGCATGGTGCAACGCCTGCTCGCTCTCGCGCAGTGCGGCGCGTGTGGCCTGCAGCGTGCGGTTGCGGTGGAAGGCGGTGCTGGTGGCCATGAGCAGGAAGAGCGTCAGGCCGACGATGCACAGCATGGTGACCGGCCAGCTTGTCTCCAGATGCAGCGCCTGGTCGCTCAGTGCCCACCCGAGCAGCCCGCCAGAGAAGAACAGCACCATTGCCTGCAGCGCATAGCGCAGGCCGCCGTAGAGCGTGATCGACACCAGGTTGCAGCTCAGCACGGCAAAGCTGATCCACAGCGGAAAGCCCATGAAGCCGGCCCACAGGCCCAAGGCCAGCGCGTCGATCAGGAAATTGCCCAGCACCGCCTGCATCGCCTGGGGGGCACGTCGGGCGCGCCAGTGCAGCAGGTGCGGGTAGACGAAGAACTGCAGCACCAGCAGGCCCCAGACCAGCCAGGGAGAGTCCTGGCTCCGCAGGTGGGCGGCAAAGACGGCAAAGCCCATGACGAAGCCGCTGGTCCGGACCCGGTGCACGGTGTGCAGCAGCGTGTCCGGGCGACCCGGCGGCGCGGCTGCCGCGGCGCCTGCCAGCGGGGCTGGCGCGCTCATCGGTCCTTCTGTGCCCATTCGATCAGCGCCTCGATGGCCGGACGCGCGGCATTGGCGTTGGCGTGGTTGACGATGGCGACCAGCACATAGCGCCGGCCGCTGGCAGCGTGCACATAACCGGCCACGCCGGCCACATCGCGCAGGCTGCCGGTCTTGAGGTGGGCACTGCCGGCGGCGCGGTTGCGCATGCGGCGCAGCGTGCCGTCCATCCCGGTGATGGGCAGCGAGGACGCGAGCTCGGGCAACAGCGGCGAGGCCCAGGCGTGTTGCAGCAGCCGTGCCAGCGCCTGCGCCGTGACGCGTTCGCTGCGCGACAGGCCGGAGCCGTTGTCGAGCGCCGGCACGTCGTCGGCGCCAAAGCGCTCCTTCCACCAGCCCTGCAGTACCTCCCGCGAGGCGACGTAGCTGCCTACGCCCTGCTGCGCCAGGCTCAGGGTCAGGAAGAGCTGCTGCGCCATCACGTTGTTGCTGTACTTGTTGACGTCGCGGATCACCTCGGCCAGCGCCGGCGAGGCCAGCTCGAAGGCCGGTGCCAGCCCGCCAGGTACCTTGCCTTCACGCACCCGGCCTTGCAGCTGGCCGCCCATCTCGCGCCACAGGCCTTCCACCGCGCGTGCGGCGTAGCTCGCCGGGTCGGCATAGGCCAGCGGCCAGACCTTCTCGCCGCAACTGGCGGGGTAACGGCCGGCAAAGCGGATGCGTGAAGGGTCGGAAAAGTCGGCGCGCAGTGCGCTACGCCAGTCGCCACAGTCAGTCTCGATCAGCGGCACGTGCGTCGGCAGCTGCACACCGGCCAGCGGCGGGTCGTAGCTCACGTGCGCGGCGTTGGCCGTGCGGTCAGGCACGAAGGTCATGACCACGGCCTTGTAGTTCAGCAGCAGCGCGTCGGGCGCGGCGTTGTACGGGCGCAGGCGTTCGCCGTCGAACTCGCCCGGGTCGGGTGCGGCCACGTCGAAGGCGCTGCGGTCGAGCACGATGTCGCCTGCAATTGTCTTGATGTCCAGTCCCTGCACGCGGCGCAGCAGCAGCCACAGGCGCTCCAGCACCAGCTTGGGGTCACCCTGGCCCTTGATGTAGACGTTGCCGTAGAGCGTGCCGTTGCGCGCGGTGCCTTCCATATAAACCGGTGTGGTCCAGCTGTAGGTCGGTCCCAGCGTGTCGAGTGCGGCGTAGGTGGTCACCAGCTTCATCACCGAGGCCGGGTTCACCGGCACGCCGGCGCGGTGGGTGAGGCGCGGTGCGGCGCGGCCTTCGACATCCACCACCAGCGCGCTCAAGGCCTCGGGCGGCACCTTGGCGCGCGCCAGCGCGGCGGTCACATCGGCCGGCAGGCGGCTCTGGGCCTGCGCCAGGCTGCTGATCAGCAGCAGGGCGGCGGCCAGCAGGCCGCGCAGGGAATAGGGGCAAGGAAGGGGAAACACAGGCATGGCGCGGACAGTCTAACGCTGCGCGCCGATAATCGACGTATGCATTTCCTCAAGGGTCTGTCGTCGCGCACGGTCGGCATCGGCGCGGCGGTCATCACCGTCGCCATCTGGACCGCTTTCATCGTCATTGCCCGCGCATCGGCCCAAGGCTCGCTGTCGCCATTCGACATCGCACTGGCGCGCATCGTCGGTGCCAGCCTGGTGCTGCTGCCGCTGGGCGCCTGGCTGGTGCGGCGTGACCGCGCGATGCCCGGCCAGCCCGGGGGCGGTGCCTCGTCCTTCTTCGGCCTGTCGCCACTGGCGCTGCGCGTCACGGCCGCCTGTGGCGTGTTCGGCGGTTTCGGTTACGCGGTGCTGGCCTATGCCGGCTTCTTCTACGCACCAGCGGCCCATGCCTCGGTGCTGATGCCCGGCAGCCTGCCGCTGTGGACTACGTTGCTGGCGCTGCTGGTGCTGGGCACACCCATCACGCCGGCGCGTGCCGTCGGCCTGGCGTGCATCGTCGGCGGTGACTTGCTGGTGGGCGGCGCCAGCCTGCTCAAGGCCTTTGAGGGGGGCGAGGTCTGGAAGGGCGACTTGCTGTTCATGACGGCGGCCATGTGCTGGTCGGCCTACAGTGTGCTGGCGCGTCGCCATGGCCTGGATGCCGTGCGCGCCACCGCCGCCATCACGGTGTTCGCGCTGTTCACCTATGTGCCGGTGTATGCCCTGCTGCTGGGCCTGGGCGTGCTGCACAGCCAGCTGGCCACGGCGCCCGTGGGCGAGGTGCTGTTTCAGGTGCTGTTCCAGGGCGTGGGCTCGGTGGTGATCTCGGGCATCACCTTCGTGCGCATGATCCAGTACTTCGGCCCCGTGCGTTCGACCATGATCACCGCGCTGGTGCCCGGCCTGTCGGCGCTGGGCGCGGTGATCTTTCTCGGCGAGCCGCTGTACTGGAACCTGATCGCCGGCCTGGTGCTGGTGACGGTGGGCATCACCTTCGGTGTGCGCAAGACGGCTGCTATCAATTCGGGAGCTGACAACGCCCCATCTGCGGGCACAAAAGGCTGATTTGTCATATGAAACTGCTTGCCTTCGACACCAGCACCGAACTGATCTCCATCGCCGTGACACGCCCGGTGGACGGCCAGCCACGTGTCTGGCAGCACACCGGCGCCGGCGGGGCGCAGGCTTCCAGCGCCCTGATCCCGGCCGTCGAGACGCTGGTGGCCGAGGCCGAGCTGCGGCTCGACGAGCTCGATGCCATCGCCTTCGGCCAAGGGCCGGGTTCCTTCACCGGCCTGCGCACCGCCTGTGCGGTGGCCCAGGGGCTGGGCTTTGGCGCTGGTGTGCCGCTGCTGCCGGTGGATACCCTGCTGGCGGTGGCCGAGGAGGCACGCGCGCAGCAGGCGCCCCAACAGGCCGAGCTGCGCCTGCTGGCCCTGCTCGATGCCCGCATGGACGAGCTGTATGCCACGCACTATGTCTGGCACAACGGTGCCTGGACGCAGGGTGCCGATTACGCGCTGCTCAAGCCCGAGGCCGTGCAGTTGCAGCACAGCCAGGCGCTGGCCGGCAATGTGTTCGCCGAGTACGGCGATCGCCTGCCGGTCGATGCCGCGGTGCCGCGCTGGCAGGCGCTGCCCACCGCCGCAGCCATGCTGCGGCTGGCGCCGGCGCTGCTGTTGGCCGGCCATGCCGTCCCGGCCGAGCAGGCCCTGCCGCGCTACATCCGCGATAAAGTTGCCAAGACCACGCTGGAGCGCGAGGCCGAGAAGGCGGCGCGCTGAGCACCCACCCCGCACACACCATGAGTGCCGTCCCGCAGCCTGTCGAAGCCCGCTTCGAGCCGCTCACGCCCGAGCGGCTCGACGAGGTGCTGCGCATCGAGCAGCGTGCCTACCCGCACCCATGGACGCGCGGCAATTTCCTCGATGCCATCCACTCCGGTTACCAGGGCCAGCTGCTGCTGGCGGGCGACGAACTGCTGGGCTACTTCGTGGCCATGCAGGGTGTGGACGAGGTGCACCTGCTCAACATCACGGTGGCACCCGAGTTCCAGCGCCAGGGCTGGGCGCGCGTCATGCTCGAGGCGCTGGCCACCTGGGCGCGCGGCCGCGGGGCCGAGTGGCTGTGGCTGGAAGTGCGCGTGAGCAATGCGCGCGCCCTCGGCGTCTACGAGGCGCACGGCTTTCGCCGCGTCGGCCAGCGCAAGGGCTATTACCCGGCCGGCCGCGGCGAGCGCGAAGACGCCGTGGTGATGAGCCTGCATCTGTAGGCGATCAGGGACAATGACGTCATCATGAGCCTGCAACTGGACGAACGTCAGCGCGCGATGCTGGCCGAGATGGGGGTTCGGGTTTGGCAACCCGAATCCCCACTGGGGTGGATGGACGATGCCCCCCCCAGCCCCCCTCGAGGGGGGGAGGCCGCCGTGCCGGCGGCCGCTGCGCCCATGGCACGCCCGGGCGCAGGGGCGGTGACCTCAGTTCGTGAGCCTGCGCCGCCGGTGGCACCAGCGTTGCCAGCCGGCATCGCCGCGCTGGACTGGGACGCGCTCGAGCAGGCCGTGGCCGGCTGCCAGGCGTGCGGCCTGTGCAAGAGCCGCAAGAACACGGTGTTTGGCGTTGGCGACCGGCAGGCGCGTTGGCTGGTGGTGGGCGAAGCGCCGGGCGAGCAGGAGGACCTGCAGGGCGAGCCCTTTGTGGGCCAGGCCGGCCAGCTGCTCGACAACATGCTCAAGGCCATCGGCCTGGACCGCGGCGCCAGCGGTGAGCAGGGCGTCTTTATTGCCAACGTGCTCAAGTGCCGCCCGCCGGCCAACCGCAACCCGCAGCCTGACGAGGTGGCGAAGTGCGAGCCCTACCTGCGCCGTCAGGTCGAGCTGCTGCAACCGCAGATCATTCTGGCGCTGGGCCGTTTTGCCGCCCAGTCGCTGCTGCAGGGCACGGTCGCAGACATTGCCACCGTTCCGCTGGGCAAGCTGCGCGGCCAGGTGCACCAGTACCAGGGCGTGCCGGTGATTGTGAGCTACCACCCCGCTTACCTGCTGCGCACGCCGCAGGACAAGGCCAAGGCCTGGGCCGACCTGTGCCTGGCGCTTGAGGTCGCGCGAGGTGTGCCAGCGCGATGAGTGTCTTTGCGTGAGAAGATGACGGCCATGTCCAAGTTTCTGCGTTCCCTTGTCATTGGCCTGATCGTGCTGCTGGGTCTGGCGGCCGCCTGGACCTGGCTGAGCTTGAGCTGGAGCTACGCCGAGGGCGAACGCGCCGGCTATGTGCAGAAGCTGTCCAAGAAGGGCTGGCTGTGCAAGACCTGGGAGGGCGAGATCGCCATGGTGACCATGCCCGGCGCCATTCCAGAGAAATTCGAGTTCAGTGTGCGCGATGATGCCGTGGCACAGAAGATCAACGCCCTGGCCGGCAAGCGTGTGGTGCTGCACTATCGCCAGCACAAATTCGTGCCGACCTCCTGCTTTGCTGAGACCGAGTACTTCATCCACGATGTGCGTGAGGTGCTGGAAACACAGGTGCCGGCGCCGCTGGCGCCCAGTGCGGCACAGGGCGAGCTGCAGGCGCCGCGCTGAGCTACCTGTACGCATTGCGGCAGGCGCTCTTCGATGAAATGATCCATGCGCTCAACCATCGCCGTCTTCATCGCCACCAGTCTTGACGGCTTCGTGCAACACCGCTACCGCGTGTCGCACACCGAATGAGCAGCACGCCACCGACCGACACCGCCCGCCTGTTTCTGGCCTTGTGTCCAGGGCCGTCAGTGCAGGCGGCCCTGGCCGAGCACGCGGACGCCTGGCACTGGAATGCGGAGGCGGTGCGCTATGCGCCGCCGGACTGGCATGTGACACTGCACTTCATCGGCGCGGTGCCACGCTCGCGGATCGATACGCTGCGCGAGGCTCTTGCTGTGCCGATGCAGCCCTTCGAACTGCGCTTCGGCACGCCCACGCTGTGGCCGCACGGGCTGGCGGTGCTGTTGCCGATGGCCACGCCGGCGGCCTTGCAGCAGTTGCACGATGCGCTTGGCCAGCGCCTGCGCCAAGCAGGCCTGCGCACGGACGAGCGCCCCTACCGCCCGCACCTGACGCTGGCGCGGCAGGCCATCGGTGCCCAGCCGCCGGCGCAGTGGCCGGCCTGGGGCTGGCCCGTGCCGGGTTATGTGCTGATGGAGTCGACCGGCGATGCGGCGGCGCGTTACCGCGTGCTGCAGCGCTACGGCCAGCCCGATGCGGCGGAAGCCCTGCTGCCTTGAAGCAAAATCGGGGAAGAGGAAAGACTGCCCACCATGAGCCAAGCCGCTGACAAGGAAAAAGAACCGTCGATGGAGATCTACGGCGAACCGGGCCACCTGATCCGGCGTGCCCAGCAGATCGCCGTGTCCAAGTTCCATGAGGTGCATGGCCGCCATCTGACGCCGATCCAGTACGCCATCCTGCGCACCCTGCACCAGGCGCCCGGCATCGACCAGGTGACGCTGGCGCAGTTGATCGCACTCGACACCTCGACCACGGCCGACATCGCGGCGCGGCTGGAAGCCAAAGGCTGGATCTTGCGCGAGGTGCTGCCGCGCCGTCAGCGCCGCCTGTCGCTCACCCCGGTGGGCGAGGAAGTGCTGCTGGAGCTCAAGCCCGGTGCCGACATCCTGTACGAGGGCATCATGAGCAGCCTGGAGCCGGCCGAGCAGAAGGAGTTCATGCGCCTGCTGCGCAAGTTCGTGCACCTGCACGACAGCCAAGGCAAGCCGGAAGGCCCCGCGGCCAAGGCGCCGGCACGCCGTTCCCGCGCCTGAGCCCCGGCTCGGGCTCGGGCTCGGGCTCGCCGTCCGTCGGGGAATCGCGCAACCTAGGGTTACCACTTAGTTTTGGGACTTTTATTGCCAATTCACATTCAGTACAATGAATCACATTCAGTATACGGAATGACTGAATCCGACTAACCTGAACCTAGCGAGGTAGCCCCATGTTCCCGAAAAACACTTGGTATGTTGCCGCCACGTCCGGCGAAATCGACGAGAAGCCGCTCGGCCGCACGATCTGCAACGAGCGCATCGTGTTCTACCGTGGCGAAGAGAGCAAGGTCGCCGCCGTGGAAGACTTCTGTCCGCACCGTGGCGCACCGCTGTCGCTGGGCTACGTCTGCGAAGGCAAGCTGGTCTGCGGCTACCACGGCCTGGAAATGGGCTGCGACGGCAAGACCGTGCACATGCCGGGCCAGCGCGTGCGCGGCTTCCCTGCCATCAAGGCCTACCCGGTGGTGGAGCGCTACGGCTTCATCTGGGTCTGGCCGGGCGACGCCAGCAAAGCCGATGAGGCCAAGATCCCGGTGCTGGAGTGGTACGACCACCCCGAATGGGCCTATGGCGGCGGCCTGTATCACATCAAGTGCGATTACCGCCTGATGATCGACAACCTGATGGACCTGACGCACGAGACCTATGTGCACTCCACCTCCATCGGCCAGAAGGAAATCGACGAGACGCCGTGCAAGACCACGGTCAACGGCGACGAGGTTGTGACCGCGCGCTACATGAACGGCATCATGCCGCCGCCCTTCTGGAAGGCCGCGCTGCGCAGCAACAACCTGCCGGACGACGTGACGGTGGACCGCTGGCAGATCTGCCGCTTCACGCCGCCAAGCAACGTGATCATCGAAGTGGGTGTGGCGCTGGAAGGCCACGGCGGCTACGACGCGCCGAACGACAAGAAGGTCTACAGCAAGGTGATCGACTTCATCACGCCCGAGACCGAAACCTCGATCCACTACTTCTGGGGCATGGCGCGCAAGTTCAACCCGAAGGACAAGGCGCTCACCGCCACCATCCGCGAGGGCCAGGGCAAGATCTTCGGTGAAGACCTGGAAATGCTGGAGAAGCAACAGCGCAACCTGCTGGACTACCCGGACCGTGCTCTGCTGATGCTCAACATCGACGCCGGTGGTGTGCAGTCGCGCAAGATCATCGACCGCCTGCTGGCGGAAGAGCGCGCACAGGCCTGAGGAACACGATGAGCTCTGCCCAGACCCTGCAGGTGCGTGTGGCGCGCAAGGCCACCGAAGCACTGGACATCGTGACGCTGGAACTGGTGGCCACCGATGGCAGCGCGCTGCCCGCCTTCGGCGCCGGCGCCCACATCGATGTGCAGTTGCCCGGTGCAAAACCGGGCGAGGTGGTGACGCGCCAGTACTCGCTGTGCAACGACCCAAAGGAAACCCATCGCTACCTGATAGGTGTGCTGCGCGACCCCGCTTCCCGCGGCGGCTCGCAGGCGGTACACGACCTGGTGAAGGAAGGCGACGTGCTGCAGATCAGCACGCCGAAGAACCACTTCCCGTTGGCGCACGATGCGAAGAAGAGCCTGCTCTTGGGTGGCGGCATCGGCATCACCCCCATACTGTGCATGGCCGAGCGCCTGGCCAACACCGGCGCGGCGTTCGAGATGCATTACGCCACGCGTTCGCCCGAGCGCACCGCGTTCCGCGAGCGTATTGCCAAGTCCGGTTTCGCTGACAAGGTGGCGTTCCATTTCGACGACGGCGCCGCTGAGCAGAAGCTCGATCTGGCCAAGCTGCTGGTCAAGCCCGAAGCCGGTACGCATCTCTACGTCTGCGGCCCCAAGGGTTTCATGGATGCCGTGCTGAACACCGCGCGCGCCCAAGGCTGGCCGGAAGACCAGTTGCACTACGAGTTCTTCGGTGCCACGGTGGAGAAATCCGACAGCGATGCCAGCTTTGAAGTGAAACTCTCCAGCTCGGGCCGCATTGTCATGGTGCCGAAGGACAAGACGGTGACGCAGGCACTGGCGGAAGCCGGCGTGGAGATCATGATGTCCTGCGAGCAGGGCGTGTGCGGCACCTGCCTGACGCGCGTGCTCGAAGGCGTGCCGGACCACAAGGACAGTTACCTCACGCCCGAGGAGCAGGCCGCCAACGACCAGTTCCTGCCTTGCTGTTCGCGGTCCAAGACGCCACAGCTGGTGCTCGATCTCTGAGCGGTGTGAATGCCTGTGAAACCCGGCTGCGGCCGGGTTTGTTCATTCAGCGCTGACGCGTCGGCAGCAGCACCGAGGCAATCGCCAGCATCATCAACCCGACCGCTGCGTAGTCCTGCCAGTGCAGCAGCTCACCCAGCCAGAGCGCGCCGCTGAAGACGCCGATCACCGGAATGAGCATCACGCTCAACGTCGAGGCTACCGGCGTCAGGTGCCGAGCCAGCGACAGAAACATCGTCTGCACCACGCCGAAGATCAGCACGGCGTTGAAAACAATGGCGCCCCAGGTCGCCGGCGGTGGCGTGGTCCATTGCGGCCGCTCAAGCAGCAGGGCCAGCACGCTGACCAGCACCGCCGTCATGACGGTCATCCAGAACGAGATGGTGAGCGTGGGTACCGGCAGCGTGGTGCGCCGCATCAGTTGCACGCCCATGGCCCAGGCCAGCGCCGAGATCAGCGCATACAGCACGCCCATAGGGTGACCGGCCAATTGGGTGACCTCGTGCCACAGCAACAGCAGCACGCCCGCGGCCGCCGCGGCCACACCGCCCCAGCCGCGCCAGGACAGGCGCTGGTGGAACAGCAGCGCGCCCAGCAACGCGGAGAAGATCGGCATGCTGTAGCCCAGGATAGCGGCACGCCCGCTGCTGAGCGACTTGACCGCCACGATGATGAGCGGGTGCCAGAGGAACATGTTGAACACCGCCAGCCAGAACAGCTCGCGCCAGTGGCTGTGGGGAATGCGAAACGGTGAGCGGGTCAGCCACAGGCCGAGCGCCATCACCGGCAGGCCCAACCACATGGAGATGACGCGGAAGGTCAGCGGCGGGTAGTCGGTGACGCCGATCTTCATCACCGGCCAGTTCAGGCCCCAGATCAGGGTGATGAAAACCAGGCCGATCAACTGTTGGCGGCTCAGGGTGGACATGGGCCACGATTGTGGCCGCAAACCGGGAACTCGCTGGCGCCTGGGGGCGTGCCGAGGCGGCTTCTTACAATAGCGGCATGACTTTCCTTGACATGCTGCGCGCCGCCGAGCGCCAAAACGGCTCGATGCTGTGCGTGGGGCTGGACCCTGAGCCGACCAAGTTCCCGGCCGGCCTCAAGGGCGACAGCCGCAAGATCTACGACTTCTGTGCGGCCATCGTCGACGCCACCGCCGACCTGGTGATTGCTTTCAAGCCGCAGATCGCCTACTTCGCCGCGCACCGCGCCGAGGACCAGCTGGAAAAACTGATCAGCCACATGCGCCGTGTGGCGCCGCAGGTGCCCATCGTCCTCGATGCCAAGCGCGGCGACATCGGCAGCACCGCCGAGCAGTACGCACGCGAAGCCTTCGAGCGTTATGGTGCCGATGCGGTGACGTTGTCGCCCTTCATGGGCTTCGACTCGGTGGCGCCCTACCTCCAATACGAAGGCAAGGGGGCCTTCCTGCTGTGCCGCACCTCCAACCCCGGCGGCGACGATTTCCAGAACCAGCACCTGGCCGACCTGCCGGGCCAGCCGCGCCTGTATGAGCACATTGCCGCACTGGCACAAGGGCCGTGGAACCTCAATGGCCAGCTCGGCCTCGTGGTCGGCGCCACCTACCCGGCCGAGATCGAGCGCGTGCGCGCCGTGGCGCCCACGGTGCCGCTGCTGATCCCGGGTATCGGCGCCCAGGGTGGCGATGCTGTGGCCACCGTCAAGGCCGGCTGGCGCGCCGCCGGTGGTGAGACCACGGCCCCCATCGTCGTCAGTTCCTCGCGCGCCGTGCTCTACGCCTCGGCCGGTGAGGACTTTGCCGCCGCCGCCCGGCGCGAAGCGCTTCGCACGCGTGACGTGCTGGAAGCGGCAAAAGGTTAAGCAACGCTTTACCTGCGTAACAGTGTGCAAGACGGCGTGGCCAGCGGGCGCTGCGCCACTACAGTCGCACCGGGCCGGCGTGCAAGTCGGCCAGGAGTATGAAATGCACAAGAAACATGTTCGTTGGAATACCCTGGGTGTCATCGTCGCCCTGTCGATGGGTGTGGCCGGTTCGGCCCTGGCCGAGAAGCCCGACTGGGCCGGTGGGCCGGGCCAACACAGGCAAGGCGGTGAGTGGCGCGATGATCGCGGTCCGGACCGTGCTGACTACCGCCACGGGGGCGATGGCCGCGCTGGCCGCGAGGCGGGGCGTTCGGGCACATCGGTCGATATCCGCATTGGCGGCTACTTCGGCGATGCCCAGCGCAGCGCGGCACAAGACTACTACCAGCAGCAGTTCCATGGTGGCCACTGCCCACCCGGATTGGCACGCAAGCGCAACGGTTGCCTGCCGCCGGGGCAGGCCCGCAAGTGGGCACTGGGTCGCCCCTTGCCTAGCGGGGTGGTCTATTACCCGCTGGAACCGGGCATACAGATCAAACTCGGCGCGCCGCCGGCAGGGCACCGCTTCGTGCGGGTTGCAGCCGACATCCTGCTCATCGCGGTGGGCACCAGCATGGTGGTCGATGCCATCGAGGACCTGGGGCGCTAGCCAACAGCGCTACAAACTCAGTAGCGTCATACGCCCGCCGCAGGTGGCCTGGATGCCGATTTGATGCTTAATCCACGGCGAATCAGGCCAGCGACGGCAACAGCGGCTTGAGGTAACGCCCGGTGTGGCTGGCCGGGTTGGCGGCCAGGTCTTCCGGCGTGCCGGTGCCCACCACCGTGCCGCCGCCGGCACCGCCTTCCGGGCCCATGTCGATCAGCCAGTCGGCGGTCTTGATCACGTCCAGGTTGTGTTCGATCACCACGATGGTGTTGCCAGCATCGCGCAGCTGGTGCAGCACCTTGAGCAGCAGGTCGATGTCAGCAAAGTGCAGACCGGTGGTGGGCTCGTCCAGGATGTAGAGCGTCCGCCCGGTGTCGCGCTTGGAGAGTTCCAGCGCCAGCTTGACGCGCTGTGCCTCGCCGCCCGAGAGCGTGGTGGCCGACTGACCGAGCTTCACATAAGACAGGCCCACGTCCAGCAGCGTCTGCAGCTTGCGCGCAATCGCCGGCACAGCGCTGAAGAAGGCGTAGGCCGCCTCCACCGTCAGGTCCAGCACCTGGGCGATGTTCTTGCCTTTGTAGAGCACTTCCAAGGTCTCGCGGTTGTAGCGCGCACCGTGGCAGACATCACAGGGCACATAAACGTCAGGCAGGAAGTGCATCTCCACCTTCACCATGCCGTCGCCCTGGCAGGCCTCGCAGCGGCCGCCGGCGACGTTGAAGGAAAAACGCCCCGGGCCGTAGCCGCGCTCACGCGCCATCGGCACCTCGGCCATCAGCTCGCGGATGGCCGTGAACAGGCCGGTGTAGGTCGCCGGGTTGGAGCGCGGTGTGCGGCCGATGGGACTCTGGTCGACGTTGATCACCTTGTCGAAATGCTCGATGCCGTCGATCTCTTCCACCGGCGCGGGTTCGTCGTGCGCGCGGTAGAGTTGGCGCGCCACGGCGGCGTACAGCGTGTCGTTCACCAGCGTGGACTTGCCGGAGCCGGAGACGCCGGTGACGCAGGTGAACAGGCCGACCGGGATGTCGACGCTGACGTTCTTGAGGTTGTGGCCGCTGGCGCCGACGATGCGCAGCACCTCCTCGCGGGGCAGGGTACGTGCGCGCGGCACCGCAATCTCGCGCGTGCGCGCCAGGTACTGGCCGGTCAGCGATTCGGCGTTGGCCTGCACCTCGGCGTAGGTGCCTTGCGCCACCACGCGCCCACCGTGCACACCGGCACCCGGGCCCATGTCGATCAGGTGGTCTGCGGCGCGCATCATGTCTTCGTCGTGCTCGACCACCAGCACGCTGTTGCCGATGTCGCGCAAGTGCTGCAGCGTGGAGATCAGGCGGTCGTTGTCGCGCTGATGCAGTCCGATACTGGGCTCGTCCAGTACGTACATCACGCCCGTCAGGCCGGAGCCGATCTGGCTGGCCAGGCGGATGCGCTGCGCCTCGCCGCCCGAGAGCGTTTCCGCGCTGCGGTCCAGGCTCAGGTAGTTCAGGCCGACATCGTTGAGGAACTTCAGCCGCAGCCGGATTTCGCGCACCACCTTGTCGGCGATCTCGGCCTTCGCACCGTGCAGTTGCAGGGTGTCGAAATACGCAAAGCATTCGCGCAGCGTCAGGTGGCTGACTTCGTAGATGGCGCGGGCCTGCGCGTCCTCGCCGATCTTCACATGGCGAGCCTCGGGCCGCAGGCGGGTGCCGGCGCAGGCCGGGCAGGGCTGGCTGCTGCGCAGCCGCGCCAGGTCCTCACGCACCAGGGCCGAATCGGTCTCACGGTAGCGCCGCACCAGGTTGGGAATGATGCCCTCGAAAGGGTGTTTCTTGCTCACCTTCTTGCCCTGCGAGGCACCGGAGTCCATCACGTAGCTGAACTTGATTTCCTCTTCGCCCGAGCCGTGCAGCACCACCTGCTGCACGGTGGCCGGCAGCGACTCGAACGGGTCCTCGACGTCGAACTTGTAATGTTTGCCCAGACTCTCCAGCATCGCAAAGTAATAGCCGTTGCGCCGGTCCCAGCCCTTGATGGCGCCGCCGGCCAGGCTCAAGGAGGGAAATGCCACCACGCGCGCCGGGTCGAACACCTCCTGCTGGCCGATGCCGTCGCAGCTCGGGCAGGCGCCCTGCGGCGAGTTGAAGGAGAACAGGCGCGGTTCCAGCTCGCTGATCGAGTAGTGGCACAGCGGGCAGGCGAACTTGGCGTTGAACAGGTGCTCGGTGCCGCTGTCCATCTCCAGCGCAATCGCACGGCCATTGGCAAGCCGAAGGGCCGCCTCGAAGCTCTCGGCCAGTCGCTGGCGCAACGCATCCGCCTCTGCACCGCCGCGCGCCTTGAGGCGGTCGATCACCACGTCGATGTCATGCTTCTCGGTCTTCTTCAGCGTCGGCAGTTCGTCGAAGTTGCAGGCCACGCCATCGACGCGAAAGCGCACATAACCCTGCGCCTGCATGTCCTCGAAGACGTCGGTGAATTCGCCCTTTTTCTCGCGCGCCAGCGGCGCCAGGATCATCAGCCGCGTGTCGGCCGGCAGGGCGAGGGTGGCGTCGACCATCTGGCTCACCGTCTGCGCCTGCAGCGGCAAGTTGTGCTCGGGGCAGTAGGGCGTGCCGGCGCGCGCGAACAGCAGGCGCAGGTAGTCGTGGATTTCCGTGACGGTGCCGACGGTGGAGCGCGGGTTGTGGCTGGTCGCTTTCTGCTCGATGCTGATCGCCGGCGAGAGGCCCTCGATCAGATCCACGTCCGGCTTGTCCATCAGCTGCAGGAACTGGCGCGCGTAGGTCGAGAGGCTCTCCACGTAACGACGCTGGCCTTCGGCGTACAAGGTGTCGAAGGCCAGGCTGGACTTGCCCGAGCCCGAGAGCCCGGTGATCACCACCAGCTGGTTGCGCGGGATGTCGAGGTCGATGCCTTTGAGGTTATGGGTGCGCGCGCCGCGGATGTGGATGGCCTGCTGCTGCAGGGCATGGGCGAGGTAGCGGCCTTCGTCGGCAGGCGCACTCATGGCGCCGTCTGGGGTGGAGTTCAAGGTCTGTGCCGTCAACAAAACCCTCCATGATAGAGAAAGCCCGGCTTTTGCGCACCCGGGCGGCGACGCGGCGGCGGATCGGAGACAATCGGCGCTTTGCGCGTTGACTTTCCCGCCGGTTGTGGCGGGCCTGTCTGAACGGATTGCTCGCCTGTGTCCTCTACCCTCACTTCCCGCTCGTCTGCTGCCGATCCGAGCGTCATGACGCCAGTGGAGCGGCGCGCCAGCCTGTCGTTGGCGGCCATCTTCGCCTTGCGCATGCTCGGCCTGTTTCTCGTGCTGCCGGTGTTCGCACTGGAAGCGGCGCGCTACCCTGGCGGCGACGACCCGGCCTTGGTCGGCCTGGCCATGGGCATCTACGGCCTGACCCAGGGCCTGTTGCAGTTGCCCTTCGGCATGGCGTCCGACCGGCTGGGGCGCAAGCGTGTGATCGTGGCCGGCCTGCTGGTGTTTGCCCTGGGCAGCTTCGTGGCGGCGCTGGCCGGCAGCCTGACCGGGCTGATCATCGGCCGCTCGCTGCAGGGCGCCGGCGCTGTCTCGGCCGCGGTCACCGCGCTGCTGGCCGACCAGACGCGTGACGACGTGCGCACCAAGGCCATGGCCCTGGTGGGCGCCAGCATCGGCCTGATGTTCGCGCTCTCCCTGCTGCTCGCACCCCTGCTGGTGAATGTCATCGGCCTGGCCGGTCTGTTTGCCCTTACCGGCATGCTGGCTCTGGCCGGCGTGGCGGTGGTGATCTGGTGGGTGCCGCCGGAGCCCCGGCAGCACAAGGACATGCCGCGCGGCAAGCTGTCGGAGGTGCTGACGCATGCCGGCCTGCTGCGGCTGGACTTCGGCGTCTTCGTGCTGCACGCGGTGCAGCTGGCGATGTGGGTGGCCATCCCGGCCATGCTGGTGCAGGCCGGCTTGCCCAAGGACGATCATTGGCAGATCTATCTGCCGGCGGTGCTGGCGTCCTTCGTCGTCATGGGCACCACCCTGTTTCCGCTGGAGCGGCGCGGCTACCTGCGCGCGGTGTTCCTGGCGGCCATCGGCCTGGTCGGACTGGTACAGCTCGGCCTGTTGTGGAGCGCGCAGGCGCCCACCATCGCGATGCTCGCCGTTCTGCTGTTCGTCTTCTTCTGCGGATTCAATGTGCTGGAAGCCAGCCAGCCCAGCCTGGCCTCGCGCGTGGCGCCCGCCCATGCGCGTGGCGCTGCGCTGGGGGTCTACAACACCCTGCAGTCGCTCGGTTTCTTCGTCGGCGGCGTGCTGGGCGGCTGGTTGGTCAAAGAGACTAGCGTGCAGGGCCTGTTCGTGGCCTGCGCGGTGGCCATGGGCCTGTGGCTGCTGGTGGCTTGGCCGATGCAAGCGCCGGGGCGCAAGGCGCCATAATTGACCGAATTATCTGGAGGAATTTCCCATGGCATCCGTCAACAAAGTCATCCTGGTCGGCAACTGCGGCCGCGACCCCGAAATCCGCTACCTGCCCTCCGGCCAGGCGGTGGCCAATGTGAGCGTGGCCACCTCCAGCCGCCGCAAGGACAAGAACACGGGTGAAACCATCGAGGACACCCAGTGGCATCGCGTCACCTTCTATGACCGTCTAGCCGAGATCGCCGGTGAATACGTCAAGAAAGGCCAGCCGATCTACGTTGAAGGCCGCCTGAAGTACGGCAAGTTCACCAACAAGGACGGCCACGAGCAGAACACCGTGGACATCATCGCCACCGAAATGCAGCTGTTGGGCCGCCGCGAAGGCATGGGCGGCCCGGACGAGGACAGCCAGGCCCCGCGTCGCGCTGCCCCGGCCGCTCCGCGTGCCCCGGCGCCGGCGCCCCGCCAGGCGCCTGCCAAGGCGTCGAGCGGTTTCGATGACATGGACGACGACATCCCGTTCTAAGCGTCTTCCTGTCATCTCGCGACCGGGCCCCGGCAGCCTTCAGGCTGGCGGGGCTTTTTTGTCGGGCGATTTGTACTGCCGGGGGTATTTGTGTATACTCCCTACAGTATATGGAGATTGGCATGAAATCTACTCAGTTCTCAGTTGATCGAGTGCGCCGGCTGATGCCGTGGCTGGCGGCTGTGGCGGTGTCGTCCGCGCTGGCCCAGGGCGCTGTGCAGGTGCCCACGGTGCAGATCCAGGCCAAGGCGGTGTCTACCGGTTTCGAGATCGACGGCGTGATTCAGCCGGTCAAGCAGAGCGTGGTCTCGGCCCAGACTTCTGGCCGGGTGGTGACGCGACTGGTGACGATGGGCGACCGCGTCAAGGCCGGTCAGCTGCTGGCCACCATCGACGACCGCGAGGCCGCCGTCGGCCTGCAGCGCAGCCAGGCCCAGGTGGCCCAGAGCGAAGCCGAGTTCCGCAACGCCCAGCTCAACTACGAGCGTACGAAAGAGCTGCAGGCCAAGGGCTTTGTCAGCAAGGCGGCACTCGACATGGCAGAAACCCAGTTCAAAGGGGCCCAGGCCGGCCGGGATCAGGCGGCTGCTGGTGCACGCCAGGCCGCGCTCGGCCAGGGCTACACCCGTGTCACAGCGCCTTACGACGGCTGGGTGCTGCAGACCCATGTGGAAGCGGGCGATCTGGCGGTGCCGGGCACGCCCATCGTCACCGTCTATGCGCCGCAGCCGCTGCGCGCCGTGGTGCAGGTGCCGGCGTCGCGTGCCGATGTGACACGCCAGGCGACGCAGGTGGAAGTGCAGCTGGGTGGCGAGTGGGTGAGCCCGGTGGCGCGCAGCAGCCAGCCCTCGGCCGACCCGGTGTCGCAGACCGTGGAGTGGCGCCTGGAGCTGTCGTCCAAGGTGACGCAGAACCTGTTGCCGGGGCAGCAGGTGCGGGTGCGTTTCGTTGGCGGCCAGGCCAACCGTATGGTGGTGCCGGCTGCGGCCGTGCTGCGCCGTGGTGAGCTGACCGCCGTCTACGTGGCCGGCGACAGGGGCTTCGTGCTGCGTGCCGTGCGCCTGGGTGGCGACCACGGTGCCGAGGGCATCGAGATCGTGGCCGGCCTGAGTGCCGGCGACCGCGTGGCACTGGACCCGGTCAAGGCCGGTCTGGCCGGTGCCGTGGCTGCACGCTGAGGTTGCCATGAACGACGCCACCAACCCTGAATCCAAGACCGAGCGCCTGGGTGTCTCCGGCCGCATTGCCGCGGCCTTCCAAGCCAATGCCATCACGCCCTTGCTGGCCCTCGTCGCCCTGCTGCTCGGCCTCTTTGCCGTGCTGGTGACGCCGCGCGAGGAGGAGCCGCAGATCAACGTCACTATGGCCAACGTGCTGATCCCCTTTCCCGGGGCCAGCAGCACGGACGTGCAGAACATGGTGGCGCGCCCGGCCGAGCAGGTGCTGAGCCAGATTGCCGGCATCGAGCACACCTACTCGGTGGCACGGCCCGGTCTGGCCGTGCTCACGGTGCAGTTCAAGGTCGGTGTACCTCGCACCGAGGCGCTGGTGCGCCTGTATGACGTGCTCAACGCCAACCAGGACTGGCTGCCGCGTGACCTTGGCACGCTCACGCCCATCGTGAAACCCAAGGGCATCGACGATGTGCCGGTGCTGGCCGTCACGCTGTGGGGCCAGGATGGCACACCCGCCAACGAACTCGAGCGCGTGGCGCATGCGGTGGAAACCGAACTCAAGCGCGTACCCGGTACGCGCGAGATCCAGACCATTGGCGGCCCGGGCCGGGCCGTGCATGTGTGGCTGGACCCGACCCGCCTGCGCGAACGCGGCATCGACGTGCTGAGCCTGAAGCAGACGCTGGCCGCCGCCAACTTCGGCATGCCGGCCGGTACCGTGCTCGACAGCAGCGGCAAGTCGCCCCAGTCGCTGACGGTGGAGACCGGTGAATTCCTGCGCACGGCGCAGGACGTGGGCGACGTGGTGGTGGGCGTGCACCGCGGTGCGCCGGTCTACATGCGCGAAGTCGCACGCATTGAAGCCGGCGCCCAGCAGCCGCAGCGCTACGTCTGGTTCACCCCGGGTGCTGCGCAGGTGGACGGCAAGGCCAGTGTGGCGCCGGCCGGTCAGGTCTATCCGGCCGTCACCCTCACCGTGACCAAAAAGCCGGGCGAAAACGCCGTGGACGTGGCACGGGCCGCGCAGGCCACGGTGGATGCGCTGCGCAACAGCGTTATTCCCTCCAACATCGAAGCCAGCGTCACCCGCAACTACGGTGAGACCGCGGCCGAGAAGGCCAACAAGCTGATCCAGAAGCTGGCGTTTGCCACCGGTTCGGTGATCCTGCTGGTCGGATTTGCTCTGGGCCGGCGCGAGGCGGTCATCGTCGGCGCGGCGGTGATCCTGACGCTGATGGTCACGCTATTCGCCTCCTGGGCCTGGGGCTTCACGCTCAACCGCGTGTCGCTGTTCGCGCTTATCTTCTCCATCGGCATCCTGGTGGACGACGCCATCGTGGTGGTGGAGAACATCCACCGCCACCAGCAGCTCACGCCCGAGGCGCCGCTGTCCGAGATCATTCCGCGTGCGGTGGACGAAGTGGGTGGCCCCACCATCCTGGCCACGCTGACAGTGATCGCGGCGCTGCTGCCGATGGCCTTCGTCAGCGGACTGATGGGCCCCTACATGAGCCCGATCCCGATCAACTCCAGCCTGGGCATGGCGTTGTCTCTGGCGATTGCCTTCACCGTGACGCCCTGGCTGGCGCTCAAGCTGATGAAGGCGCATGGCCATGGCGACGGTGCGCATGCCGCGCAGACCGCGGCCGCCGGCCTGGGTGCCAAGCTGCAGACGCTGTTCACCCGTCTGCTCACGCCCTTTCTGGAGAGCGCCCGCAAGCGCTGGCAGTTGCTGGCCGGCATCCTGGCCGCGCTCATGTTGTCGGTTGGCCTGACCGTGGTGCAGTGGGTGGTGCTGAAGATGCTGCCTTTTGACAACAAGAGCGAATTCCAGGTCATGGTGGACATGCCGGCCGGCACGCCGCTGGAAGACACCGCCGCTGCATTGCACGAGCTCGGTGCCTTCCTGGCGCAGCAGCCCGAAGTGCTGGACCTGCAGGGCTACGCCGGCACCGCCTCGCCCATCACCTTCAACGGCCTGGTGCGCCAGTACTACCTGCGCGCCGAAGCCGAGCAGGGCGACCTGCAGGTCAACCTGGTGGACAAGAAGCACCGCAGCGACCAGAGCCACGTGATTGCGCAGCGCCTGCGCCCGGCGCTGGAAGAGATCGGCAAGAAGCACGGTGCGCGCGTCAAGGTGGTGGAGGTGCCGCCCGGCCCGCCCGTCATGAGCCCTTTGGTGGCCGAGGTCTACGGTCCGGACGAAGCCGGCCGTCAACAACTCGCCGCCCGCATTGCCCAGGCTTTCGGCCAGACGCCCGACATCGTGGCCATTGACACCACGCTGAAGGAAGACGCCCCGCGCGCCTACCTGCGCGTGCGTCGCCAGCGCGCCGAGTCACTGGGCATTCCGGTGGCCTCGGTGGCACAGGCTGTCTCGGCCGCGCTGTCGGGCGCCGACGCCGCCTACCTGCACGACGCGCAGTCCAAGTGCCCGGTGCCGGTGCGCCTGCAGCTGCCGCGTGAGTCGCAGGTGGGGCTGGACACCGTGCTGGCCTTGCCCATGCGTGCCGCCAACGGCCAGCTGGTGCCGCTGTCGGAGCTGGTGCGGGTGGAGCGCAACGTCATTGACAAGCCGCTCTACACCAAGGATCTGGCGCATGTGAGCTACGTCTTCGGCGACATGGCGGGCAAGCTGGATTCGCCGCTCTATGGCCTGTTCGCTATCCGCCCCAAGCTGGAGCAAGCGGCCCTGTCCGGAACCGGCGCGCTGGGCGAGTACTGGATCAGCCAGCCCAAGGACACCTTCCGCCAGTACGTCATCAAGTGGGACGGCGAGTGGCAGATTACCTACGAGACCTTCCGCGACATGGGTGCCGCCTATGGCGTGGGGCTGATTCTGATCTACCTGCTGGTGGTGGCGCAGTTCCGCTCCTACAGCACGCCGCTGGTCATCATGGCGCCGATTCCGCTGACCATCATCGGTGTCATGCCGGGCCACGCGCTGCTCGGTGCGCAGTTCACCGCAACCTCCATGATCGGCATGATCGCGCTGGCCGGCATCATCGTGCGCAACTCCATCCTGCTGGTGGACTTCATCGAGCTGCAGGTCAAGCAGGGCATGGCGTTCAAGGACGCCGTGGTGCAGTCAGCCGCCGTGCGCGCGCAGCCGATTGCCCTGACCGGCCTGGCCGCGATGATCGGCGCCTTCTTCATCCTCGATGACCCGATCTTCAACGGCCTGGCCATCGCGCTGATCTTCGGCATCCTGGTCTCCACCCTGCTGACGCTGGTGGTGATCCCGGTGCTGTACTACGCCTTCTTCCGCAAGCGCTACGAGCACGCCGACGGCGCTGCCCTGGCCGCGAACTGAGTTTCCCCGTTTCCCAACCAACCACTAGGAGTTAAAAATGACCGTTGAACGTTACATCCGCATCATGGCCGGTTTTGTTGTCATGCTGACGCTGGCCCTCGGCGTCGAGGGCAGCCCGATCTTCGTCAGCAAGTGGTTCCTGGCCGTGACCGCCTTCGCTGGCTTCAACCTGTTCCAGTCCGGTTTCACCGGCTTCTGCCCCCCGGCCTTCCTGTTCAAGAAGCTGGGTGTGCCCGAAGGTGGCGACGTCTGCAAGACCAAGTAAGGACGCCGTCATGAGCGAGGGCCAACCACGGGTCGTGCTGCGCCAGCAGCAGGACTTCCAGTTCGAGATCGACTTCGGTGCCGACGTGCCGAAGCTGCTGGGCGACGAGCATCCGCCGCTGGGCCAGGGCATGGGCCCCACCCCAGTGCAGCTGCTGGCGGCGGCGGTGGGTAACTGCCTGTCGGACTCGTTGCTGTTTGCGCTGCGCAAATTCAAGCAGGCGCCCGAGCCCATCAGCTGCGAAGTGACGGCCACTGTCGGCCGCAACGCGCAGGGCCGGCTGCGGGTGCAAGGCTTTGACGTGCAACTCACGCTCGGCGTGCCGGCGGCGCAACTGGAGCACCTGGACCGCGTGCTGGCCCAGTTCGAGGACTTCTGCACCGTGGCCAGCAGCGTGAGCCAGAGCATTCCGCTGGCCATCACGGTGCGCGACGTGACTGGCCAGCAACTCAAGTAAGAGGCGCACCATGCCCGTATCCGCCAAAGCCAAACCGAAGATGGACAAGCCGGGCAAGGTGCCGGCCTTGCCCGAAGGCTGCGCGCCCACGGCCTTGACCGACAGTGAGGCCCGCGCCGACGTCCTCAACCGCCTGCGCCGCGCCGAAGGGCAGCTGCGCGGCATCCAGCGCATGATCGAAGACGGCGAGGGTTGTCTGAAGATCGGCCAGCAGTTCAGTGCCGTGCGTAAGGCGCTGGACAGCACCTACCTGCGCATGACGGTCTGCTTCATGGCACAGGAGCTGGAGCAACGCCTGGCGCCCGGCGAGCAGCAGAAGGCCGAACTGGGCGAGATGCTGAAGGACATGGAGACCTTACTGGCGCGCATGGGTTGACGGGCGCGTCCAGCCCGCTGGGTGCGCCGCTAGCCGGCCGCGGCGAACAGCTGGTCGAGTTCCTGCAGCCAGCGCGCCTTGTCCGCGGCCGGCGCAAAGCTGGCGCTCAGGCTGTTGGCTGCCAGCGTGCGCGCATGGCGGGCCTCCAGCCCCAGCGCGGCGAAGGTCTGCAGGTAGTTGTCCAACAGGTAGCCACCAAAGTAGGCCGGGTCATCGGAGTTGATGGTGACCCGCACACCAGCTTCCAGCATGCGACGCAGGTTGTGCTGCCGCAGGTCAGGGAAGACGCAGAGCTTGACATTGGACAAGGGGCAGACGGTCAGCGCCACCTGGGTGGCTGCCAGCCGCTGCATCAGCGCGTCGTCGTGGACGGCCTGCACGCCGTGGTCGATGCGTTCGACCTGCAGCACATCGAGGGCTGCGGTGACATAGGCCGGCGGCCCTTCCTCGCCGGCATGCGCCACGCAATGCAGGCCCAATTCGCGGCAGCGTGCGAACACGTGCGCGAACTTCTCCGGCGGGTGGCCGAGCTCACTCGAATCCAGCCCGACGCCGATGAAGTGCGCTCGCCAGGGCAGCGCCGCTTCCAGCGTGGCGAAGGCTTCTTCCTCCGACAGGTGGCGCAGGAAGCACAAGATCAGGTCGGCGCTGATGCCGAGTTGCGTGCGGGCATCCGAGCAGGCCCGGCTCAGGCCCTCGATCACGGTGCCCATGGGCACGCCACGTGCGGTGTGGGTCTGGGGGTCGAAGAACAGTTCGGCCCGCACCACGCCGTCGGCCTGGGCTTTTTCAAAGTAAGCCCGGGCCATCTCGTAGAAATCCTGCTCGGTCAGCAGGACGCTGGCACCGGCGTAGTACAGGTCGAGGAAGCTTTGCAGGTTGGTGAAGGCGTAGGCCGCACGCAGCGCTGCTTCGTTGGCATAGGGCAGCGCCACGCCGTTGCGTTTGGCCAGACGGAAGATCAGCTCAGGCTCCAGCGTGCCTTCGATATGGACGTGCAGCTCGGCTTTGGGCATGCGCTGCAGCAGGTCGACGAGGCGCGGCGACAGCGTCTGGGAGGGTTGAGTCATGCCATGACCTTTCGTCGGGAGAGGGGAAGTGCGCGGGCGCACCGCCGCCGAACGGCAGCAGTGCGCTGGGCGGCCTTATTTGCCGCCGGGGATCTTGCCTTCCACGCCCTTGACGTAGAAGTTGATGCCGCCGAGGAACTTGTCATCGGCCACTTCGTCCTTCTTCAGCACTTCCTTGCCGTCCTGGCCCAGGATCGGGCCTTTCCAGATCACGAAGCTGCCGTCCTTCAGGCCGGCCTTGACCTCGTCGACGCGCTTCTTCGCCTCCTCCGGCACGTCGGCGGCCAGCGACACGATGTCGATCGCACCTTCCTTCACGCCCCACCAGGCGGCGCCGGTGGTCCACTTGCCTTCCAGCGCATCGCGGGTGGCCTTGATGTAGTAAGGCGTCCAGTTGATGACGGCCGAACCCAGGTGCGCCTTGGGGCCGTAGGCTGTCATGTCGCTGTCCCAGCCAAAGCCGCGTTTGCCCATCTTCTCAGCGGTCTGCAGCACGGCCGAGGAGTCGGTGTTCTGCATCAGCACGTCGGCACCGCCGTTGATGAGCGCGGTGGCCGCGTCGGTTTCCTTCGGCGGATTGAACCACTCACCGACCCAGACCACCTTGGTCTTGACCTTCGGGTTGACTGACTGCGCCCCCAGCGTGAAGCTGTTGATGTTGCGGATCACCTCGGGGATCGGAATCGAGCCCACCACACCCAGCGTGTTGCTCTTGGTCATCTGGCCGGCAATCACGCCCGCCATGTAAGCGCCTTCATAGGTGCGGCTGTCGTAGATGCGCATGTTCTCGGCCGTCTTGTAGCCGGTGGCGTGCTCGAACTTCACGTTCTTGAAGTCCGCCGCCACCTTGAGCATGGGCTCCATGTAGCCGAAGGTGGTGCCGAAGATGAGCTGGTTGCCCTGGCCCGCCATGTCGCGGATCACGCGCTCGGCATCGGCGCTCTCGGGCACCTTCTCCACGAAGCTGGTGACGATCTTGTCGCCGAATTCCTTCTCCAGCGCCTTGCGGGCGTTGTCGTGCGCGAAGGTCCAGCCGCCGTCACCCACCGGGCCGACGTAGGCGAAGGCGATCTTCAGCGGCTCGGCCTTGGGCGCCGGGGCTGCAGCCGGGGCGGCTGCCGCAGGGGTGGGCTCCTCCTTCTTGCCACAGCCCACCAGGGCGGTGGCCGCCATGGCGCTCAGCGCGGCGGCGGTGATCAGTTTGCGTTTGTGCAGGTCGGTCATGGAAGTCCTCTCCAGTGGGTTGAGAAAAGTTGACGCTCAGGCGCCAGGGGAAAACGGTTTGCCCAGCGAGGCTGGCATGTTCACGCGGATCCAGGCCGGATTACGCGAGATCAGCACCAGCACCAGCACGGTGGCCACATAAGGCAGCATGTCCAGGAACTGGCTCGGCATCGCGACACCCATGCTCTGCAGATGGAACTGCAGCATGGTCACGCCGCCGAACAGGTAGGCACCGAGCAAGACGCGTGCCGGACGCCAGGTGGCAAAGGTGGTCAGTGCCAGCGCGATCCAGCCCTTGCCGGCCACCATGCCCTCTACCCACAGCGGGGTGTAGATCACCGACAGGTAGGCGCCGGCCAGGCCGCACAGCGCACCGCCGGCGAGCACGGCGGCGAAGCGGATGCGGCGCACCGGGTGACCCAGTGCGTGGGCCGACTCGGGCGACTCGCCCACGGCGCGCAGGATCAGCCCGCTGCGGCTGCGCTGCAGCCACCACGCCAGTGCCAGCGTGAACAGCATGACGGCGTACACCAGCGGGTGCTGGCGGAACAGGGCCGGGCCGAGCCAGGGGATGTCACCCAGCACGGGCACCACCCATTGCACGCGTTCCGGCAGCTTGGCCTGGACGTAGGCTATGCCCACGAAGGCGGAGAAACCGGCGCCGAAGAGGCTCAACGCCAAGCCGGTGGCGTAGGGGTTGGTACCGAGCCAGATCACCAGCCAGCCGAAGGCGGCGGCCAGCAAGGCGCCGGCGCCCATGCCGGCGGCAAAGCCCAGCCAGTCGTTGCCGGTGTGCACCACCGTGGCGAAGCCGGCAATCGCTGCGCACAGCATCATGCCTTCGGCCCCGAGGTTGATCACGCCCGCCTTCTCGTTGATCAGCAGGCCCAGCGCCGCCAGCGCAAGCACGGTGCCGGCGTTGAGTGTGGCGGCCAGCAGCAGCGCGTAGGCTTCCATCAGCGGCTCCTCCAGCGCAGTCGGTAGTTGACCAAGGTGTCGCACACCAGCAGTGTGAACAGCAGCAGGCCCTGGAACACCCCGGTCACGGATTTGGGCAGGCCCAGGCGCGACTGCGCCAGTTCACCGCCGATGTAGAACATGCTCATGAGGATGGCCGACAGCACCATGCCCAGCGGATGCAGCCGTCCGACAAAGGCCACGATGATGGCGGCGAAGCCATAGCCGGCCGGCACATAGGGCGTTAGCTGGCCGATCGGGCCGGCCACCTCCAGCGCGCCGGCCAGGCCGGCGGTGCCGCCGGAGATCAGCAGTGCCAGCCACAGCGCCTTGCGCGAGGAAAAGCCCGCGTAGCGCGCGGCCGCCGGTGCCAGGCCGCCGACCTGCAGCGCAAAGCCGGCGCGCAGGCGAAACAGAAACACCCACAGCACGCCGGCACCCAGCAGCGCCAGCAGCAGGCCGATGTTCATGCGCGAGCCCGGCAGCAGGCGCGGCACCTGGGTGACGGCATCGAAGGTACGGGTCTGCGGGAAGTTGTAGCCGCCGGGGTCCTTCCAGGGGCCGTGCACCAGGAAGCTGAGCAGCTGGATGGCCACATAGACCAGCATCAGGCTGACCAGGATTTCGTTGGCATGGAAGCGGTCACGCAGCAGCGCGGTGATGCCGGCCCAGAGCATGCCGCCCAGCACGCCGGCCAGCAGCACCGGCAACACGATCCATGGCCCGGTGCCGGGGCCGGCCAGCAGGGCCACACCACCGGCGCAGACCGCGCCGATCACGAACTGGCCCTCGGCACCGATGTTCCACACATTGGCGCGGAAGCACACCGCCAGGCCCAGCGCGATCAGCAGCAGCGGCGTGGCCTTGACCATCAGCTCACCAAAGGCGTAGCCGGATTTCACCGGCTCCCAGAAGAACATCTGCAGGCCGCGCAGCGGGTCCTTGCCAAGCGCAACGAACAGAGCGATGCCCAGCAGCACCGTCAGTGCCAGTGCCAGCACCGGCGAACCCCAGCGCCACAGGGGCGATGGTTGGGGGCGCGGCTCAAGCTGCAGCATGCGCGGTCTCCAGGTCGTGCAGGTGCTGTTGCACCTCGGTGTGCCACAGTCCGCTCATCCAGGCGCCGATGCGCTCCGTCGTGGCCTCGCTCATAGGCAGCGACGGCGAGAGCCGCCCGCGCGCCATCACATGCAGGCGGTCGCACAGCGCAAACAGCTCTTCCAGTTCCTCGCTGACCACCAGCAGGGCACAGCCCGCATCGCGCAGCGCCAGCAGTTCGGCATGGATCTGCGCCGCTGCCCCCACGTCGACGCCCCAGGTGGGCTGGGCGACGATGAGCAGCCGCGGCGCGGCATCGATCTCGCGTCCGACGATGAACTTCTGCAGGTTGCCGCCGGACAGGCTGCGTGCCGCGGCCTGCACGCCAGCCGACTTGACCTGCAGGCGCGCCACGATGGCGCCCGCCTGCGCCGCCAGTAAGCGGCTGCGGATCCAGCCCATCCGGCCCACCGCCTCGCCGCGCGTGAGCAGCAGGTTGTGCGCCAGATCGAGGCTCGGCACGGCACCGCGGCCCAGCCGCTCCTCAGGCACGAAGTGCAAGCCCAGGGCGCGGCGGCCGATCGGGTCCAGCGCCGCGGCTTCCTGGCTCGCGACACGGATGCTGCCGGGCGGGGCACGCCGGTCTTCGCCCGACAGCGCGTACAGCAGCTCGCGCTGCCCGTTGCCGGAGACGCCGGCAATGCCCACGATCTCGCCAGCCCGCACCTGCAGGGTGATGTCGTCGAGATCGGTGCCGAAGGGGTCGAGGCGCGGCAGGCTGAGTGCCCGCACCTCAAGTTGGGCTGCCCCGGTGTGCGGTGCCTGGCGCTGCAACGTCGGCGGCTCGGCGCCGATCATCAGGCGGCTGAGCGAGGCGTTGCTCTCCTGGCGCGGATCGCACACGCCGCTGACCCGGCCGGCACGCAAGACCGTGCAGGCGGTGCAGAGCGTGCGGATCTCGTGCAGCTTGTGGCTGATGTAAAGAATGCTGCAGCCCCGCGCAGCCAGCCGGCGCAGCACCTCGAACAGTTTTTCCACCGCCTGCGGCGTCAGCACCGAGGTCGGTTCGTCCAGGATCAGCAGCTGCGGTTCACCCAGCAGGGCGCGGATGATCTCCACCCGCTGCATCTCGCCCACCCCCAGGGTGTGCACCGGGCGTTCGGGGTCGATGTCCAGGCCGTACTCGCCCGCCTTTTCGCGAATGCGGCGCGTGACGTCGGCCAGGCTCAAGCTGCGATCGAGCCCGATCCAGACGTTCTCTGCCACGGTCAGCGAATCGAACAGGCTGAAGTGCTGGAACACCATGCTGATGCCCAGCGCGCGGGCCTGCTGCGGGTTGCGGATGCGCACCGGCTCGCCGTTGTAGCGGATCTCGCCGGCGTCCGGTTTCACCGCGCCGTACACGATCTTCATCAGCGTGGACTTGCCCGCACCGTTTTCGCCCAGCAATGCATGAATCTGCCCCGGATGCACCAGCAACGACACATCCTGATTGGCCACAACGCCGGGATAGCTTTTGGTGATGCCCGAAAGTTCGAGGCGGGGAATGTCGTTCACGGCGGGGGCGCTCATGAGGGAAAAAGCCTGCAATATCAGAGAGTCGCGTGTGCGGGGGATGAAGCTTAAGCTATAACTGTGCCAAGTTTTGTATACAAATTTCGCATACAAATTAGTATGTGATCGGCGATTCTGGTACGAGGTTTGCTTGACTGGGTGCGTCCGGAGATGGAAATGAAGGAAAACCGACTGCAGTTCGTCCGACGCGGCGAGATCGTCAGCCTGCGCGATGTGCCGCCCGCCCGCACGCTGCTGGAGCTGCTGCGCGAAGACCTGCGCTGCACAGCCGTCAAGGAGGGCTGCGGCGAAGGCGACTGCGGCGCCTGCACTGTGGTGCTGGCCGAGGCAGCGCACGACCAGGGGGCGGCCAAGCTGCGCTATCGCGCGATCAACAGCTGTATCCGTCTGGCGCATTCGGTTCATGGTCAGGCGCTGTGGACGGCCGAGGATCTGGCGGGCCCGGGCGGCGCCCTGCACCCGTGCCAGCAGGCCATGCTGGAAAACCATGGCAGCCAGTGTGGCTTTTGCACGCCGGGTTTCGTGATGAGCCTGTTCGGCATGTACCAGAACCGGGTGCTGGCCGGTGAGCCCATCGACCGGGCAGTCGCGCAGGCCGATCTGTCGGGCAACCTGTGCCGCTGCACCGGCTACCGCCCCATCCTCGATGCGGCGCAGCGCATGGGTGCCTTGCCGCGCACCGAGGTGGATGAAGCGGCTGTGCTGTCGCAGCTACGCGCGATCGATCCACTGCATGAGGACCCGGCCGCCGCGCCGGACTACGCGGCGCCGACCCGGCTGGATGCATTGCTGCACCTGCGTGCCGCGCGGCCGCAGGCGCAGCTGGTGGCCGGCTGCACCGATGTGGGCCTGTGGATCACCAAGCAGCACCGCGACTACGCGCAGGTGATCGATCTCACCCGTGTAGCGGAACTGCGCGAGATTCGACGTGATGCAACCGTCTGCGCCATCGGCGCGGCGGTGACTTTGCAGGACGCCTTTGCGGCGCTGGTGGCCGACCGGCCGCAACTGCGGCGTTTTGCCGAGCGCTTTGCCGGCTTGCCGGTGCGCTCCAGCGGCACGCTGGGCGGCAACGTGGCGAACGGTTCGCCGATCGGCGACAGCATGCCGCTGCTACTGGCGCTGGAGGCCCGGCTGGTGCTGGCCAGCGTGCGCGGCGAGCGGCGGTTGCCGCTGGACGAGTTCTACACCGGCTATCGCCGCAGCGTGCTGGCACTGGACGAAATCATCGTGCGCATCGAGGTGCCTTTGCCCGGTGCCGCGGAGCGCTTGCGGGCTTACAAGCTGTCCAAGCGGCAGGACGACGACATTTCGGCGGTCTGCTTGGCCGTGGGCCTGCAGGTGCAGGACGGCTGCATCGCGCAGGCGCGCATCGGCGCTGGTGGCGTGGCAGCAACGCCGGTGCGCGCACGTGCCACGGAGGCTGCATTGATGGGCCGCCCGTGGGCGCGTGCGACCTTCGAGGCCGCCGCGGCAACGCTGGCGCAGGAATTCACGCCGCTGTCGGACCTGCGCGCCAGTGCCGACTACCGCCGCGCCATGCTGGGGCGCCTGCTACTGCGTTACTGGGCAGAGTTCGACGGCAGCGAACCGGTGCACCTGGAGGCACTGACATGAGCGCGCACCCCAGCATCCCAGCCTGCGGCCAGCCGCTGGCGCACGAGAGCGCGCAGGCCCAGCTCCTGGGGCTGGCGCCCTACGTGGATGACATGCCGGAGCTGCAAGGCACGCTGCATGCCGCGCCCATCCTGTCGCCGCTGGCGCATGGCTGCCTGCGCGGTGTGGACGTGACCGCAGCGCGGGCACTGCCGGGCGTGCGCACCGTGGTGCTGGCCGACGACATTCCCGGCGATCCGCTGCTCGCGACTTTCGCGCAGGACGAACCCATCTTCGCGCGCGACACGGTGCAGCATGTGGGCCAGGTCATCGGCCTGGTGGTGGCCGACAGTGTGATGCAGGCGCGCCGCGCGGCGCGGGCGGTGCAGCTCGACATCGAGCCGCTGCCCGCCGTATTGGAGGTGCGCGCCGCCCATGCAGCGCAGAGCTATGTGCTGCCGCCCGTCACCGTGCGTCGCGGCGACCCGGAGCAAGCCATGGCCCGCGCCGAGCACACCCTGAGCGGCAGCTTCGAGGTGGGCGGGCAGGAGCACTTCTACCTGGAGGGGCAGATCGCCTACGCGGTGCCCCAGGAGCAACAGCAGTGGCTGATCCACAGCAGCACACAGCATCCGGGCGAGGTGCAGCATTGGGTGGCGCATGCGCTGGGGCTGGACAGCCACCGCGTGCGGGTGGAGTGCCGACGCATGGGCGGTGGCTTCGGTGGCAAGGAGACGCAGGCCGGCCATCTGGCGGTGTGGGCGGCGCTGGCGGCGCACAAGACCGGGCGCCCGGTCAAGCTTCGGCTCGACCGCGACGACGACTTCATGATCACAGGCAAGCGCCATCCCTTTGCCTACGACTACACGGCCGGCTTCGATGGGCAGGGCCGGCTGACGGCGCTGCAGCTCACCATGCTGGCCAACTGCGGTTTCAGCGCCGACCTGTCCGGCCCGGTGGCCGACCGCGCCATCTTCCACTGCGACAACGCCTACTACCTCGGCGATGTGCGCATCGACAGTTTTCGCTGCAAGACGAACACGCAGAGCCATACCGCCTTTCGCGGCTTTGGTGGTCCGCAAGGGGTGATCGTCATCGAGACCATCCTCGGTGATATCGCGCGCCACCTGGGGCTGGACCCGCTGGATGTGCGCCTGCGCAACCTGTACAGCGATGAAGTGGTCGCGCCTGCAGATGGCGGCACACCGGCGCAGCGGCGTGACACCACCCACTACCGGATGAAAGTGGAGGACAACATCCTGCAGCCACTGCTGCAGCAACTGGAGCACACCTCGCGCTACCGCGAGCGTCGTGCCGAGGTGGCGGCCTGGAACGCAGACCACCGCGTGTTGAAGAAAGGGTTGGCGATCACACCGGTGAAGTTCGGCATCAGCTTCACCGCCACACAGTTCAACCAAGCCGGCGCGCTGGTGCATGTGTACAACGACGGCAGCGTGCTGGTGAATCACGGTGGCACCGAGATGGGTCAAGGCCTGCACACCAAGGTGGCCCAGATCGTGGCTGACGCTCTGGGCGTGCCCTACGACTGGGTGCTGGTGACGGCCAGCGACACGGCGCGTGTGCCCAATGCCAGTGCCACCGCTGCCTCCAGCGGCACCGACCTCAACGGTCGTGCGGCGCAGTATGCGGCCCAGCGGGTGCGCGAGAACCTTGCCGCTTTCGTGGCCGGACAGACGGGCTGCGCTGTCGAGGAGGTGCAGTTTGTTGCCGGGCAGGTGCATGCCGCGGGGCAGACGCGTGACTTCCGTGAAGTGGTTCGTGCCGCCTACGCGCATCGGGTGCAGCTCTGGAGCGATGGTTTCTACCGCACGCCCAAGATCCACTACGACAAGACCACGCTCACCGGGCGCCCGTTCTATTACTTCTCGTATGGGGCGGCCTGCACCGAAGTGGCCATCGACACGCACACCGGCGAGGTGCGCGTGCTGGCTGTCGACATCCTGCACGACGTCGGCCACAGCATCAATCCGGCGCTCGACCTGGGTCAGGTGGAAGGCGGTTTCATCCAGGGCATGGGCTGGCTCACCACCGAAGAGCTGGTCTGGGGTGCCGAAGGCAAGCTCCTGACCCATGCGCCCAGCACGTACAAGATCCCGGCTACAGGCGACGTGCCTGTCCGGTGGCGCATCGACTTCTGGCCTGAGGCCAACCGCGAAGACAACGTGCACGGCAGCAAAGCCGTGGGAGAGCCCCCCTTCATGCTGGCCGTGAGCGTGTGGGAGGCGATCCGCGATGCCGTGGCGGCAGCGCGCGGCGACGGGCGTGCGCCGCTGAATGCTCCGGCCACCGCTGAACGGATTTGGTGCGCTCTCAAAAACTGAGCAACAAAGCAACTAGGCATGCTTATTGCGAGACCATGAAGCATCCTTTCGGATGCCTCGTGTCTTACTCGTAATAGGAAAACAACATGCGTCTGTCTGCTCCCCTCTCCGTCCTCGCATTGGCTATAGCGACCAGCACCTCGGCTGGTGCCGCCGACTGGAGCTCCAACACCATCGGCTACCGCTACCATGCGGCGCAGTCCGAACCCGGCACCTCCGACAAGGTCGCGAAGAACGTACTCAACTTCACGCACGTCAGCGGCGACAAGCTCGGCACCAATTTCTTCTCCATTGACCACCTGAAGTCGGACAACAGCGATCCGGCCAATGGCGCCTCCTCCGGCGCCAGCGAGTGGTATGGCTTCTATAAGCGCAGCTTCTCCATCAGCGCCATGACCGGCAACACCACCGGCTACGGCTTTGCCAAGGACCTGAGCCTGACGGCCCGTGTGGACCTGGGTACCAAGAACACCGCCTTTGCGCCGGCGCCGGCCAAGCTGCGTGTTGGCCTGGCGGCGGACCTGCCGGTGAAGGCAGGCTTCTGGACCGTCGGCCTGGAAGCCTACAAGGAGACCAACAACAACAGCCTGGCGGCGGCTGGCAATCGTTCCGTGAACTTCGACACGGCCCTGGCTCTGACCAGCGCCTGGTCGATTCCGGTGGCGGGGCTGGGTTCGTTCGACGGCTTCCTGGATGTCATCGGCCCCAAGGGCAAGGATGGTTTCCGCCGCGACACCACCACCGAAGTGCTGCTGCGCGCCAGCATGATGTTCGATATCAACGGCCCGAAGAGCGGCCTGCGCGCCGGCGTCGGCATCGACTACTGGGCCAACAAGTTCGGCTGCGACAACAGCAAGAACGGCACCACGACGTCGGACATCACCAATACCTGTACTGCCACCTCGCCGATGGTGCTCGTGACGTACAAGTTCTGATCCCGTTCGGCTGAAGGTTCTCCATTGACGGGGGTGGCATGCCACCCCCTTTTTTTCGTTCTCCCTACTCCAGCACCCGGCCGCACCCCGGTGCGAAAATCAAAACCATGACCACACTCCTCATCCATCGCGCGGCCTGCGTGGCTACCCAGGACGACGCACGCCGTGAGCTGAAGGACGCATCGCTTTTTCTGCGCGACGGCTTCATCGAGCAGGTGTTGCCGGCCGGCAGCGACACGCGTGCCCTGCAGGCGCAGGCGGACGAGGTGATCGACGCACGCCACCATCTGGTGGTGCCGGGCCTCGTCAACACCCATCACCACATGGTGCAGTGCCTGACGCGCGCCATTCCCGGTGTGCAGAACGCCGAACTGTTCTCCTGGCTCAAGGGCCTCTATCCCATCTGGGCTGGTCTGACGCCCGAGATGGTCAAGGTGTCCAACCAGGTGGCGATGGGCGAACTGCTGCTGTCCGGGTGCACCACCAGCAGCGACCACCTCTACATCTATCCCAACGGCGTGCGCCTGGACGACAGCATCGAGGCTGCGCAGACCATCGGCATGCGCTTCACGGCCACCCGTGGCAGCATGAGCGTGGGCGAAAGCCAAGGCGGCTTGCCACCCGACCGCGTGGTGGAAAAGGAGGACTTCATCCTGCGCGAGACGCGCCGCCTGATCGAGAGCTGGCATGACCCGAAGCCCGGCGCCATGCTCAACGTGGCGGTGGCCCCCTGCTCGCCGTTCACGGTCAGCCAGGACCTGATGCGTGAATCGGCCAAGCTGGCGCGCGCCTACGGCGTGCGTCTGCACACCCACCTGGCCGAGAACGACCACGACATCGCCTACACGCGCGAGCATTTCCGCTGCACGCCGGCCCAGTACGCGGAGGAGTTGGGTTGGGTCGGTGAAGACGTGTGGCATGCGCACTGCGTCAAGCTTGACGAGCACGGCAGTTACCTGTTTGCGAAGACCGGCACGGGCATCGCCCATTGCCCCTGCAGCAACATGCGCCTGGCCAGCGGCATCCTGCCGCTGCGCAAGCTGGTCAACCTCGGCGTGCCGGTGGGGCTGGGGGTGGACGGCAGTGCCAGCAACGACGCCGGCCACCTGCTGAACGAAGCGCGCCAGGCCATGTTGCTGGCGCGCGTGGGCAAGGCGCTCGAACACTTTGGCTGCGACACCGGCCCCGGCGAGATGACGCCGCGCGACGCGCTCTGGCTGGCCACGCGCGGCGGCGCTCGGGTTCTGGGTCGCAGCGATATTGGCCAGATCGCGCCCGGCAAGTGCGCTGACCTTGCGCTCTACCGCACCGACACCCTGGCCATGGCCGGTGGTGCGGTGCACGATCCCGTCGGCGCGCTGCTGCTGTGCGCGAGCAGCAACGCGGACTACACCATCGTCAACGGCAAGGTCGTGGTGCGCAAGGGCGAGCTCACGACCGTGGACACGGGCGCGCTTATTGCCCGCCACAACGCCCTGGCCTGGCAGCTCGCGCAACAGGCCGGCACGCGCTGATTCAGTCGGCGGCCGGCCCGAAGCACTGCAGCAGTTGCGCCGCCACTGCCACCGCGATCACTTCGGGTTGTTTGCCGGTGATGCCTGGCACGCCGATGGGACAGGTCACGCGCGCGAAGTCGGCCGCTGTGAAGCCACGCGCCTCTAGCCGGTGCCGGAAGGTGGCCGACTTGGTCTGGCTGCCGATCAGGCCGATGAAGGGGAGGTCGTCGTGTTGGCGCGCGCGCAGCAGGCACTGCGCCACGATCTCCAGGTCCTCCGCATGGCTGAAGCTCATGACCAGCACGGCGCTGCCGGGCCGCAGTTCGGCCACCGCGGCCTGCACCGGGTCGGAGTGCTCGCAGATGACGTGAGCCGGCGTGTCGCTGGGGAAAATCTCGTCGCGGCTGTCGATCCAGTGCAGCGTGAAGGGCAGCTGGGCCAGCAGGCGTGTGATCGCCTGTCCGACGTGGCCTCCGCCGAAAAGGGCGACAGGGTGCTGGGTCTGCTTGAGCCGCGCGGACAAGTGCGCGAGGTCGTCGTTCGTGAGTCTTTCGAAGCGCAGCCACATGACGCCGCCGCAGCACTGCCCCAGGCTGGGCCCGAGGGCATAGCGCTGCGCTTCGGCAGGTATCGGCGCGGTTCCTGCCAGCATGGCGCGGGCACGGGCGATGGCCTCGAACTCCAGATGGCCGCCGCCGATGGAGCCGATCACGCGCTCTCCGTACACGGCCATCCACGCATCGGTGTCACGAGGGGTGGAACCTTGCGTCCTGATCGGCTGCACCAGTACGAGTTGTTCTGCGGTCGGTTTCGACTCAGGTCGGGGGTAGTCAGGTGTCATCGTCGCCAATCCTAAGCTACCGGGGTGGCGCATACCCCGGTCCATGAGTACTGTCGAATGTCAAGGCGACACCGGTGCGCCCGGCAACTTGTCGCTTCTACTGCCCCTGACCCAGCGCGTAGCCGGCTTCGCCGTCAAAACTGCAGAGGTGTTCGGTTTTGATGAAGTCCAGCCCGTCGCTGACCAGGTTGTGCAGCAGGTCCACGATGTCGGCATGGTTCACATGCCGTGGCTGGCTTTGCGCGTCGGTGCCCACAAAGCGGCAACGCCAGTGATCGGTGCAGAACGTCTCCGGGAAGCCGCCCGGCCAGACTTTCACGCCGCGGTTGGTGATCATCTGCAGCGTGAAGCCGGCTGGCTTGGGCTGGTGCGTCAGCGTCTGCAGCCGGCCGGCCAGGTAGTCTGCCGATACGTCGGCAGCGTGGACGAAGACGTCGACGCCCACGATGGCCTTCTTGGCAGCAGGCTTGCGGACATACAGTGGCGCGGCTGCCGGCGCCGGGCTGGCGGTCGCCTCGGACGGCGCATCCTGGTAGCTCACCGGCGTGAACTTCTGCGGCAGCTGCCCCAAGCGGTCGATCACGGCGTCGGCAAAGTCCATGCTGCCGAAGGGGCGCCCCACCTGCGCGCTGCCGGCGAGCTCGGCTGTGAAGATGCCGTCCTCGATGGTCTTGAGCCATGCGTTGTGGATGCGCGCGGCGACATCCGCCTGCTGGATGTGCACCAGCATCATCACGGCCGAGAGCAGCAGGCCGCTGGGGTTGGCAATGCCTTTGCCGGCAATGTCGGGCGCGCTGCCGTGGATGGCCTCGAACATCGCCACATGCTCGCCGATGTTGGCGCTGCCGGCCAGGCCGACGCTGCCGGTGATCTCGGCGGCGATGTCACTGATGATGTCGCCATACAGGTTGGGCGTGACGATGACGTCGAAGATCTCGGGGCGCGTGGCCAGACGTGCCGCGCCGATGTCGATGATGTAATGCTCAGTCAGCAGTTCGGGGTACTGGACCCTGATCTCGTCGAAGACCTTGTGGAACAGACCATCGGTCATCTTCATGATGTTGTCCTTGGTCATGCAGGTGACCTTCTTGCGCCCATGCGCCCGGGCATATTCGAAGGCGTAGCGGATGATCTTTTCGCAGCCGGGGCGGGTGATGAGCTTGAGACACTGGAACACTTCGTCGGTCTGGCGGTGCTCGATGCCCGCGTACAGGTCTTCCTCGTTCTCGCGCACGATGACCACGTCCATCTTCGGGTGTTTGGTCTGCACGAAGGGGGCATAACTCACGCAGGGCCGCACGTTGGCGTACAGGCCCAGGGTCTTGCGGATGGTCACGTTCAGGCTCTTGTAGCCCCCGCCCTGCGGCGTGGTGATGGGCGCCTTCAGGAACACCTTGGTGCGGCGCAGGCTGGCCCAGCTCTCGGGCGCGATACCCGCGGTGTTGCCGGCGAGGTAGACCTTCTCGCCGATCTCGATCACTTCCGATGCGATCTGGGCGCCTGCGGCATCCAGTACTTTCAGGGTGGCGGCCATGATTTCCGGGCCGATGCCGTCGCCATACGCGACGGTGATGGGGGTCTTGTGCTGCATGGTGTTTCTTTTGAAGAGTGGCGTTGGATGTGTCGCACGGGTGGTGCAACACAGGCGCCAGTGTGGTCCCGTGACACATTGATGTCTAATCGCAGATCGGCATACATAGAATAGACAGATGTCTATGAATTTCGGTCGCCCTCCGCGTGCCACCTTCGCGCAGCTGCGCAGCTTCCAGGCAGTCGCCCACCTGGGTGGTGTGACGCGCGCGGCAGAGGCGCTGCATCTCACCCAGCCCACGATCTCGGCGCAGCTGCGCGAGCTGCGTGCCGGCGTTGGCGTGGATCTGCTGTTACCGCAAGGCCGTGGCGTGCGTCTCACGGACGCGGGCCAGGCCTTGCTGCGGACGGTGGACGAGATGTTTGCCGGTTGGCGCGCGTTCGAGGACGAGGTTGACGCGCTGCACGGACTGCTGCGCGGCTCGTTGCGCATCGCCGGTGTGAGCACCACGGAGTACTTCATCGCCCAATGGCTCAAGCCCTTCAGCGCCGCCCATCCGGGCATCGAGATCGATCTGGCGGTCGACAACCGGGATGCCGTGGTGCGCCGGCTTGAACAAGACCAGGACGACCTGGCGGTGATGATGATGCCGCCCGCCCACCTCAAGCTGCAGAGCCATGTGATCATGGAGAACCCGCTGGTGCTGGTGGGCCCCGCCGGGCATCCTTGGAGCGAGGGCAGGCCGCGCAAGCTGGCCGAGCTGGCGCGGCAAAACCTGTTGATGCGCGAACTGGGCTCCGGTACCCGACAGGCCACGTTGGAGTTCTTTGCCCGTCATGCCATGGTCCCCCGGGTGCGCATGTCGCTGGGTAGCAATGAGGCCGTCAAGCACGCCGTCGCGGCAGGCCTGGGTCTGGCCATCCTGTCCCGTCACGCCCTGGCCGCACGGCCAGAGCAGGAGGGTCTGGCCATCCTCAATGTCAGCGGTTTGCCCATCCATCGCCAGTGGCTGCTTGTGTGGCGGACTGATCGGCGGCTGCCCCGGGTGGCCGCTGCCTTCGTGGCCTCGGTGGCGCAGCTCCACGCTGGCGCCAAGCCGAGCGGCCGGAGCAAGCGCTCAGGCTGAGAGCTTGTCGCCGCCCGCGTCGATCACGCCACCGCCCAGACACACCTCGCCGTCATACAAGACGGCGCTCTGTCCGGGTGTGACGGCCCACTGCGGCTGCGGGAAGGTCAGCGTGAAGGCCTGGCCCTCGATGCCGCCCAGCGTGCACGAAGCATCGGCCTGCCGGTAGCGCGTCTTGGCCGCCAGCTCGCCTGGCGTCGGTGGCTGACCCGCGACCCAGCTGGCATCCTGCGCATGCAGGGTGTGGCTCAGCAGCATGGGGTGGTCGTGGCCCTGCACCACCCACAGCGTGTTCTTTGCCATGTCCTTGCGCGCCACGAACCAGGGCGCGTGTTCGCCGCCGCCCTTCTGCGCGCCTTTGGCCTTGACGCCGCCGATGCCCAAGCCCTGGCGCTGGCCCAGGGTGTAGAACGACAAGCCCACATGCTGGCCGATGACCCGGCCGTAGGCTTTGTCCCCCGGCGCGGGCGTGCCGTCGCGGATGGGCCCCGGCTCCTTCTGGATGTAGCGGTTCAGGAACTCGCGGAACGGCCGCTCGCCGATGAAGCAGATGCCGGTGCTGTCCTTCTTCTTGGCGTTGGGCAGGCCGATCTCGGCCGCAATGCGGCGCACTTCCGTCTTGTGCAGCTCGCCCACCGGGAACAGGGTCTTGCTCAGCTGCGCCTGGTTGAGGCGGTGCAGGAAGTAACTCTGGTCCTTGCCCGGGTCGAGTCCCTTGAGCAGTTCATGTTTGCCGGTCGTTTCGTTCAGACGCACGCGCGCATAGTGGCCGGTGGCGATCTTCTCCGCCCCCAGGCGCATGGCGTGATCGAGGAAGGCCTTGAACTTGATCTCGGCGTTGCACAGGATGTCGGGGTTGGGCGTGCGGCCGGCCTGGTACTCGCGCACGAACTCGGAAAACACCCGGTCCTTGTACTCGGCGGCAAAGTTGACGTGCTCGATCTCGATGCCGATCACGTCGGCCACGCTGGCGGCGTCCACGAAATCGATGTTGGAGGAGCAGTATTCGCTGTCATCGTCATCTTCCCAGTTCTTCATGAAGATGCCGACCACGTCGTAGCCCTGTTGCTTGAGCAAGTAGGCGCTGACCGCGGAGTCCACGCCCCCGCTCAAACCCACCACCACCCGCTGTTTGCCTGACTTGCTCATAGGTCTGGGATTATCCCGCGGCCGCGTCGGCTCTGTCGGCCGTGGGCAGTTCGACGGGACTCAGGGCCGTTGCGGGGCCTGCACCGAAGCGTCGGTGTAGACCAATTCCAGCGGATAACGCTGCCCGCGCAGGTGGTCTTCCATGCAGCGCAACACCAGCGGGCTGCGATGGCGCGCGGTGCTGGCGCGGATCTCGTCCGGCGTCATCCAGACCGTGCGTACGATGCCGGCATCCAGCTGTGCGCCGGGTACCACCTCCCCCAGCGTGCCGGCAAAGGCAAAGCGCAGGTAGGTGATGTCTTCCGGCGCTGCGCCCGGGCGCTGGCGCTGCAGGCGTGACATGTAGATGCCCAGCAGGTGCGTGGGCGTGAAGCGGTGGGTGGTTTCTTCCAGCGCCTCGCGTACGCAGCCTTCGGCGGGGGATTCGCCCGGGTCCAGGTGGCCGGCCGGGTTGTTGAGCTTCAGCCCCTCAGGGGTTTCTTCTTCCACCAGCAGGTAGCGACCGTCGCGTTCGATGATGGCGGCCACGGTGACGCTGGGTTTCCATCGTGTGTCCATGGCGTGGAATTATGAATGGCGCCCAAATACTTATGAAACCCAATCCCGTTGCGGCTGTAATTCTCGGGTAAGCTGCTGGTCGCGTGCGACTTGCCCTGCGGGGTATAGGCGACACGACCGTCAGAATAATCGTGTTCAGGAGATGACTTATGGAAGCTGGCACAACCCAATCGGCGCAACGTATCGGTGTGCCGCGGGAAATCTTCCCAGGCGAAAAGCGCGTGGCTACGGTGCCCGAGGTGGTGGAGAAGCTCATCAAGCTCGGCTTCCAGGTGGCCGTCGAGTCCGGTGCCGGCGAGGGCGCCAACTTCAGTGATGACGCCTACCGTGCGGCCGGTGCGGAAGTGATCCAGGGCGCTGCGGCGCTGTGGGCGGCCTCGGACATCGTGTTCAAGGTGCGCGCGCCCAGCCCGGACGAGGTGACGCTGATGCGCGAAGGCACCACGCTGATCGGCTTCATCTGGCCGGCGCAGAACCCGGAGCTGATGCAGCAGCTGGCCGCGAAGAACGCCACCGTGCTGGCCATTGATTCGCTGCCGCGCACGCTGTCGCGTGCGCAGAAGATGGACGCCCTCACCTCTACCGCCGGTGTCAGCGGCTACCGCGCGGTCATCGAAGCGGCCAATGCCTTCGGCCGCTTCTTCAACGGCCAGATCACGGCCGCCGGCAAGGTGCCACCGGCCAAGGTGTTCATCGCCGGCGCCGGCGTGGCCGGCCTGGCGGCCATCGGCACGGCCGCCAACCTGGGCGCCATCGTGCGCGCCAACGACACCCGCGCCGAGGTGGCCGACCAGGTCGTGTCGCTGGGCGGCGAGTTCGTCAAGGTCGACTATGAGGAAGAAGGCTCGGGCGGCGGCGGCTACGCCAAGGTCATGTCCGAGGGCTTCCAGGCTGCGCAGCGTGCCATGTACGCCCAACAGGCGCGCGAGGTCGACATCATCATCACCACCGCGCTGATCCCGGGCAAGCCGGCGCCCAAGCTCATCACGGCCGAGATGGTGCAGTCCATGAAGCCGGGCAGCGTGATCGTCGACATGGCGGCCGAACAGGGCGGCAATTGCGAGCTGACCGAGCCGGGCAAGGCGGTGGTCAAGCACGGCGTCACCATCATCGGCTACACCGACCTCGCCTCGCGCCTGTCCAAGCAGTCGTCCACCCTTTACTCGACCAACCTGCTGCGTCTGGCCGAGGAACTGTGCAAGACCAAGGATGGCGTCATCAACGTCAACATGGAAGACGATGCCATCCGCGGCCTGACGGTCGTGAAGGAAGGCAGCATCACCTGGCCGCCCCCGCCGCTCAAGCCCGTGGCGGCGCCGGCGCCCAAGCCGGCCGCTGCCCCCGCAGCCGAGAAGAAGGGTGGCCATGGCCATGGCAGCAGCGGCCCGCTGCCCGCCAAGACCCTGGCCATCATCTTTGCCGTCGCTGCTGTGGCGTTCTGGTTCATAGGCGCCTATGCGCCGGCGGCCTTCCTGGGCCACTTCACGGTCTTCGTGCTGGCCTGCTTCATCGGCTACATGGTGGTGTGGAACGTGACGCCTGCGCTGCACACGCCGCTGATGAGCGTGACCAACGCCATCTCCAGCATCATCGCCATCGGCGCACTGGTGCAGATCGCGCCGCCCGAGGCGGGCACCGCCGGCCGGCCGGACGAGCTGATCCGCTGGCTGGCCTTTGCCGGCATCGTGCTGACGGCGGTCAACATGTTCGGTGGCTTTGCCGTGACGCGCCGCATGCTCGCCATGTTCCGCAAATAAGAACGAGAAGAAAGGAAAGACGATCATGTCCCAAAGTCTCGCCACGGTGGCCTATCTCGGCGCCGCCATCCTCTTTATCCTGAGCCTGGGTGGCCTGTCCAATCCAGAGACCTCGCGCCGCGGCAACCTGTTCGGCATCATCGGCATGACGCTGGCCGTGCTGGCCACGATCTTCGGTCCGCGCGTGAGCCCCAATGGCATCGCCTGGATCATCGGTGCGCTGGTCATCGGCGGCGGCATCGGGCTCTACGCCGCGAAAGTGGTGAAGATGACGCAGATGCCTGAGCTGGTCGCGCTCATGCACAGCCTGGTGGGCCTGGCGGCCTGCCTGGTCGGCTTTGCCAGCTATGTCGATACCTCCATCCAGTACCAGGGCGCCGAGAAGATCATCCACGAGGTGGAGATCTACATCGGCATCCTGATCGGTGCGGTGACCTTCTCAGGCTCGCTTATTGCGTTTGGCAAGCTCAACGGCAAGATCGGCGGCAAGCCGCTGCTGCTGCCGGCGCGCCACTGGCTCAACCTCGTGGCCCTGCTGGTCGTGATCTGGTTCGGCCGTGAGTTCATCGCCGCAAAGGACGTGGCCTCGGGCATGACGCCGCTGATCGTGATGACCGTGATCGCGCTGCTCTTCGGCGTGCACATGGTGATGGCCATCGGCGGCGCCGACATGCCGGTCGTGGTGTCCATGCTCAACAGCTATTCGGGCTGGGCTGCGGCCGCGACCGGTTTCATGCTGAGCAACGACCTGCTGATCGTGACGGGCGCGCTGGTGGGCTCGTCGGGTGCCATCCTGTCCTACATCATGTGCAACGCGATGAACCGCAACTTCATCAGCGTGATCGCCGGCGGCTTCGGCTCCGGCGGCGGTGCGCCCGCCAAGTCCGGGGAAGCGGCGCAGCCGCAGGGCGAGGTGGTTCCGGTGACGGCGGCCGAGACCGCCGAACTGCTGCGTGAGGCCAAGAGCGTGATCATCGTGCCGGGCTACGGCATGGCGGTGGCCCAGGCCCAGCACACGGTCAACGAGATTACCAAGACCCTGCGCGACAAGGGCGTGACAGTGCGCTTCGGCATCCACCCGGTGGCGGGCCGTATGCCGGGCCACATGAATGTGCTGCTGGCCGAGGCCAAGGTGCCGTACGACATCGTGCTGGAAATGGACGAGATCAACGAGGACTTCCCGGACACCGACGTGGCCATGGTCATCGGCGCCAACGACATCGTCAACCCGGCCGCGCAGGATGATCCGACCAGCCCCATCGCCGGCATGCCGGTGCTGGAGGTCTGGAAGGCCAAGACCTCCATCGTGATGAAGCGCTCCATGGCGTCGGGTTATGCCGGCGTGGACAACCCGCTGTTCTACAAGGACAACAACCGCATGCTGTTCGGCGATGCGAAAAAGATGCTTGACGAGGTCTTGAGCGCGCTCAAGGGCTGACAAGGCATAATCCGCTCGTCGAAGAAAAAGCACGACCGTGCTGGAATACCCCGGCACGGTCTTTTTTACGTGGATCGATCAGACAATAAATCAGGAGACCCGACCATGACCGAGCGCCTCTGGCTCAGCAGCTATCCGGCAGGTGTGCCCGCCGACCTGCCCCCTTCGCCCTATCCCTCCCTTGTCGCGCTGATGGAGGAAAGCTTCCGTCAGTACGCTGCACGACCGGCCTACAGCTTCATGGGCAAGGAGCAGAGCTATGGCGAGACCGACCGCCTGAGTCGTGCCTTTGCCGCCTACCTGCAGGGGCTGGGCCTGGCCAAGGGTGACCGCGTCGCCATCATGATGCCCAATGTGCCGCAGTACCCGGTGGTGGTGGCGGCGGTGTTGCGTGCCGGTTTTGTGGTGGTCAACGTCAACCCGCTCTACACCGCGCGGGAACTGGAGCACCAGCTCAAGGACTCGGGCTCCAAGGTCATTGTCATCATCGAGAATTTCGCCCACACGCTGCAGAAGTGCATCGCCGCCACGCCGGTGCAGCACGTGGTGCTGTGCGCCATGGGCGACCGTCTGGGACTGCTCAAGGGCGCGCTGGTCAACTACGTGGTGCGCAAGGTCAAGAAGCTGGTGCCCGCCTACAGCCTGCCCGGTGCGGTGCGCTTCAACGACGCGGTAGCCCAGGGCGAGCGCGGTTCCTTGCGGCAGCCCGACATTGCGCCGGACGACGTCGCGGTGCTGCAGTACACCGGTGGCACCACCGGCGTGTCCAAGGGGGCGGTGCTGCTGCACCGCAACGTGATTGCCAACGTGCTGCAGTCGCAGGCCTGGAACGAGCCAGTGATGAATAAGGTGCCGGCCCACGAGCAGGCCACTACCGTCTGCGCGCTGCCGCTGTACCACATCTTCGCCTTCACCGTGGGCATGATGCTGTCCATGCGCACCGGCGGCAAGCTGCTGCTGATCCCCAACCCGCGTGACCTCCCGGCCGTGCTCAAGGAACTCTCCAAGCACGTCTTCCACAGCTTCCCGGCCGTCAACACCCTGTTCAACGGCCTGGCTAACCACCCCGACTTCAACAAGGTGGACTGGAGCCACCTCAAGGTGTCGGTGGGCGGCGGTATGGCAGTGCAGGGCGCCGTGGCGCAGAAGTGGCTGGAGAAGACCGGCTGTCCCATCTGCGAGGGCTACGGCCTGTCCGAGACCAGCCCGTCGGCCAGTTGCAACCCGGTCACCAACACCGAGTTCACCGGCACCATCGGTGTGCCGCTGCCGGGAACCTGGATGAAGATCATCGACGATGAGGGCCGCGACGTGCCGCAGGGCCAGCCGGGCGAGATCGCCATCAAGGGGCCGCAGGTGATGGCCGGCTACTGGCAGCGTCCGGACGAAACCGCCAAGGTCATGACGGCCGACGGCTGGTTCAAGAGCGGCGACGTGGGCGTGATGGACGAAAAGGGCTTCTTCCGCATCGTCGACCGCAAGAAGGACATGATCCTGGTCAGCGGCTTCAACGTCTACCCGAACGAGGTGGAAGACGTGGTGGCGCGCCTGGAGGGGGTGCTGGAGTGCGCTTGCGTCGGCGTGCCGGATGCGCAGTCGGGCGAGGCGGTCAAGCTGGTGATCGTGAAAAAGAACCCGGCCCTGACCGAAGAGCAGGTGCGCGCCTATTGCCGCGAGAACATGACCGGCTACAAGCAGCCCAAGGTGATCGAATTCCGCACCGAGTTGCCCAAGACGCCGGTGGGCAAGATCCTGCGCCGCGAACTGCGCGATTCCAAGTAAGCGAAGCGAGCGGTGCCACCGGTGACGACGGCCATCCTCAGCGCCCTGGCCGAGGAACAGCAGGGCTTGTTGGAACGGTTGCAGCGACCGCAGCGCGTGCAGCGCGCCGGCCGCGAGTTCTGGCAAGGCGAGTTGCACGGGCAACCGGTGGTGCTGGCGCTCTCGCGCATCGGCAAGGTGGCGGCAGCCACCACTGCCACCACGCTGATCGAGGCCTTTGACGCACAGCGCCTGGTGTTCACCGGCGTGGCGGGCGGCGTCGGTCCCGCCGTGCAGGTCGGCGACGTGGTGGTGGCCGATGAGTTCGTGCAGCACGACATGGACGCCTCGCCGCTGTTTCCGCGCTACCAGATTCCGCTCTACGGGCGCGAACGCTTTGCGGCCGATGCAGCCCTATCTGCTCTTCTTTTGAGAGCGGCGCGTGCTGGTGTGACGGCGCTGAAGGCTGATTTTCATACTGAAAATCTGGCGGGCCGTCAGGCCGTGCACCAGGGTCTGATCGCCAGCGGCGACCGTTTCGTCTCCGCGGCCGAAGAGGCGCGCCGGCTGCATGCAGCGCTGAGCGACGCCGGCCATCCACCGCTGGCGGTGGAAATGGAAGGCGCCGCCGTCGCCCAGGTCTGCCACGACTACGGCATTCCCTTTGCTGCCATGCGCACCATCTCCGACCGCGCCGACGATACTGCCCACGTCGACTTCCCGAAGTTCGTGCGCGACGTCGCCAGCCGCTACGCCCTGGCCATCATCGACGAGTTCGTGCGTCAATTGCCGGCGAGTTAAGCGACCGGCAGCGCAGAAGTGTCTTAACCGGGAAACGCCGTGGATCCGGCTTTGCCGGTCCACTGGCGTTGCCCCCTTGAGGGGGGAGGACAGCTACACGCAGTGAGCTGTCAACGGGGGTGTTTCACTTCAACCAGCCACGCTTGCGGAAGTACCACATCGGCACCAGCGCGCTGGCCACCATCAGCACCAGCGCATAGGGGTAGCCCCATTTCTGCGACAGCTCGGGCATGTACTGGAAGTTCATGCCGTAGAGGCTGGCGATCAGCGTCGGCGGCAGCAGCGCCACGCTGGCCACGGAGAAGATCTTGATGATCTTGTTCTGGTTGATGTTGATGAAACCGACGGTGGCGTCCATCAGGAAGTTGATCTTGTCGAACAGGAAGGCGGTGTGCGAGTCCAGCGAGTCGATGTCGCGCAGGATCTGGCGCGCTTCCTCGAACTGTTCGCCGTTGAGCATCTTGCTGCGCATCATGAAGCTGACCGCGCGGCGCGTGTCCATGACGTTGCGGCGGATGCGCCCGTTCAGGTCCTCCTGGCGGGCAATGGCGCCCAGCACTTCGCCGGCCAGGGCGTCGGTCACGTCGCCCGACAGCACCTGCTTGCCGGCCTTCTCCAGTTGGTCGTAGATGCCTTCGAGCGTGTCGGCCGAGTACTCGGCGTCGGCATCAAACAGCTTGAGCAGCACTTCCTTGGCGTCTTCGATCAGGCCGGGGGCGCGGCGTGCGCGCATGCGTAGCAGGCGGAACACCGGTACGTCCTCGTCGTGGATCGAGAACAGCACGCCCTTGCTCTTGAGTTCGTCGTTCTTCTGGTTGAGGATGAAGGCCACGCGCGCTGTGCGCGGCTCGGCCTCGTCGGCGATCAGGAAGTCGCTGCGGATGTGCAGCTCGCCGTTGTCCTCTTCATAGAAACGCGCAGATTCCTCGATGTCCTCGTCCATCGCGTCTTCCGGGATGGACAGGCCGAAATACTGCTTGACCCAGCGCTTTTCTTCCAGCGTGGGCGACTCCAGGTCAACCCAGATCGGCCGGAACCTGGAGAGTTCTTCCAGCGACTCGATCTCTTCCTGAAAGAGTCGGCCATTGACGAGCGTAAAGATGTTGAGCATGGCTCATTCCCTCGGGTGGTGATGCATCGGATGGGGTGGTGCGGGGTTCTGCTTCCAACCCCCGATGCCGAGAGGGAGTTGGAAGCTACCGACTAGGGCAGGTTTCCAAGGAGCGTTCTCCAGAATGGTGATGGGCGAATTATCGCACCGCAGCATGGCGCCGCCATGTCGGGATGCGGCCGGTGTGGGCTGGATGGTACAGCGCCCGGCCGGGCGGCGCGGGCGGGCTTGGGTGCTTGGGGGGACCTCGGCTAGAGTCAGGGGTTTCCGGCGGGTCCACCAGCAGACGAGTCACCCATGAAACCAGCACCCATAGGCGCCGACGAGGCCGATCGCCTGGCGGCGCTGCATCGCTACCGCATCCTCGATACGGCGCCGGAGGCCGAGTTCAACGACTTCACCGAGGTGGCAGCAGAACTCTGCGGCACCCCGATCGCCCTCGTGTCGCTGGTCGATGCCGATCGGCAGTGGTTCAAGAGCCGCATCGGCCTGGAGATCGAGGAGGCTGCCCGAGATACCTCGTTCTGCGGCCACGCGATCTACCAGGGCAACGAGGTGTTCGAGGTGTCGGACACCCTGCTGGACGAGCGTTTTGCCAACAACCCCTGGGTGACTGCCGATCCCCCCATCCGTTTCTACGCGGGCGCGCCCTTGATCACCCCCGGCGGCCATGCGGTGGGTACTCTGTGCGTGGTTGACAGCGTGCCGCATGTCCTGACGCTGGCACAGCGGCGCGCGCTGCTCGCCCTGGGGCGGCAGGTGGTGCGGCAGATGGAGCAGCGCCTGCTGATCCGGCGTGAGAAGCGGCTCTATGCCGAGCTGTCCAGGCAGGCCAAGTTCCAGAAGGTGCTGCTCGACAGCGCGGTGGCGGCGGTGATTTCTACCGATCAGCAGGGGCTGATCACCAGCTTCAACCCGGCGGCCGAGCGGCTGCTGGGCTATCGCGCGGAGGAAGTCATCGGCCGCGAGCGCACCCGGCTGTTCCACGTCAAGGAGGAGCTGGAGGCGCGTGCTGGTGAACTGGCGCTGGAGCTCGGGCGCGAGGTCGAGGCGCGTGACGCGATTGTGGCCAAGGCCAACATGGGGCTCTCCGACACCCACGAGTGGAGCTACCGGCGCAAGGACGGGAGCCGGGTGCCGGTCATGTTGTCGGTGTCGGCGCTGCATGACGACGCCGGCCGGGTGAGCGGCTACATCGGCTTGTCCTGGGACATCACGGAGCGCAAGCAGGCTGACCTGGCCCTGCGCCAGAGCCAGGAGCGCCTGCAGTTGGCAATGGACGCCGCCAAGATCAGCCTGTGGGATGCCGACCTGCAGACGCAGTGCATCACGCTCGACGCACGCTGGAACGAACTGGCCGGTTATGCCACCGAGGCGGTTCGCATGTCGTTCGATCAGCTGGCCGCCATGCTGCCGGACGAGGATGCCAGGATCATCCGGCAGCGCATCGGCGCGGTGCTGCGCGGCGAGTCGGCGGAGTACGTCACCGAGCATCGGGTGCGGCACCGGCTGGGACACTGGTTCTGGGTCGAGAGCCGTGGGCGCGTGATGTCCTGGGATGCGGCGGGGCGGCCTCTGCGCATGCTCGGTATTGCCATGGACGTCTCGGCACGCAAGAAGGCTGACGAGGATCTGCGCAGCAGCGAGGCGCGGCTGCAGCTGGCCATGGGCGCGGCGCGGACCTGCCTGTGGGATGCCAATTCGCTGACCGGCCAGGTCGTACTCGACGCACACTGGGCGGAGCTGATCGGGGCGCCGCCCGGGGAGGTGACCACGACATTCCATGAGCTGCTCAAGGTCGTTGCACCGGACGACCTGCCGCAGATCCTGGACAAGATCATGGCGGTGATCAAGGGCGTGCAGACTGACTACATTGCGGAGCAGCGCGTGCTGCACCGCGACGGCCGCTGGATCTGGGTCGAGAGCCGTGGCCGCGTGGTCGAGCGTGACGAGCGCGGCTATGCCGTGCGCATGATCGGCACCAACACCGACATCAGCGAGCGCAAGCGGGTCGAGCAGCTGAAGTCGGAGTTTCTGGCCACCGTCAGCCACGAGCTGCGCACGCCGCTGACCTCCATCAGCGGGGCGCTCGGGCTGCTGCGCAGTGGCGCGCTGGGGCCGCTGCCGGAGAAGATGCTGCCGTTGCTGGACATCGCCAGCCGCAACAGCCAGCTTCTGACGCGGCTGATCAACGACCTGCTGGACATGGAAAAGCTGGCTGCGGGCAAGATGCGTTTCGACCTGCAGACGCAGGCGCTGATGCCGCTGGTCGAACAGGCCATCGAGAGCACCCGACCCTACGCGCAGCAGTACGGCGTCACCCTGGTGCTGGCGCAGCGGGCGGACACCACCCGGGTCCGGGTGGACGGCGGGCGCCTGCAGCAGGTGTTGGGCAACTACCTGTCGAATGCTGCCAAGTTCTCGCCGCAGGGAGCGCAGGTTGACGTTGTGGTGCGCACGACGGGCGAGATGGTGCGGGTCGAGGTGATTGACCGCGGGCTGGGCATCCCGGAAGAGTTCAAGCAGCGCATCTTCGAGAAGTTCTCGCAGGCGGATGCCTCCAACACGCGGCAAAAAGGCGGCACCGGGCTGGGGCTGGCCATCAGTCGCGAACTCGTCGAGCGCATGCACGGCCACGTCGGCTTCGAGTCGCAGGAGGGTCAGGGCTCCCTGTTTTACTTCGAGCTGCCGTTGGTGCAGGAGCTGGCCGCGGGCGAGGGGCGCAAGGCCATGCTGTAATGCAGCGAAGGAGCTACTGGGCATGACACTCGCGCGCATCCTTTACGTGGAAGACGAGCCGGACATCCAGGCGGTGGCCAAGCTGGCGCTGGAGATGGTTGGCGGCTTCGAGGTCCGACTGTGCGACAACGGCGTGCAGGCGCTGGCTGAGGTGAAGGACTTTGGCCCCGACCTGATCTTGCTCGATGTCATGATGCCGGGCATGGACGGACCGGGCACGTTGCAGAAGCTACGCGCCGACCCGGCCACTGCGAACATTCCGGTGATCTTCCTGACGGCGCGCGTCCTGCCGCCGGACGTGGCGCATTACCAGGCGATGGGAGCGCTGGACGTCATCGCCAAACCCTTCGATCCGATGTCGCTGCCCGCTCAGGTGGCGCAGATCTGGAGCCGGGCACGTGGCGGCTGAGGACGGCGTCCCGCCGGCCTTTGCCGAACAGCTGGCGCTGCTGCGCGCCGAGTTTGCGCGCCGGCACGCGCAGACGCTGGCCGAGCTGGAGCTGCGCCTTGCCGAGCAGGGCGCCGATGTGACACCGGCGCTGCTGCACGAAGTGCATGACTTGCTGCATCGCCTGGCGGGCTCGGGCGGCAGCTTCGGCTTTCACGCCTTGTCGCGTCAGGCGCGCGAACTGGAGCTCGTGGCGCGCACCTGGCTGCAGGCGGCACGTCCCTTGGACGAGCCCGCGTGGCAGGCCTGGAAAAACGGGGTGCGCGCGCTGGCGCAGATGCTCGGGCCGGACCCGCAGCGCCCCGCGCAATAACCGCCGACTCCTTGAGGAGAATCAAGCGAGGGGATTGCTTTTCCCCGGTGGCGGGCGCATAGTGAAACCGTCTTCAGCATGCAAGTTCGCTGTCGTTGGGGGGCTTGGTGTTGCGGACGATGTTCCATTCCGAGAGCAACAGGAGGCTACTCATGAACCTGACGATCAGCGGTCACCACCTCGAAGTCACCCCTGCCCTGCGCAGCTATGTCACGACCAAGCTGGATCGAATCACCCGGCACTTTGATCAGGTTGTCGATGTCAAGGTGCTATTGACGGTTGAGAAGCAGAAGGAAAAGGAGAAACGGCAGCGCGCTGAATGCAATATCCACGTCAAAGGCAGTGATCTGTTTGCGGAGAGTTCCCATGAGGATCTGTACGCTGCGGTGGATGAGCTGGTTGACAAGCTTGACCGTCAGGTGGTGCGTCACAAGGATCGTCTGCAGGACCATCACCACGAAGCAGCCAAGCGCCTGATGTAAGTCAGCACTGGCCTTCGACCCAAAAGCCGCGGTATCCCCGCGGCTTTTTTGTGTGCATAATCCGGCCTTCCGACCATCATGAACCGTCTCGCGTCCATTCTGCCCGTCTCGCAAGTGCTGGTGCACGTCGATGCCACCAGCAAGAAGAGAGCCTTCGAGGAAGTCGGGCTGCTGTTCGAGAACCTGCACGGCCTCAGCCGCGCCCTGGTGACCGACAGCCTGTTCGCACGTGAGCGGCTGGGTTCTACCGGCCTGGGCCACGGCGTGGCGATTCCGCACGGCCGCATCAAGGGCCTGAAGTCACCCATGGCGGCGGTGCTGCAACTGGCGCAGCCGATCGGCTTCGATGCGCCGGACGAGCAGCCAGTCAGTCTGCTGATCTTTCTTCTGGTGCCGGAGGCCGCGACTCAGCGGCACTTGGAGATATTGTCCGAGATCGCCGAGCTGCTCAGCGATGCTGCCTTGCGCGGCCAGCTTAATGCCAGCGACAGCGCCGAAGCCCTGCACGGGCTGATCGCCGGCTGGCAATCGGCCCAGGTGGCCACCTGAGGCGGAACGAGCAACGTGAGACCGACCGTTGTCAGCGCCGAGGTCCTGTTCGAGGAGTTCCGCGGCCGTCTGAAATGGGAGTGGGTTGCCGGCCTGGGCGCCTCCGAGCGCCGCTTCGATGAAGTGGCGGTGCGCGCCGCCCGCTCCGGCGCCGACCTGGTAGGCCACCTCAACTACATCCATCCCTACCGGGTGCAGGTCATCGGCGAGCGCGAGGTGGCCTACCTCACCAACGCCACGCCGGATGACTGCGAGCGGCGTATCTCGCGCATCATGACGTTGGAGCCGCCGGTGCTGGTGCTGGCGGATGGCCAGTCCGCACCGCCTGCGCTGATCGCCATGTGCGAGCAGGCGCAGATTCCGATGTTCGCAACGCCGGACTCCTCGGCCTATGTGATTGACGTGCTGCGCAGCTATCTGTCCAAGCACTTTGCCGACCGCACCTCGATGCATGGCGTGCTGATGGACATCCTGGGTCTGGGGGTGCTGATCACAGGCGAATCCGGCTTGGGCAAGAGCGAACTGGGTCTGGAGCTGATCTCGCGCGGCCACGGTCTGGTGGCCGATGACGCCGTCGACCTGTATCGCATCAACCAGGCCACGATCGAGGGGCGCTGCCCCGAACTGCTGCGCAACCTGCTGGAGGTGCGTGGCATCGGCCTGCTCGACATCAAGGCCATCTTTGGCGAGACGGCGGTGCGGCGCAAGATGCGCCTCAAGCTGATCGTCCATCTGGTGCGCCGCGAGACGCTGGAGCGCGACTATGAGCGCATTCCCTACGAGCCGCTGACGCAGGACGTGCTGGACATCCCGGTGCGCAAGGTGGTGATCCAGGTGGTGGCCGGCCGCAACCTGGCGGTGCTGGTGGAGGCTGCGGTGCGCAACACCATCCTGCAGCTGCGCGGTATCGACACCTACGAAGAGTTCGTCGAGCGCCACCGCAAGGCCATGGGCGAGGCCAACTGACCGCGGACCCGCCGCGTCAGCCGACTATTTTGTCCGGTTCGGGCACTTGTCCTTGGTGCAGTGGGCGTACAGGCTCAATGCATGGTCGGCGATGGTAAATCCCTTGGCCTTGGCAACGGCGTTCTGCCGGTTCTCGATCTCGGCGTCGTAGAACTCCTCGACCTTGCCGCAGTCCAGGCACACCAGATGGTCGTGGTGCTGGCCTTCGTTGAGTTCGTAGACCGCCTTGCCGCCCTCGAAGTTGCTGCGTGTCAGGATGCCAGCCTGCTCGAACTGGGTCAGCACGCGGTAGACCGTGGCCAGACCGACGTCGGAACGGTCCTGCAGCAGCACGCGGAACACGTCCTCAGCGGTCATGTGACGTTGCGTGCCCTTCTGGAAGATCTCCAGCACTTTCAGGCGCGGCACGGTGGCCTTGAGTCCGGTGCTTTTCAGTTCTTCAATGGTGTTCATCTGAGGTGTTTCTCCCACGGTCGGACAGGCGATGGCAATGGGCTCAACCGCTACAATGGGCTGATCATATCGCTACACCTCCTTCCATGTCCGTTTCTTTTCGCGACATCCCTCGCCTGGGGCTGGTCTTGGCGGCTGCGGCCGCCGGCATGGTCCTGAGCGCGTGCGGCAACCTCAACGGCACGGGCGATCGCCTGGTCGAATCCATCAAACCCTACCGCATCACGGTGGTCCAGGGCAATGTGGTGACGCGTGAGCAGGTCGCCGTGCTGCGGCCCGGCATGAGCCGCATCCAGGTACGTGACATCCTCGGCACGCCGCTGCTGGCCAGCGTATTCCACGCGGACCGCTGGGACTATGTCTTCACCTTCCGCCGCCAGGGGACGGAGCCGTTGTCGCGTCGCGTCACCGTCTTCTTCAAGGGCGACCTGCTGGAGCGCTTCGAGGCCGATGACAGCCTGCCGACCGAGACCGAGTTTGCCGCCTCGCTCGAAGGCAATACCCGTCCCGCCAAGGTTCCGGAGTTGGAAGCCAGCCCGGAGAGCCTGCAGAAGTTCCCGGTGCCCGCGGCGACGGCGGCGCCTGCGGTCCCGCCGCCGCTGCCGGCCAGCTACCCGCCTCTGGAGCCTGCGTCCCGTTAATCCCGTATTGCCATGACCGTACCTCATCCCCATCCCATCGCCATTGCCGGTGCCTCCGGGCGCATGGGCCGCATGCTGATCGAGGCCGTGCAGGCGGCCGATGACTGCGCGCTGGCCGGCGCGCTCGACGTTCCCGCCAGCCCGGCCATCGGCAACGATGCCACCGCATTCCTGGGGCACGCCAGCGGCGTGGCCATCACGGCCGACCTCAAGGCCGGGCTGCAGAACGCCCGCACCCTGATCGACTTCACCCGCCCGGAAGGCACGATGGCGCACCTCAAGGTCTGCCGCGAACTGGGGGTGAATCTGGTGATCGGTACCACCGGTTTCACCGAGGCGCAGAAGGCCGAGATCGAGGCCGCGTCCAAGGACATTGCCATCATGCTCTCGCCCAACATGAGTGTGGGCGTGAACGTCACGCTCAAGCTGCTGGAGATGGCGGCCAAGGCGCTGTCCACCGGTTACGACATCGAGATCATCGAGGCGCACCACCGACACAAGGTCGACGCGCCCTCGGGCACGGCACTCAAGATGGGTGAGGTGATCGCCTCGGCTCTGGGCCGCGACCTCAAGGACTGCGCTGTCTACGAGCGTTATGGCCATACCGGCGAGCGCGACCCGTCGTCCATCGGCTTTGCCACGGTGCGCGGTGGCGACATCGTCGGCGACCACACCGTGCTGTTCGCCGGCACCGGCGAGCGCATCGAGATCACGCACAAGTCGTCCAGCCGCGTCACCTACGCCCAAGGCAGCCTGCGCGCCGTACGTTTTCTGACCGGACGCCAAAGCGGTCTGTACGACATGTTCGACGTGCTGGGCCTGAAATGAACCTGGTCGAGCAGCTCCAGCAGGGCGACGTCATCAGTCGGGCGGTGGCCGTGCTGCTGCTGGCGATGTCGGTGGCCAGCTGGGTCGTGATCTTCTGGAAGGGCTGGTTGCTGCAACGCGCCCGTCGTGATGCGGTGCGAGCCACGGCGGCGTTCTGGCAGGCCGGCTCGCTGGAGGAAGCGCGCTTGAAGGTCGTCGCTTTCGACCGCGAAGCCCTGCTGCTGCCGCTGATCGAAGCCACGCAAGTGCAGGCCGCCGGCACACTGGCGGCAGCTGGCGAGCGGGGGCAGCAACTCACCCGCGTGCTGCGCGACGCTCTGCACAGTGTGCTGCGCCGCTTGCAGTTCGGCCAGGTGCTGCTGGCCACGGTGGGTTCCACGGCACCCTTTGTCGGTCTGCTGGGCACCGTCTGGGGCATCTACCACGCGCTGGTCGGCATGGCCAGTGCCGGCCAGATCACCATCGAGCGCATCGCCGGACCGGTCGGCGAAGCCCTCATCATGACCGCCGCCGGTCTGGCGGTGGCCATTCCGGCCGTGCTGGCCTACAACGTATACGGCCGCTTCATCGGCCAGATCGAAGCGGACCTGGAAGGTTTCGCGCTCGACCTGCGCGAGCTGCTGCTGGGGCAGCGGGGACACTGAGGCGGCCATGGCGTTCGGCCGTCTGGAGCGCACCACCGGGCCAGAGCCCATGAGCGACATCAACATGACGCCGCTGATCGACGTCATGCTGGTGTTGGTGGTGATCTTCATCCTGACCGCGCCGCTGCTGGCCAGCTCACTCCGGCTGGACTTGCCGCAGGCCCAGGCAGCCCGGCCGCAGGAGACGCCCCAGGTGGTTCAGGTGGCGCTCGACAAGGCCGGACAGCTCTACCTCGAGGATCAGCCACTGACGTTGGACGCTCTGCGCCAGCGGCTGGGCGAGGCAGCACAGAAAAATGCCCAGACCGAGGTCCAGCTGCGCGCCGATGAAACCGTGCCCTACGGCAAGGTGGTGGCCGTGCTGGATGTGGCGCATCAGGCCGGTCTGAGCCGCATCGGCTTCGTCGCCCAGCCCCGGCAGCCCTGAGGCCGGGCATCCTTAAAATGGGGCGGTTGCAGCCGCCGGGCTGTCCCGAATGAATCCAAATGCAAGACAAATACAACCATCTCGACGTTGAGCAAGCCGCTCACAGCCACTGGGCCGCACGCGACGCCTACCGGGTGACCGAGGCCGCCGGCAAGAAGAAGTTCTATGCCTGCTCCATGCTGCCCTACCCCAGCGGCAAGCTGCACATGGGCCATGTGCGCAACTACACCATCAACGACATGCTCACGCGCCAGCTGCGCATGCAGGGCTACAACGTGCTGATGCCGATGGGTTGGGACGCTTTCGGCCTGCCGGCCGAGAACGCGGCGTTGAAGAACGGCGTGCCGCCGGCCAAGTGGACCTACGAGAACATCGCCTACATGAAAGGCCAGATGCAGGCCATGGGCCTGGCGATCGACTGGAGCCGTGAGGTCGCCACCTGCGACCCCAGCTATTACAAGTGGAACCAGTGGCTGTTCCTCAAGATGCTGGAGAAGGGCATCGCCTATCGCAAGACCCAGGTGGTCAACTGGGACCCGGTGGACCAGACGGTGCTGGCCAACGAGCAGGTGATCGACGGCCGCGGCTGGCGCACCGGCGCCGTGGTGGAAAAGCGCGAGATTCCGGGTTATTACCTGAAGATCACCGATTACGCCCAGGAACTGCTGGACCACGTGCAGATCGGCAACGAGAAAGCGACGCTCAACGGCTGGCCCGAGCGCGTGCGCCTGATGCAGGAAAACTGGATCGGCCGCAGCGAGGGCGTGCGCTTTGCCTTCACGCACGACATCCGGGGCGAGGACGGCCAGTTGATCGGCGACGGCCGCATGTACGTCTTCACCACGCGGGCCGACACCATCATGGGCGTGACTTTCTGCGCCGTGGCACCCGAGCATCCGCTGGCGCAGCACGCGGCCAAGGGCAACCCCAAACTGGCGGCCTTCATCGAGGAGTGCAAGCGGGGTGGCACCACCGAAGCCGAACTGGCGCTGAAGGAAAAGGAAGGCATGCCCACCGGTCTCTTCGTCAAGCACCCGCTGAACGACGAGCAGGTCGAGGTCTGGGTCGGCAACTACGTGCTGATGAGCTATGGCGACGGCGCCGTCATGGGCGTGCCAGCGCATGACGAGCGCGACTTCGCTTTTGCGCTGAAGTACGGCCTGTCGATCCGTCAGGTGATCGACGTCGACGGCCAAGACTACAACTACCACAAGTGGCAGGATTGGTATGCCGACAAGGGCAACGGCGTGACCATCAACTCCGACAGCTTCAGTGGCATGGGCTACCAGGAAGCCGTCAACGCCGTGGCCCACGCGCTGAGCACGCGGGGTCTGGGCGAGAAGAAGACCACCTGGCGTCTGCGTGACTGGGGCATCAGCCGCCAGCGCTACTGGGGTACGCCGATTCCCATCATCCACTGCGATGAACATGGCGCGGTACCGGTGCCCGAAAAGGACCTGCCGGTCGTGCTGCCGCAGGACTGCATCCCCGACGGTTCCGGCAACCCGCTGCACAAGCACGAGGGCTTCCATGCCGGTGTGACCTGCCCCGTATGCGGCAAGCCCGCGCGACGCGAGACGGACACCATGGATACCTTCGTCGACTCGTCCTGGTACTTCATGCGCTACTGCGATCCGACCAACAACGACCAGATGGTGGCGGACGGTGCGCAGTACTGGATGCCGATGGACCAGTACATCGGCGGCATCGAGCACGCCATCCTGCACCTGCTGTACGCGCGTTTCTGGACCAAGGTCATGCGCGACCTGGGGCTGGTGAAGGTGGACGAGCCCTTCACCAAGCTGCTGACGCAGGGCATGGTGCTGAACCACATCTACTCGCGCCGTACCGAGAAGGGCGGCAAGGAGTACTTCTGGCCGCATGACGTCGAGCATGTGCTGGACGAGGGCGGCAAAATCATCGGCGCCAAGCTCAACAAGGCGGTCGGTGACCTGCCGGCCGGCACGGCCATCGACTACGAGGGCGTGGGCACCATGTCCAAGTCCAAGAACAACGGCGTCGACCCACAGGCGCTGATCGAGAAGTACGGCGCTGACACGGCGCGCCTGTACACCATGTTCACCGCGCCACCCGAGGCGACGCTGGAGTGGAACGACGCCGCGGTGGAGGGCAGCTACCGCTTCCTGCGCCGGGTCTGGAACTTCGGTGTCAAGCTGTCTGCTATCGATTCCGTAGCGGCTGACGCCAGTGTGGCCGGCGCCAAGAGCCTGAAAGACGTGGAATTCGGCAAGGAGGCCAAGGCCCTGCGGCTGGAGATCCACACCGTGCTCAAGCAGATCGACTACGACTACCAGCGCATGCAGTACAACACCGTGGTCTCCGGGGCCATGAAGCTGCTCAACGCGCTGGAGGACTTCAAGGCCATGGACTGCGCCGGTGCTGTGGTGGCCTTGTACGAGGGTTTCGGCATCCTGCTGCGTTGCCTGTACCCGGCCACGCCGCACATCACGCACCAGCTGTGGAGCGAGCTCGGCTATGCCGGCGTGTTGGGCGACCTGCTCGACGCGCCCTGGCCCAAGGCCGACGAGGGCGCCTTGCAGCAGGACGAAATCGAACTCGTGCTGCAGATCAACGGCAAGCACCGTGGCGCGGTGCGCGTGCCGGCCGGGGCCAGCAAGGACGCCATCGAGGCGCTGGCGGTGGCCAGCGAGGCAGTGGTCAAGCAGGCCGAGGGCGCGCCCGTCAAGCGCGTGATCGTGGTGCCAGGCCGGCTGGTCAACGTGGTGCTGTGATGCGCAGGCCTGCAACCCCCCTCGCGCGCCGTGCCTTCGCGGCCGGTGTTGCCGGACTGGCGTTGCTGGGTCTCGTCGGCTGCGGCTTCCAGCTGCGGCAGGCGCCCAACTTCGCTTTCAAGTCGATCTACACCGCCGTGGCGCCCAACTCGGTGCTGGGCAGTGAACTCAAGCGCAACCTGGCGGCTGTCGGCAGCGTGGAGCTGATCACCGATGCGACCCGGCAGAGGGAGGCCGAGGTGATCCTCGACATCCTGCAGGAGCAACGCCAAAAGATCGTGGTTGGCATGAATGCCGCCGGCCAGGTGCGCGAGTTCCAGCTGCGCTTGACTTTCCGCTTCCGCCTGCGCACGCCGCAGGGCAAGGAGCTGATCCCCGAGACCGAGATGGTGCAGCAACGCGACATCAGCTTCAACGAGTCGGCGGTGCTGGCCAAGGAAACCGAAGAGGCGCTGCTCTACCGCAGCATGCAGACGGACATCGTGCAGCAGTTGCTGCGGCGACTTGCCGCCGTAAAAGAGATATGAAGCCCCCCCTGAGGCGCTGCCGCGCCTTCCCCCCGGAGGGGGGACAACGCCAGTGGCCCGGCCGAGCCGGTTCCACGGCGTTTCCCGGTTTGTGTGCCCTGGGGAGCTGACGTATGCAGATCGCGGCCAACCAGCTGGAAGCGCACCTGCAACGGGGGCTGAAGAGCCTGTACACGTTGCACGGCGATGAGCCGCTGTTGCAGCAGGAGGCGGCGGATGCTATCCGGGCGGTGGCGCGGGCGCAGGGTTACACCGAACGTACCTCGCACACCGTGGCGGGCGCGCACTTCGACTGGAGCGAGGTGCTGGCGGCCGGCGGCAGCTTGAGCCTGTTTGCCGACAAGCAGATCGTCGAGATCCGCATTCCGTCGGGCAAGCCGGGCAAGGACGGCAGCGTGGCGTTGCAGCAGCTGGCGGAAGGCGCGCAGGGCAACGACAGCACGCTCACGCTGGTCATGCTGCCGCGTCTCGACAAGCAAACGAAGAGCGGTGCCTGGTTCGGCGCGCTCGAGAGTTTCGGTGTCACGGTGCAGCTTGATCCGGTGGAGCGCAATGCCCTGCCGCAATGGATTGCGCAACGGCTGGCGCGTGCGAATCAGCGCGTGGTGGCCGGTGAGGAAGGCCAGCGCACGCTGCAGTTCTTTGCCGACCGGGTGGAAGGCAACCTGCTGGCGGCGCACCAGGAAATCGAGAAGCTGGCTCTGCTGTACCCGGCGGGTGAATTGACGTTCGAGCAGGTCGAGAGTGCGGTGCTCAACGTAGCGCGCTACGACGTCTTCAAGCTGTCGGAGGCGGTGCTGGCCGGGCAGGCGGCGCGCGTGCAGCGCATGCTCGACGGCCTGAAGGCCGAGGGCGAGGCCGAGGTGCTGGTGCACTACGCGCTGGCCGAGGACATCCGCGCGCTCAAGCGTGTCAAGGATGCCGTGGTCCAAGGCCGCCCCTTGCCCATGGTGCTGCGCGAGCAGCGCATCTGGGGGCTGAAGGAACGCCTGTTCGAGCGTGTGCTGCCGCGGCTGACCGAGACCGCGCTGGCCAATCTGCTGCACGCGGCGCACCAGGTGGACGGCATCGTCAAGGGTTTGAAGCAACCCGACTGGCCCGCCGATGGCTGGCAGGCGCTGCACCGGCTGGCCCTGCAGCTGTGCCAGCACTGCTCGGCGCCGGCAGGCCCGCACGCCAAAACGGCAGGCGTGCGAAAATGAACGCATGAACGCGCTCAACATCGCCGAATACACCCAGACCCTGGGCCTGCAGGCCAAAGCGGCCTCCGCCCTCATGGCCAAAGCGTCGGCAGCTACCAAAACTGTAGCGCTCAAGCGGCTGGCCGCGCTGCTGCGCACCAATGCCGAGTCGCTCGGGCAGGACAACGCCAAGGACATCGCCCGCGCTGAAAGCCTGGGCCTGGCCGCGCCCATGGTGGACCGGCTGCGCCTGACCCCCAAGGTGATCGAGACCGTCGCCCTGGGCTGCGAGCAGCTCGCCGCCATGCCCGACATCATCGGCGAGGTCATCGGCATGAAGCAGCAGCCGAGCGGCATCCGCGTCGGCCAGATGCGCGTGCCGATTGGTGTTTTCGGCATGATCTTCGAGAGCCGGCCCAACGTCACCATTGAAGCGGCCAGCCTGTCGATCAAGAGCGGCAACGCCTGCATCCTGCGCGGTGGCTCGGAAGCGATCGAGTCCAACAAGGCGCTGGCCAAACTCGTGCAGCAGGCCCTGGTGGAAAGTGGCCTGCCGGCCGATGCGGTGCAGCTGGTGCAGACCACCGAACGCGAGGTGGTGGGGCAGCTGATCACCATGCCGCAGTACGTGGACGTCATCATCCCGCGTGGCGGCAAGTCGCTGATCGAGCGCATCAGCCGCGACGCCAAGGTGCCGGTGATCAAGCACCTGGACGGCAACTGCCACACCTATGTGGACGATCCGTGCGACCTGGAGATGGCCGTCACGGTGGCCGACAACGCCAAGACCAACAAGTACAGCCCTTGCAACGCCAGCGAGAGCCTGCTGGTGGCGCGCGGCGTAGCCAAGGCCTTCCTGCCGCGCATCGGCGCCATCTTCGCCGCCAAGGGCGTGGAGATGCGTTGTGACGCCGAGGCCAAGGCGATCCTGGCCGCCGTGCCGCGGGCGAATCTGAAGGACGCCACCGAGCAGGACTGGTACGAGGAATACCTCGCGCCCATCATCGCCATCAAGGTGGTGGCCGGGTTGGACGAAGCCATTGCGCACATCAACCGCTACGGCAGCCACCATACCGATGCCATCCTCACGCGCGACCACATGCACGCCCAGGCCTTCCTGCGCGAGGTGGACTCCGGCAGCGTGATGGTGAATGCGAGCACCCGCTTCGCCGATGGCTTCGAGTACGGCCTGGGGGCGGAAATCGGCATCAGCACGGACAAGTTCCATGCCCGCGGTCCGGTCGGCATTGAAGGCCTGACCTCGCTCAAGTACATCGTGCTGGGCCAGGGCGAAATCCGCACCTGAGGCACGCCGCCGCCGGCAGAGCGGGGCTTGCAGGCGGCGGCTTTGCCCTTACATTCCGTCATTGACGTCAACCACACAAAGAGGACCGCATGGTTCCGCATCTCATCACCGCGCTGAACGGCCCGATCAACGAACTCGAACAGCGCATCCTGGACTCCATGCCGGCCATCGAGCGCTGGTTCCGGCTCGAATGGATGGAGCACACGCCGCCCTTCTACAGCTCGGTCGACGTGCGCAACGCCGGCTTCAAGCTGGCCCCGGTGGACACCAACCTCTACCCCGGTGGCTGGAACAACCTCACACCCGAGATGCTGCCGCTGGCAGTGCAGGCGGCCATGGCGGCCATCGAGAAGATCTGCCCCGAGGCGCGCAACCTGCTGCTGATCCCGGAAAACCACACGCGCAACACCTTCTACCTCAGCAATGTGGCGCAGCTGCGGCGCATCTTCCACATGGCGGGGCTGAACGTGCGCATCGGCTCGATCAACCCGGAGATCAAGAAGACCACCGTCATCGAGCTGCCCAATGGCGACACGGTGACGCTGGAGCCGGTGATCCGCAACAAGCGGCGCCTGGGCCTGAAGGACTTCGACCCCTGCACCATCCTGCTCAACAACGACCTGTCGGCCGGCATCCCCGGCATCCTGGAAGACATCCACGAGCAGTACCTGCTGCCGCCGCTGCACGCCGGCTGGTCGACGCGGCGCAAGAGCAACCACTTCCAGAGTTATGAGGAGGTGGCCAAGCGCTTCGGCAAGCTGCTGGGCATCGATCCCTGGCTGATCAACCCCATGTTCGGCAAGTGCGGCGAGGTCAATTTCGCCGAAGGCACCGGCATGGAATGCCTGACCAGCAACGTCGACGCCCTGCTGGCCAAGATCCGGCGCAAGTACAAGGAGTACGGCATCAAGGAAAAGCCCTTCGTCGTCGTCAAGGCCGACAACGGCACCTATGGCATGGGCATCATGATGGTGCGCGACGCCAAGGAGCTGGAGGCGCTGAACCGCCGCACGCGCAACAAGATGAGCGTGATCAAGGACGGCCAGGAGGTCAACGACGTCATCATCCAGGAAGGCGTGCTGACCAACGAGCGCATGAACGACGCCGTGGCCGAGCCGGTGGTCTACATGATGGACCGCTATGTGGTGGGCGGCTTCTACCGCGTGCACGCCGAACGCGGCGTGGACGAGAACCTCAACGCGCCTGGCGCGGCCTTCGTGCCGCTGGCCTTTGCCGAAAGCACGCACCTGCCGCAGCCGGGCGTCAAGCCGGGCGCCAGCGCGCCCAACCGCTTCTACATGTACGGCGTGATTGGCCGCCTGGCCATGCTGGCCGCCAGCTACGAGCTGGAGGCCACCGACCCCGAGGCCGAGGTCTACGCCTGAGGCGGTGCCCGGCGCCAGTTGCTGCAATGCAACATTTCGACGCCGATGCTGCCTGGAAGCGGGGCCGCGGTTGGAGGCGGCACGGCCGAGGAGCACAATAGCGCCTTCCGCAGCTTCTGAACCCCGCTCGCGCAGACGGGGCCGTTTTGTGTCCGCATCCAAATCCTCGCTTGCCGCGCTGACCCTGGGCGCCATTGGCGTCGTCTACGGTGACATCGGCACCAGCGTCCTGTATGCCGTCAAGGAAGTGTTCGGCTCCGGCCACGTCCCGTTCACATCGGACAACGTCTACGGCATCCTGTCGATCTTCTTCTGGACCCTGACCGTCATCGTCTCGCTGAAGTACGTCACGCTGGTGCTGCGTGCCGACAACGCCGGCGAAGGCGGTCTGGTGGCCATGCTGGCGCTGGCCTCGCAGTCGGTCAAGGACAAGCCGGCCCTGCGCCGGGTTCTGCTGCTCGTGGGTATCTTTGGCACCTGCCTGTTCTACGGGGACGGCGTCATCACCCCGGCCATCTCGGTGCTGTCGGCGGTGGAGGGCCTGGAGGTGGTGTCGCCGGCCTTCAAGAAGGCGGTGATCCCGCTCACGCTGGTCATCCTGTTCGGCCTGTTCTTCGTGCAAAAGCGCGGCACGGCCGGCATCGGCAAGTTCTTCGGTCCCATCACGCTGCTGTGGTTTGCTGCCATTGCCGCGCTGGGCGTGATGCACATCGCCAGCAACCCGGCCATCCTGTGGGCCCTGAGCCCGCACCATGCGCTGCGTTTCATCTTCGAGAACCCCGGAACGACCTTCATCATCCTGGGTGCGGTGGTGCTGTGCGTCACCGGTGGCGAGGCGCTGTATGCCGACATGGGCCACTTCGGCAAGAAGCCGATCCGCCTGGCCTGGTTCTCCATCGTCATGCCGGCGCTCACGCTCAACTACTTCGGCCAGGGCGCGCTGTTGCTCAAGAATCCCGAGGCAGTGAAGAACCCCTTCTTCCTGATGGCGCCCGACTGGGCGCTGCTGCCTCTGGTCGGGCTGGCCACCATGGCGACGGTGATCGCCTCGCAGGCCCTGATCTCGGGTGCCTTCAGCGTCACCAAGCAGGTGATCCAGCTCGGCTACCTGCCGCGCTTGCAGGTGCTGCACACCAGCGTCAAGGACACCGGCCAGATCTACATGCCTTTCGTCAACTGGGGCTTGTTCACGGCCATCGTGCTGGCGGTGGTGATGTTCCGCTCCTCGAGCAACCTGGCCGCGGCCTACGGCATTGCCGTCACGCTGGACATGCTGATCACCACCGTGCTCACCTTCTTCGTGCTGCGCTACGGCTGGAAATACCCGCTGCCGCTGTGCCTGGGCGCGACCGGCTTTTTCTTCGTGGTGGACCTGGCTTTCTTCAGTTCCAACATGATGAAGTTGCTCGACGGCGGCTGGTTCCCGCTGCTCATCGGCGGCGCCATCTTCATGCTGATGATGACCTGGAAGCAGGGGCGGGCCCAGCTCAATGCGGCGCTCAAGCAGGACGCGCTCGACCTGCACGGCTTTCTGGAAGCCGTCTTCGTCAGCCCGCCGGCGCGCGTGGACGGCACGGCCGTGTTCCTGACGGCTGAACCCGGCAACGTGCCCAACGCGCTGTTGCACAACCTCAAGCACAACAAGGTGCTGCACCAGAACAACCTGTTCGTGACCGTGCGCAACCACGAGGTGCCCTGGATCGGTCTGGACAAACGGCTGGAGATCGAGTCGCTGGGCCACGACTGCTGGCAGGTCATCGTGCACTATGGTTTCAAGAACGACCCCGACCTGCCCTCGGCGCTGCAGCAGATCCGCACCCGCGGTTGCGAACTCGACCCCATGACCACCAGCTACTTCCTGTCGCGCGACATCGTCATCCCGACCCTGGGCCACGGCATGGCGCCCTGGCGCGAGAAGCTGTTTGCCCAGATGCACCACAACGCCAGCGCGGCGGCGGCGTTCCTGAACCTGCCGAATAACGCGGTGGTGGAGCTCGGCTCGAAAATCGAGATCTGAGCCCGAGGGGAGGCCACCGGCCGGAAGAGCCCTCCCGGGTGGTGCAGGCGGTTTCGTTTCATGCGAGACTTCCGGGACAGGTCTGCCACTGCATCGCGACTCGGCGGCCCACCTCCTACGAACTCACTACTTCCCTGCGAAGGCCGCGTCCCATGAACCTTCTTTTCATCGCCGATCCCCTGGAGAGCTTCAAGATCTACAAGGACAGCACCTTTGCCATGATGCGCGAGCTGCAGCGCCGTGGGCACCGCATCGCGGCGTGCGAGCCGCGGCACCTGGCCTGGCAGGCGGCTACCGGTGTGCAGGCGCATGTGCGCCACATCACGCTCACCGGCCATGAGGAACGCTGGTTTCATGAGACGCCCGAGCCGCCGCTGCAGCGCCTGGCCGCGCTGCGCGACTTCGATGCCGTGCTGATGCGCAAGGATCCGCCGTTCGACAGCGAGTACTTCTACGCCACGCACCTGCTGGAGCAGGCCGAGCGTGAGGGTGCCAAGGTCTTCAACCAACCGCGCGCGCTGCGCGACCATCCCGAGAAGCTGGCCATCCTGGAGTTTCCGCAGTTCATCGCGCCCACGCTGGTCACGCGCGACGCGCTGGCCATCCGCGCCTTCCACGCCGAGCACCGCGACATCATCCTCAAGCCGCTCGACGGCATGGGCGGCATGGGCATCTTCCGCGTCAAGGACGATGGTCTCAACCTGGGCAGCATCACCGAGACGCTCAACCGCGACGGGGTGCAGACCGTGATGGTGCAGAAATTCCTGCCGGCGATTGCGCAGGGCGACAAGCGCGTGCTGGTGATCGGCGGCCAGCCGGTGCCCTGGTGCCTGGCGCGCATTCCGCAAGGCGGCGAAGTGCGTGGCAACCTGGCGGCCGGCGGCAAAGGCGTGGCCCAGCCCTTGACGGCGCGCGACCGCGAGATCGCGGAGGCCATTGGCCCGGTGTTGGCGGCGCGCGGTCTGCTGCTGGTGGGGCTGGACATCATCGGCGACAGCCTGACCGAGATCAACGTCACCAGCCCGACCTGCTTCCAGGAAATCACCGACCAGGCCGGCTGCGACGTCGCCGCGCTGTATGCGGACGCGCTGGAGCGCGCCCTGCGGCGCTAGCCGCCCGGAGCTGCCTTAGCGCAGCAGCGCCAGTACGCCCTGCGGCAACTGGTTGGCTTGCGCCACCATGGCGGTGCCGGCCTGCTGCAGGATCTGGGTGCGCGAGAGGTTGGCCGTTTCCTTGGCGAAGTCGGCATCCATGATGCGGCCGCGCGAGGCACTGTTGTTCTCCACCATCACGCTGATGTTGGCAATGGCATTTTCGAAGCGGCTCTGCATCGCGCCCAGCTTGGCACGCGCGCTGTTGACCTGGTCGATGGCCGAGTCGAACATCTTGAGGGCGTACCAGGCACCGGCCTGCTGGCCCCAGACGTCGTTGACGTCGTCGATGCTGTCCAGCCCGACCTGGGTGCCTGCTGTTGCGGTGACGCTGGTGTCCAGACCGGTGCTGGCAGCGGTCCAACTGCCGGTCAAGCTGAAGTCGCCCACGACGCCTGTGTTGTCTTTGGCGGCCGACATCACGTTCAGGCTGTAGGTGCCATTGGCCCTCTTTTCCAGGTAGGCCGTGATGCCGGTGTCAGCCGATTTGCGGTTGATGGCTTCGGTCACCTGACCCAGCCGCTCTTCACCGCTGGAGGCTGCGTCGATGGCATCCAGGCTGTAGGTCTGACCGCCCGAGACCGAAATCTGCAGCGCCCCGGCTGCAATCGCACCCAGGGCATTGACGCTGCTGGCGTCGAGCGTGACGCCTTGAGCGGTGTAATTCACACTGCCCAGCTTGGCGGAGGTGGTGTTGGTGAGGGATCCCACGGTGATGTTGTCGCCCGCGCTGGCGCCCACCTGGAAAACGGCCCCGGCGAAGGAACCGTCCAGCACCTTCTGGCCGTTGAAAGTGGTGGTCTTGGCCACGCGGTCGATTTCGTTGCGCAGCTGTTTCATCTCGGCATTGAGCGCCGTGCGGTCGGAGTCGCTGTTGGAAGCATTGGCCGACTGCACTGCCAGTTCACGCATGCGCTGCAGCATGTCGCCGACCTTGCCCAGTGCGCCTTCGGCGGTCTGGGCCAGCGAAATGCCGTCATTGGCGTTGCGCGCTGCCACATTGAAGCCGCGCGTCTGCACGCTCAGGCGTTCGGCGATGGCCAGGCCGGCGGCATCGTCCTTGGCACTGTTAACGCGCAGGCCGGAGGACAGGCGCTGCATCGACGTTGCCAGCGAACCGGCCGAGGCCGTCAGGTTGCGCTGGGCGTTCAGCGACGCGATGTTGGTGTTGATGGAGGTGCTCATTGTTCTGTGTCCGAAACGTGGCTCGAAGTGCTCCCTGTGGCACGCCTTTCTGTACCTGTATCGGACGCGTGGCGCAGGAACTTGAAGCGCAAGCGCGCGGATCGGGCCGGGCAAGAGCCGGAAAAGCCGCGGTAATCACCCGCAATTCAAGCGATTGACTTTGAGGCGCGGCGGCGCGGCCAGGTCAGTCCGCCGGCGCGCCGTCCACGAACACCTTGAGTTCGCCTGGTGCAAACGGCGTCCAGACCTCGTTGCTCGTCAGCGGTGTGGTCACCACCACCGCCACGCGGTCGCCCGGGGCCGCATGTTCGGCGAAGTTGACGCTCAGGTCCTCGTCGTGCAGCGTGGCGTGGCCGAAGGGGTGCTGGCGCACCACGTAGCACAGGTTCGTGGAGGCATGCGCCCACAGTGCCTCGCCGTTGCTGAGCAGGAAGTTGAAGGTGCCGTGGCGTGCCACCTGCGGCACCAGCTCGCGCAGCGTCAGCGTCAGCTCGGCCACCGGCGGAACGTCGGCATGCGACTTGGCCAGCTCCTGCAACAGCCAGCAGAAGGCGCGCTCGCTGTCAGTGTGGCCCACCGGGTGGAAGCTGCCGTGCAGCTTGGGCGCAAAGTCCTTCAGGTCGCCGTTGTGGGCGAACACCCAGTAGCGTCCCCACAGCTCGCGCACAAAGGGGTGGCAGTTCTCCAGCGTCACCGCCCCCTGCGTGGCCTTGCGGATGTGCGAGATCACATGGCGGCTCTTGATCGGGTAATGCCGGATCAGCTCGGCAATGGGTGACTCCGCCGCCGACTGGTGGTCCACGAAGTGGCGCAGGCCCTTGTCTTCGAAGAAGGCGATACCCCAGCCGTCGCCGTGGTGATCAGTGCGGCCGCCACGCTCGGCAAAGCCGGCGAAGCTGAACAGCACATCGGTCGGCACATTGCAGTTCATGCCCAGCAACTGGCACATGGCGTCTACGCTCCACTTCCGGTCTCGGCCTGACGCAGGCGCCAGGCCGCCAGCACGGCCAGCGCGCACACCAGCGCCAGCAGTACAAAGGTTTCGTCGAAGGCGGCCAGCCGGTCTGCGTTGGGTGCCCCGGGCGCGGCACCGTGGGCCGCCAGCCGCCATTGCAGGATGATGCCGCACAGGCTCACACCGGCAGCGCCGCCGAGCATGCGCAGGAAATTGATGGTGCTGGAGGCCTGCGAGATCAGGCGATGCTCCAGGCCGTGCATGGCACCATTGTTGAGCGAGGGCAGGATGAAGCCCAGGCCGATGCGGCCCAGCACGGTCCAGCCCACCAGCAGCCAGAGCGCGGCCGGCAGGCCGAGCGTGGCCATGAGTGCGAAAGAGGCCGCCAGCAGCAGCACGCCGACGCTGATCAGCAGATGCACCGGCAGTCGGTCGGAAAGACGGCCCGCCAGCGGGATGGTGACAGCCAGCACGATGCCGGCCGGCAGCATGATGGTGCCGACCAGGGCGGCCGACAGGCCCTGCCCCATCTGGATGTACAGCGGCAGCAGGTAGGTGGAGCCGAACAGCGCCGTGCCGTAGATGAAGGCCACCAGGCTGCCCATGGCGAACGGCCGGTGCTTGAACAGGTCCATGTGCATCAGCGGCGTGCCGCCGTGGCGCGCCTGGCGGCGCTGCCACCAGACGAAACCCAGCAGCGCCAGCAGGGCCGCGCCCAGCAGCGCGTAGGCGCTGGCGTGGGCGCTGCCGTGCAGTTCGACCAGGCCATTGAGCAGGCACAGCGTGCCCACGGTGCACAGCAGCAGGCCGCGCCAGTCCAGGTGCGAGTTGTGGCGGTCCGGCGCCACGCCGCCGGGCGCGTTCACCGGCACGTAGCGATACGCCAGCCAGAGCGAGGCCAGGCAGAACGGCGCTACCATGAAGAAGATCGAGCGCCAGCCGAACCACTCCACCAGCAGCCCGCCGATGCTGGGGCCGAGTGCCGGTGCCAGCACCACGCCCATGCCGAAGATGCCGCCGGCGCGACCGCGCTCATGCGGCTCGAAGGCGCGGATGATGATGATGGCCGGGATGGGCTGCACGATGCCGGCGGCCAGTCCCTCGACCACGCGTGCGGCCAGCACCACGCCGAAGTCGTTGGTCAGCCCGCCCGCCAGGCCGCCGGCCAGCAGCATCAGCGTCGAGATCACGTAGGTCTGGCGGTAGCCGAAGGCGGCCAGCAGCCAGGGCGTGGTCAGCATCGAGACGGTCGAGGCCACCATGAAGCCGGAGCTGACCCAGTGCGCGCGCTCCTGGCCGAGCTGGAAGTGGTGGCTCATGTCCGGAATCGCCACGTTGATGATGGTCGAGGACATGATGGCTGCCATGGCGCCCACCATCACCGCCAGCAGCAGCCGCCAGCGGTAGCGCTCGCCGTAGCGCGCCTGCATGTCTGCCAAGGTGGCCGGCTGGTTCATGAGCGGGCCTGGGCCGGCGGGCAGCGCAACTGCACGCGGGTGATGTGGCCCAGCGGGTCCAGCGCGGCCTGCAGCGCGGTCTGCAGGCGCTCCAGTTCGGCGGTGGACACGTGCGTGGCCAGTTCGGCCTCCACCTCCAGCCCGCTGTCGAGGTAGTGCAGGCGCAGGCCGGCCGAGGTCGGCAGCACGCGTTGCGCCACGGCCTGCACCGCAGTGCGCGGCGGCAGGGCCAGCAGGCGGTCGAGGTGGCGCACGCTGCCGGGGTCGATGTGCACCGTGCACTCCGCCACCCGGTGTTCGGTCTTGACACGGGCGTTGATCTGCTCGGCGATGTAGTGGCCCTCGGAGACCGAGAGGTGGGTGTCCACCTCGATGTGCACATCGATCACCGCCCAGTCGCCCATGCGGCGTGTACGCAGGGCATGCAGGTCACGCACCCCGTCCACCGACTGGATGGAGCGGCGGATGCGCTCGATCTCCTCCGGGTCGAGCGCGTGGTCGGTCAGGCCGTGGAAGGCGTCGACCGAGAAGGCCCATCCGGCCTTGGCGATCATGAAGCCCACGATGATGGCCGCCACCGCGTCCATGCTGTGGTAGCCCAGCAGGTTGGCGGCAATGCCCACTGCCACCACCAGCGAGGAGGCGGCGTCGGCGCGCGCGTGCCAGGCATTGGCGATCAGCAGCGCCGACTTGAGCCGTTCGCCGACGCGGCGCATGTATCGGAACAGCCCTTCCTTGGCCAGCAGCGTCAGCGCCGCGGTGGCCAGCGCCACCGGATGCACCGCCTCCAGGGCCGTGCCCTCATGCAGCTTGACGCCGGCGCTCCACACCATGCCGATGCCGGTGGCCAACAGGATCAGGCCGATGGCCAGCGACGCCGCAGTCTCGAAGCGTGCATGGCCATAGGGGTGTTCCGCGTCGGCTGCCGCGTGCGAATGCCGGGCGGCAAACAGCACCACGCCGTCGGCCACCAGGTCGGACAGGGAGTGGAGGCCATCGGCGATCAGCGCCTGCGAGCGCGCGAAGATGCCGATCACCACCTGGGCGCTGGCGAGGAAGAGGTTGATCCAGACACTGACCCAGGTCGAGCGCAGGGCTTGGCGTTGTTCTTCGTGCGAGCGGATCATCGGGCGGTGCTTGGGGTGAGGCGAAGCCTGATGCTAGCAGGCCGGCTTGCCGAGCGCCGCGGGCGCGTGGCAAGATGAAAAACACCATGCCGAAGCTCCTGCCCAGCCTGCTGCTCTGCCTTGCCGCCGCCCAGCCGGGCCTGCCGGCCTGGGCCAGTGCGCAACTGGCGCTGGAAAAAGGCTGCCTGGGCTGCCATGGCGCGCCGCCGCGCCGCGGGGCGCCCACGCTGGACGAACTGGCTGCGCGTTACGAGCGCTACCGCAGCCAGGCCGAGGCGCCGCGCCAGTTGGCCGAGAAGTTGCGCGCCGGCAGCCTGTTCGGCCACATCGCGGCGCATGAACGCATCAGCCAGCATGAATGCGAAGCGCTGATGCGCTGGCTGATTGACGGCGCGCGCTAGGGCGTACCCTGGTTCGCCGCAGCGCAGGCCGCGCAGATGCAGGCCCGGCGCTGCGCTTCGGCCGGTACACGGGCCAGCAGTGCAGCGTCGAAGCTCACTTCGGTGCACCAGCACGGCGGCTGCGCCACGCCGGTGGCGCGCTGCGCTTCCATGGCGCAACGGTTGGGCTGCCCGCACAGCGGGCAGCGGGCTGGATCGACCGGGCGGAGGGCCTGTGTGGACATGGCCCGCAGTGTAGACCTTGCGGCCGGACCCTCGTTTAGACTTGGCGCTCCTCGCCCTCTGCACCTGTGCCTGTGTCTTTCCTCCACCTGTCCCGTTCCCCCCTGCTGCTGGCTCTCCTGCTGGGTGCCACCGTGCTGCATTTCGGCATCGGCTGGGTGCTCGGCCTGTCGGGCGACGAGGCGCACTACGCGTTGTATGCAGCGCATCCCGCGCTGAGCTATTACGACCATCCGCCGCTGGTGGGCTGGGTGCAGTGGCCCTTGGTGGCGCTGGGCGCGCCCGACGGCTTGCTGCGCCTTGTTCCCGAACTGCTGTGGCTGGGCACGGCACTGCTGGTCCATGCGCTGGCGTTGCGCCTGCATGCGCTGGTGCAGCCGGCGGCCGGTTCGGCCCAGGCCGCCGGCCTGTGGGCCGTGCTGGCCTACAGCCTGGCGCCGCTGCTGCACGTGCTGGGCATCGGCCTGCTGCCCGACACGCTGCTGATGTTCTTCACCGCCGCACTCATGCTGCAGACCTTGCGCCTGCTGGATGGCGCGCAGGCGCAGCGCCTGGGCAACTGGCTGGGCCTGGGCGCGCTGCTTGGCCTGGCGGGCTTGGCCAAGTACACCGCCATCTTTGCCGCGCTGCCGGTGGCGGCCTGTCTGCTCGCCGCGCACGGCCCGGGCCTGCTGCGCCGCGCTGGGCCCTGGCTCGCGCTGCTGCTGGCCGTGGCGCTGGTGCTGCCGGTCTTCATCTGGAACGCCCAGCACGACTGGGCTTCCTTCCGCTACCAGCTGCACCACGGCGCCGGCAGCCATTGGCGCGTCGGCCAGCTGGTCGGTTTCCTGCTTGCGCAACTGCTGCTTTACCCCTTGCTGCTGTGGGGCGCCTTCGGCCTGCGCCGCCGGGTGCTCGGCGCCAGCCTGCGCGCGCCCTGGGGCTGGTTGCTGGCCTTTGCGCTGCTGCCCTTCGCGGTGCTGGCCTACCTGTCCGGCGGCGGCTCCAGCCTGCCGCACTGGACGGCGCCGGCCTGGGTGGCCCTGGCACCGTTTGTCGGCCTCGGTCTGGCGGCCCTGTGGGCCAGCGGCCGCCGGCGCCTGATCTGGGTGCTGGGCGCCGTGCAGGCGCTGTTCTGCGTCGTGCTCTATGTGTTCCTGCTCACCGCCGGCCCGACCTGGCTGCGCAACGAGGGCGCGTCCGAACCGGTCAACCCCTTCACCGACTTTTACGGCTGGGACACCGCCGGCGCCCGCGCGCAGCAACTGGCACGCGAGCACCAGGTGGATCGGCTCGCGGTGCAGAACTGGACGCTGGCCAGCCGCCTGGGCTGGTACGCGCGGCCGCTGCCGGTGCACGTGATCGCGCCGGGGCAAGACCAGTTCTCTTTCTGGTCGGGTGAGTTGCCGCAAGGCGCGTCGGCGCTGCTGATGGACTGGTCGCAGATGGCCTACAAGTTGCCGCTTGGTGCGGGCCAGTTCGAACGCTGCGAGCCGCTCGACAGCTTTGCCGTCGAGCGCACCGGCCGCCCGATTGCGCGCTTCAGCTTCTACCTCTGCCACGGCTGGGGCGGCCAGCCGGCGCCGCGTCGGCTTGATGAACCCTGAACCTCCTGAACGAACCCTGAGCTGCCACCGGCGCTTTCTACAATTCCGAGCTGCATGACGTACCCGACCGACTCCTCTTCCGTGCCCACCGCCAGCGCGCTGCGCATCGCGCCGCGCCACTGGCTGCTGCCCTTCCTGCTGGCGGCCGTCACCGCGCCCTTGTGGCTGGGCTGGTACGAGCCCACGGTGTTCTACACGCTCAACCGTGCCTTCGCCGTGGTGCCGGACATCGTGTGGTCGCTGCTGTCGCTGTTCGGCACCGGCTGGGCCATCTACGCCGCCACCGCCCCCTCGTTGTGGCGGGCGCCGCGCATCATCGCCTCGTGGCTGTGCGCGGCACCTCTGGCCGGCATCCTGACGCGTGTCGGCAAGGCCATGGCCGAGAACCCGCGCCCGCTGGAAGTGCTGGGGCCGCAGGGCATCCACGTCATCGGCGAGCCGCTGTACATCGCCGCCATGCCCTCGGGCCACGCCATCACTGCCTTTGCCGGCGCCACGGCCATCTACTTCGCGTTTGCGCCCGAGCGGCGCCGCCGCCTGTGGTGGCTGTTCGTGGTTGCCTTCGGCGTGGCGTGTTCGCGCGTGGCCGTGGGCGCACACTGGCCGGCCGACGTGTCGGTGGGCGCGGCCGCCGGCATGTTGAGCGGTCTCACCGGCGCCTGGCTGGCGGCCCGTATCCCCGAGCGCCATCTGCAACCGCAGAGCTGGTTGATGCGTGGCGTGGCGATCTTTGGTGCTTACTGCCTGTACGTGTTGTGGACTGACAAGATGGGTTTTGCCATCAACCTGCCCTACCAGTACGCCTTGGGTGCTTTCCTCGCGGCCTGCCTGTTGCTGTTCGTCGGCCGTAGCGTGCGGCCGCGGCGCGACTGAAAGCCGCGCCATGGACAGCCTGCAGCGTTTCGTTGATGCGCAGGCCAGTGTGGTCGAAGACGTCTGCGCCGAGCTGCGCGCCGGCTGCAAGCAGAGCCACTGGATGTGGTTCATCTTTCCGCAGCTGCGCGGCCTGGGCCACAGCGCCATGGCGCAGCACTACGGCATCGCTTCACGGGCGGAAGCCTTGGCCTATTGGCGGCACCCGCTGCTGGGGCCACGCCTCAAGCACTGCATGCAACTGCTGCTGGCGCATGAAGGCTTGAGCGCGCAGGACATGCTGGGCGCCATCGACGCCCTGAAGCTGCGCTCCTGCGCCACGCTGTTTGCTGCGGTAGCGCCGGAGGAGCCGGTGTTTGGCGAGGTGCTGCAGCGCTTTTACGGTGGCGCAGCGGACGAGCGCACGCTGGCATTGCTCGGCTGAGCTTCAATCCAAATTGGCCTCTGGGCCTTGTAGTGCTGTCGCAAGCAGCTATTAAAAGCGTAGCAGCTATCAGCCGCGCACCTGCAGCGCACGCGCAATGCGGTGGCGTTGCACCGTGGTTTTGGGCACCTTGAAGGGGAACCAGCTGCGCACGTCTTCTTCCAGCCCGATGCCGTGCATGTAGTTGTAGATCGCCTTCTTGAGCGCGCCGCCCAGCGCGTCGTGGTCCACGCCCGTGGGGTCATGAAAGCCGACGTCGTTGCGCGCAAAGCTCGCCGGTGGCAGCGGCTGCAGCGTCACGCCGTAGTCCTCGGGGTGCTGGCCCACCGGTGAATGCACGGTGCAGACGAAGCGGTGAAAAAAGCCGCTCTGGATGCAGCCCTGCTCGAACAGCTGGCGCACATACTCCAGCGCGTCCACCGTGTCCTGCACCGTCTGCGTCGGAAAGCCGTACATCAGGTAGGCGTGCACCAGGATGCCGGCATCGCTGAAGGCCTTGGTCACGCGCGCCACCTGGTCCACCGACACGCCCTTCTTCATCAGCTGCAGCAGCCGGTCGGACGCCACCTCCAGCCCGCCGGTGACGGCAATGCAGCCGCTGTCGGCCAGCAGCTGGCACAGCTCGGGCGTGAAGGACTTCTCGAAGCGGATGTTGCCCCACCACGAGATGCTGCTGTTGCGCGCAATGAGTTCCTGCGCCAGCGCCTTCAGCGCCTTGGGTGGCGCCGCCTCGTCGACGAAGTGGAAGCCGGTCTGCCCGGTTTCCTTGACGATGGCCGCGATGCGGTCCGCCAGCACGGCGGCCGAGGCGCCCTCGTAACGGCTGATGTAGTCCAGGCTCACGTCGCAGAAGCTGCACTTCTTCCAGTAGCAGCCGTGCGCCACGGTGAGCTTGTTCCAGCGCCCGTCGCTCCACAGCCGGTGCATGGGGTTGAGCATGTCCAGCAGCGACAGGTACTTGTCCAGCGGCAGCCCGTCCCAGGTCGGTGTGCCCACTTCGGCAAAGGAAATGTTGGGCTCCTGCCAGTTCACGTAGCGCGCCACCTGTCCGTTGTCGCCCGCGTCACGCACGAAGGTGCGCACCAGGCGCTGGCGCGAGCGCTGGCCCTGCAAGTGCTCCAGCAGCGCCAGCAACGGGCGTTCGCCGCCGTCGAGCGTCACAAAGTCGAAGTAATCGAACACGCGCGGTTCAGCCAGCTCGCGCAGCTCGGTGTTGACGAAGCCGCCACCCAGCACAGTGACGATCTGCGGGTGGTGGCGTTTGATGGTCTGCGCGATGCGGAAGGCCGCATAGACCGAGCCGGGAAACGGCACCGACAGCAGCACCACCGTCGGCGCATGGCGCTCGATGGCCTGCAGCGTCAACGTGGCCAGCGTCTCGTCCACCAGCGTGGCCGGTGCGGCCAGGGCCTGGGCCAAGGGCTCGAAGCTTGGCTGGCTGGCGGCCAGTGCCTCGGCATAGCGCACGAATTCAAACCGCGGGTCCACTGCGTCGCGCAGCACGTCGGCCAGGTCGTTCAGGTACAGCGTGGCCAGGTGCTTGGCGCGGTCCACCTGGCCCAGGGCGCCGAAGGCCCAGCCCAGCGGGTCGCCGCTGCCGTCGTCCACATAGACGTCCAGCGCAGCAAAGCGCGGCCCCTCGGGCAGGAAGTTCCGGCCGTTGATGCGGTGCGCCAGCGTCGGGTCCTGCCCTTGCAGGAAGGCGATGGTGGGGGCGATGGTGGCGAAGTAGCGCGCGCGTTGTGCCAGGAAGGACTGCACAGCCGCGCTGCGTTGGGCCGCCGGCAGTGCCTCGGCCACGCGGGCGATGGCTTCCAGCCCCTGCGGCGACAGCAGGCGCAGCACCAGCGCCAGCGCCAGGTCTTCCTGCCTGGCCGTGATGCCGCGCGAACGCAGAAAGCCCGTCAGGTAGGCGGCGGACGGGTAGGGCGTATTGAGCTGCGTCATCGGCGGGATGACGGACAGGACGCGGACAGATGGAGCGGACATGCGGCAGGTGGAAGGAGGGCCTCGATTATCCGCGCCCGCTGCGTTGGCCGGGGTTCAGGCCGCCAGCAAGCCACCGCACAGCGCGGCAACGCCCTGCCCCGGCTCAGCCCCCGCGCCGCTACCATGCGGGTACACGCCCCGGAGCCACGCATGCAGAGCAAGACCTTCACCAGCGGCCGCATCCGCCGCGCCGACTACGACGAGAGCACCCGGCAGCTCGCCCTGTACTGGGACGACAAAACCGTGCGCGCCTACAAGCACGTGCCGCAGGAAGTGTTTCGCCGGCTGTGCAGTTCACCGAATCCCACGACCTACTGGGAAGACCGTATTGCGGAGGAGTACCCGAAGGGGGTGCCGATGGGCAGGGGCGCGGGGGGCGGAGGCTGCGGCCCACAGATTTCGGTTTTTGCTTGGTGGTGACTAAGGTTTGTCGCTGACTGGTGCCGCCAGAACCGCCGCTTAATTGTTCCCATACCCATGTGAGGCATAGCGACTCGTGGCGCGACAGCTACAATACTGCGGTGTTTTTTGCTATTTTTTGCAGAGCAAACTATTCAAAAGGCATGAGCATAAGTGTCAATTTCATGCTCAAACTAGCCACGTTATTCCGCAGCACTTTGCGGCCGACATTACGTTGTACCTAAGGATCCCAAATGGCTGATGGTCAGATTGAGCCCATTGCAAAGTCCGCGAATCCTCTTGTTTTCATTAGTCACGATACTCGTGATGCAGAACTGGCCGAGGCATTCAGCAACCTGCTAAAAAGCGTCAGCGCAGGAGTATTGAAGTCTTTTCGAACATCTGATCGAAGAGGAAATCAAGGGATTGAATATGGGGTCGAGTGGTATCCGGAAATCATCAAGAATATCCAAGGGGCTTCAGATGTCGTTTGTCTCTTGACAAAGAGAAGTGTTGACCGGCCCTGGATATTGTTTGAGGCTGGAATGGCTAAAGGCAAATTAGATACGCCAATACTGGGAGTAGCTCTAGGAATCGAATTGAAAGATGCCTCATCGGGCCCATTCGCACAGTTTCAAAATTGTGGCGACGACGAAGACTCTCTAACAAAACTCGTCTTTCAGCTCGTAAATCGAATCCCAAATTCTGAGCCAGATAAAGACACCATAAAATTTCAAGTCGGCAAATTCCGGCAAGCCTTTGGAGAAATTCTTAAGAGGTTGGATGGATCAGGCGCGCCCGAGACTACGAAGAAATCAGCAGCACACGTGAAAGAGATCGAAAACTCTTCTGCCAAGCTGTTTGAAGAAATCAAGATCATGTTCCAAGACCTACCATCGCGGATCGAACGTGCAAATCTTCCAGAAGGGCGAAGGAGAAGGCGTCGATTACATCCTGGGATGCTTGAGGAGATGATGCATTTCTCGAAGAACCCAAAGATTGGCTTAAAAATGGCACTCAGCCTTTATCGGGAAAAGATGCCTTGGATTTACGACGAAGGAGTTGTGCTGCTAGGAAAACTCGATGCATCTAAGACCCCATCAACGACTAAACGGGTTCTGCATGAGTTTGAAGAGCTATTGATGCTGAGTACCCGCAATCCATTCGTCGAAGAATTCATGATTGAAGACAAAGAAGAATTTGTTCTTTTCATGGAACTGCCGAGAATCATTCTGCGGAATCTTGAACACCTCGTGTTGTGACGATTAGGTATAACCATGCGGCCCACCGGATGCTGCGCGATAAAGCCGCGTAGCGCCGGTGACCTCCACGTTAGGCCGCATGGCAACGAACTCCTCCGACCTCATATGAAATTCTGGCATTGGCTCCTGCTCGGCTTCTTCGTAGTCTTCGTGTTCCGGATGTTCGGCAGGCGAAGAGTTGCCTCCGAGGGCCCGGAACTTACCAGCAAGGATTTTTCCCTCGCAGATCAAGCGCTGAAAGAGGCCCTAGCCTGTCTCGGCTATAGCCTGAATGAGACTGCAGACAGCCCGCGCGAGGCTATCGACATTGGCGCCGCGCATCTAGGCAGTGGCGAAAGGTCACTTGCCCCACTTGCCATTGCGATGGGAATCGCGAAGCGCTACGCCGAGGCCAATGGTCTTTCCGAAGAGCGTGCCCACGCGGTGAAGGATCACATTACAAGTCTCTATGCGGAGCTCGTGCGACAGCCGCCTCTGGAGCTATCGTTGGAGTTGGGGCATGCCCTGCAGACAGAGCCGACACTTGGATTCCTCGCAACTAAGGCACACAAGGACACTTGGACCATTGCGTCCCAGTTCCGGACTACGTCTGTTCTGAGGGGAATGATGTTCGGTCGCTCCCCGTAATTGCGGCTAACTCGAACTACAAGGGCTTCCCCAACGTTGCAAGCAATAGCCATCCTGGGTCGATTGCGCAGCAATTGACCCAGGCATTGGGCGTTCAGCTTTAATTCCAGATTCAAGCCTTGGCCTGTGGTGGCGGGGTGTTGATGATTGGATGCAAACGGTGCGGACGGCGCAACTAAAAACGGTCATTGATGCTGCAACATTTGCAGCGGACCCTGATGAACGACGCGCGCCAGGGGCTCCATTCACCTGAAGAACCACTTCCGGTCCGAGTTCCTGAACCGCATCGACGAGACGGTGGTCTACCACGGCCTGGATGTCGAGCACATTGCCAGCATCGCCAAGATCCAGCTGCAGCAGTTGCAGGACCGGCAGGCGAAGATGGGGCTGGAAAGCAAGTTCGCACCCAGGGACCGCATCGAGCGGTGCGCAACCCGGGGCAGTTCAGCTTCGAGAAGGGCTGAGGGGCAGCGGCTGGGTGACTGGCTGCGGCTTGGATGAGAAACACGCCTCTTGCGCGAGCAGGGGCGGGTTTTTCGTATTTTTAAGCGTGGAGATGGTTATGGATTTAGGGAGATCGTCCAACTTTTTCCGAGTTCTCCACTCAATCCATTTGAGAATGTCAGATGAGAGAAACTAAATGACCGAGCTTGTCTGCCTAATTCAAGTTCATTCTGAAATTTATAGACGAGTGGCTGGGTCATCAGTACATAAGTTATCTTTAAATGCTTTGCATCTTTACCTAAAGTCGCAACTGAGATGTCCTGACCATATTTGAGAAAGGCCTCCTCAAGAGAAGAGGCATAGATTCGGCGGGCCTGTGTTTCTACTTTGGGCGCTAGATCTTTGGCTTTTCTAGCTAAAGCCTTCTCTTCAAGATTTTTCTCTTTGTCAGAAAAATCAACGGATGTCATTGCAAGATAAATGATGTCTTTCCGGATTTGATCCAATTGTTCTTTGGTTCCATAGTATCTTGATAGATGAGCATCGTTAGTTTTTATGCGATCTTCAATCCGGCCGATTTCTCCTTGTGCGCGCTTGAAATCACGTTCGCGAGTGGCGCGCTCAAGCTCTTCTAGGGCAGCGATAGACTTTTCTTGGCCGTCTTGATTTGCAATAGGCGTTTTTTGTTCACTAGGCGGAAGAGTCGCGGACTCTTTGGGGGGCGTTACGTTAACTGAATAGCTGGCAGCTAAGCCTGCTCCAACTACCAAAGCAAGAATTAATCCAGTTGATGCGACATAACTAGATAGCTTTGGAAAACATCTCAAAAGCCATGTTCGGCTTGGAGGAAGAATGACCAAGCCGGCAGAAACTAGAAGAAGCGCACTCGGGTAGCTTTCCGATAAGGCTGCACCAAGCGATGCGAGTGCAAAGATGCCGCCCAGAAGCCAGCTGCTGAAACTTAAAAGTGCGGTCTTAAAACGCATATTCTTCCTTTTCAGTTGATCTTGTTTGAGTGTCTCATACCCTTAAGGGGGTAAAGCCGAGCCTGTCTTGAGCTGTGTGTTTGAGGCATAACATGAGCTCAACCCGGCAGTCCACTCGGACGCTGCGGGATAAAGCCGCGCAGGCCGGTTGCCTCCACGTTGAGAGTCTGCTTTCGTGGATTGCGTGTGACGGCTTTGGGTGGCGAATTCAACTGGTCGATCAACAACAAGCGGCCGTCTTACGCCGCAGGCTCAACGGCATGTAACGAAGCAAGCGCGACTAGTGCGTGGCCTACGTCTGCTTCCAACTTGAGGCCCAAGACAGCATCCGCCCGCGTGTGACCGCGGTTCACTGCAGCCACCGGCTTCCCCGCCTTCACCGCCTCCTCCACGAAGCGGTAACCCGAATACACCATCAGTGACGAGCCGGCCACCAGCACGGCATCGGCCTGCGTCAGCGCCTCCCGCACCGCTGCTACGCGTTCGCGCGGCACGCTTTCGCCAAAGAACACCACGTCCGGTTTGAGCAGACCGCTGCAGTGCGGGCAGGCGGGCACGTTGAAGGCGGCGAAGTCCAGGCCTTCCAGATCGGCGTCGCCATCGGGCAGGCTGTTTGCATCGAGCGCGAGCCACGCGGGGTTGCGCGCCATCAGTTCCTGCTGCAAGGCACGCCGCGGCGAGCGGGTGCCGCAGCCCAGGCAAACCACGGTGTCAATGCGGCCGTGCAGGTCCACCACGTTCGAGCTGCCGGCGGCTTGGTGCAGTCCGTCCACGTTCTGCGTCACCAGCAGCTGGATGCGGCCGGCGCGTTCCAGCTGCGCCAGTGCGTGGTGGGCGGCGGTGGGCTGGGCATGGGCCATGGTGCGCCAGCCCAGCATGCTGCGCGCCCAGTAGCGCCGGCGCGCGACCTCGTCGCCGACAAAGCGCTGGTAGCGCATCGGCTCGCGGCGCTTCCAGGCGCCGGTCTCGTCGCGGTAGTCGGGGATGCCGGCCGCCGTGCTGCAACCGGCGCCGGTGATGACCAGCAGGCGCGGGTGCTGGTGCACGAAGTCGATCAAAGGCTGCAGGCCATCCATGGGCGGATTGTGCGGACCTTGGGTCCGGCGTGCAGGGGTGGGGCTTAGCGCCCGCCCGCGCACTCCAGCTCAAACAGCGGCACCTCGGCCTGGCGGCCGAGCCAGACGCCGCCGCCCAGCTCGGTGAAGCCTTCCGACAGGCCACGCCGGTACAGCTGTGCGCGGTGGCGGAACAGGCGCGGGTCGGTCAGCGTTTCGTCAATGGTGTCGCGCTCGTAGTCTTCGCGCGTCACGGCTTCCAGGTACAGCGCGCCGCGGCTCAGGGTGCCCAGGTTGTGCAGTGCCAGCTTGAGGTCGGCTGCGCTCAGGTAGGGCAGCACGCCCTGGCAGATCACCAGATCGAACGGCTCGGTGCTGCGGTAGTCCACCACCGAGCCACGCTCCCAGCCGTAGCGCGCGCACAGGTACTCGCTGTACTCCACGCCGTGGTAGGCCGCGCCCGGGAAGTGCCGGGCCACCATGTCGCGCCACAGGCCAATGCCGCAGCCCACGTCGAGCACGCGCCGCACCGGCACGCGCAGGTACTGCAGGTAGCTGCAGACGAAGGTGCCCAGCCGCTCCACATGCGCGGGGTCGACCACGCTGGTTTTCTTGTCGAAGTAGTAGCGCTGGTAGTAGGCCTCGTCGAACCACTGGTCACTGGCAGATTGCACGCTCGTTCCTTGTTGCCGCTGCGCCCCAACTGCGGGGCGCCAGCGGGAAGTATCGCCCACGGCGTGCCGCAGCCAAAGAAAACGGCACCCGCGGGTGCCGTTTTTCATGAGTCAAATAGGCTGCTAGCGCTTGTCTATCAAGCGCCAGTAGCTATCAAACCCATAGCGCTCTAGCGTCAGGCCGCAGCCTTCACCTTCAGGCGCCAGGCGTGCAGCAGCGGCTCGGTGTAGCCGTTGGGTTGCGCCAGGCCCTTGAACACCAGGTCGGTGGCGGCCTTGTAGGCGAAGGAGGTGTTGAAGTTGCCGGCCATCGGCTTGTAGAAGGGGTCGCCGGCGTTCTGCTGGTCCACCACGGCAGCCATGCGCTCGAAGGTCTTGCGCACTTGCTCTTCGGTCACCACGCCATGCAGCAGCCAGTTGGCCATGTGCTGGCTGGAGATGCGCAGTGTGGCGCGGTCTTCCATCAGGCCGACGTTGTGGATGTCCGGCACCTTGGAGCAGCCCACGCCCTGGTCGATCCAGCGCACCACGTAGCCCAGGATGCCCTGCGCGTTGTTGTCCAACTCCTGCTGGATTTCTTCCGCGGTCCACTTGGGCTTCACGGCCACGGGGATGGTCAGCAGGCCGGTGAGCATCTTCTCTTCCTGCGCCTTGAAGCTCTTGGCGGTGGCCTGCTTCTCCAGCTCGTCCTGGATGGCGGCCACGCTCACCTGGTGGTAGTGCAATGCGTGCAGGGTGGCGGCGGTGGGCGACGGCACCCAGGCGGTGTTGGCGCCGGCCTTGGGGTGCACGATCTTCTGCTGCATCATGGCGGCCATCAGGTCGGGCATGGCCCACATGCCCTTGCCGATCTGCGCCCGGCCCTTGAGGCCGCAGGCCAGACCCACCAGCACGTTGCTCTGCTCGTAGGAGCTGATCCAGTCGGTGCTCTTCATGGCGGCCTTGCGCAGCATGGGGCCAGCGTGCATGGCGGTGTGCATCTCGTCGCCGGTGCGGTCCAGGAAGCCGGTGTTGATGAAGGCCACGCGGCTCTTGGCGGCGGCAATGCAGGCCTTGAGGTTCACGCTGGTGCGGCGCTCTTCGTCCATGATGCCCAGCTTGACGGTGTTCTCCGGCAGGCCCAGCAGCTTCTCCACGCGGTCGAACAGTTCCACCGCAAAGGCCACTTCGGCCGGGCCGTGCATCTTGGGCTTGACGATGTAGATCGAGCCGGTGCGCGAGTTGCGCACGCCGTTGCTCGTCAGGCCCTTGAGGTCGTGCAGGGCGATGGTGGTGGTGATGACGGCGTCCATGATGCCTTCATGGATCTCGCTGCCGTTGCCGTACAGGATGGCCGGGTTGGTCATCAGGTGGCCGACGTTGCGCACGAACAGCAGCGAGCGGCCGTGCAGCTTGATCTCTTCGCCATTCGCGCCCTTGTAGACGCGGTCGGCGTTCAGGCGGCGCACAAAGGTCTTGCCGCCCTTGCTCACCTCTTCGGTCAGCGTGCCCTTGAGGATGCCGAGCCAGTTGTCATAGGCGGTGACCTTGTCGTCGGCGTCGACGCAGGCCACGGAGTCTTCCAGGTCCAGGATGGTGGAGAGGGCCGCTTCCACCAGCAGGTCGCTCACGCCGGCGGCGTCGCTCTTGCCGATGGGGGTGCTGCGGTCGATCTGGATCTCGAGGTGGATGCCGTTGTTGCGCAGCAGGATGGCCGACGGCGCAGCGGCGCTGCCCTGGTAGCCGACGAACTTGTTGCCGTCCGCCAGCTTGGCCTTGGCTCCGTTCTTCAGCGTGACGACCAGCTTGCCGCCTTCCACAGTGTAGGCGGTGCTGTTGAGGTGCGAGCCCTGGGTCAGCGGGGCCACGCGGTCCAGCACATGGCGGGCGTATTCAATGACCTTGGCGCCGCGCACCGGGTTGTAGGGCTTGCCGTCGGCGCTGACCTTGGTGGCGCCTTTCGTTTCCGGCAGCACGTCGGTGCCGTACAGCGCGTCATACAGCGAACCCCAGCGCGCGTTGGCGGCGTTCAGCGCGTAGCGGGCGTTCAGGATCGGCACCACCAGCTGCGGGCCGGCCTGCACGGCCAACTCGGCGTCCACGTTGGTCGTGTCACTCTGCACGTCTTTCGGCACCGGCACCAGGTAGCCGATCTTTTCCAGGAAGGCACGGTAGGCCTTCATGTTCTTGATCGGGCCAGGGTTGGCCTTGTGCCAGGCGTCCAGTTCCAACTGCAGGCGGTCACGCTCCTTGAGCAGGGCGGCGTTCTTCGGGCCCAGCTCGTGGGCGATGGCGTCGAAGCCCTTCCAGAAGTCGGCGCTGGCAATGCCGGTGCCCGGCAGCACCTTGTCTTCAATGAAGCGGTACAGGTTGGTGGCGACTTGCAGGCGCTGGGCCTTGGTGCGTTGCGTCATGGTCTTACTCCTTGAAGTTTGAAATTCATTCGGCCGGGAAGAAGCCCAGCACGTCGTTGAGTGAGCTGCCGCTGCGGCTGGGCTGGGTGCCCAGTTCCTCGAACGGCAGATCGTAGCGGTTGACCCACAGGGTCTGGTAGCCGTACCAGGTGGCGGCCAGTGCGTCCCAGCTGTTGCTGCTGACGAAGACGATCTGCCCGGCGCGCAGGCCGGTCGCCTGCTCGCCCAGGGCATACGCCTCGGGGTGGGTCTTGTACTTGCGCACCGCGTCCACGCTGATCACGTGGTCCAGCAGGCCGTCCAGGCCCGCGCTGCGCACGGCGATGCCCAGCATCTCGGGGTCGCCATTGGAAAGGATGCCGGTGGTGATGCCGCGGCTCTTGAGCGCCTGCAGCACGTCCCGGTTCTCGGGGAAGGCGCTCAGGTGCCGGTACTGGTTCATCAGCTGCTGCTCGGCCTCGTGCGTGAGCGCGAGCTTGAGGCGCTTGCAGGCGTAGCGCAGGCTGGCTTGCGTGAGCTGCCAGAACGGCTGGTAGTGCGCGCCGTGGTTGCTGGTGGTGACCAGGCGGGTGTATTCGATCTGCTTGTCCCGCCACAGCAGGCTCAAGGCCTGGCCCTGGCCGGGAAAGAGCTGCTCCGCCACCAGGCCGACGCTGTAGACGTCGAACAGCGTGCCGTAGGCGTCGAACAAGACGGCCTTGGGCGTAGCGGCAGCGGAACGGGTTTTTTCCATGCCTGAACTGTATTTGATACCTGGGCGCGTATTAATACCCAAAACATGCGTTGATTGGCGACGAAAAGGATGGAATGACGTGCCCGCCGCCTGCAGCAAGGCGGTGCCGGGCTGTCAGGCGCCGCCTGGCGTGACCAGCGGTGAGGCCATCACGCAGTTCCGCCCGGCATGCTTGGCGGCGTACAGCGCCTCGTCGGCCCGGCCCACTAGGGCGTCGGCGCTTTCCTGCGGCTGCAGCTGGGCCGCGCCGATGGAGATGGTGATACGGAAGGTCTCGCCGTTGGCGTTGAATTCCAGCGCCGCAATGGCCAGGCGCAGGCGCTGCGCCGCCTCCACCGCTTCGGCCAGCCGGGTGCCCGGCATGAGCACGATGAACTCCTCGCCGCCCCAGCGGCCGAACAGGTCGCCGGCGCGCAAGGCGGCCTGGGCGCGCGCCGCCAGCTGGCGCAGCACCTCGTCGCCCACCGCGTGGCCCCAGGTGTCGTTGACGCGCTTGAAGAAGTCGATGTCGAGCATCAGCACGCAGAAGTCGTCGTGCTTGCGGTGCAGGCTCTGGATCAGACGGCGCAGCTCGGCTTCGATGTGGCCGCGGCGCAGCGCGCGCGTCAGGCCGTCGCGCACCGCCAGTTCACCCAGTTCGCGGTTGCGCAGGGCCAGTTCCTCCGACTGCTGGCGCAGCAGGTCCTTGGTGCGGCGCTCCTCGTCCAGCGTGGCGTTGAGCTGGGTCAGCAGCAGTTGCCGGTTCAGGCGTGCGCGGACCCAATCGTGCGTGCGACGGTGTTCGCCGCGGCTGCGGATCAGCAGCATGAAGCCGTAGGCCGCCAGGCCGACCGGAACCACGGGGTAGTGCGTGGGGAACTCGGGGTGCTGCAGGTAGAGCATGGCCAGCGTGCCTGCCACCAGTACGGTCAGCACGCTGGCATAGATGCGCACGGCGATGCCGGTGGAGCTGAGCAGGAAGGACATCAGTCCGACGACGAAGATCAGGCGCAGATAGAACAGCGGGTCCATGGCCTGCGTGTCCAGCATGGCGGCACCGCCGACCCAGCCGAGTGCCAGGCCCAGCACGCCCAGCCACTCCAGCGCATACCAGCGCCGCAGCCGAGCGGCCTGCGCCTCGGGCTGGTGGATGTAGCGATGGGCCAGCGTGAAGCGTGCGACCTGCACGACAGCCATGTACCCGGCCCAGGCCGCCAGCTCGGAAAAGGGGTGAACGTCGAGGTGCGCCCAGACGATCAGCAGGATGGGCAGCAGCCCCAGCACGGTGGATTCGCGGTTGCGCAAGCACAGCTCGTGCATGACGCCCACTTCGACCTGCTCGTCAGAGGCGTCTAGCGGCGTATCAGGGGCGGTGGGGCTGGCGGTCATGTGGGGCGCGGACGGATAGGTTTGCTCCCAAAACTGTTTTAATTTTTGAAAAAACGGTTTAATTATCTGCAAATAAGGCAATAATTACCAGCCATGGACAAGCTCAAGCAAATGGAATCCTTCGTCTCGGTGGCTACCCGGGGCAGCCTGACGGCGGCGGCTAACGCCGAGGGTGTGGCGCCGGCCATCATGGGGCGCCGGCTTGACGCGCTGGAGTCGCGCCTGGGGGTGAAGCTGCTGGTGCGCACCACCCGCCGCATCACGCTGACGCACGAGGGTAGCGCCTTTCTGGAGGATTGTCAGCGCCTTCTGGCGGATGTGGCCAATGCCGAAGCGAGCGTCTCCGCCGGCGGCGTGAAAGCCAGCGGCCACTTGCGCATTACGGCGCCGGCCGGCTTCGGGCGCCGCCACGTGGCGCCGCTGGTGCCCAAGTTCCGTGAGCTGCATGCGGACGTGACGATCTCGCTCAACCTGAGCGACCGCGTGGTGGACATCGCCGGCGAAGGCTACGACTGCGCGGTGCGCGTGGGCGACCTGCCTGATTCATCGTTGGTGAGCGTGCGCCTGGCCGACAACCGCCGTCTGTGCGTGGCCACGCCCAAGTTCCTCAAGCAGCACGGCACGCCGCAGGTGCCGCAGGACCTGGCCCGACTGGATTGTCTGGTGCTGTCCAGTGACGCCTCGCAGACCAGAGGGTGGGCATTCAAGGTGCCCAAGGGCGATGCCTTCGAGGTCATCCACTTCAAGCCCAACGGCCCGATGGACTGCTCCGACGGGCAGGTGCTGCACGACTGGTGCCTGGCCGGTTACGGCATTGCCTGGCGCAGCACCTGGGAGGTGGAGGCCGAAATCCAGGCCGGCCGCCTGGTGGAGGTGCTGGCCGATTACGCCGCGCCGCCCAACGGCATCTACGCCGTGTTCCCGCAGCGCAAGCACCTGCCGCTGCGCGTGCGCCTGTGGGTGGACTTCCTCAAGCACCACTACAGCCAGAGCGGCTTCTGGCAGGGCTGAGGGCGCCCTTTCGCTTACTTCTTGGCGCCGGCCTGTTCGTCGGCCAGGCACTTCTTGATGTGGCTGGCACGCGCGGCGCCAGCCAGCTTCTTGTCGTCAGCCGATTTTTCGCAGGCTGCGCCAGGGGCCGGGGCGCCGCCGCCCGCGTCGGCAACACATTTCTTCATGAAGCTGGTCCTGGCGGCGCCGGCCAGTTTCTTGTCGTCGGCTGACTTTTCGCACGCCGCGCTGGCGGCTGGGGCAGCGCCGCCGGCATCGGCGATGCACTTTTTCTCGAAGCTGGTCTTGGCCGCACCGTGCAGCTTCTTCTCGGCGGCCTTGGCGGCGCACTCTGCTGCGGCATCCGCGGCCTGGGCCTGGCCCAGACTCAAACTCAGGCCCAGCGCGATGAGGGTGATCAGTTGTTTCATGGTGGTCTCCAACGAACGTAACAGAATGTCAACGGGTGGGAGCATACAGCCTCGGCCGCGGCCAGCGGGCTTCGAGGTGCCGGAACCAGGGGTCGGCCGGGTGCCTCGTAAAATCCAGCCCCATGTTGTCTGTCAAAAACGAACTGCTCCAGGCGCTGGCCGCCGTGCTTGAGCAACTCCAGCCCGGCGCCGGTGCGCGGGCTGCCTACGAATCGCCCAAGGTGGCGGCCCATGGCGACCTCGCCACCACGGCTGCCATGCAGCTGGCCAAGCCCCTGAAGCAGCCACCGCGCCAGGTGGCCGAGCAGTTGTGTGCCGCCTTGCGGGCCACCGCCGCCTACCAGCAGTGGGTCGATGCGGTGGAGATCGCTGGCCCCGGCTTCATCAATATCCGGCTCAAGCCCGCTGCCAAGCAGCAGGTGGTGCGCGAGATACTGACGCAAGGTGAGCGCTTCGGCAGCCGCGCGGCCAACGGCCAGCGCATGATGGTGGAGTTCGTCTCCGCCAACCCCACCGGCCCGCTGCACGTGGGCCATGGCCGCCAGGCCGCGCTGGGTGACGCCATCTGCAACCTGTACGCCACGCAGGGCTGGGACGTCTACCGCGAGTTCTACTACAACGACGCCGGCGTGCAGATCCAGACGCTGGCCAACAGCGTGCAGTTGCGTGCCAAGGGCTTCAAGCCGGGCGACGCCGAATGGCCGGAGGCGGCCTACAACGGCGACTACATCGCCGACATCGCGGCCGACTTCATGGCGAAGAAGACCGTCAAGTCGGACGACCGCGAGTTCACCGCCAGCGGCGACGTGAACGACCTCGACGGCATGCGCCTCTTTGCCGTGGCCTACCTGCGCCACGAGCAGGACCTGGACCTCAAGGCCTTCGAGGTCCAGTTCGACAACTACTACCTGGAGTCCAGCCTGTACACCAGCGGCAAGGTCGACGCTGCGGTGCAGACGTTGCGCGACGCCGGCAAGACCTACGAGCACGACGGCGCGCTGTGGCTCAAGACCACCGAGTACGGCGACGACAAGGACCGCGTCATGCGCAAGGGCGACGGCACCTACACCTACTTCGTGCCGGACGTGGCCTACCACATCACCAAGTTCGAACGTGGCTTCCACAAGGTGGTCAACATCCAGGGTACCGACCACCACGGCACGATTGCACGTGTGCGCGCCGGCCTGCAGGGCGTGGGCCTGGGCATTCCGCAGGGCTTCCCCGACTATGTGTTGCACACCATGGTGCGCGTGGTGCGCGGCGGTGAAGAGGTCAAGATCTCCAAGCGCGCCGGCAGCTACGTCACGCTGCGCGACCTGATCGACTGGACGAGCAAGGACGCGGTGCGCTTCTTCCTGCTCAGCCGCAAGCCCGACACCGAATACACCTTCGACGTCGACCTGGCGGTGACGCAGAACAACGACAACCCGGTCTACTACGTGCAGTACGCCCATGCGCGCATCTGCTCGGTGCTGGCCGCGTGGGGCGGTGACGCCGCCAGCCTGAAGGACGTCGACCTGTCGGCGCTCGACAGCCCGGCTGCCCAGGCGCTGATGCTGCAGCTGGCCAAGTACCCCGAGATGCTCAGTGCCGCCGCGCAGGATTTTGCGCCGCACGACGTGACCTTCTACCTGCGCGACCTGGCCGCCAGCTACCACAGCTACTACGACGCCGAGCGCATCCTGGTGGACGACGAGGCCGTCAAGCGCGCCCGTCTGGCGCTGGTCGCGGCCACGGCGCGGGTACTGCACAATGGTCTGGCCGTGCTCGGCGTGAGCGCGCCGCAGAAGATGTGAGCCACGGCGGCGCGCATCCCCCCTTCAAGACAAGAGACAAGGCTTCAGGCATGAAACAGCAACGCGGCGGAACCCTTCTGGGCTTCATCATCGGCGTGGTCGTCGGACTGGGTGCCGCCCTGGCCGTGGCCGTCTACGTGACCAAGGTGCCGGTGCCCTTCGTCAACAAAGGCGCTGCCAGCCGCTCGCCCGACCAGGATGCGGCCGAGGCCAAGAAGAACAAGGACTGGGACCCGAACGCCCCGCTCTACGGCAAGAACCCGGCCAAGGCCCCGGCGCCGGCCGCCGCCGCGTCGGCACCGGCCGCACCGGGCAAGGGCGAAGCCAAGGTGGAGGGCAAGGCCGAGAGCAAGCCGGCCGTCACCGCCGATCCGCTGGGTGACCTGGCCAAGGCCAAGGCCGGCGCGGCCGATCCGTTCAGCTACTTCGTGCAGGTGGGCGCTTTCCGCACACCCGAGGACGCCGAAGGCCAGCGCGCCAAGCTGTCGCTGGCCGGTGTCGAGGCCAAGGTGTCGGAGCGCGAGCAGTCCGGCCGCATGGTCTACCGTGTGCGCGTGGGTCCGTTCGACAAGCGCGACGAGGCCGAGCGCACCAAGGACAAGCTTGACGGCGCCGGCTACGAGACCGCGCTGGTGCGCGTGCAGCGTTGAGTCCTTGCCGGGGACGGTGAACTTTTTGCGCTGCCGCCCCTCCTACTTCGGGTTCACTAGGAGTTGTTGATGAAACGTCGTGATTTTTCCCTGGGTCTGGGTTCGGTGGCCGGTTCCGTGCTGCTGTCGCCCGCCCTGGCCCAGACCACCACGCCGGCAGAGCTGCAGGGCAAGCGCCCCGAAGCCGGGCGTGACTACCTGCCGCTGGACAAGCCGGCCCCGGTAGAAACGCCGGCCGGCAAGATCGAGGTGGTGGAGTTCTTCTGGTACAACTGCCCGCACTGCAACAGCTTTGAGCCGACCTTCGAGGCTTGGAGCAAGCGTGCGCCGAAGGATGTGGTGGTGCGCCGCGCGCCGGTGGCCTTCCGCAGCGACTTCGAGCCGCAGCAGCGCCTGTACTTCACGCTCGAGGCCATGGGCCTGGTCGACAAGCTGCACGCCAAGGTGTTCTACGCCATCCATGTGGAGCGCAAGCGCCTGGACCGGCCCGAGGCCATCCTGGAATGGGTGGTCCAGCAAGGCGTGGACAAGGCCAAGTTCACCGAGCAGTTCAACTCCTTCAGCACCGCGTCCAAGGCGGTGCGTGCCACCCAGCTGATGAACGCCTACAAGGTCGAGGGCGTGCCCGCCATGGGCGTGGCCGGTCGCTTCTACACCGACGGCACCCTGGCCCGCGGCATGGACAACGTGCTGCGGGTGGTGGAGTACCTGGTGGGCGAGGTCAAGCGCGGGCGCTGAGTCCAGTACCCGAAACCGGCTGTCACGAGAGCCCGCTGTCAGCGGGCTCTCGTTTTTTCGGCGCCGCCGGGGCCCGCTGGCATCGCTGGCGCTGTTCCCGCCTCCAGACGGCGCCCAGGAATGCGCCCCCCGCCCGCTACAATGCCGGGGAAGCCCTCAGAGCAAGATTCGTGCCTTTATGAACCATTCCCTACCCCGGCTGTTGTTGTGTGCTGCCTGCGCCTTGCTGGCCACCGCAGCCTCGGCTGAAAAGGCTGACCGCGACAAGCCGATGAACATCGAGTCGGACGCGCTGCGCTACGACGACCTCAAGCAGCTGAGCATCTTCACCGGCAATGTGGTGCTGACCAAGGGCACCATCGTCATCCGCGGCGCGCGCGTCGAGGTGCGGCAGGACCCCGAGGGTTACCAGTACGGCGTGGCGTTTGCCGCGCCGGGCAAACGCGCCTTCTTCCGCCAGAAGCGCGACAACGTGGACGAGTACATCGAAGGCGAGGGCGAGACCATCGAATACGACGGCAAGGCCGACATCGTCAAGTTCATCAAGAAGGCCGAGATGCGCCGCCTGCGCGGCGCCACGCTGGCCGACGAAACCACCGGTGATGTGATCGTCTACGACAACAACACCGATGTTTTCACCGTCGACGGCGGCGCGCCCAAGGACGCCAAGGGCGGCCGCGGCCGCGTGCGCGCCATGCTCACACCCAAGCAGGACAACCCGCCGGCGGCCAAGCCCGAACCGGGCCCGGCGCTGCGCGCCACCACCACGCTGGGCGGGGAGAAGAAGTGAGCGAAGCAGCATTGGCGCCGGACAGCACCGGCACGGCCCAGGGGCTGGACACGACCCACAGCAAGCTCGAAGCCCGCCACCTGAAGAAGTTCTACGGCAGCCGCGAGGTGGTCAAGGACGTTTCGCTCACCGTGCGCAAGGGCGAGGTGGTGGGACTGCTCGGTCCCAACGGTGCCGGCAAGACCACGTCGTTCTATATGATCGTCGGCCTGGTGCGCGCCAGTGCCGGTGACATCACCATCGATGGCGCGTCGGTCGAGCACATGCCCATCCACCGCCGCGCGCGCCTGGGCCTGAGCTACCTGCCGCAGGAAGCCTCCATCTTCCGCAAGCTCAACGTGGAAGACAATGTGCGCGCCGTGCTGGAACTGCAGCACGACGAGGCCGGCAAGCCGCTGTCCAAGGACGAGATCGAGCGCCGCCTGACCGGCCTGCTGCAGGACCTGCGCGTGGACCACCTGCGCGCCTCGCCCTCGCTGGCATTGTCCGGTGGCGAGCGCCGCCGGGTCGAGATTGCTCGGGCCCTGGCCACGCAGCCGCGTTTCATCCTGCTGGACGAGCCGTTTGCCGGCATCGACCCGATTGCAGTGATCGAGATCCAGCGCATCATCAGCTTCCTGAAGTCGCGCGGCATCGGCGTGCTGATCACCGACCACAACGTGCGCGAGACGCTGGGCATCTGCGACCACGCTTACATCATCAGCGACGGCCATGTGCTGGCGCAGGGCACCCCGGCCGAGATCGTGGACAACGTCGATGTGCGCCGGGTCTACCTCGGCGAGCACTTCAGGATGTAATGAAACAGGGGCTGTCCCTTCGGGTCTCGCAACACCTGGCGCTCACGCCGCAGCTGCAGCAGTCGATCCGGCTGCTGCAGTTGTCGACGCTGGAGCTGAGCCAGGAAGTCGAGCAGATGCTCGACGACAACCCATTTCTCGAACTCGCCACTGACGAGGCGCCGCGCGAGGAGTTCGGCCTGGAACGCGCCGATACCCCGGTGCCGGAAGGCGAGCGGGAAGCCGAATACGCTATCAATTCCATAGCTGGCGACGCTTTCGAGACGGGCACTAGCGCCACAAATGATGCCGAAGCCGCACCCCTGACCGGCGACGACCCACCGGACTGGGAAGGCGACGGCAGTGTCGACATGGCGCCCGACGACAGTGAATGGGGCGGCGACGCGCCGGCACGCGGCCAGCGCGACGAGGACGACGACACCCCCGCCACCGAACTGGCGCGCAGCCAGGAATCGCTGCAGGACTTCCTGCACCGCCAGGCGCTGGCGCTGCGCCTGGGCGATGAAGACCGCGCTGCGCTGCGCTTCCTGATCGAATCGCTCAACGACGACGGCTACCTGGAAGACCCGCTGGAAGAGCTGGCCGAGGGTTTGGCGGGCAACGACGCCGAGCAGCTGGAAGAACTGGTGCACCACTTCACCGTGGCGCTGCGTCTGCTGCAGAGCCTGGAACCCACGGGTGTCGGCGCGCGCCACCTGGCCGAGTGCCTGACGCTGCAGTTGCAGGCCCTGCAGCGCGCGCCGGGTGCGAATGCCCCGCGCCCCGAGGTGCTGGCGCAGGCGCTGCGGGTCTGTGCCCAGCCGCTGGAGCTGCTGGCACGCCGTGACACCCGACGCCTGACGCAGCAGTGCGGCGGCACCGAGGCGCTCACGCGCGAGGCGCTGGCGCTGATCGCACGGCTGGAGCCCAAGCCGGGTCGCCGTTTCGTCAACGTGGAGCGCAACATTGTGGTGCCCGATGTGCTGGTGCTCAAGAGCGGCAGCGGCGCCAACACGCGCTTTCGCGTGGTGCTCAACCCGGACGTCATGCCGCGCCTGCGCGTGCACGACATCTATGCCAATGCGCTCAAGGGCCACAAGGCCAGCGGGCGCGATGCCGACAACTACGCCGCGCTGCAGCAGCGCCTGCAGGAGGCGCGCTGGTTTATCAAGAACATCCAGCAGCGTTTCGACACCATCCTGCGCGTTTCCAGCGCCATCGTGGAGCGGCAGAAGAATTTCTTCATGCACGGCGAACTGGCCATGCGCCCGCTGGTGCTGCGCGAGATCGCCGATGAACTCGGCCTGCACGAGTCCACCATCAGCCGCGTCACCACCGCCAAGTACATGGCCACGCCCTTTGGTACCTACGAGCTGAAGTACTTCTTCGGTTCGGGGCTGGGCACCGAGTCCGGCGGCAATGCGTCCAGCACCGCGGTGCGCGCGCTCATCAAGCAGTTCGTCGCCGCGGAGAACGCCAAGAAGCCCTTGTCGGACAGCCAGATTTCCGACATGCTGAAGGAGCAGGGCATCGAGTGCGCGCGCCGGACGGTGGCCAAGTACCGCGAGGCACTCAAGATTGCGCCGGCGAATTTGAGGAAGGCGTTGTGAACGCCTTCACCCCCCAGGCTGCGCGCCTTGCGGCGCTTCGCCACCCCCCCTCTGCTACGCGAGGGGGGCGCACCCAGCGGCCCGGCATAGCCGGTTCCGCGGGTGCCCCCGTGAGGAATACCGCGTGAACCAACTTACTCTCTTCCTCCCCTGCGCCGCCGGCGTCGAGGACTATCTGGCGCCCGAGATCCTGCGCATCACGGGCTTGCCACCGGGCTGCATCACCAAGCAGCGTGGCGGGGTGGCGGTGCGAACCTCGTTTGCGCACGCCATGCTGCTCAATCTCTACAGCCGGCTGGCGCAGCGGGTGCTGGTGCTGGTGTCCTATACCGAGTACCGCAACGAGCAGGACATCTACCGTGCCGCCATGGCGGTGCCGTGGGAGCAGTGGTTCACGCCCAAGGAGAGCATCAAGGTCGAGATCACGGCCCAGCACAGCCCGCTGACTTCACTGAACTTCGCGGCGCTGAAGGTGAAGGACGCGGTCTGTGACCGCTTCCGCGAAACGTCGGGCGGCGTGCGCCCCGATGTGAACACCCAGTGGCCCGATGTGCGCATCTACGCCCACCTCACCACCGACAGCTGCTCGCTCTACATCGACACCTCGGGCGAGCCGCTGTTCAAGCGCGGCTGGCGCGAGGACAAGGGCGATGCGCCGCTGAAGGAAACCCTGGCCGCCGCCATGATCGCCGCCAGCGGCTGGGCCGAGGGCGACGGTGACCTGCTGCCGCTCTACGACCCCTGCTGCGGCAGCGGCACTGTGGTGATCGAGGCGGCGCAGATCGCCTGCAACATCGCGGCCGGTTCCATGCGTCGTTTTGCGTTCGAGAAATACCGCCCGTTCCGCGCCGCTGAATGGCAGGCCATGAAGCGCGAGGCCGAGCAGGCCGTGGTCAAGCCCGAGCCGGGCCAGGCCACGCTGATCTTCGGCAGCGACGTGTCGCACCGCATGGTGGACTTCGCGCAGCGCAATGCCCAGCGCGCCGGTGTGGCCGACGTGATCGAGTTCCGCGGCGGTGACGCGCTGCAGCGCATGCCGCCTAGCAGCACGCCGGGCGTGATGCTGGTCAACCCGCCGTATGGCGAGCGCATCGAGGCCGGCGGTTTTGCCGGCAAGGCGCGCTGGGGCGCGCGCGAGCTGCCCGAGACCGAGCAGGCCGACGATGGCAACGAGTTCTTCAGCAAGCTGGCCACGCACTGGAAGAAGAACTACGCGGGCTGGACGGCCTGGGTGCTGACGCCCGACCTCAAGCTGCCCGGCAAGATGCGCCTGAAGGAGTCGCGCCGCGTGCCGATGTGGAACGGCCCGCTGGAGTGCCGGCTGTTCAAGTTCGAGATGATCGCAGGGAAAATGGGGTCGGATCACCGGGAGCGTAGCGGACGTGTGCTCTGACCCCGTTTTGCCTGCTGCGCCCAGTGGGCGCATGGCCATGATCGTCCTCGACACCAACATCGTGCTCGACCTGTTCGTCTTCGACGAACCGGCCGTGTTGCCGCTGAAAGACGCTTTGCAAAGTGGCCGCCTGCGCTGGCTCACCACGCCCGCCATGCGCGAGGAACTGGCCCGTGTGCTGGACTACAAGCAGATCGTGCCGCGCCTGGCCTACTACCAGCGCAGCGCCGCCGAGGTGCTGGCCGACTTCGACCGTCTGGCCCAGGGGGTGGAGCCTGCGCCCAAGGCCCCCGTGACCTGCAAGGACGCGGACGACCAGCAGTTCATCGACCTGGCGGTCGCCCACAAGACCCCGCTGCTGAGCAAGGACCACGCCGTGCTTTGCATGAAAAAACGGCTGTTGACGCTTGATGTGCAAGCGCAGACCGCTATTGAATTTGTAGCATCCATGGCGACTGATACCGCCCCTGCCACCTTTGCCTGAAAGACTTGCCATGAGCCAAGACCTGCTATCCGCCGAGCCCCTGGGCGCAGACGCCTTCGACGAACTCGAAGCCATCCTCGACGAGCTGCGCACGCGCGATGACGAAATCCCGCAGTGGGAGTTCTGCGAGGGTTACATGGCCGCGCTGATCTGCTGCCGCCGCGCCATCCCGCCCGAGGAATATTTCGCCATGCTGCTCGGCGGCGAGGATGGCAGCGAGGCGTTTGTCGACGCCGCACAGCGCGAACGCTTCAAGGTTCTGTGGGCGCAGCGCTGGCTGGAGGTGAGCGAGTCGCTGGCGGCCAAGGTGGATAACCTGGAAGACGAAGCCGCCTACCAGCCTGAGGTGATGGACATCCGTGGCGCCGTGGCCGCTCTGCCGCCAGCCGAGCGCGCCGCGTTTGACGCCGAGCATGGCGACGAGCCGCTGCCCTCCTTTGCCCAGGTGTGGGCGCTGGGCTTCATGTTCGCGGTGGAGAACTGGCCGGAGGAATGGGCACCGCCGCGCGACAAGGAGGCCGCCCAGTGGCTCGACGCCTCGCTGCAGGCCATCGTCGCCATGACGGACGACGACGAGGACGAACCCGAGATCTCACCCTTCAGCGAAGACGGCCCGCCCTCCGTCAGTCTGGCGCGCTTGAACGCCTTCGGTGAAGCGGTCTGGGCCGTGTACGACCTGTACGAGCTGTGGCGCAGCATCGGCCCGCGCGTGGAGACGGTGCGCAAGGAAGCCACGCCCGGCCGCAACGACCTCTGTTACTGCGGCAGCGGCAAGAAGTACAAGAAGTGCCACGGCGCCACCTGAAGGCTGCCGGGACAAGCGACACAAGGAGCACGGTCATGCACCACAACCTCTGGCCTTTTCTGCTGCACTGGGGCATCACCGCCGTCTCGCTCTGGGTGGCCAGCCACCTCTTTCGCGGCATCCGCTTTGCCAGCGTCGGTGCGCTCGTCGTCTCGGCCCTGCTGCTGGGGTTGGCCAATGCGCTGGTCAAACCGCTGCTCGTCCTGCTCACGCTGCCGCTGACCTTCCTCACCTTCGGCCTGTTCCTGCTCGTCATCAACGCGCTGGTGCTGATGCTGGTGTCGGCGGTGGTGCGCGGCTTCGCCGTCAGTGGCTTCTGGACCGCCTTCTTCGCCAGCATCTTCATCGCCGTGCTCAGCTTCATCATCGGTGCCTTCGTGGCGGGCGGCAGTGCGGAGTACACCATCCAGATGCCGCACGGCGGCACGTGGCTCTGATGCGTGACGGGCCGGATGCTCGCCACCAGCGCGCGTGGCCTGACACCACGACCTGACCCCGGCGCATGAACGTCAACCGGCGCGTCCTGCTCGCGCTTGTCCTCACCGTCGTCCTTCATCTGCTGGTGCTCTCCCTCGGGATTCATCTGCAGGGGCCGCGTGCGCCAGCCCCGCCGCTGCTGCCGGAGCTGCCGCTGACCATGCTCACCGAGCCACCGCCGCCTGCCCCCCAACCCGCGCCGGCAAAGCCCACCAAGCAGGCCGAACCGGTGACGCCACGGCCGGTGGTCAGCGAGGTGCCCGCCAAGGCGATCGCGTCGCTGGCTGCGCCACCCGCGCCCTCGGCCGAGGAATGGGCGCAGGCCGCCACCTATACGCTGAAGAACAGCAAGCGCTACCGCTACAACTGGGCGCAGCAGGTCCGCAGCATGATGGGCACCGCGGTGGAGGGGCCGGACCAGGGCGTGGTGCGCTTACGCGTCGAGATTGCGCCCGACGGCAAGCTCGCGAAGCTGGAGACGCTGTGGACCACCTCTGCCAAGGCCGAGCAGCTGGCGCGCGCGGCCATGCAGCGCATGCCGCCCTTGCCACCCACGCCCACCGGCAAGCCGCTGATCTTCGAGACCAACATCTCTTTCCAGCCCTTCGAAACCGGCTGGCCACCGATCTACAAGTACGACTGCCGCCCCGACCCACCGGCCTTCCGCAACCCGTTTGCGTGGGACGGCCAATCCGCGCGCGGCACGGCACAGCCTGCTCCGCCGCCGTCAGCGGACGACGCTCCATCGCCCGATTGCGAGGCCAACCTGCCGCAAGACAGCGTGGAGGCCATCGGGGCCGACGTCGAGCGGCAGCTGAAGGTGTGGGGCTCCAACAAGCTGGTGCCCAGGTGAAGTGGCGGATGAGACGGCTGCCACGCAGTACCATGCGGCGCTGAACCTCACACGCCACGCATGAACAACCTGACCATTCGCGACGAAACCCCCGCTGACATCGACGCCATCACCGCGGTGACGGTGGCCGCCTTTCAGACGCTGGACATCAGCCACCACACCGAGCACCTCATCGTCCTGGCGCTGCGCGCCGCACACGCGCTCAGCGTGTCACTGGTGGCAGAGATGGAAGGCCGCGTGGTCGGCCACATCGCTTTCTCGCCCGTGAAGCTGTCCGACGGCACCACCGGCTGGTACGGCCTTGGCCCCGTCTCGGTGCTGCCCGCGCTGCACCGCCAGGGCATCGGCTCGGCGCTGATCAAAGAGGGCCTGCGCCGTCTGCAGGTGCTGGGCGCCCGGGGGTGCTGCCTCGTTGGCCACCCGGCCTACTACGGCCGTTTCGGCTTTCAGAATCCGGACGGGCTGGGCCATGAGGGCGTGCCGCCCGAGGCCTTCTTTGCGCTGGTCTTTGACGGCCGCATGCCGCAGGGTTTGGTGACGTTTCACGAGGCGTTCAAGCTCGACAGTCCACCTGAGTCGGCCGGGGGGCGCTGACGTAGCGCGCATCTGAGCTAACATGGCCCGCAAACTCAAACGGGAGTCCAGGTTGAGTGTCTCTTCTCTTCGGTTTTCTAATGTATTGCTGGCATTCCTGCTTGCCGGTTGTGCCGCCGTTGGAGTTCCCGCGACAAGTGATCCTGGTGCAAAGCTTAGATCGGCTGAGGATCTCATGGAGGTCTCTCGTCCCATTCCTGCGGAACGATTGATACGCGAGGCAATCGAGATTTATCAAGCGCAGGAGAATCAAGCCGGAGTCGCTGAGGCCTACCGTACCTATGGCGCCTTCTTTCGATCCGATGTGGTGACGAAATGGCAAACCTACTACCAACGCACAGGGTTTTTCGACACGGCAGCGGCTTATGAGTCCAGATACAAGAAGTCAGTCGAATACTTCGTGCTGGCTGACAAGATTTACGCTGCGCTCGATGATCTAACGGCCCGCTCAAATGTGCATTTGAACATCGGCATTACCTATCGAATCGCCGGTGACAATGCGGCCGCCTGCAAGGCGTACTCGGAGAGCTTGGCGCTGCATCAAGCAGCTAGGCAGCGAGACCCCAGGCTAATTGTCCGACTACCTGTCAAGTACAAGACATACGAAGAAGCATTGGAGCCTTACCTGAAAGGTGCCAATTGCGATCAGTTCGCTGACACGTCCAGATGAATAGTTGCCTCGCTATCCAATCGGATCTGAGGTTGTGTGATTCACCAGATCGATGCGCTGTAGCGGAGTTGGAGAGTTTTCAGTTGTGAAGACCAATCGGAAAAATGGGGAGAACGCCTTGATATCAGACGCCATAACCTGCTGTGCCAGCCTTGGCAGATCGCAAAAGATTACCTCAATGGCCCGTCTTTCTTGTCTGGCTTCAACACTTGTTCTTTCTGCCTGTGCGGTAGGCCTACAGCCGTACGCAATGCCCACGACAGGTCCCAAGGCGTATCTGAGCGTTGTCGACTCAACGGGTGATGTACTTCCAGTGGGCGAGGTGATGGTCGCAAGTTTCGATGATCCAGAAACTTGCCAAGGTCGTTCCTTCCTTCATGGAATGGCCAAACAACCGCCATTCCTGACCTACTTCAAGCCAATAAGGGCAAGCCGCCCTTCCTCGTTCGCTTTCTATTACAACCATTTCGACGGCAGATTTGTCGGAACGCTCACAACTTGTGCTGCGATCATCTCCTTTTCGCCAGCGCCTAATCGCTATTACCGCGCGTACTTCTCGACGATTGGGGGCATATGCGATGTCACCCTCAAGGAGTCAGCTACAGAGTCCATGAGTGAAGCCGTCAATGTGCCTATACGCCGAAGGACTGTCTCCAAGCCGGTGATAAATGAGAACAGTTCGTTCTGTGGTTCTTAGGGCCGCTTGCGCGCCGTTTGGTCGAAGAGCCAATGACACGTGTGTTCAGAAAACCCTTGCAACAACCCCGTGGTTTGTCGCAGCTACTCGGCGTACAAATGCCCGACCTTCACCAGGATCAGGCAGCCCTCGCGACTGAGGGGTTGGTGCTGGCTCAGATGCGGGCTGCGCAGCCAGCTCAATGCGGGGTAGTCCCCGTGCTCGTCGGAGAAGGTGCCCTCCAGCACCAGGATTTCTTCGCCGCCGAAATGCCGGTGCGGATTGAAGAAGGTCTGCGGCGCCCAGCGCACCAGCGCCGTGTTCTGGCCCTCGAACTGGTGCAGCGGCATGACCTGCAAGCCCGGCACCAGCCCGGGATGCCAAGCCGCCGTGCGCGTGTCAACGACGACGCGCTCCAGGTCGGCGGCGTCGTGGTAGCGCAACTTGACGAAGAGGGTGCAACCGTCGCGGGAGAACGGCGCATGGGATGAGCCGGGTGGGTTGCGCAGGTAAGTGCCTGGGCCGTAGTCGCCGTGCTCGTCAGAAAACACGCCCTCCAGCACCAGGATCTCCTCCCCCTCGTCATGCGGGTGGGTCTTGAACTGCGAACCCGGCGCGTAGCGCACGATGGAGGTGGCCCGTGCCACTTCACCGCCATCTCGCTCCAGCAGCTTGCGCTGCACACCCGCTGCCGGTGTATCCACCCACGGCAGTTCGTCGACGCGCACGACACACCGCTCGCGCCAGTCGGCGCGGAGTTGAAGGAGGGCGTTCGACAGAACTTGCATCTCTATTCCGTGATGACCGAGATCTTCTGGGCTGCGGCCCGGGCGCGCTCCAGGGCGCGTGGGCCTTTGGCCAGCGCAACCGCCATGCGGCGGAAGGGGCGAGTCGTGGGCTTGCCAAAGATCCGGACATCGACGCCGGGCTCACTCATTGCCTCCGCAACCCCGGTGTACCTGGGGGCCACGCCATTCTGGGTGGCCAGGACGACGGCACTGGCGCCTTCGGTGACGTCAATCTGCGGAATCGGCAGCCCCAGGATGGCGCGCGCATGGAGGTCAAACTCGCTCAGGTTCTGGCTGATCAGCGTAACCATGCCCGTGTCATGCGGGCGTGGGCTGAGCTCACTGAAGATGACTTCATCCTTCGTGACAAAAAACTCGACGCCGAAGATGCCGGCACCGCCCAGGTCGGACGTGACTTTCTCCGCCATCTGCTCCGCCGCTTTCAGGAACTCGGGCCGCATGGCCTGGGGTTGCCAGCTGTACTGGTAGTCGCCACGCTCCTGGACATGACCGATGGGCTGGCAGAAGAGGGTCTTGCCCTTGCGTTGGCGAACGGTGAGCAGGGTGATCTCGTACTCGAAATGGATGAACTCTTCGACGATCACCTTCTGGCGGTCACCGCGCATGCCTTCGCAGGCATAGTTCCAGCCGGCCTGGATGTCGGCTTCGGATTTGGCAACGCTTTGTCCCTTGCCGGATGAGCTCATCACCGGCTTGATCACGACCGGGAACCCGATGGTGCGGGCCTGTTGCAGCAAATCCTCGGCGGACTCGGCGTAACTGAATTTGGCGGTACGGACACCCAGGCCCACCGCCACGTCACGGATGCGATCCCGGTTCATCGTCAGGTTCGCGGCACGCGCGCTGGGGATGACCTCGTAGCCTTCCTTCTCAACGTCCAGCAGCACTTCCGTTCGGATGGCCTCGATCTCGGGCACGATCAGATCCGGCTGGTGCTGGGCGATGGCGGCACGCAAGGCGGCTTCGTCCAGCATGCTGAAGACACACGACTCGTCCGCCACCTGCATCGCCGGCGCGCCGGCGTAGCTGTCACAGGCCACCACATGGCAGCCCAGGCGCTTGGCACTGATGACGAACTCTTTGCCCAGTTCGCCGGAACCGAGAAGAAGGATTTTTTTCATGGTGTTCGGTTGGAAATGATGGAACGCCGACGATTGTCGGCGATCGGTGAGATTGCCTTGTTCCTCGCCCGCTGAAAGTTGGCGGGAAGAAGCGCTAGGGGCCGAAAGCGGCCCCCGATGCTTCAGGATGCGATGGGCTCAGACCGGTGAATCGAAAACCCCCCGCAGCGCCGCTGCTGTCTCTTTGGGCAACTCTTCCGGGATGAAATGCCCCGCCGGCAGGGCCTGGCCGGTGACAGTGGCATTGCACTGCGCCTGCCACAGCTTGAGCGGCTGGAACAGCTTGTGCACCACACCGCGTTCGCCCCACAGCACCAGCAGGTCGCAGGTGATGCGCTGGTGGTGCGTGCGGCTCTCGCGGTCATGCTCCAGATCGATGCCGGCGCTGGCGCGGTAGTCCTCGCAGGCGCTGTGGATGGCTTCGGGGGTACAGAAGCAGCGCTCATACTCGGCCAGCGCCTGTGGCTCGATGTAGCCCAGCCCGCTGGAACCCCAGCCGCCGAGCTTGCTGTGCAGGTAGTCCTTGGGGTTGCCGCCGATCATGCGCTCGGGCAGCGGCCAGGGCTGGATCAGGTGAAACCAGTGGTAGTAGGCGCGCGCAAAGGCCATGTCGGTGGCGTTGTACATGTCCAGCGTGGGCGCGATGTCGATCACGCACAGCCTGGCCACCTTCTCCGGGTGGTCCAGCGCCAGCCGGTGCGCCACGCGCCCACCGCGATCGTGGCCGCAGAGGAAGAAGCGCTGCACGCCTAGCAGGTCCATCACGTCCACCATGTCCTGCGCCATGGCGCGCTTGCTGTACGTGCTGTGGTCGGGCAGGCCCTCGGGCTTGGACGAGTCGCCGTAGCCGCGCAGGTCGGGCATCACCAGCCAGTAGTCGTGCTGCAGCTGCTGCGCCACGCGGTGCCACATCACATGGCTTTGCGGAAAGCCGTGCAGCAGCAGCAGTGCGGGCCGGCTGCCGCGCGCGCTGGTGGGCACGCGGGCCAAGATCTCGACGCCGTTGACGTCGAAGCGGCGGGTCTCAAAGCCGGCAAACCAGTTGGTCGTTGTCATGGCAACAGCTCCAGGAGTCGAGTCAAGGCATGGCGCACGGCGGCCGCACGTACGGCGGCGCGGTCACCCGTGAAATTCATTTGTTCTGTCAGCACGCGGTCCGGCAGCGCAAAGCCAAACCACACCAAGCCTACCGGCTTCTCGGCCGTGCCGCCGGTGGGGCCGGCCACGCCGGTGACGGCCACCGCCACCTGGGCGTGCGAATGCTGCAACGCGCCGGCAGCCATGGCACGTGCCACGTCCTCGCTGACGGCACCGTGCGTCTCGATCAACGCGACCGGAACACCCAGCAGCTCCGTCTTGGCAGCGTTGGAGTAGGTGACGAAACCACGCTCGAACCAGGCGCTGGAGCCCGAGACATCGGTGCAGGCGCCGGCAATCAGCCCGCCGGTGCAGCTCTCGGCCGTGGCCAGCATCCACTGCCGCTGCAGCAGCCGCGCGGCGAGTTTTTCCACCAGGGGCAGGGTGGCGGTGCTCATGCTCAGAAGCTTTTCCAAAGGGCAATGCACAGCAGCGTGCAGAACGCGGCGACCAGGTCATCGAACAAGATGCCCCAGCCGGCCTTGGCCCAGCCGTGGCGCGTGGTGTCAGGGTTCATGCCGTGGTACAGGCGGTCGGCCCAGCGCACGGGGCCGGGCTTGGCGGCGTCGAAGTAGCGGAACAGCAGGAAGGCCAGCAGCTGGTCGTAGAAGCTGGTGGGCATGATGAGCCACAGCACCAGCCAGAAGGCGATGATTTCGTCCCACACGATGTTGCCCGGGTCCGGGGTGCGCAAGTGGCGTGCCGTCACGCTGCAGGCCCACCAGCCCAGCGGTAGCGCCACCGCCAGCAGCAGGCCCCAGCGCGCCTCGTTCATCCACGGCTGCAGCACCAGGAAGGCCAGCCAGGCCCACAGTGTGCCAACGGTGCCGGGCGCCCTGGGACTCAAGCCCGAGCCGAAACCGAGCGCAATCACATGCGCCGGGTGCGCCAGCATGAAGCGGCCGGTGGGGCGGACGAACGCGGGCAGGGAAGAGGTCTCTTGCATGAGCGCGATTATGGCGACGCACCGGGTGCGGGCCCGGCCAACCACTCGGCCCAGTAGTCGATGCAGGCGCGGATCTTGGGCAGGCGGTGGCGCGCGCTGGCGGTCACGGCGTAGATGGGGATGGGCTGTGGGTCGGTGTAGTTGGCCAGCACCGGCACCAGCCGCTGCTGCTGCACCATGGGCTGCGCCGCGATGGTGGACAGGCGGCCTATGCCCAGGCCCTGCTGCACCATGTTGGCCACCACATTGGTGTCGTTGGAACGCCAGTGCCCGTCGGCCACGATGACGATGCGTTCGCCGTCGATGACAAATGGCCAATGGTTGAGCGAGGCCACGGCGCTGTTGCTCACCAATTGGTGGCGGTGCAGCTCGTCCGGGTGCTCGGGAGTGCCGGCGCGCGCCAGGTAGTCTGGCGCGGCGTAGAGCGCACGGCCGAAGGTGCCGATCTGGCGCGCGATCACGGTGTCGGGCAGGCTGGTGCCGGTGCGGATGGCGATGTCGATGCCCTCGCGTGCCATGTCCACCAGCTGGTCGCCTACCTGCAGGTCGATGCGCAGGCCGGGGTGGCGCGCGCGCAGGCCCGGCAGGCTGGGCAGCAGCTGGTAGTGCCCGATGACCGAGCTGGCCGCCACGCGCACCAGGCCGCTGACGGCCTGGTTCTTGGCGGCGAACTCGCCTTCCAGTTCGTCCAGCGTGCCCACCAAGCGCAGGCAGTAGTCGAGGAAGACCTCGCCTTCGACGGTGAGCGCCAGGCCGTGGGTGGAGCGGTGCACCAGGCGTGCGGCGCAGGTCTGCTCAATGCGGCTGAGCGCGCGCGAGACCTGGCTCACCGGCACGTCGCGCTCGCGCGCCACGGCCGACAGCGTACCGAGCGCCGCCACGCGGGCAAAGAGGTGCAGGTCGTCAAAGGCCAGGTCCTTCATGCCGCCATGTTAGCGGCGGTGGCTTTGCGCGGCGCGCAAGACCCATTTGCGTGCCGCGCCGTTTCGCAGAAGCGCACGGCTGCCTAGAGTGCAGTCACACCACGCAAGGAGGTTGTCATGAAAACGCAAGACCCGATGCAGGCCTATTTCCGGATCAAGGAGCAGGCCAAGCAGCAAGCGCAGGCGCTGCGGCGCGAAGCGATTGGCGACTTCTGGCGCGGCGCCGACGCCGCCTGGGCTGCCACGCTGGACACGGCGCAGCGCAGTGCCCGCCGGCTGGCACATCGCCTGGCCCGGCATGCCGAAGCGCGTGCCGCCGCACCCACCCCGCCCTGCAAGGAGTGCTGAGCATGCCCACGCTGCAACTCAAACTCACGCCGGTTCTGCAGGCACCGGCCCAGGCTGCGTTGGCCGCCGAGCTGACGCAACTCACCGCCACCGTGCTGGGCAAGCGGCCCGAGGTGACGGCGGTGTTGTTGGAGCCGGTGCCGCAGTGGTTCATCGGTGGTGTGCCGGTGACGCAGGCCACGGCCTGGCTGGCGATCAGCATCACGGCCGGTACCAACACGGCCGAGCAGAAGGAGGCTTTTGTGGCCCAGGCCTACGCCCTGCTGCAGCGGCACCTGGGATCGCTGGCCCCGGCCAGTTACGTCATCGTGCACGAGCTGCCGGCCAGCGACTGGGGTTATGGCGGCCAGACTCAGGCCGCGCGGCAAGCGGCGCGCCAGCGCGCGGCACAGCCGGCCTAGGGCCTGTTCGCAATCGAGAAATTAGGGTGAACAGGCCCTAAGCGAAATGGTCGAAGGAGGCGAAGCGCCCGGCCACCGGCTGGCCTGCGGCATCGACCACGCGCACACCGGGCGCGGCTTCGATGCGGCCGATGCAGGTGACGGGTGTGGCGCTGGCCTTGCTGGCCGCCAGCACGGCGGCGTGCGCTGAGGGCGGTGCGGTGAACAGCAGTTCGTAGTCGTCGCCGCCAGCGAGCACGCAGCGTAGCTGGGTGTCGGCTGGAAGTTTCAGGTCAAAACGGGCCCCGGCGCTTTCAGGGCGGGTGCCGATAGCTATCAATTCCATAGCGACGGAGCTGTCCACGGTGGCGCCGCAGCCGCTGGCCTGCAGGATGTGGCCGAGGTCGCCAAGCAGTCCGTCGCTGACGTCGATCGCTGCGGTGGCGACGCCGCGCAGCGCCTGGCCCAGTGCCACGCGCGGCGTCGGCAGCTCCAGCCGGGCGCGGCAGGCCGCCAGCAGGTCGGGCGGCAAGGACAGCTCGCCACGCAGCGCATCGAGCGCCAGCCGTGCCTGGCCCGGGCTGCCGCTGACCCACAGTTCGTCACCGGCGCGCGCACCCGAGCGCAGCAATGCCTGGCTGTGGCCCTGCACCACCGGCACCTCGCCGAACACCGTGATGCAGATGTTCAGCGGGCCTTGCGTGGTGTCGCCGCCGATGAGGGCGCAGCCGTGGGCGTCGGCCAACGCAAACAGGCCGCGTGCGAAGCCGGACAGCCAGGTTTCGTCAGCGCGCGGCAGCGCCAGCGCCAGCGTGCAGGCCAGCGGGCGCGCGCCGCAGGCCGCCAGGTCGCTCAGGTTCACGGCCAGTGCCTTGTGCCCCAGGGCGGCGGGGTCAACGTCAGCAAAGAAGTGCCGGCCTTCCACCAGCATGTCGCACGAGATGGCCAGCTGCGTGCCGGGGCGCGGCTGCAGCAGCGCGCAGTCGTCGCCCACGCCCAGCGCCACCTCCGGGCCGGTGGCGCGGCTGGGGCGCTGGAAAAAGCGGGCAATCAGGTCGAACTCACCCATGGCGCTGGTCTTCCTCGATGGACTTCTCGGTGGGTGGCTCGTCCGGCGGTGTGGCCGCGGTCGCCGTGTCCTGCGGCGGCCAGAGAAAGCTCAGCGGCGCGCGGCGCAGCCGGCCGCGGATGGCGGCGTAGATGCGGCGGCGGTTGACGCCACTGACGTTGTGCGCGCGCAGCGCGAGCTGGAAGGCGAAGTAGAAACTCACTGCCACATTGAGCACGCCGGTCAGCGGCAGCGCCAGCACGCACAACCAGAACGCCGGTGCAGTGAGTACGCTGGTGCCCAGCGCCATGCCGGCTGCGGCCACCTGGCCGGTGGAGAGCGTGACGTGGCGCACCTCCAGCCCGAGGCCGAAGAAGGCGGCGAAGGCCGGGATCAGCCCCAGCATCAGGCCCAGCGACACATTGGCCGCCAGCCCCGAGATGTTGGCGCGCAGGAAGCTGGCCCAGCGCTGGGCGCGTGCTGGCCCCAGGGCGGCGGTGATGCGCGGGTTGTAGCGCAACGCGGACTCCAGCCGGTGCAGCACGAACCAGTTTTCCGCGCCGCCGGCAATCAGGCTGGAGGCGAACAGCAGCACGCCGGTGAAGGCGGCAAACAGCAGCGTGGGGCCGAGCAGGGTGAGCGAATGCAGCACGTACTGCGCCTGCGCGGTGTCGATGGGGGTGTGGCCGGTGAGCTTCCACCAGGCGGCGCTCAGCAGCAGCACGCAGGGGGCGACCAGCGCCAGGTTGCCCACCACGGCCGCCACCTGCGAGCGCATCAGGTGCGTGACCTCGTCGACGAACTGGGCCACGGCGCCCGGCGCTTCCAGGTCCTTGAGCTTGGCGGCCATGGCCGGCGCTGTCATGGCCGGCTGCTTGGTGGCCACCGTCCAGTGCAGCAGCTGGATGAGCACGAAGCTCAGCGCGTAGTTCATGCCCGCGGCCAGCCCACCCCAGAAGGCCGACAGGCCGAGCGCGCCGAGGGCGAACTTCATCAGCGTGGTGAGTGACATGACGGCACCGCCACCGGCGGCCTTGCGCAGCATGTCGTTGTAGTCAGCGCGGTTGCGCGTGATGTAGTGCTCGCCGGTTTCGGCGCTGCGGTCGGTCACCTTGGCCGCCAGCAGGGACGAGTTGCTGGCGATCAGTGCGCGCAGGCTGCGGTTGTGCCGGCCGACCTGTGCCAGATGTGCCAGCAGGCGGCTGGTGCTGGCGGCCGGGGTGGACGAGAGCAGGGTGTCGAGCAGCAGGCGCACGCGCAGCACGCGTTCGCGCAACTGGCGCAGGCGAAACACGATGTCCACCGAGATGCCGTGCTCGTCCAGGTGGCTGTAGACGCTGGCGGCCGCCTGGCGACAGGCGTCCAGGTGTTCCTTGAAGCGCTGCACCGCGACCGGCAGGGCCGCGGCGTCGGGGACGGGGGCGTGCAGCAACTCGCGCACGGCTTCGAAGTCGCTTGCCAGGGTGTGGAAGGTGCGCTCCTGCAGCACCGCGGGGCTCATGCGCAGGCGCAGTTCGGGTGCAAAACCAATGGCACGGATCTGGCTCACGCAGTAGGTGATGGCGTCTTCCAGCGCCAGTTGCCACAGGCTGCGCGGCAGCGCGGCCGGCGGCGCCAGCAGGGCTGCCAGGCGCTGGGCGGTGGTCTCGTCCACCTGCGTCAGCCACTGGACGTCGTACTCGTGCGGAAACAGCAGGGTGAACAGCTCGGACGCGTCGCGTGTCTGCGGCGTGGCCGGCAGCAGCTTGCGCCACAGGCGGCTGAAGAACTCGCTGAGAAAGGCTGGGCGCTGGGCGAAGCCGTGGTCGGCCAGCAGCGTGGTGCTGTCGATGTCGCTCAGCAGGGCCTGCCACCAGGTCTGCAGGCGTTCACCCAGGGGCGGGCGCTCCTCGACGACGTCGAGCAGCAGGTGCAGCCGGCTCAGGCTGGTGGCCACGTCGGTGCGGTCGCCGCGCACCCAGTCCAGCAGGGCGGCCAGCCAGAGGTGGCGTTCGACCTGAGGGGCCTGCGGGTCGAGCGCGTCCAGCAGGCTGGGCAGGTCGCGGGGGACGGACATGCGGCTCAGTGCAGGATGCGCGAGCTGCCGCCGGCACCGCTGAGGCCGCCGCTGCTCAGCGCATCGAGCACGAACATCGGGACGTCGATGTCGAAGCGCTCGCCGTCCTCGGCCACGAAGAAGAAGCTGCCGTGCATGGTGCCGGTGGGCGTGCGCAGGCGCGTGCCGCTGGTGTATTCAAAGGTCTCGCCCGGCTGCAGCAGCGGCTGCTGGCCGACCACACCCAGGCCGCGCACCTTCTCGGTGTGGCCGTTGGCGTCGTTGACGTTCCAGCTGCGCGAGATCAGCTGTGCCGCCACGTCGCCGGTGTTGGACAGCGTGATGGTGTAGGCGAAGGCGTAGAGGCTCTGTTCCGGCGCGGACTGCTCGGGCAGGTAGCTGGGCAGGACTTCGACGAGAATTTGGTACTTGGCCATGGCTGGAGTGCTTGCCGGCGGTGTGCCAGACTGGCCGTAATGCTACCTGCGAAAATACCCCCATGTCTAAAACCTACCGCATCGCCCCCTCCATCCTCTCGGCCGACTTTGCCCGCCTGGGTGTGGAGGTGCGCAACGTGATAGCCGCCGGCGCCGACTGGATCCACTTCGACGTGATGGACAACCATTACGTGCCCAACCTGACCTTCGGCCCCATGGTGTGCCAGGCGCTCAAGCCGCACGCCAAGAAGCCGGATGGCACGCCGGTGCCGATCGACGTGCACCTGATGATCCAGCCGGTGGATGCGCTGGCCGCGGCGTTTGCCGAGGCGGGGGCCGACCTGATCAGCTTCCATCCGGACGCTTCGGGCCACGTGCACCGCAGCATCCAGGCCATCAAGAGCAAGGGCTGCCAGGCGGGTCTGGTGTTCAACCCGGCGCAGCCGCTCGATGTGCTGGACTGGGTGCTGGATGACATCGATCTGGTGCTCATCATGAGCGTGAACCCGGGCTTTGGCGGCCAGAGTTTCATCGACTCGGCGTTGCGCAAGATCGAGGCGGTGCGCCGGCGCATCGAGGCCTCGGGCCGCGACATCCGGCTGGAGGTGGACGGCGGCATCAAGGCCGACAATATCCGTCGTGTGGCCGATGCCGGTGCGGACACCTTCGTCGCCGGCAGCGCCATCTTCGGCAAGCCCGACTACAAGGCCGTGATCGACGCCATGCGTCAGGCCCTGGCCTGAGGCCGGCCCGGTCTGTGAACGCAAAGGCACCGTTTCCGGCTGGGCCCGCACCGCATGACTGCTCCGCACGCTAGCGCAACCCGCGTCGCGCAGGTGGGCGCCTGGCTGCGTCGCGTGGTCGCCTGGTTCGGGCTGACCCGCGTGCCGGCCGATGCCGATGCACCGGTGCACCGGCGCGTGCGCGTGGCCATGTACGCCGTGCTCGGCGTGGTGGGCACGGTCTCGGCCTGGCAGACCTGGCAGGTGGAGATGAGCGAGGCAGTGCGCATGGGCGATGCCGAGATCATCCGCCTGGCAGCCACCCAGGCCACCCTGGCCCAGCGCATGGGCATGCTGGCAGCACGTTCGCTGAGCGAAGATGACGACAGCGAGGAAGCCGGCAACGCGTTGGACGAAACCATTGTGCAAGCCCAGGAGCAGGCGGTGCAGCTCGACGGCCTGCTGGCCCGCCAGGGGGTCTGGCAGGTCGCGGCACGCCCCCAGTTGCGGCAGGCGGTGTTCGAATGGCAGGAGCGGCGCGAACGTGTCTGGTACCGGGCCCATATCCTGTTGTGGCTCGACAAGCACAGCAGACTCGACAAGCGCCGCGCAGCCAGCCGCGCATTGCAGGAGGAGGTCGAGCCCTTCCTGCTGACAGCGCAGATGCTGGTGCAGGAGATGCAGCAGGCAGCGCAGCAGCGCGCGCGCAGCGCCATCCACCAGATCGAGATTTCCGCCCTGGCCATGCTGCTGGTGCTGCTGGCCCTCACCCTGCTGGTGGCCGAACCACTGGCGCGCTTCGTGCGGCGCCAGCACCGCGCGTTGTCGTTGCAGTCCGATGAGCTGCGCCGTCTGGCCCTGGTGGCCGAGCGCACCGCCAACTGGGTGGCGGTGCTCAATGCCGAGCGCCGCATCCTGTGGTGCAACCCGGCCTTGCTCAAGGGCGTGGGGAGCGAGTTGTCGGAACTGTTGGGCCGCCATCCCGGCCGGCTGGTCGATCCGCAGTTCAACGAGGTGGAGAAGCTGCGGCGGCTGGACGTCGAGCTGGAGCAGGGCCGCGGTGTGCGCTTCGAGGTGCGGGTGGCGCCGCGCGAGGGAGAGCAAGTCTGGCTGGACGTGGACTACCAGCCGGTCTTTGACGGTCTGGGCCAGTTGACCGGCTTCACCATTGTGGCCAGCGACATCACCGAGCGGGTGGATCAGCAGTTGCGCATGCGCAGCCTGCTCGACGCCTTGCCGGTGGGGGTGGTGCTGCAGGCAAAGGACGGCCGCGTGCTGGAATGCAACCAGACGGCCAGCGAGCTGCTGGGCCTGAAGCAGCAGGACCTGGTCGGCTTCGGCAGTCTGGCGCGCGCGGCCATGGCGGTGCGCGACGACCTGAGCCCTTACCCGGTGGAGGAACGCCCCTCCAGTCGCACGCTACGTACCGGGCAGGGCCTGCGCGGCGAATCGATCGGCCTGCTGACCCCGCAGGGCGAGGTGCGCTGGCTGCTGGCCAACACCGAGCCGGTGCACGATGCGGCGGGCCACCTGGCCGGTGTGATTTCCTGCGTGGTGGATGTGACGGAACAGCGTGCCCAGCAGCAGCTGCTGACGCTGGCGGTGGAGAGCGCTTCGCTGGGCATCTGGCAGTGGGACATCGTCAGCGGTGCGATGAGCTGCAACGACCGCATGTATACCCTGCTGGGCTACCAGGCCGGTGACGTGGAGATGACGGTGCAGGCCTGGAACGACCTGATTCACCCGGACGATCTGGCGGGCTGGCTGTGGGCGGTGCGCACCAACCTGCGCGATTCGCTGCGCCCGCTGCACTGGGAGGTGCGCATCCGTCACGGCGACGGCCGCTGGGTCTGGCTCATGTACAGCGGCACCGTGGTCGCGCGCGATGCGGAGGGCCGCGCGGTGCGCATGGCGGGCATCACCTACGACATCAATGCGCAGAAGGAGCTGGAGGAGCAGCTGCGCCACGCCGCGCGCACCGACCACCTGACGCACCTGCCCAACCGCAGCGAGCTACTGGGGCGTGTGCAGTCCTGCATCCAGCGTGTGCGCCAGCAACCGGGTTACCACTTTGCCGTGCTGTTCATGGACTTCGACCGCTTCAAGCAGGTGAACGACACGCTGGGCCACGGCGTCGGCGACGAGCTGCTGCGCCAGATCGCGCAGCGCCTGCAGGACAGCCTGCGCCCGGGCGACGCCTTCGTGCAGACCAGCGATTTCAAGCAGATGGCCGCGCGCATCGGTGGCGACGAGTTCGTGGTGCTGCTCGACGACATCCGCGGCGACCTTGATGCCCAGGTGGTGGCGGCACGGCTGCTCGATGTGCTGGCCCAGCCCTACCAGATCGGCGTGCATCGCCTGACCTCTTCGGCCAGCATCGGCATCGTGACCGCCGAGCATGCCGGCGAGGATGCCGACAGCGTGCTGCGTGACGCCGATATCGCCATGTACGAGGCCAAGCGCGAAGGGCGCGGCCGCTACGTGATGTTCGAGCCCTCGATGCGCAAGCGCGTGCGCGACGACGTGGCGCTGGAGAACGACCTGCGCCAGGCGCTGGACAACGGTGAGCTCTTCGTCGTTTACCAGCCGGTGCTGCACCTGGACAGCGGCCGCCTGTCGGGCCTGGAGGCGCTGGTGCGTTGGCGGCATCCGCAGCGCGGGCTGATGTCGCCGCTGACCTTCATTCCGGTGGCCGAGGCCAGCGGTCTGATCAGCCAGATCGGCCACTTCGTGCTGCGGGCCGCGTGCACGGAGTTCGTGCGGTTGCAGGCCGAACTCGGCGAGCAGGCGCCGACGACGCTGGCGGTCAACCTGTCGCGCGCGCAGCTGCGGCAACCTGGGTTGGTGGTTGAGCTGCAGGAGGTGCTGCGCGACTGCGACATGCGGCCCGGCCAGCTGGTGCTGGAGGTGACGGAAAGCCTGGCGGCGCAGGACGAGATGGTGCAGGGCACGCTGCGCGAGATCCGGGCGCTGGGCGTGGCCCTCTCGCTCGACGACTTCGGCACCGGCTACTCGTCTCTGTCGTGCCTGCACGAGCTGCCCGTGAACATTGTCAAGATCGACCGCTCCTTCGTCGGCATGGCCATGAACAGCGACTACCACCGGGTGATGATTGAAGCCACCATCCGCATGGCCCAGACGCTGGGGCTGTCGACGGTGGCCGAAGGCATCGAAACGACGGAACAGGCCGCCTTGATGCAGGCCTTGGGCTGCGCCAAGGGGCAGGGCTACCTCTACAGCATGCCGCTGGAGCCCGATGCGCTGCGGCGCTGGATCAGCCTGCGGCAGCCGCGGGGCTGAGCCCGCACGGCCCTGGGCCCCTCCGGCGCATCACGTCAGAACGAGGTCCAGTCGCCGTCGTCGTCACCACCGCGCGCGGGTTTGGCGGCGGGCGCCGGCGGTGCGGGCGGCTCGGCCGCCTTGGCGGGGGCCGCGGCCGGGCGCGCGATGCTGCGGCGCTCGACGCCCGCCGGCGGCGTGCCAGGCTGGCCGGAGCGGGTGGGCGCTGCTTGCGGCATGACGGCAGCCGGCGCATCGTGCGCGCCGAGCTTGAACACGCTCACGGCCGCCACCAGCTGCTGAGCCTGGCTCTTCAGGCTGGAGGCCGCCGCGGCAGACTCCTCCACCAGCGCGGCGTTCTGCTGCGTGGCCTGGTCCATCAGGTTGATGGCCTCGCCAACCTGCGACACGCCCTGGCTCTGCTCCGAGCTGGCGGCGCTGATCTCGCCCATGATGTCGGTCACGCGGCGGATGCTGGCCACCACCTCGTCCATGGTGCTGCCGGCCTGATCGACCAGCGCACTGCCGCGCTCGACGCGCTGCACGCTGTCGGTGATGAGCTGCTTGATCTCTTTTGCTGCTTCGGCCGAGCGGCCGGCCAGCGAACGCACCTCACCGGCCACCACAGCAAAACCACGGCCCTGTTCGCCGGCACGCGCGGCTTCCACGGCCGCGTTCAGCGCCAGGATGTTGGTCTGGAAGGCGATGCCGTCGATCACGCTGATGATGTCGTTGATCTTGCGGCTCGATTCGTTGATGCCCTTCATGGTGTCCACCACCTGGGCCACCACTTCGCCGCCCTGCACCGCCACGGTGGAGGCGCTCTGTGCCAGCTGGTTGGCCTGGCGCGCGTTGTCGGCGTTGTGCTTCACTGTGGAGCCGAGTTCTTCCATCGACGCGGCGGTTTCCTGCAGTGCGCTGGCCTGCTGTTCGGTGCGCATGCTCAGGTCCTGATTGCCGGTGGCGATCTCGGCGCTGGCGGTGGATACGCCTTCGGCGTTCTGACGCACGTTGCTGACGATGCGCGCCAGGTTCTCGCGCATGGTGGCCAGGGCCTGAAGCAGCCGGGCGGCCTCATCCTTGCCCTCGGCCTGGATGGCACGCGCCAGGTCGCCACTGGCAATCGCCTCAGCGGAACTGGCGGCTTCCTGGATCGGGCGAGTGATCGAGCGCGTGGCCCGCAGGGCTAACAGGATGCCCAGTACCACCGAGATGGCCGCGCCGCCGCCCAGCGCCACCTGGCTCTGCCCGGCCACGGCGTCGGCCTCCTCCTGCTTCTGCGCCAGGATCTTGCGGGCATGCTGGGCCACGTCGTCGACGGACTTCAGGTAGGTTTCGGCGAGCGGACGTAGTTCGCGGTCCACCGCGTCGGAGATGTTTTCGCCGTCCTTCTGGCGCTTGATCAGGGCGGCGCGCGCATCGACATAGGTCTTGCGGTGCTTGGCCACGGTGGCCATCAACGCCTTGCTGGCCTCGTCCTCCATCATGGACTCCAGCTGCTTCTGGTCGTCGCTGATGGCCTTGGAGGTGGCTGCCATGTCCTTCTGCAGCGCATCGATGTAGCCGACGTCAGTGGTTTTCAGGGCAGCCGAGGCGCGCACCCAGTTGATGGTGATCTGCGAGGACCAGCGCTGCGCCAGCAGGCTGCGCTGCAACTCGACGGTACCGATCTCGTGGCTGGTGTCCTTCAGCGTGCCGATACGCCAGACGCCCACGACCGCAATCGCAGCGGTGATCACGAGCACGGCGGCAAAGGCCAGCATGAGGCGGGTTCCGATCTGGAGGTTGCTGGTTTTCATGGTTGACGTCCTCCTCGATGAGGCAAGTGGCCCACACGGGCCGGAAAGTAAGTGCACTCACGGTGCCGGTGAGCCCACTCTAGCCATTCAGCGTCTTCCTGTGATTGGGGATTGCCCCAATCCGGTGCGCCCCTGTTCAGGCCGACAGGGCGATGCGCGGTGCGCATGGCACAAGGGTGCGCGCGTCGCGCCCACCGGGCGGTTTGCTACACTGTGCCCATGTTCATTCACCGCATCAGCATCACAGGTTGCAGCGACCGGGGAGCCTGGCCCTGGCGCAAGCCGCAGACTGCCTGCCGTCGGGCTCACGCCTGACGGGCCGCTGCACTGGCGGCATCTCCCCTCGTCGCCCCATGAGTCGGGGCGCCTGATCTGAATGAACCGGGCACATCGTGCCCTTGCCGCGGCTGAAGGCCGCGCGCAAGTCCCGGAGGTATTCCTGTGATGACTGAATCCGAATTCGATGCCTTGGCCCGTCAGGGGTACAACCGCATCCCGCTGATGGCCCAAGCCTTTGCGGACCTCGAAACCCCGCTGTCGCTCTATCTCAAGCTGGCCCATGTGCAGGACGGCGGGCGCCATTCCTTCCTGTTGGAATCGGTGGTGGGCGGTGAGCGCTTCGGCCGCTACAGCTTCATCGGCCTGCCGGCACGCACGCTGTTGCGCGCCACTGGTTTTGGCGACGCCGCGCGCACCGAGGTGGTGACCGATGGCCAGGTGGCGGAAGCAGCGCCCGGCAATCCGCTCGACTTCATCACCGCCTACCAGCAGCGCTTCAAGGTGGCCCTGCAGCCGGGGCTGCCGCGTTTCTGTGGCGGCCTGGCCGGCTACTTCGGTTATGACACCGTGCGCCACATCGAGAAGCGGTTGGTGCACAGCTGCCCGCCAGATCCACTGGACTGTGCCGACATCCTATTGTTGCAGTGCGAGGAGCTGGCCGTGATCGACAACCTGTCGGGCATGCTGCACCTCATCGTCTATGCCGATCCGACGCTGCCCGGCGCCTATGCCCGGGCCCAGGCGAGGCTGGGCGAACTGCGCGAGCGCCTGAAGGCCCCGGTGCAGGTGCCGGTGGTCACGCCGGTGGCGCATGCAGTGGAGCAGCGCGGCTATGCCAAGACGGACTTCCTCGCTGCGGTGGAGCGTGCCAAGGGCTTGATCCAGGCCGGCGACTTCATGCAGATCGTCATGGGTCAGCGCATCAGCAAGCCTTACACACAAAGCCCACTGAGCCTGTACCGCGCGCTGCGCACACTCAATCCCAGCCCCTACATGTACTACTACCACCTGGGCGATGTGCACGTGGTGGGCTCCTCGCCCGAGATCCTGGTGCGGCAGGAGAAGACGTCGGCTGGCTCCACCAAGGTCACCATCCGCCCGCTGGCCGGCACCCGCCCGCGCGGCGCCACGCCCGAGGCCGACAAGGCGGCCGAGGTGGAGCTGGTGAACGACCCGAAGGAACGCGCTGAGCACGTGATGTTGATCGATCTGGCGCGTAACGACATTGGCCGTATTGCCAAGACCGGTAGCGTCAAGGTGACAGAGGCCTTTGCCGTGGAGCGCTACAGCCACGTGATGCACATCGTGAGTAATGTGGAGGGTGAACTGCTGGACGGCATGGGCAATATGGACGTGCTGCGTGCCACCTTCCCGGCCGGCACCCTGAGCGGGGCACCCAAGGTGCACGCCATGGAGCTGATCGACCAGCTGGAGCCGGTCAAGCGCGGCATCTACGGCGGCGCCTGCGGCTACCTGAGCTACGCCGGCGACATGGACGTGGCCATTGCCATCCGTACCGGCGTCATCAAAGACGGCCTGCTGCACGTGCAGGCCGCGGCCGGTGTGGTGGCCGACTCGGTGCCCGAGCTGGAGTGGAAGGAAACCGAGCATAAGGCGCGTGCCGTGCTGCGCGCCAGCGAACTGGTGGAACAGGGACTGGAGGGAACGCCATGAACAAGATCCGACTCCTCATGGTGGACAACTACGACTCGTTCACCTACAACCTGGTGCAATATTTCGGCGAGCTCGGTGCCGAGGTCGAGGTGCACCGCAACGACGAGATCACGGTGGCTGAGATCGAGGCCAAGCTGCAGGCCGGCCAGCTGGACCGGCTGGTGATTTCGCCCGGCCCCTGCTCACCGGCCGAAGCCGGCATCTCGGTGGCGGCGATCCGCCACTTTGCCGGCAAGCTGCCCATCCTGGGTGTCTGCCTGGGGCACCAGAGCATCGGCGCGGCATTCGACGGCAAGATCATCCGCGCGCAGCAGCTGATGCACGGCAAGACCAGTGTCATTACGACCACGCAGGAGGGTGTGTTTGCCAATTTGCCCCGGCAGTTCACCGTCAACCGCTACCATTCGCTGGCGATCGAGCGCGCCAGTTGCCCACCTGAACTGAAGGTGACGGCATGGACGGAGGATGGCGAGATCATGGGCATCCGGCATGCCACGCTGCCCATCCAGGGTGTGCAGTTCCACCCGGAGTCGATCCTGACCGAGCATGGCCATGCCATGTTGAAGAATTTTCTGGACCAAGCCTGAGGAAGCCGCCATGCCGCACACCCACCAGATCACCCCGCAGCAGGCGCTGCAGCGCGTGATCGAACACCGCGAAATCTTCCACGACGAGATGCTGCACGTCATGCGCCTCATCATGAGCGGCGAGATGTCGCCGGTGCTGATGGCCGCGCTGATCACCGGCCTGCGTGTGAAGAAGGAAACCATCGGCGAGATCACCGCCGCCGCGCAGGTGATGCGCGAGTTCTCGACCAAGGTCGAGGTGGCCGACCGCCAGCATCTGGTCGACATTGTCGGCACGGGTGGTGACGGCGCCCATACCTTCAACATTTCCACTTGCGCCATGTTCGTGGCCGCCGCAGCCGGTGCCAAGGTCAGCAAGCATGGCGGGCGCAGTGTCTCCAGCAAGAGCGGCAGTGCCGACGTGATGGAGTCGCTCGGCGTCAACATCAACCTCAAGCCCGCGGCCATTGCGCAGTGCATTGCCGAGACCGGGGTCGGCTTCATGTTTGCGCCCAACCACCACCCGGCCATGAAGAACGTGGCGCCGGTGCGGCGCGAACTGGGCGTGAAGACCATCTTCAACATCCTGGGGCCGCTGACCAATCCGGCGGGCGCACCCAACATCCTGATGGGCGTGTTCCACGAGGATCTGGTCGGCATCCAGGTGCGTGCGCTGCAGCGCCTGGGCGCCGAGCACGCGCTGGTGGTCTACGGCAAGGACGGCATGGACGAGATCAGTCTGGGGGCCGGCACCTTGGTGGGCGAGCTGAAGAACGGCGAGATCAGCGAATACGAGATCCATCCGGAGGACTTCGGCATCACCATGGCCAGCACCCGCAATATCCGGGTGGAGACGCCCGAGCAATCGCGCGCCATGCTGTTGTCGGTGCTGGACGGCCAGCCGGGCGTGGCCAGCGACATCGTGGCGCTCAACGCCGGGGTGGCGCTGTACGCTGCCAACGTGGCCGCCTCCATGGCGGAGGGCATTACCCTGGCGCGCGCGGCCATCGCCTCCGGCGCCGCCAAGGCCAAGCTGGAGCAGCTGGTGACTGTGGCGCATCGCCTGGGCCAGCCGAGCTGACCATGTGGGACGATTCTGGAGCCTGGATCGCCTTGGGCGTGTCGGCCCTGTTCGTGGTCGCGGGCCTGGTCATGCACCGCGTCTTCGTGAAAATCCTCAAGAACGGCTCCGAGCCGAACGCCAAAGATGAGTGACATCCTGAACCAGATCGTGGCCGTCAAGCGGCAGGAAATTGCGGCGGCCCTCAAGAAAAAGTCGCTGGCCGCCGTGCGGGCGGACGCCGAGTCGCGTGTGCTGACGCGCGACTTCGTCGGCGCCCTGCGCGGCAAGATTGCCGCCGGACGAGCGGGCGTCATCGCTGAAATCAAGAAGGCCAGCCCGAGCAAGGGGGTGCTGCGGGACGACTTCGTCCCGGCTGACATTGCCCAGAGCTATGCCGAGCATGGTGCTGCCTGCCTGTCGGTGCTGACCGACCGCCAGTTTTTCCAGGGGCAACCCGATTACCTGAAGCAAGCGCGCGCTTCTTGCGAACTGCCGGTGCTGCGCAAGGACTTCATGGTCGATCCGTATCAGATCTATGAGTCGCGCGCCATGGGGGCCGACTGCATTCTGCTGATCGCCGCCTGCCTGGACGATGCACAGATGGCCGATCTGGAGGCGATCGCCCTAGGGCTGGACATGGCGGTGCTGGTCGAGGTACATGACGGCGCCGAGCTGGACCGGGCCCTCACGCTGAAGACACCGCTGCTGGGCATCAACAACCGCAACCTGCGCACCTTCGATGTGTCGCTGGACACCACGCTGGCGTTGCGTGCGCGGGTGCCGGCCGACCGGCTGCTGGTGACGGAGTCCGGCATCCTGGCTCGGACGGACGTGCAGCGCATGCGCGATGCCGGCATCCATGCCTTCCTGGTCGGCGAGGCCTTCATGCGCGCGCCCGACCCGGGCGTGGCGCTGGCTGAGCTGTTTGGCTGACCGGGCTGCGCGCGTCATCCATGTCTATCGCCAGTCCGCAGGTTGATCTCTTTTCGCCTGAGCCGTTACAAGCGGTCGCCGTGCCCCGGTTGACGGCTTGGGCGCCCGAGGCGTGGCCGGTGGCGTCCGACTGGGCGTCGGTTGTGGCACCGTTCTGGCGCAGTACTGCGGGACAGCGCTTGGCCGATTTCATCGAAGCCCGACTGGCAGCTGGCGCGGTCATTTATCCGCCGCGGCCCTTGTTCGCGCTGGAGTTGACGCCGCTGGCGCAAGTCCGGGTGGTGATCCTGGGCCAGGATCCGTACCACGGGCCGGGGCAGGCCGAGGGCTTGGCGTTTTCGGTGGCGCCGGGCA
>Ga0114939_10000009_pt1 | contig 190594 bp, 167 predicted proteins | sample AshMeaCrysSpring_FD_87196 | JGI IMG/M metagenome (GOLD analysis project Ga0114939, IMG submission 87196) | Groundwater microbial communities from Big Spring, Nevada to study Microbial Dark Matter (Phase II) - Ash Meadows Crystal Spring | ecosystem: Environmental > Aquatic > Deep subsurface >...
CGCGTCCAGGTTGCCCGTGGGCTCGTCAGCAAAGAGGATTTTGGGGCGATTGGAGAAAGCGCGGGCCAGGGACACGCGCTGTTGCTCGCCTCCACTCAGTTGCACAGGGTAATGATCTGCCCGGTCCGCCAGTCCTACTTTGCCGAGCAAATCCAGCGCATGCTGGCGGATATTTTTTTCGCCCCGCAATTCCATGGGCACCATCACATTCTCAAGCGCGGTGAGGGTGGGCAGGAGCTGGAAGTTCTGGAAGATGAACCCCACGTGCTGATTGCGCACCCTTGCCCGAGCGTCTTCATCCAGGGTTTCCAGTTTGATGTGGTTCAGTTCCACCGATCCGGCACTGGCGCGGTCCAGCCCGGCGCAAAGCCCCAGTAAGGTAGACTTGCCGGATCCCGATGGGCCCACAATGGAAATAAAGGACCCCGCTTCCACCGCAAAGCTGACCCCGTCCAGCACGGTAAGGGTGTGGCCCACGCTCTGGTAGGTTTTGCTGACCTCGTGTACATTCAAGATGATGTCCATGTAATCGATTTAAAATGACCGGCACTAAAAATACCGGATAAATCAGCCAAATTTGTTACCACTAACATAATTCCTGATGAAGCGGTTGCAACGTTCCTGTATTTCTTTACTGCTGGTGCTGGGTCTGTCCTGTGGCGAAACGGCTCGTGAAACAAAACCGACTGCAGAAGCCGGGCCTGAAGCGGCGGCGGGAAAGCCATCGGCCAAAAAAACCATCCTGTTTTTTGGGGACAGCCTGACGGCGGGCTATGGGTTGGATGAGCCCGGCCAGGCTTTCCCCGGACTGATCCAGCGCAGGCTGGATTCCCTGGGCCTGCCCTTCACCGTGGTCAATGCCGGCGTGAGCGGAGAGACTACGGCAGGGGGCGAGGGGCGCATCAACTGGATCCTCAGACAACCCGTGGACATCTTCGTGCTGGAGCTGGGCGCCAACGATGGCCTCCGGGGTATACCGGTCCTGGAGACACGCGAGAACCTGCAACAGATCATGGATTCTGTAAAAGCCTATAACCCGGGCGTAAAAATCATCCTGGCGGGCATGATGGTGCCACCCAATATGGGACCCGACTATGGCAAAGCCTTTCAGAAAATATTCCCGGAACTCGCCGCGCGGAACAACGCCGTGCTGATTCCGTTCCTGCTGGAAGGCGTGGGCGGCGAGCCTGCCCTTAACCAGTCCGATGGCATCCACCCTACGCCGGAAGGACACCGCATCGTCATGGAAACGATCTGGCAGGCCCTGGGCCCGCTGGTTCGCTAGGCCTTTTTCCGCTGATCCTTTATTTGCACAGACCATCCCGGGACCGGTGGAGGACAGAGCCTATTCCGTACATTCAATGCATTAAAATCATTCATTGTATGCGCATTTTCACGATTTGCTTATTGGTGATGCTGCAACCTGTTTTGACACAGGCCCAGGTGGACGCCCGCCTTTTCCGCTACCCGGACCTTTCCGCTACACAGATCAGTTTTGTTTATGGAGGCGATGTATGGGTGGTTGCAAAAACGGGCGGCACGGCCATGCGCATCACCAGTTCCACGGGCGAAGAATCCTTTCCACGCTTTTCACCGGACGGTAAAACCCTGGCTTTTACGGCAACCTATCGGGGTAACGCAGACGTATACACGATGCCCGCGGCCGGCGGCGTGCCCACGCGCCTGACCTGGCATGCGATGATGGACCGGGTGGTGGACTGGCACCCGGATGGAAAGCGCATCCTCTTTGCCTCGCAGCGGGAGAATAATGTAGGTGGCGTGAACCAGCTATACCTCGTTTCCGGAAAAGGAGGCCTGCCGGAAAAGCTGCCCATGCCCTATGGAGAACTGGCCAGCTATGCCCCGGACGGGAACCGCATTGCCTATGTGACCAGGATTACGGAAAACTATCCCTTCAAACGCATCCGCAGCGGGCTGGCTTCCGATGTGATCGTTTTTGATCTCAGGAATATGAAGGCGGAAAACATCACCGGCCATCCTGCCGCCGATGGAAAACCGGCCTGGGTCAAAAACAAAATATATTACGTGAGCGATGCCGATGCAGCCATGCGGCGGAACATCTGGGTCTATGACCTCGGCACCCGGGAAAAAAACCAGCTCACCCGGTTCAAGGATATCGACGTCAATTACATGAGCGCAGGTCCGGAAGAGCTGGTTTTTGAAGCGGGCGGCAAACTCTACCTGCTCAATACCTCGAATAACCAATACACTGAAGTGAAGATACAGGTGGTGACGGATTTCGCCAGCCTGATGCCTCGGGTTGAGCAGGTGGGTACAAGGGTGGCTGCAGCGGATCTCTCGCCCGATGGCAAACGCGTGGTGGCGGAAGCCCGCGGTGAACTCTTCAGCCTGCCAGCCGAGAACGGGCCGGTAATGAACCTCACCAACAGCAGCGGCGCTTTTGATCAAAACCCGGCCTGGAGTCCCAATGGCCGATGGATTGCTTCCTGGAGCGACGAAAGCGGTGAATACAATATCTGGCTGCAGGATCAGAAGGACGGGAGCCGGAAACAACTCACCAACTTCAGCAAGGGCATGGGCTGGAGGATTTTCTGGAGCCCCAATGGCAAGCAGATTGCCTTCATCAACCATCTGCAGGAAATCACCACCGTATCTGTGCCGGAAGGCACGGTCCGGCGGATCGGCAAAACGGAATTGAACAGCTATTCCGCCCTGCGCGGATTCTCATTGTCCTGGAGCCCGGACAATCAATGGATTGCGTACAGCAAGGCGGGAGAAAACCTGAATAGCGCCATTTATCTGATCAACCTGCCGGAGAAAAAAGAGTATAAGCTGACAGCGGGTTATTACAATGACCAGGATCCGGTTTTTGATGCGGGTGGGAAATACCTGTATTTTCTGACGGACCGGAAACTACAACCCCTGTACAGCAGCCTCGATGCCACCTGGGTATATCCCAATGCCACGCAGGTAGCTTACGCTTCCCTCGATCCCCTGGCTAAGAGCCTGCTGGCAGCGAAAAACGATGAAGTGAAAATGATTGCGGAGGAAGCGCAGGCCAAAACAGAAAGTTCTGTCAAGACTCCGGAACCCGCCAAGGCTGCGGATGCACCCAAACCCAATGCGGTGGTGCGGCCCGAAGGCTTTGAGTCCCGCGTACAGATTCTGCCGGTTCCGGCAGGCAACTATGCCAGCCTCGGTTTCGCGGATGGAAAACTGATCTACCACCGCTTCCCCGCCAGCGGGAGCAGCGGCGAACAATCCGCACTCTACTTATATGATGCGGAAAAAAAAGAAGAGAAGCGCATAATGGCTAACGTCAATGGATACGCGATTTCAGGGGATGGCAAATCCATCCTCGTCATGCAGGGTCCGGTCATGGGGATCGTAAAGGCAGCGCCGGAACAGAAGATTGATAAGCCGCTCCGGACATCGGCCATGGAAATGACCCTCGATCCCAAAAAAGAATGGGACCAGATATTCCAGGATACCTGGAGGCGTTACAGGGATTTCTTCTATGACCCGGCCATGCAGCAGGTGAACTGGGAACAGATGCGCAAGCAGTATGGAAGCCTGATGGAACATGCCATCACCCGTTGGGACGTCACCAATATCCAGGCGGAGATGATTGCGGAACTCGCTGCAGGCCATACCTACGCCCGTCTAGGGGACGTGGAGTCCGCCAGTAACCGGGGTCATGGGTTCCTGGGGATCGACTGGGAACTCAGCAATGGCGCTTATCGCATCAAGCGCATCGTGCGTCCGGCTTCCTGGGATCATGAAGTTCGTTCTCCCTTTGATGTTACCGGTGTGAATGTGAAGGAAGGCGACTATATCCTTTCCGTCAACGGCAGGCCCGTGGATATGGACAAAGAGCCATATGCTGCTTTCGATGGCCTCAGCGGCAGTTCCGTTTTGCTGAAGGTCAACAGCCAGCCCTCGATGGCAGGAGCCAGGGATGTGTTGGTGGAGACACTCACGGCGGGCCAGGAAAGAAGGCTTCGCCACCTGGAATGGATCGAAGCCAACCGGAAAACGGTGGATGAGCAGAGCAAGGGAACCATCGGGTATATGTATATGCCCAATACCGGCGGAGACGGGCAGACGGAACTCATGCGACAGTTCTACGCGCAGGTGGACAAGGAAGGATTTATCATTGACGAGCGCTTTAACGCGGGCGGGCAGCTGGGTGACCGGTTCCTGGAAATGCTGAACCGTTCGAATCTATATAACATCGCCTGGCGCAATGCCGGCGTAAGCCGCATTCCCGGCAAAGGCAATGACGGACCCAAGGCCATGCTCATCAACGGACAGGCCGGCAGCGGCGGGGACGCTTTCCCCTGGGGTTTCAAGACGATGAATATGGGACCCATCATTGGAGAGCGGACGCTGGGGATCCTGGTTGGGCCGGCAACGGGACATAACCTGATTGACGGCGGCGGCATCACGGTGCCGGATGCACGCTTGTATGGCCCGGATGGAAAATGGTTTGCGGAAGGCGTGGGCGTCACTCCTACTATTGAAGTGTGGGATGATCCTGCCCAGCTTGCCAGGGGCAATGATCCACAGCTCATTCGCGCAGTCGAGGAGGTTAAAAAACTCATTCAGCAGAAGCCCCGTAAACTGGCGCCCAAGCCGGCTTTCGAAAACCGGACCGCAGAAGGCTTGAAAGACCGGTAGGTTTTTGACAACAATATGCGGCCGCGCGCATCAGGAACCTTTATTTTCGCCGGAAACTATTGGCTATGTTTCAGCGGATCCTGTTCCTGGTACTCATCTCTGTAATACTGATCCCGTCTTTGCAGGCGCAGAAGCGCCCACTCCGGCCGTCAGACGTTTATCGGATATCCGGTACCGGTAGTGGGCAGGTGTCTCCGGACGGCAGCTGGTTCCTGTATACGGTGTCCGTGGTGGATTCCGCCAAAGACCGTCGCAACGCGGATCTCTGGATGAAGCGCTGGGATGGTAAGGATTCCGTGCAGCTCACCAGCGGTCCGGAGAGCGAAAGCAATCCGCGTTGGAGCCCGGACAATAAATACATTTCTTTTGTAGCCACGCGCGCTCCCGCCACCACGGGCCAGATTTACCTGATGAACCGGTTGGGCGGAGAAGGAATCAGGCTGACGGATATCAAGGGGGACCTGAATGATTACGCCTGGAGTCCGGACGCAAAACGCTTGTTGCTCACCATTCGTGATCCCGAGGACACGAGCGGAAAGAAGGGGCCAAAGCCCTATGTCATCAGTCGCTATCAATTCAAGCGGGACGTAAGCGGGTACCAGCATGAAACACGCAGAACCCATTTATACCTGTTTGACCTGCAGACGAAAAAGCTTGACACGCTGACCCGGGGCGCACACGACGAAGGCTCCGCTCAGTGGAGTCCGGATGGAAAGTCCATCGCGTTTGTCAGCAACCGGACTGCGGATCCGGACAAGAACAGCAATGATGATATCTACGTGATTGAATCCAGGCCGGGGGCTGCGGCCCGTGCTTTGACAAGCTGGAAGGGAAGCGATGGTTCTCTGCAGTGGAGCCCAGACAGCCGGTTCATTGCGTATACCCGGAGTACCTCTGATGAAGACTATATCATGTATGATCAGTCGGTTCTTGCCATCCTGCCGGCATCGGGCGGGGAACCGAAACTCCTGAGCCTTGCGCTCGATCGCCCGGTCTCAACTCCACGATGGTCTGCTGACGGGTCTTCCATCCTGGCACTTGTTTCCGATGATGCTCAGCGATACATCGCTTCATTTGATCCTACGACGGGAAAGATGAGCCGCGTTGCAGGCGGAGACCGGGTATTTGTTTCGCTGGAGAGACATCCAAGGGGCGGGTGGCTTACGTCCATGACGGATCCGGCCCTGCCTGCTGAGTACTATGCCCTCGAAAACGGTGGCCTGCGCAGGCTCACCTATGTGCAGGACAGCACATTCAGCCAGGTATCCTTGGCCAAAGTGCGAAAGATCGTCTCCAGGAGTAAGGATGGCACTCAAGTGACCAACCTGCTTTACCTGCCGGAAAGCCAGGCGGCAGGAAAACTGCCTACGATTTTCTTTATTCACGGCGGACCGGTTGCCCAGGATGAGTTTTCATTTGACCTGAGCAGGCAGATGCTGGCCGCACGCGGCTATGCGGTGGTGGCCGTGAATTACCGCGGCAGCAACGGACGCGGACTCGCTTTTTGCAAGGCGATTTACGCAGACTGGGGCAACCTGGAAGTCATGGACATCCATGGGGCAGTGGACAAACTGTTGGCAGATGGCATTGCAGATCCGGCGAGGCTGGCCATCGGTGGATGGAGTTATGGAGGCATCCTGACCAATTACAGCATCGCCACGGACCAGCGATTCAAAGCAGCCGTCAGTGGCGCCGGAAGTGCGATGCAGCTTAGCCTTTATGGTGTTGACCAGTATATCCTGCAGTTCGACCGGGAGCTGGGACAGCCCTGGGTCAATCGGAATTACGAGAAATACCTGAAGCTTTCTTATCCATTTCTGAAGGCGGATAAAATCAAAACGCCAACCCTTTTCATGGTTGGCGAGAAGGATTTCAATGTACCTGCCCTAGGAAGTGAGCAGATGTACCAGGCGCTGCGCTCCATCGGCACGCCCACGGAGCTGGTCATTTACCCGGGGCAATTCCATGCCATCACACTACCGTCATTTCAGAAGGACCGGTTTGAACGGTACCTCGCATGGTATGATAAATACCTGAAATAGCCCGGGTCATGAAATGCACGGCAACCTGATTCCAAGGGAAAGTGGTTGCCATTATTTTTTGCGACTGATCAGCAGGGGTTTCATTTGCCGTTCCGCTCATTGGCCTTGAGCACCCGGATGAAGTTTCCCCCCAGGATCTTCCGGATATCGCGCCTGCTGTATCCGCGGCTGATGAGTTCGCTGGTGATTTTGGGAAAATCCTCCACCCCATTGAGTCCGAGGGGAGGCGCTTCGATGCCGTCAAAATCTGAGCCCAGTCCCACATGGTTCACGCCCACCAGCCGGACGATGTGGTCCAGGTGATCAATCAGCAGGGAGAGCGGCGGCAGGATGGAAGCCATCTGTTCCGGATATTTTTCCAGGACCATCATCTGTGCATAGTCGCGTTGAATCTTTTGTGCGATGAGCGCATCGACTTCAGGCTGGTGTGCTGCCAGGAACGCATCCCGTTTGCGTTCAAAGCTGCTGTCCAGGAAGCCCGAGTAGAAATTCAGGTGGACCACGCCGCCGTTCTTGGCGATGGCCCTGATCTGGTCATCCGTCAGGTTGCGCCGGTGCGGGCAGAGGCTTTTGACGCAACTGTGCGAGGCGATCACGGGTTTTGAACTTGTCTGCATTACGTCCCAGAAAGATTTTTCGCCCAGGTGGGACACATCCACGATCATGCCCAATTCATTCATTTTGCGCACCACGGATTTTCCAAATTCGGTTAGTCCTAACTGTGATAGAGAATCCGGACGGAGCGTTTCATCCCAGGCTGAACTTGCCCAGGGTGTGGAGTTGTTCCAGGTGAGGGTCATATAGCGCACACCGCGTTTGAACAGGTTCTCCAGGTTTTCCAGTTTGTTTTCAATCATGTGCCCGCCTTCCACACCAAGCATCGCGCCTGTTTTTTTACCACGTAGTGAATGTTTCAGGCCCGTGGAATTCCTCACCAGCATCATCCGGTCCGCGTTGCGGATCACCCAGGCCTGGACCGAGTCGATTTCACGGTTCGCCCATTGGTAGGGATTTTCCTGGGTGCCGTCACAAAAGATGGAAAAGACCTGGACATCCACGCCCCCGTTTTGGAGTCGCCCCAGGTCCGTATGCGCCCTGCCTTTCAGGTCCTGGTCCAGCGAGATGCCTTTCTCGATGGAAGCACTGGGGAAGTCGTTGTGCGTATCGATGAGGACGGCGCCCCGGTGAATCTTTTGACTGGATGCTTCCTGGGCCTGTACGGAAGTGAAGAGGACGAAGCCCAGGAGCAACGGAATGGTGAGCCTGATCAGGCCGATGTGTTTGTGGCGTTTGGAATGGGGCATCATTATTGTTCGTTTTGGGCGCGCATCCAGGAGGGCGGGAGCAGGCCGCGTTTATAGCGTTTGGATGCGTCCAGAATATACTGATAGAAATCCAGATCCGGCGCCATGGCACAGAAATCATAATCAGGGCGGTACATCACCATGAAGCGTTCCAGTTCATCGCCTTGCAGACCTGAGATGGTTTTGACCACTCTCTTGTTGAACCGGTAGTCCACGAATTTTTCCATTTCCTCTTCCAGCAACCGGTTGCGGAGTGACTTCAGGCTTTTGTTGCGCCTGAATCGGAACATATTGATGATTTCGTTGGGATCCAGCCCCGGCACCGTACCCATGGATGCGTCTCCTTCGTTGATGCGCAAGCCGGGACCCGCATAGTCCAGGACTTTTCTGTATTTCTCCCGGTTTTCCAGGGAATCCTGCCGGTGGGTCTTGCCAATGACCACCACTTCCTTCAGGGTTTTGTACTGACCCGGCAGGGTAACCTGGAGGGCGATGTCGAATCCCGCTGGATAACGGATGTCCTTAACCGAAAACCAGTTGGTGGATTTTCCGCGATAATCGAAGGAAACCGAATCTTCCGGGTTTACCAGGATGGAGTAGCGTCCGATGGAATCCGTGTATGCGATGCTTCCTGCCTTGCTTTTCACCCGCACGCTGGGTACGGTCAAGTAACGGCTTTCGTCGTACACGGTGCCCCGCAGCAAGACTTGTTTCTGCGCAAAAGCGCCCAGACCGGCAAACAACCATAAGACTAGCAGGGTAAACCATCTCTTCATGCACGCAACCGGTTTGAAGGGTCTAAATTACTTCCGAAGGGGTTATTTATCAAAGCATCCGCTCATTTTAACCCTTCATTGGCGGAAGCAACCATTTTTCGATGACGCCCGGGTAATGTTGGTGTTCGAGTTGATGAATGCGTTGAGCCAGGGATTCCGGAGTATCGTTTGCCAGCACCGGCAGGGTGGCCTGGAAAATCGGTTGCCCATGATCGTAATGCTCGTCCACTTCGTGAATAGTGATCCCGCTTTCTTTTTCCCCGTTGCGGATCACAGCCTCATGGACATGGGCGCCGTACATCCCCTTTCCGCCGTATTTGGGCAGGAGGGCGGGGTGGATGTTGATGATCCGGTTGGGATAGGCGTTTACCAGGCGCTCCGGGATTTTCCAGAGAAAGCCCGCCAGGACGATGGCATCCACGCCGGTGGCATCCAGGTCTGGAAGGTAGCCATCGCCCCTGAAAAAACGTTCTTTTTCGAGCATGCATACGGGGATGCCTGTTTCCCGGGCAATTTGGATGACCCCTGCGCCCGGCTTATTGCAGGCCACCAGGGCAACCCTTGCGAATGGGTGGTTCTTGAAGTGCCGGATAATGGCCGCTGCGTTGGAGCCGGCCCCGGAAGCGAAAATGGCAAATTGCTTCATGGTCAGGAATGGCGGCAAAGTTGTACCTTTTTGCCATGAGAGTATGGTGGCTGATCCTTTTATTTTTCTGGGGGGCAACCGGAGCCCTGCGGGGGCAGGAATGCCTCTACCGGAAGCATCCCGTGCCTGTACTGAGTCCCGAAGCCAGGGTGCGGATGGAGGCCAGCCTGGATGAAGCCAGGACAGCTTACCGGCGGGACAGCACCCATCCGGATGTCATCATTTGGTATGGGCGGCGCCTCGCATACCTGGGTTTTTACCGGGAGGCCATCGAGACCTTCTCCTACGGTTACCGGCTGCATCCTGCTGACGCACGCTTTCTGAGGCACCGGGGGCATCGATGGATCACGCTGCGTTGCAACAGCGAGGCGGTGATTGATCTGGTCAGGGCAGCAGAACTGGTACAGGGCAAGCCGGACCAGGTGGAACCGGACGGCATGCCCAATGCCCAGAACATACCCACCAGCACGCTGCAGTCAAATATCTGGTACCACCTGGGCCTGGCACTTTACCTGGAGAAGGATTTTGCACGTGCAGTCGAAGCCTACAGAAACGGGCTGAAGAAATCCGATAACCCGGATATGTACATGGCCACCGCCTACTGGCTGTATATATCGCTCAGGCGTGCCGGGAAGGAGGAAGACGCCCGGGCCCTGCTGGAGACGGTGGAAAGCGGCGTCAAACTCATTGAAAATGAGGACTATTACACCATGCTCCTGTTCTATAAGGGAAGCCTCACGGAGGCAGATGCCCTCCAAAAACTCCGCCCCGAAGCGGGCAGCCTGAGCAATGCCACCACGGGCTATGCCCTGGGGCTCTATTTTTTGCTCAGCGGCGATGCAGACCGGGCCAGGGGACTGTGGAAGGAAGTACTCGGCGGTAGCCAGTGGAGCAGTTTTGGCTATATAGCGGCAGAAAGGGAAAACTGATTCCTATTCCGGATTCCGGATTCCGGATTCCGAATTCGTCTCTCCCGGATCTTCCCTTTTTCTCATCAACCCCATCCAGGTCAGGATTTTCTTTTCGTAGTTCCAGAAGAATTTGAACTGTCCAAAGAAAAAAGACACCAACAGGATGATGAACTGGTAGCCGAAAAGCAATATGAAAAGCCTGAGCAGGAATTTCCAGAGCCAGAAGGTCTGCTCATCAAAGCCTATCCAATGGGTAATTTCCCTCGAGATCCAGGCAGTCGTGGTCCCCGTCACGGCAAAAGTGCACATGATCAGGAAAAACTGAGTCCCGTTGACCTTCCATTTTCTCCGGAGCTTTTCAAACATCGTGCAAAGAGAATGAAAATATTGTCAAATCTCTTACGCGAAAGGAAATATTAAGGCTTCCACGCTTCTGCTTACGGTTTCATGACAAATGTTTCCACAAGCTTCTACAAATTCGCTGAAATGCAGGCTGGACGTGGCTTAAAAAAAAACTTGGCATGTTGATATTATGTTAAAATCCTACCTTATTTTTGCAGCCAACCGGGAAACGACCGTTTCTCCCTCAACACTGTGCGATTATGATTCATCATCGATCCATTATCAAATCCTTCCTGTTTTCTGCTCTTCCTGTCGTGTTTTTGGTGATTTCCCTGCGGTTGAGCGCACAGGACGGAAAGCAGTTGTTCAATCAGAAATGTGCATCCTGTCATGCGCCCGACAAGCAGCTGGTGGGACCGGCCCTGAAAGGGGTGGAGGAGAAATGGGCTGATAGGGGCCAGTTGTATGCCTGGATCCGGAACAGCGCGGCCGTCGTCAAAAGCGGCTACCCGAGGGCGGTAGAGGTCTATAACCAGTACAATAAGATCCAGATGACTGCCTTTCCGGAGCTGACGGATAAGGACATCGATGCCATATTATTATACGTGGAGGATTTTGGAAAGCAGAAGGCCGGTGCGCCCGCAGCAGGTGCCGGTCAGGGTGGACCGCAGTCGGCCGGAGAAAAACAGGACAGCGCACTGCTCTTTGGCATCCTGACCATGATCCTGGCCGTGATAGCCCTCATCCTGCTGCAGGTCAACAGCAACCTGCGCAAAATGTCTGATTCCAAAGAAGGCGTACCCAGTCCGGAGCCGATTCCCTTTTATCGTAACAAGGCCTATATCGCACTGGGCTCCATCATCTTATTTCTGATTGGCGGATTTTATGTCTTTCAGGGTGCACAGGGTCTGGGACGATCCAAAGACTACCAGCCTGAGCAGCCTATCTATTTTGCCCACAGCGTTCACGCCGGCGTAAACCAGGTGAACTGCCAATATTGTCATAGCGGTGCTGCCCAGGGCAAGCATTCCAACATTCCTTCGGTCAATGTGTGCATGAACTGCCATATGGGGATCAACGAATATGCCAAGGGTCCAAAACTGTACCGCGAAGACGGATCTGAAGTAGACGGAACCGCAGAAATTCAGAAACTCTATCAATATGCCGGCTGGGATCCTGCTGCCAAGAAATACAATGGCAAGGGCAAGCCTATCGAATGGATCCGCATCCATAATCTGCCGGATCATGTGTATTTCAACCACGCACAGCACGTCAATGCAGGCAGGCAGCAATGCCAGACCTGTCATGGAGAAATTCAGAAGATGGGCGAAGTTTACCAGCATTCAGACCTCAGCATGGGCTGGTGTGTGAATTGTCACCGGGAAACCAAGGTGCAGTTTGCGGAGAACAAATACTACAGCATCTACGAAAAATTCCACGAGGACATCAAGAACAAGAAACTGGATAGTGTGACGGTGGAAAAGATCGGTGGCCTGGAGTGCCAGAAATGCCATTATTAGTCGATTCCGGAAGGCTCGCCTTCTTTGATATTCTTTCAACCTACAATTTCGATATGGACCAAAAAAAGTACTGGCAGAACCTGGGTGAACTGAAGGATTCAGGGACATACCAGCATAGCCTGAAGGACGAATTTACCGAGGAACTGCCTTTTGAGGCAGACGGGAAAGGCGTTCTGGAAGCCAGCACCCCCCGCCGGGATTTTCTGAAGTACCTGGGTTTCAGTACGGCTGCCGCCATGGCCGCCGCCAGCTGTGAAATGCCCGTGAAGAAAAGCATTCCTTATCTCAATAAGCCGGACAGCATTGTGCCGGGCGAAGCCAACTATTATGCCACCACTTTTGTACAGGACGGACAGGTGGTGCCGGTGGTAGCCAAGGTGCGCGATGGCAGGCCCATCAAAGTTGAAGGAAACGATTTGTGTTCCGCCACCGGCGGCGGTACCTCAGCGCAGGTACAGGCTTCGGTGTTGGATCTGTATGATACGGCCCGTTTACGTTACCCTATGGCCAACGGCAAAGAAGTCACCACCTTCGATGCCTTTGATAAGATGGTGGGTGAGGCGATGACAGGAGCATCCGGGTTGCCGGTGGTGATTTTGACAAGTACGGTAACCTCTCCTTCCACCAAACAGATTGTAGCTGATTTCCTGGCCAAGAAGCCAGGCAGCAGGCATGTGCAGTACGATGCCCTATCGGCCAGTGGTATGCTGCTGGCCAATGAGGCTTGCTATGGAAAACGCGCGCTGCCTTCCTATCATTTCGAGAATGCCAAAGTCATTGTCAGCCTCGGGGCCGATTTCCTTGGCACCTGGCTCAACCCGGTGGAATTCTCCCGGCAGTATGCTTCGGGAAGGAAAATCAACCAGGCCAACCCGGCCATGAGCAAGCATATCCAGTTTGAGGCTATGCTCAGCATGACGGGTGCCAACGCGGACGATCGCTACGTGCATCGTCCTTCCGAGACCGGCGCTGTTGCGCTGGCGCTCCTGGCGAAACTGGGTGGCGCCGTGAACGCTCCCGCCCTCTCCGATGCAAGGTTGAACAAGGGCATTGACATGGCGGCCAACATGCTGAAAGGCGCCAATGGCGCGGCCCTCGTGGTCAGCGGCAGCAATGACGTCAACGTTCAGGTGGTGGTGAACGCCATCAACGAAGCCATCGGCGCCAACGGAAAGACCATCAATTGGGCTTCCACGCTGAATACCCGCCAGGGAAGCGATAAGGAGATGGCCCAGCTGGTGCAGGATATGAACGATGGTAAAGTGGGCACCCTGCTGATCCATGGCGTCAATCCCGCGTACGATTATTACGATGCGAAGAAATTTGCGGATGGTCTGAAGAAAGTAGCGGTTTCCGTTTCCTTCAACGACCGCGAAGACGAGACCACCGTGCTGTGCAAATATGCATTGCCGGATCATCATTACCTGGAAAGCTGGGGTGATGCAGAGCTCAAAACCGGTCATATCAGTTTCATCCAGCCGGTGATCGCCCCCCTCTTCAAGACCCGCGCCTTCCAGACCTCTCTGTTGAAATGGAGCGGCACCAATACGGAATACGGAGAATATGTAAAGCAATACTGGCTGAACAAACTCGGAAGCCAGGTATCGCTGGATAAGGCCCTGCAGGATGGTGTGCTGGAAACCGCCATCACCCCGGCGGGAACTGCTTTTAATGGTGGATCTGTTGCTGCCGCTGCTTCTGCGCTGTCTGGCGCCAGGAAGGGTGGGAAAGCGGAACTGGTCCTCTATGCCAAGGTTGCCATGGGCAGCGGCAAGCAGGCCAACAATCCCTGGCTGCAGGAAATGCCGGATCCGATTACCAAAGCCACCTGGGACAACTACGCCATCATTTCCTATGCCCTGGCAAAAGAACTGGGCATTAAAGTGGATGATAATTATGAGGTAGAAGTGTTCAAGCCGGTCATCAAAATCAAAGCAGCCGGTAAAGAAATCTCCCTGCCCATACTGGCTATTCCCGGCATGCAATCCAATACCATTGCGATTGCGGTGGGATATGGAAGGTCCGAAAAAACCGGTCGCGCCGCCGCCAATGTGGGTAAGAACGTCTTCCCGATGGTCAGCTTCAACGGCACCACCTTCGATTATCAAGTGACCGATGTGGCCTACGAGAAAACGAACGAGACTTTTGATATCGCCTATACCCAGAGCCACAACCAATACGAAGGCCGCAAGGAAGTGGTCCGTGAGTATGCGCTGAATGATTTCAAAAAACATCCCAAGGCCCTGCTGGACGAGCGGAATCACCTGGTGGAAGCTTATGCGCCGGTGAATGGCGATTACCGCGCAGAGGGCACCCTCTATCCCAATTACCCTTACCCGGGTGCCAAGTGGGGCATGAGCATCGACCTGAACTCCTGCACGGGATGCGGCGCCTGTACGGTGGCCTGTACAGCGGAGAACAACGTTTCCGTGGTGGGCAAGAGTGAAGTGCTGCGTGCGCATGAAATGCACTGGCTGAGGATCGATCGCTACTTCGCCACCTACCGGGACGATAGCGGCAATGACGACCTGGACAACCTGAACGTGGTCTTCATGCCCATGCTCTGCCAGCATTGCGACAATGCCCCATGTGAAAACGTTTGCCCGGTGAACGCCACCAACCACAGCAGTGAAGGACTGAACCAGATGACCTATAACCGATGTATCGGTACGCGTTATTGTGCAAACAACTGCCCTTATAAGGTGCGTCGCTTTAACTGGGCTGATTATACCGGATCTGACAGCTTTAAAGATAATCAGCGCGAGATCCTGGATGATTCCGTGATGATGATGAACGATGACCTGACCCGCATGGTGCTGAACCCGGATGTTACGGTCCGTTCCCGTGGTGTGATTGAGAAATGTTCTTTCTGCGTGCAGCGCCTGCAGGAAGGTAAGTTGAAAGCCAAGAAAGAAAACCGTCCCCTGGAAACCGGCGCGGATGATAAGTGGGATATTAAAACAGCCTGCCAGCAAGCCTGTCCAACCAACGCCATTGTGTTTGGTAATGTGAACGACAAGCGCAGCCCGATTTCGAAGATCCGGAACGAGGAGCAGACCCTGCGTACGTTCTACGCATTGGAACAATTGCACGTGTTGCCGAGTGTGAGCTACCTGGCCAAAATCCGCAACACGGATCGTCATGTAGGCATAGCGGCGGACGAGCACCATGCTGCACCGGAGAAAGCCGGCGCCACGCTACCTTCCTCGGAACATAAGGAAGCAGCACCGGCGGCCCATTAAAGGAAATTGATTTTGATAAAAACTGCATAATGAGTTTAACCAAGTACGAATCCCAGATCAGGGAACCGTTGGTCGACGGGCACAAGACCTATCATGATGTTACGGAAGACATCTGCCACACGATCGAAGCGAAGCCAACCCGGCTTTGGTATATCGGGTTCTTCATCTCCGTAGCCTTGCTGATGTTTGGCGTATACTCGGTCTACCGCGAGGTGGTCTATGGTATCGGCCAATGGAACCTGGGCAAGACCATCGGATGGGGATGGGACATCACCAACTTCGTTTGGTGGGTGGGTATTGGTCACGCAGGTACCCTGATTTCGGCGATCCTGCTGCTGTTCCGCCAGGGGTGGCGTACAGCGGTGAACCGTGCCGCGGAAGCTATGACCATTTTTGCGGTGATGTGCGCCGGACAGTTCCCGATCTTTCATATGGGTAGGGTCTGGATGGCTTTCTTCACCCTTCCCTATCCCAATACGCGCGGACCCCTCTGGCCCAATTTCAACTCCCCGTTGATGTGGGACGTATTTGCGATCTCAACTTATTTCACCGTATCCCTCCTGTTCTGGTATTCTGGATTGCTTCCGGATCTGGCTACGGTGCGCGATCGCGCCAAAACAAAAATCCGCAAACATCTGTACGGCATTGCCGCTTTTGGATGGACTGGTTCTACCAAGCACTGGCAGCGCCATGAGAGCCTTTCCCTGGTCCTCGCCGGTTTGTCCACCCCGCTGGTACTTTCCGTACACACCATCGTATCCTTCGACTTTGCCACGTCCATCGTCCCCGGCTGGCATACCACCATCTTCCCGCCCTATTTCGTGGCCGGTGCCATCTTCTCCGGTTTCGCGATGGTGCAGACCCTGATGCTGATCATCCGCAAGGTGATGAACCTGGAAGCCTATATCACACTGGGTCATATTGAGGCGATGAACAAGGTGATTGTACTGACCGGTTCTATCGTGGGCTGCGCCTACCTGACCGAGCTGTTCATGGCCTGGTACAGCATGGTGCCTTATGAACAGGAACATTTCTTCAAATATCGCATTGCGGGTCCTTACGGCTGGAGCTACTGGCTGATGATGACCTGTAACGTGATTTCCCCGCAGCTCTTCTGGTTCCGGAAACTGCGCAGAAATATTCCGTTTACCTTCCTGATGAGCATCGTGGTGAACATCGGTATGTGGTTTGAGCGCTTTGTGATCATCGTGACTTCCGTATACAGGGACTACCTGCCTTCTTCCTGGAGCGTATACTATCGCCCCACCATCTGGGAGATCGGGTTCTACCTGGGAACTTTCGGACTGTTTTTCACCTGCTTCTTCCTCTTTGCAAAATACTTCCCAGTCATCGCCATCGCGGAAATCAAGTCCGTGCTGAAGACAACGGGAGAAAGCTATAAGGAGAAGATGACACCGCTGGAGCAGATGAGCAATGAACAGTTTTATGAGACCACGCATCATGATGATCATCATGCTCCTGGTAAAATCGTTGTCCAGCACTAATCATAAACGAACGCTGTAAATACAAGCTGATGGCATTGAAAAAATTTGTGGTTGCCTGTTATGACGACGAAAACGTCCTCTTTCCCGCAGTGGCAAAAGTGCGGAAGGCAGGTTACAAGATGCATGACGTATATACCCCCTTTCCCGTGCATGGCCTGGACAAGGCGATGGGTCTGCGGGAAACCAGCCTTCACACGGCCGGTTTCATTTTTGGCCTGACGGGAACCACTACGGCCGTGACTTTCATGAGCTGGGTCTTCACCAAGGACTGGCCGGTGAACATAGGCGGCAAGCCACATTTTGCGCTGCCTGCCTGGATTCCCATCACCTTTGAGTTGACCGTATTGATGGCCGCCGTGGGTATGGTATTGACCTTTTGCTATATCTGCCAGATGGCCCCTTTTATCAAGAAACACCATTTTCATCCCCGGGCAACCGATGACCTTTTTGTCATGGTGATTGAATGCACGGAAAGGACCAGGGAGGACGAAGTGAAAAATTTCCTGGCCGGAACGGGCGCAAAGGAGATCAATACACAGGTAGCGGAAGACGGATGGTGGATTGGACGCTACGACAGGGAACAACAACTATACAGGGATACGGCAACGGCATAACCCGAATTGAAAAGAACATGAAAAAAGCATCGATCATAGTATGTGCGCTGGCTTCCCTGATGGCCCTGGCGGTAGGGTGCAGCGACGTGAAGCGCAACCGCGGAAAGGCCTACATGCCGGACATGCAGGATAGTCGCGCGTATGAAACCTATTCCGCCAGCCCCGTATTCAAGGACGGCCAGACCAACCGCGAGCCGGTTGCCGGCACCGTGCACAGGGGTGAGGTTTTTGTCTTCCACCTTTCGCAGGACAAGACCGGAGATACCGCCAACTATTTTGCATCGCGCGGCATCCGCAACCCGCTTCCCGCTCTGAATGAGGCGGATATGAAGGAAGCCGAGCGACTTTACCTGATTCATTGCGGCATCTGCCATGGCACTAAATTGGATGGCAATGGTCCGTTATGGAAGGATGGAGACGGGCCATATCCGTCGAAGCCTGCCACCCTGGTAGGCGATGCCAAATATGAAGCCATGCCGGAAGGTCAAATGTTTTACTCCCTGACTTACGGGAAGAACCTGATGGGCAGTTATGCCAGCCAGTTGAGCGCGAAGCAGCGCTGGATGGTGATCCATTATATCAAGAGCAAACAGCCTAATGCCAAGCCGGCTGCACCAGCAGCGGCGCCTGTTGCAGATAGCGCTGCGATGAAAGCCGTAGCGGCCAAATAATGTTTAGAAAAGAACGCATATGAACCCGACGATCAAGCAACAATTTGAAATCACACCCGGATACCGCAAGTGGAGCTATGCCCTGCTGGGTATTGGAGCGCTGGCCCTGGTAGTGGGTTTCATCGTCCTTGGAATGAGTAGCGATGAACACGCTAAAACCCGTTTCTGGGCGGTGTTGCTGCAGAACAGCACTTTCTTCCTGTTGGTGGTCAATGCCAGCATGTTTTTTATCTGTGTGACCACCCTGGCGCATGGCGGCTGGCAGGTGGCGTTCAGACGGGTCCCGGAAGCCATTTCCACCCTCGTGCCGGTCTTTGCCGTGATTGCCCTGCTGGTATTCCTGGGAATTATCTTCGGGCATCAGCATCATATCTATCATTGGCTGGACAAGGAGCATGTGGAGCATGACAAGATCCTGAAAGGCAAGAGCGGATTTCTCAATGCAGGCTTCTTCCTGATCTGGACCATCATTGCGCTTTCGCTGTGGAGCCTGGTGGGATGGAAAATGCGGCAGTTGTCAAAGAAGTACGATGATGGCCCGTTGAGCACCGAAGATGCAAAAGGCCTGATTCATTCCAATACCGTCTGGGCATCTGTTTTTGTGGTGGTTTTTGGCCTGACCGTGGGATCCACGATTCCCTGGCTCTGGCTGATGAGCATTGACGCTCACTGGTATTCCACGATGTACAGCTGGTATACTTTTGCCAGCACCTTCGTGGCTGGTATGTCATTGATCGCCCTTTTTGTGGTATACCTGAAGAGCCAGGGTTACCTGGAATACGTCAATGAGGAGCACCTGCACGACCTGGGGAAGTTCATGTTTGCCTTTTCCGTATTCTGGACCTATCTCTGGTATTCCCAGTTCATGCTGATCTGGTACGCCAATATTCCAGAAGAAACCGTGTATTTCAAGCCCCGGATGCAGGGACCTTACCGGTTCATCTTTTTCCTGAACCTGGTGATGAATTTCATCCTGCCCTTCCTGCTGTTGATGCGCAGGGGTTCCAAGCGGAATTACACAACCATCGCCTACCTCGCGGTGTTAATTATCCTGGGTCACTGGCTTGATTTTTACCAGATGGTGATGCCTGGCCCGCTCGGCAAGAATTATCACCTGGGCTGGTTCGAGTTTGGGATCCTGGCGTTCTATGCCGGTCTCATCATGTTCCTGGTAGGAAGGTCTCTGGAGAAAACACAGCTGCTGGCCAAGTATCATCCTTACCTGAAGGAGAGCCTGGTGCACCATACTTAATCGACCACTGGAAAAGAATTTTTAAACTTAATATATTCAAGACATGTCGGGTTACCTGATACTTGCAATCCTCGGTCTGGCTTTCCTGGTCACTTTCCAGATTGCCAAAGCCAGTGAATATGTATCCGTGTTGAAGGGCGAGGAAAAAACCTTCCTCCAGAACAACCGGATTAATGCCTTCCTGTTCATCGTTTTCCTCGTACTGGGGTTGGCGGGTGCCTGGTGGTGCAATGAGCTTTTCTACAAGAAGACCCTGCTGGCACAGCCGGCCGCTTCTGACCACGGAGAAAAGATTGATGTCATGCTGTGGATGACCATCGCGGTGACCGGGGTGGTATTCCTGCTGACGCAGATTCTCCTGTTCTGGTTTGCCTGGAAATACCAGTATAACGAGAAGAGGAAGGCCTTTTATTTTGCGCATGACAACAGGCTGGAATTGATCTGGACGGTGGTACCAGCCATCTTCCTGACCATCCTGGTTGGTTTTGGACTTTTCTATTGGTTCAAGATCACCGGAGACGCGCCCAAAGGTTCTCAAATCGTGGAGATCACCGGCAAACAGTTCAACTGGATGATGCGTTATCCAGGGAAGGATCAGGTTCTTGGTCGGAAAAATTACCGACTCACCGACGCCTCCAACGGCAATGCCCTTGGGGTGGACTGGGAAGACGGAGCCAGCCATGACGACCTGGAATCAACGGAGATGCACCTGGTAGTGAACAAACCCGTGCAACTGGTCATCAATGCACAGGATGTGATTCATGATGTGGGTCTGCCCCATTTCAGGTTGAAAATGGATGCTGTTCCAGGCATTCCCACCACCATCTGGTTTACCCCGAAATACACCACGGCCCAGATGAAAGAGATCACGGGGAATAAGGACTTTGTATATGAGATCGCATGTGACCAGATGTGCGGTGCCGGGCACTATTCCATGAAGGGCCTGATCATTGTGGAGACCCAGGATGAATATAACAAGTGGCTTGCGCAGCAGAAGCCTCAGTATGCCAAAGTAACGGAAGCCACGAAATCTGCCCCTCCAGCGGCGGCCGCTCCTGCGGACACGCTGATACTGGCTCCAAAACCCATCGCCCAACAACTGGCGAAATAAATATTGAACGTCAAGTAAAAAAGAGATCACATGAGCAGCGAAATCATTCAACAAGGACAATCCGGGGTAGCTACGGTGCCTGCACATGATCATCATGAAGCGCACCATGCGCATCATCATGAAGAATCCTTCATCTCGAAGTATGTATTTAGCCAGGACCACAAGATGATTGCCAAGCAGTTCCTGATTACGGGGATGATCTGGGCCATCATCGGGGGTCTTTTCTCCGTGCTGTTCCGTCTTCAGCTGGGATACCCGGAGATGACCTTTCCCTTCCTGGAAGATATGTTTGGCAAATGGGCAGCCGGTGGACGCATCAGCAATGAGTTCTACTATGCGCTCGTCACCATGCACGGCACCATCCTGGTGTTCTTTGTATTGACGGCCGGCCTGAGCGGAACCTTTGCCAATCTGCTCATTCCATTGCAGGTGGGTGCCCGTGATATGGCATCTCCCTTCCTGAATATGCTGAGCTACTGGTTCTTCTTCCTGGCCAGCGTGATTATGTTTGCTTCCCTCTTCATCCAGACTGGCCCTGCGGCAGGTGGATGGACCATCTATCCCCCGCTGAGTGCACTTGGCCAGGCCAGCGAAGGTTCCAAACTGGGGATGGATTTCTGGCTGGTATCGATGGCGATGTTTATCGTGTCCTCCCTCCTGGGTGGCCTGAACTATATTTCTACTATCCTGAACATGCGCACGAAGGGTATGGCGATGACGAGGATGCCCCTGACCATCTGGGCCATTTTCTTCACCGCTGTATTGGGCGTGTTGAGCTTCCCCGTGTTGTTGTCCGGAGCCATCCTGCTGCTGTTCGACCGCAACCTGGGTACTAGTTTTTACCTTTCTGACATCGTAGTGAAGGGAGAGATCCTTCCTAATGAAGGAGGCAGCGCCATCCTTTTCCAGCACCTGTTCTGGTTCCTGGGTCACCCGGAAGTGTATATCATCCTGTTGCCTGCAATGGGTATGGTCTCTGAAATTCTGAGCATCAACTCCAGGAAGCCGATTTTCGGTTATTTGGCGATGGTAGGCTCCATGTTTGCCATCTGTCTCCTGGCCTTCCTGGTCTGGGCACACCATATGTTTGTCACCGGCCTGAACCCTTTCCTGGGCGCATTCTTCGTATTGTTGACCCTGCTGATTGCCGTGCCCTCGGCCATCAAGGTATTCAACTGGCTGACCACCCTCTGGCGCGGAAACCTCCGGTTCACGCCTCCGATGCTTTTTGCCATCGGTTTCGTGAGCCTGTTTATTTCCGGCGGTCTGACCGGCATCTTCCTCGGTAACTCTACGCTGGATATTCACCTGCACGATACTTATTTTGTGGTGGCGCACTTCCATATTGTAATGGGTGTGGCTTCATTCTTCGGCATGTTTGCCGGGGTCTATCACTGGTTCCCCAAAATGTACGGAAGGTTCCTCAACAACACAATGGCCTATATCCATTTCTGGGTGACTTTCGTGGGTGCCTACCTGATCTTCTGGCCCATGCACTACAGTGGTCTAGCGGGTATGCCTCGCCGTTATACGGATTACAGCAACTGGGAATCATTCAAGCAGTTTGGAGAGATGAACCGGTTCATCAGTACGGTAGCCATGGTGGTCTTTGCCGTACAGCTCCTGTTTGTGTTCAATTTCTTTTATTCCATCTGGAAGGGAAGAAAGGTCACCAGCCAGAACCCCTGGGGTGCAAATACCCTCGAGTGGACCACACCGGTAAACCCCGGTCACGGAAACTGGCCTGGTGAGATTCCGGAAGTCCGCCGTTGGGCTTACGATTATGGTAAGGACGGCAGGGAGTTCATCTCGCAGGTGGAGCCTGTGGGTGAGCACGAATCCAAACATTAACAATGGCAGCCCGGACAGGGCTTGCCAGGATAAGTTTTTTGACAGACGATGCAGAAAGACGCTGTGGTGAAGGAAACCGGGTCCGCATGGGCGGCCAAATTGAAGGATTATTATCTCCTGATGAAGTTCACGCTGAGCTTCACGGTGGTCTTTTCCTCGGTGGTCTCCTATTTGCTGGTGCCCGGGGTATCGTTTGACATGGTTTCAGTTCTTTTACTTTTTTTGGGAGGACTCCTGGTCACGGGTGCCGCCAATGCCATCAACCAGGCAATCGAGAAGGATACGGATGCGCTCATGAAGCGTACCGCTTCCAGGCCGGTGGCAGCAGGAAGGATGGGTGTGGACGAGGCATGGACTTTCGCGGCGGTGACCGGTATCCTGGGCATATTTATCCTGGGTTACTGGTTTAACTGGCTGGCGGCAGGCCTGTCCGCTTTCAGTCTTTTTCTTTACGGGTTTGTGTATACACCCCTGAAGAAAGTGCATTCGATTGCCGTGCTGGTAGGCGCCATTCCCGGAGCACTGCCCTGCCTGATTGGCTGGGTGGCCGGGGCCGATGCGTTCACGGCGGGTGGATGGATCCTGTTTTCGCTGCAGTTCTTCTGGCAGTTCCCGCATTTCTGGGCGATTGCCTGGGTTGCGTATGCGGACTACAGCAAGGCGGGGTTCCGCTTGCTTCCGTCCAGGGGAGGCCCCACGAAATACGCAGCGGTGCAGTCGATCCTCTACTCTGTCATCCTGATCCCGATTGGCGTGCTTCCTTTCGTGTTTCAGATGAGCGGAGTCGTCAGCCTGGTGATTGTAAGTCTAGCCAACCTGTTCATGCTCTGGCAGTGTTTCAGGTTGTACCGGGAGATGGATGTGAAGTCGGCAAGGCGGGTGATGTTCAGTTCCTATATCTACCTACCGGTGGTTCTGCTGGCCCTGCTGGCGGATAAGGTGGGCTAAAAAAAATGGAGATGGCGCAGGTCATGGAAATACAACGCAAGAAAATTCATCCCCACAAGTTCACCCTTTGGGTGGGCATCGGCAGCATCATCATGATGTTTGCGGGGTTGACGAGTGCGTTCATTGTGAAGCGGAGCCAGCCCAACTGGGCCATGCTGGAAATACCGATGCTTTTCTGGGTCAGCACGGCTGTTATCATCACCAGCAGCGTGACGGTTCAACTGGCACTCAAGGCATTCAAGGAGCGGAGTATGGATCGGTATCGCCGGATGCTGACCCGGACCGCGGTACTGGGGATGGTTTTCCTGATCCTCCAGATCATCGGATTTCTCCAGTACCGGAGCATGGATATCCGGTTGATTGGCGCCGGGTCCAATGCCTCTTTTTCCTTTGTCCTGGCCATCGCCGGCCTTCATGGACTGCATGTCCTGGGCGGTGTGGTGGCGCTGGCGGTGATTGCATTCCGCGCCAATAGCGCAAGGCGGAGGAATTATAGTTCCGTGCCAGTGGAAGTGGTGGCCACTTATTGGCATTTTGTAGACATTCTTTGGATTTACCTCATCCTGTTTTTTAGCTGGATGAAATAGATATAAACCGAAACAACTAATTAACCCAACCAACATGGCAACAGCCCAAGCACAGATGGAAACCAAATGGTGGAGTGGCGGCAAGAGCCCCTTCAATGTGGAATACGGCAAACTCATGATGTGGTATTTCCTCATGAGTGACGCTTTCACCTTTGGCGCTTTCCTGATTTCCTACGGCACCATCCGTTTCAGCCAGAACTACTGGCCGGATCCCAATAAGGTCTTCAATGCATTCCCTTTTGCGGGACATGCCAACCTCCCACTCGCATTCGTGAGCTTGATGACCTTCATCCTCATCGTGAGTTCCGTGACCATGGTACTGGCCGTGCACGCCGGCCATCATATGGACAAGAAGGGCGTGATTAAGTGGATGGCCTGGACGATTGTGGGCGGCATCGCCTTCCTGGCCTGCCAGGCCTGGGAGTGGACTCACCTGATCACCGGACATCATGCCGTGTTGATCGATGGCAAGATCGAGGAAATTGGCACTACCGTGAGCATGAATCCCTGGGGTGCTGAAGTACCGGGTATGATGCACGATGGCCAGCATGTGACGAAGCCCGGTCCCGTGGCTTTTGGCGGTTACTTTTTTGGCATCACTGGCTTTCACGGTTTCCACGTACTGTCAGGGGTGGTGATCAATATCATCATGCTGATCATGGTGATCAACGATGTTTTTGAACGCCGCGGTCATTACCTGATGATTGAGAAAGCCGGCCTCTACTGGCACTTCGTGGACCTGGTATGGGTATTCGTATTCCTTTGTTTTTACCTCATCTAATCAACGCATAAAGTCAAGATATCATGGAGCATCCTGCACATCCCGAAGTCACTTTTCACCACGCGCCGGGAGGCGACGAAACGGTCAAGCGGATCATCCGCACCACGGTCATCCTGTCCGTCATCACCCTGATTGAACTGGGCCTTGGCTTGGCCATGTATGCCTGGGATATGGGTTCAGGATTGACGCTGTTCATCAAAGGAACCATCGTCATCCTGTCGCTTGCCAAAGCATTTTACATCGTTTCGGTGTTCATGCACCTGGGCGATGAAGTGCGCAACCTGATCATGACGATCGTGGTTCCGCTGATGTTGTTTATTTGGTTCATCGCTGCCTTCCTTTGGGATGGCGATTCCTGGAGGACTTTACGCAATACGGAAGGTCGCTCCAAACCCGCTACCGAGCAGAAAGCAACGGTGCCGGACGCTAAGAAGCCGGGCGGTGTGGAATAATGTGAACGAATTTTTTCAAAGCATCATCGCGGCGCCAACCCGGTGATGCTTTTTTTGTTTAAAGAAAGGAATATGCAGCGAAGGAAGATCATAGCGATCCTTGTGGTGCTGGTGGTACCCCTGGCCAGTTATTTCTGGGTGAATAGCCTCAGCAAGGATGCCGTGGCCATGCCCAAGCGCTATTTCTATGATTCCGTAGGAACCACCGGCATAAGGGGGAAAACGGTGCCGGATACCTTATGGCATAAGATAAGGTCATTCAAACTGGTCAACCAGTTGGGGGATTCCGTAGGGTTGGAAGACCTGCAGGGCCGGATCATCATCGCCGATTTCTTCTTCACTTCCTGCCCTTCCATCTGTCCCACGCTGACCAGGAATATGAAAAAGTTGCAAGACTCTTTCAAGAAGACGGATTCCATGGTGCGATTTGTTTCGTTCACGGTGGATCCTGTGCGGGATACGGTGGAGAAGCTCAAAGCTTATGGGGATCGCTACAGCATTGACCACGACACCTGGTGGATGCTCACGGGCCCGCGCGAAGAAATCTATGATATCGCGCTGCACGAGTTCAAAGCCAATATTGCGCAGGAAGAGGGGGTGGACACGAATTTCATCCACACGGATAAATTTTTTCTCCTCGACAAGGACCGCGTGGTGCGCGGCTGGTATAACGGGCTGGACAGCGCAAAGCTGGACAGGCTCATCAAAGACGTGGTCCTGCTGAATATGGAGCGCGATAAGAAGAAGAAAAGGAATCTGTTCAGGAAATAGTGACGAAGCCAAAAACTACAAGTCATGTTGCCCGCCTCGATCAAGCAAAACGATAAGCTCGCAAAAGCCCTGATATATACGGTTTCTTTTGTGGTCTTTGCGGTTGTGGTAATGCTGTCCAGGATCAAGGTCACGGCCGACCTGGATTTTGATGTGCACATATTCGCGCGGGTGAATGCTTTCATCAATTCAATCGTAGCTGTCTTGCTGGTGGCTGGATTGATTGCGGTGAAGAATAGGAATTACCTGCTGCACAAAAGGGTGATGATGTCTGCTATCGTCCTCTCGTCCATTTTCCTGGTTTCTTATATCCTGCATCACCTGCTCTCTGGGGATACAAAGTTTGGCGGTGAAGGCTTCATCAGGTATGTCTATTTTTTCATCCTCATCACGCATATCTTCCTTGCTGCTATCATCTTACCTTTTATCCTTTTCACGGCGTATCGGGCGTTGGTGGCTGAGTGGCCTGCGCATCGAAAACTGGCTAAGATCACCTGGCCAATCTGGTTTTATGTTTCGGTGACGGGGGTGTTGGTGTATTGGTTTATTCATCCATACTATCAATAAATAGCACGGAACGTCCCCTGCGGGTGACGTTCCGAGGAACAATTACAGTTGAGTATGCCTGCACGTCCCCATCGGGTGACGTGCAAGGGAATTAATCGGAGGGTCCTCCTCGTCGCGGAGTGACCCTCCGATAAATCTATATCCCCAACTCAATCGATGGATCCCAGAAGATTTTATCGAAATCCACCACCTGGTCGTTTTTGACTTTGACGCCGTCTTTTTTGAGGCGTTCTTCCATGGCCGTAGGGGTGGCGAAATGCATTTTGCCGCTGAGCTGCCCGTTGCGGTTCACCACGCGCTGCGCGGGTACGGGCGGGTGGGCGATATGGCTGGCGTTCATCGCCCATCCCACCATGCGGGCGGACATCCTGGTGCCGAGGTATTGGGCGATGGCTCCGTAACTGGTCACCCTGCCCTTGGGAATTTGCCGGACCACATCAAAAACATCTTCGAAAAAACCCTGCGAGGGCTTCAGGGGATCAGGTGCTGTTTCCGCTTTCCGGGCAGCGCGCGGGCTGTGATTGGGCGCGGAAGCTTTTTTAGCGGTACTACGGGGATGATGCTCAGATGTTGCTTTCTTTTGCTTCGGCATGTTGTTTCCGTGCCTGCAGTTCTGACCGCCTGGGCTCGGCCACATTGATATAGTTGTAGGGGCAATGCGTGCATCCGTTGCCGCAACAGTTGCCCTTCTCCAGGTGGTACGCTGCAGTCAGGACAATATAGCCCATTTCATTGTAGTAAAAATCGACGCCCTCTACCAGTTTTTTCTTCATACTCGTTCATTTCACAGGACGGTTCCTGGCACATTACAGATTCGATTCGCCCGATTTCACCCATTCCGCCAAGAGGGTATCTTTTTCCTTTTCCAGGGCTCCTTCCACCCTGAATTTCAGGTAGTGGATGGTCCGGCTCCCGGCGATGTCCAGCCCCTCATAATGGGTTTTGATGCCCCATTCCTGCTTCTGTTCAGGTTGCGCATAAAGGTCAGCGTAATCCTCTTCCAGCGGCAGGCCATACATCGAAATCACTTTGAGGGTGAAGCGGTACAGGTCGGGCGAATCCGTTTTCAGGTGTATATAACCCCCGGGACCGAGAATTTGTTGATAGCGCCGGAGAAATTGAGGGTGTGTGAGTCGCTTTCTGGCCTTGGAACCCCTCAGCTGCGGATCGGGGAAAGTGATCCAGATTTCAGCCACTTCTCCTTTGTGGAAGTAATCCGTGATTTTGTCGATCTGGCTCCGCACAAAGGCCACATTCTGCAGGTTTTCCGCAAGGGCTTTTTTGGCGCCCACCCAGATCCGGTTTCCTTTCAGGTCGATGCCGATAAAATTCCTGTTTGGGTAGAGTCGGGCCAACCCCAGCGCATATTCACCCTTGCCGCAAGCCAGCTCGAGGGTGATGGGATGGTCATTGTGAAAAAATGTTTTCCATTGCCCCTGCATATCCTTCGGGTACTGGAGGACGTTGGGAAAGCTGGCTATTTCCGCGAAGCGGATGAGTTTTTTTTGGCCCACGATGAATGATTACGGATTCCGCATTCCGGATTCCGAATTGCGCGGAACTGGTTCCGGATGAGAAAATATTAGATGGATGGTTAATTCCATTTTTTGAAAGCTACCACTGCGTTGAGGCCGCCGAAGGCAAAGGAATTGGACAGCGCGTAGCGGATGCTTTGCTGCCTGCTGGCATTGGGCACCACGTCCAGTGCACATTCCGGATCCGGTTCCTGGTAGTTGGCGGTGGGCGGGAGGATACTGTTTCGGATAGCCATGACCGTTGCCACTGCTTCCAGGGCGCTGGTGCCACCCAGGCAGTGGCCATGCATGGATTTGGTGGAGCTGACCGCCAGGTTTTCCGCATGGCTGCCAAACACCTTTCGGATGGCTGCAATTTCCATGCTGTCGTTCACCAGGGTGCCCGTGCCGTGCGCATTGATATAGTCTACCTGGTCAGGGGGCACTTGCCCATCTGCGAGTGCCAGCTTCATGGCCCGCTCCGCACCCAGCTGATCCGGTTTGGTGATATGGCTGGCGTCCGAGCTCATGCCGAAGCCCACCACTTCGGCCAGGATTTCCGCGCCCCTGGCCTCTGCGTTTTCGAGGGTTTCCATGGCGAGGATCGCGCCGCCTTCGCCCAAAATCATTCCCTGCCGGTTTTTGGAAAAAGGCCTGCAGGTGTCCGGGGCCACCACGCGGATGGCTTCCCAGGATTTGAGGAAGGTATAAGTGAACGGGGTCTCGCTGCCACCTGCCAGGGCCTGGTCTACGATGCCGCTGCGCAGCAGCCAGAAAGCGTTGCCGATGGAATGGTTGGAAGAAGCGCAGGCCGTTGAAATGGTGTACACCGGACCGGTGATGCCCATGTCCATGCTGATATGGCTGGCCGCCGAATTGGGCATGGTCCGGGGAATGGAGAGCGGATGCACACGGGTTTTTTTATCCTGGTATAGATCGATATAGGTTTTCTCCTGGGAGACCACGCCCCCGATGGAAGTGCCGCAGATCACCGCCGTCCGCGTACCCCCGTCTTTTCGGGTATCCATACCCGATTGTTTCACCGCTTCGCGGGCGGCCTGTCCGGCAAACTGCGCGAAGCGGTCCATCAAGTCCAGGTCTTTCTGTTCAAAGATGGAAGCCGGGTTATATCCCTTGATTTCCGCCCCGTGCTGGAAACGCACCAGGGACCTGTCCACGGCATCATAGGGTCCGATGCCGGGTTTGCATGCCACGATGCTTTCCCAGAAGCCGGGCAGGTTCTGCCCGATGGCAGATACTACGCCGAGGCCCGTAATCACCACTCTCCTTGGGATCATATGGGATCAGATTTGCGCTTTGATGGCTTTTTCAAGTCCTTCCACGGCTCTGCGAATGGTATTGAAATGCTGTAATTCCGTGTTAGGGATCTGCACGTTGAACTGTTCTTCCAGGTCAGCCACCAACTCCACGGCATCCAGGGAGTCCATTCCCAATTCTGTAAAACTACTGTCGATCGTCACTTTATCCGCTTCCACCCCCTTTTTGGTGACAATAAGTTCCTTGATCTGTTCGAACACGTCCGGCATACTCGTTGATTTGATTGATTCAGAGGCGGCAATTTAGGCTATTTCCGGCAATACCCCCGGCTGCATCCAGGCCGGTGATTTTCCCGATTTTCCACGTGTAAAGCCCTTGTTCCGGCCTGTCCGCCCATGCTACTTTCACATCACGGGGGCCCGTAAGCCGCCTGAGTTCTTAGACATAACACCTGCGGTACCGTAACATTCAATCACACCATTAAAATGAGGCGTATGAAAAAGTTGATGTTGGTAATGGGATTATTGAGCATGGTGGTATTCACCCATGCGGCGGAAAACAAGAAAGGCAATCCGGTACCCGGTTTGGAAAAACAAATATCTGTGCTGACCACGGTTGCCGAGGGTCAGGAGGCAGATATGCTCACTGAGTTCGACTTCACCATCACATTGAAGGCAACGGTTGGACCCAGCTGGGCGCGCATTGAAGTGTCTTGCACGGCCACCGGCGCAACGGCGGAAGAAGCGTTTGACGCAGCTTCCACCTGCATCGCGCTGGCCAAACGCAGGCTTCAACAGGCAATTCAATAATTAAATCAAAAGAGGGGTTCCGCAGGTGTTATGTCTTCCTTTGAACAATGAGCAGCTATGAGATATGTTTCCGGTTTCTTTTGCCTGGCCCTTCTTTCCGTGGTCGGCTCCCTTAGCGCACAGTCGGCCTCCGGCCTTGAAGTGCAGTATCACTGCGTTTTCAATCACCTGTACGATCGCGGCAGCCAGCCCATTCCGTATTTCGCCACCTTGCGAACCGGCGATGCCGGTACTTATTTCTATGCGGTCCGGGATCCTTCCGTGGTCATCCCTTCCAGCCCGGAGGATGCCAACATTGATCCGGACACCCTGATGCGGGTGCGCCGGTATCCATCGCAACAGCAAATGCTTTTTGGGGCGATTACGCTCACGGGTAAGGAAATTCTTTATCGCGACAGCCTGCATGCGGTTCAGTGGAACCTGACTGAAGAGCAGCGGATGATCGATAGCCTTACCTGCTTCAAAGCCCAGGCTTTTTTCCGGGGAAGGTCCTACCTGGCCTGGTATGCACCTTCGATCCCCGTACAGGAGGGTCCATGGAAACTGAGCGGCTTGCCCGGGTTGGTGATTGAAGCATACGACGAAAAAAAGGATCTTTATTTCCTGGCAAAAACCATCCGACCGCTGGGCAGCGCACCGGTTTTTCCGCATGCGGTTGACATCGCCCAATGTCCGGGCTTTCCGGAGTATGTGGGCCTCTGGAAAAATTATCTCCAGCGCATGAAAGCAGCCGTCTCCGCAGGGGCCGATCCCAACTGCATTCAGTGCCAGACGGAAAGCCAGGTGAAGATTTATCTATGGGAGAAAGTGCTCGACTGATGAGAACTTTCAAAAAGATCTTTCTGCCTGCCCTGATTTGGCCGGTCTGCTTCATGGTGCAGCCCGCGAGTGTGGTTGCCCAGAACCCGGGGTTTCTTAAGGGAAGGGTTGTCAACGCGGCCCTGCAACCGGTCTCGCGTGCAACCGTGGCGCTGCGCGATTCCGCGAGCGGGGCACCCTGGGCATTCTCCATCAGCAACGACAGCGGATATTTTGCATTGAAACTGAAGCCTGGGAAGAGCGGAAAGAGATGGGTCAGCGCAGAGCACCTGTCGTACGCACCTGCACAGGAGTTGATCGTTCTGCCCGAGGCTGCAGCTGAAACGCTGGTCATGACCCTCCGACCGAGGGTGAAAGCGCTGCAGGAGATCGTGGTCAGGGCCGAAGCGCCCAAATACCAACAGCGTGGAGACACTACGGATTTCAGGGCATCGGCTTATCGGACGGAGGAAACCACGAAGGTGGAGGACATGCTCCGGCAGCTGCCGGGCATGCAGGTGGGAACGGATGGCCGTTTGAGTTTCAACGGCAAGGAAGTGGAGGCCGTGATGGTGGAAGGGGAAAACCTCACGGAACAGAACTACCAGATGCTCACGCGCAACCTCAATGCCGCCACGGTGGACCGGATCCAGGTGCTGCAGCATTTCCAGGAAAACCGACTGATGCGCGATGTGTCGGTTTCGGATAAAGTGGGCATCAACCTCACGATCGACCCGGCATTCAAAGGCAGGCTTTCCGGCTCTGCGGACCTGGCGCTTGGCACGGAAGACCGCAGACAGGCAGATCTGAACCTGATCTACCTGCGCAAAAAAATCAAATGGATCCAATTCCTTCAGCATAATAACATCGGTCTTGCACCCAATGGCGGCATGGACTATCACTTCGATACGGAAGGCGGGGGCAAAAGAGAGACGCAGCAAGCGCGCGACAATAGTTTGCTGAGGGCCGGCACGCTTTACCCGCCCAGCCTAAGCGACGCGTATGTCAGGCAGAACAAGGATTACTCCGGTTATTCCATCATGAGCTGGAAGATGGGAAATGCCGTCCAGATGAAATTGTTGTTGTCAGCGGCCGACAGTCGCCTCACCCTCCAGTCCGATGGCGAGCAAACCGCCTTTCAGCCTGATGGGTTTTCCTGGCAGAATTTTTTCAGGGACCAGGCTTTTCAAAGACACAAACAATACGACCTTCGCTACAATCTCCGGCACGATGCTGGGAAGCGCAACCTTGGATCCCTGTGGATCGATCTTCAGCAGTCCAACCCGCAGCAGGGATACGTCAATCAGACATCGGGGGCCGTGACAGACAGTCTCGGGGAGCAGATGCAGGGCAGGATGCTCAACTTTTTTTTACGGGCAGAGGAAAGCCTGAAACTGCGCGGGGGCAAGCTCTTACAGTTCAACTTAAGGGCCGGCAGCCAGCGAACCAATCAGCAGCTGGACATACTGACCGGTCGATTTGGAGAATACTTTCAACTGGATACGCTAATCAATATGTACAGGCAGGAAGTCAAACCTCAGACAAGCTCATTGGTAGCGGATATTACCCTGATGGGAAGGAAACAGAAAATGGAATACAGCTATGGTTTGAAAACGGGTCACCTGCTCCATGATGTGATGGCAGAAACATGGCTCGGGGATCCGGGGATGAAGGGCGATAGCCTACTCTCCGATGGCAACGCGATGCTTCGTCAAAGCTATGCCCGCATCTTTGGTCAACTGTCCCTGCAGGCAGGCAAGAAATCCCAGTGGATGCTCGGGGGCTATGGCGGTTTTAACAGGACTGAGTGGAGCGCGAACGAGTCCGCTGCTAAAACGGGCTTGGTATATTTGATTTCCGGAAGCTATACCCATTCGATTTCCCCGTTAAGCGCCCTATCCCTGCAGGCGCAGCTGCAAAGGGATGCGCCAGCCTATTCCAGCTATTACCCGGATTCCGTCCTGACCGGTCAGGTAACGGTGCTGAACGGAGCGCAGTTGCTGCCCTTTCCCCGAAGCTTTGGCGCGCAGGTCAGCTATGCTTCCAACGCCCTGCACAAGGGCAGGGTCCTGTTTTTTTCCGCTTCCTGGTTGCGATCCAACCAGCAGTTTATGCTGGCCGTGGACCGGTTTCCGGCTTATCATGTGCAGAGGTTCACGCCACAGGACGGAAACAGGAACTTCACGGTGCTGGGCAAATGGGAACAACATGTCAAAGCCCTGCAATCCAAATTCTCCCTGCAAGCCAGTGTCAACGGGATGCGGTTTCAGAATGTATACAATGACGTTTCTTCCGAAGTGGATATGCAGAACCTGCGCCTGCAACCTGAATGGGTCAGTACGTTCAAAGGACCCCTGAATGCCGAATTCTCTTACACGGTAATGCATAACCGAAATAAGGTGCTGCCGGAAGATGGCCTTGAATCGGCATTCAGCCAGTGGCAACAGCAGGGCTATGCAAAGCTGAAAGCCAGGGTCCGGAAAAAAGCCTACCTGGCCGTTCAGTGGGCCCGCTATCGCCTATCGCCAACTGATCATTTCAATACCCTGGACCTGTTTGCAAAATGGAACGCGGGGAAGAAGTTCGGGCTGAGCCTCAGCGGCCACAACCTGCTGAACGGAGCCACTATCCGCCAGCGCCAGATCAGTCCGAATATGGAATGGACCCAGGGATTCGGGCTGGTGGGGCGATATGTCCTCCTGAAAGCCGGTCTGCAGTTTTAGAAAACGGATTCTTGATGGCAGATCGCAGGGAATTTCCAAAAAATGAACAATGGGGAAATCATTGGAGATTTGGATGCTCCCGGCTTGACCAAAAGAAGACAATTGATCTTGTTCCGGGGACGGCATCTAATAAAAAACCCTTGCAAATCAATGACTTGCAAGGGTTAATGGCTGTAGGGGGAGGAGTCGAACCTCCACGAGGACGTTAGCTGTTGCACATCGCGGCGGGAAGCAACTCCCTCCGATAAGGTGGTCAACCCCAGTCGGTGATCCTGCAGAATCACTGGCGTTATGCAATGTTTATCCGTTGATCCCCACCCTCGAGACAAGAGGGCATGTCTGCCGAAAATTTCATCACCCCACAGTGTGTGTCCCAAAGAACTTCTGAGTGCAATATTAAATAAACTGGCCGATTCGTTACAAATATTTCAAGAAAAATTTTGTAATTATCGAAATATTTCAAATATTAGCATAATTGTTTGAAGGAAACTAAAAACCACTTTGCTGATGGCTGGAAAATTAAATCTTGACAAACTGGACCTTCAAATCATTTCGGCGATGATGGAAGACGCCGGTATTTCTTATGCCGACCTCGGCAAGAAACTTTTCGTTTCCGGGGGCACCATCCACGTACGCATCAAGAAGCTTCAGGAAATGGGCATCGTTAAAGGTACGAAACTCCATGTGGATTTGAAGCAACTGGGCTATGATATTACGGCATTTGTAGGCATTTTCCTCGAAAAAAGCTCGCTTTATGACGTGGTTGCAGAGGACCTGAAGAAGATTCCCGAGATCATCCGGTTGAATTATACCACGGGGAATTACAGCATGTTCCTGGAGGTGGTGGCCAAAGACATTAATCAGTTGAGGTTTGTCCTGCACGACCAGCTGCAGAAAATCAAAGGCATTGAACGAACGGAAACCTTTATCTCACTCGATGAGAGTCTGAACCGTAATGTGCAGGTGGCGGGTTAACAAGATGCTGCTGCTGGCGGATCGCGCACCTGTTTTTTGCTGTTGCGGTTGAAAGGAGGTCATTCATGGCGGCGCAAGTACAAAAGAAATTCTATCGCTCCTTATTACTGCTCATAGCCCTGAACCTGGTGGTCAAGCCTGTCTGGATTTTTGCAATCGATCGGTCCGTTCAGAACATCACGGGTTTTTCGGAATACGGGCATTATTTTTCTTTGCTTAACCTTTGCATAATTTTGAATTTCCTGCTGGATTTGGGCATTAGCGCCTATTTCAACCGGGAAGTGGCATCCCGTGATAACCATGGAGTGGTCTTGTTCTCGCAGGCTCTTCACGGAAAATTCTGGCTCAGTATTGCATATGCATTGATGGTGATTGTAGCGGCCTGGATTTCAGGTATCCGGGATTACGCGCTCTTGTGGCTGCTGATCATTCAGCAAACCGGAAGCAGTATTCAACTATTTATCAGGTCTTACTTGACCGCTGCACAACTATTCCGGCAGGATGCGATCATTTCCATCATTGATAAGCTCTTCGTGGTATTCACGGTGGGTTTGCTCATCCTTTTTCCAAAACTGACGGGTGGCGTGACCATCGCGCGCTTTGCCCTCCTTCAGATTGCGGGGATCTTTCTGGGGTCTGTCACAGGGTTAATCTTTCTGCGCCGCCATGTACCTGAATTTTATTTTAAGCCGTTTATGGGGTTCAGAAAGGACCTGTTCCTTGCGAGCCTTCCTTTTGCGCTGAATATTTTCCTGATGACGGTGATGTCCCGAACGGATGGGTTTCTATTGGAGAGGTTACATCCCAACGGAGCCGTGGAGGCGGGCATTTTTGCCGCCGGATTCCGTTTGCTGGACGCTTTCAATATGGTGGGATTTTTAATGGCTGGTTTCCTGATGCCATATATTGCAAGGCACTGGCCGCATTCAGGACATATTACCCCGGTTTTGCTGGCATGCAGACATCTGCTCGTGTTGGGTAGCTTTTGGGTGGCTTCCTTTGCGTTGGCAGCCCCCGAGTATCTTACCAGGCTTTTATATGACCAGGAGAATACACATGTTGCCTTCGTGATTTCGATGGTTCTTCAGGCGCTGCCGGCCCTATCCATGCTGCATATCTATGGTACGGTGCTGACTGCAACAAAGCATATCGGGACCTTTCTCAGGATCAGTTTCTTTTATGCATTTCTCAGCGTTTTATTGAATGTCATATTTATTCCCGCATATGGGGCTACCGCCTGTGCGCTCATAGCCGTTTTTATTCAGGTCTTTTATGCCATCACCACCATCTATTTCGCCCGGCGTAAAACGGGCATTGGTTTATGGCCAACCTATATACCGGTTTATTTGTCGGTCGGGATTCTGAGTTTTACCGCCATCAGGATGGCGGTATACCTGGACTTGAATATTCCGATGACAGCAGCGGCTGCCGGCATTGCCATCACCTGTTTTTTTTATCATTCTGCGGGGATATCCTTCAGACAGTTGCGGCAAATGCTCTTGGAAAAATGAGGTATTTTTATCCAAACACGCACGCATGAACCTGTTGGAAGAATTGAGGAAACGATGCCGGCCTTATCGAACCCTTATCCTTGCCTGCGTGCTGATTCCCGCCGCCGCTGCCTTGCTGATCAGCCTGGTTATGCCCAAAGAGTATATGAGTAGCACGAGCGTCTTCCCTGTCAATGGCCGACTGGGTGATAAACTCCGGCTCTCGGGCCAGGAAATTGCTGAACTCTATTCAGCGTATGGAAACGGCGAAGACCTGGACCGGGTCTTTGCAATCGTCCGCTCGGAGCAGGTTTTCCGCGCTCTCCAGGATAGCTTTAAACTGGTGCAGCACTACGGCATTTCTGATGAACCCGGCAGGGCCGTGGAGAAGGCGGTGCTTCGGCTGCGCAAGCAAACCAGGTTTACCAGGTCTGAATACGGGGAATTGATCCTGCAGGTTTGGGACCGGGATGCTGCCATGGCCGCTGCACTGGCCAATGCCTTTGTACAGGAAGTGGAAGATGTGCATCTGCAACAATATCAGCGCATCTACGGTCAGACCCTGCAGGATATGAAGCGGCAACTGGCTTCGCTGCAGAATAACGGGGATTCCGCTGAGCACGCATCCGGAGTGGAAAAAGCGCTGGAGGCATACCAGACGGCGGTGAGCGAATTCACCCTGGCTGCCAGTCATCCTCCTCCGGCTGTATTGGTGGTGGAGTCTGCGTTTGCAGCCGCGCGGGCCAACAGGCCTAAGCCCCTGCTCTATACCCTGGTTGCATCGATGTCCGGTTTATTGACGGCGCTGGTTTTTATCCTTTTGTTCACCGGCAAGTTGCAAGATCCCGGACATGATTCCACTTCATGAAATGGCTGGGACCAACCGGTATTTCCGCACGGGGCTCATGCTCTGCCTGCTCATCGGCAGCATTGTCTTTGTGTGGGAAGGACAATGGTTCTGGCTTGCCCTCGCGCCTCTATTTCTCCTGGGCTTGGCAGGGCTCTCAAATCCTTCTTTGATCTATTACCTTCTCTTGTTTTCCCTACCCATTTCCGTGGAATGGCAGTTAACGGAGACGCTGGGAACGGACCTTCCGGATGAAGTGTTGATGTGGGCGATGTCTCTGCTGGTGATGTTAAGCCTGCTGCTCCGTCCCGGTTTTTGGCTGAACCGTAAAGCGGATCAACCGCTGCTCGCTTTTTTACTGCTCCATCTTGCCTGGATTTTGTTCACCGCCACGCTCTCCGTTCAGCCCATTTTGTCATTTAAATTTCTGGCTGCCAAGCTTTGGTATGTGGTAGCTTTTGCGGCGGGCAGCTGGTGGTTTTTGACCGATGGGAAATCGCTTCGCATTGCTTTTAGGTGCCTGGTACTGCCCATGACCCTGGCCCTGCTCTGGGTCCTTTTCAACCAGGCGCGCGAAGGCTTCCTTTTCGATTCCGTCAACGCGGCCGTCAAACCTTTTTTCCGCAATCATGTCAACTACGGCGCCATCCTGGTTTGCCTGTTACCGCTTCCGGTGGCGATGGCGGTAATTCGGAAAAAAGAGCGCACCTGGTGGATTGTTTGCACGATGGTATGGCTGGTAGCTTTGTTTTTTTCTTATTCGCGCGGCGCCTGGGCGGCGCTGCTTGTGGGAGGCATGGCATGCCTGTTGTTATATTATCGAAGGGTGATCACGGCGATGTGGATCTCCCTGTTGCTGGCGCTTGGGCTGCTGTTTTATTTCTTTCAGGACAATCGATACCTGGACTACCGGCCGGATTTTGACCAGACCATTTATCACCAGGATTTTTCGGATCACCTGCAGGCCACTTACCGTCTCAAGGACCTTTCCACGGCGGAGCGTTTTCACCGGTGGATTGCGGGGGTTCGGATGGTTGCGGAGGAGCCTATCCTGGGCCATGGTCCCAATCGTTTCTACGAGGCGTACAAACCTTATACCGTCACTGCTTTCAGGACCTATGTCAGCGATAATCCGGAGCATTCCACGGTGCATAATTATTTTTTATTGCTGGCGGCGGAGCAGGGACTTCCGGGATTGGTTTTCTTTCTGCTGATCATCATGCGCATGTTCAGCATCATCCAGGACGCGTATCGCCGATCCGCAAACAGAAAGGAGAAAACGGGCTGGATGGTGATGGCTTCCGTGCTGGCGATGATTGTTTGGTTGAACATGCTCAGTGACCTGGTAGAGGCGGATAAAATCGGCAGCCTATTTTTTATCTGCCTGGGCATTTGCCTGGGCGCTGAACGCTGGCAGCAAAAGAAGCAGGTTGGGAATTCCTGACGGATTTATTTCTTCCAGGTTCTGCCTTTCCACTGATACTGGTACACCTGCCCAAAAAATCCTGCCAGGACGGTATATAAAAGATGGAAGGGTTGTGCGATGGGAAACCAGGGGAGGATGCCAGTCAGCCCATAGAACCTGGCCACCGGCCAGAGAAAGAGCAGCTCTACCAGGGTTTTAAACAGGATCAACCACAGAAAAGGAACGAAGAGCGAATGCAGAAAAAGCGCGGCAATGCCCAGAAGCAGCAGGGCGGCATTCATGGCATAGACCAATAGCAGCACCAGGAAAGTGCGCTTGTCTTCATAGACACGGGCCTTGCTGGCCCAACGGATGCGTTGTTGCAGGAATCCTTTCCAGGTTGTTTCTGCCTCCGTGTCTACGATCGCGGATTCCGCGAGGCAGTAGCCGGTGCCTCCGGGAAAAGCCCTTTCCATTTTTTCCATCAGGAGCATATCATCCCCGGTGGGTAGCTGATCGATGCCTGCGTAGCCTCCCACTGATTCAAAATTTTTTTTGGTAAAAGCCAGGTTGGCCCCATTGCTCATCCGGTGAAATCCGTGGTGGGTGGCTGCCGCTGCGATGCCCTGTAGGCTGAGGAAATCAAGGCTCTGGAAAACGGACAGGAAACTCTTTTTGGGCCGGATCCGGACGGGAGCGGCAGTGAAAACCGACTGCCTTTCTTCGCGGAATGCCACTATTGTGCTCAACCAGGTGGGCGGAAACAGGCAGTCGGCATCCGTACAAACCACAAGCTCCCCGCTGGCGGCGCGGACGCCTTCCGTAATGGCGGCTTTTTTCCCCATGCCTTCGATCATCGTGCATATCTGAACCCGGCCCTGTCCGCATTCCTGTACGATGCGGACCGTCTGGTCCGTGGAGTGATCATCCACGATCAGGATTTCCGTATGGCTGACGGGGTAGTCCTGTGCCAGCAGGCTATGCAGGCATTGGCGGATTTTTTTTTCTTCATTGCGGACGGCAACGATCACGGATAACCGAATTTCGGTGGCTTTGAATTTTCCGGGCCTGAATTTGGGAACCTGCTGCCAGAGGAATCGGTAATAGAGGATCAGCAGGCCGTAGCCGGTGAGCAGCAGGGCGGGTATGGTCATCCAGGGCATCATGATGCTGTGGGCATGTTTGCGGTACAGAAATCCAGTGCCTCGGAGATGGCGGGCAGGTTATGGGGATGAAGGATCTGGTGTCCCACTTCCAGGACCCTGCTTTGGGCGAGGGTACCCAGTCCGGAAACAAATGCCGCGCCATTGGCAGGTGGAATGATCCGGTCGTATTTTCCAAAGAGCAGGTAGACTGGAATCCTGTGTTGCAGGATCAGGGCTTTAACGGCGGGGAGATTGGGTTGAAAGCGACGCATGGTGGTCCAGACACGGAAGACCCGCTGGCGCATGGTCTCGTTGTCCACGTAAATGGTCACGAATTTCAGGATGCTTTCGTTGACCAGTCTCAGCCTGCGTCCCGTTGCCAGCAATTGAAGGAACCATCGTGGATTTTCCATGGTATACCGGAACAACCGGTTCCCGGCGCTGGTCTGTGTGGCCAGCCAGTACCAGCGGTTGGTTTTCAGGCCATCGGGGGCAATCAGCACAAGGTATGAGATGGTTTCCGGGATCCGCTCCAGGATGGAGAGGCAGATTCGCCCGCCCATGCTATAACCCATCAACCCGAAGCTGCGCTGACCAACTTCCGGGATGGCACGGATCAGCGCGATCCAGTCGCCCACCCCCAGGTCCAGCCCCTCCCGCCAGGTGGTTTCGCCATGCCAGGGCATGTCAATGGCCACCAGGGTCTGGTCCGGCAGGGCGGCGGCCAGGGGGTCAAAGGTTTTGGCATATTCCCCAAATCCGTGCAGGCAGACCGTGAGCCGGGATCCATGTCCGGAGACCCGGTAATGCACGAGCGAATGCCTGAACTGCAGAAAACGGGAGGTCATCGCAATAAAAATAAAGGTTATTGTTCCGGAAAATTATGCTATTTTCGAATTAGTTGCATAACTAACAATATGCCAAACAACCAATTTAAGCGGGGGGAACTATACAGTTTTATCACGGGCAAGGCCTCGACGGCGCTGGCCCGTCGTTTGCAGAAGAATTTCAAGCAGAACGGCGTAGACATCACCATTGAACAATGGAGTGTGCTGTATCATTTATGGAAACAGGATGGACTGAGTCAGCAGGAATTGTGCAATGCCACTTTCCGGGACAAGCCCAGCATTACCCGGCTGGTGGACAACCTGGAAAAACTGAAACTGGTGCGGAGGGTTTCGTCCAGGGAAGACCGGCGGATGAACCTGATCTACCTAACGGAAACGGCTAAACGCATGCAGGACCAGACCATGGACCTGGCCAACCAGACCCTGAACGAGGCGCTGGTGGATGTGGATCCGGGAGACATTGAAATGTGCAAGCAGGTCCTTCAGCAGGTGTACGATAACCTTAAATAAATAACGTAAAAATCAATCACGATGGCTACCGACGTAAAAACCGCCTCATTGCTCAAAGGAGCGGAATGGCTGATCCGGGAATCGGAACCTGGTTCCACCTTTACCCCGGAGGATTTTAATGAAGAACAGAAGATGGTGATGGACATGTGCCACAGTTTCCTCGAAGCGGAAGTGTTGCCCGTGCTGGACCGGATAGACAGCCTGGAGCCGGGCCTGATGCCTGCGCTGATGGACAAGGCAGGGGAACAGGGTTTGCTGGGCAGTTCGATCCCGGAAGAATTCGGCGGACTTGGAAAGGATTTTATCACTTCCACCATCGTGAACGAGGGGCTGGGGGCCGGTCACTCATTCTCGGTGGGCATCGCCGCACACACCGGTATTGGAACCCTGCCGATCCTCTATTTTGGCACGCCGGAGCAGAAAGCGCGGTATATCCCGAAGCTGGCCAGCGGGGAGTGGAAAGGCGCATATGGCCTCACCGAACCAAATAGCGGCAGCGATGCTTTAAGCGCAAAGACTACAGCCAAACTGAGCGAGGACGGTAAACATTATGTCCTCAACGGACAGAAATGCTGGATCACCAATGGAGGATTTGCGGATGTCTACACGGTATTTGCCAAAATAGACGGGGACAAGTTCACGGCCTTCATCATTGAACGGGGAACACCTGGATTTACCCAGGGTCCGGAAGAGCAGAAAATGGGGATCAAGGGATCATCCACGGTGCAGCTTTATTTTCAGGACTGCAAAGTGCCCGTGGAAAATCTCCTGGGCGAGATCGGAAAGGGGCATGTCATTGCCTTCAATATCCTCAACATCGGCAGGCTCAAGCTTTGCGCCGCTGCCCTGGGAGGTGCAAAAGCATCCCTGGACATTACGATTCAGTATGCCAATACACGGGAGCAGTTCAAGCAGCCCATCGCCCGGTTTGGCGCCATCCAGCACAAGCTGGCGGATGTAGCCATACACACATGGGTAGCCGAAAGTGCCCTTTACCGCACCGCCATGTGGGTGGAGGAAAAAGAGAAAGAAATGCTGGCGGATGGAAAGCCGTTCAATGAAGCCCTGCTGGGCGCGGCGGAAGAATACGCGGTGGAATGCGCCATGCTGAAAGTCTTTGGCTCAGAGCTGCTGGACTATGCAGTGGACGAAGGGGTGCAGGTGCACGGAGGCAATGGCTTCAGTGCGGAATACAATATTTCAAGGGCATATAGGGACAGTCGCATCAACCGCATCTACGAAGGCACCAATGAAATCAACAGGTTGCTCACGGTGGATATGATTCTGAAGCGGGCTATGAAGGGCAGGCTGGACTTGATGGGACCTGCCATGGCGGTTCAGAAAGAGCTGATGAGTATCCCGGATTTTGGCAATGAAGAGGAAGGATTGTTTGCAAAAGAACGCAAGCTGATCCGGAATATGAAGAAAGCGATCATGATGGTTGCCGGCGCTGCAGTCCAGAAGCTGATGATGCAGATCGAGCAGGAGCAGGAGATCCTGATGAATATCGCGGATATGGCCATTGAAGTTTTTCATGCGGAGAGCGCCCTGCTGCGCGCCATGAAAATCGCGGAAATCCGTGGCGAAGCCGCTGCTTCCCTGTATGCGGACATGGCAGCCACCTATCTGTATGACGCGGCGGACAAAGTGCACAAGGCCGGCAGGGATGCCATCAATTCCTTTGCATCCGGAGACGAGCAGCGGATGATGTTGCTGGGTGTGAAAAGATTCACCAAATCCGAGCCTTTCAATGCAAAAGACGCGCGGCGCCGGATTGCTGCGAGGCTCAGTGCGGACAACGCGTACAAGTTCTAGGTAGACAAAACATCGATTTCAGGTCCGGGTGGCAGCCCGGACCTTTCTTTGCATCCTGGGGACCAGACCCCAAGCGGGTTACATATCTTCCCACTCTGTCAGCAGGGGAATCTTTGATTTTTTAGTCGGGGCTTCCTGACTTTCAGCGGGTAGCCGGTAGAGCAGGCATCCCGCCGAAAACAACAGGCTGAAAAGAAGGATGATCACATGAAAAAGCAAAAATGAATCGGATAGCCTGACATTGTCCTGCAGCAAGAGATTCATCAGATAGACGAGGAGGAATGATCCGAAAGAGAAAACCACTGCGCTGATCATAAATGCCTTCCCCGTTTCAGTTCTTTTCTGGATCGTCACCCGGATCTGGTGAAAAAACAGGGGCACATAGAAAATCAGGACCAGGATGATGCCCGTGCCCACCACCATGAAGCCGGTCATGGTGTCCAGACCCTGGCTGATCAGCATTCCGGTGCTGGCCACCAAAAACATCAGCAGGGTCAGCCAGAGCGATCTGCGAAATCGCAGTCTGGGGGGACTCTCCTTCCGGAAAAACCCGAGGGACATCAGGGTCAGTGGGCCCATGAGGAAAAATCCAGCAATCACCAACCAGCCTTTAACACTGGGATGCTGTCCGAAAAGGTCATCATTGAGCAGGCTTGTTACCACGAAAATGGCAAACAAGGTGACCAGCGGCATCATTGTTTTTGATCGGAGTTCTTTACGGAGCAGGATGATCAGGATGGGCAGGAGCAGCACGATGGGTGTTAGCAGGTTCAGCCAAAAAAATTCAGTGTTGAAGAGACCGTTTTTCATCAGGTAGGGTTGTACGCCCGAAGGTTGTGGGTATAACGCTTTTTAAGATTTGAAATTTTTTATATGCGTGCATTCCCCCGAAATCAAGCAAAACTGCTTGACGCAATTCGTAGAATTACGCAAATGGATTGTCATATTTCGGTTACTTTGTTGCATGGGATGGATCTTCCGGTTATGGTTTTGTTGCATGTTTTTTTGTCTTACCGCAGCGGGTCAGCAGACACCCAGATGGGTGGAAACAACCGGCAAACTCCCCTTCCTGGAGTATGGTCCAGGAGACGACCGGCTTGGCGGCGCAAAGATGTCTTACCTGGACACCGGTGTAGCCCTGCGGGTGGTGGATAGCATGGAAAAAGATTATATCGTGCGCTTATCGGCACAGCACAAAGCCTTTATTCCCAAGGAACTTACCCGGCCAACAGAAAGCAGGTCTGCAGGCCCCTATAGTTTGTCCGGTAGCTGGCGCGTATATGGAGATGATCGGTATGATTATGTGTCCATCTCACTGCAGCAACGCCTGCCTTACAAGAGCCAGATGCAGATCAATCCATCCCGCATCGTGGTGGACATCTATGGTGCTACTTCCAATACAAACTGGGTTACCCAGCTAAGTTCTGCCACAGAAATACGCAATGCATGGTACGAGCAACTGGAGGATGATGTGATGCGGGTGTATATTGAACTGAAACATGCCCAGCACTGGGGCTATAGGATTGCATACGACAGTTCTTCCAGCAGACTTCAGATCCGGGTGAAAAGACAGCCCGCAACCCTGGATATCCGGAAAATGACCATAGCGGTGGATGCCGGCCATGGTGGCGCAAATACGGGCGCAACCGGCGTGAACAGCGGCATCCTGGAAAAGGATTATTGTTTGAAAATTGCACAGGAGCTGGAGAGCCAGTTGCGCAAATCCGGTGCGGGAAAAGTATTCATGACCAGAACCAGGGACACCACGCTGGATATGCCGGAAAGAATCGCGATGTTGAAGGAGCTTGATCCGGACATGCTGATCAGTATCCACCTGAATTCATCCGGCAGGGACACGATCCAGGGAACCAGTACTTTTTACCGGCATATCGGGTTCAGGCCTCTATCAGAACAGGTGTTAAAGCGTATGCTGGAGTTAAAGCTGAAGGAATTTGGCAATGTGGGTCATTTTAATTTTGCACTAAGCGGTCCAACGGAATATCCCAACTGCCTGGTGGAAGTAGCATTTCTCAGCAACCCGGATGATGAAAAACGAATCCTCGATCCGAAGTTTCAGAAAGCCGTGGCAAAGAAAATTACCGAGGGGATCCGGAATTGGTTAAAAGCCCTGAAATAAACGATATGAAAACAACAGATCAGAACAGGCGGAACTTTCTGACCAACGCCGCGGCCTTGGCCACGGCCCTGCCATTGCTTAGCTTTGAAACGGGGGAACATGAAAGAACCCCCGCTCAGAAAATGTTTATACACCACGTATACTTCTGGCTGAATAATCCAAACAGCAGGGAAGATTTCGAAAAGTTAGTGGAAGGACTCCGGAAACTGAGTAAGGTGGAAACCATTCGTTCGTTTCATATTGGAAAGCCGGCGTCCACCAGCAGGGACGTCATTGACGGAAGCTATTCCATATCCTGGTTCACCACATTTGAAGACCTGGAAGCGCAGGAGTCCTACCAGAAAGATCCGATCCACCTGGCATTTGTAGCATCCTGCAAGGATCTTTGGAGCCGCGTCCTGGTCTATGATTCCGTGGATCTCTGATCAGCAAAGCAGGGCATAGGCTTCAGGGACGTCATTGGGGTGCAGGAAAACAATTTTTCCAAAATCCTGCGCAGTGCGGATCATTTCATCCGCACCTGCCGATGCTCCTTCGATGCGCAGGACCGCATCGCATTTTTCCAGGAGTCGCATAGCCACCGGATGAAAGAAATCCGTGAACACTTCATCGCCCACATGCATTGAACCTGCCCTTTTAAGTAAAGGCAGGGCATGCCATTCACCCAGTACGGGAATGTGGCCTTTTTGGTAGAGTTGCAGCGCCACTTCTTCCATTTTACGGAGATTGGCGGAGATTTTTTCCGGATCATCACCGGTGCCGCTGCGGTATGGGCCGGAAACGAGGATCATCAGGGGTAGGGAAAAATCCATAGGAAGGGATTTATGGGTTAGGTTCTCCTTCAAACGCAACAATTCCGTATTTATTAGGTGGTTCCTTTATTTTTACCAAAAGGGAGGACGATGTCTGAGTTTCGTAAAGCCGCACTGAGTTTCATATTTGTCACGGTATTGGTGGATGTGATCGGGTTCGGAATCATCATTCCCGTGATGCCCGCCCTGATCCAGGAACTCATCGGGGGAGATATTTCAACCGCCTCTGCTTATGGCGGTTGGCTGATGTTTGCCTATGCCATCATGCAGTTTGTCTGCGCGCCTATCCTGGGCAACCTAAGTGATCGGTATGGAAGGAGACCAGTCCTGTTGTTTTCATTATTGGGTTTTGGCATCGACTATATATTCCTCGCCCTGGCGCCCTCCATCGCCTGGCTTTTTGTGGGCAGGGTCATTGCCGGCATCACCGGTGCCAGTTTCACCACTGCTTCGGCCTATGTGGCTGACATCAGCGCACCGGATAAGCGTGCCCAAAACTTTGGCATGATAGGGGCCGCATTTGGCCTCGGCTTTATTGCGGGCCCATTGATTGGCGGTCTGCTGGGACAGTTTGGATCCCGCGTTCCTTTTATAGCGGCTGCTGTGCTTACCCTGCTGAACTGGTTATATGGGTATTTTGTATTACCCGAATCCCTTTCCCCGGAGAAAAGGAGGCCTTTCGACTGGAAGCGGGCCAACCCCGTAGGCTCACTGGTACAACTCCGGAAATACCCCGCCATTTCCGGCCTCGTGGTCTCCCTCACCCTGGTCTATATTGCCGCGCATGCAGTGCAGAGTACCTGGAGTTATTACGGCATCGGCAAACTGGGTTGGGATGAAAAAATGGTAGGATATTCCCTTGCTTTTATTGGCTTCATGATTGCGCTCGTTCAGGGAGGATTGATCCGGATCATCATTCCAAAGCTTGGACAGGAGCGCAGCCTCTATATCGGTTTGTTTCTTTTTAGCATCGGTATGGTGCTATTTGCCTTTGCATCCACCACCTGGATGATGTTCCTGTTCACCTTCGTCTACTGCCTTGGCGGCATTGCCGGCCCATCCATCCAGGGGATCATTTCAGGCCATGTTCCGCCCAATGAGCAGGGAGAATTACAGGGGGCATTGACCAGCCTGATGAGCGCCACTTCCATCTTTGGTCCCCCGCTGATGACCGGGCTTTTTGCCCGGTTTACCCGGCCATCTGCCCCGCTTCATTTTCCGGGCGCCCCCTTCATAATGGGAGCAATACTACTGCTGATCAGCGCCCTTTTGGCGTTCAGAAGCCTGCACGGGAGGAGGCCACGGATCGCCCCAACCCGTGCCTGACCTGATTTTGCGCTAAGTAACAATTAATTTATCCGCGATTTCGCTTATCCGGATATATTCGCGTACCTTTGCAGGGTTAATTTGAGTTAAGTACAGTAAACAGTAAGTGAACGATTTTCCCGCTAAGCAATGTCTGCTAATCAGTTAGTCTTCGTTACGCCTGTGTTTGCCTCAAGATTCTTTATCACCATTTTTTAAGCACATGAACATTTACGTATCAAATTTAAGCTTCAACGTACAGGATGAAGACTTAAGGGAATTTTTCACCGAGTATGGTGAAGTTTCTTCTGCCAAAGTTATTATGGACAAATTCACCAACCGCAGCCGTGGCTTTGGTTTCGTGGAAATGCCTGACAACGCAGCCGCTCAGAAGGCGATCCAGGAACTGGATGGCGCTACTGTAGAAGGACGTGCCATCAAAGTATCTGAAGCCAAGCCCCGCGAAGAAAGGCCGGGCGGTGGCGGCGGAGGCCAAAGGCGTTCTTTCTCTGGCGGCGGTGGTGGAAACCGTTGGTAATTCCTTCCCCAAAGACATTAAAGCCTCCTTCGGGAGGCTTTTTTTTGCCCAGAGGAGACCCAACGCTTCCCACGCCCTTTCCACAATACTTATTTTTGGAGCATGAACCATACAGTTAAAGAATTCAACGACTACCGGCAGCGCATGAACGATCTCATCCTGTCCAAGAACAACCTGGTCATGAAAAGGCTCTGGAACCTGGACACCAATACCTATGACGATGGTGCCCTGGACCGCAGGACCAAGGAAATGCTGGGCCTGGTGGCCAGCATGGTTTTGAGATGTGACGACTGTATCCGCTACCACCTGGGCAAATGCGCGGAACTGGGCTTGAAGACGGAACAGATCTACGAAATCTTTGCCGTAGCCAATATTGTGGGGGGCACCATCGTGATTCCCCACACGAGAAGGGCCGCCGAATATTGGGAAGCATTGATGGAGCAGCCTGCCGGCTAAGCGAACGAAGGGTCATTTTCAGGATGGTTTCCGGAATAAAATCTCTTCCGGATTGATTATATTTGTTTGACCAGACTCCCATCCATATGAGTGATGCAACGATTGCGGCCCCCCTTACGGCTAAAGATTTTCAGACAGACCAGGAAGTGCGCTGGTGCCCAGGATGCGGCGATTATTCCATCCTGGCACAGGTGCAGAAGATCATGCCTACCCTGGGCATCCCAAGAGAGAATATTGTCATCATTTCCGGCATTGGTTGTTCCAGTCGCTTTCCATATTATATGGAAACTTACGGGATGCATTCCATTCACGGCAGGGCCACGGCAATTGCCAGCGGCCTGAAGGCCAGCAGACCGGAGCTCAGTGTATGGATTGTCACCGGGGACGGTGATTCCCTCAGTATCGGGGGAAACCACACCATTCACCTGTTGAGGCGCAATTTTGATGTGAACATCATGCTCTTCAACAACCAGATATATGGTCTTACCAAGGGCCAGTACTCTCCCACTTCGGAAGAAAATAAAATCACCAAGTCCACGCCTTTTGGAAGCATCGACCATCCGTTTAATCCCCTGGCACTGGCCATGGGCGCGGATGCAACCTTTATTGCCAGGAGTATGGACCGGGATCCCAAGCACTTGCAGGAAATGCTGCTGCGCAGCAATGCGCACAAGGGGGCTTCTTTCCTGGAGATCTACCAGAATTGCAATATTTTCAATGACGGTGCTTTTGAGGTTTTCACGGAGAAATCATCCAAGCCGGACGAGACCCTTTTCCTTGAGCAGGGCAGGCCATTGGTTTTTGGTGCAAACAAGGACAAGGGAATCCTTTTAGACGGGTTCAGGCCCGTTATTGCGAGCTTGGGAGAGTCTGTGACGGCAGACGACTGCTGGGTTCATGATGAGAAAGATTTTTATAAGGCCCAGATCCTGGTGCGTATGTTTGATGATCCCCGGCTTGAAGGTCACCTGCCAAGGCCATTTGGCGTTTTCTATGAAACCGAGCGGCCTTGCTATGAAGATATGATGAAAGCCCAGATTGACCAGGTGCTTGCCAAGAAGGGAGCAGGAGACCTGGACAAGCTGTTGCGCGGCAACGAAGTCTGGACGATCCAGTAATACATCCATTGATTGTCATCCCGGCCTGGAAGCCGGGATTTTTTTTAATAAAAAAGCCAGCGATGGAAATCGCCGGCATGTGCTTACCTCTGAAACCACAAAAAGAAAGCGTTTACAAACTGCACGGACCTTTACTGCAATTCTTTCATGTATCACAACCTGGAACGGATGTCCGGGTTTCAGATGGATTCAGCACCTCAAGTATTCTGAACAGTAAATTTTAAAAATGTAGAGCAACTGGCCAACAGGAGGATTGGATGGTTCTCAGGGTTTCAGGCGGAAGAGGTGGCCTGTATTGGGTAGGCATAAAAGTAATACGCGATAGCGGTATTTCAAAAATTTCCGAAAAAAAATTAGCCTTAAAAACCAGTCCTGTAGCGGTTTTCAGTTAATGACCTGATTATCAGTATAGATTTGACAAGGATATCTTTGAAAATGATTCCGGGAGTAATTGAACAACGTAATTTTATATCATGAGGCTGCATGTTCATCCGGATCATCCTGCTCCCCGGCAGATCAGAACGATCGTTGATTCACTCCGGTCGGGCGGTATCATGATTTACCCCACGGATACGGTCTATGGCCTGGGTTGCGACATCTTTCAGCAACATGCCATTGAAAGGGTCTGCAGGCTAAAGCAGGCAGACCCCCTGAAGGCTCAGTTGAGTTTTGTGTGTGCAGACCTGAGTGATCTGAGCAAGTATACGAAGAGCATATCCACACCGCTTTACAGGCTATTGAAAAGCCATATTCCCGGACCTTTCACATTCATTCTTCCAGCGAGCAAGGAAGTGCCAAGAATCCTTAAGAGTAAGAAAAATACCATCGGCCTTCGCGTTCCGGATCACCCGGTGGTGCGCGCAATCATCCAGGAACTTGGTCATCCTGTACTCAGTTCTTCGTTGCCGGGAGACATGGTTGAATCCTACACTGATCCCGACTGGATATATGAAAGATTTGGGAAACAGGTGGACGTGGTGGTGGATGGCGGAACAGGTGGCATGCAGTATTCCACCATCGTTGACCTCACCCGCGATGAACCCGTGATCGTTCGGCAGGGACTGGGCGTCTTCGAAGGGAACTGATAAAACCCCGGAACCTGTCCGGGGCTTTTGCAAAACCATGGTACGGATTCATGTCAAGGCTTGGACCTCAAATCTGCAGCTGGGTTTAATGAAATGATTTCAGGACGCTTCCTCTGCGGGCAGGCATTGAAAACTAAGCCTGTGGTAGGGACTTAGGCCATGACTGCGGATGGCATCCCGGTGCTTCCGGGTAGGGTATCCCTTATTATCCATCCAGCCGTATTGAGGATATTGCGCGTGCAATTGGTGCATGGCTTCGTCCCGGTATGTTTTTGCCAGGATACTGGCTGCGGCGATTGAAGCATAGAGCCCGTCTCCCCCGATGATGGTTTCATGGGGAATCCCTGAATAGGGTTTGAACCGGTTTCCATCTACGAGGATGAGGGCCGGTTGAACCGTTAGCTGGTCCAGGGCCAGGTGCATCGCCCTGATGGAAGCCTGTAAAATATTGATCTCGTCGATGGTGCCTGCATCCAGACTGGCTACGGCATAAGAAATGGCGTGTTTTTCAATGACCTTCCGGAGCAGGGAACGGTCTTTCTCCCGCAGCTGTTTGCTGTCGTTCAGCAAAGGATGATAAAAATTGGCAGGCAGGATCACCGATGCGGCAAACACGGGTCCGGCCAGGCAGCCACGGCCTGCTTCATCACATCCCGCCTCAAGGTGTATTTCCTGGAAAAAAGGTTTCAACATCGCCCGTAAAGTTGCAGTAAAAATTGATCAAAAATCCACGTACAAGATGGTGGATCATACCTTTGCGGTATGTATAATACGGGCGAATCAGCGGGCCGGAATTCCATCCGGACCTGGTTATTGATAGGGCTTGGGATGGTGATGGTGCAGGTATTGCTGGGAGGCATCACCAGGCTCACCGGTTCAGGACTATCCATCACGGAATGGAAGCCAATCCTGGGCGCAGTACCGCCGATGAATGAGGAAGCATGGGCGCTGGCATTCAAAAAGTACCAGGAAATTGGCCAGTTCAAACACCTGAATTATGATTTTTCCCTGCAGGATTTCAAATTCATTTATTTCTGGGAATGGTTTCACCGCCTCTGGGGCCGACTGATCGGGTTGGTATTCATCATGCCCTTTTTTATGTTTCTTCGGAGGGGCTGGATTGCTTCCTGGATGAAGTTCCCGTTGATCATGCTCTTCCTGCTGGGCCTTTTGCAGGCTGTGCTTGGATGGATTATGGTTAAAAGCGGACTGACCGATGACATGCTTTATGTGGATCATATCCGGCTCGCGATTCACTTTATGGCAGCCATGCTGCTCTTTGCCTACCTCCTCTGGTTTGTCTTGAAAGTGGGCATTCCGGACCAGGAGCGCACGAAGATCGACCACCTCCTGAAACCGCTCTATCTTATAATTGGCCTGTTGGTGGTCCAGTTGGTCTACGGCGCATTTATGGCAGGCCTCAAGGCGGCAAATTTCTCGCCCACCTGGCCCATGATGAACGGACAGTGGATACCCAACGGATTGCGGGATGCACAAAGCTCCTTCAACTGGACAGATAACCCCATCGCCGTTCAATTCATCCATCGCGGACTCGCCTACCTGCTTGTCCTGGGCGTGCTGGCATGGAGTTTTTTGGCAGCAAAGCAGACCACTCCGCGATCCTTCAATTTGTGGAGGAAAGTACCCGCCTGGTTGGTCCTGCTGCAGTTGGTGCTGGGTATCCTGACCGTTGTGAATGCCCCCAACCGCATTGCCCTGCTCTGGTGGGGCGTTTCGCACCAGTTTACGGCCATGCTCCTCCTCGCCGCCTTGCTGGTCAACGCCTACCTCTTGTCCGGCTCGAAGGATGTGGATACGGACCCCACCCGTCCATGATGGAATAAACTGTCCCCCGCCCGAGGCAGCAGATATTATTCCTACCTTGTCTGCGTTCATATATCCGAGATACCTCTGCATGACCGCCCGGCAATTTTTTCATGGCCTTTACCATTCATTTCCGGTACAGCTGCTTCTGCTTCATGTCCGGAAATACCAGGTTTTGCTGATCTTCTGGCTAATCCTGGCCAGTGCCATCAATGGCGGGTTCATGAGCAATTTTGGCGCAGACTCCCTTTTTCTTGCGCCGGAATACCTGGGTCAGGTGAATACGGTCAGCGCAATTTTTGTGGGAATGGCCACCGGAATCTTCATCATGAGCTGGCATATCACCACCTTCATTCTCCATAGCCGGCATTTCAAATTCCTGGCCACCACTTCAAAGCCATTCCTGAAATATTTTATCAATAATTCGGTCATCCCGGTTCTCTTCCTGATTTTCTATTGCGTTAAAATGGTCCACTACGATCATACGCGGGAGCTCATGTCTGCCGGAGAGATTTTTTTCCTGATGAACGGATTCCTGTCCGGACTCATCCTGCTGGTCAGCATATCCCTGGTTTATTTCTTTGGGGCGGAGAAAACGATGATGCGTAAAATGGAGCCTGTCATTTCTGAACCCCATCGGTTTCAGGGCCAGTATGGACTGGGTGGAAAGCACCACCATGAGAAAGGCATGATTCATGTGGACTGGTTTCTGAACACCCGCTTCAAACTTAAAAGACCCCGCGAGATCGCGCACTATTCCCACGAGTTCATTGACACCATATTCAAACGACACCATTTTTCTGCGGTTATTTCCATCATCCTCGCTTTTCTGTTTTTGGCGATGGTTGGCCTTTTTCAGGACAGGCCTGTCTTTAAATTGCCGGCGGCGGCAGGTATTCTGATCCTGCTGTCCATTTTGATTGCCGGATCCGGCGCGCTTGTGTACTGGCTCAAAAGCTGGTCCTTCATTGCGTTGATCCTGGTTATGCTGGCTTTTGACCTCATGTTCCGGTGGGATTGGATAGACCCGCGCAATAAGGCATATGGACTGAATTATACGAATGTTTCAGCGCGACCGTCTTACGAACGGGACAGCGTTCTGGCCCTCTGCACCCTTGAGAAAATGAAAGCAGACCAGGCTTCCATGATCCGTGTTCTGGAGCAATGGAAGGCAAGGCAGGGTGTACCAAAGCCATTGATGTACCTGATCAGCGTGAGCGGCGGCGGTACGAGGTCTGCTACCTTCACCTTTCATGTGCTCAGAAGGGCAGACAGTTTGCTGGGAGGAGACCTGATGAAAAAAACCTTCCTGATTACCGGGGCGTCGGGCGGAATGCTGGGGGCAGGCTACTACCGGGAACTTTATCGAAGCCGGCAGTCCGGCAAACGAGTGGATATCCAGAGCGAAAAACATGTGGAAGCCATTTCGGGAGATTTGCTGAACCCGCTTTTTTCGTCTATGGTTACCCGTGATATTTTTGCACCCGCCCAGAAATTCAAAGTGGGCCCCTATGCCTATATCAAGGACAGGGGTTATGCATTTGAACAGCAACTTAGCCTGAACACGGGTGGGATCCTGAACCAGCGCCTGGCGGAATACAGGGAAGACGAAAGCAGTGCCCGCATCCCGCTGATGTTTTTCAATGCAACCATCACAACGGATGGAAGAAAGATGACCATCTCCACTCAGCCCATCAGTTTTATGATGCGGAACTGGCCGGACTCATCCAGTGGTGTGCTGGGGGAGCCGGATGCCATCGACTTCGGCGCATTTTTTCACCGGCAGGACCCCCAGAACCTGAGGCTTCTTTCTGCGATGCGGATCAATGCTACTTTCCCCTACGTACTGCCCAATGTCTGGCTTCCGTCCACACCCGTAGTAGACGTCATGGACGCAGGCATTCGGGATAATTACGGGCAGGAAACGGCCCTGCGTTTCCTACAGGTATTCGATAACTGGCTTGAAGAAAACACTTCAGGGGTTGTGCTGATCCAGATCAGGGACCGTAAGCCCTCGGAATGGGAGCCCACGATCAGGCAGGAAGGACTGAGCGGATTGTTTGCCAAACCCCTCACCGTAATCCAAACGAACTGGATGAAAATACAGGACTATTATCATGAAGAACTCGTGAGCCTGTCTAACGAAAGTTTCAGCTTCCCATTTGAGAAGCTGAGTTTTTCCTATTATCCAACCGGATCAGCCAGGGGCGCTGCCCTTAACTTTCATCTGACCAATAAAGAAAAGCGGGACATTAAAGAGGCTTTGTATAACGAAGGGAACCAGCTTCGTTTTAAGAGGCTTTCCCGGATTCCTCGTCCGGACAGCCTGACCATTCGCCGGGTCAGGACCGCCTTTACGGACTGATCAACTGGAAGGCAGCCGGGACCACTTCAACTTCCAATGAGGTTTGGGTGGGTGCAGGGTCTCCGTCGATATGCAGCGGAGCGGCGTCCGGATTCTGTATGCGCAAAGAAGTGGCCTGAAAATACAGGATGCTATGCTCCCTGAAGATGCGTTCTTTCACGTCTCCGTATTTCAATTGATGGGCGATGGCAAGCAGTACCTGCGCTTTGTTCATTTTCTGCACCACCACCACATCAATGAGACCATCGTTGATCCGCGCTTTGGGTGCGATGGTGAACTGGTTGCCAAATTGATTGGCATTGGCAATACTGATAAAATACGCGTCGGTTTCAATTTTTCTCTGATTGGTTTCGATGATGAAATGATAAGGCTTTGCCTGGAGAAAATGTGCGAGTGAAACTTTCACATAGGTCCACAATCCTCTTTTCTTTTGCCGCGCAAACGCGTGGGCTACTTTGGCATCAAAGCCAATGCCGCTAAGCATGCAGGAAAACCTGCCATTGATCAGGAAGCCATCCGCAGGCTTTGCGGTTCCGTTGAAAATGACATTGAGTGCACGTTCAGGGTTAAGCGGAATGCCGGCTGCAAGCGCCAGCCCATTGCCGCTGCCCCGGGGGATGATCCCGAAATGCAGCCCGGTATCTCTTAAGGCACCGGAAACCGCACTGATGGTTCCATCCCCTCCTGCCACCACGATGTCCGTGAACCGACCCTCGAGCAGCCGATGCCTGAGTTCATGGTAGAGACCGCCCGGGTCCGTGGAGAAAATCTCAAATGGGATACCCTTCTGTGCCGTTTTTTCGGAGATCAGGGGTGTAAGGGCAGCCTGTTTCCCGGCACCCGCAATGGGGTTGAGCAGGTATGCGATCCTTCTTTGCATTCCTTACTACCTTATATAACGAGAAGGGCTACCTGAAATCATCATTCCAGGACCCGTTCTATAATCTTGCCCGTCTTCCGGTTTTTCAGGATCACTTTTTTGGCGCCGTAATGGGTCATTTCTTCTTTGACCAGGTAGTGTTCCGCATCAAACTCCACCAGGTGGCTATCCTTACTGACACCCGTTCTGCCTCTCCAGTCCTGCAACTGAACGGGTTCCCAAAGCTTGGATCTGCTGGACTTGTAGGCGGCATCCAGGATCGCGTTGACTACATATCCGTCGTAGAAAGTCTCTTTGGGCGTGGTCTTTGATTCATACGCGCGGAACATATCATTGAACATATGGTTATATCCCAGCTCATTCAGTTCGTCACCCACTGGGAAGAGCCAGCCACTGTTGCTCTCCGCTTTTTCGGCAATGTAATCGCCTCCTTTGCCGGTGGAGAACATTTCGAATCCGGTGCGCAGGAAGCTGTTGATCCAGATGGTGCCTTCCGTGCCCATGACCTCATCGCGCAGGTCCAGTCCGCCCCGGAAGGTCCAACTCACTTCGAATTGTCCAATCGCCCCATTTTCATATTTTACCAGTGCGATGGCGTGATCTTCCGCTTCAATAGGTTTGACCTGCGTATCTGCCCAGCACATCACTTCCACAGGCAGAATGTCTTTGCCGATATAGCTTCTGTTCAGCTCCACACAATGACATCCAAGGTCGAGGATGCAACCGCCGCCGGCCTGCTCGATGTCCCAGAACCAGTCGCTGTGCGGCCCGGGGTGCGTCTCTCTCGATTTTGCCCAGAGCACCCGTCCGATCGCACCTTTCTCAACGCTTTCAATGGCTTTGAGGGATTTTGGCGTATATACCAGATCTTCCAGATAGCCGTTAAAGATGCCGGCCTTTTCAACGGCTTCCAGCATCCGTTTTGCTTCCGCTGCATTCCTGCCCAGTGGTTTGGTGGTGATCACCGCTTTTTTGTATTTGCAGCAAAGCATGACTGCCTCCTCGTGGAGATTATTGGGAAGAGCGATACAGACCATGTCCACATCCGGATGTGCAATGGATTCCTCCATGTTGGTGGTCCAGTGATCACACTGGTAGTCTGCTGCAAATTTCCTGACCATTTCCTCGCGGCGCGAGTAGATGGATATCACCCGGTCTTTGCTCCGGAGCCCCTGGATGGAATCTGCGTAAAATCTTCCGATGAATCCGGATCCTAACATGGAAAGGCGAAGCATGGTATTCTTATTTTAAAATCAGGAATATGTGTTGGGCAAAATACTAAAACCTGATCAGGAAACTGGCATCGCGGCCCGTTTCCGGTCTTTGAAGAAAAGGAAAAAAAGCACCAGCACTATGGCAGCGATGCCGGCCGGAACGTACCAGACCCTGAGCCAGTTGGTGACTGCCTGTCCTGCATCCCCGGAACCGGTATACATATCTTTGACTTTGCCGGCAATCACGGAGCCGATGAACATGCCAATGCCATAGGTGGCCAGCGTGATCAGTCCCTGCGCCTGGGCCTTTATTTTTTCCCCGGCTTTAAGGTCCGTATAGATTTGTCCCGTAACAAAAAAGAAATCATAGCAGACACCATGTAGCAGGATGGCAATATAGAACATCCATGCACTTGCACCTGCATCGCCATAGCCAAAGAGGAGGAAGCGCGCAATCCAGGCCAGCAGGCCGATGATCAGGATATTTTTTACACCCAGTCTTTTGTAGGCGAGGGGGAGCAGCAACATGAAAAATACTTCCGAAGCCTGTCCCAGGGACATTTTGTTTTCGATGTTGAAACTGCCCGGATCCGCGCCTGGCATGGCGGTTTTGTATGCATCGGTCAGCGAAGGATTAGCCCAGGTATAGTAGAAGGAAAGGGGGATGCAGATCAGGATCGAGGAGATGAAAAAGATCACGAAGGACCGGTCCCGGAAGAGCACGAAAGCGTCCTTTCCGATGATCTGGCCGATGCTTACGGGGCCTGTTCCAACAGGTGCCGTCTTGGGCAGGAAAAAAGATAGCACCCCCAGTATCGCCGCACTGATCATGGATATCTGGAAGATGGTTACCTGGTCTCCCACGCCCATGAAGCCCACCAGGTTAACCACAACAATCCACGCGATGGTTCCGAATACACGGATGGCGGGAAATTCTTTTTCGGGGTTATCCATATGACGGAGGGCGATGGAACTGGTGAGGGCGATGGTGGGTGCAAAAGTCAGGCAGTACAGGAGCATGACCCAGAAAAACAGATCCGGGTCTTTAACCTGTGTGAGCCATAACAGGATTGCGGCTCCCAGCAGGTTCAGGATGCCGAGCACCCGTTGTGCCTGGAAAAACCGGTCGGCCAGCATACCCACAAAAAACGGGGCGGCGATCATGGCAATGGAAAAGGCGGCATAAGCGCTGCCTACCTGGTCTCCGGTGGCGCCTAGTTTGTCCGTCATGTATTTGCTCATCTGCCCGTACCAGGCGCCCCAAACAAAGAACTGCAGAAACATCATCAGGGATAACTGAATGCGTGTGGTCAGGCTCATGCGTGCATATTTGAAGGAGGTTAAGATACTCAAAATTGGATTCCGAATTCCGGATTCCGTATGGAACAACGCACGCTCGCATGCTTAAGAGATTCTCAATGCGTGGGGTGATGAGGGCGATACTTGTTTTTTTGTTTACTGAAGTAGGAACAGATGGTCGCCAGGCCGCATCTTGAACACGCGGGGTTTCTGGCTGTGCAGGTATATCGGCCATGAAGGATGAGCCAGTGATGGGCTTTGTGGATCAGGTCCCGGGGGATACAGCGGATCAGTTGCTTTTCCGCCTGCAGGGGATTTTTTGCGCCCCGGGTCAATCCTAGCCTGGCGGAGACCCTGAATACATGCGTGTCCACCGCCATATTAGGCTGCTGGTCGATCACCGAAGTAATCACGTTGGCCGTCTTCCTGCCTACGCCCGGAAGCTTCACCAGTTCCTCAACGGACATGGGTACCTGCCCCTGGAATCTTTCCATGAGCATGCGGGCCATGCCCACCAGGTGACGGGCTTTGTTGTTGGGATATGAAATAGACTTCACCAGGGGGAGGACATCATCCGGTTCGGCCGCTGCCAGCAGTTCCGGGGAGGGAAACTGCTCAAAAAGTGCAGGGGTGGTCAGATTGACCCTTTTGTCCGTACACTGTGCAGACAATATAACCGCCACCAGCAGCTGGTATGGAGAATCGAAGAGGAGCTCTGTCTCTGCGTCCGGGATTTCCCGGGCAAAATAGTCCATCACATACTGATAGCGTTCCGCGCGCTTCATATGCAATGTTACAGGAAGCTGGATTTAACTGCCAAATGATCTTTCGTGCTCTACCGGCCTGGTGGATTCCGCGTACTCCAGGATAGCGTTCACGGACTGGGGCCGGGGTGCATAGTGCAGGCTATCCAGGGCCGAAAGTGATTGACGAAGGGATTCAAATTCCTCGCGCAAGGACCAATCGCTTTCCATGGCCTGCTTCAGGTTGGCAGTATCATCAGCGCTCATTTCGTTGTACAAATAACGTAGCATGTCTTCAGGCGTAAAAAGGTTCATAAATCAAATTTACCGGTGACAGTCAATTTCAGCCGGGTAGCCTGGTCATCTAAAGGATAAGTAGGATGGACGCTTTCAGAGGGGGGTCATAAAGCTGCCTGAGAGGGGCATATTCACGAGTTAAAACGCATTGACGACGAGGATATTGCGTGGGATTAAAAAATTTTAAACTTTTTTCAGGGCTTGCGTTCGATGATGAAAACCTCTTCATGATCTTTTTTCATCATATATTTTTCCCGGGCAATTTTTTCAAGGGAAAGGGGGTTGATCCGGACATTTTCCACGTCCATCCGGGTTTTGTTGATTTGTTCCCGGTAGTAGCGGCGGGATTCCTGCAACTGGGAAAGTTCCCTGCTTCTGGCCGCCTGCGTGAACAGGTCATTGTGGTCAAAAAAAAGCATCCATGAAAGAAAAAAGGCGGAGGCCAGGAAATACTTGTTTTTCAACCAGGACGGCAAATGGTTCAGGATGGACATAGACATTGGGTTCCGGAATTAAAGGTATGTTTTTTTTAATTCCGGAACCCAATGTCCATTATGGTTTGGATGGAACGATGTCTTTATCGCTCCCCAACTTCAATCCTTTGGACGAGCCGTTTACCAGCATGGCTTTCCCCGGACCTGCAGGATTCTTGGTGTCTAGGATCACGCCTGCAATCACGTCCGCATAGCCATCTCCGTTGATATCGCCGGCTGTGGAAACCGACTGCCCAACAACGGCCTGCGGATTATTTTGCACGGCAATCTGAGTGACCATGTTGGTCATGCCGCGCACTGAGCCCGCGAAGACATAGGCAATACCTTTCGGGTTCTGTGGGTTGGAGCCGAAGGAACCCACGATGACTTCTCCAAAACCGTCCCCGTTCACATCACCGGCCGTAGCCACGGCGATGCCCAGGTTACCATCCATGATATTACCCGTATAGGTCCAGTCCGGATAAAGGCTCAACCCATTGGCTGCGCCCATATAAACATAGATCTTGCCCACATTGCTCTGCCCTTCATCATAGCGGTTGGCGCCGATGACGATGTCAGAAAAGGAATCCCCGTTGACATCTCCGGCAAAAGCCACCGAATTGCCAAAAGCGGCGTCTGCCTGGTTGCTCTCGCCGGTCCATGCCGGAGATTGCGTGAGTCCCATATTGCTGCCCAGGTAGAGGAAGGCTCGGCCTTCGTTGTTCTGACCATTGTCGAAATTAGGAGCCCCTACCAGCACATCTGAATAGCCGTCTTTGTTAACGTCTCCGGCACAGGCCACTGATTTGCCGAAATTGGCGCCAACCTGATTGCCCTCTGCCGTCCAGATGGGCTGTTTGGCCAGACCGTTGGGTGAACCCAGGTAAACGAATACCCGGCCTTCATTGGTCTCGCCATTGTCGTAGAAATGTGCGCCAACCACCACATCTGCGTAGCCATCCTTATTCACATCACCTCCACCTGCTACGGACACGCCGAAGAAACCATTTGACTGGTTTCCCTCCATTACCCAATTGGGTGCGGAGGGGAGCCCTCCGGGGGTGCCAAAATAAACAAAGGCCGCCCCTTCATTTTCCTCGCCATTTGAATATCGGGGAGCTCCTACAATGATATCAGCGAAACCATCCCCATTGACATCACCGGCATTTGCAACGGCTTCTCCGAAGTTGGAGGCATCCTGGTTGCTGACGCCGGTCCAGACGGGTGCGTTTGTGATGCCGCTTCCGGTACCGTAATAGAGATAGACCTTGCCATCCTTGCTGATGCCAAATTCCGTGGTGAATGCACTCATCAGTATATCAGCATAGCCGTCACCGTTGACATCACCTGCCGGAGAAACATAATAGCTGTAATTGCCTGCGAAATGTCCTCCCTCATGTTTGAAGGAAGAAAGCAACACCATGGTGGATACGAATACCAATGCCCTGGTGCTGAGGGAAGAGAAAAAAGTCCTCATAGCACGATCTTTTTAAATGGTTTAAACAGGTACGTTGGTCTTAGAAAGGCTGTACTGGAGTTTCGAGAGGGAGATTCGGATAGGATTGGGCATGGAAAGATACGATCGATCCCCCAAAAATGGAAGCGGCAACTGGTAAATTTTTACTGGAATCCTTTGCTGCCGTCATTTTCAACGGGTTATGCGGCCAAAAAACCCCGGCATTTGAGGCCGGGGTTTCCATGGATCGTATCCAGCTATTTCTTGAACCGGATCTTGCCAGCCGGGTAAAAAGCATCCCTGCCCAGTACCTCTTCGATCCGGATGAGCTGATTGTATTTAGCCATCCTGTCCGAGCGGGAAGCGGAACCGGTCTTAATCTGACCACAGTTCAGCGCAACCGCCAGGTCTGCAATGGTATTGTCCTCTGTTTCACCGCTTCGATGGCTCATGACGGTAGTGTACCCGTTGTGCTGAGCCAGGTGAACGGCATTGATGGTTTCCGTGACCGTACCAATCTGGTTCACCTTGATCAGGATGCTGTTTCCAATGCCCTGGTCGATGCCCTGCTGCAGCCTCTTTACATTGGTCACAAAGAGGTCATCGCCTACCAGCTGGCATTTAGAGCCGATGGCATCGGTATGTTTTTTCCAGCCGGACCAGTCGTCTTCCGCCATCCCGTCTTCAATGGAAACAATGGGGTATTTGTTGATCCACTCACTCCAGTAAGCCACCATTTCATCGCTGCTGATGGTCTTTTTGGAGCTCTTGTAAAAGGTATAGGTCTTTTTCTCATCGTCATACATCTCGCTGCTGGCTGCGTCCAGTGCGATGGCGATTTGCGATCCCGGTTTGTAGCCCGCAGCTTCAATGGCCATCAGGACGGTTTCGATGGCTTCCTCATTGCTTTGGATATCCGGGGCAAAACCACCTTCATCACCCACATTGGTGCTGTAGCCCTTTTTCTTCAATACGGTTTTGAGGTGATGAAAAACTTCCACACCCCAGCGAAGTCCTTCGCTAAAGGAAGCAGCGCCATGGGGAACGATCATGAATTCCTGGAAATCGATTTTGTTATCCGCATGGGCGCCGCCATTGAGGATGTTCATCAATGGAATGGGAAGGGTGCTTGCGTTGACGCCACCCAGGTAACGGAAAAGGGGCAGGTTGCTTTCCTGGGCAGCTGCTTTGGCCACGGCCATCGAAACAGCCAGAATGGCGTTTGCGCCCAGTGTGGCTTTGTTTTCTGTACCATCCATGGTAAGGAGCATGTGGTCAATATGTGTCTGCTCGCTGACATGCAGGCCAATCAGCTGGTCTGCGATGATATCGTTGACATTGTCTACGGCTTTCAGGACGCCCCGGCCCATGTAAACGGACTTATCACCGTCCCTGAGTTCAACGGCTTCGTGTTTGCCGGTGGATGCGCCGGATGGTACCGCGGCGCGGCCCATGACTTCGTTTTCCGTGATCACATCTACTTCAACGGTGGGATTGCCCCTGCTGTCCAGGATCTGCCTGGCATGAACATCAGTAATGTAACTCATAGTAAAAAAGGTTTAATGATTAAGGACGGGCAGGCAATGATTCGTTTGTCAGGATGGATGCTTCGTGGCATCCTGGGTCAGAGACCTGAAAATCTCTTCCAGGTCCGCGTGTTCGGTTTGCAAAGAAACAATATTCAGGTTATGCTGCAAAGCCAGTTCCAACAACTGTTTGCGCATGGCTTCCGGGTCTTCTGTTGCGATGGCCCAGGTTTTCCGGTTAGAAGAGTCCAGGGATTTGGCTGCGGCCAGTCTTTCCAGCCAGGCGGGTTCCAGCGCGTCCGCGAATTCCACCCGGATGATTTGGTCCTTACGCTGTCCGCGCAGGTTTTTGATGCGGTCGTCCGCTGCCAGCCTGCCTTTATGGATGATGATTACCCTGTCGCACAAAGCCTCCACTTCCTGCAGGATATGGGATGAAAACAACACGGTCCGTTCCTTGCCCAGGTTCCGGATCACTTCCCGGATTTCGACAATCTGGTTGGGGTCCAGGCCGGTGGTGGGTTCATCCAGAATGAGCACTTCGGGGCTGTGGATCAGCGCTGCGGCCAGGCCAACCCTTTGTTTGTACCCTTTGGAGAGCTGTCCGATTTTCTTGTGTGACTCTGGCTGCAAGCCGGTGAGCCTGATCACTTCCCCGGTCTTTTGTTCCGGTTCTTTGACCTGGTGCACCCCGGCCATGAATTCCAGGTATTCCCGCACATACATATCATAATACAGCGGGTTGGCTTCCGGCAGGTATCCGATTTTCCGGCGGGTAGCCAGGGGGTCTTTCTTGACCGGGATGCCACAGACCTCGATCTCACCGCCATCGGGCATCAGGTAGCCGGTGATCATCTTCATGGTAGTGGACTTGCCCGCTCCGTTGGGTCCAAGGAAGCCAACGATTTCCCCTTTCTGTGCGGTAAAACTGATCTTGTCCACGGCACGCTGCGTGCCATAGTGCTTGACGAGGTCTTTCACTTCGATTGACATAGGCGTAGAAGCCTCTCCGGGAGGCTGCCAAAGATAAGGCTTAATCCTCGAGCTCGGTGGATCTTTCAGGCAGGTGGTCATAATAACCCTTCCACGCGTACCAGCCGAAAATCACGAGGCCGAAGGCGATAGGGAGAAAGATTACGATGAATATGCCCCATTGTATTTTGGCGTCCAGCCCGGGGTGACTCGATGTTTCGCGCAGGGCTGCCTGAATCAGAAGGAAAGCGACGAGGGGTCCCAACGCCATCCATATCCAGCCCATCCATCTTTTTGCCTGGTTCATTTTTATTCGTTTAGTCGTTTACGTCAGGATCGATGCTGTTCCGGATATACAATGCCCCAATCAGGGCGCAGATGGCGGCGATGCCGATGGGGTACCAGAGGCCCACCAGCGGGTCTCCGGTGTAAATGGTGCCCAGCAGCAGCGCGATGAAAGGCGTGAGACCTCCAAATACGCCGTTGCCAATATGATACGGAAGGGACATGGAGGTATACCGGATCCTGGTGGGAAAGAGCTCTACGAGGAAAGCCGCGATGGGCCCGTAGACCATCGTCACAAACATGACCTGCACGAATACCAGGAGTACGAGTTGCACGTAAATGCTGTTGGGTAAGATCTTGCTGTTCCGGACCACTACCTGCGTAAGGGCTGACCTGGTTTCATGCCGGTACAGGGTATCCTTGCGCACGGACCGCTGCAGGATGCCGTTGTTGAAGGGGGTCTCCGTAATGGCGGTCCGGATGCTGTAGTCTTTTCCTTTTACCGGGGAGATGCTGTGGACGGTCTTTGTGCGGTGTTCCAGGGCCGCCGCATTTCGGGTATCCGTGACTGACAGGATCTGCCGGTATAACGGCCGGTAACTGAAAGCGGCAAGGACCATGCCGGCGATCATGATCCATTTGCGTCCTGTGCGGTCGCTCCACTTTCCGAAGAAAACAAAAAAGGGCGTGGCGAAGACGATGGCCCAGATGAGGATGGTACGGGTCTGTTCAAAGTCAACTGCGCAGGTGTTTTCCAGGAAGGTCTGTGCGTAGAATTGTCCCGTGTACCAGACCACTCCCTGGCCCATGACCGCTCCAAATAGGGCTAACAGCACCATTTTCAGGTTGGATCGATGGGTGAAACTTTCCTTTATCGGATTCAGGGAGGTTTTGCCTTCCACTTTCAGCCGGGCAAAGAGCGGGGACTCTTTCATCCTAAGTCGGATGTATATGGAAACTCCCACCAGCAGGATGGAGACCCAGAAAGGTATACGCCAGCCCCAGTCCTCAAAGAGTTGAATGGAGCGGGTTGGGTTATCGTCCAGGCTATTCCTGGTAACCAGGATGATGCCCAGGGACAGCAGCAGGCCAAGGGTGGCCGTGGTTTGTATCCAACTGGTGTAGTATCCTCTTTTTTCAGGAGGGGCATGCTCTGCCACATAAGTGGCGGCTCCGCCGTATTCACCTCCCAGGGCAAGCCCCTGGATCAGCCTGAGCAGCAAAACCAACAGGGGCGCAGCAAAGCCGATCCGGTCGTAGCCCGGAATCAGCCCGATGGCAAAGGTGGATCCGCCCATCAACACGAGGGTTAGCAGAAAAGTATACTTCCTCCCCACCAGGTCTCCGATCCTTCCAAACACCAGGGCTCCGAAGGGCCGGACGATGAAGCCTGCGGCAAAAGTAGCCAGGGTGGACAGCAGGGCGGCGGTAGGGTCTGTACGGGGAAAGAACTGTGCCGCCAGGATCGGTGCCAGGCTGCCGAAGATGTAAAAATCATACCACTCTATCAGTGTGCCCGCCGAAGAGGCAGCGATGACAGTCCGGATATGGTTCTTTTTTACCCTATTCGTTGACGTTAGGTTTATGGTCATTTGCCCGTTTTTGCCTGTTGGTGCTGAATAAATATATGTTATGTTCAGCAGAGCCAAATGCTGTTGGATTTTTTTATCTTGCCCTGGCCCAATTATAAAAACCTGCTTATGCCTTATCCTTACCAGATCACATCGCTTGAAGCCTACAGAACTGCATGGGAGAAAAGCATCCGCGATCCGGAAGGATTCTGGGGGGAAATCGCCTCCCATTTTCAATGGCGCAGGAAATGGGACAAGGTGCTGGAATGGAATTTCAAGGAACCCAGGGTACAGTGGTTCCGGGGAGGGAGGCTGAACATTACGGAGAATTGCCTGGACCGTCACCTGGAAACCCTCGGAAACAGTCCTGCGCTTATCTGGGAGCCTAATAACCCGGATGATGCACATCGTGTGCTGACATACCGACAGCTGTATTTTAAGGTGAACCAGTTTGCGCAGGTGTTGAAAAACAATGGTGTGAAAAAGGGCGACCGCGTCTGTATTTATATGGGCATGATCCCGGAGCTGGCCATTGCCGTCCTGGCGGTGGCGCGCGTTGGCGCCATCCATTCCGTGATCTTTGGAGGGTTCAGCGCGCAGAGTATTGCAGACCGGCTGCAGGATGCCAGGGCAGAGTATATCATTACCTGTGATGGTGCTTTCCGGGGCGGAAAAGACATCCCCCTGAAGAACGTGATTGATGATGCGCTGATAGCCTGTCCCTTTGTGAAACGGACCATCGTCTTCACCCGGACCCGTACCCCGGTCAGCATGATCAAGGGAAGGGATGTCTGGTGGGAGGATGAGATCCATAAGGTGGAAACCATGGGTAACCCCGACTGCCCGGCAGAGGAAATGGACGCAGAGGATCCCCTTTTCATCCTCTATACTTCAGGGTCAACGGGAAAACCCAAAGGGGTGGTCCATTCCACGGCAGGGTATATGGTATTCACCAACTACACCTTTGTGAACGTGTTTCAGTACCAGCCGGAAGACGTTCATTTTTGTACGGCTGACATTGGTTGGATCACCGGCCATTCCTATATCCTGTATGGTCCGCTGAGCGCCGGTGCCACATCCCTGATGTTTGAGGGCATCCCCACCTGGCCGGATGCAGGCCGCTTCTGGGACATCGTGGACAAGTACCGGGTCAACATATTGTACACGGCGCCCACCGCCATCCGAAGCCTGATGGGTTTTGGGCTGGGGCCGTTGCACGGCAAACACCTCGACAGTCTTCGGGTACTCGGTACCGTTGGCGAACCCATCAATGAGGAAGCCTGGCATTGGTATGACGAGCATGTGGGTAAGAAGCGATGCCCGATTGTGGACACCTGGTGGCAGACAGAGACCGGGGGTGTGATGATCAGCAACCTGGCCGGTGTGACTCCTGCCAAAGCAACGTATGCCTCCCTGCCGATGCCGGGTGTGGAGCCATTGCTCGTGGATGAGCAGGGGCAGGAGATCCTGGGGAACAATGTTTCCGGTAATCTTTGTATCCGAAGCCCCTGGCCTTCCATTATCCGCACTACCTATGGAGATCATGAGCGTTGCCAGAAGACCTATTTCTCCGCCTATCCAGAATTATATTTTACGGGAGATGGTGCCCTGCGGGACGAGAACGGTTTTTACCGGATCACGGGCAGGGTGGATGACGTGTTGAATGTGAGCGGTCACCGCATTGGCACGGCGGAGGTGGAGAATGCCATCAATATGCATGCTGGCGTAGTGGAGAGCGCCGTAGTGGGGTATCCGCATGATATCAAGGGCCAGGGTATTTATGCCTATGTCATTTACAGCGGAACGCATGGAGACGAGGAACTGATCCGCAAGGATATCACGTATACGGTTAGCCGCATCATCGGACCCATCGCCAAGCCGGACAAGATTCAGTTTGTGTCCGGGCTTCCCAAGACCAGGAGCGGAAAGATCATGCGCCGCATTCTGCGTAAAATCGCCGAAGGCGAAACCTCCAACCTGGGAGATACCACCACTTTGCTGGATCCTGCCGTAGTAGAAGAGATTGCCGGCGGCTGGCTGGGGCATTGAAAAAGAAGCGGTTTCCGTGGACTGAATTTGTCTGGTACTGGCAGGGATTTATTCGTGGATTTCGACTGTGGTGCCCACGGGCAGCATTTCATAAAGTTCCTGGATATCGCTGTATTTGACGGAAATGCAGCCGTTTGTCCAGTTGATGAATTTGTCCACCGCATATTCCTCATTGGCCCTCGTGCCGTGGATGCCAATGCCGTTGCCTATTTTGGCTGTTTTGGGGATCTGCCCGGCCAGCTTTCGTTTTTTGAAACGCTGGTAGCTTTCATCATTGGGGTAGTCCAGGAGCAGAAAATAGCCCCATTCCTTGTGAGGTTTTTTGAAGGTGATCCGGAAGCTTCCATTGGGGGTCAACCGGTCTCCCTCCATTTTTTTATCCCCCTGGTTTTTATTTCCAAACACCACCGGGTAAGTAGCCAGCCATCCATCCTGGTCGTACACATCCATGGTATATTCAGACTTGTCTATCACCACTTTGTATGGACTGTCTTCATGCATGGACAGCAGTGTGCCGATGAGCAGGGCAGGGACCAGGAAAATGCCTGTTTTTTTCATAGTTGGTCAAAGCTACAAACGCCTGGCCTTCCGGAAAATTACGGGCGGTATGGATTAACTTTTGTTTCGCATTAACATATCCTTGATTTACACTGGTCTGTAAGAAACCGGCAGGATGCAATCATCAGGAAAAGTTCCGGTGATGCCGGATTTTTTTGATGGCTCAATGCCTGACTTTTGGTTCAAGGATTTTGGCCTGCTCAATCATCTCCTGAAGGCTTTCTTCGGAAGGTACCCTTCCGCTAAGTCCAAATTTTTCATTGGTTTCCACCAGTTTCTGGTGAAGGTTTTTGGGCTTTCGCGTTGCGAACTCCCGGACCGTGTCTACCCCCGCGGCTTCCAGCAGTTCCGCAAACTGTGCGGCAATGCCTTTAATCCGGAAAAGGTCTGCGTGATTGACCCAGGTCAATACCAGTGATTCCGGGATGCCGGTTTGGGCTGCGATGGATTCGCGTCCCTTTTTATTTCCCCCTTTTTCCAGGAGGTCGTCCGTGGTATGGATGTCCAGCGACTGTAGTTTTTCCGCATAGTTGGGTCCGATTCCTTCAATTTCAATCACTTTGTAAGGCATAAAAAAAGTTTGATACAAGGTAATGCATCAAACTTTTTTCATGGAATATTTTTGTAGCCGTTTACCAGCTGCTGAATCGAATGCCCACATTATAGGGCAGTTGGTCCAGTCCATATTGGTGCAGGGGGGTCATGCTGTAGGAGCCGTAGAAGCGCACGGGACCCATTCCGAGTTCTGCCACATAAGCTACCTTCCAGCGTTCCAGGTTGAAGTCTGTTTTTTGCTTTTGTTTTCCACGCGCATCACTTTCCTGTTTTTGGCGCGCGCTGTATAGATACCCTGCACTGACGCCGAAGCTCAGCTGGAGACCACCATACCTGCCATAGGGATTGGTGTTGATGTTAAGCATGAGTGGAACGGTGAAGAAGTCCGCGGCCAGTTTGTTTTTTGAGAAGGAAACGGAGTCCCTTATGGTGTAGGGGCTGCCGCCGTCCACATAGGTGATGGGCGTCTTGTAGTAGTAATTATTGGTTTCAATGCCGAAGCCATATTTCAGATTGACCACGTGTTTGTAGATATTGACTCTTTGCATGAAGAACCAGAGGTTGAAATTGGAGATGCGCGCGCCCCGGATGGAATAGTCGCCCTTGGTAGCCGGCTCACCGCCCTGGTTGCGCAAAAAATCCTGGGCCTCCTGCGTGGAATAGTTGGTGCGGTCATTGTAACCTGAATACCCGATGTCCACAATCAGCCAGTTGGTGCTGATATTTTCTTTTTTGTATTTGCGTGGATGGTTGTAGCCGTGACCCTGCACGTCATATTGGGCGTCCCCTTCACCTTTCTTCTTGATGATGATGATTCCACCTACACGGATGGTGTCATTGTTGTCCTTTGGGAGGTTACTCCCCAGCAAAGTTGTGTCTTCCTGGGCAAAGCCTGTCGCGCTTCCTGCTGTTAGGAGCAGGATGAATAAAACCTTTTTCATGGTGCTGATATTTGCTGTGTGTAAAATATTAGTTCGCAAGTGCAATTTCAAAGCTGGCAACCTTCACAAGTGGTTTGTCCATGTCCGGGTTCGTGACTTTATGGAAAATCCGGTTGGCTTTTCGTACGATGCCACGCAAAGGGCCTTTTCTGTTGGACTGAGCAGATTCATATTGAATCGATTCTCCTTCTGACTGATCCATCAGGGCCCTGGTGGCATAGTCTGCACGGATTTCGGGTTCAGGGCTTCCCACTGCCTGGTCCGTGATTTCCGAAGCCAGGGGCTTAGCAGGCGTTTTTTCCAGGGTTTTGGCAACCAGGGGTTCCTGTGCAAAACGGACGCTTTCATTTTTGCCGGACTCCTCCAGGATAACTTTTTGCTCCGGTCTTCTGTCCCGGACCCTGTTGATCTTTACCTGTCTGACTTCGTTTACATCAGGGATATTTTCATTCGCTGTTTTGCGATCCTGAGCAGCCTGTTTTTCAGAAAGTTTACCAGACTCGCCAGCAGCGACCATCTCTCCAGATCCATCGGACAATGAAGGCACCGGGGGCAATTGACCGGAAGCGGTTTCTTTTTCAGGCTGATCCAGCTGCTGCGCAATTTCCGCACTTTGAACTGATGGCTCCTGCTCTCCGCGATTGAGCCAGAGCAGGCCCAGGACCAGGATCAGTGCGGCGGCGGCCGCATACCGGGCCCATCGAATGGTAAATACTGGGATGATTCCTGCCTGTTTCCGATAGAGGACCTCTTTCCGCTCAAATACCACGGCTTCCGGCAGCAACCGGGTCTTTAACAGGAGTTCCCAATCTTTTCGCAGGCTTTCATTGGACGCGATGGCTGCTTCCAGGTTTTCCGCTTTTTTCGCTTCCAGTTCGTTGTCCAGGTGCAGGAGCATGGATTCTTCCATCCCAGCAGTTTCTGAACTGATTTCTTTCAGAAGGAATGCCTTATTGCCAAGTTCGATATGCATCTCCGGCTGCATTTTCAGCGATTGAAGGACTTCCAGTTCTTCCTTCAGATCCGGGTTCTGCTGCACAAACCTTTCCACCTCCTTCCGCAGATCCGCAGAAAGTTCGTGGTCTGTATAGAGCAGAAAATACTCCTCGTAATTATCCCTGTTGATCTTCATGGCTACAATACATTTTCCTGTTTCACCAAATACTGCTTCAACTGGAGCCTGGCGCGATGCAGGTATACCTTGACCTGGCTTTCACTCAACCCCGTGATCCGGCCGATCTCTTCATAACTATATCCTTCATAATCCTTTAACATCACCAGGCTGCGTTGTGTTTCATTCAATCTTGCCAGGGCTTCCTCGAGGACTTTCCGCAGATTATGACCGGAGGACGCGGACGTTACCCGGGCATCTTCGCCAAAAGCTTCTTTCAACTGGATTCTTTTCGCTTTCCTCAATTGGTCGATCATCTGGTTGTAGGCGATGGTAAACAGGTATGATTTGCTTTTTTCCGTTTCCACCTGTTCCCGGTTGCGCCAGAGTTTTTCAAACGCGCTTTGCACAACGTCCCGGGCATCCTCTTCATGCCGCAGGTTTTTGAGGATGAACCTGTACACGTTGTCCGCGTACAGGTTCACGCACTGGTTATACTCTCTTTCGGTCATAAGTCAGTTTCAGCCTGTTTGGTATCTTTTCCGTTCTGAAGGTCGTTCTCAGGTTATACGGCCCGGCGTCCATATTGTTACAAACCCGGACCGGAAATTTCAAAAAAAAACCCCGACAAGGTCGGGGCTCAGAAACTTATGCACTACCAGACTATCTGTGCAAGGTAATCAGGTGACGGGAAAGGGACTCCCACATGGGCAGGGCAGTCCTCATTTTGGGGCTATCTGATTCTTTTCCGTTGGTGCTGCACATTTCAGCTTTTGATCTGGTCACTTGCCCACTCCGGTACGCAGCAAAACCTAAAGCCATGATTATCAACATGGTTACCATCATCCATCGAACTTTATCCAAGCTTTTCATAACCCGTATTTCCGTATAAGACGAAGGTAGCCGTAAAATGTTACACGTATTATTAAAATTGTTAAAATATCATGAAATCCATTTTCAAATTATGTTTGCCGGACAAAAACAACACCATGAATGAGGCGCTTGTGGTAAGACTTCGGCAGGAATTAGAGGAAATCCGGCAAAACGGGCTTTTTAAAAGGGAAAGAATCATTGAAAGCGCCCAGGGTCCAGAGATCAGGGTAAGCGGGAAAACGGTGATCAATCTATGTGCAAACAATTACCTGGGTTTATCCTCCCACCCCAAAGTGATTGCCGCTGCCAAGAAATACATTGACCACCGTGGTTATGGACTTAGCAGCGTGCGGTTCATTTGCGGTACCCAGGATATTCATAAGGAACTGGAGGCCAAGATTTCCGCCTTTCTGGGCACAGAGGATACGATCCTTTACGCGGCTGCATTTGATGCCAATGGAGGTGTTTTTGAACCGCTTTTTAATGAACAGGATGCCATTATTTCCGATGAGTTGAACCATGCCTCTATCATCGATGGCGTGCGGCTTTGCAAGGCTCAGCGCTTCCGGTACAAGCACAACGATGTGGAAGACCTTGAGGAGCAGTTGAAAGCCTCCGTTGGCCTTCGCTCAAGGGTCATTGTAACAGATGGTTCTTTCAGCATGGACGGTACCATCGCACAGCTGGACAAAATCTGTGCACTGGCCAGTCAATATGACGCAGCCGTCATGATCGACGAATGTCATTCTTCCGGTTTTTTAGGTAAGACAGGCAGGGGGACGCATGAATACAGGGGTGTGATGGGACAGATCGATCTCATCACCGGAACCCTGGGCAAGGCCCTGGGAGGTGCTTCCGGCGGATTCACCAGCGGAAGGAAGGAGGTGGTTGAAATGCTGAGACAAAGAAGCAGGCCTTATTTGTTTTCCAATACCCTTGCCCCCAGCATCGTTGGTGCGTCCATTGCGGTGCTGGATATGCTGAGTGAAACCACGGAACTGCGGGATAAACTGGAATGGAATACGAAGTATTTCCGGGAACAAATGACCATGGCCGGATTCGATATCCGTCCCGGGGATCATCCCATCGTGCCCATCATGCTGTATGAGGCTTCCGTGGCACAGGAGATGGCCGCGGAACTGCTGAAAGAAGGCATCTACGTCATCGGGTTCTTCTTCCCGGTAGTGCCCAAGGGGAAGGCCCGTATCCGCGTTCAGCTGAGTGCTGCGCACGATAAACAACACCTTGACAAAGCCATCGCTGCTTTTACAAAGGTGGGCAAAAACATGGGGGTGCTGAAATGAAGCCAGGCGCCGGTTGGCTGATCGTTTTCCTTTTTGTTGCACTGAATGGCCTCGCGCAGACATCGACCCGGCCCCTTGCTTTCCCTTCAGATTTTACCGGTAACTGGAAGGGAACGCTTCAGTGGCATTCCGGTCAAAAACCGGTTCAGCAGGTCCGTATGCAATTGAACATACAACCTTCTTCCATGGCAGATTGTTACGACTGGCAATTGATTTATGGGGACAAGGGACAGGACCAGCGGCCTTACGTGTTGAAAGCAGTGGATACCTCGGAAGGACGGTGGGTGGTGGACGAAAACAATGGGATCCTCCTGGATGGGTACTGGATAGGGGACCGTTTCATTTGCACGTTTTCCGTGCAGGGAAGCGTCATCACCAGCGTGTATTGGTTGGAGCACAATGCCCTCCAGGTGGAGATGATCACCCATCGTGCGGAGGCCGTCCGTGAAAGCGGCGGCGCGGACCAGCGTACACCATCCGTCAAAGCTTTCCCGCTGCTGGGATACCAGCGGGCTACCTTGTACCGGGCAAAACAGTAGAGAACCTGGTTTCCAAATCCGCACACATCGCCATTACAAAATAGCACATGAAAATTCGAGTATACATCAGCGTTGGTTTTTGGGTTGTTGTGGTTTCCGCCCTGCTGACTGGCTGCACGGTAAACAATGTAGACATCGACAACAGTTTACAGAAATACTTTGACGCAAAACAGGCGCAGGGATGTTTTGGCATGTTCGATAACAGCAGGGGTACCTTCACCATTTACAACCTCGACAGGTTCAAGAAGCCCTACAGTCCAGCATCCACGTTTAAGATTGCCAACGCGTTGATTGCTTTGCATACCGGCAGGGTGGCCAATGACAGCACGCGGATCCCGTGGGACGGGGTGACCCGGCCTTTCCCGGAATGGAACAAGGATCTCTCGCTTTACGAGGCATTCCAGGTATCTTCCCTTCCGCATTTCCAGGCCATTGCCCGAAGCATTGGCAGTGATACCATGCGGGTCTGGCTGGACTCCCTGAAATACGGGAACATGAAAATGGGCGCCGCAGTGGATTCTTTTTGGATCGATGGGAGCCTGTTGATTTCGCCGGATGAACAGTTGGGACTGGTTAAAAGGCTTTATTTTAAGCAACTTCCTTTCCGGGCAAGTGTCCAGGAAATGGTGAAAAAGATGATGATCCGGGAGAATAACACCCTCTACCAGCTGGCGTATAAAACGGGCATGGGGACCACGCCGGAGGGGAAGCCGCTGGCCTGGATGGTGGGATGGATTGAGGAAAACCGCCACGTTTACCCATTTGTGCTCAACATGGAAACAAGCGAAGAAAGGGGCCAGGACCTGAAAACGGCCCGTGCGGAGGTACTGAGGGAAATCCTGACCAGCCTGGGTTTTTTCAAGGGGAAAATGTAAAACGCTGCCCCCGGGATACAGTCTGGCTTCTTTTTTGCGTTTCTATTGATCTAATTTCCCGTTTTGCTGAGAATTGAACATCCCCTTTTCCTCCTGAGCCTGGTCCTGTTGCCGGTCATGGTCCTTTTTTTCTGGTGGGTAGTCCGCTGGAAAAAAAGAACGGCCCGTAGAATCGGCGATGAGCACATGATCCGCCGCCTGATTGCCGATTATTCCCCCCGGAAATACCTGGTCAAATTTATCCTGGTCTCTATTGCTTTTGCCCTGACCGGCATGGGCCTTGCCAACCTGCAATCTCCTGAGCAGGTTGAACAGATCCAGCGCCAGGGTGTGGATGTCATGATAGTGCTGGATGTCAGCAAGAGTATGACGGCGAAAGATATTCAGCCTTCGCGGATGGAGAAAGCACAGCAGTTGGCATTTAAATTGGTGGATCAACTCAAAAATGACCGCGTGGGCCTGGTACTGTTCGCAGGCAGGGCCTACCTGCAAATGCCGCTCACCACGGACCATGCAGCCGCCCGCATCTACATCGGCACCGCGGGTCCTGAATCCGTACCTGCCCAGGGAACTGTGATTGGCGAAGCATTGCTGGTGTCTCAAAATGCTTTTGCATCCACCGAGAAGAAGTTTAAGACGGTGGTGCTGATTACGGATGGAGAAGATCATGACGACCGGGCAATGGAATTGGCAAGAACTCTTTCTGAAGAGGGCGTATTGCTTCATACCATTGGGGTAGGTACTTTGGAAGGCGCCACTTTGCAGGATCCCCAGACCAGGGAACAGAAGAAAGACGCCCAGGGAAACGTGGTGATCAGTCGCCTCAACGAACCCATCCTTCAGGAACTGTCCCGCACGGCCGGCGGGGTGCACCAGCGACTGACAAATACGGACGAGGTGGTCAGGGGCATCCTGACCCAGATTGACGGAATGGAGAAAAAAGCCATCGTGGATCCATCTTCACTTCGATACCGAAGCTTTTTCCAGTGGTTCCTGGCCCTGGCCCTGCTGATCCTGACTGTGGAATTTCTCATACCGGAAAAGAAAAAACTGAAACCTGCATGACCCGCTATTTTTTCCCGGTTTTAGCCATGGCTTTCTCGGTGTCGGCCAGGGCGCAACAGCCCGACCAGGACCTGCTGCGCGGGAACCAGCAATACAAGCAGGGGCGTTATGACAAAGCCGCCGAGTCTTTTGAGAAGGCGCTGCAACGCGTGCCCGGGAATACCACCGTCCATTACAATATGGGCAATGCCCTCTTTAGAAATGGCAATGCGGAAGAAGCGCAGAAAAAATACGAGGCCACCATTGGCCTATCGGATGATACCGCCGTGAACGCCAAAGCCTGGTATAATAAAGGCGTAACCCTGAGCAGGCAGAAAAAACTGGAAGAGAGCATTGAAGCCTATAAGCAGGCACTCAGGCTTAACCCCGCGGATTCCATGGCCCGTGAAAACCTCACCCGCGCGTTGCGTGAATTGAAGAAGCAGCAACAACAACAGCAGCAGCAGCAAAAAAACAAGGAGCAGGAAAAAAAGCAGCAGCAGCCTAAAATGAACAAGCAACAGGCGCAACAGTTGCTGCAGGCGCTGCAGGAACAGGAAAAGCAGCTCCAGCAAAAAATGCAAAAATCCAAAGTGCCTGCGCCCGGACAACCGGAAAAGGACTGGATCCCCTGAACCCTTCGGCCATTTCTGTGTAATTTGCATGGCTAAACCACCCTGCATGCAATGGTATTGTGCATCCATGACTGATTATAAGCGCCTCCTCACCCGGGAAGTCCGGATCGGGGACCTGCTCCTGGGCAATGGACATCCCATCCGGGTGCAGACCATGACCACTACGGACACCATGGATACGGCCGGCACGGTGGCCCAATCGATTCGCTGCATAGAGGCCGGTGCGGAATTGGTGCGCATCACCGCTCCTTCCAAAAAAGAAGCGGAGAATCTAAAAGTGATCCGGGATGAACTCCACCGGAGAGGTTACAGGACCCCACTGGTGGCAGATATCCATTTTACGCCCAATGCTGCTGAAATAGCAGCCCGGATCGTGGAGAAAGTAAGGGTGAATCCCGGGAACTATGTAGACAAGAAAAAATTCGAATTCATCGAATACACGGATGCGGATTACATGGAGGAGATCGATCGCATCCGGGAACGGTTTACGCCGCTTGTAAAGATTTGCAGGGAGTACGGAACGGCTATGCGCATTGGGACGAATCATGGTTCATTGAGCGACCGGATCATGAGCCGTTACGGAGACACCCCCATGGGGATGGTGGAGAGTGCCATGGAATTTCTCCGGATTGCCCGGGATGAAGCCTACCATAACATCGTCCTGAGCATGAAATCCAGCAATCCGCAGGTGATGGTGCAGGCTTACCGATTGCTGATTCAGACGATGGACCGTGAATTTGGAGAATCTTACCCATTGCACCTGGGTGTTACCGAAGCGGGAGATGGTGAAGACGGAAGAATTAAATCAGCCATTGGCATCGGCAGTTTGCTGGAAGACGGTATTGGTGATACCATTCGGGTATCCCTGACCGAAGACCCGGAATTTGAGATACCCGTTTGCAGGGATCTCGTGAAAAGGTATGCGGAAAGAAAAGAAATGAATTCCACCGAAGCGATTCCTGCATTTGACAGGTTGCCCTATTCTCCTTTCGAATATACCCGGCGAAAAAGCCATGCGCTGGGGAATGCGGGGGGTAAACAGGTGCCCGTGATCGTGGCCGATTTCAACCAGGAACAAGCGCTGACCCATGATCAATTTCGCAGCATCGGCTATACGTATGATCCGGAAACGGACAAATGGACGATCTCCGATGCGGCGGCGGACTATGTCTACACCGGGAAACAAAGGGTTCCGTTTGCCTTGCCTGGTACATTGAAAGTGATCAGTGATTATGACACATGGGAAGGAGCAGAAGATCAGGAGAAATACCTGCCGCTCTTCAGCCATACGGACTATGCGGATTATCTTCATTCCCACGGCTCCGTTCATTTTGTGCGGTTTGATACGGGCCGGATCGGAGAATGGGGAGCGATGATGGCCATGTTGTCCAGGCAACCCCAGGCGATTGCCGTTTTGTCTTCCAGCCACCCAAACCGGATGGCCTGTATCCGGCGATTTGCAGGTGCACTGGTGGGAGCAGGGATCCAATCGCCCCTTATCATTGCGGTGGAAAGCCAGGCAGAGACGATTGACGAACAACTCATCGGTTTTTCCACGGATGCCGGCGCATTGTTGCTGGATGGATTCGGGGACGGTCTTTGGTTGTCCAATGCCGGACATCCCGTACGCAACCTGAACATCACCGGTCGCACCTACCTCGAAGTGAAAAGCAATGAGCAGTTTCTGAACAATACCGGATTTTCCGTTTTGCAGGCAACACGCACGCGGATTTCGAAGACCGAATACATCTCCTGCCCCAGTTGTGGAAGAACCCTTTTCGATTTGCAGGAAACAACGGCAAAAATCCGGGCAGTGACCCATCACCTGAAGGGCGTAAAAATTGCCATCATGGGGTGCATCGTCAATGGTCCGGGAGAAATGGCCGATGCAGATTTCGGTTATGTGGGCAGCGGGCCGGGAAAGATTACCTTGTATAAAGGCAAGGAAGTGGTGAAGCGAAACGTAGACAGCGAGATTGCCGTAGAGGAACTCATTGAGCTCCTCAAAACGCATGATGCCTGGGTAGAACCGGTTGCCTGAGCACTTATCGCATGAATATTTTATATAATATGAATCGAATCTTATTCGATCTGTGTAACTGATCAATCCTTCTTGGCAAAAAGTGTAACCGACTCGCTCCGAACCTGAAGATTTACTTATCTTAACCACCTAATACAAAATGGCGGTTATGAGAAAAATTTTCCTGGTGATCTGCATTGCCTTATTGCTGTTGCCGGATGCGGCTTGGTCTCAGACTTTTACAATGTCCAAAAAATGCCGGGCACAGATTGACATGGCAAATCGAATGAATGCGGATAAGCACTACGATTCTGCATTGAATGTATTTAATTCCATTCAGAGAGACTGCAATTCAAAAGACGGTAAGGAAGCAGTTTGGGTAGGAAAGGCAAGGTCTTTCAATGGCTTGAAAAAGTATGCAGAGGCGAAGGGGGAAGCGGACAGGGCATTGGACCTCACCAAGAACACCAGCCTGAATGGTTATTTTGAGCGGGCCATTGCAGAGGACGGCATGGGGAACAAGGATGCTTCCACGGCTGATTTTAACCGGATTATTGAACTCACGGAAAAGAACCAGAACGTGAAGGAACGCGCAACGATCTACGCGAAAATCGCGGACCTGAATTACCAGTCGGGCAGAACAGCCGAAGGGGATGCCCATCTTGCCAAAGCAATGGAACTGGATCCCTCCAATTCCAATTTCACGATCCAGATGGGGGATCATTATGTGCGGCTGGGGGATTACGACAAGGCTTTTGAAAATTATGACAAGGCCGTGGCCCAGGGAAGAACGGATCTGGACATGTATGTGATCCGGACGAATGCGCGCATGAAACAGGTGCAGGACAAATACGGGACCACCAATGCGCAGGAGTTGAGGAGTAAAATGACAGTTACTGAAAAGGACCAGCTTTGTAAGGAGATGCAGAAAGCTTTGTCGATGGGCCTGAAAGACATGAAGCAGGATATGTTCGTAGCCCTGGTATGTAAATAATGAACGAAAAAAATAAACTGATCAATATGAAAAAGGGAATCGTTTTATTGACGGCATTGAGCATCCTGGCCATGGGTTGTGCAAATATGAATAAGCAACAGAAAGGAACTGCAGCCGGTGCGGCAGGCGGTGCGCTCATTGGCGCAGCAGTGTCCAAGGGAAGCATCTGGGGTATCCTGATTGGAGCGGCCGTTGGCGGTGCTGCCGGCAACCTGATTGGCAAAAAGATGGATCAGCAGGCGAAGGAATTGAAACAAGCCATTCCAACCGCGGAGGTTGAGCGTGTGGGAGAGGGCATTAATATGACGTTTAACTCGGGCCTCATGTTCACCATCAACTCTGCGGAGATCAGTCAATCCTACAGGGACGACCTCTCCGCCGCCGCCGAAGTGTTTAAGAAATATCCGGATACTCATATCCTGGTTGAAGGGCACACGGATGATACCGGTTCTGACGAACTCAATATGAACCTTTCCCAGAAGAGGGCGGAAGCGGTGGTGAGGTTCTTTGAATCCCAGGGGGTCTCCAGGGCCCGGATGGTGGAAAAGTGGTATGGCGAAACCCAGCCGAAGTATCCGAATGACAGCGAGGCAAACCGTCAGAAAAACAGGCGTGTGGAACTGGCGATCTTTGCCAATGATGAAATGAAAAAACAGGCTAATGAGGGCACCCTTAAGGAATAAGCAAACAACAACACTAAAAAGAGGATGATGGCTGGAGTTCCTAACTCCGGCCATTGTTTTTCCACCAGCGGAAACCCACCACGCCCATAATGGCGAGGGGTGCCATCATGAGGTAAATAATGCCGGTATTGAGTGCTTTGGCGGGTTTATGGCCCATCTGTTGAGCCGTTTTGGTGCAGATCGAGCATTGGGAGGAGCCCGCTTGGGAGATCAGGAGCAAGCCCAATAACAAAACAACCGGGATACTGTGTCTCAGCGATTTCATACTGCAAATGTACAGGATAACGGAAAAAGGCGTTCGAGGGTTTAGGGGAAGCCTTTAAGTTTTTTATGATCCGGCCGCTTTCCGTTATTTTAACGGTCGAAATACCTCATATGAAGGATTTAACCCAGGAAATTGCACGCATCGCGGCACTTTTGAAGCGCGTAGACGCCTCTTCGCTGGTTCTGGAAAACCTCCAGGCGGTGGAGGCCGGTCTCCTGGACGGTTCAATGACTCAGGACATACAATCATACCTGAAATCCCTGGGTCCTGAGCCGCTGGACGAATCCGAGCGGGAAAAATACAGGGAGCGGACCCGTCGCGAGGCGGATCAGATCAACGAGGCGGCTGAGGAACTACTCCATGAGCTGGATAGGGTCAAGCGAATCAGGCAGACGCTCAATCTGGAAGCCCTCGATCCAATCATTAAGAAAGCCAGGGCCATTATTCACCGGGTGCATGGACTGACGGCGGATCTTCAGTAGTTCTTCGCATCCCAATCCGGTTCATCATGCATCGATTTTCTGCCTTTTGCTTGTTGCTTTTTGGGGCGATGATCGCACATGCCCAGGCTCCTGTTCCCCGGTCAAAATGGGTCAACGGATTCTGGGAGGCTAAGTGGATTGCCCATCCTGGCTCGGGTCCTGCGGAATTCGGGGTCTACCATTTTCGGAGGAAAATCTCACTGGAACGGAAGCCTGCTTCATTTATCATACACGTATCTGCGGATAATCTCTACCGGCTTTTTGTCAATGGCCGTTCGGTAGCCACCGGCCCAGCCAGGAGTGATCCAGCCAACTGGAATTTCGAAACCCTGGACATCTCACCTTATCTGAATGCAGGAGAGAACCTGTTGTCTGCTACGGTCTGGAATTTCGCGGAAGACCGGGCTTATGCGCAAACCAGTTACGAGACGGCGTTCATCGTGCAGGGGGACGGCCCACTGGAAAAAATTATCAATACCGGGAAAGACTGGAAAGTCACACGCAACAAGGCTTATCGGCCCCTGCCCATTGACCGGGCCGCCATGCAAACCTACCTGGCCGTGGCCTCCGGTGAAGAAGTGGATGCTGCAGCCTATAGCTGGGGTTTCGAGGACATAACCACGCCGGACCAGGACTGGGAGCCGGCAAAGGTACTCTGGTATCCCGCCAAATCAAGGTCCTTTGGAACCGATGGCAACTGGCACCTTGTACCCAGGTCCATCCCCCTGATGGAAGAAAGGCCGCAGGTATTTCACCGTGAAAGAACTGGAGCCCTGGATTCGATGACAGGCGGGAAAACCATGCAGGCATCTTTTCCCCTGCAGATACCAGCCCGCGCCAAAGTGCGGTTCCTCCTGGACCAGGTCACGCTCACCAACGCCTACCCTTGGGTGCAGGTTTCAGGTGGATCCGGAGCAACCCTTCAGTGGACTTATGCGGAGGCACTTATAGATCAACAGAGACAGAAAGGTCACCGCAACGACGTGGCTGGAAAGCATATTTTGGGTATTCGTGACCGTTATAAACCGGACGGAGGAATAAGACGCCGATGGCAGAGCCTTCATTACCGCACATTCCGGTATGTTGAGCTGCTGATTGAAACGAAGGACCAGCCGCTGACCATTGACTCCCTCGGGAGCATCTACACCGGTTATCCGTTTGAAGAGAAAGCCCGTTTTCAGAGCAGCGACTCTACTTTGCGTCCCATTTGGGAAACCGGTTGGCGCACTGCCAGGTTGTGCGCGATGGACACTTATATGGACTGTCCCTATTATGAGCAGTTACAGTATGTGGGAGATACGCGCATACAGGCCCTGATTTCGCTTTATGTATCCGGTGACGACAGGCTGATGCGCAAGTCGATCGATGACATCGCCCACTCTTTTATCCCCGAGGGGCTCACACAGAGCAGATATCCTTCACGCGATCTGCAGGTGATTCCCACATTTTCCCTCTGGTGGGTCTGCATGCTCCATGACTACTACCGGCACCGCACAGACGATGCGTTTATTCAGGGGCATCTCAACGGAGTCGCACAGGTGCTGAACTGGTATGATGAAAAGCTGGATAGCACTTCCGGCCTGCTCGGTCCGCTGAGCTGGTGGCAGTTTGTGGACTGGAGCTGGCCCTGGGTGGACAGCATTCGCGTGGGGGGAGTGCCTCCCGGCGCCAGCAAAGGCGGGAGTTCCATCATTACACTGCAATATGCCTATACGCTTCAACGGGCATCAGAACTCATGAAAGCATATGGAAGGACGGAGCAGGCGGCAAAATATGCCGCCCGCGCCAGGGAATTGACGGGCAGGACCTACGCCCGCTGTTTTGACCAGGTCCGAGGGTTGATGGCAGATGTGCCGGACAAAAGCAGTTTCAGCCAGCATGCCGGTATCCTGGCCATCCTCACGGATGCGATACCCGCTGCCGCGCAGGCAAAGGTCCTCGAGAAGATCCTGGAAGATCCTTCCATCACGCAGGCAACCTACTATTTCAGGTTTTATCTTTTTGAGGCGATGAAGAAGACGGGCATGGGTAACCGATTTTTAAACTCGCTCAAGCCCTGGCAGGATATGCTGGACATCGGGTTGACCACCTTCGCAGAGAATCCGGAACCTACACGAAGCGATTGCCATGCTTGGAGCGCTTCGCCTGTATACGCGATGCTATCCATCACCGCCGGAATCGAACCTGCGGCTCCGGGATTCCGCATAGTCAGGATCAGGCCAGACCCAGGGCAACTGGACCATATCAATGCGGCCGTTCCCCTGTCCCCCGGCCAGATTGCGCTGGACTGGAAAAAGATGTCTGTTGGATCAAGGGCAATTGTGGAGATGCCAGCCGGCATCTCCGGTGTGCTGGAGTGGAAGGGGAAATCCTTCCCACTCAGGTCCGGGAGAAACGTATTCGATCTTGAGTAACATGTTGTTTTGGAAAGAATTGTGGGTGCCCGTTGTTTTGCACTGGATTCAGAGGCTTTCCCTGCCGACTTCCGTTGCAGAAATTTTCTTACTGGTAATCCAGGTTTGAGCCAGGGTGTAAAAGACGGCCAGTACAATGGCCCCTTTAAACATACCCGTGAATCCCCAGGCGGCCATCCCCCCTACCACCCCCAGGAAGAGCACCAATATGGGCAGTTTGCCCGTTCTCCCAATCAGGATGGGTTTGAGGATATTATCGATTCCCATCAACACCACCACGCCGTAGATGGTGATGAAGATTGCCCAGCCGGTTTGACCTTCGTGTTGCAGCCAGAGTGCAACGGGAAGCCAGACCAGCAAAGGTCCCACCTGGATGACAACCAGGAAAAAAGTGATGGCTGCGAGAATTCCGGCAATCCCGATCCCTGCGATGCTAAAACCAATCAGGGCCGCCAGCGCCGCAATAAGTCCCGTACCCATCACCCCGATGGCCACGCCCCGGATGGCCCTTCCTGAAGCATCGACAATAGCGGCGCTTTTTTCATCGCCCAACAAATTGGCCAGCAGGGTCTCAAGAGGTGCAAGGGCTTTTTTCCCGCTGTGCAGGAGTATCGCAGAAACTACGATTCCCAGGATGATTTCAAATCCGGCGCCCAGGATTCCGGTTCCGCCGCTGATCATGTGCTGAAGAACATGCCGGATCTGATCGTCATATACGCTGATGGTTGCTACCGGATCTTTTTCCAGTTGTGTCCATGCCGCAACGGCTTTCTCGCCAAGGACAGGAATGTTTTTGATAAATTCAGGCAGAGCGGGCACCTGTCCCTGCCTGATATTTGCAAATACCTGGTGCAGGTTCCGCAATACGTCCCCCAGTTTGCCGATGAGGAAAATAAATGGAACTGCTATCAGCGCAACCATCAAAATGCCGTAGATGATTGCAGGAAGCTTTTTGAATCTGCCTGCATATGCCCTTAGTTTTTCAAAAGGCCCGTGCAGTGAAACGGAAAAAATGATGGCATAGGTCAGGACGCCCAGGAAAATGCTGACAACGTTATACAGGGCATAGAGCAGCAGAAAAAGCATGAGCAGGACCATGGCGATTCGCACGGTTTGGCGCATGTCCGTTTCTTGATGGGTTGCCATAGTTCAGGGTTTTTGAGGCGATGAATGAGATCCGGATGCAAATTTTCCAACCAGCAGGGCAAGAATAATGGCCATGTATAACTGACCGCATATGCTGATCAACACAGCAAGGGATTTGGTAGCCGGTTGCCGGGGGATAATGTCACCATACCCGGTGGTGGTGTAGGTGATAAATGTATAATAGATGGCTGTACGGAAATCCGGTTTCTGGCCATGTGATGTTTCCATTGCCATGGAAACTGAGTATGCATCGGGTAAAAGGATGTCTGTCATCAGTACAATCAGACCAAATGCAAGCCCCAGGAGAAGGTAGGCCGTGATGGCCTCCATGATGACTCTTCCCGAAACCACGGGTGACACGGCGATTTGCCGGATCAGCAATACAACGAGCATGATAAAAAACACGAACTGGAGAATTCTTCCAAACGATTTGTAGTAACCTTCTGACAGAAAGGATCCGATGGTGGTGACCACAACAATGAGCGGGGAGAGACGGAACAGCAGGCTGGCGCTGCCTCTGAGTGCGAAAGCAGCGGTCATGAAGATGGCAGAAAACAGGATCGCATAGAGTCGGCTAAGCCAGGGCTCGGCAGAGAGGGGTACGATGAACAGGGTGGCGATGGTGAGCATCAACAACAGGAGGGTCACCCACTGGGTGTTTTGTTGAGTGTCCAGTTCTTTTCCGGCGGAACTCATGATTTGCCACGCTTTGTTTTTTTGACATCCATGGTCTTGCCCTCTGCAAGGAGTTCCTGTTTGACCGCCTGCAGTTTCTTGATTTGATCTGCTGAAACGACGGGGTAGGAAAGTCCCAGTTTTTCGAATTCAAAGAAGATGATCGCGCCGAGACAGAGACGGGTAAACCATTTGTCGTCTGCAGGCAGCACATACCAGGGGGCATAGTCCGTGGAAGTGGCGCTCAGCATTTCCTCGTATGCTTTCATATAGTCATCCCAGTGTTTTCTTTCCGCTGCATCCGCAACCGAGAATTTCCAATTCTTTTCCTTGTCGTTGATGCGGTCCAGGAATCTTTTTTTCTGTTCGTCCTTTGATACGTGCAGAAAGAATTTCAGGATGATGGTACCGTTTTCACTGAGGTTTTTTTCCCATCGATTGATCTGCATGTATCGTTCCTTCCAGAAGGATTTGTCGATGTCCTTCAAAGATTCAATATGGGGCAGGTTCTCCTGCAATATGTATTCCGGATGAACGCGGGTGACGAGCACATTCTCGTAATGGGAGCGGTTGAAAATGCCAATTTCGCCCCGAGAGGGTAATTCCAGCGCATGTCTCCAGAAATAGTCATGGTCAAGCTCCTGTTTGGAGGGCACTTTGAAACTGGACACTTTGACGCCGGTTGGATTGAGCCCGCTCATGACGTGTTTGATGATTCCATCTTTGCCGGCAGCGTCCATCGCCTGCAGGACGATCAGCACACTGTACTGATTATGTGCGTATAGTTTATCCTGCAAAATGGCCAGGTTTTCGATGCCTTCCTGCAGGATCCGGACGCCTTCCTCCTTGTCCACCATTTTGTGGTCATAGTCGGTCTCAAAATCTTTTGTCAGTGAAATCTTACGTCCCTCTTTGACTTTCAGGGTCTCCAGATATTTCTGAAAGGCTTTTCTGCGGGTTGCTTGTTTTTCCATGTTGGTTGACTGCAGCATTTTTTAGAAAAGGTTGCTGCGCATAATGTTACTCATTTTCTGTGACAGCGGGAACAACCGGTCAGAAAAGGAGACGGAACGGCAGACCGTAGAATTTACAACCAAACTATCTCGGAATTCGTAAATTCAGCGCCGATCTGGGCAGAACCTGATTCGACTTACATATGCGTAGTTTTTTCACAGTATATATCGTAGGATTATTAATATCCTGTTCAAGTGAGCAGAAAGAAAAGCAGGTGATGGTTCCTGAAGTCAAAGTAGTGTTGGCTGGTCAGAAAACGATTCCCGTTTTTGGCGAGTATGTGGGTCAGATTTTTGGACAGTCTGACGTAGACGTGCGTTCCAGGGTAGACGGCTGGATCATGTCCATGCATTTCAAGGAGGGCATGGCGGTCAAGAAAGGGCAGTTGTTGTATGTGATCGACGATCAACCCATCCGGACCAAGGTGGATGCCGCTGAGGCACGGGTGGCGGAAGCCCGTACCATGCTGGTTAAAAATAAATCGGAACTGGACCGCGTGGAGCCGCTCACAAAAATGAATGCGTTGAGCCAGCGGGACCTGGATGCGGCGCGGGCCAATTACGAGGCTTCGAAAAACCAGGTGAACATTGCGCAGGCTTCGCTGGCCAATGCCCGCCTGGAGCTGGGTTATACGCGGGTGACCGCACCGGTGCCCGGGATTATTGGCATTTCCAGTGCCCTGGTGGGAGATTTTGTGAACCAGGGTGGTCTCGGTAAGCCATTGAATACCATTTCATCCATTGGCGAAGTGCGGGTAAGGTTTTCGATTTCAGAGTCGGAGTATCTGCGCTTTGCCCGCCGTGCCAGATCTGACACAGGACGGGTGCACAAAATTGATCAGGTTCCGGTAGAACTCATCCTGGCGGATGGATCTGTTTTTCCCGAGTCCGGAAGAATGGATTTAGCCAATCGCCAAATTGATCCGGAAACGGGCTCACTCCTTGTGCAGGCCGTATTCAAAAACCAGATGGGATTGCTCCGGCCCGGTCAGTATGTGAAAGTTAGATTTAAAACGGACGAGTTCAAGGATGCGGTGCTGGTTCCTCAACAGGCCGTTAACCAGATGCAAAGCATCTACCAGGTTTTCCTGGTCAATGATTCCGGTAAATTGGTGCCTCGGATTGTGCGCACAGGTGCGCGTACGGGAAGCAACTGGATCATCACGGAAGGCATATCTGCCGGCGATAAAATTGCCGTGGTGGGAAATGCCATGATCAATCCTAAGATGCCTGTTAAGCCAGTGCCGATGCCCTGGAACTATGATTCTACATCCTACAAGTAACGGGTCTTCAAGCCCACCTGATAACCTTTGACTCATGAGTGAATTTTTTATCCGAAGGCCGATTGTGGCAATGGTCATTTCCATTTTCACAGTCATATTGGGTCTGCTGGTTTTACGGGGAATCCCCATTTCCCAGTACCCCGAGATCACGCCGCCGATGATCAAGATCACGGGTTCTTACAATGGTGCCAATGCGGAGAACGTGGAGCAGACTATCGCCACGCCCATTGAGCAGCAGGTGAACGGTGTGGAGGATATGCTCTATATGCAGTCGATCAACGCCAACGACGGCACTACTACCATCAATGTTTCTTTTGAAGTAGGGACGGATCTGGATAAGGCCAATATGCTGACGCAGAACCGGGTTGCCACGGCCAATCCATTCCTGCCTCCGGAAGTGAAAAACCTGGGTGTCAACACCAAGAAGGCATTGTCCTTTCCGTTGATGCTGGTGACGCTCTATTCCCCCAACGGTACTTATGATGCCCAGTTTGTCAGTAATTATGTGTACATCAACGTGGTGGACCAGATCCGAAGGATCAATGGGGTGGGTGATGTGAGTGTTTTTGGCGGAGCGGAATATGCCATGCGGGTTTGGCTGAAGCCGGACAGGATGGCTGCCCTGGGCGTTACTGTTGCGGATGTCCGGAACGCTTTGAGTGAATACAACAATATTTATCCCGGCGGTTCATTTGGCAGCGAGCCTTCCGTCCCGGGTGTTCAGAATACCTATTCTGCCCAGCTTCAGGCCAGGTTGGTCAGCCCCGAAGAATTTGGGAAAACAATCCTGAAATCCAGCATCAGTGGAGCCCAGGTAAGGCTGGCTGATATCGCCCGGATTGAGCTTGGTACCGAAAACTATGCACAGAGCAGTCGCTTGAACGGCAAGACAGCGGCGGCATTGTCCATCTACCAGGTTCCGGGCAGCAATGCCCTGGAAGTGGCGGAAAAAGTGCGGGAAGTGATGAATGGACTGGAGGGCCGTTTTCCGCAAGACCTGGCCTACCGGGTATCCCTGGATACCACCCTTTCCATTGAGGCCGGCATCGAAGAAATCCTGCATACCCTGGTGGAAGCCGTTCTGCTGGTTATCCTCGTGGTCTTTCTTTTTCTGCAGGACTGGCGCGCCACTTTGATTCCGTTGTTGACCGTTCCGGTTTCCCTGATTGGTGTTTTTATTTTCTTTCCCCTGTTGGGCTTTTCCGTCAACGTATTGTCCTTGCTTGGCCTGGTGCTGGCCATCGGCCTGGTGGTGGATGATGCCATTGTGGTGGTGGAGGCAGTGATGCATCATATTGAGCATGGTCTGAGCCCCAAAGAGGCTACGAGCAAGGCCATGAAGGAGGTTGCCGGTCCGGTGGTTGCCATCGCCATCATCCTGTCCGCGGTATTTATTCCGGTGGCCATGACGGGTGGCATCACCGGCAGACTCTACCAGCAGTTTGCCATTACCATTGCCGTATCTGTGTTGCTTTCCGCGGTCAACGCACTGACCCTGAGCCCTGCCCTGGCGGCGCTTCTGCTGAAACCCAAAAAAGAAAGCAACGGCTGGCTGCAACGATTTTTTGACGGGTTCAACCGCATGTTTGATCGGTTTACAAAAAGCTATGTGGGCCTGGCCGGGTTTTTTGCGCGGAAAATAGTGTTCAGCCTGTTGATCCTGGGACTCATCGTTTTTTCTGCAGCTGTGCTGGGCAAAAAAGTGCCAGCAGGTTTTGTGCCGGAAGAGGACAATGGTTATTTCCTGATGGGTGTGATCCTGCCGGATGCTGCATCCATGGAACGCACGGATGCGGCTACCCGGAAGGTGGAAGCGCTGTTGGCGAGCGAGGAGGGCATTGAATCCTATACCGTCATCAATGGGTATAATATCCTTTCCAGTTCTGTTTCTCCCAACTCCGCCACCATTTTTGTGCAGCTGAAGAAGTGGGATGAAAGAACCGGGACGGATAAGCAGATCATAGCCGCCGTCAATGCCAAGTCTGTTTCTGCCATCACCGAAGCAACGGTCATTGCGGTGGGACCACCGCCCATTCCGGGTTTGGGAAATGCGGCTGGCTTCACCCTGCAGCTCCAGGACAGGGGCGGAAATACCCCGCAGTACCTGGCTCAGCAGTCGCAAAAGTTCATTGCAGCGGCCAGGCAGAGACCAGAGATCGGAAGCATCAATACGCAATACCGTTCCAACGTGCCTCAGAAGAGTATCCGGATTGATAAAGAGAAAGTGGAGAAGCTGGGACTGAGCCTCAATGACGTAAACAGTTCGATTTCGGCGATGCTGGGCGGATCCTTCGTGAACAATTTCAATTCTTTTGGCAGGCAGTACCGGACCTATATACAGGCGGATGCTCCCTACCGCATGAAGCCCAATGACCTGGAACAGATGTTTGTCAGGGATGCCAGGGGCAATATGGTATCGCTGGCCACCCTGGCCGTGGTGACGGATACCAGTGGTCCCCAATACACCAATCGCTTTAACCTGTTCCGTTCCGCCGAAATATCCGGCACTCCTGCGGCCGGGTACAGTTCTGTGCAGGCATTGGATGCACTTGAGGAAGTGGCCGCTTCTACGCTCCCGGCGGATATGGGATATCAGTGGAGCAATATGAGTTACCAGGAGAGGGCCGCTTCCGGCCAGAGCGCCCAGGTGTTTGGGATGGCGCTGCTCTTTGTGTTCCTGATCCTGGCAGCGCAGTATGAAAGCTGGAAACTCCCGTTCAGCGTTTTGCTGGGCACGCCATGGGCGGTGATGGGCGCTTTCCTGGGTTTGTTTATTGCGCGCATGTTTTCTGAAAGCTATGTCAACAATGTCTTCGCCCAGATAGGCCTGGTCATGCTGATTGGACTCAATGCCAAAAACGCGATCCTGATTGTGGAGTTTGCCAAGATGAAAATGGACGAGGGAATGGATGTGCTCGATGCGGCCCTGGAGGGGGCAAAGCTGCGCTTCCGCCCCATCCTGATGACTTCATTCGCCTTCATCCTGGGTGTGGTGCCCCTGCTGACCGCAACGGGCGCAGGTGCGGAAGCGAGGAAGGTGATGGGCATGTCCGTATTTGCCGGTATGATTACGGCAACCGTGATTGGCTGTATCCTGATTCCGTCCTTCTTTGTGTTGATTGCCCGGCAGAAAAAAAAGAAGGCCACTATGGGCAATCCCGAAAGCGGAGAATCCGCAAATCCTAACGCGCATGGATAAACGAATATATATCCTTCGATACTTTGCCTGGTGTTTACTGGCCTGCCTGGCGTTGCCTCCTGCCGGGTGTAAAGTGGGTGGCGAGTTCAGCAAGCCCGCGGTCAACCAGGTGCCCGGAGCCTATCCCCAGGCTACCGGCAGCATGGATTCCATCACCGCCATCAAATGGTTTGACCAGTACCAGGATACAGTGCTCCAGCGATTGATCCGCACAGTGCTGGACAGCAACCGAAGCCTGCTTGCGGCGGCGGCCCGCGTGGAAGAGTCCCGGGAAATTGCGGGGATCGTCAAGGCTAACCTGTATCCTTCGTTTGGTTACCAGCTCAGCGCCGGCGGCGGGGAAGCGGGCGTTGACGCGCAGAAAGTGGCGGGAGGGTTGGACAAGGGTGCGTTCAAGACCTACGCAACGCTCAATTGGGAGTTGGATCTCTGGGGAAAACTGCGGTATATGAACCAGGCGGCTTACCAGGATTTCCTGGCAGATATTGAAAACCGAAACGGACTGGTGGTAAGCCTGGTGGCTGAGGTGGCGCAGTTGTACTTTATCTTATGTGATTTGGACAATCGGATGAAAATTGCAGAACGGACGCTGGCGGCCCGTAAAGAGAGTACCCGGATCATCACAGAGCGGTTTAACAAGGGCTATGTGTCAGAAATCGACAAGCTTCAGGCCGAGCAGCAAGAAGCGATCGCCGCCGTCACGATTCCGAATTTCAGAAGACAGATCATCATTACGGAGAATGCGCTGCGCGTGCTGATGGGAATGGGTCCGGGTTCCGTGGGTCGGGGTCTTGCGCTTTACCAGCAGGAGGTGTCCCCGGATATTCCGGAGGGATTGCCGTCCCAGTTGCTGGAGCGCCGTCCGGACATCCGGCAGGCGGAACGCAGGCTGGAATCCCAGTTCAATTACATCGGCGTAGCCAAGGCCAATTTATATCCCACGTTCAGCCTTACCGGGCTCCTGGGCTTTGCCAGCCCTCAATTATCCACGTTGCTGGGTGGGAGTGGTTTTGTGGCCAACGGATTTGCCAATATCGTAGGGCCCATTTTCCAGTTCAACCGGAACAAACGAAAGATCAGGGTAGAAGAGTATCGCACAAAGCAGCTCGCTTACCAGTATGAACAGGTCTGTCTCCAGGCTTTTGCGGACGTGGACAATGCGCTGGCGCAGTACAGGACTTTCCAGGAAGAATACGAGATCCGCAAGCGGCAGGCCATTGCCGCGCGCAAGTCGCTCGAGTTGACACAGGCCAAATACGATTATGGATATTCCGCTTATTATGAAGTGCTGATTCAGCAGAACTACTTGTTTGACGCGGAGCTGGCGGAATCCACTACCTACCAGCAGAAGATCAACGCACTGGTTTTTTTGTATAAGTCGCTCGGAGGCGGATGGTAACGCAAAAGTATAAACGAAATAAAAAAGGACCTGCAGGTGCGGGTCCTTTTTTATGTATTTGAAACGGCGGGGATCAGATTGTTTCTGCCTTCATGGCGTTGGCCAGCCGCTTTCTTTCATTTTCATCCAGGACCACTTTACGCATGCGGATGTTCTTTGGTGTTACTTCAATGCACTCGTCCTGCTGAATATATTCCATGCATTCCTCCAGTGTCATCAGGGTCTTTGGTGCAATTCGTGAAGCATCATCACTGCCACTGGCGCGGTGGTTGGTGAGTTTTTTGGGTTCTGTGGCATTTACCACCAGATCGCCTGGTTTGATGTGTTCTGCGATGATCTGGCCGGTGTAGACCTCTTCTCCCGGATCAACAAAGAATTTGCCACGGTCCTGTAGTTTATCTATGGAGTAACCGGTGGTTTTTTCCTGGTTCTTTGAAAGCAATACGCCGTTGTTCCTGCCAGGGATGGGTCCTTTCCAGGGTTTGTATTCCAGGAAGCGATGGGACATTACGGCCTCACCGGCTGTGTTGGTGAGCATATTGCTGCGCAGGCCTATCAGGCCACGTGAAGGGATCTCAAATTCAAGGTGCTGCATATCGCCCTTGGACTCCATCACCAGCATTTCGCCTTTGCGTTGGGTTACCAGGTCAATCACTTTACCACTGTATTCTCCGGGTACATCAACCACCAGGATTTCATAGGGTTCATGTTTCTTATGATCAATTTCTTTTACCAAAACCTGTGGGTTACCTACGGTCAGTTCATATCCTTCTCTGCGCATGGTTTCAATCAGAATACCCAGGTGAAGGATGCCCCTGCCATAAACCAGAAAGCTGTCTGCACTATCGGAGTCTTCCACCCTGAGCGCAAGGTTTTTCTCGGTTTCCTTCATCAGCCTGTCGCGCAAGTGACGGGAAGTAACAAATTTACCATCACGGCCGAAGAAGGGCGAGTTGTTGATGGAGAACAACATACTCATGGTTGGCTCATCGACGCTTATCACTGGCAGTGCTTCCGGATGCTCTATATCGGCAATGGTGTCACCGATATTGAAATCTTCCAGTCCCACCACGGCGCAGAGATCACCGGAGAGGACTTCCGTCACCTTGCGCTTGCCCATGCCTTCAAACACGTAGAGTTCCTTGGCACGTTGTTTTTTAATGGTACCATCTGCCTGCATCAGGGAGATGGGCTGGTTTTCTTTGATGGATCCGCGCGTTACTTTTCCGATGGCGATGCGGCCGAGGAAGGATGAATAGTCCAGTGAGGTAATCTGCATTTGAAGGCTACCATCCCCCACTTTGGGTGGGGGCACATGTTTCAGGATACCGTCCATCAGCGGCATGATATCTTCGCAGGGCGTCAGGCTGTCGTTAAACCAGCCATTCTTACCAGATCCGTAGAATGTGGGGAAGTTCAGTTGTTCTTCGGTGGCGTCCAGGTTGAAAAACAGTTCAAATACCGCATCGTGCACTTCATCGGGACGGCAGTTTGGTTTGTCCACTTTATTGATGACCACGATTGGGTGTAGATTGAGCTGAAGGGCTTTTTGAAGGACAAAGCGGGTCTGGGGCATTGGTCCCTCAAAAGCATCCACCAGGAGGATGACGCCATCCGCCATTTTCAGGACGCGCTCCACTTCGCCCCCAAAGTCTGCGTGGCCTGGGGTGTCTATCACATTGATTTTGACGTCTTTGTATGTTACCGCTGCGTTTTTGCTGAAGATGGTGATCCCGCGTTCCCGCTCCAGATCGTTTGAGTCCATGATCAGCTCCCCGGTTTCCTGATTGTCCCTGAACACTTTGGTTGTGTGCAGGATGCGGTCTACAAGGGTTGTTTTACCGTGGTCAACGTGGGCGATGATGGCGATGTTCCTGATTTCCATGATTTGCTTGTGCCTGCTGCACACGGCTGCAGGCGCTATTTTTGAGGGTGCAAAGGTACGACAATCCCCCCGGGGAGACAAATGCATCCCAAACCTTCATATTTCGTTCACAGACAACGGGGAATGCCGATTCTGGCTATTTTTAAGCATGAAGAAATTCTGGCGTATTCTCCTGGTGCTGATTCTGGTCCTTGTCATCGTTTATCTCAGCGGACCCAACCCTTCCGATCCTGTTTATGACACAGCGCTGCCAGCCTATGCGGCAGACCCGACTCAGTTGGACAGCCAGGTCAGACAGGGAGACGCGGGCAGGCCCGTCAAGCCGGACAATGAATCCAGGATTGTGTGGTTTGAGGATTCGGTGCATGCACCAACAGAATATGCGGTGGTCTATCTGCATGGATTTTCCGCCTCACAGGAGGAAGGAGATCCCGTACATATGGGTTTCGCGCGCAGGTATGGCTGCAATCTCTACCTGCCGAGGCTGGCTGAACACGGCCTGGATACCAGTGATGCGCTGGCAGCCCTGACAGCGGATAAATACTGGGAGAGCGCCAAAGCGGCGCTGGCGGTGGGGAAGCGGATTGGGAAAAAAGTCATCCTGATGGGAACATCCACCGGCGGAAGCCAGGCGCTCCAGCTGGCTGCAACCTATCCGGAGGACGTCCACGCACTGATTCTGCTATCGCCCAATATTCAAATCAACGACGCCAATGCCTACCTGCTGAACAATCCATGGGGCCTGCAGATTGCCCGATTGGTCAAGGATGGCATGTATAATCATTCCTCTGATCAGCGGGATATCTATAAGAAATACTGGTATTCGAAGTACCGACTGGAAGGGACGGTGGCGCTGCAGGAGATGCTGGAGACCACAATGACACCTGAAAATTTCAAGAAAATCAAGCAACCCCTGCTGCTGCTTTATTACTACCAGGATGAGGCGCACCAGGACCCGGTGGTGCGGGTTTCGGCAATGAGGGAGATGTTCGATCAGGTTTCTACGCCGGCATCCCAAAAAAGGGCTGTCCCGATTCCGGAGGCGGGGGATCATGTCATTGGATCCTATATCAAGTCCAAGGACCTCCCTGCTGTCCAGAAAGCAGCGGATGATTTTGCCCGCGAGATCCTTGGCTTGCAAGCATATTGACGACAAATGAAACGGTTTCAGATGAAACAGTTTCAAATGGCCCGTTTTGCCTTTTTCTGTATTTTGGACGTTCAAACGATTGGACCCATATGACCCGTTCAAGAATTGCCGGCATTGGCATGTATGTTCCAGACCAGGTGGTGACCAACCAGGATCTCAAGAAATATATGGACACCAGCGATGAGTGGATCCAGGAAAGAACGGGCATCCGGGAAAGGCGTTATGCAGATCGCACAAAGGAAACCACCACCACTATGGCAGTGGAGGCAGCCAGGATAGCCATCGAAAGGGCAGGCATTACGCCCCAGGACATTGATTTTATCGTATTCGCAACCCTCAGTCCTGATTACTATTTCCCGGGCTGCGGGGTCCTTGTGCAGCGGGCGATGAAGATGAAGGAGATCGGGGCGTTGGATGTACGCAATCAATGCAGTGGTTTTGTATATGCATTGAGTGTGGCGGATCAGTTTATCCGGACGGGCATGTATAGGAATATCCTCGTCATTGGCAGTGAGAAACATTCATTTGGTCTTGATTTCAGTACGCGTGGCAGGAATGTCAGTGTGATATTTGGCGATGGCGCCGGCGCGGTGGTGCTGCAGCCCACGGAGGATCCCGGCAGGGGTATTTTGAGCACCCACCTGCACAGCGATGGGGAAAGTGCAGAGATCCTGGCGATGTACAATCCGGGGACGCATGCCAATCATTGGAAGCAGGAACCATATGCCAGTTTTGATGATGCGGAAATCGGTCAGATGTTTTTCAGCCACCAGATGATCGATAATGGACAGATTTTTCCCTATATGGACGGACCTGCGGTGTTCAAGAAGGCGGTCATTAAGTTTCCGGAAGTGATTCATGAGGCCCTGAACGCCAACCAGCTGCATGCTTCCGATATCCGGATGCTCATTCCGCACCAGGCCAATCTCCGGATTTCCCAGTTTGTTCAACAACAGCTTGGGTTATCAGATGACCAGGTGTATAATAACATTCAGAAGTACGGCAATACAACAGCCGCATCTGTTCCCATTGCGCTTTGTGAAGCCTGGGAGGCGGGTAAGATAAAAGACGGAGACCTGGTATGTCTGGCGGCCTTTGGCAGCGGGTTTACCTGGGCCAGCGCATTGTTGCGGTGGTGAGCTGCCTTCATGAAAACGGGACAGGGATCCCGGTTTTGGCCTGGATCCCTGTTTTATTTTAGGAGCTGGTAAGTTACCCGGGTTCGTTAAAGGTATTTCCTGAAAGTATCCACCAGTTCTGTTTTTGTGATGGGAATACCCATGATCTTATTGTAAGGGATGGCGTCTACAAAATAGAGGTCCCTGATGATGCGGATCAATTGTCCATTGTTGATTTCCGGTACGATGACTTTTTCGTAGCTGCGCAGGATATCGCCCAGGTTTTTGGGGAATGGCCTGATATAACGGATATGCGCATGCGCAATGCTGTGTCCTTCTTTCTGCAATTCCGCACAAGCGCTTTTGATGGCACCATAAGTTGAGCCCCATCCTACGATGAGCAGTTTTCCTTTTTCGGGGCCACTGTCTAGTTTCTGGAGGGGGATGTAATCCGCGATCCGGTCCACTTTCTCCTGGCGGGTTTTCACCATATGCTGGTGGTTGTCCGGGTCATAGCTGACATTCCCCGTAACATCCTGTTTTTCCAGTCCGCCGATGCGGTGTTCGAGGCCCGGGGTACCGGGGATGGCCCATGCGCGCACCCCTTTTTCGTCCCGCTGGTAGGGTTTGAGTTTGGATTCCCCTTGGTCCAATCCTTTTTTGAAACGGACATTGATGGCGGGGAGGTCTGAGGATGAGGGATATTTCCAGGGCTCTGCGCCGTTGGCAATATATCCGTCGCTCAGGTACATCACGGGGGTCATATGCTGAACGGCGATGCGACAGGCCTCATAAGTGGAGTCGAAGCAGTCGCTGGGCGTAGAAGCCGCGATGATAGGCATCGGACATTCCCCATTTCTTCCGTAGTAGGCCTGCATCAGGTCGCTTTGTTCGGTTTTGGTGGGAAGGCCGGTGCTGGGTCCACCTCTTTGAATATTGCAGATGACCAGCGGTATTTCCAGCATGACGGCGAGGCCCATTGCTTCACCTTTGAGGGCGATGCCCGGTCCGGAGGTGGTGGTGACTGCCAGTGCGCCTCCATAACTGGCCCCAATAGCCGAAGCGATACCTGCAATCTCATCCTCTGCCTGGAAGGTCCTGACGCCGAAATTTTTGTATTTGCTCAGATCATGCAGGATATCCGAGGCCGGCGTGATGGGGTATGAACCGAGGAAAAGGGGCAGCCCGCTTTTTTGGGAAGCGGCAATCAATCCGTAAGCAACTGCCTGGTTGCCCATGATGGAGCGGTAACTGCCAGGTTCCATGCGGGCCCTTTCTACCTTGTAGCGGGTGGTGAACGTTTCCGTGGTGTCGCCGTAATAATATCCTGCCTGGAGTGCCTTGATATTGCTATTGAGGATATCGTCTTTTCGGCCAAATTTTTCTTGGAGGAAAGCGAGGGTACTGTCCATATCCCGGTTGTACATCCAATAGAGAAAGCCCAGCACAAACATATTTTTGGCCCGGTCTTTTTCTTTGGTGCCCATCGTAAAATCTTTAAGGGCTTCCCGGGTCATCTTGGTCACATCGACGCGGATGAGTTCATAATTTCCCAGGCTATCGTTCTCCAGCGGGTTTACTCCTTCCGGGTAATTAGCCAGCCTCAGGTTTTTGGCATCGAAGCCATCTGTGTTTGCAATGATCCGTCCGCCTTTTTTCAAGGATTTGAGGTTGGTTTTCAGTGCTGCAGCATTCATGGCCACCAGCACATCGCACTCATCCCCCGGAGTAAAAACCGGGTTGGAGGAAAAGCGCAATTGGAAACCGCTCACCCCGGGCAATGTACCCTGGGGAGCCCTGATTTCTGCCGGGAAGTCTGGAAACGTAGCCAGGTCGATCCCCAGCATGGCGGTATTATTGGTAAACTGGCTGCCTGTGAGCTGCATGCCGTCACCGCTGTCTCCTGCAAACTTGATGACTACGTCCTGCAGAACTTCTTCTTTCCTGTTCATGTTCCGGAAAAATTTTTAATCGCTTGGGCCGTTATGATATGACCTGCAGTTTACAGATTTATCAGGTGTCCAGCAAATCAGAGGCCCGGAAAATTGCACGAATGCAACGATTCCATGGCATTTTTCTTCTAATATCAGGTTTGGCGGGGTGGCTTTTGAGGCTTTACTTTGTTCATCATTAAACAGAATCATATGTCTTTTTTCAAATCCGGTAATCCAACGCTTTCAGAAAAACGATTTCAACTTGCACAGGCAGCCATCGCCGGTGAGCAGATGACGGTCAGGGGAACCCTGAATAAGTTCGGGTTCATGTTTTTGATGGTCATGGCCACCGCCTTTTATACCTGGAATGCGCACTTTGGTGGGCAGAATGTCCAGGGGCTGATGTTGACCGGCGCCATTGGAGGGCTAATCCTGGCTTTTGTGATCATTTTCAAGCAGACCTGGGCTCCCTATCTGGCGCCTGCCTATGCGTTGCTGGAGGGACTTTTTGTGGGCGGTGTTTCCGCTTTTTACAGTGCCGCGTTTGCGAAGACCGCTCCATACCTGATCATCCAGGCTGTAGGACTCACCTTTGCCACGGCCATTGCCATGTACGCGCTTTACTATTTTAAGGTGATCCGCGCAACGGAGCGATTCAGGAGCGTCATCATCACCGCCACGATGGGCATTGCAATTTTTTACCTGATCACTTTCGTGCTGGGTTTTTTTGGTGTCAGCATTCCGTTTCTGCATGAAGGGTCACTGATCGGGATCCTGTTTTCCCTGTTCGTAACGGCCATCGCTGCGCTGAACCTGATCCTTGATTTCGACATGATTGAGCAGGGATCCGCCATGGGTGCGCCAAAGTATATGGAGTGGTATGGGGCATTTGGATTGATGGTGACCATCGTATGGTTGTACCTGGAAATCCTCCGCCTTCTCTCCAAGCTAAGCAGCAGGGATTAAGCTAAACCCATTCAGATAAGGCATTTAAGCCACCCATTTTCGATGGGTGGCTTTTTTTGTTCGGTGAGTTGGCTTGCAGGTGCGCATACCCCCGTATTACCTTTGTTGGAGTGGTTCTGACATCTCTCGGTGCCTGTTCTCAGGCAAGCAGAAGCAGAATCCGGGGTAAAAAGGAAACTATGAAAGCGTATCAGTTCAGTCTTATCGGAACCCTTTTGCTTGCTGGCAGCCTGATGGGCCACAAAGCCTTTGCGGAAGAAGACAGCACCAAGGTCGTTCCCTATTCCATGACCGTGGTGATCACGGAATTAAATGCCACCGGCGGCAGCCAGGGTAACCAGGTGAACTGGACCACGATCCTGGAGGCCAACCTCTCCCATTATATAGTGGAGAAGAGCTCCAACAACCAGCCTTTCGTAAGCATCGCAACCATCAAGGGTAAGGGCAGCAGCAGTGTTGCGGTCAAGTATAGTTTTACCGATACTAAGCCGTCGGGCAATAAGAATGTCTACCGACTGAAAATGGTGGATACACGTGGCGGTTTCCGGTACAGCGAACACCGGGTGGTCAACGGCAATGACCTCAACCTGAACGGCATCGCTTTTCATGCTTATCCCAACCCGGCCCGTTCCGGAAATGCCATCCAATTGGATGTACCTCATCCCGGTAACTACGCAGTCAGGCTGGTCAGTCTACAGGGTGTGGTGGTTAAGACGGAAAAATTAAGCAACACACATGGCTCGGGCCTGCGCATTCAGCTTCCCGCGAACTTCAATGGAATCTATATCCTGGAAATCGTGCATACCGATGTTGGGGATCGCTATCAGCAAAAGATACTCATTCAATAAAAATACAAGGTCTGATTTGTTTGCGGAGGGCTGCCATAAGGTGGCCCTTTCTTTTGCAAGGCATTGATAATGGTTTGCCAACTGTTGCCCACATTCAGAAACAGCTGAGATTCAACCACACAAAGAATTTTGATCGTAGATTTCCGCATTCGACCAATGTACTTTATCTGTCGATGACTGATTTGCGGATGCGTAGGCACACTGTTATTTTTACAGTATCAAATAAGTGAAAATGGATATGTGATGTTGCGGGAATAAGGACGATAAATTCCCTTCGGGGCCAAGATAACCACACGGATGGTTTTAGGACAAGTGCCGGCGGCTGTAAAAAGCTGCCGGTTTTTTTATGCCCGTTGCCGGTGCGGGAATGAACGGGTCTGAACATGGGGATTTTTGGAACAGAGGGAAAAGGAAAGGGGGAAGATGCCTTCCCCCTTTTGATTTTTTTAATGCGGCCCGACTAAACCTGGGTTCGATCAGACCTTGTATTCTTCATCTTGCCATTCCATATTGGCTTACCTTGCAGAGCCCTGACGGCAAACATAATGCCCGGGAATATAAAGAACAGCGGACCCAGTAGCCCAAAGATGGAGATCCATCTTCCGTGGTAGAATTTGGACATGGGTCGCTTCAGCCTTTCAGCCATCAGGTACATACTGGGCACCATAAGCAGGGTCATGAAGAAAGCGAAAATCAAACCCCAGATAATGGTCCAGGACAGCGGTTTCCAGAAGACGGCATTGTCTCCTCCAAAAAAGATATGTGGATTCCAGTCGCTAAACAGGGTCACAAAATTGATATTCAGGCCCACCGCGAGCGGAATCAGGGCCAGGATGGCTGCCAAAGCTGTCAGCAATACCGGCACGATGCGGGTTTTCCCGGCCTGTACTATTGCTTCCCTGGTCCGCACGCCCCTGCTGCGGAGTTCATCCGCGAATTCAATGACAAGGATGCCGTTTTTCACTACAATGCCTGCCAATCCAATGATACCGATGCCGGTCATGACCACCGAGGCGGTGCTCCGGGTCAGGGCGTAACCTAACAAGACGCCAATCACACTGAACACGATTTCACTCATCACAATCACAGTCTTGCTCAGGGAGTTAAACTGCAGCACCAGGATCAGGAGGATCAGCCCCAGTGAAATGTAGAGGGCAACCTGAAGAAACGACATGGTTTCCGCCATTTGTTCTCCCTCGCCTGTCTGTGCCACAAAGACATCTTCCGGTTTTCCGGGAAAAGCATCGATGGCTTCCTTGATTTTTTCGTTCACCGCTGCCGGTGTAAAGCCCTGCGAAACCAGGACATTCGAAAAAATGGTGATCACCCTTTTCTGGTTCTTACGTTTGATGCTTCCGTAAGTGCTGGTCAGGTCAACTTTCACCACTGAGCCAATGGGCACCTGCCTGATCTGGCCAGAGCTGAAATCCCGGTATGTGATGCGCATGTTCAGCAGATCAGAAAGGGTCTGACGCTGCTCTTCGCTATTGCGCAACTGAATCTTGTATTCGTCTTCCCCGATTTTCAGCTTGGAGATCTCTTTTCCAAACAGCGCTGTACGGAGTTCCATTCCAATTTGCCCGGTGGAAATACCCTGGGTCAGCGCCCTTTCCCGATCGATCCTCAGACTGATTTCCGGATTGGTCAGGTCAACGTCCAGTTTCAGTTCTTCCACCCCCGGGATGTTTTTCCCGTCGAGGTAGTTTTTCAGGTTAACGGCGGTGCTTGTCAGGGTTTCAAAATTTTCCCCGGATACTTCAATGTTGATGGGACTCTGGGTGGGTGGTCCATTGCTTTCCTGCGCAACGGCAATCTCTGCGCCCGGGATTCCCTTGATTTCCCGTCTGATGGCGTCCAGGTATGGTTGGGTGGACTTTCCGTGCCTTTCTTCAAACGGCACAAAGGATACCTGTATCCTGCCCAGTTCCGGCCTGGTGCTCCGGTCTCCGCTGTTGGGATCGCTGGCACCTACCGCTACGTTGGCAATGACTGATTCCACGATTTCGTTCTTCAGGCCATTTTCCATTCCCAGCACCTTGTAAACCCTCTTTTCCAGTTCCTGGGTTACGGAGTCCGTGTAGTGTATAGAAGTGCCCGCCGGTAACTTCATGTATACGTACACGTTATTCGGGTCGCCGGATGGGAAAAGCACAACGGGTACATTTCGCATGCCAAAAAGCATGAAAGAAAACGCCAACAGGCCAAAAGTACCGATCAGCAACCAGACGGGCCGCCAGCCTTTCAGGGTCCAACGCAGGAGTTTTTCATACCGGTTCATCATACCAGGAAGGAATCGTTGTTGGAACGCTTCAATGGTGTCGTGCAGGATATAACGGTTAAAAATGGAGAGCCCGGCCATGGTCAGCAGCAGGTTTCCCGCAAAGCGGTAACCGGCCAGGTCTTGCCCGTATCCAATAATGTCCAGCAAGACGCCTGAGATGATGGCTATCCACAACAGGGGTTTGCGGAAGATGGTATGTTTTGATTCCTGGTGCGGTTCATGATGCGTCATGAAATCCACTGCAAATACCGGGTTCATGATATAGGCCACGATCAGGGAGGCGGTCAGCGTAAAGATGAGCATGACGGGCAGGTAAATCATGAATTTGCCTATGATCCCTGGCCAGAAGAGCAGGGGTACAAAAGGTGCGAGGGTGGTTAATGTGCCTGCAAGTACCGGTACAAAAACTTCGCCCGCGGCGTATTTGGCTGCGTCCTCGGTGGTCAGTACGCCTTTGCCGAGGGTAAAGATCCGATGGGTATTTTCGATCACCACAATGGCGTCATCCACCACGATTCCCAGTCCAAAGAGCAGGGCAAAGAGCACGATGAAGTTCAGTGTTACAGCGGATCCTGTGAATGCATCGGCCGTTGGCAGAAATATGAATGCGAGGAACATGCTCAGGGGAACCGACAACGCCACAAAAAATGCGTTGGTCACACCCATGAAAAACATGAGTACGAGCATCACCAGGATGAAGCCGATGATGATGGAGTTGACCAGCTCGTTGAAGGCCGCGCCGGCCTTGATGCTAAGGTCGCCGGTAATGGTGATATTCAGGTCTTTTGGAAACTGGTCTTTTTTCAGGCCCTTCACCACGCTGTTGATCTGTTCCGAGGCTTCGATCAGGTTCTCTCCGGTTCTTTTGATGATGCTCAACGTAACTACGTTCTTGCCGCCCAGCCTCGCGAAGCTCTCCGGCTCCCGGATGGTATCCCGGATGGTGGCCAGATCCCTGAGGTAGATGGGTGCGCCATTGATGTTTTTGACAATGACCTGCTGCAGGTCAAGCGCGGACTTAAACTGGCCGCTGACCCGAAGGGTTCTTTTCTGCTCACCTACCTGGAGAAGTCCACCGGAGATGTCCGCATTTTCACGCTGCACGGCTTGTTCGATGTCCGTGTAACTTACTTTGGCAACCTCCATTTTGTACTTGTCCACGTTGATCTGGATTTCCCTTTCCGGGGAACCCACCAGGTCAATCCGGTTGATCATGGGAAGTTCCTCCAGCCTGTCTTTGAGGGTTTCCGCGAAATCACCCAATTTCACCGGGTCATAGTCGCCGCTGAGATTGACCGCCATGATGGGGAATTCCGAAAAGCTGATTTCCTGGACCACGGGTTCCTGGGTCAGGTCATTAGGAAGGTCCCTTTTGGATTTGTCCACAGCGTCACGCACTTTTTGCAGCGCGATATCCGTTTTGACTGAAGTGCTGAATTCAACGATGATGGCGGAGAAATCCTGCAGGGATGTGCTCGTCAGTTTGTTGATTTTTACGCCCGTGATGCCCTTGAGTTCTTTTTCGATGGGACGGGTCACCAGGTTTTCCATATCCTTTGGTGAATTGCCGATGTAGACCGTCTGTACATAAATGGTGGGGATGACCACATCCGGGAACTGTTCTTTGGGTAGGGTCACGAAAAGACTGATACCCCAGATGGTGACAAATAATGTGATCAGGTATACGGCCGTCTTGTTATTGATGGCCCAGTTGGTGGCAAAGAATGTTTTCCCTTTTTTAAGAAGGTCGTATTCCCTGTCCTTGCTTGGTTGTGTAGACATGAATTCGGTTTTAGACTTGGTCCTTTCTTATTTCGAATCGATCAGCTGTCCCTCGTACAATCCCTGGAATCCCTTTGTGACCAATTGTTCACCCGGTGCCAGACCTTTCCTGATCTCAATGAGTTCATCATAGAATTCGCCGATGATAACCTGTTGCTTCCGGGCTACCTTTTTACCGTTCTCTTCTTTCAGGACAAAAACATACTTACCCTTGTCGTCCGTCTGGATGGTTTCTACCGGCACAACGACGGCATTCCTGGCTTCATGGTCCAGGATACGCACAACGGCAACCTGGTTCGGCTTCAGTTCTTTGCTGGCAGGCACTTTACTCTCAGCTACGAAGCTGCGGTTGGACTGGTTGATCAGTTCTCCGATATGGGAAATGGTGGTGTTGAAACTTTTGTTGATATCCGGGACCTCCACAACCACCGGCATACCCTTGCGGATGCGGGAGACATAGTTTTCCGGAACATCCACGGCGGCTTTCAGGGAACTCGGATTCACAATGGTGATGCTGGCCATGGGGTTGCCGGTGAACGCTTCGCCCACCCGGATGTTCACCGCTTCCACAACGCCGGAAACTTCAGCAATCACGCGGGTGGTGCTGAGCTGTTCTTTTACAATCGACATTTGTTTTTCCAGGCCTTCTACATTGTTTTTTGCCGTGAGGTACTGGACTTCCGTCCCAATACCGTCATTCCAGAGGTTTTTTTGCCTTTCATAGATGTTTTTGGCAAAGGCGATCTGTGTCTCCAGCTGTTTGATATTCTGCTGTACCAGAGCATCGTCCAGCTGCATAATCAGTTGTCCCCTCCTGACATTGTCCCCTTGCCTGACAAAGATGGCTTTGACCTGTCCGCCCATGCCACGGGGAGAAACGGTGTAGATATTCTCTGTGGAGATCTTTCCCTGGAGGTCAATGTAGTGGGTGAAATTCTGGGTTTCGATCACCGTGACGCCCACCAGCTTCACTTTCTCTTCCGCTTTTGAGGAGTCCATCGCCACGATTTCTTTTTCGAGTGAAGAAATCTTTTCGGAGATCGACAACTGTTCTTTTTTAAGCTTTTCGAGCTCCAGTTGTTTGTCTGTAAGCGCACCTTCTTCCTGTTTTTTTCCACCGCCGCAGGCGCTGAGGACAAAGAGTGTCAAAGTAAATAAGATCGGCTTCATGCGTTTGCTTTTATGCTTGTGTTGAGTATTCATTGATCTGTTCAGAGTTTTCCAAGGGATCGGTAGTAGGTAATTTTGGCGTTGACGGCATCATAGAGGGCCTGGAAATAATTGCTCTGTGCGTTTTGAAAATCCGTGTCCGCCTGGAGGATTTCAAAACTGGAACCGATGCCCTGTTCATATTTCTTCTTGGTTGTATTGAAAACCTTCTCCGCCAGTTTCAGGTTCCGGTCCTGGATATCCAGTGTGGTCAGCGAATTGCGCAACACATTAACTGCTGCTTCTCGCTGGAAATCGATGACCCTTTCCAGGTTCTCTTTGTTATTCCTTGTTTTATCCAGGTTGTATTGAGCCTGCTTAACCCGGTAATGCTTTTGTAAACCGTCGAATATGGGCAGGTTCAGGTTGATGCCGGCAACAGAGGTTTTAAACCAGGGCTGGCTGAAGTCGAAGAAATTAAATTCCTGCCGGAGGGCATTGCCGCTGAAATTCCAGTATGCAGCAAGGGTAGGCACATATTGAAGCTTGTATCGTTTGAGATCCAGTTGCTGCAGTTCTGTGACCGTGTTCAGCAACTGAATTTCGGTACGATCTTCGTACCTGAAATCAGCGCTGGAGAGCAGTTCACTTTTAACGGCTTCAGAAGACAGGCTGTCTGTCAGGAGCAGGGTGTCCCGCTGATTCAGCCCCATGGAAAATTTCAGGGAAGCATAACCCACGTAGATCAGGTTCTTGAACTGATTGAGCGTGGCCTGTAGGTTGTTCAGGTTTACCGTTGTTTTGTCGATGTCCAGTTTTTCCGCAAAACCGCTGTTGTAGAGTTTCTGCTGGTCAGCCAATAGTTTTTCCAGACGCTTGATGCTGCTGTCCAGGTAAACCTTCCGTTTTTCTGCAATCAAAACGCTATAATATGATCTGAGGACATTGCTTTTCACCGAGTCCTCCATCAGTTTTACATTAAGATCCGCGTATTTCAGCGCTGTACTCCGGGCCTGCAGGCCCACGAATACGTCCGGCTGAAAAAGAAGCTGTTGAAAAGCAAACCCCGCGGAAGCCTGCCAGGGCACGCCAAACTGTGCAGGAAAAAATTGCGGCGGTTCGTTTGGTTTCACAATCGGGCTGCCGGAGCCATCCTGCACGCCTTCTTTCTCCAGCACATCGTAAACCTGGGGCGTCACAAAATCCGGCAAAAGGGTGACCGGAATGTTGAAGTAGTGTTGTACACTGACGGTCCCATTCACCTGGGGGAGGGCCTGCCCGGTGATTTCCCGGTTTTTGGCATCCTGGATTTGCCGGTCGATTTTCAGGTTCTTGATATCGATGACATGCTGCAGGGCATATTCTTTTGCTTCCTGTGCGCTCATGCGATAGGTCTGCTGGCCTTGTGCAACCATTCCCCATCCCGGGGCCAGGAGAAACAGCAGCACCTGCATCTTTTTGATTGTTTGCGTCATACCGCGATCTTTTTTTGAAGTCCGTTCTTGTGTTTGAGAATCAGTTCATAACCTTTTTCGGTTGCCAACCCAAAAAGAAAATGTTCTATGATGATGAAAGTAACGTCTGCGAGATTGTATTTGGCCGGCGGAAACAGTTCCATGTTAAAAGGGATCATCAGGGATTCAAGCCTGAATTTGGACAAAACATCTATGTGCAGGTCCGGCCGGTAATAGCCTTCCGAAATCCCCTTTTCCATATTGGTTCGGATGACTTCCAGCAGGAAGCGGTTTTTGTGTTCCATGAATTTCTGGAAGCTGTTGAAATGGAACTTCTGCAGGTCGTAGAGCAGCATGGGATTCATGTTCCGGAACTGCTCCTGGATCATTTCAATGGTCAGAAAGATCTCTTCTACTGCGTTAGCGGCAGACTGCTGACACTGGAAGCATTCTGCCTGCATTTTCCGGATGTCATGTTCCACTACTGCATCCACCAGTTCATCTTTGTCCGCATACGACTGGTAAATGGTTTTCTTGGACATGCCCAGCTGGGCAGCTATATCATCCATCGATACGCTCCGGATCCCGTAGCGGATAAAAAGCTCGGTGGCTTTTTCCCTGATTCTTTCTTTTTGCTCCATAGAAGGGGTGAAAAACGCGCACAAAACTATGGAAACTTCATTTGTAATTCAAGTTTCCATAGAGAAAAACCGCCATTCATCATATTTTGTTCATACTGGGGGGTCTTTTTCCGGGGTTTTCATGTGTTGATTCCGGGAGCGGGGCGCGATGGATTGCCTATTTTTGCAGATAAGCAACCTACATGAAGCCATCTTTTCTTTCGAGGCTGGTTCAGACCTTCTTCCAGGGGCTGATTATTCTGGCGCCGATTGCCATTACGGCCTGGGCAGTGATTTCTCTGTTTAATTTCATTGACGGTATCCTGCCCAACCTGATGCACCTCCTGTTCCCCAGTATTTTTAAACTGGACGAATTTGGTTATCCCAAGCGGATTCCGGGCCTGGGCTTCCTGGTTGTGTTGGCGATTGTACTGGGGGTAGGATACATTTCATCGTCCTTTATCGTAGGCAGGCTGGTGGATTTGTTCGATCGAATCCTCGAGCGCACGCCGGGTGTGAAGATCATCTACACCACGTTAAAGGACTTTTTTGAGGCTTTTGCGGGGAATAAGCGAAAATTCGACAAGGCGGTCCTGGTATCTATTGAAGCCTCGGACGTCTGGAGGATTGGGTTTATCACCCATGAAGAGCTGCATGAGTTTGGTCTGCATGATTACATGGCCGTCTATCTTCCCCAGAGTTATGCTTTTGCGGGGCATGTGTACCTGGTTAAGCGGGATCGGATAAGGGTTTTGACCGATATCAGTTCTGCGGATGCCATGAAATTTGCCATTTCCGGAGGGGTGACCCAACTGGAGGAAGAAGAGGAATCAAAAAAATAAATACCTGGAGGGGAGCATTTCATGACACAAAAAACATCCTGCTGGTATGCTTCGTCGCCTTGCTTTAAGCCTGCTCTGCTGGGCCATTTCCCTTCCCTGTTTCTGCTGGGGCTTTTTCGCCCACAAACAAATTAACTACTACGCCGTATTTCTCCTGCCCCCCGGCATGCTGCCACTTTATAAACAGGAGATTGGTTTCCTGACGGAGCATGCCGTAGATCCGGACAAAAGACGATATGCGGTGGTGGACGAGGGTCCCCGGCATTTTATAGACCTGGACCGTTATGGGTCATTTCCATACGCCTCTCTGCCTCGCAACTGGGATTCAGCTGTGTTGCGTTTTGGCGCGGACAGCCTGCTCCGGGGAGGTATTGCCCCCTGGTGGATACCCAGGATGATCAGGAGGTTAACGCGAGCCTTTGGGTTGGGCAACCGGGCCCTCATCCTGAAAGCATCTGCAGACCTGGGGCATTACATCGCGGACATACATGTGCCCCTGCACGCCAGCAGTAATCACAACGGTCAGTTGACCAACCAGCATGGGATTCACGGCTTCTGGGAGAGTCGCATTCCGGAACTTTTTGCCCAGGATTCCTTTGATTTCCTGGTTGGCCGAGCCGCGTACATTCCGGATGTTTCAGGCTTCATATGGGCCAGGGCCCTCGAAAGTGCGGCTGCTGCAGATACGGTTTTGTGGATGGAAAGGGACTTATCGGCAGCCATGCCACCGGATCGAAAATATGCCTTTGAATACCGGAACGGGATGCTGGTCAGGCAGTATGCGCGGGACTACGCAAATCGTTACCACCGTATGCTGAACGGAATGGTGGAACGCCGAATGCGCCAGTCCGTTTTTGCAGTGGCCTCCTGTTGGTATACCGCCTGGGTGGATGCGGGTCAGCCGGATCTACGCTTTCTGCCTGCCCAGGGCTTCAATGCCCGGGACAGCCTGGAATGGAAACAAATGCAGGAGGCCTGGATGCAGGACCGATGGCAGGGTAGGGCCTGCGACCAATGATAAACCTGTGTATTCCGATGCATTCCCATTCAAATGGGTTATTTTTGCGCGCCTCAGCCAAAATCATTTTCGATCCGCGCACATGGTACACAATTTCAACGCCGGCCCCAGTATTCTCCCCCGCGAGGTTTTTGTGCAGGCGAGCAGGGCTATTCTGAATTTTGAAGACACCGGGCTGTCGATTCTCGAATACGGACACCGCACCGCTTTGTTTGAAGGCGTCATGCAGGAAGCCATCCAGCTGGTACGGGAATTGATGCAACTGAAGAAAGACCGGGAAGTACTTTTCCTGCATGGTGGGGCATCCACCCAGTTTTTCCAGGTTCCCATGAACCTGTTGGGCGCAAATCAGAAAGCGGCCTATCTGGACGGCGGGACCTGGGGTGTCAAAGCCATCAAGGAAGCGAAGCATTTTGGGGAAGTTCTGGTAGTGGGCAGTTCCCGGGACCGCAACTATACCTATATCCCCAAGGGTTATGATGTCCCGGGTGGCCTGAGCTATTTCCACTATACCACCAATAATACGGTGGAAGGGACACAGATGCACGCAATTCCTGAGGTGCAGGTGCCCCTCGTTGCGGACATGAGCAGCGACATCCTCAGTAGGGAAATGGATTTCAACCGTTTTTCGCTGATCTATGCGGGCGCCCAGAAAAATATCGGGGCCGCCGGCGTCAACCTCGTGGTGGTAGACCCTGAGATCCTCGGCAGGACGGAGCGGGCCATTCCCACGATGATGGACTACCGGCAGCATATCGCCCAGGGTTCCATGCTCAATACACCGCCTGTTTTCGCCGTTTATGTATGCCTGTTAACCCTCCGCTGGTTGAAGAAACAGGGAGGCGTGCCTGCGATCGAACAAATCAATCGGGCCAAAGCTGAATTGCTTTACCGCACCCTGGATGAGAACCCGGTTTTCAAGCCAACGGTGGACAAGGAAGACAGGAGCCTGATGAATGTCGTTTTTGTGATGCAGGATCCGGCCCTGGAGCAGGATTTCCTGACTCTTTGCAAACAGGAAGGCATGGTGGGGGTTAAGGGTCATCGCAGTGTGGGTGGATTCCGGGTTTCATTATACAACGCACTGCCATACAGCAGTGTGCAGGCATTGACAGATCTCATGAAAACATTTGCACTGAAAAAGGGATAGCCGAAAAACAGATCACATGATTCGAATCGCTCCGTTCCGGGCGCTCAGGCCCGAACCTGCCCAGGCAGAAAAACTAGCATCTCCGCCTTATGACGTGCTGAGCAGTGAGGAGGCGAGAAGTGCAGCAGAGGGTAATGCCGTTTCTTTCTTGCATGTCACCAAGTCAGAAATCGATTTACCCGCAGACATGCATCCATATTCCGCCCTCATCTACGAGAAGGCGGCGGAGAACCTTCGTCTGCTGACGGAAAAGGGCGTCCTGCTCCGGGAACAGAAACCATGCTACTATATCTACATGCTGCACATGAAAGGAAGAAGCCAGACCGGGTTGGTTTGTCTTTCCTCCGTGGAAGATTATGAGCAGGGACTGATTAAAAAACATGAGTTTACCCGGCCGGAAAAAGAGCAGGACCGTATCAATCATATCCGCATCACCGGAGCGCAGACGGGCAATGTTTTTCTCGCTTACGAGAACAACCTCGAAATGGATGCCCTTGTGGACACGTGGAAAAAAAGCCATCAGCCGCTGTACGATTTCAAGGCTTCTGATGGAGTAACCCATACGATCTGGGTGGTGGACGACGAGAAAGCCATCGGTCAAATCACCCACATTTTTTTGAACCAGGTTCCCTGCACCTATATCGCGGACGGACACCACCGGGCTGCCTCGGCAGCCAAAGTACGCGAGGGGCTTGGCGTGGATGCACAGCCGGGAGCAGATTTCTTTCTGACCACGCTCTTTCCTGCTTCAGAACTTCAGATCATGGACTATAACCGGGTGGTGAAAGACCTCAACGGGATGAGCCAGGAGGATTTTATCAGTGCCTTGCAGGACGATTTCATGATTGCAGCCAGTAAAGAACCCGTGGCTCCTGCACAGCCGCATGAGTTTGGCATGTACCTGGGCGGTCAATGGTATATCCTGACAGCCCGCGAAGGCACTTACACCCATGACCCCATCGGCATCCTGGACGTTACCATACTTTCCCATAATCTCCTGGATAAAATCCTGGATATCCGGGACCAGCGGACGGACAAGCGCATTGATTTTGTTGGCGGCATCCGGGGCCTGAAGGAGTTGGAGAAACGGGTGGACAGTGGGGACATGCAGGTGGCGTTCAGCCTCTACCCGGTTTCCATCCGGCAACTTTTTGACATTGCGGACCAGGGAGAAGTTATGCCACCCAAGAGCACCTGGTTTGAGCCCAAACTACGGGACGGGCTGCTGACCAATCTAATCAAAGACTGAACATGCAACAAATGCGCATACGCATCACCGTTATTATCCTGTTTGCCGCACTGTTTTTTTTCAATATCACCAGTTTCGGGCAGCAGGACCTGGCGCAGTTCCGGCAGACCGCACAGACTTTTGCGCGACAGGGAGATTATGCCAATGCGCTGCTGGTGCTGAACCGGGCTGCACTGGTGGAGCCTGGTAATTCAGCCGTGCAAACGGACATCGCCTATGTGAAATACCTGCAGCGCGACTACTCTTCGGCAAAGGAAACCATCGTACCATTGCTGGATAAAGCGGATGCCGAGGTCCGGACTTTCCAGGTGGCGGGCAATATTTTCAAGGGTTTGGAGGAAGTCAAAGACTGTGAGAAATTGTATGCAAAGGGGTTGAAAAAATTTCCGCAGAGTGGTGTGCTGCACAGCGAGCTGGGAGAACTTTATTGGGCGATGAAGAAACCGGAGGATGCCATCCGCACCTGGGAAAAGGGTATCAAGGCCGATGCCTCTCATTCGGGAAACTATTACCATGCGGCCAAGTACTACTTTGCCATGGCGGATAAGGTCTGGTCCATCGTATATGGGGAAACATTTCTAAACCTGGAAAGCTATTCCACCAGGACGGCCGAAATGAAAACCGTACTCCTGGAATCATACAAGAAATTCTTCACGAATGCTGATGTTTTCCGGCAGTACAACACAAAGAAAAAGACCCCTTTTGAGGAGGCTTTTCTGGAAACCTTGAACGCCCAGTCCCCAGAAGCAGCGCAGGGAATTACGGTTGGTTCACTGACGGCCATACGAACGCGGTTCATACTCGACTGGTTTGAAAAACATGCCACCCGCTTTCCCCACCGGATGATGGATCAGCAACAGTACTATATCCGGGAGGGGATGTACGAAGCCTATAATCAATGGCTTTTTGGCGCTGCCGCCAATGCCATGGAGCACCAGCACTGGACCCAAACGCATCCCAGGGAGGTGCAGGCCTTCAATCAATATCAGCGCAACCGCGTTTTCAGGATGCCCGCAGGGCAATTTTATGGCTTGGCGGACTGATCCAGCAATGAAGGCATTACTTCTGGCGCAGAAGTATGTAAAGATTAAACAGGGAAAGGGCAAATCCGATCAGGGAGATGATCAGGCTTAGCCAGAATCCCATCAGCCGATAATGGGTTAGCCGGAGCCGCGCTTCCACCAGGTCTTCTTTATTGTGGATCTTATGCAGTTCTTTTTCCCTTTGACCATCTTTCAGAAAAATCATATATCCACCATTGACGGCCCAGTAACGCCCAAAATTTGTCAACTGCAGGATGGTGTGTTCCGGATCTACGTATCGGGCGAGTTTGTCCCGGACCAATTGGTTTGACCATAGTCTCGACTGTGCAAATTCTTCCGACTCTGGTGAAAGGACTTCCGCGGCAAAATCATAAATGGGCAGGTTGCCCCCTCTGTCGATGGCATTCATCAACTGGTGAAGAAATTCCTCCTTTCTCATACTGGTCATTCTTTTCGGCTTTCAAGGGGTTGACTCCCGGAGATCAAGATCAGCAAATTTCCGGGGCATCCCTCGGGCAAAGAATGATTTCAGTCATCCTTACCCCTCTTTTGTTGTTCCTATTTATAAAAACCGACATTTTTTTACAGGAATTAAGCGGCCGGTGATGGACAAATGATAGATTTGCCTAATTGATTTTTTACTCAATGCCCTTATCCTTAGCGCCACTCCTTTGAATTACCTGATCATTGTCCCGGCTCATCGTGGTTTAATTTTTTAATATTTAATGGAATGAAAAAAAGAATGCTGGTCGCTACGGCCATAATGCTGCTCATTTGTTCGATGGAAGGGTTTTCCCAGACGAAGGTCGTGGGGGGTGAATTGGCCCTTGGCGCCCGTTTGGGTGGCGCTTCAGGAGTTACTTTGAAAAGGTACAATGGCTCCAACACCTCCGCCCTGGAATTCATTGGTGCCTGGAATTTCGGAAACAGTCAGCTTGAGGGATTCGGAATAACGGGTCTCTGGGAAAAGCTGGCTCCTTTGAGCAGCTCAAAGCAGCTCAGTGCTGAATTCGGGTTCGGTGTAACAGCAATCTGGGGTGATGAGTTTTATTTTGGTCCAAGCGGTGTGATCGGGTTTGATTGGAGATTGAAGGCCGTGCCGATTACGATGTCCATTGACTGGATTCCAACCTGGATTCTGGTGAATGAGAGTGAGTTTGTGGGAACCAATGTGTCTTATTCCATTCGATATATCCTGAATCACCGGAAGTATAAGCGCTAGTTTGCAGATTTCAGTAAAAAAAAAATAGGTATGACCTTCCCGAAGGTATTGTTGGTCCTGGCGATGGCTGGTTTCATGCAGTCCTGTGGGGCAGGGTCTGCTCCTGCTATTTCAGAGAAAACCGGCATCTATCGGCCCGGAGAGGTGGTCTGGCGCGAGCTGGTAACACCCAACCCCCGGCAGGCTGCTGAATTCTATGCCGGTTTGTTTGGATGGCAGATTGAAAAGAAGTCGGACGCGGGTGGTGGTTACTGGATAATTTCGAACCAGGGGACCCCCATCGGCGGGATCGCTCAGATGCCCGTATCTGTGCGGAATGCAACGGGAGAGTGGATTTGTTCTGTTTCGGTTGCAGATGTCAATGGATTGGTGGGCAAGGCCACGGAAAACGGCGCCACCATTCTTTTACAACCCACAGATTTCAAAGGGAGGGGTCGTTCCGCCCTGGTCAAAGATCCGCAAGGCGCGCCGCTGGCGATGCTTCGTACCGAAAGCGGGGATCCGGTGAGGGCGGTGGCTTCTGACAATGGGTGGCTGTGGACTGAGCTTTGGAGCCAGAACATGGCGGGGTCAATTCAGTTTTACGAGCAGGTATTTGGCGCGGTGACCGAACGGAAGAAAGATGGGCAGCGCGACTATGTTTTGCTAAAAAACAATGCCGGTAAAGAAATGGCAGGCATTGTTGCCTCCCCAGTGTCCAATATAGGGTCTCACTGGGTCAGTTATGTGAAAGTAACAGCCCCATCTGCCGTGGTGCGTAAGGCGAAGAAACTGGGTGCAAGGATTCTGCTGGAACCCAGGGCTGACGTGAGAAATGGCAGCCTGGGGGTGTTCCTGGATCCCGCTGGAGCGCCTGTTGCCGTGCAACGCTATCCGATCAACTAATCCTTTTTTATGAAAAAGATCTTGCTGTCCCTTCTGGTCCTTATGCTGGTAGCGCTCTGTTTTTATTCATGCGCGGGTGTGTCTGTGGGAATGGGATTTGGTGTTTCCACGGGCCCCTACGGTCCGGTCATGTCGCCCAGTTTTAACGTTGGATTTGGTGGCGGATATTATTGATAAAACATTCTTTCAAAGCTTTCTGATACTTAACTTCGTGAAACTTAATTTTTAATTATGAAAAAGAACATGTTATTCGTTTCCGTGTTGGCGATGATGGTTGTTTCCTCCTGTGGCCCATCCCAGAAAGTGACCAGCTCCTGGAAGAATCCCCAAGTGGCCACGGCACCCAAATACAACAAGATTTTCATTGCCGCATTAGTGGCCAATCCATCGTATAAATCGGTTATTGAAAACGACCTGGCCAATGCGGCAAGGGCCCGGGGGCTGCAGGTGGTTTCCAGCGCAGACGTTTTCCCTAATACGTATACCAGTAACAGCAATGTGTCAAAGGATGATGTATTGGCCAAAGTAAGGGCTACCGGCTCAGACGCGATCCTTACAGTTTCCCTGGTGGACAAAGCAAGTGAGACGCGCTATGTGCCTGGGTCAACCACTTACATGCCTCACATGGGCTACGGAGGCTTTGGTGGATACTATGGGTATGCTTATGGGTCCATGTATTCTACACCGGGCTACTATACCGAGGACAAAACCTATTTTATGGAAGCCCGTTTGTTTGATGCAGCAAATGAGCAACTTGTATGGTCTGCTCAAAGTGAGGCCTATAATCCTTCCAAAATTGAAAAATTCAGCAAGGATTATACCGCCACCCTGCTAGAAAGGATGAAACAGGATTGGGGCCTGAAGTAATCACGGCCCGAACATGACAACAAAACTGAAAATTTTTTTTACATGAGAAAGTTGATTTGGATATTGGTCTGCACATTTTGCTTTCATGCCTTGAATGCCCAGGATTTGAGTACGGATGAAGTGCAATATATCCGGCAGGCGCTGAAGAGCGAAAAAAAGGACCTGGTAAAACAGTATATGTCGCTCAGCGCCGCAGAAGACGCTAAGTTCTGGCCGCTTTATGATGAGTTTCAGAATCAGCGTGCGGGGATCGCGCAGGAGCGGCTTCAGATCATCAAGGACTATTCAGCGCAATACCAGAATCTGAATGACGATCAGGCTAAAAGCCTCGTTAAGCGTGCCCTTTCGAACGACAAGACAAACCTGAAACTGAAGGAGAAGTATTACAAGAAATTCTCCAAAGCGATGGGTCCGCTCAAGGCTGCTCAGTATATTCAAATGGAAGACTATTTTCAAACCCTGGTGAGATACGAGATCCAGGATGCGATCCCTTTTATCGGCGAAATAGAACGCAAGAGGTCTAATTGAAAAATGAAAAAATAGGCCAGAAATGAAAAAAGTATTTCTAGCAGTGACCTTTGTGTTGATGACAACCGGTACATCATTTGCCCAGAATATTCGCCTGAATGGCTATGCATCCTATGTGTTTGACGACCGTGTGGATTCCTATTACAGCAACGCATATTTCGAAGGAGAGATCAAGGGTGGTCTGCGATGGGGTACAGGCGTTGAATTCATGGTCAAAGAGGGCTATGGCATTGAGCTGCTCTATCTTCGTCAGGATACCAAAGCGCCTGTCACTTACTTCAATACTGGTCTGCTCAGGCCGCAGTTTGCGGAGTTTGAAACGGATTTGAACTGGATCATGCTGGGCGGAACCCGTTATATGCGCAAACCCGGCGGAAGGGTTGAAGGATTTGCGGGCGGTAGCCTCGGTGTTGCCATTATCAATGCCAGTAATCCGGTAAACGACCAATCCGAGTCTGCCACGAAATTTGCCCTGGGCTTCAAAGGTGGCGCTATCATTTGGGCAACGGAAACCGTCGGGATCAAACTTCAGGCTGACCTTCAGTCGGCCGTACAAGCCATTGGAGGGGGACTCTATGTAGGAACCGGTGGAGTGGGTGCCGGCTTAAACAGCTATTCCTCCCTTTTGCAGTTTGGCCTGGGTGGTGGATTGACATTTAAACTGAGCGGCGCCGCTTCGGGAAGAAAATAAGGAATGTATATATGAACTGCATCAAATTGATTTGATGTAAAGTTTTGAACGCCCGGTGCCTTTGGTACCGGGCGTCTTCGTGCAGTCCATCAAGCAGAAAAATGTAGATTAGCACATGAAAAAGAAATGCTTAACGGCCCTTGGCATGTTGTTGTGCTTTTTCGGATTGGATGCCCAGGACTGGCCCCGGGAGATCAGCAGCAGCCAGGGGAAACTGATCATTTATCAGCCTCAGCCACATACCCTTGAAGGGAACAAGACCACCGGCATCGCCGCTTTTTCCATCACACCCAGCGGTCAGAAAGATCCCGTGTTTGGCGCTCTTTTTTATGAAGCTGCATTGAATATTGATCGGGATTCCCGGGAATACTCCCTGGATAAGCTGACCATACCCAATATCAAGTTCAGTAAGGAGCAGAAGGACATCGACCTGGATAAGATTAAGGCTGACGTCATCGAGGCCGTTCCGTCATGGGGCATCAACAAATCCCTGGATCAGTTGATAACTTCTGTGGAAGAGTTTACGAACCAGGTCAGCAAGGGGAGTGAACAGTTCAAGAATGATGCACCCAGGATTATCTATACGGACAAGCCTTCGATGCTCATTTTTATAGATGGGGAGCCAAGGCTGAAAGACATTGATCAGTCGAGTCTTCAATATGTGCAGAACTGCGCGTATGTAATTTTTAAGGATAAAACCAGCGGTAAATTCTTTCTCTACGGCGGTGAAATATGGTATACCTCGTCCAATATCATGGGTAATTGGACTACCACGAAGAATATTCCAAAGGACGTCACGCGACTGATGGAGGAAAATAAAAAAAAGCTTGAAAAAGTAGAAACGGTGGAAGTTAAGGCAACGGATAAGCCGCCCACCATCATCGTGGTGACGGAACCTTCGGAGCTGATACAAACCAATGGAGCGCCCAATTATGTGCCGGTGACCGGAAGCAGCAATCTCCTTTACGCAAAAAACTCTGAAGACAACCTGTTTAAAGAAATCAGCAGCAATAATTTTTATATCCTGAAGTCAGGCCGCTGGTATGCTTCGCAAAGTCTCAGTGGTCCATGGATTTTCACACCTTCCGAGAAAATTCCGGAAGACTTTAGCCTGATTCAATCCGGCCAGGAGAAAGACATCGTCCGTTCCAGTATTCCCGGCACGGATGAAGCCCGCGATGCAATCCTGGACGCCCAATTGCCTCAGACCGCAACGATCGACCGTAAGACCGGTGGGAAAGACCTGAAAGTGGAATATGACGGGGCGCCGCAATTCAACCAAATCCAGGGTACTTCCCTGCAATTGGCCGAGAATGCCAACAAAACGGTCCTGAAGGCAGGGAGTAAATATTACTGCGTGGACAACGGGGCTTGGTATGTTAGCAACAACTACAATGGTCCATGGACCGTAAGTGACGAGAGACCGGCAGACGTGGAGAATATACCGGCCAGTTCGAGTGCGTACAACACCAAGTATGTGTATGTCTATGACAGCACACCGGATGTTGTCTACGTAGGATATACACCGGGTTATATGGGGAGTTATGTCTATGGGCCTACGGTGGTTTATGGAACGGGCTGGTATTATCGTCCCTGGTATGGCAGCTGGTATTATCCGCATCACTGTACCTGGGGATTTAATATGAATTACAATCCCTGGACAGGCTGGGGTTTTGGTTTTGGGTTTTCCACGGGTCCCTTCCATTTTGGATTTGGCACGGGTGGTTTCAGTTTCGGATTCAATTTCGGCTGGGGATATCCCGGCTGGGGCTACCCTGGTTATGGCTATCCTGGTTGGGGCTGGGGAGGAGGCATGTTTGGTCCTCCTATGTACCGGCCGCCCTGTTTCAGGCCAGGCTATCCCTGGTACGGGTACAATCGTCCTGGGTACAATCGTCCAGGGAACGGGGGCAATATCAACTGGGGTGGTGGTAACCAGATTAATATTGGAGGAGATGTGAATATTGATGTTAACAGACCCGGAACTTCCAGGCCCAGCATCGGAGGTGCCAATAACCTATATGCAAGAGACAAAAAAGCCGGCAATAAAGCGGTTTCAACCGGCATCGCCAATGCCAACCCTGGAAAAATAGATCCTCAGGGAAACCGGCCTTCTACCCGGCCCGGGACTTCGGGCTCCGGCACCAGGCCGTCCTCAAGGCCCGCCACTTCGGATAAAACAAAACTCCCGAATGATGTGCTCGCGGACAAGGATGGAAATGTGTACAAGCGGGATAAAGACGGAAACTATTTACAGAATAGCGGAGGCAATCAGTGGACCCGGCCATCCGCCAAACCCGGAGATCAGGGAGGCATGCAAACAGGGCCACAGACTCGTCCTAGTCAGCCGGAATCGAGGCCTGCCCAGCCGCAGACTCGTCCAAGTCAGCCTCAAACCCGCCCCAGCCAACCCCAGGCCAGGCCATCATACCCACAGACGAGGCCTAGTACTCCTTCCGGTTATTCCAGACCTGCCACGGTTCCCAATGCGGACTACAACCGGAACCGCGGGGCTAACCGTTCAGGTAGTTATAATGCCCGGCCTGCGAGCAGGCCGGCAAGCAGGCCAGCACCCCGGGCTTCTGCCGGAAGGCGATAGGACTTTACATTCATAGACAAAAACAGAAAGGGGTGATGTTAATCACATCGCCCCTTTTTCAAAGCCTATCCCCGTTAGGTCAGGCATAAATTCGTTCCACAGCGTCCCGGTATTTTTCAAGAATCACTTTTCGTTTAAGCTTCAACGTTGGAGTGAGTTCTCCGCCTTCGATATTCCATTCATTTTCCAGCAACTCAAATTTTTTGACTTGTTCAACGTGGTTGAATAGCTGATTATAGTCTTCCACGATTTCCTTATACAACTCGATCACCCTTGGGTGGCGCAACAGGTCTTTTACACTGCCTTTACCATCAATGTTGTTCTTGGAAGCCCATTCTTTTAGCACAGGAACGGCGGGCACAATCAGGGCACCTGCGAATTTTTTCTCTGCTCCCACCACCATCATCTGCTCTATAAAGGGAGACTCCTTCATCTTATTTTCAATGGGCTGAGGAGCTACGTATTTTCCACCGCTGGTTTTAAATATTTCTTTCTTTCGATCGGTAATTTTCAGAAAGCGGTTATCCACCCATACGCCGATGTCCCCGGTATGAAACCAGCCATCCGCGTCAATGCATTCAGCAGTCAGGTCGGGCCGCTTGTAGTACCCCAGCATCACATTCTCTCCCCTGCAGCAGATTTCGCCATCTTCCGCCAGTTTCACTTCTACGTTTTTAATAACCGGGCCTACCGTTCCGAAGGAACGGTTTTTTTCGTCGAATCGGTTTACGCTGATTACCGGCGAGGTTTCCGTCAGACCATATCCTTCCATGATCACGATTTTCCCGGCAGTGAACACCCGCAGAAGCCGGACCTGGCAGGCAGCTGCCCCTGTGACGATTGCCCTGACCTTACCTCCCAGTCCTTCGCGCCATTTTTTAAAGATCAGTTTGTTGGCCAGGGAAAGCTGGGTGTTGTACCACCAGCCCATATTCTTGTTGATGTCATACCTGGAACCGAGGTCAACGGCCCAGAAAAACAATTTGCGTTTAAGCCCGGTAAGTTCCTGCCCTTTGCCGATGATGCGTTCGTACACTTTTTCCAGCAGTCGCGGAACCGTGGAGAAAACGGTGGGCTGGACTTCTTTGAGGTTTTCACCGATGGTGTCCAGGCTTTGTGCATAGTAAATGGACATCCCATTGAAAAGGTAGATATAGCTGACCATCCGCTCAAAAATATGGTTCAGCGGCAGAAAACTGAGCGCGCGATCATCCTTGCCCGCAATTTGTGCAAAGACCTCCTCCACGTTTTGGACATTACTCAGGATATTCCGGTGACTTAACATGACCCCCTTTGGAAAACCGGTGGTGCCCGAAGTGTAGAGAATGGTGCAGAGATCATCTGGCCGGATATTCTCCGCAATTTGCCTCACGTTTTCTTTGTCTTCCCTTGTTCCCATGCTCAGGATGTCTTTCCAGTGCAGGGCTTCCTGTATATAGTTAAACGTGTAGACCGCATTGACGCTGGGTGCTTTGTCCCGGACGCTCTGAACTTTTTCATACAGATCGTGATCGCTGACAAAAACCAGCTTGACCTGCGCGTCGTTGAGGATGTATTCAAGTTCATTCACATTGATGGTGGGGTAGATGGGCGTAAGTACGGCGCCGGTTTGCTGAACCGCCAGGTCCAGGAACATCCACTCCGGGCGGTTATTGCTCAGTACAGCAATCTTGTCTCTTCCTTCGATGCTTTTGTCACCGGGCCCAATGCCCAGGTGACAAAGACCACTGGAAAGTTTATCTACAATTTCAGCTACTTCGCGGGTGCCATACTTTCTCCAGATGCCGCCTTCTTCCTTGGCAGCGAACATATCTTCCTTGGAGCAATGCTCCAATTGCCAGTGAATGCAATCAAATAGTCGGGTTGGCTTCATATACAATCGTTGTAAAATCGAACAAGTAATATAGCGATGAAAAGCAATTGAACCGAAATATCGTTATCCCGGTCCATAAACGGCGGTTATAAAGGTTTCTGATTTCACGCCTGGGACTTGTCGGCCAGATTCTGCAACCCTTCTTTGATGCGTCCGGACGCTGCCTGGATTTTTTTACCCGTATTTCTTAGTTTCAGGCTGAGGGATACCAGCAGCCCTCCAATCAGCAGCGAAAAGATCGCGATCATCCAGAGCACCGTGGTGAGCCCAATGCCCGGCTGTGCAAACACCAGGAAACCGAAGAGGATGGCCAGGACACCGCTGAGAATCAGCCAGCCTTCGCCCTTCATTTCTTTTCTCAACTGGATGGCCATGGCGATGCGGGCTACACCGATGAAGACCGCCCAGAACGCGATCAAAAATCCAACAAATGTGGCAAAGGAGCCAGGGGACCGGAAAACCAGGAAACCCAGTAAAATGCTGATCAGGCCCTCGGCCAGCAGGAGCCATTTATCTTCTTCCGTTTTCCAGTTCATCAGGACACCTACAACGGAAATCACGCCATCTGCGATGAGAAAGAATGAAAACCAGGTGACCAGGACGGAGATCGTTACGCCGGGGTTGCTGAATGCGAGGATGCCAAAGAGGATTAAGAGTATGCCTTTTAACAGAATAATCCACCAATTTTTCACCAATAATTGTAACATGAAATTTGGTTTTGGTTGCCTGACTAATGTACCGAATTCCGGGTTTCCAAACCTCATTATTTCATTATCTTGCCGCCTACGTCAAATATTTCGAATGATTCATTACCAGCGGGCACTTTTGCCCATTCTATTGCTTGTTTCAGTCTCTTTACGCGCGCAGAAAAAACAGATGTCCGATGAGCAGATGCTCAAAGGCGCCCGCACCAATATTACCCAGTTGCTTCCCGTTTTTTTAGGCTGGGTGGATGACAGCCGCTTCCTGGTTAATCGAAAGCCGCATCCGGACTCAGCTGCCAGGCCGGTCCTGGTAGACTGCAAAACCGGGAAAGAATCTGCTGGATCCCTGGATATGCTTCCCAAAGCGCCTGCCGCTGCCTTGTCTGTTTCCGTTCAAGGGGACGACCTCTACCTGACGGAAGCCCGCAACACCCCGGTACGGTTAACCCAGACCAGGGAAAAAGAAGTCAATCCTGTCCTGTCTCCGGATTTAAAATACCTGGCATTCACCCGGGCAAACGACCTGTATACCATCGAACTGGCTTCGAAAAAAGAAACCAGGCTGACCACGGATGGTACAGATCTGATTCTGAATGGATATGCGAGCTGGGTGTATTATGAAGAAATCCTCGGCCGCCCCAGTCGCTACCGATCCTTCTGGTGGAGTCCGGACAGCAGGCAGATTGCCTTCATGCGCATGGACGATAGGGAAGTGCCCTTGTTCCCGATCTATTTTGAAACCGGCCAACATGGTGGGCTGGAGAATACGCGTTATCCCAAAGCAGGCGACCGCAATCCAAAGGTTAAACTGGGGGTGGTTGCCCCTGCAGGCGGCGCCATTACCTGGGCTGATTTCCGGGAATCGGATGATCAGTATTTCGGCATGCCCAGCTGGCGTCCGGATGCTAAAGTGCTTTGGGTGCAGTGGATGAACCGCGGGCAGGACACCCTGAAGATATATGAAGTGAATCCGGCAAATGGCACGCGTAAACTGGTCTATGAAGAAACCCAGAAAACCTGGGTAGACCTGGACAATCAGGACAGGGTACGGTTTCTGGAAAGCATGCCCGCATTTATTTTAAAGAGCGATAAGGACGGATGGGAGAATCTTTACCTCCACGGGATGGATGGTAGTCTGAAAAACCGGATTACTGACGGGAACTTCTGGAGCACCCAAATTGAGTGGATCGATGAGGCCAAAAAAATGGTCTACTTCACGGCCCGTAAAGAAAATTCAACCCGCAACGATTATTATAAAGTGGGGCTGGATGGGAAAGGCCTGACCAGGCTCAGTTTTGGGGAATTCACCCATCGCGTAAACCCATCGCCCAATGGATCTTACTTTGTCACCAATTATTCGAATGCGGCCACTCCGGAACGAATGGCCCTGGTGGATAACAAGGGAAAGATCCTGAAGGAGTTGGGGGACGGCAAGGGACCCGACTTTGACACCTACGCACTTGCCCGTACGGAGATTCTGAGGATCCCATCCGAAGATGGAAAATTTGACCTGCCCATCCGGATCACCTGGCCGCTGGACTACGACCCCGCGAAGAAATACCCGGTCATGATCAATATCTACGGAGGTCCCAATGCGGGCACGGTAAGGGATGGTTGGCAGATGAACGGACAGCAGCAGTGGTGGGCAAAAGAAGGGCTGATCCAGGTAGCCATGGACCATCGGGCCAGCGGACATTTTGGGAAAAACGGCATCAACTATATGCACAGAAGCCTCGGCGTTTGGGAATTGAAGGATTGGATTACCATCGTGAAATGGCTGCGCACCAAGGGAGCGGATTCAGCCCGCATAGGGATCAGCGGCTTCTCCTATGGAGGATATATGACCTGCCTGGCATTGACGGCAGGCGCTGAATATTTTACCCATGGACTGGCCGGAGGCAGTGTGACGGATTGGGCCCTTTATGATACGCATTACACGGAGCGGTTCATGGACCAGCCCTCCGAAAATCCGGACGGGTACAAGAATGGATCTGTCCTGACGCATGCCGGGAAGTACAAGGGCCTGTTGAGGATTTACCATGGTACGATGGATGATAACGTGCACCTCCAGAACAGCCTGCAACTGGTGAAGAAACTGCAGGAGCAGAAAAAGCATTTTGAATTCATGGTCTATCCTGGCGGGAGACACGGATGGGGCGGCCCTCAAAGCGCCCATTCCACCAATGAAAACAACCTCTTCATTTACAAACATCTCCTGCAAAAAGAAATGCCGGAGATGATGTGGCGATAGTCTCTTGGGCCAAAGGCCCAAAAGACTATTAACTCATTATCTGATTAGCTGATTGAATGAGTTAATGAGCTAATCAGCTAATGAGCCAATCCTCCTAATCCCTGTAGTTCAATGCGGGTTTTCGATCACCCAGCAGGGGCTTGTATTGATAGCTTCCAAGGTTTTTCTTGAAGTCGTCCTTCGCGGACAGGATCAGCGCCGGCGTGGTGAACAGGTCGATGGCCATGTTGCAGAGGGTTTTGGCGGCAACCATCATGCCCTTCGTGCCAATTTCCGTGCCTCCGCAGGCCACCGCCTGCCAGCTATGCGCCGGTGTACCGGGCACCCACGTGGCGGTGCTCAATCCGGCGGTAGGGACTACATAACTTACGTCGCCCACATCCGTGGAACCCGGACTGGATTGCTCCGGCAGTTTAAGGGGTTTTACCTCTGAGGCATCCAGATAACCCGGCACTTTGACGCCAAAACTTGCCTGTATTTTCTGCGCGAAATCGATTTCTGCCGGCGTGTACTGAACGCCGCCAACCATTTGGAGGTTGCGATGCAATTCGCGGGAGAGTGGCTGGTTTATCAACAGGTCATGCGTGCCTCCAATGATTTCATATTCCATGCGCGTTTCCGTGCCCAGTGCGGCGCCCTCCGCGGCTTTGACGATGCGGTCAAAAATGGCCACGACATCATCTTTTCTGGGATGACGCACATAATAGTAGACTTCCGCAAAATCGGGCACTACATTGGGCGCTTTGCCCCCGCCGGTGATAACATAGTGGATGCGCGTGGAGGAGGGGATATGCTCCCGCATCATGTTCACCATCGTATTCATCGCTTCCACGCCGTCCAGTGAGGAACGTCCCCTTTCCGGGGATGCCGCCGCATGGGCTGCCGTGCCATAGAAGCGAAATTTCGCGGATTTATTGGCCAGTGCCCCGTCCAGATCCACATTGTTCTCGTTGCCGGGATGCCAGTGAAGGACGATGTCCACGTCTTTGAACAAGCCTTCCCGGACCATATACACTTTTCCGCTTCCGCCTTCTTCCGCCGGGCACCCATAGATCCGGATGGTGCCCTTCCATTTATTTTTGATCATCTGGTTTTTCAGTTCAATACCAGCTGCAACAGAAGCGGTTCCAAACAGGTGGTGCCCGCATCCATGTCCGGAGCTTCTGCCCTCGGCGGGTTTTTTTTCGGGTATGGCTTGCTGTGAGAGACCGGGCAATGCATCATATTCGGCGAGGATGCCAATCACGGGCTGCCCGCTTCCATAGGTGGCCACGAATGCAGTGGGGATACCCGCCACACCGGATTCGATGGAGAATCCCTCTTTATCCAGCATGGATTTCAGCAATGCTGCACTTTTTTCTTCCTTATATCCCAGTTCAGAAAAATTCCAGATCTGAAGGGCCACATCCTTGTATTGATCATAGCGCTGATCGATTTGCCGCATTGCATCTTTCTTGTACGCATCAGCTGCGGGCAGGGCACTGGATTTCTTTTGGGAAAGAACGGTTTGGGATTGTGTCAGGATAAACAGGAGCAGTAGCGCTATGGATCTCATGGTGATGGTTTAGCGCCTAAATTACAGGCTAATCCTTACATTAGTAACTGTCTGCACAGAATCCTAAAAGTTGTTGTTATGAGAATATACGGTCTTTTCCTGGTTTTCGTCGCGCTGTTCAGTTCCATTTTCTCCGCATTCGGGCAGTCGATCCCGGCCACGGGGGCAGATAAAATCAGATCCTTCCGCGCACAGCAGGAGTTGATCCGCACCAGTCCATTCACGGGATTGAAATGGCGGAACATCAGCCCGGACCAGATCAGCGGCCGGTGCACCGAGGTTGCAGGAGTCTCCGGGAAGCGCCATCTGATGTATGCGGCATTTGCCACAGGCGGTTTCTGGAAAACCAGCAACGGGGGGGATAGCTGGGAAAGTCTTTTTGATCAGGAGGGAACACAATCCGTTGGCAGTTTTGCGCTGGCGCCTTCCAGCCAGAATATCATTTACCTGGGCACCGGTGAGGCCAATATATTCAGGGCTTCCCTGCCCGGGATGGGAATGTATAAATCCGAAGACGGAGGCGCGCACTGGAAACATATTGGACTCGAAAACACAGGCACCATTGCGCGCATCGTGGTGCACCCCACAAATCCCAATATTGTATATGCAGCAGCCAGCGGAAATGAGTGGACGTATAACACGGAGCGGGGCCTTTACCAGAGTGTCGACGGCGGCCGGTCCTGGAAAAAAATCATGGGCAATGATGACAAAGCCGGTGCTATTGATGTGGTGATGGATCCTGCCGATCCCAATACCCTGCTCGTCTCCACCTGGAACCGGATCAGGCGCCGATGGAGTGATCCGGTGCCGGAGGACGGGGATCATCTCTACAAAACGACGGATGGCGGAAAGACCTGGGCGGTGTCAGATAACGGTCTGCCACAAACGAAGTTTACCGGAAGGATCGGGCTGCATTTCTCCCGAAGCAATCCCAATGTGGTGTATGCCCTGGTGGACAACCACTCGCCCAAACGGGAGCCCAAGCCAGGTGAACTGGATCCATACGGACGTCCCATCCAGGTGATTCCTTTTGGGGTGCAGGTCTGGCGCAGTGATGACAAGGGCAACAGCTGGAGAAAGGTCAGTACGGAGGATGATAAGCTGGAGCGATTTGCCGGTACCTATGGCTGGGTCTTCGGGCAGATCCGCGTGGATCCAAACGACGAGAACACGGTGTATATCCTGGGTGTGCCGATGGCGAAGTCGACCGACGGCGGCAAAACCTTTGCCATCATGCGGGCCGCAGATCCGGCAAGCGACCGCACCCATGGGGATCATCATGCGTTGTGGATTGATCCGGCAGACTCAAAATACATCATCAACGGAAATGATGGAGGGGTGGTGGTCACCTACAATGGGGGCAAGCGCTGGTACAATCATTTCCGGAAAATCCCCACTACGCAGTTTTATAATATCACTTATGATATGAAGAGCCCATTCAATGTTATTGGCTCTGTGCAGGACGAAGGAAGTTTTATGGGCCCCATCACACAGACCTACGATGGAAGCGGCAGGGGTCCGAAGGGCTGGAAGGATGCACCGGGCGGCGAAGGCACTATTATTGCCATGGATCCTTCCAATCCGGACATCATGTATGCGTCTTCTTTTTATGGGAGATTAATGCGGAGTGATCTGCGTTTGGCGGACAGCATACAATCGACCAATATATTTCCAAAGAAAGGCTCCGATGAAGACGTCCATCGGGGCGAGTGGCTGGCCTATACCATGCTTTCTCCGCATGATTCCAAAACCATCTACCACGGATTTCAGTATTTGTTTCGTTCAAATGACGAAGGGAAGACCTGGACCCGGATCAGCGGAGACCTGACCTATAATAACAAGGAGAAGATGGGTCGCACCCCTTATGCCATCAACCACCAGGCCATTACGGCCATTGATGAATCTCCGCGTGTCAAAGGATTGCTCTATGCCGGGACAGATGATGGTCGGGTTTGGGTTCAGAAAAAGGGCGATGCCGAATGGATGTCCATTATGCAGGGCATCCCCGCCAATACACATGTTTCGCGGATCGTGGCTTCCTCACATGACGATGCCACCGTGTACCTGACCCTGAGCAACAGAAGGGAAGACGACCATCGGATCCATATCTACCGGTCAAAGGATTTTGGCCAGACCTGGCAAAGCCTGGCGGGGAACCTGCCGCCCGCACCCGTCAACGTCATCCGGGAAGATCCCGCAAACCCGATGGTGCTTTATTGTGGCACGGATATGGGCGTCTATGTCAGTAGAGACAGCGGAGTTAAATGGCATTCCCTGCAGTCCAACCTGCCTGCATCCGTATCCGTGCAGGACCTCTTCATCCATCCCCGGGATGGACAACTGGTCATTGCCACTTACGGCAGAGGGGTGTGGATCCTGGATGATCGAAATGCCATCATTGGGAAATAGACTGATCACGCCAACGTGTAGCCGAAATAAGGGGCCCTTGATTATTCCTGTATCCGGAGGAAGAGTACATCCCCTTTGGCCGGCAGGAAGGCCCGTGCGGGGAAGCGATAGATAAAAGGGCCTTCTGAGGCGGTGATTTCGTGGGTTGCCCCGGCAAAGCGCAATTCGCGGACGATGACAGGTAGCCCTGGACTTTCTTTGCCGTAGATCAATTGTTCCGGCCGGATGATGAATGATCCTTTGTCCTTGTATGCCGTAGGCAAGAGCCCGGAGGCAACGGCTTTTTCAGGATCGATTTCATAAAAGGGGCCCAGCAAACCGGCTACATAGGCATTGGCCGGCAGCCGGTAAATGCGTTCCGGGGTATCATCCTGCACAATCCTTCCCTCGCCCAGCACGATCATGCGGTCCGCCCAGGAGAGGGTATCCGCCGGATCATGAGAAACCAGGATGCAGGTGATGCCATGACGATTGCTGATATCCCGGATCATTTCCTTCATGACCTGTCTGTGGGCCATGTCCAGGTTGGAATAAGGCTCATCCAGGATCAGCAGTGAAGGTTCTCCAATCAGAAGCTTTGCGGTAGCAATCCGCTGCTTCTCTCCCCCGGATAGTTGGTCTGTTCTTCTGTGCAGCAGGTGATCGATTCTGCAGGTCCGGATGATTTGATCAAATGCATCTGCGTCCAGCTGGTTTGCATATTCGAGCAGTTCTTCCACCCGGTAATTATTCCTGAGTTCGAAATGCTGGGAAAGATAGGCGATGGCCGGATGGCCGGGAATCAGTTTTTCCTCCGGCCCACGCACCCTTTCTCCTTTAAAAAAAATCTGGCCTTGATCCGGCTGGATGAGGCCCGCAATCATTTTAAGCAGGGAAGATTTTCCGGAGCCCGTGACGCCAGCGATGCAAAGTTGCTCACCTTCCCGCACTGTGAAACTGATACCCTCCAGTACAGGTTGTTGCAGGAAGGCTTTGGAAACATCGCGCAGTTCGAGAAGGGTCATGGCAGCCCGGGGGAAACTATAGGAAGAGGTCCGTATACAGTTGTGCACCCGGGACCACGGAATAGCCGGAAAGATCCGTGATGCCTTCTTCTGCCAGCACGTCTTCATCCAGGAAAAAATTGCCTGTACAGGCGGCAGAAGGGCGTCTGAGGATGTAGTAAGCAGCATCCGCGAGGATTTCGGGGGTGCGACTCATCTTCATCAGCATTTCTCCGCCCAGCAGGTTTTGCACGGCAGCTGTGGCGATGGTAGTCCTGGGCCAAAGGGTGTTTGCGGCAATCTGGTCTTTTTTCAATTCCGCAGACAAGCCCCAGGCAATCATGCTCATGTTGTACTTGCTCATGGTATAGGCCAGGTGGTTGGCAAACCATTTCTGATCCATATTGATGGGCGGTGAGAGGTTCAGGATATGGGGGTTGGACCCTTTGCGCAGATGTGGGATGCAGGCTTTGCTGACAAAGAATGTGCCCCTGACATTGATGCCATGCATGAGGTCGTATCGTTTGGCTTCTGTTTTTTCCGTGGGTGTCAGGTTAATGGCGGAGGCATTGTTGATCAGGATATCGATACCGCCAAACCTGGCTACGGCTTTTTCCACGGCTTCCAGGATCTGGTCTTCATGCCGGATATCACATTGCACGGCCAGGGCTTCGGCGCCTAGTGCTTTCACTTCATCCGCCGCGCTGAAAATGGTGCCGCCGAGTTTTGGATTTTCTTCCACGGATTTTGCGGCAACCACAATATTCGCGCCTTCTTTTGCGAGTCTTAACGCAATCGCTTTTCCAATGCCCCGGCTCGCGCCGGTGATGAATGCAGTTTTACCTTTGAAACCCATGGTGCTGTTTAAATGGATGGAGAAGTCGTTACCGTCTAAAACTAATGTATTTCAATGAAAACATGGCTGGGTCACGCAAACACTTCTACCACTTCTAGCTCAGGTCCATGACCGGCTTGTTTCCAAGGATTGCTTCAATGGCATCCATCCTTTCCGGTGTCAGCATGGGCAGCACATCGAGGGCCTTCATGTTTTCCTCTAATTGCTCGAGGCGGGTTGCACCTAGGATGGCTGTGGTGACATTTGGATTGCGGATGGTCCAGGCGATGGCCAGCGATGACATGGATACACCCAGTTGCTCTGAAAACGCTACCAGCTTGCGGAGTTTGGCCATTTTATCTTCCTGTATCCAGCGGTCGCGCAGCCATTCAAATCCTTTTAAGCCCAACCTCGAATCTTCGGGTATGCCTTGCAGGTATTTACCCGTGAGAAAACCTGCCGCCAAGGGGCTCCAGATGGTGGTGCCCAGTCCAACATTTCGGAAAACAGGGAGGTAGTCCATTTCCATTTTGGATCGCTCAAACATATTGTATTGTGGCTGTTCCATGGATGGTCCAATCAGGTGATATTGTTGCGCAACCCGATGTGCTTCCATGATCTCCGCACCGCTCCACTGGCTGGTACCCCAGTAAAGAATTTTGCCCTGCTGGATCAGGTTATGCATCGTCCAAACCACTTCTTCTATAGGTACTAAGGGATCCGGGCGATGGCAGAAATACAGGTCCAGGTAGTCTGTTTGCAACCGGTCCATGGCTTCATGACAGGCTTCCACCAGGTGCTTCCTGCTCAAGCCCGTCTGGTTTGGTTTGTTCCCCTTTCCCCTCCATCCAAAAAAGGCTTTGCTGGATAACACGTAAGACGTGCGGTCCCAGCCCGCATCTTTCAGCACCCGGCCCATCATCTTTTCGGATTCACCCAGCGCGTAGGCTTCCGCGTTGTCAAAGAAATTGATGCCGCGCTCGTATGCCATCGCCATGAGGCTGGCGGCTTGATTGTCCTCGATTTGTTTATGAAAAGTCACCCAACTTCCCAAGGAAAGGATGCTGAGCTGAAGACCCGTGCGGCCCATATAGCGGTATTGCATGTCCATCTTCTTTTTATTTGAGGGCTAAAATACGTGAATGCCGGATTTGAATCAGTCTGTTGAAAATAGAATACCAGGATGGGCAATTACTGTCCGGGTGCCGGGTTTGGACGTTGGAACCGGTTGTTTGTCGAATCCGGTCTGGCCACCGCCGTGGAATCTGTTGCGATGGATTCCAGGCCCTGATTGACGCGAAGGACGCTATTGGTGATCTTGAAAATGGTGAAGGTCTTAAAGTCTTGTGGCGCGGAGAGTCCAATGCCATTGATGATGGTGCCTGGGCGATGGATCCGCACGGGCTTGTCCGTATGAAACCTCAGCTCCGGCTGGTCCCACCAGAGTTCCTGGCAGAAAAGGGTGTCTCCCTGGTTGTTGAACACGCGCACGGAGTCCCGAAGAAAGATCCGGTTCTGGTTCTCGAGATATCGGGCAAACTGCGCGTCCAGCTGGCTTTGAATCCGCACGGAATCATCATAGAAGTCTACATGCAGGGTCTGGGTGAATTCCACGCGGGGCAGGGTATCCTGGTAGCGAAGCATCAGCGGCGCCGTCAGTTTTGCCTTCATTTTCCCACCCTGGCTCATATAACTTTCCACTACCCTGGCCTCATCCACACTGGTTTTTTTTTCGTAGATGGCTTTCACTTCCTTATCTGAATTGGAACAGGACAACATAAAAATGCAGCCCAGGAGGGCTGCCATGATTTGCCGGAATCCGTATGAAAATAAAGGTTGGATGCCCATCGCATCAATCATATTTTCTGGGATTAAACCAAACATCGCTCAGGTTAAATCCGAAGGAAACCCGGAAGAGGCTTTCCCGCAGGGTGTTGTCCTTGTTGCCGCGGGCGCCGAATTCAAAGGCCGTATTGATGCTGGTGTACTGATTGGTATAATAGCTGCGCCGAACCGGGAAACTGGCACCTATGGAAAACATATACTGGTTCAGGTCCTGGCTAATGTCTATATAGTCCGGGCCAAATGAAAAGCCGGCCCGGTAAACCACACGGCTCCAGTAGTTTTTGCCATTCACGTCCGGCATAAACTGGCCACCAAAGCGGATGGTCCAGTTGTTGCGCAGCGGATCGGATTCTCCGTAGTAGCGGTAATTGGACCAGGCGGCGTGGTTGAACTCTGCGCCTACCAACCATTTTTCCTCTTTTTCCAACATAACGCCAAATCCAAAAGTGGCTGGGTAAATGACGTCTCCCGGTTGTTCGCTGGCCCGATAAACGGAATCCAACACATCCACGCCACCGCTTCCGTTGAACTCAAAGGTCTCCCGGACGATGTCCCTTTTGCCTTTCAGGGTTGTCTGAAGGTTACCGTTTACGCCCAGCCGAAGAAACATACGCTGGCCCAGTTCTGCCCGGTACATCGCGCCGCCCTGGAAAAACAGGCCACCAAAACTGGTTGTATCCGAGGAATTCGATTTTTTGTAAGGAACGGTATCGTTGAGCAGGATAACCTGCGTGCTGTACCCTTTATTTCCCCATAGCCAACCGGCGTTGACGCCCACACTGAACCTGCGGTTGCCGAAGCCCGTGCCCAGGTAGACATTATAGGTTCCCCCGCCTCCCTGGTAGTTATACCGCACACTGTCTATTCCGGTGATCCGGGTATTTTGCTCAAGGAGATAGTTGATCCTCGATACTGGTCTGAAACCGATATTCATGCCCCAGTTGCCCTTTTTCTTCAGGGGCAGGCCCAACTGGACATAGCTGGGGATCAGGTAGCGGGACGTGAATTTTTCCGGCCGATCATTCTCCCGGATCGTCCTAGCCGTGTAATCCAGGCCAAGGTCCAGGGTGGTCACTCTCAGATATGCATACGAGGCTGGGTTGCTGAAATTGACGCTCTGGAGGTCGTAATAGGGCAGGGAGATCCCACCCATGGCACGGTTCAGGATATTTTGCTGGGGGAGCATATTGCCCAACCCATAGCGGGAATAAGGGGAATTTTCCTGGGCCCGAAGGGCGGTTGAGAAAATCGATCCAAAAATGAATATGAAAAGGTAGTTACGGCAGTTGGTTGTTGGTCTCACTAAGTGCATACAGTCCCTTGTATAAAAATTCAGGGTCGGCAAATATCCGATTTTTCAGGTGGCCCGCAAAATAGGCACTATCACCCCCGGTTAAGACCACGTTAAAGTTCCCATAGCGCGCCTCGTATGCGTCAATCATGCCATCAATTTCCTTGGCCATGCCCAGGATTACGCCGCTCAGGATGTTGGTGCGTGTATCGTAGCCAACCAGGGGAAAGTTCCAGTCTTTTTTGACCAGGGGCAGCTTGGCCGTATAGTCATTGAGGGATTTGAACCTCAGTTCCATGCCGGGGGAGATGCCGCCTCCCAGGAACTGCGCGTACTGGTTGATGAAATTATAGGTGATGGCAGTCCCGAGGCCCACCACCAGGTTATTTTTACCGGGGTGGAACTGCACGGCTGCGGCTGCCAGTGCCAGTCGGTCCGCACCCATGGTCTCCGGCTTACCCACCGGCACGGTGAATGGCATGCGCGTGAGATGGGATAGTTTATGAAAGCGGGTCTGTTGGGCCAGGATTTCTTCTATTTCAGGAGCATGATTGATGACCGAAGAGAGGATGGATTTAGACGGATGATAGCGCTCTACCAAAGTGCGGATCAGCTCCGGGCCATCATTTTCCAGGACGGCAACTTCAGCCATTGCATTGCCTGCAAAAACAGCGTATTTCAGTCGCGTGTTGCCAAAATCCAGGCAGAGGGTTGTTTGCTCCATGTACGGGTTCTGATCCTTATCCAAAGTTAAAGGGGAAAGCGTCCAGGTTCCTGAAATGCCCGTTTAGTTTCACTTTTTCTTTCAGGGCTTCCATTTCCGCTACAATGGGCAGTACTTTTTGCAGGTGCCTGCGCAGGTACTCCTGGCGGTGAATTTCTTTCATGAGTCCCAGCAGTTCGTATTCCTCTTCCAGGGAAAGCCCGGCATGGTGGGCCACGTCATAACTGATCAGCGGCTGATCAGATTCGTCGCGAAACTTCTTGGTGACATTGAGCATGCGATGCAGTTCCCGGATCGTTTCCACCACTTTCAGCATGAGTTCCGGGTTCCCGTTTTTGTCGTTCTCCGGATAGCTGACGATGGCGCCGCCGTACAGCTTGTCCGGGATTTCGGGAACAAGTTCCAGCAGGCGAAATACTTCGAGTCCCTTTGTGCGGATATCCATTTCGCCGTTGTCGTATGCTTTTTCCAGGGACGCCACCTGCACCAGTGTTCCCAGTTCAGCAACCTTGTTTTGAATCACGGACGGTATGCCAAAGGGCTTGCCGTTGGCCAGGCATTCACCAATGAGTTGTTTATACCTGGGCTCAAAAATGTGCAGGTTCAATTCCTCGCCCGGGTAAACCACCAGGGCCAGGGGGAAAATGGGGATGAAATTGGTCACGGTGTAATGATACATATTTTTTGCACTTCGCAAGAGTCCGGAAGGTCCGGTCCGTTTTTATTATCTTGGCCCAACACAAACCGATCCATGCCAACGCTTTCCGTTGCCATCATCACATTGAACGAGGAGAAAAATATCGGTCGCTGCCTTGCTTCCGTGCAGGGGCTGGCGGACGAGATCCTGGTGGTGGATTCTTTGTCCACGGATGGGACCCGGGTCATCTGCATGCAATACGGCGTTCGGTTTGTTGAGCAGGATTTCCTGGGATACATTGAACAGAAGCGTTTTGCCATTGCCATGGCAGAAGGTGAATACGTGTTGCAGCTGGACGCGGACGAGGCGCTCAGTCCCGCATTGAGAAAATCGATGGAAGAGGAAAAGCAGAAAGGGTTTCCTGCTGGTGGGTATACCATGAACCGACTCAGCTGGTTTTGCGATCGCTGGATCCGGCATGGTACCTGGTACCCCGACCGTAAACTCAGGCTTGCCCGAAAAGACCTGATCCGGATCAGCGGCCAGAATCCACACGATCGAATGGAATTATACCCGGAAACCCCTGCTCGCCACCTCAAAGGTGACCTCCTGCACTACACTTATTACAGTATGGACGACTATGTGCAGCAGGGAAATAAATTCAGCACGATTGCCGCCCAGGCCTTGCATCAAAAAGGGCAGAAAGCCGGCATGCTCCAGTTACTTGTCAATCCAGCCATCGCGTTCATCAAATGCTATATCCTCAAGGCCGGCTTCCTGGATGGATTCAACGGATACGTCATTGCCAAACAATCCGCATACCAGACCTTTTTAAAATATATGAAATTGGCTCAGTATGCCCGCAAGCCTTTTTCTGATGCAGAACCCTGGATGGATAGTTCCACCCAAAGCCAGGAGCCAAGGAACGCGTAGATGAATACGCCATACTGCCCTTCCAGGGCGTTTTCATACAGAAATCCCATAAGGGAGAGCAGGTGAAAAGAAAGCCAGGCAAAATACTTTTGGTAAGGGGCGAGCAAAAAAGGGACTAAGGAAGCGAGCATCATCACCGCCAAACCCATCAAGCCGGCGCCCGCGGCATAAACAAGAAACTGGTTGCTTGGCAGGATCTGCTCATGGTCTTTCATCCCCGTCCGATGGGTTGCATGCCATTGAAGGGTGGCCGCACGGATGTCTCCGAAGCCGATGCCTGTCAGAGGTGCCTGTTTCCAGATATCCATGCCCGCGCGCCAGGAAATCACCCGCTGGGCATCAGAAAGCCCTTCCCTGTATTTTCCTTGCGAATAGTGCTGAAAATCCCATCGAACAAATTTCATGCGGTTTCTGAATGTTGGCAGGAGCATCCAGGCCAGCAGGGGGATAACAACCATGGATAGCAGCATCCATTTCATCGCCCGCAACCTGAAATGCATCAGGATGGCCAGCAGGGAAACCAGGTAAATACCCAGGATACCGGTTTTGGCGGCCAGCAAATGCAGGAAAAGGATGATGGAGGCGGCCAGGATAATCAATGCCCTCCTGTCTGCAGGCCGGAGCGATGTGTTCCGGTGAAGCAGCACATAGAGCACCCAGGCGTAAACTGCGGAGAGCAGCCAGCTGAGGCGCAGGTGATCACCGGACATATCCACTGGCAGAACCCTCGCTTTCAGGTAGGCATCACCGTAAGTAGCCGGGTTGGACAGGTAGATGACCAGGGATTTTGACATGCTGATCAGCAACATCAGGCCCAGCAGGTAGAAGAGTTTTTTTTGGGCGATGGGGGACATCAAGGCCAGGGCAGGACAGACAATGGGCAATAAAAGCAGGGGGAGTTTGACCTGCATCGCTTTCAGCCATTCAGACCGGTCGTCACTCCAAAACCCGCTGACCAGGGGAACAATGAAAAGCAGCATCAGCGAAGGGCGGAAGAGATCCGGCATCCGGGTGCCAACTGACCATTCCCGGATAAGCAGATAAGCTGCAAAAAGGATGAACGCTGCCATGGAGATTGAGAGCAGGGCGCGGCTCCATAATAGCCCCGCCCACATGCCTGCAATCAACAGGGGCAGGACCCGGTCTTCGGATCCGGGTCTGGAAGTAGGCAAAACAAATTTCTGCAGTGGTTTCAATTGTCCGAAATTAGATCGGAATATCTGAAATCGGGTAAGATGCATGAATCATTGCTGGGCAGGATCCGGTCCGGAGATTACCGGTCTGTTGCAAGGGCTATTTCCATGGTTGAAAATGAAGCACCCGGATATGCGGAATTGCTGGAGGCTGCAGGTTTTTCCGGAAAGCGGCAGATCATCGGGATCACTGGTCCGCCGGGTGCCGGTAAAAGTACCCTGGTTGACGGGCTGATTGGCTCCCTGTTGGAAGCGGGTAAAAAAGCGGCGGTGCTCTGCGTGGATCCGTCGTCCCCCTTTCATATGGGCGCTTTGCTGGGGGACCGGATCCGGCTGAGCCGCTGGTACAATCACCCTGATGTGTTCATCCGCTCCCTCGCTTCCAGGGGTTCAATGGGAGGCCTGCATCCATCGATCCTGGAAATTGCCTCCCTGCTGAATGCCTGCCCTTTTGATTATATCCTGGTGGAAACCGTGGGCGTGGGTCAGAGTGAGGTGGAGATTGCAGGACTGGCCGATGTGACGGTGGTGGTGCTGGTGCCGGAAGCAGGGGATGATATCCAGGCCATGAAATCCGGGCTAATGGAGGTCGCGGATATCTTTGTGGTGAATAAGGCAGACCGCCCGGATGCAGACCTGTTCTTGCACAACCTGCGGCTGATGATGGGGCCCGCATTTGTCCGGGACCAGCGGGAGATTCCGGTGCTCAAGACCGTGGCCAGCAAATACGAAGGGCTGGATGCACTTTGGGGTGAAATCGGCCGCTTGTTATCCATGAGCCATTCCGCCACGCGGCAATCGATCCTGTTGGCAGACCGGGCCTGGCACCTCATTCAAAAAAAGCGCATGCAGGGTGTGCACAGGGACCTGCTCAGAAAGGAAATCCTGGAAGCAATCAACCTTGGAGCATTTAATTTGTATGCTTACATAAAGAAGTACTGATATGGAAACCATTCCGGACAAGGACTTTCCCGTAGTTGCAACACCCCATCCTGCTTGTGTGCAGGCCGAATCAGGGAAAACCTACTCATGGTGCACCTGCGGGCTGAGTGCCAGGCAGCCGTTTTGCGATGGCCAGCACAAAAAGATTGAAGGCATGCCCTTCAAGAGCCTGAAAGTACAGTTTGAAAAAGCGGAAGAAGTCTGGCTTTGCCAGTGCAAGAAAACAAAAAACCCACCCTTTTGCGACGGCAGCCATCGCCAGCTTTAAGGCCGCCGAATCACCCCATCGGCTTATATTGCAGCCATATTTGACATCATGCAGACAGATTTCCTCGTGATTGGTTCCGGTATTGCGGGACTCACTTTCGCAATGAAACTTGCACAGGACAGACCGGATAAGCGGATCATGGTCATCACCAAGACGTTTTCAGACGAGACCAATACCAAGTATGCACAGGGTGGCGTGGCAGCGGTTTGGGATGAGGACCAGGACGACTACCAGAAACATATTGAAGACACGCTGATTGCAGGCGATGGCCTTTGCAACCCGGAGATCGTGGAGATCGTGGTCAAAGAAGGGCCTCAGCGGGTACAGGAGATAATCGACTGGGGGGCACGGTTCGATAAAGACCCGGATGGCGACTATGCCCTGGGTAAGGAAGGCGGACACAGCGAATCCCGCATCCTGCATTATAAAGATGTGACGGGGAAGGAAATTGAAAGAGCCCTGCTGGAGGCGGTCCGGAGGAAGCCGAATATCCAAATCCTCAACCATTGTTTTGTGATAGACCTCATCACCCAGCACCACCTCGGTTACCTGGTGATGAAGTCCACCCCGGATATTGAATGCTATGGTGTCTATGCCTTCAACCTGGAAACCAAAAAGATTGAAAAAATCCTGGCCGGCATCACCCTGCTGGCAACCGGGGGCAACGGGCAAATCTATCGCACCACCACCAATCCTGCAATTGCCACAGGCGATGGCGTGGCCATGGTCTATCGCGCCAAAGGCCGGATTGAAAATATGGAGTTTATCCAGTTTCATCCCACGGCCCTGTATGAACCGAATGTAAAGGGACAGTCGTTTTTAATCACCGAAGCGGTGCGGGGAGACGGAGGCATTCTACGTAATGACAAAGGCGAAGCTTTCATGGAACGATATGATGAACGCAAAGACTTGGCGCCCCGGGATATTGTAGCAAGAGCGATTGACAGTGAAATGAAGATCAATGGTACCGAACATGTCTGGCTGGATTGCCGGCATATGGGTGCGGAGAAGTTCATCCATCATTTTCCGAATATTTATGAGAAGTGCAAGAGCATCGGAATCGATGTCATGCAACAGATGATCCCCGTGGCGCCTGCTGCCCACTATAGTTGTGGTGGCATCAAGACGGACGCTATGGCAAGGACATCGATCCGGAATCTCTATGCTACCGGTGAATGCGCGTCTTCAGGCCTGCACGGCGCCAACCGGCTGGCCTCGAACTCATTGCTGGAAGCCATGGTCTTTTCCCATCGCTGTTACCTCGATGCGATCGAAAAGGCAGATACGCTGCAGATCAGAAACGATATCCCGGACTGGAATGCCGGCGGCACTACGGCACCCAAGGAAATGATCCTCATTACGCAAAGCCTGAAAGAACTGCAGTTGCTCATGTCAGATTATGTGGGCATTGTGCGCACGGATGTGCGACTGGAAAGGGCCAGCAGGCGCCTGGATCTGCTTTACGAAGAAACCGAGGCGCTGTACCGGAAGACGGTTATTTCACCCCAGATGTGTGAGCTGCGCAATATGATCACAGTCTCCTACCTGGTGGTGAAAGGGGCTCAGTTCAGGAAAGAGAGCAGGGGTCTGCATTTCAATACGGACTATCCTTACCAATCTGAACTGGTTCAGAATATCGTACTTTAATAAGTAGACTTCATGTACCGAATCGTTTATGGATTATTGTATGGTGTCTCCCTGCTTCCCTGGTTCGTAATGTATTGGATCAGCGATTTTCTTGCCTTTCTGAACTGGCATGTTGTGGGCTACCGCAAGAAGGTCGTGCTCCAGAACCTGCAGATCGCATTTCCGGAAAAAACAGAAGCCGAGCGGGTAAGCATCGCCCGGGCATTTTACCGAAACTTTATGGACACGCTCATGGAATCCATCAAAGTGATCAGCATGTCCCGGGGTGAACTGGAGAAAAGATTCATCCCCCCCAAGGACGTACTCCGGGAGCTGTCTGCCGTGCAGGGAAGCCTGCACCTCCACGCCATGCATAATTTCAATTGGGAGATTGTGAACCTGGGTCTTTCGAACACCTGGGATCGAACATTTATGGTTGTCTACATGCCCATCGCCAATCCGCACCTCGAAAAAATATTTTACAGATTGCGCAGCCGCTACGGAACCATCCTGGTCCCTGCCACGGAGTTTAAAACCAATTTCAGAAAATTTGAGCGGGATGAATATACCATTGCCCTCGTGGCAGACCAGAACCCGGGTTCACCGGCCAATGCCTTTTGGGCTAATTTCTTCAGCAAGCCGGCGCCCTTTGTGCGCGGACCTGAAAAATCAGCCCGGAGCCGAAACCACGCCGTTGCGGTGGGGACTTTCTTTCCGGTCAGGAGGGGCGTATATTCATTTCACGCCAAGATACTGACCCATCATGCCGCCGAAACAAAAGAAGGGGAACTGACCCTTGCTTATATCCGGTATGTGGAATCCTGCATCCGGGAGAGGCCGGCGAATTATTTGTGGAGCCACAAGAGATGGAAACACGAATGGAAACCGGAGTACCGGGGCGCTACCCTGGAGCCTCTGAAAACCTGATCAGTTCAGGGCCTTGGTATCTTTTTCTTTTTCAATCCTGTCTTCCTGCGAGATGGCGTCCCAGCCACCCAGCACATTGCGCAAGTTGTGCAGTCCTTCCCGTTTCAGGAGGGAGGCGGCAATCACGCTTCGATAACCGCTCTTGCAGTGCACATAGACCGTTCGATGCTCGTCAATCAGGGCAATATTGGCAGCGTCCGTAAATTCTTCGAGGGGAAGATGCATGGCATCCCTGACATGACCATCCGCATACTCGGTTTCATTGCGAACATCGAGTACCAGCAGGTTTTCGTCAAACGGTATATCCATGGCCAGCTCGTCCGCTTCCACGTCGATGATCATGTCTTTTTCAAGCCCAGCTTTTTCCCATGCGTTAAAGCCTCCTTCCAGAAAACCCAGCGGGGCTTTGAGGCCTGCTGTGGTCAGCGCAACCGCTACCTGCGATTCTCCGCCAACATCCGCAACCAGTAAGATCTGGCGATCTCCCGGAAGCAGCAGGGAAGCCCATTCTGAAAAGCGGGGGGAAGAAATGCCGATAAAAATGGACCCTGGAATATACCCCTGCGTGAAGGTTTCCTGTGGCCTTGTATCCAAAACCACGTATTCATCCTCCTGCAACATTTTTTCATGGAAATCTTCCGCATTGAGGGTATTCATTCGAATCGATTTTTGAAGGATAAAGTTAGCATAAAAAAGCCCGGATCGAATCCGGGCTGGTAGGGAGGCAGGCAATCGCACTTATTTCAGTAATTCTTCTACCATATGGTTGATCATAGCAAGTCTTTCTTCATTGATGCGGTAGTAAATATATTTTCCATCCCGCTCTGTTTTCACAATACCAGCCCTGCGCAGAATAGCCAGGTGTTGGGATGCAACCGACTGTTCCAGTCTCAGCTGCACATAAATGTCCGTTACGGTCATCTTTTCCTGTTCTTCCAGGAACTTCAGCATCTGCTGACGTAATTTGTGGTTGAGCGCACGCAACACCAGGGATGCTTTCTTAACATTCAGGTAATCTATTTTCATCGACGGCTGGGCTTGGTTAGCAGTCAGGGTTACCATATATCCGTTCTTTTCACCATTTGCGGTCATGTATCTGAAATTAACTCGATGAATCGTTTTAGTGTGGGCAGTTCAAATTTGCAACCGTTTGCATTACAAATATATTGTACCCATTTACATGACTGCACATATTAGGTTTTTCGGTTATGGAAAAGTCATTTGTGGATATTCCCGATTCAAGGCTTCGGGCCAGGGCTGTGAAACGCTTTTCCATAAGCCGGGACACCCTGGTTTAAATCTGTGAAAACTCTTTGCTGGTACAGGTTCCAGCTTATGCTGGCCAGCTCTGAATGTCCGGGTTCCAGGGACTCAAAAACCGCGTTGAAATGGTCAGTAAGCGCCCTGAATTTAGCGGCGCCACCGCCGAAAAATAACATATGGTGCCGGGATAGTTCATCGCTCAGGAAGTCTTTATCGAGGACAACGGCCGCGGGGGCCATCCATTCCTGTCCGTTTTTTTGAAAGACAGCCGTAAAGACCTCCATTCGCCGTGCGTCAATCATGGGACATACAAGGTCCTGCGCAAGCGGCAAGGCTGCCTGGGCCATCCATTCCAGGGTGTTAATGGAAAGTAGCGGAATCTCCAGTGCAAAACAAAGGCCCTTCGCCGCCGATAAACCTACCCGTATACCAGTGTAAGAACCTGGCCCATGGACTGCAGATATCGCGTTCAGCTCCTGAATACGGATGCCGGTTTCCTGCAAAAGCTGCTGGATGGCCGGCTGAATAAAGGCGGCATGATCGCGGGTTTGACTGTTTTCTACTCCGGCAATCATTTTTCCCGACCGGGCAATGCCGATGTGGGCGATTTCGAGGACCGACTGTATATGGAGGATCAATGACATTTCAGGCGTTTAGCAGTTCCCGCAGGTTGGGAGCTGGCTGGTATATAGGGTCTGTCGCTGCCAACATTTCCAGGAGTTGAACAAGCGGTTCGGTTCCGATCCTGCCCGCCCATTCAAAAGGACCCATCGGATAATTGGTACCGGATTTCATGGCCAGGTCGATTTCCGGCTTGGAACTGACTCCCTCCCCATAAGCAAAGCAGGCTTCATTGATGATCATGGCCAGCACACGCGGCCTGATCAAACCGGGCAGGTCCTGCACGGCCTGGTGTTCCCACCCAAGTGCGTTCAGCCATTGTTCAAAGGCAGCACGATTTTCCGGGAGAGTGGTAAACTCCAACAGGGAACTTTCCAGGAAGCCCGGCCACGCATTGAAGCGCGCTACCAGTTTGGAAGATGGATAGTCTTTCATCAATCCGCTGAGATCGTGGATGAGGACGGGTATTTTTTCCGGAATCCGGTTCCATGGAATGGTCAATGCATCATCCATTTGGATGATGCCGGCAATATCTGTGGGCAATTCGGTTTCCTGCTCCCAGGTCCATTCCTGCATCTGCCATCCTGCCTGCAAAGGCTTCTGAAGACAGGCATGTATCTGGGAAGGACTTCCGGAAATCAGCATACGGCGCACCTGCATCGTGCAAAAATAGGTTGGATGATTCCAATTAACTTCGCAATTTTAGGATTCTCCCAAACGATCCCTTATGTCCAAACAAGTCATTCAGACAAATTCAGCTCCTGCACCCATCGGTCCCTACAACCAGGCAATCCGCGCCGGCAATATGCTTTTTATTTCCGGCCAGGTGGCCATCAACCCCGCCACCGGTGAGGTGGAGGCAACAGATGTTGCAGGTGAGGCTCACCAGGTCATGAAAAACCTGAAGGCCATCCTGACGGAAGCGGGCATGTCTTTTGAACAGGTGGTAAAGACCACTATTTTCCTGAGTGACATGAGCCTCTTTGCCGGCGTGAATGAGATCTACGCGCAATACCTGGAAGGTACCAGTTACCCCGCCAGGGAGACCGTGGCCGTCAAAGGCCTGCCCAAAAATGTCAATGTTGAAATCAGCATGATTGCTGTACAATAAGCTACGCGATATTTTCTCCGGCTCATCCGGTATTGCCCGCATATTCACGATTTAAACGGCTCTTTATGAAGCGCATGCTGCTCTTGATCCATTGGCTTTGCATAGGTTCCGCGATGCTTCAGGCACAACCAGATCCGTGGTTGATTCGCGCCGCAGAAATCAATCCATCCAATTATTATGGCATTACCGCGGCCAATGGCATGATTGGGATCGTGTCCGCACCGGAACCCTTTAAAGTGAAAGATGTGGTCCTGGCCGGAGCCTACGATAACTACGGCAGGGGAAGGGTGAGTAATTTTCTGCGCAGTTTCAACCTGCTAAATATGACCATGGATATTGATGGCAGAAGGGTGGATGCCCGGACAACAGCTGGCTTCCAACAGGAACTGGACATGCACAAGGCAAGGTTCACGGGCAGATTTGAAGTGGGCGATAAAGCCACGGTGGAGTATCATTACTATGCACTCCGCCAACTACCGTTTACTGTACTTATGGACGTTACCGTAAAAGCGAAAAAGGATATCCGCATTGACGCCTCCAGTGTGATGGAGGCTACGGATGCCTTGCGGGATGTACAGAATTACTACAACGAGATCGATCGGCCCCACGTGGTGATCAGCCTGCTGACTTCCTCCGCCAAGAGTCCAACCGGGAAACTGCTGATGTGCGCTTCCAATACCTTTCTTTTCCCGGATCCGCATGGACAGGAACCAAGGGTGATCCATGAGATGTGGGATAATAATATGCACCTTATGAAATTCAACCGGAAAATGAAGGCCGGTGAGACCTACCAGTTTTCCATTGCCGGATCTTCCATCACTTCCGCACACCATGACGATCCGCTCAATGAAGCAGAGCGCCTCACCCTTTATGCAAAGCTGGAGGGGCGTGAGCGACTGCTTCGGTTTCACCAGAAAGCCTGGGATGAATTGTGGCAGAGCGATATTGTCATAGAAGGAGACCCGCAAAGCCAGCAGGATGTGCGCAGCATGCTCTATCATTTATATTCTTTCAGTAGGGAAGGCACGGCACTCTCGCCCTCCCCGATGGGCCTCAGCGGACTTGGTTACAATGGCCATGTGTTCTGGGATACGGAACTGTGGATGTACCCGGCCCTGCTGGTGATGAAACCGGAGATCGCGCGGAGCATGGTGGAATACCGTTTTCAGCGATTGGAAGCCGCCCGTCGAAACGCATTTTCAAAGGGATATAAGGGAGCGATGTTTCCCTGGGAAAGCGCAGAGTCCGGTGTGGAAGAAACCCCTGTCTGGGCATTGAGCGGCCCCTTCGAACATCATATCACCGCCTGCGTGGGCATCGCCGCATGGAATTATTATTGCGTGACCCAGGATCGCAACTGGCTGAGCGAGAAAGGCTGGCCCATCCTGTCCGCGACGGCAGATTTCTGGACGAGTCGCGTTGAACGCAACGGCCCCGGCAGGTTTGATATTAAAAACGTGGTGGCCGCAGACGAATGGGCGGAGAACGTGGACAATAATGCCTTCACCAACGCCGCTGCAAAAGCAAACCTCCAGGCAGCCACCGATGCCGCAAAGATTTTGGGGCTGACGGCTTCAGAGGATTGGGCCCTGGTAGCTGCCAATATTCCCATTATGCAGTTCCCGGATGGCGTCACCCGTGAACATGCTACTTATCACGGCGAAGGCATCAAACAGGCGGACGTCAACCTGCTGGCATACCCATTGAAAGAAGTCACGGATCCCGTCCGCATCCGCAAAGACCTGGAATATTATTCCAAAAGAGTACCGAATGAGGGTACGCCGGCGATGACGCAGGCGGCGTTTACCACTTTGTACGCGCGACTGGGCGACGGGGGAAAAGCCTGGCACTGGTTCCAGGACTCCTACCTGCCAAACCTTAACCCGCCGTTCCGGGTGATTGCGGAAACCAAGGGAGGCACAAACCCCTATTTTGCCACCGGGGCAGGAGGCATCATCCAAAGTGTTTTGATGGGCTTTGGCGGTCTCGAGATTACCCCAGCTGGCATTATGCAAGGGAAGGCCGCCCTCCCTCCGCATTGGAAAAGCCTCACCCTCAAAGGGATTGGTCCTGAAAAGAGAACCTATACCGTCCGAAAATAGACCCGGCATCAGACTGCAGCATTTTGCCTATCTTGGCGGTCTTGTAAAGGACTTGAAACAACTGTTGGTCATATCGATGCTGTTCATACACCTGTTTAATATGGGAGGATATTTGTTGGTATTTGACCACCTGGAAAAAGGCGTTGGACGGGAAATGATCGCCCGGATTGATCAGCAGGATTACCGCGACCAGGACCTGCTGGAGATTCGCGTTCCGGTCAGCCTTCCTTACCAAACCAACTGGACTGAATTTGAACGCGTGGACGGGGAAGTTGATTTCGCCGGCGTTCATTACAGTTACGTAAAGCGCAAGTTTTGCAATGATACCCTGATCCTGCTCTGCCTGCCCAACGCGGAGAAGACAAAGCTGTTCAACGCCCGGGAAACCTTTTTCTCACTCGTCAATGACCTGCAACAGGATCAGCCATTGAAACAATCCCCGCTGCCCGTGAAGGCTGCGAAATTTGCAAAGGTAGAATGCATGGTTGCGGAAGTTTTTGTGCTGCCCTCTGCCATCGCCGGAAATGAACGTCTGAATGCCGGGATGGAAGTGACGATCCCCCTTGGCCGCTTCCATCCGGGTCCCGAACGTCCTCCTGAAAGCCGATTGGCTTAGTTGATTCCGGGAATCCGATTATTCAATCTCCAATCTTTTTTATGAAGCAAGTTCTGGGCATGCTATGCATGTCAGTTCTGCTGTTTGCCTGTGATGGCAATCGGCAGGCATCATCCTCTAACAATTTTTCCAATGATCCGGTGCTGTACAGCAAGACGGTGAAGAATCTTAACAATATCGTGCTGGAGAATAATTTTCCGCCCATGATTGCCGCGCGCAATTATGCCTACGCCAATATTGCAGCGTACGAATGCATCGCGGCGGGAGATTCTTCCTGGCGCTCCCTATCTGGTCAGATCCGTCATATGCCGACGATGCCCAGTCCATCTGTTTCTGATATCGACTTCCAACTCGCGTCGGTGCTGGCGTTGGTGAAAGTGGGCAATGCCGTTACGTTTCCGGAGGGGAGCATGATGGAATACCATGCGTCCCTGTTGGAGATGGCGGACAGTGTGGGTCTTTCTGCGCGTCGCATTCAGAATAGCCAGCAATTTGCGGACAGCATTGCTGCCGCCGTGCTGAGATGGAGTAAGGGTGATCATTATGATGCCACCCGTGGGGCTGCCCGTTATTCAGTGACCGATGCACCCGGCAGGTGGGTTCCAACTCCACCCATGTATGCCACAGCGCTGGAACCGCACTGGAAGGAAATTCGTCCCTTTGTCATGGATTCCGCAGCGCAGTTTATGCCTGTTCGTCCACCTGTTTTTGACGTGGCCCACAAAAACAGCGTGTATTATAAGGCCCTGCTGGAAGTCAAGAAAATCGGGGACAGCCTGACGGAAGAGCAGAAACATATTGCTGATTTCTGGGATGACAACCCGTTCAAGATGAATGTGACCGGGCATGTGATGTTTGCCACCAAGAAGTTTTCCCCTGCAGGACATTGGATGAATATCACCGGCATCGCTGCCATGAAGGCGGGCGCGGATTTTAACACCACCGTGGCTGCCTATGCCAAGACCTCCATTGCGCTTTTTGATGCGTTCATCAGTTGCTGGGATGAGAAATACCGGAGCAATTATATCCGGCCGGAGACTGTCATCAACAACCTGATCAGCCAGGACTGGCGTCCCTATATCCAGACTCCACCCTTCCCTTCCTATACGAGCGGCCATTCCACCATTTCCGCCGCAGCGGCAGAAGTGATGACGGAGTTTTTCGGGGACGAACTGGCTTTCACGGATACCTCCTTGTTGGAATTTGGCATCGCAAACCGGGAAATAAAGAGTTTCCGCGATGCCGCCCGGGAAGCCAGTATTTCACGGCTGTACGGAGGGATCCATTATTTGTTTGATCTGGATGCGGGGAACCAGTCGGGCACCGCACTTGGCAAGCATGTCTCTGCAACCCTGACGATGCGCAGGAAACCATAGAGAGCATTTTTACAACAACCTAAGACCATTACACATGAAAATATGCAAAAAAGCGGCACTGTCTGGCGCCCTGCTATGGATGCTGTTTGCTCAGCATACTCAGGCCCAGACGGAATGGGATGCCATTATGATGAACAAGCAACAGTTTTGTTTCGGCCCCATGTACAACTATTCTTCCTGGAAGAATTACTGGGAAGGAACCTTTAAAAGAGAAAACCTGAATATTGGCCGAGTGACCACCCAATCGGTCATGCTGATGGCCAACTATGGGATTTCTGACAACCTCAATGTCATGATCGGAGCGCCTTATGTCTGGACGAAGGCATCCGCCGGTACCCTGCAGGGCATGTCCGGTATGCAGGATTTTGCTGCCTTTGTGAAATGGAGGGCTGTCCGCGCAAAACTTGGAAATGGAAAGTTGTCGCTTTTCGCGGTGGGGGGCATCTCCACGCCCATGAGCGACTATGTAGTGGACTACCTGCCCCTTTCCCTGGGACTTGGCAGCACCAATCTTACGGCACGTGCCATGGTGGATTATGCAGTGGGCCGAATGACGTTCACCGGCTCTGCTGCTTACCTGCACAGGAGCAATGTGTACGTGGACAGGACCGCTTATTTCGATACGGAGCTGCGCCACACCAACGAAGTCCGGATGCCGGACGCAGCACAGTTTCAGTTCCGTACCGGCTATCGCGGAAAATTCCTGATTGCCGAAGCATTGCTCACGAATATGACCACGCTGGGCGGATTTGATATTTCCCGGAACAATATGCCCTTTCCTTCAAACCGCATGAACAGCACAACGGCGGGCGCATACCTGAAATACACCGTTCAGAAACATACCAACCTGTCCTTATTGGGGCAGGCCATGTTCACGGTTGCAGGCAGAAATATGGGACAATCGGCCTCTTTCGGCGCCGGGATTTTCTACGCCTTCTATATCGGGGGTCAGAAAAAATAACGCAAACCATTCAATCAACAATCATGTTGCACGGATTCAAACAAACATACATTACCATCATCGCGTATGCGGTGATGCTCTTTTCCTGTTCAAAAGGCATTGAGGAAAGAACGGACCGGTTGCCTGCGCTCAGTCCCGTTGACACGGATGCACAAGCGGGAACCTGGACGCCCATTTTGCTGTCCGGTCCCACGGAGTTTCCAGTGGCCGCACCCATCGCCGTCACATCGCCCGACTACCGGGTACAAATAAACGAAGTCAAAGCCCTGCAGGCGCGGATGACGGAAGAAGACAGAAGGCTGGTGGAATATTGGAGTGCGGGCGCTGTTTTGAGATGGAATGAAATCATGCGGGAGCTCGTGGCATTGCATAACCTGGCACCGGTGGAAAATGCGGACGGAACCTATCCTTTTCCGGATCCGAATAACCCCCTCGCCTACCCGCTTTTCCCTTTTGCCAACCCGCCCTATGCGGCACGCGCCTATGCATATACCAGTGCGGCGCAGTACGATGCCCTGGTGGCCGGCTATCATTATAAGGCACAGTATAACCGGCCGGCACCCTACGCCGTGGATTCCAGCCTGCGGGTCCTGGTGCCCAAAACAACCCTTGCGGCATACCCTGCCGAGGACGGGGTGGTCATGGGCGCCGCCGTGCAGATGCTGAGCCTGCTTTTCCCCGGGGACCAGGACTATATCAGGCAAAAGGCGGATGAACATCGCCGGGCCCGTTTGTTGACGGGTGCCAATGTGCGCAGTGACCTGGAAGCTGGGGAAGCGCTGGGCAAGGCCGTGGCAGGGAAATTTGTGGCGAGGGCCCGGACTGATCGGGCGGGCGCTGCGGCGGGTAACCAAACCACCTGGACCCAGTTGGAGACAGATGTCATCGCCAGGGGTGAGATTCCCTGGATCAGTCAGGATCTCCCCAAGCGTCCACCCATGTTGCCTTTGTTTGGGAAAGTGCGCTCGCTGTTGAATGATTCCATGACCCTGGTGGCTGCGCGTCCGGGTCCGCCCCCTTCCACTTCCAGCGAGCAGATGAAAAAGGAACTCGATGAAGTTCGTCAGACCGTCAAGAGCCTGAGTCGCGATGACATCCGGGTGGTTCATTTTTGGGCAGACGGGGTGGCCACATATACGCCTCCGGGTCATTGGAATGCCATCGCCGCTGATGATTTCATCCGGGAGAATTTCAGTGAAGTACGATGGGCAAGAAACATGGCATTGCTGAATATTGCCCTGATGGATGCAGCCATTGTTTGCTGGGATGCCAAGTACACCTACTTTAACCCCAGACCTTCACAGTTGGATCCTGGGATCAAAACGAGCACCGGGCTGCCCAATTTCCCAGCATATATCTCGGGACATTCCACCTTCAGCGCGGCAGCAGCATCTTTGCTGGGACATATACTGCCCGCCCGAGCCGATGCCTATGAGGCCATGGCCAAAGAAGCATCAGAGTCCAGGATCCTTGGCGGAATCCACTACAGGTCCGATTGTGAGGTTGGTTTGCAGGTTGGGGCGAAAGTGGGCAGTTTCTGCATTCAGCGGGCAAAGATCGACGGTGCAGAATAGGAGAAAATTGGTCTGTCACTGGCGGGTGGACTTCGGGCCTCTTCCCGTAACTTGGTTAAAATGATGCAAATGAGAAGGACCCTGATCGCCCTTTGCCTCTGCCTTTGCCTCTGCCAGAGCGCGATTGCCCAACAGACTTCGGATAAGTTGTACGGTGAATTGTTCCATGATGTGCAAATGGCAAAGCTTTATCCGGATGGAAAAACATTTGTGGACATGGTTCCCGTAAAAAAGCCTTCCGAGATCCTGAAGGAATACAGGGCGATCCTGAAGAACCGTCCTGCTGATTTTTCGCTGGAGAAATTCGTGGCATCCAACTTTACCATGCCTGGCACAAAGCAGCAGGCATTCAACTCCACCGGAAAAGACGTGGTGGAACACATCAGGGCGCTCTGGACCGTCCTGAAGCGGGAGCCGGATGGGCCGGTTGAAGGCAGTTCCCTTCTTCCCCTGCCCATGCCTTATATCGTACCTGGCGGGCGTTTCAGGGAAATCTATTATTGGGATTCCTATTTTACGATGCTGGGCCTGAAGGAGAGTGGTGAAACGGCCATCCTGGAAAACATGGTTCAGAATTTCGCCTATATGATCCGCACCTACGGGCATATCCCCAATGGCAACCGTAGCTATTACCTTAGCCGGTCCCAACCTCCATTTTTTGCGTTGATGGTGGATATGCTGGCGGAGATCAAGGGCGATGAAGCCTACCGGCAAAACCTGGATGTGCTTGAAAAAGAATACCAGTACTGGATGCAGGGATCGGAGAAACTGGTCAATGGACAGGCCGGTTCAAGGGTATTGCGCATGGCCGATGGCGCGCTGTTGAACCGGTATTGGGACGATCTGGACATACCCCGGCAGGAGAGTTACCGCGAGGATGTGGAAACGGCCGATAGGGCGCTAACGGAAATGCGTACCCAAAAAACCTTTCCCAATAAAAGAGCACAGGAGGCCGCGGAGAAGGAATTGCAGGCCACGGTTTACCGGAATCTACGCGCCGGAGCCGCCAGCGGTTGGGATTTCAGCAGTCGCTGGTTCCAGGATCGGCAGTCGATCCAGCGCATCCGGACCATTCAGTTGGTGCCGGTGGACCTCAATTGCCTGCTCTATCAACTGGAGATGACCCTGAAAACGGCCTATACGCGGACCAGGCCAGATCAGCCGGATCAGGGCGCAAAACATATGGCCACGGCGGGAGAATATGCAAAAAGGGCAGCCGCCCGCAAAGCGGCTATTGAGCAGTACTGTTGGAACGAGGGTTTGGGGGTCTATGCCGATTATGATCTGCAGAGCCAGCGTGTATCGGAACAGGTGCATATGGCTGCTGCTTTCCCCTTGTTTTTTGGCATCGCGGAAAAAACCCGCGGGGAAAAGAATGCGGCAACCCTGCTCTCCAGGCTCCTGAAAGAGGGCGGATTTGTCACCACGGAATTCAAGACCGGCCAGCAGTGGGATGCGCCCAACGGCTGGGCTCCACTTCAGTGGATGGCCATCCAGGGACTGGAGAAGTATGGTTTCTTTGCGGAATCCAGGCAGGCAGCGGAGCGATGGATCAAATTGAACAAGGATGTTTTTGTTCGCACGGGCAAGTTGATGGAAAAATACAATGTGATGGATACGAAGCTGGAAGCCGGAGGAGGCGAATACCCTTCCCAGGACGGATTTGGATGGACTAATGGGGTCTTGATGGCTTTGCTGGCCAAATACCCGGACCTGAAATAGCCTGCTATTCCCCGGCAGGTGACCCAAGGCGGGTCACCTGCATCGGGGAAGGGAATCCCCCGGATTCAATACCTTTACCCCCTAACAGTTGTTAGTAGATTGCCATGCCATTCCAGACCAACCACAAGATCAGAATCGTCACGGCTGCCAGCCTGTTCGACGGGCACGATGCGGCCATCAATATCATGCGCCGGATCCTGCAGAGCAAGGGCGCGGAAATCATCCATCTAGGACACAATCGCTCTGTTTCGGAAATCGTGGAGTGCGCGATCGAAGAAGATGTTCAGGGCATCGCCATCACTTCCTACCAGGGCGGTCACGTAGAGTTTTTCAAATACATGAAAGACCTGCTGGACCAGAACGGGTGCGGACATATCCGCATTTTTGGCGGCGGCGGCGGCACCATCCTGCCCAAGGAAATAGAGGAGTTGCATGCCTATGGCATTGCCCGGATCTATTCTCCGGATGACGGCAGGAAAATGGGGCTCGAAGGAATGATTGAAGACCTGCTTCGCCAATGTGATTTTGCCGTCAATGGTCACCCGGGCCAGTTTAATGGCGAACTGCGCCTGGGGGAGGTGAAGGACATCCGTAGGGTAGCAAGATCCATCTCCAACGCAGAAAACAGGGGAAGACCATCCGCTGCCGGCGGCATTCAGCAGGCGGAACAGGCAAAGGCATCCAGGCAGAAATCCGCACAACCCGTGATTGGCATTACGGGTACGGGCGGCGCCGGGAAGTCTTCCGTAACAGACGAAATGGTCCGCAGGTACCTCGCTGCTTTTCCGGACAAGACCATCGCGGTGATTTCGGTGGATCCGTCCAAGAAAAAAACGGGCGGCGCCCTGCTGGGGGATCGCATACGGATGAATTCGATCCATCATCCCCGCGCGTATATGCGCAGCCTTGCCACCCGTGAAAACGACAAAGCCCTGAGCGCTTCGGTGGATGAAGCGGTGGATATTTGCCGGCAGGCGGGCTACGACCTGGTGATCCTGGAATCTGCCGGTGTGGGACAAAGCGATGCCAGCATCCTGGACCACTGTGATGTCAGCCTATATGTGATGACGCCCGAATACGGTGCGCCTTCGCAACTGGAAAAAATCAATATGCTGGACTATGCAAATGTCATAGCCATCAACAAATTCGACAAAGCGGGAGCACTGGATGCTTTGAGCGATGTGCGCAAACAGTACAAACGCAATCATGGCCTCTGGACCGCAAGGGACGAAGACCTTCCCGTGATTGGCACCATGGCCTCTCATTTCAATGACCCCGGCACCAACCAGCTATTCGATTTGCTGATGCAGGAAGTCCGGAAAGGCTGGAAGGACCAGTTCCCGGAAACTTCTCCGGCCGCAGTTGCGGCAACTGCCACCGATCGAACCATGATCATTCCAACTGCCCGTAACCGGTATCTGAGTGAGATTGCAGAGCAGATTGCGGACTACAATGAACTGGTGCTGCACCAAAGTGCCATCGCCTCCCGCATTTACCAGTTAAATGGCGCGTTGGAGACCCTGAAGGAAACAGGCAAAGCAGATCTGATCGCGGTATTGGAAAACCAGATCAGCATGCTAACAGAGCGGCTCACGCCGGTGAGCAAGAAGCTCCTGGAAGGGTGGCCGGAAAAAAAGAAAGCCTACGATGCGGATGCCTATCATTACAAAGTAAGAGACAAGGTAATCAGCCAACCGATGTATGCCTCCAGCCTTTCCGGCACAAGAATCCCCAAAGTCATCCTGCCCCGCTACCGGGATTGGGGCGATATCCTTCGCTGGCAGGCCCAGGAGAACGCACCGGGCCATTTTCCCTTTACCGCAGGCGTATTCCCCCTGAAACGCGAGGGGGAGGATCCTACCCGTATGTTTGCCGGGGAGGGCGGTCCGGAACGCACCAACAAAAGATTTCACTACCTGTCGCTTGGCCAGCCCGCAAAGCGTTTGTCCACCGCATTTGATTCGGTTACTCTTTACGGTGAGGACCCGGCCATCCGTCCTGACATCTACGGAAAGGTGGGCAATAGCGGGGTGAGTGTGGCAACGGTGGACGATGCCAAAAAACTATACAGTGGATTTGATCTCTGTGATCCCAAGACATCGGTGAGCATGACCATCAACGGGCCCGCACCGATGTTGCTGGCTTTTTTCATGAACGCGGCCATTGATCAGCAATGCGAGAAATGGATTTCTGAACAGGGCATGTGGCCTGCTGTTGAGCAAAAAACAGAAGCGTTGTTCCAGGGCCATCAAAGGCCGGTTTACCTGAACACCCTGGCACCCGATGGATTGCCTGAAGGCAATGACGGGCTGGGGCTCAGGCTGCTTGGCCTGAGCGGCAGCGATGTGCTGGATGCGGAGACCTATGCCCGTATCAAGGCAACTACGCTTCAGCAGGTCCGGGGTACGGTACAGGCCGATATCCTCAAAGAGGACCAGGCGCAGAACACCTGCATATTCAGTACGGAATTTGCCCTGAAGCTGATGGGCGATGTGCAGGAATATTTTATCCGGGAGCAGGTGCGCAATTTTTACAGTGTTTCGATCAGCGGCTATCACATCGCGGAAGCAGGTGCCAACCCCATCACCCAGCTGGCATTCACGCTGGCCAATGGGTTTACCTATGTAGAATATTACCTGGGTCGCGGCATGCAGGTGGATGATTTTGCCCCCAACCTGAGTTTCTTTTTCAGCAACGGGATGGATCCTGAATACGCGGTGATTGGCAGGGTTGCCCGCCGCATCTGGGCCAAGGCCATGAAATACCGGTACAAGGCCAACAAGCGCAGCCAGATGCTGAAGTATCACATTCAAACCTCGGGACGCTCACTGCATGCCCAGGAAATTGATTTCAATGATATCCGCACCACCCTGCAGGCGCTCTATGCCATTTATGACAACTGCAATTCCCTGCACACCAATGCCTATGATGAAGCCATCACCACGCCCACGGAAGAAAGCGTGCGTCGCGCCATGGCCATTCAACTGATCATCAACCGCGAACTGGGTACGGCAAAGAATGAAAATCCAAACCAGGGATCTTTTTTGATCGAAGAACTTACGGATCTCGTGGAAGAAGCCGTGATGGCGGAATTTCACCGCATCACGGAAAGGGGAAGTGTGTTGGGGGCGATGGAGCGCATGTACCAGCGCAATAAGATTCAGGAGGAAAGCCTGCATTACGAACACCTCAAGCATACCGGGGAACTTCCCGTCATTGGAGTGAATACATTTTTGAACCGTCAGGGAAGTCCCACCCTTACACCCGGGGAGGTCATCCGGAGTACGGAGGAAGAAAAAAACCGGCAGATTGATAGCCTTGCGGCGTTCCAGGATTATCACCGCAACAAGGCGGAGCATGCGCTCCAAAGACTGCAGCAGACCGCTTCCCGGAACGGAAATCTTTTCGAGTCGTTGATGGAGACGGTGAAATATTGCAGCCTGGGTCAGATCACCCATGCGCTCTTTGCCGTAGGTGGTCAGTACCGCAGAAATATGTAAGTAAACCAGGACCCCGGGTTCACCAAGCATTTCATATGACAAAGGACACACTGGAGATGAATTTTAATGTAGAAGTTCTCCGCTCTGATGCTGCACGCATTTATAAGGCACAGAAAGCTTTTTTTGCTTCAGGCGCCACGCGACCCTATGCGTTCCGCAGAGCGCAGCTGAAGCAGATGAAAGCCCTGATCCTTGAGAACGAGGGCCTGATCTGCGAGGCGCTGAAAAAAGACCTCCGGAAAAGTGAATATGAATGCGTAGGCACGGAGATCGGGCCCACGCTGTCGGAGATCAAACATTGCCTGGCCAATCTGCGCGACTGGATGAGGCCGGAACACGTTTCCACCCCCCTGATGTTCCAGCCTTCCAGGAGCCGGATCTACCGGGATCCGCTGGGCATCGTGCTCACCATCGGCCCCTGGAACTATCCCTTCATGCTCCTGGTGACTTCCGTGGTCAGCGCCATAGCGGGCGGTAATACCATGATCCTGAAGCCCTCGGATTTTGCACTCCATACCGGCCACCTGATTGCCAAACTGGTGAAACAGTATTTCCCGGAGCACTATATGGCCGTGATTGAAGGCCCAGGACATATCGTAGGCGCCGAGCTCATCGAACAATATCATTTCGACCATATCTTTTTTACCGGCAGCATCCCGGTGGGAAAGCGCATCATGGAAATGGCCGCGAGGCACCTGAGTCCCGTAACGCTTGAATTGGGGGGCAAAAGTCCCTGCATCGTGGACAAGGATGTCAACCTGGATTTCGCAGCCCGGAAAATTGCCTGGAGTAAACTCATCAATGCCGGGCAGACCTGTGTGGCGCCGGATTACCTGCTGGTGCACGAAGACGTGAAAGAGAAATTCCTGGAAAAACTCAAACTCAACTTCACCCGCATGCTGGGAGATGATCCCGCGCTAAGTCCTGATTTTGGCAGGCTGATCAACCGCAAACGCTATGATACCCTGATGCGGTACATGCAACAGGGTGAGATTGTGTATGGAGGACAGCATGATCCGGAGGACCTCTTCATCGCCCCCACCATCCTGGAAGGTATCAGTACGGATGATCCGGTGATGCAGGAGGAAATCTTTGGGCCCCTGCTGCCCATCATCAGCTACCGGAGCCGGGAAGATGTGCTGAATTGGATCGAAGAGAATCCCTATCCCCTGGCCTTGTATGTCTACACGGCGAATCGGAAGACCGCAGATTTTTATATTCAACGCGTGCGGTTTGGAGGGGGTTGCGTCAACAATGGGGTCATCCACCTGGGAAACCCGGATATGCCTTTTGGCGGGGTTGGATACAGTGGTATGGGACAATACCACGGTAAACATGGTTTCGATACCATGACCCGGCCCAAAAGCGTCATGTACACGCCTACCTGGATCGATGCGCCTCTTTGGTATGCTCCCTACGGGAATTCCGTTAAATGGATCCGGAAACTCTTTGGGCTTTGAACCGTTAGCAGGGCCCGATTGTCTTATGCAGAAGAGACCACCATGATTTTTCTGAAATCACTGATCAAATGGACCCTGGTCCTGGGGCTGCTGATGGCCCTTTATGTGTGGTTTGTAAATATGCATACGATGGAAATGAGCACCCGGCAAAAATTACTGCGCGCCTTCTACCCGGTCCTGACCGGGATGCAAAATCTGTTTGGAAGCACTGCCGGCAGGACGGCAGAACCCAAGGCTGATCCGCCTTTGTCCGTGTATACGTTGAGCCTGGATATGATCGATGGCAGCAGGCAAAGCATGGCGCAGTGGAAAGGAAAAAAGATCCTGCTCGTCAATACCGCAAGCGACTGCGGCTACACGGCCCAGTATGAAAACCTGCAGAAGCTTTCAGACTTATACCCGTCGCAACTGGTGGTGCTGGGCTTCCCGGCCAATGATTTCAAAGAACAGGAAAAGGGCGATAATGAGGAGATTCTGGCTTTTTGCCAGCGGAATTACGGCGTGCAATTTCCTTTGAGCGCGAAGACTTCCGTGGTGAAAGGCCCGCTTCAACATCCCGTATTTGCCTGGCTCAGTGATGAAAAACAGAACGGATGGAACAACCAGGCGCCCGTTTGGAATTTTTCCAAATACTTACTGGATGAGAAAGGCAGGCTCGTGGGTGTCTTTGGGCCCGGAGTGGACCCCTTGGGCAAGGAGATTAGAAACCTTATTGAAAAAACAGGATCCTGAAAAATGACGGCAGCTCCCGGGCTGCACACCAGGCATAAAAAAAGCAGCCACACGGCTGCTTTTTTCTTTCCCTTACCGGAAAATATCAATAAAGGTAGTTCAACGCTACCAGGTCATTTGCATTAAACGGCCTGTTGGTGCTTGCACTCAGGCATGCCAACATCCATGAACCGGCATCAGGGTCTGAAGGAGTGCCTGGAATTTGGACTGCGCCCACACCAGTTGTTTCCTGGCCCTCATTACCACCTGATCCGCAACTATAGGCGCGGTTCATGTAGTCCGTATGGCGGAAACCAATGCAATGGCCCATTTCATGGGCCAGGACTGTCGTGATGAAATCTTTTGAGTAGCCTTTTGTGTAGCGACTGGCATATTGAATTTCATTATACGGATTTCCGCCAGTGGGGAATCCTGCGGAAGCAATGAATTGCGCAGTCCGGACAACCCTGATATTGATGTTTCCGTTTGAAGCGACACGCGTGAACGTGAGTGCGAGATCCGCGGCATTATACCGTGCGATGGCAGCATCAATACCCGCGGACAATTCGGCGGGAATATTTCCACTGGTGGAAACCGTGATCGTCCTGGGAAGTCCGGTCACAAGGTTGAAGGTGTGGTACTGTTCCGTTTCGGCTATCCGCAGCCGTGGTGAACTTGGTCGCTGACCCAGCTCAGAGGGGCTGATCAGGATATCACCCTCCACCAGGTATTTGCCGTCTACAACCTGCACATCCAGGGGGCTGAAACCCATTGCAGAAATTTGCGCGAGCGTTTCATCCGTCAGCTGGATATCCATGCTTTCTGATCGTTCCTCCTTGGAACAGGAGGCAAAAAGCATAAAGCCTGCAAGAATTGCACAAAATGGCTTAAGCAGTTTTCTCATAAACAAAGTTTTGTTGGTTAATTTGGTTGAATCGGAAATTATTGTTTTTTTCAAACAGTGCAAAGTTTTGTGGAAGCGTTGTGAATTTTTGCGATTCCCCGGCTTATGCAACTGAAATAATGACTGGTACTGCATTTGAGCCTAATTTTGAATCGCGGGGTATGAGAATTTTGCAACATGGTTTAAAATATTTTTCTTTTTTGATACCCTGGTGTTTGGGTATCGCAGCTTTTCAAACGGGGCATGCACAGGATTCGATCCGAAAACCTATCCCGGAGTTGATCCTGGGAAGCATGGATTTTGATCTGAACGGTGTGCGACTGGCACAGCGGAAATTTCCGCAGTGGAAAGGATTGGGCAGGCTTGTCTCCGTGAAAGAGGAGCGGCCGGATCTGTCCGATATCGATCTTCGGAATCGCTATGTTGCCACCAGCTTCGCTTCACCGGTCACCAACGCCCATGCAAGCCTGATGACAACAATCATCGCAGGCGCAGGCAATTCCTGGTATGCGGGCAGGGGTGTTGCACCAGCAGCTAAATTCACTTCAGCCGATTTTGCAAACCTGAATCCGGAACCCCCTTCCTACTATGCAAGCAACCGCGTTCATGTGCAGAATCATTCCTATGGCGTGGGCATTGAAAGTTTTTATGGACGAGATGCCCAGCTTTATGATTCCACGGTGCTCATGATGCCATCCCTGCTGCATGTTTTTTCATCGGGTAACCGGGGCACAGCAGCTTCCGGAAACGGAAGCTACCTGGGAATTGCCGGATTTGCAAACCTGACGGGAAGTTTTAAAATGGCTAAGAATGCACTGGTGGTGGGATCCGTGGATTCTTTTGGGATTGCGGAAACGCAGAGTTCAAGGGGACCTGCACATGACGGCAGGGTCAAACCGGACCTGGTGGCATTTGGAGAAGATGGAAGTTCCGGCGCAGCCGCATTGGTTTCCGGACTGGCGCTTTTACTGCAGGAGGCCTACCTTGACCTATATGGAAAAGAAATGGACAATAGCCTGGCACGTGCCGTGCTGATCAATGCCGCAGAGGATCTTGGGAATCCGGGTCCGGACTATATCTATGGCTTTGGCAATGCGGATGCGGAAACGGCGCTGTCCACGATCGTTGAAAACAGGATTTTTTCCGGAAGCATTGCATCCAATGAACAGATCACCCAGCGCGTCGATATCCCTGCCGGCATTCTCCGGTTGAAAGCTACACTTGCATGGACAGATCCACCGGCGGCCGTGGATGCGCGGCGTACCCTCCGTCATGATCTGGACCTGGAGTTGGTGGAACGGGCAACCGGCAAGACCTGGCATCCCTGGGTACTGTCTTCCTTTCCGAATGCGGATTCGCTGCAAAGGACGGCGCAACGGGGAATGGATACCTTGAATAATGTAGAGCAGGTCAGCATTGAAATTCCTGCAGCCGGGGAATACCTGTTGAGGGTGCGTGCTGGTCAGCTGACTACGGATCAAGTTTTTCATATCTGTTGGCAACTGGATTCCAGTGGGCAGTTTCAATGGCTATCGCCCCTGAACACCCAACCGCTTGTTCCGGGAGCCCGGTCGCTCATTCGCTGGAAAGCCAGTACAGATCTATCCACCGGCAAGCTATCCTATCGTTTGGACAACGGAACGGGCTGGCAATTGGTCTCCGCAAACGTGGATCTGAGCAAGGGATATTTTCCCTGGAGCAATCCATCCGGAAGTGGTACCCTGCTGTTGAGGATGGAGAACAATGGAACTGAGTTCGAAACAGATACCATCGTGCTTTCTGAAATCCTGCAGCCACAGGTGGGATTTTCCTGTACAGATTCCATGTTGATTTATTGGAACCCGGTTCCGGGAGCCGATGGCTACCAGGTGTATGGACTCGGTGCTCAATTCCTCGAGCAGAAGGGCCAGACAACGGCGCTGCGCGTTGTTTTGCCCAGGGCGGAGTTTCCGGAAAACCAGCTTGCCATCGCCCCCAAATTTCAGGGCCTTGAAGGTTACCGGTCCCGCACAATAAACCATACCGCCCAGGGAACGGCCTGCTATATCAAAACCCTGCTGGCCCAGCAGGAGGATCAATCGATCCGGGTTTTACTGGAAATGGGAACGATCTATGAACTGAAAAAAATCAAGCTGCAGAAATGGGAGGGGGGTGTCTATGCGGACTTATCGGTTGTTGAAAGTCCGGACTCCCTGCGCTATCTTTTCAGGGATCAGGATTTCCAGCCTGGAACAAATCGTTACAGGGTGCAGTTGGAATTAAAGGATGGAAGAATCATCCTCAGCGATCCTTCGGAATGTTTCGTGATACCAGTTTCCGGGTATAGGATTTATCCAAACCCTGTGTCCCGCGGAAACAATCTTCAGCTGGCCTTGGAAAATATTGTAGACGATGGACAAATTCAGTTGATCAACGCGGTGGGTCAGCTGCTGCGTACTATGGAGATCAGGACGAGTCCGCAGACCATCGATGTCCGAAACCTTCCTCCAGGGCTGTATTATATCCGGGTTGTCCGGCTTGGGCAGGTTGCCTGGACTTCCAAATGCATCATCCGCTGAATTTGTAGGTGACAAATTATGGTGAAATACTAACGTCCTGTCCGAATTCACGAATGTTGAAAACTATTTGCGCTTTATCTGCTTCCCATCGCTGATGCCATCCGGTATTTCGTTAATTTGAATGCCGAGGGTGCTTATCGATTTCCACAAAAAAAACCATTCAGGATTATTTAACCAAATGACCGGGGATTTGTTACCTGTTCCCGGACCGATATACTAATGAACATTGATATGCACGAAGAATCCGTAATTCTGGTAAATGACAGGGATGAGCAAACCGGTACCATGGAAAAAATGGAAGCACATCGCAAAGCGGTTTTGCACCGGGCGTTCAGTGTTTTTATTTTCAATGACAAGGGGGAAATGCTGCTGCAGCGCAGGGCACTCAACAAATACCATAGCGGCGGCCTTTGGACCAACGCATGCTGCAGTCACCCAAGGCCCGGAGAATCTACTGCGGATGCGGCATCCAGGAGACTTCGGGAAGAGCTTGGATTTTCCGCCAGGCTCGCTGACGCATTCCAGTTTGTGTACAAAGCAGCATTTGACAATGGCCTCACCGAATATGAATATGACCATGTCTTTATTGGTCAATACCAGGGACTGGTGCACCCCAATCCGGATGAGGTGGGCGACTACTGCTACAAGCATATGGACGAAATCAAGGCCAGCCTGCTTTCGCATCCCCACAAATACACGGAGTGGTTCAAAATTGCATTTCCCAGGCTTGAAAGGCATTTGCAAACAGAGAGCCTGGTGGCCTGAACAAAGTCTCTTTTTCTCCATCCATAAATATGGGCAGACATGCCTTCAGTGGGCATAATTGGTAGCGGTATTGGCGGCCTGGCAACGGCCATCCGGTTAGCCGTCAAAGGCTACGAGGTGGAATTGTTTGAGAAAAATTCCAGCCCGGGGGGCAAGCTTTCCGTCATACAGGAGCGTGGTTACCTTTTTGACGCCGGGCCATCTTTGTTTACGCAACCGGAGAATATTGAAGAGCTTTTCAGGCTGGCCGGCAGGGATATAGCTGATTACCTGCAGTACCGGTCTGTTGACATCGCATGCCGATACTTTTTTGAAGATGGAAAGCGGGTAGATGCCTATACCCATGCAGCTTTATTTGCAGCGGAACTTGAAAAAGTGGTGGGCGAAGATCCTGCTTCGGTAATGAACTATCTCAAACGTTCTGAAATGGTTTATGAGAAAGTGGGAACCATTTTTCTAAACCACTCCCTGCACAAGGCATCCACCTGGCTGCATCGCCGCGTGGTATCCGCCATGGCCAGCGTGGGGTATGACCACCTTTTCCGCACCCTCGACAAATTTAATCGCTTACGGTTCCGCACACCCGAAGCAGTCCAGATCTTCAACCGCTTTGCCACTTATAACGGCAGTAACCCTTACCAGGCGCCGGGCATGTTGAGCCTGATTCCCCACCTGGAACAGAACCAGGGCACTTTTTACCCGGAAGGCGGCATGTACCAGATTGTGGAAGCGATGTACCGGTTGGCGCTTGACCTGGGTGTTCGGTTTCATTTTGGAGCGCCGGTGGAACGCATCCTGCTAGTTGGCGGGAAGGCAGGGGGCCTGAAGTCCGGTGGAAAGGAATATTATTTCGATCAGGTGGTCAGCAACGTGGATGCATACTTTACCTATAGGCATTTATTGCAGGATGAGGCACGTGCCCGTCAGATCCTCAAGCGTGAGCGAAGCAGCAGTGCCCTGATTTTCTACTGGGGCGTCGCCAAGGCATTTCCTGAACTGCATCTTCACAATATCTTTTTCAGCCAGAATTATCCGGAGGAGTTCAGGTACATTTTCAAGGAAAAAAAAATGTACGAAGACCCCACAGTCTACATCAACATAACAGCCAAGATGGAAGCGGGCCAGGCGCCTGCCGGAAAGGAGAATTGGTTTGTGATGCTGAACGCACCTGCTACAAGCGGTCATTTTCCACAGTCGGCTGTCGATGCAAGCAGGCGTAACATCCTCTCCAAACTCGGACGCATGCTGGGCCAACCCATCGAACCATTGATTGAGGTGGAGCATGTGCTGACTCCGGAAGGTATCGAAGCCAATACCGATTCATATATGGGATCACTTTATGGGACCAGCTCGAATTCCCGTTTTGCGGCTTTTCTGCGGCATGCCAACCAGGCCGGGCATATCCGGGGCCTGTATTTCGTGGGCGGGAGTGTGCATCCCGGGGGCGGGATACCACTGTGCATGAAAAGCGCACGGATAGTGGCCAATATGTTTCCGGATCTTCGCAACAGGTAAACACCATTTGCCCGGCTGAAGGGCGCATGGTACATGCCTTCAGTTGCCTGTAAAAACTCTATTTTGCAGAAAAACCAACATGAAGTCCCTGCTTTCCCTGTTCCTTCTGATTGCACCCATACTGGCCAGTGGCCAGGAGTCTGTGCGTAAGCTGTTACAATCCCAGTTTATCCTTGCGGAAGACGGGGATGTGATTGAATTGGGCGAAGGCAGGTTTACCATCGACGCTACCCTTTCCATGGAAGGCAAGAAAAAGATCACCATCCGGGGAAAGGGCATGGACAGGACCATTCTTTCTTTTAAGGGTCAGTCGACCGGTGCGGAAGGAATCCGTATTTCCAATTGCAGCGATATTGTACTGGAGGATTTTTCCGCGGAAGATGCCAAAGGGGATATCATCAAAACCATGCATGTAACCGGTGTAACTTTCCGCCGGATAAGGGCTGCATGGACGGGGAAGATGAGTTCTAAAAATGGTTCCTATGCCTTGTACCCGGTACTTTGTGAGAAAGTGCTGGTGGAAGGATGCATTGCACGCGGCGCTTCTGATGCCGGTATCTATGTGGGGCAGTCGCGCACCATCATCGTCCGGAACAATAAAGCCTTTGAGAATGTGGCGGGGATTGAAATTGAGAACTCCATCGATGCGGACGTCTATGGGAATAAAGCATACGGAAATACGGGCGGGATCCTCATTTTTGACCTGCCGGACCTGGAGATCAAACGGGGAGGTCATTGCCGGGTATTCAACAACATCGTCAAAGAAAACAATGCAGTGAATTTTGCCCCCAAGGGAAACATTGTGGGCAAAGTTCCGCAGGGCACCGGGATCATCCTGCTGGCAGCCAACAATGTGGAGATATTTGGCAACCAGGTGCTACATAACCGTACCGTGGGTACCAGCATTGTCAGCTACTACATTACGGAGAATCCCATTAGCGACAGTGCTTATTATCCATACCCGGTTTCCGTTTATGTTCACGACAATGTCTATGCCCGAAAAAAACAGAAAGCAACCATGAAAGGCAGGATGGGCAAGCTTTACCGGTTCAAGCTTAAATTTGGAAAAGACGTGCCTGATATTGTCTATGACGGGATTCCGGATCAGAACTTACTCGATGGCGCCGGTTTGTACCCGCCCGAAAAGCGCATCTGCCTGCGCAATAACCAGGGTGCTGGCTTTGCCAATATTGATGCTGCCAATAATTTCAGGAATATCGTGCGGGACATCAGCGCGGCCGACTGCACGCATCAAAGTCTCCCCGGTGTAAAAGAGTGGTTTTGATCGTATACCGATGCTGAAAGGATGAAGATAAACATGAAGGCAATCAAAGTACAAAAGACATATGCCCGTAGGATTAGCTTTCTGGCAGCCTGGAGCCTGCTGGCCATTATGCTCTCCGCTTCAATCGGAATGGAAAAACCGCCCCTGGCAAAGCTCTCTGATTATGGATTTTTTGTGGGTCCGATGGCGGACCTGAAACCCTCGCCGGGTGTTGTTCCTTATGCGTTGAATACCCCCCTGTTCACGGACTATGCCGAGAAAGCGAGGTTCCTGAGAATGCCGGATGGGAAGCAGGCGACGTATAACGACAGCACTGTTTTTGCATTTCCACCGGGGACGATGCTGATCAAAAATTTCTACTATCCGCTGGACATGCGGGATATTTCCCGGGGGCGACAAATCATCGAGACCCGGTTGCTGATTTTGGAGGAGAAGGGATGGAAGGCATTGCCCTATATCTGGAATACGGAACAAACTGATGCCTTTCTGGACGTAGCCGGTGAAACCAGGCAGGTTCGTTATGTGGACGCCAATGGGAAAAACCGCCAACATGCGTATAATGTTCCTAACTTAAACCAGTGCAAGGGGTGCCATAATCGGGATGAGGTGCTGGAGCCGATTGGCCCAAGTGCCAGGCAACTCAACGGAATGGCGGAGATTGAAGGCAAAATGCAGGATCAACTGGAATACTGGGCAAGCCATGATCTGATCGAAGGGCTCCCGGAGCAATCATCCAGGCCCTCGGGCGTGGTGTGGAACGACCCCCGTACAGGCAACCTGGATCAGCGCGCCAGGGCTTGGCTGGATATTAACTGCGGCCACTGCCACCGCCGGGGAGGTCCGGCTAGCAGTTCCGGCCTTTACTTGGATGTTCATGAAAAGGACCCGTTGAAGTTGGGTGTAGGAAAGACACCCGTTGCCGCCGGGAGGGGTTCGGGCAACCTGCAGGTCAGTATTGATCCCGGCCATCCGGATAAGTCCATCCTGATCTACCGGATGCAGTCAGTAGATCCGGGGGTCATGATGCCGGAACTGGGCAGGTCCATGAATCATACGGAAGGGATAGCCCTGATCCGATCCTGGATTGCGGGCATGAAGAACTAGGTGAATGTATTGAGTAGGATCCGGGCAAGGTCCCCTCCGGATGAAGATGAACTATTTCGGGATCCAATGGTTATGCATCGAATGCTAGGTGGAGCATCCATAGGAAGAGCCGGTTTGCAGGATATTTTGCAGCAAAGGGGACTGGTGGCCAGTTCACTGGCACTGATCGTACACCTGGTGGGTCTCGTTGGGATGGTGTTCATAGACCTCGACTGGTTTGCATCCATGACTCCCATCAATCTGCTGTTGATGTCCCTGCTCCTGATCTGGACCCAGGGACCCAGGGGGATCCGATTTTATGTATTTATGGCGATTGCGTTTGTGACAGGGATGACCAGCGAAATGATTGGCGTTAACTCAGGGCGTCTGTTTGGAAGCTATGTGTATGGGGACGTGATGGGATTGAAATTGCTGGGTGTACCCCTGGTCATTGGCATCAACTGGTTCGTTGTCATGCTTGGAGCTGCTTCAACCATGGAATGGATATCGAGGAAGTTCTTCCGCATGCAGGCATCCGCAGGAACCTTTCAGACTTTGGTATCCGGTACGGTTATTTGGATCGGTGCCGCATTGCTGGCTGTTTTGTTCGACTGGGTGATGGAGCCGGCAGCCATCCGATTGGGATTTTGGGCCTGGGCGGGCAACGGGGATGTTCCATTCTATAATTATGCATGCTGGTTTCTAGTGTCCATGTTCCTGCTCCTGGTGTTGCGCTTGTTGAAAATTTCCACCGCCAACCCCTTCTCCATTCATCTCTTCCTGATTCAGTTGGCCTTCTTCATCATGATCCGGGTGCTGGTTTAGGCCGGCAGAGTCCCCTGATTTATGTAATTTGGCCCGCAACATGATCCAGTCGCTTCACCTTGCCGACCCTGCCGGCTTCCATTCAGCGCTCCTGCAGGCTTGGTTTTCCATCGAGGATGAGTGCGTTTCCATCTGGGAAAAGGATACCCTTGATTTGGTTTATATCAACCCCAGCGGATGCAAGATATTCGGGTATGACAACCCGGAGGAAATGCGGAATAATCATCGTTTTTTTTGTTTCTCATTGGAGACCATGAACCGTGAGGAACTGGATACCGCCATCCGCTCGTCCCTGGAAAGTCACGGACAGTGGGAAGGTGAGGGATCGCTATGCAGGAAAAACGGAGAAATTTTTCACGGCAAGGTGAATGTTGTCGTGTTCTCGTTTGAAGAAAAGCTTTTTTTGCTGAAGCGGGTGATCGATGTTGAGGACAGAAGGCAGATGGAGCTGAAAATGATGCGTCAGAACCAGCGGTTTGAGGCCCTTTTTCATTTTGCTTCCATCGCCATCATGGTTATCAACCAACAAGGTGGCATTGTCCTTGCCAATAACCATGCAATGCAGCTTTTCGGTTATACGGAAGAGACCATTGCAGGCATGAAGATAGAGGATCTGATGCCGGAACGCTTTCGGTCCAGGCATGTTGGACAACGGGAACACTATCAACAGGATCCGCAGTATCGGCCCATGGGGACCGGTCTGGATCTTTTTGCCAGAAAATCTGATGGCAAAGAGTTTCCCGTGGAGATATCCCTGGGGCATTTCCAGACGGAGGAGGGGCGTTTTGTCATTGCGTTCGTCATAGACATTACGCACCGGAAACAGATTGAACGGGCGATGCTGGAACAACAGAAAGTGATGGAGAGGGTAAACCAGGAAATAGAGCAACTCAACGATGAATTGGAAGAGAAAGTGGAGCACAGGACGCGGCAGCTCAAGGATACCATGGAGGAATTGGAGCGTTCCCGGGACGAACTGGAACATGCCCTCAGCAAGGAAAAAGAACTGTCTGACCTGAAGACAAGGTTTGTGTCGATGGCATCCCATGAATTCAGGACGCCCCTGAGTACGATACTTTCCTCGGCTTCCCTGGTGGCCAAGTATACGCAGTCTGAAGAACAGAATAAACGCGATAAACATATCCAGCGCATCCGGTCTGCGGTCAGCAACCTGACGGACATCCTCAACGAATTTCTTTCCATTGGCCGGATCGAGGAAGGCAGGATACAGGCCAATTTATCCACCTTTAATATAAAGGAACAGGTGCAGCTGGTTTGTTCGGAAATGCAAAGCATTCTCAAGCCGGGACAGCATATCCGGATCAGGCATTCTGGTCCCGTACTGGTGAACCAGGACCTTTCCCTGCTTCGGAATGTTTTAATCAACCTGATCTCAAATGCATCCAAATTCTCCAGCGAGACCTCCCCGGTGGACGTGGCTACCAGCGTGGGGGAGAAGGAAATCCTGGTTTCCATCCGTGATTACGGGATTGGGATTTCAGAGGATGATAAGAAGCATTTGTTTGAGCGTTTCTTCAGGGGGAACAATGTCACCAATATCCAGGGAACCGGCCTGGGCCTGCATATCGTATCCAAATACGTGGAGTTGATGAACGGATCCATTGAAGTCGAGAGCGAACTGGAGAAAGGAACGACTTTCCTTATTAGATTTGCCATATGAATACCATCTTGCTGATTGAGGACAACCTTGAAGTGCGGGAGAACACCGCTGAGATCCTGGAACTGGCCAACTACAAGGTCATGACTGCCGAAAATGGGAAAATAGGTGTTGAAAAAGCGCTTGCCGAGACTCCGGACCTGATCATCTGTGATATCATGATGCCCGTTCTTGATGGATACGGCGTGCTTCACCTGGTCAATAAAAACGACACGCTGAAAAATATTCCATTTATTTTTCTAACAGCCAAAGCGGAGCGATCTGATTTTCGCAGGGGTATGGAAATGGGGGCGGATGATTATATCACCAAGCCATTTACAGACATCGAACTGTTGAACGCCATCGACCGCCGCCTGAAGAAATCAGCCCTTCTGAAGAAAGAATACAGCCAGGGCATGGAAGGCATGCAGGCTTTTATGAAAGACATCGGACGGGAAGATGCCCTGAAAGCCTTGTCTGAAGGCAGGAATATCAATCACTATAAGAAGAAGCAGTTGATCTATTCAGAGGGTAATCACCCTGGTCGCCTCTATTATGTGCAGAAAGGGAAAATCAAAACCTTTAAGTCGAACGACGACGGAAAGGAACTGACCATTGGGTTGTATAAGGAAGGGGATTTTTTTGGATATGTTTCCCTGCTCGAAAATACCGTATACAAGGAAACCGCGGAAGCTATGGAAGATGCGGAGGTGGCTGTTATACCCCGGGAGGACTTTGAAGCCCTGATCAATGAAAATCCGGAGGTCACCCGGAAATTTATCCGCCTCCTGGCACATAATGTCACAGAGAAGGAGGACCAGTTGCTGGGGCTGGCTTATAACTCACTCCGAAAAAGAGTAGCGGACGCATTGATCACGCTGGAAAAGAAATACAAGAAGCCAGATTCAGATTCTTTCTCCATCCATATCTCAAGGGAAGACCTCGCCAATATTGCGGGCACGGCCACAGAGTCCCTGATCCGGACCCTGAGTGATTTCAGGGGCGAGAAGCTAATTGATATCCGGGAGGGGAATATCATCATCCTGAACGAGAAAAAACTCGTGTCCATGTTGAATTGATCAACCATGCATGAAAAAATCCTCCATGCGGAGGATTTTTTTTGCTTTTCTCAGAGCTAAAGAATGACTGTCAGGTAGTTGTTGAATTCGTTTTTCAGGTTGGTGAAGTCCTTTTCCAGGTATTCCATTTGTTCCCTGAGTTTTTTCTGTCTCTCCTGCATCTGGCTGTCCACACCATGGCCGTTGCGCTGATACCTTTCCGTCAGCATTTTTTCCTGTTCGTTCACATCGTGACGCAACTGGTCCAGGAATTCATCTTTGATGATAAACTGGTTCTGAAAATGCTCCGCCTGTGCCAGAAAACTCCGGTCCGCGGAAAGATCCACCACTTCGGAAAGCCGGTTTTTAAGGTGGCTGTTCTCCTGCTTAAAAAAGTCCAGAGAACGGACCCATGTCATATTTTCATGATGAAATTGCCTTAACATGCTGCTCAGGTTGGTTAGTCCCACTGCTTTCATTTGCTGCCTCCTGTTATTAGTCCAGAAAAAACCCTGCTGAATCCCTCATACAGCAGGGTTTTAGGTCTGGCCTCAATTGATTCTGATCTGCTGTTTTGCAACAGGTTCACGACTCGTCTTCTTTGGAAGAACCAGTTTAAGTTCTCCATTTTCATACATGGCCTCAATCTTGTCACGGTCAATATTTTCTGGCAGGGTGAAAGTCCGGGCAAAGGAATTGTAGTTGTACTCCTTCCGGGTAAACTGATCTTCCTTCTCCTCCTTTTCAGAAGCGGTTTCCGCGCTGATGGTGACGAGGTTGGCATCCACATCAATGTGGAAGTCCTCTTTTTTCAGTCCCGGAGCCGCCAGCATGACCAGGTATTTCCCGTCGCTTTCCTTGATGTTCACTGCGGGAACAGTGGACATCATGCCTTTTCTGTCAGAGAACCATTCATTCCATGGTTTGAAAAAATCATCAAAAACAGAGGGATTAAAGGTTCCAGGCCGCATGAGGGTTTTTTCCAAATCTGCCATAACACAACATTTTAAGGTTAAACCATCTTAGGCTGAACAAAACTATTTTTTGTCCATGGGCAATTAAATAATAATCATCAGGATAAACAATGAGTTTGGTCATCGGGGGTGACAGTCCACGGCTGCGTTGGCAGGGACGTTCAGTTTGGGACTCAACATCGGAATTCCAAGATTCAAGCCCCTGAGAATCAGCAGGATTGCCATCGCTGCCATCAGGACTGGGTATATTTTCCGGAGTCTTAGCCTAAGGGGTTGCTTCATCCACTGTCCCAGGTAGCTCGTTGCAAGCATGGCGGGAACCGTTCCGGCTCCAAATGCAGCCATAAACCCGGCTCCTTCAGGTCCCCTGCCTGTGATGGCCGACCCGGCCAGGGCCATATAGACCAGCCCGCAGGGCAGTAAACCATTGAGAAGACCTGTGGTGTACAACGCGGAAGGTTTGGGATCATGCAGCAGTTTGGCCAAGGCGGCCCTGACCCGGTACATTGCCTGGCTGATCAGCGGGTGCAATGATTTTCCGCTCCAGGCCAGTGGCCCAATCAGAAAAAGCAGGATGGTGATGCCCAGCAGGATGGAGATTTTCTGCTGCCATCCGAAAAACTGAAAACTCCGCCCGATCCAGCCAAACAAAAACCCGGCGATTGCATAGGTGGTTATCCTGCCCGCGTTGTAAAGCAGGGTGCCAGATAGTCTGTGCAGTCCAGACGACTGTTGAAGGGGCAGGGTCATGGCGATGGGACCGCACATGCCCACGCAATGGAGGCTTCCGGCCATGCCCATTAGAAATGCTGGTATGAGGATCTGCAAATCCGGCATATCAGGGGATAAATAAGGGTTCTTCGAAATAATAGGTTTCACTGCCGGATTTCCAGGACACCTGGAGGATATGCATACCGCTGCTCTTTTCCGGGATAGACAGGGACATCCTGTTTGCCTGGGTCTGGACAGGCACCTTGACATCTTTTTTGGAATCCGCCGGGTAGTATAAAAGCACGCTTCCGCTGATTTCCCGGCCTTCAAACTCAGGAGGGAAACGAATTTCAAGCAACTGACCGTTCAGGTTGTGCTGAATGGGGGACGACAAAGCCTCGGCCCTCCTGGTTTGGTTGATCCTTTCCTGGTATCTGATTTCCTCTCCGTAATAATCCGGCGTCACAAGGTCAACCGTTTGCCTGCTGCTTTGGATGACGAGGTACATGATCCCCATGACAAAGATGACGTACACTGCTGTGATCTTGACGCCCCAATTGAATTTCATACCATTTGTTTATTGTGCGGGTCCCATAAATGTGGAACTGGCCGTCCTGATTTTTTTCCCATTCTGGTAAACGCCAAAAAGAATGGGTGTTTTGCGCTGGTTGATTTCTTTTGCCTCCACTTTTAAAATGAAGGTCACCGTTTTGTAGTCTTCCTTCGGCGCAATAATTTCTTTGCCAACTACTTCGATCTCCCCCTTTAGGCCTTCCAGCTTCAGTTCCAGGGGAATATCTTTATGTGTTTTGTTGGCCAGCTTGGCATTGTATACGTTGCCGATGCGTCCGTCCGGTAAGGTCTGATACACCGAGCCTGAGGTACGCAGGATGGTGACATCCACATCGTCCCTGCTTACCAGCATGAAACCCAGGGCGGTCACCAGCAGGAGCAGGACAACCGAATAGGCTTTTATACGGGTGGTGAATTTGGGTTTTTCGCTGGCAGCAATATTATTTTCTGAAGCGATGCGGATAAGGCCGGTGGGTCTCTTTACAGATTCCATGATTTCATCACACGCATCGATGCAGGCTGTGCAGTTGACGCATTCCAGCTGGGTCCCGTTCCGGATGTCGATACCGGTGGGGCATACGCGCACACAGGCGGCACAGTCGATACAGTCGCCCGTTGAGGGCGCTGTTTCATGCTTCTTGATTTTCCCGCGCGGTTCGCCCCGCACGTAATCGTACGCAACCACCATGGAGTTCTTGTCCAGCAGGACTCCCTGCAATCGCCCGTAAGGGCAAACCACGATGCATACCTGTTCACGGAACCAGTAAAAGACAAAGAAGAATACGGTGGTGAATCCCAACAGGGCGGCCAGGGTGCCAAAATGCTGACCAACACCTTCCCGAACATATCGCAGCACTTCATCCATGCCGATGATATAAGCCAGGAAAAAGTTGGCAATGATGAAGGAGATCAGGTAGAAGATGATGATTTTGGTGGCGCGTTTGCGGATTTTGTAGCCATTCCAGGGCATGTCTTTGAGCTGCCGCTGTTTGGTATAATCCCCTTCGATCCAGTATTCTATTTTCCGGAAAACCATCTCCATGAAGATGGTCTGGGGGCAGGCCCAGCCGCAGAAAACGCGTCCAAACACCACCGTAAACAGGATGATGAAGACCATGAAGGTGAGCATGCCCAGCGCAAAAATGAAGAAGTCCTGGGGTCCGAAGATTTGCCCAAAGAGGATGAATTTCCTTTTCAGGACATTGATCATAAACAAAGGCTCCCCATTCACTTTGATGAAGGGGAGCGAGAAGAAGATGATCAGGTAGACGATGCTGGCGATGGTTCGCAGATTGTATAGTTTCCCTTTCGGTTTCTTGGGAAAGATATACTTCCTGTGCCCCTGCTGATCAATGGTACCCACTGAATCGCGAAAACTCTGATCCATCTGGGATTTGATCTCCTTAGCCTGTTTGCCATTTGTCTGCTGCATCTGCTGGACCTTATTATTTTTTTGCGCTGCTGTCTGCGGCAGCGGCCGGAGCGGCGGCAGGTGAAACAGTCACAGGATCGCCCTGCGGAGCCTTGGGGCTGGCCGGTTTAGTGCCCTGGAGGGTTTTTACAAAGCTGGCCAGGTTCCGCATTTGCGCGGGGTTGTACATGGCCTGCCAGGACTGCATTCCTTTTTCAGGATAGCCCACCTTGATTGTTTTATAGATTTCATTCATGGAAGCTCCATGAAGCCAGTATTCGTCGGTCAGGTTGGGACCAATTCCACCCCCACCATCCGCCGCATGGCATGCCACACAGGACTGAATGTAGAGGGCTTTTCCGGCGGCAATCCCGTCTGCATCCGCCAGGGTGATATTATTTTCATCCACCAGGTTTTTGTTCCTGGCTTTATAGGCTTCTTCCTGGCGGCGGCCTTCGGCCATTTCCGCTGCGTATTCCTGTTCCGGGTTTTGTCCCGTCCCAAATACATGGAAGTTGAAAATGTACACAAATGCCAGCACGACGGTGATATAGAAACCCCATTTCCACCAGGGGGGCAGGGCATTGTCCAGTTCTTTGATGCCGTCATAGTCATGGTCCAGCAAGACATCGGCTTCCTGCTCAACGGGTACGGCCCGTGTGAAGAATTTCTTGTCCAGGTCATTCCACCAGACGGATAGTTTTGATTCCTGGTGTGCAGCGGCCAGCGCGGCATCAGCCTGGCCGGTGATCTCCCGCCAGGTCCTGCGGGCCATGAAAGCCAGGAAAAGAATGACCAGGATTTCGATGCCAATGACGGTGGCAATGGCCCAGAATTCCATGGAAGACAGACCGCCATAGTTGGTCACGTTGGCAACGGCCTCTTCTGCCACTGCTGCGTCCTGCGCTTGCAGGCTGCCTCCCAGGCCAAACAAGCCTATCAGCAGGAGGACTGCGGAAGTGATGCCCGAGGATTTTCTTTTTTCTACGAGTTGCTTGTTCAGGGTGAGCAGGACCTGCCCCAGTCCCCAGATCACGATCAACAGCACCACGGCCGTGAATATGAGCAACAGTTCCAGCCAGTTGGTTGCTGAAGTTGGATCCGGAGCCTGGCCGCCACCCTTGGCCATGAGGCTGAAGCCGGGCATAAGCCCAGCAAGCAGTGCTGTTAGTTTTTTCATGCGCATATCTTGGAATGAGAATGACATATGGTTGTGTTAAGCGGTTTTGGAATTTGTTTCATCTTCCAGGTCCAGCGGAAGCCGGCTCAATTCATCCACGCTGGACGGTTTCATTTTCCGCACATAAACCAGTACACCCAGGAAAAAGACTACAAAGATCAAAAGGGAGATCAGGGGGTATATTTCGATCCCGCCGATCTTGTCTGCATGCTGACGGATGAATTTTAGCATAGGTTATTTTTGAGCAGTTTGCGTTTTGGCAATGTCCGCGCCCAGACGCTGCATATAAGCGATGACTGCAATGACTTCTTTATTGGGAGGCGTCTTGATGCCGTCTTTGCCCAGATTTTCCGCAATCCCCTTTGCCTGCTCTATCAGGTCTTTATTTGCCTGCTGGTCATATCCTGCTGGATAAGGAACACCCAGTTTCTGCATGGTCCGGATCTTGGCCGGCGTGGAGGCGGTATCCAGCTCACGGTCAAGCATAAACGAGTAAGAGGGCATGATGGAACCTGTGCTGATGGCCTGGGGTTCTTCAAAGTGGTTGTAATGCCAGCTGTTGGTCTTGCGGTTATTCCCGGTTCCTTCGCGCGCCAGGTCCGGTCCCGTGCGTTTCGAACCCCATTGGAAGGGATGGTCATAAACAAATTCACCGGCCTTGGAATACTCGCCATAGCGGGAGGTCTCACTCCGAAAGGGGCGGATCATTTGGGAGTGGCAGGTATAGCAACCTTCCCGAACATAGATGTCCCTGCCCTGGAGTTCCAGGGGCGTATAAGGTTTGACATCGCTGATGGTGGGTACATTTGATTTGATCAGGAAGGTGGGAATCAATTCAATGATGCCGCCAATCAGGATCACTATCAGGGTTAGTACGAGGAAGGGAACGGGTTTGCGTTCGATCCGGCGATGCCAGTGTTCCCCGGCATGCTGGTGGTATTCTCCCTGGAGCGCCGGGGCTTCCGTCTCTTCATCGGCCAGCAGGCTGCCTTTTGCAATGGTTTTCCAAAGGTTGTAGACCATCAGCAGGCTTCCTATGAAAAACAGGGTACCTCCGAAAGCGCGCATGGCATAGAAGGGTTTCAACTGGGTTACGGTTTCGAGGAACTGGTATTTCAATTGGCCGGCGTCCGTGAATTCCTTCCACATCAGGCTCTGTTTGAAGCCGGCCCAGTACAAAGGCACGGCATAAAAGATGATGCCCATGGTGGCGATCCAGAAGTGCATGTTGGCCATCGACTTTGAATGCAGTTCTGTGCGATAAATCCGGGGGATGAGCCAATACAGGATGCCAAAAGTCAGCATGCCGTTCCAGCCCAGGCCGCCAACGTGCACGTGGGCGATGGTCCAGTCTGTGAAGTGGCTGATGGCGTTGACATTTTTCAGGGAGAGCATGGGTCCTTCGAAAGTGGACATACCGTAAGCCGTAACGGCTACCACCATGAATTTCAGGATGACGTCCTCGCGCACTTTATCCCAGGCGCCTCGCAGGGTAAGCAGACCGTTGATCATACCGCCCCAGCTGGGGAAGATCAGGGTGAAGCTGAAGACCACGCCCAGGGATTGAGCCCAGTTGGGAAGGGCAGTATACAGGAGGTGGTGCGGACCGGCCCAGATGTACAGGAAGATCAGCGCCCAGAAGTGGATGATGGACAATCGGTACGAAAACACCGGCCGGTTAGCCGCCTTGGGCATGAAATAATACATCAGGCCCAGATAGGGAGTGGTCAGGAAAAATGCCACTGCGTTGTGTCCGTACCACCACTGTACCAGGGCATCCTGGACACCGGCATACATGGAGTAGCTTTTCAGGAAGGAGACGGGCAGCGCCATCGAGTTGACGATGTGCAGGACTGCAACGGTGACAAACGTGGCGATATAGAACCAGATGGCCACATAGAGGTGACGTTCCCTTCTTTTCAGGATGGTGGCAAACATGTTCCAGCCAAAAACCACCCATATCACGGTGATGCCGAGGTCGATGGGCCATTCCAGTTCAGCGTATTCTTTGCTGGTGGTGAGTCCCAGGGGGAGTGTCAGTGCTGCGGCAACAATGATCAGCTGCCAGCCCCAGAAGTGAATTTTACTTAAGGTATCGCTGGCCATCCTCGCTTTGAGGAGGCGCTGCAGGGAATAGTAATACCCGGTAAAAATGCCGTTTCCCACAAAGGCGAAAATTATGGCGTTGGTGTGCAGGGGGCGGAGGCGACCAAAACTAAGTCCGATCGTTTCCTTACCTACCGGGATTGCACCGATGTTCCACTCGGGAAAGACCAGCAGGAATGCTACCCAAAGGCCTACCAGCATACCCACCACCCCCCATAGGATGGTGGCAATGGCAAAATTTTTTACGATCCGGTTGTCGTAATAGAACTTTTCAACTTGCATTATGGATTGGTTTGGTGGTTGGATGAGGGGTTGTTTTCTTCTTTTGAAGTTGGAGGATCGTCGAAAAGCATTCGTACGGATGGGGTATAATCGTCCTCGTACTGGCCGTTGCGGACAGACCATAAGAATGCCAGCAGGAACCCACCGGCAACAAGAATGCTAAAGGCGATCAGAATTATCATTACGCTCATGGTCTACGAATGGCCGGCCAAAAGTATCCGCTGCCTGTCCGGCATGGAATGATACCTGTCAAAAAAGCTACTGATATCCGTCATGCATTTGTCATGTTGTAGAACTATCCTGCCCGGGGCGTCAAACATAATGGAAATCAGGGGAGGCAAATCGGGAATCAGGCCAGTCCTTTGCGATGGGCTGCCCAATTGGAAGCCAGGGTCACAAAAACAACGATGCTGATGGAACTGGCCGGCATGAGGATGGCCGCAACCATGGGGGAAAGCAGTCCCTGCGTGGCAAATCCAAGCCCCACGCAGTTATAGAGAATGGAGAGGATGAAACTGAGGGTCACGATGGTCTTCCCGGAGCGGGCAAAGCGGAGCATCCGGCCAAAGCGCTGGGTCTCCCGTCCGTCCAGGATGGCATCACTGGCAGGGGTGAAAAGATTGGTATTGTCCGAAACGGCAATGCCTACCTCGCTTTGCCGGAGAGCGCCGGCATCGTTGAGGCCATCGCCCATCATCAGCACTTTTTTTCCCTGTTTTTGCAGGGTTTCGATATAATCCAGTTTTTGCTGCGGCGTCTGTTGAAATTGCATGGGGCTTTCCTGGCCAAAAATGGCCTGGAGATTCCTGCGTTCCTGGTCGTGATCTCCGCTGAGCAAGTGAGCCTGGTACCCGTCTGCGCGCAGTTCTGAAGCCATCTGTGCCACCCCCGGTCTGTATTCATTCCGGATGGAGAAATTCCCCTTCAGTTGGCCATCGATTGAAACATAAATATGTGAACCGGTGTCCTGTGCCGGTGCCGGAAGGCCTGCCCCTGTGCTGATGAATCCGGCTGATCCGAGCCTGACCAGGCTTCTGTCTGCGCGCGCTTCCACGCCCTGTCCGGCAAATTCCCGATAGTGGCTGACCTGTATTGCCGGCCCCCGGTCCTGTTCAAGGGATCTGGCAATCATCCTGCTGAGCGGATGGGCACTCTGGCTGGATACGCTGCGGATAAGGGCTATTTCCCTTTCCTGAAGGCTGGCTCCTTCATATTGCACGGAAGGCGCGTGGTGTTGGGTCAACGTGCCTGTCTTGTCGAATACGATGGTGTCAATTTTGGCCATCATTTCGATTACACTGGCGTTTTTGAGATATAGTTTATTGCGACCAAAAATCCGCACCATATTGCCGTAGGTGAAGGTGGCGGAGAGCAGCAGGGAGCAGGGGCAGGCAACGATCAGGACAGAGGTGATGACCGGCCAGACCCGCGCGGGTTCCTGGACCAGCCAGTAAATGCCTGCAGCCAGGGCGATGCTGAACAGCGCGTAGGTGAAGTAACGGCTCCAGGGATGGATGAACGACTTTTCCGGGTTTTTTCGGTGTTGAAAAATATCGTTGTTCCAAAGCTGGGTGATATAGCTCTGCGATGCGGGATGCACCACGTCCAGTTCAATGGCGGCTCCCAGCTGTTTTCCGCCCGCGTAGATCAGTTCGCCTTTTTTCTTCTCCACCGGGTGGTTTTCCCCGGACACGAAACTGTAATCCACCTGGGCCTCGCCACTCATCAGGACCGCATCGGCGGGGATCATTTCTTCGTTTCTGACCCTGATCCGGTTGCCTTTTTCGAGTTTCGCCACCGGGATGTTTTCTTCGGAACCATCTTCCCGGATTACGGTCACGCCTAGTGGAAAATAGGATTTATAGTCGCGGTCAAACGAAAACGAATCATAGGTCATGTTCTGGAACCACCTGCCGATGAGCATGAAAAATACAATACCGCTCATCGAGTCCAGGTAACCGGGACCCGTACCCGAAATGATTTCGTACACACTTCTGCCAAAAGCCACCAGGATGGCCAGGGCGATGGGCGCGTCAATATTGAGCCATTTCTGGCGCAGTCCTTTCCATGCGGACGCGAAAAATTCTGATGCGCTGAAAAACAGCACCGGCAGGGAGAGGGCCAGGTTGAGGTAATTGAACACCTGCTTCAGATCCCGCTCCTGGATATTGCCGGACGAGAAATACTCCGGGAAACTGAGCATCATGATATTGCCAAAGCAAAAACCGGCCACGCCAATCCGGTAGATATATTTCCGGTTAGGGGAGATGGCCTTCCCGGGTTCGTTCTCCTGCAGGCTGATATAGGGCTCGTATCCGATAAAAGCCAGCAATTCCACTACCTTCCGGAGGCTGATTTCCTGCGGGTTAAACCGGATGAATACTTCTTTTCGCTGAAAATTGACCTGGGAGGAAATGATGGCCGGGTTGATCCGGTGCAGGTTTTCCAGGAGCCAAATGCAGCTGGCGCAATGCATCTGCGGTAAATGGAAACTGACATGGGTTTGGCTCCCGTCCGTAAATCGGGTCAGCTTCCTGCCCACCAATTCGTCATCCAGGTATTGGAACCTCCCGGACGCGAAACGCCCCTTTGCCTGCATGCCCGGGGTTTTGTCCAGGTCATAGTAAGTGCAAAGGTTGTGCTCGTTCAGCAAAAGGAAAACCTGTTTGCAGCCTTCGCAGCAGAAGGATTTTTCTTCTGCGGTGATCGACTGGTCACAGGTTTCCCCGCAATGATAGCAGGTGGTGATATGTTTTTCCGCCAGGTCTTGTTCCGCCATTTTTCATCATAGAAATGTAGCCATGTAGTTGAGGAAGTTACATTTCAATTCAATGAAAGTGCGTTCCACATTCCTGATTCTTTCCCGCAGGATATTCTGGCTGGATACCGTGTTGATGGGGAACTTATCCCCGTCCGCCTTTTTTTCCCTGACCAGCAGCGTTTGTTGCCTGGCCAGCTCTTCCTTCAACTCACCCATGAACCTTTCCTGCGCCTGCATTTCGTTCTTCAGCAGTCGCACGTTTGCCAGGGTGTGTTCCCCCACTTCCCTTTTCTCCTGGATGACTTCGTTGAGCATTTTCTCCAGCGTGGGAATTTCACGCTTCTGCCGGGTGATCATATCATCCCATGCGTCATTTTCCTTGATAAAGAGGTCAACAATTCGGGTATCCATGGCCGTTGGATTTGTGGCATTCTGTGCCTGTGACAAAAATGGTTTGAAATCCTTTGTCTGAGTATGACCGTTGTCAAAGGGTCCGATGACAGTCATCAGGGACGAACCGGTTCCTTGGCCCAGCTTTTCCTGTTTTCCTCAAAGGTTTGCGGAATGATTCCTGAGGGATCAGGGAATGAGAGTACTACCCCGGTAACGCCCTTATTAAAGATAAATTGTATAAACTGGATAAAAAAGTTAACAAATTGTTTTATCCTCTCAGAATCAACTACTTGCTAAAACGTTTATGTGAATGTGGCCTCCCGTTTGATTCAAAAAGCAATGGATTGGGTTTGCGGGGTTTGAGCCCGAAGCGGTGAATCGAATGCTGGATATGCCCGATGGCTTCTTCGATGGAATCCGTGACCAGGAAAAGGGAGAGATCCTCCGGTGAAATGGTTTTTTGTTCCTTCATTTTTTCAATATGTTCCAGCATGTCCCGGTGGTATTCCCTGCAGAAAATGATGACGGGGAATTCTTTGATTTTCCGGGTCTGGATCAGGGTCATGGCTTCGAAGAGTTCATCAAGGGTGCCGAAGCCGCCGGGCATGATGACAAAAACATAGGAATATTTGATCAGCAGGGTTTTGCGGACAAAAAAGTAACGGATGTTCACCCATTTGTCGAGGTATGGATTCGGATTTTGCTCCATGGGCAGCACGATATTGCAGCCTACGGATCTGCCGCCCACATCTCTTGCACCGCGGTTGGCGGCCTCCATGATACCGGGTCCTCCCCCGGTCATTATCGTATAACCCAGCCGGGCGATTTCCGCGGAAAGGGTCCGCGTCAGTTGGTAATAAGGGCTGTCCTCGCCAAAACGCGCGGAACCGAAGACGGTGACGCAAGGACCTACAAAATGCAGGGCCCGGAAGCCTTTGATGAATTCGATGCAAACCTTGACAACGAATTTGAAATCCTCCCACCTGGACCGGGGCCCTTCAAGGAACCCGATTTCCGGTTGTTCTGCCTGGTTTGCGTTGATAGCCATAGGGTCAAACTTAACCCTTAGCCGCTAAAAAAGTGGGAAGCGGTCCAAATAAATCAAACTGGCCGGAACCTTCCGTCTTTGTTTACTGGTGGGCGATAAAAATGGGGATTTTATGCTCCCGGATCACATCCGTGATGAAGCTTTTCCGGAAAAGGGATGAGAGTTCCCCACGGCCAAAGGCACCAGTCACCAGCATGCTTCCTCTCTTTTCGCTGACCCAGGCGGCAAATGATTTCTTGTTTTCACCGGCCAGGTGTTCCATCGTCAGGTTGTCAAAATGCCGCGCACAGAGTTCTCCGATGTTTTCCCGGTTGGGCAGTTCCTCTTCGTCTGCGTCCAGGCAGACGAGCAGGGTTTCCAGGTTACCTAATTCCGGGAAGAGATAGCTGAATTGTTTGATGGCAAAGACCGAAGAGGCCTTTCCATCATAGGAAAGGATCAGGCTGAACGGGGGTACAAAATGCTCCGGAACCAGCATGACGGGACATTCCGACTCATGCAGGGTTTTCCTCAGGTAATCGTTAGGTTGGTTTTTCTGGATATTCTCATAAAACAATTCCGAGCTTACCACCAGCAGGTCCGCAAACCGGGTCTCCGTAATCAGCTCCTGCAGGGCAAACAGATCCGTGTCCTTGTGTATCCGGAACTCAAAGCCGCCATGTTCACAGCGCTGTTGAAACCTGCGGATATTTTCATTGACAAGTGAATCATCCGTTTCAATGGGCGGCATCATCACCGGGGTTCCAATGCCCATGCCACTGTACCCGATGATTTCCCGGTAATCTACCGGGCTCAGGAACACGCCGGTCATCAGCACCGGTTGATGCTCATTCAGCCATTCGGCCATCTGCATGACCCCTTCTGAAAAGTGCTTTCCGTCAAATGCGAGGATTATCTTTTTCATGTCATTTTTATTCTGAAAGTGGACGATTGCAATATCGCTGACCATTGGAAGGCAGGGGTTATCCTGCCGGCAAGCTGAACAATTTTTCCCTTAACTGCCGGATCAGGTCGGCTTCGCGGCGATTGGTGTGCCGATAGGACTCTGCCAGCCTGTCTGCCAGCACCAGGCATACCTGCTTTATCTCCGGGTCTATCTCCTGGCGCCTCCGGTCCAGAAAAGCCGAAAAACTTTCAAAGGCATCTTCGGGGCTCATGCCCTGTTCTTCCGCCACCTCAAATTCAAAGGCTGCATACCACGCGTCATTGGTTCCGTATTCATCCGTATGTACTTCGCGGTGCATGAGCCTGGTCCTGATCAGTTGATACATACTCTCCCTCTCCTGGGGGCTGATGATGCCATCCGCATCGGCCACGGCATAGAGCAGTTTTCCCAGTTCCGCATAAAATTCCCGGTAATCCATTTCTCCTCCTCGCTTTAGCCCATAAAGCAACACCCATCTTTCTGCAAAAGCAATGATTCCGGTCAGTTGGCTGCTGTTTTATGGTCATAACGGGACTTTTAGAGAACCCGATACCTGCTTTAGTTGTTAGAAAAGATTTTAACTTTACATCATGACAGCGCTGTATTTCGTACTGGTCCTAGTGGGCACATTTATGGCCATGGAAGGGGTTACCTGGGCCACCCACAAATGGGTGATGCATGGATTTCTCTGGTACCTGCACCGAGACCACCACCAGGTGGAGCCGGGTTTTTTTGAAAAGAATGACGCTTTCTTTTTCATATTCGCCATTCCCAGTTTCCTGCTCATCCTTTTTGGATCGCTGAACCATGTCTGGTGGCAACAGGCCATCGGGTTTGGCATCATGGCTTATGGCTTTGCCTACTTCATGGTGCACGATGTCATCATCCATCAGCGCTTCAAATGGTTTTCCCGAAGCAGAAACACTTATGTCCGTGCCATTCGCTGGGCACATAAGATGCACCACAAGCACCTGGACAAGCACGACGGGGAGAGTTTTGGCATGCTCTACGTACACAAGAAGTACTGGGAAAAAGTCCGCCGGGACAAGCAACTCATGGCTGGCAAGAAAGTGGCCTATGCTCCTGAAGCATGAGCCTGTCACCCCACGCATACCACTACGTCATCACGGGAATGGGCTGTGCCGGCCTGAGCCTGGCCGTCCAGTTGGATCGTGCAGGACTGTTGAAAGGCAGGAAACTGCTCCTGCTGGATAAAGACCGTAAAAACCTGAACGACCGAACCTGGTGTTTTTGGGAAACGACTCCCGGCCCTTTCGAGGAAATCGTATACCGGCGCTGGAACCAGGCCTGGTTCCATGCGGAAGGTTTTTCCAGTTTACTCAACCTTTCGCCCTACCAATACAAAATGATCCGGGGGATAGACTATTATCACCATTGCCTGGATATTCTTCAGCAAAACGATTCAGTGGATATTGTGTATGCGCCCGTAGACCGGCTCACTCAGGAGAACGGGACTGCTTCGGTGCGTGCCGGAGGGATTGACTATACCGCCGAATGGGTGTTCAACAGCATCCTGTTTGAAAAGCCCGCGAGAGACCCTAGAAAGTATCATCTCCTGCAGCATTTTAAAGGCTGGGTGGTGGAAACGGAAGTGGATTTCTTCCGGCCGGAAGAACCTACCCTGATGGATTTCAGGCCCTCGCAGGAACATGGGACCACTTTTGTGTATGTTATGCCATTCAGCACCCGCCGGGCCCTGGTGGAGTACACCTTGTTTTCTCCCGCCCTGCTGTCCCAACAAGCCTACGAGAATGGTTTGCGGGATTACCTGACCAGGCAAATGGGTGCGCCCGATTTTAAGATACTGGATGTGGAATTTGGCATCATTCCCATGACCAACCAACCTTTCCAGCATTCAAAGAATGCCATTATCCAGATGGGAACAGCCGGCGGACAAACAAAAGCCTCATCCGGTTATACCTATAGCTTCATCCAGAAACAAACAGCGGACATCGTTCAATCACTGAAAACCAAGGGCCATCCGCATCATAGAATGCGCCCGGGAACGGGGCGGTTTCATTGGTACGACAGTGTATTGCTGAATATTCTTCATCACCGGAAACTGGAAGGCTGGTATATCTTCCGTCAATTGTTCAGGAAAAATAAAGCTTCCACCATTTTGCGCTTCCTGGACAACGACACAAATCTGTCACAGGAAATCGGGTTGTTGAATTCCCTTCCTCAATGGCCATTCATGAAGGCGGGGGTTCAGGAGTTTCTGCGATAAAAGTGTCCGCAGATCCGCATCGCAGGACCACCTTGCTCAGGGTTCAATAACGGCTTCCCGGTCCCTGCTTTTCTTCATTTCAACTGTGATCCGGTCCTGCTCACGCAGCCTTCTGCATAAGGTGCGCATAATGCCTTTGAGGATATCTGAATTTGTAGCTACAAGATCGTAGAATGCTTCCTGTTCAATCTTCAGGAGGGTGCAATCCGTCAGGGCCGTAGCGCTGGCAGACCTGGCTTCTGCGTCCAGAAGTGACAATTCCCCGAAAATTTCATTTTCTGTCAGTTGGGCCAACTGGTGTTCCGCATCGTGAATGGAAATTTTTCCGCTGTGAATAAAATACATGCAGTTCCCTTTCTCGCCCTTGCGGAAAATGAGGGTCGATTTGTCCATATAAATTTCATGGCAGATGGTAGCAATTTCCATCAGGTCTGCCTCCCGGCAGTTGTTGAAAATTTCTGAATTTTTCAGCAGCAGGACTTTTTCAATAATCAGCATGCTTATGAATCAGTGGCTTGGAGGACAAAGTCTTGTGTTTCCTGCACAATATAGTGCTCTTTTTGTGCTCGTTTTCTACGAAGGGTGTGCAAAAATCCGGATTGATGATTTTTCCAGGAGCTGTAAATACAGACCGCCTTGGTCCAGGGACTGAAAGCGGACTCCTGTTTGTTCACGATCTTATCCATGAATTCGTCCAGGGAGAGCACGGCATTTGTTTCCTTATGAAGGGTGGGATCCAGGAGATAGTCGAAAATGACATTCATATCCTTCGCGATCCGTTTGGGTAATACCAGCTCGAGCATTTCAATGGCATTGACCAGCCGCTTATGGTCCGCATTGTCCATCAGTTCCAGGATCCGGTTGAACTCCGTTTTGTTGTACAGGATGGAACATATCTTAAGGGACGCGTTCAGGTCATTCCGGATCTCGTGGTCAATGGATTCCTGCAAAAGAGGCTTGTCTTCAAATGCGGGCACTTCATGGTAATCGTTCACCTTTTGTCGCGCGATTTCCAGGAATTGGGAGAGCAGTGTGTTCAGTTCTTCCACTTCTTTGGAGGAACCCGGTTCATAACCTTTGAACCAGAGCGCATGGACTACCTGTTCCGTTTGCCCCTTGCCATCCATCATCCGGGCAAGAAGGTAATTCGTGCTGTTATGACCCCTGCATTTGCCGGCGATTTTGATCAGGTCAGGATGTATGTTTTCAATTTCTTCGGCGGCAACGTCTTTCAGATGGCTGAAAAACTCATCCCCATAAAATTGCAATCCCTGCAGGGCCAGGTATTTGTCAGCCGGCCTGGCCAGCATCTCCACCAAATGGGGCAGGAGCTTGCGCGTCTTTAACTTGCAGGCTGCGATGATTGCCTGTCTTTTAACGGTGAGCACCGGGTCATGCACCAGTTCTTCCATCGCATCCGTGAAGCGCACGTTTTTCAGTTCCGATGCGATCTCGATGGCCAGTTCACGGTCCGTCACTTCCGGGGAATGGATCAGGTGATCCACCGCTTCGCCAGCCTGGTAAAGGTGTTTAAACTCCCGCTGATTAAGCATATTGGTGATCACCGCTTTGCGAATTCCGGGTTCCAGGTCGTGCAGGGAGCCGGAGATTTCCTGCAGGTATTCCGGGTCGTTTTTGCACAGCATGGAAACCAGTTGCTGCTTGATCTGTGGATCCTTTTCAATGGGAAGAAGTTCCCGAAGCTTCTGGGAATGGACCATTTCTTTTTCTTCCAGCTTCTCGAGCACGTATTGGCGTACAGCCCGGTGAGGGCTTAATAACTGATCTTGCAGGAGGGATTGAAAATGGGGATAGTCGGCGGTCTCCAGCAAATGCAGCGCATACAAAACATCGGTTTCTTTACCGGTCCTGATTTTGTCAACCAGGATATCGATCGTCTCCTGGTCCGTGACTTTCATGTGTTCGCTGCTGAAATATCCTTTTTTGATCGACTGCCGAAGCGTTCTCAAGTATGCATTGCGGAGGAAGAAGATGCAAGCGGACCAGAACACGAGGTTTAACAAAAGAATTTTGACCGTCAGGTTGATGTCGATTTTGATGCTTGACCGGTTCAGCAGGATCAGGGAAAGACCCACGATAATCAGAGAAGGAGGCAGCATGTATCCCTTTGAGATCAGGTGCCCCTTCAAGCGCAATTGCTCTTTCAACGGCTGGAACAATATGAAAAAAACTGGCTCCTGGATGGTGGATCGCAGCACTTCTGTGAGCAATGCCATCAACCCGAAAATATAGACGGCATAGGTTGAATTGCTGCCGGTTGCCAGGAAGACCAGGCAGAAAACCAGCAAAGTGAGGGGCGTGATGAACAGACACTGCACGATGCCGAGTTTGTCGATGACGCGACTGGTAAATACAAGCTTCGCCACGAGTGCAATCAATCGGCCCAACGCAAAAAACACCGCGATAAAAGTGGCCAGCGACGCATGGCTGTCGTATTTGTTTTTGACCTCCGCCAGGAAGGTGAAGTCGATCAGGTTAAATACATTATAACTAACCAGAGAAATCAGCGAAATGGCAAAAATGAGTTCGTTCTTGAAAAAAAAAGAAAGATAGTCCTTGCGCCGGATGGTCAGGACTTCGTGGTGGTGGTGATTGTGCTCCTTGTGCCGAATATGATCCCAACGCTTTTTCTGGATGACTTTATTGAACTGGAAAAGACCCACCAGCAAAAAGACCACCGAAAGCCAGATCAGGTTCGGATAACCAATGATTTTGGCAATCAGGGGTGCGGCCAGGTACCCGATCAACTTGGCCGGGATATCCCCCGAACCCACCACGGAAAAAACCCGCTTGCTTTCCCGGATATTATACAGCAGGGATACCAATCCCCAAAAAGCATACCCCGTGAGCATGTACATGAGGAAACTGACCACCAACAGAATGAAAATGGCGGAATGCTTGTCCCAGAAACTAAGGTCAGCCCATAGCAGGACGAGGACCACCGCATAGGCTGCCAGGATGATTTTGACCAGTTGCAAAGGGGAAAACCGGTGTTCCAGCTTTTCGTAAATAAGGTTTAGCACCAGCAGGGAAGCCGCAATCACCAGGTAGGCCTGTGGGATTTCCTGAATGGATAAGGTCTTGACAAAAAGGGAGAACGCAACGATGTTGATAAAGGCATTGGAAATCCCGATCCAGAACTGAACGGTGAGCAGGTCCGTCACGTGACGGGATTCCGTATGCTTGATTTTGAGGAGTTGCAGGATCCTTTTTTTCACAACGAAAAGTTTACATTCAAACGAAAAAACGCATCAGCCCTGATAATTGGCTTAAGATCAATGATTCACATATCTGTGAAAAGTTTACTACGACTTTTTGGTCAATTTTCCGCAAATAATTGCTGTAAAATATGAAGATATTTATCGTTTTACATATTTGAATACCCAGAAAAGAGCGTAGTTTTACTTTCTATAGCAGGTAAGGCTCCGCTGAGTTGGTCCAACCTTTGAAATTTCTCTCTCGCTCTGATTAATAGGCAACCCCATCCGATCCTCTGAATATCCTTTCATTTATGTAAAAGGATTTCTAAATTTTCTCCCGGCCTTGCGAAAGGCCTTCAATGAAAAAAAAATGAAAAAGATTTTTGTGGCCGTTTTACGGAGCAGGGCAATGCTTGCCTTATTGGGATTGTCAATCTTTGCGCAATCATCGCTGGCACAGACCGCGACTAACATTCGTGACTATGTCATCTTTGGTGGTTGGAATGCGGGCGGGAGCGTAGAAATTGGCTCCTCCGTAAATATCTCCGGAAACGGGGCACTGGGTTCAACCCAGTTGGTGCGTAGTACCGGAAACCTGACCCTGACCGGTAGCATCTTCAGCGGCGGCCAGGTGAATCTGGCAGCAAATAACCGGATTACCGGCAGGGTGACAGCGGCCAGCGGTACGGGTAACTTATTCCAGTCGGGCTCCGGACTAATCCTTACGGGAAATGTGGACGTCAACGGCTCGGTGAATATCGGCAGCTCTTCTTCCGTGACAGGAAGGGTGACCATCCCCACCGACCCATCATTTTCATATTACGGACCAACGCCCACGCAGGGTCTGGTTCGCGGAACACCCAGCCTGCCATCGCTTCCCAGCCTTCCGAAGGTAACGGACTTGAGTGTGTTTCCCGCGGTGCCAAGCAATAGCACAACCAATATTACTGCTAACCGGACCATTACGCCGGGCATTTATAATAATATCGTCTTGACGGGCGGCAGGACGCTGACCTTCAGCGGACCGGGTGTTTATGTGTTTAACAGCATTAAGAACTCGGGCAATTTCAACACCTTCACTTTTGATTTTAAGAATGCCACCGGTGATATCATCATCTATGTCCGGGGCGATGTAGATATTTTCAAGCTGGAAGCTCGCATCGTCAATGGAGGTTCCGCCAATCGCATTTACACAGAGGTCCAGGGTACGGGTTCCACAAACTCGGACGGGGTCAGTGCATGGATGCAAACTAATGGAACATCCGGCAGCCGCAATTCCGGCTGGCAGGGTACCATTTGGGCACCGAACGGAAACATTATGATGGGCTTCGGTCCGCAGAATTCGGTGATTGTAGGCGCGCTGATCAGTTCCAAAAAGGTGACTCTGCAGAGCGGGGTGAACCTGGCATTCGCTCCCTATAGCTGGCCGAATGAAAATAATGTAATCCTTCCGGGCTATACAGCTCCGGTGAATGGTCGCTCAGACGCCCAGCAGATCAGTCCTGAGCTGGAAGTTTTTTGTTACGATCCCAACTTTAACATCAATACACTTGACGTCAACAGCCCATTGCGGGATATTTATGTTGCGGAGAGCAATGGGGTATATGTGGAAGCAGTAGCGGTTTCGGTTAATGACACAGCAGAACTGCGTAGCGTGCTTACCGGCCCCACTTATGGACTGACCAAAACATTTCCATCCGAACCCGGCTCTCTGAAGATCAGTGGTCTGCTGCCCATCAGCAGCCTTTGCAAGTTGGAGACAGATGCCATATTTGACCGTTTGCTTAAAGAGGTCCTTCCTATGTACCCTGCCGTGGGCAGTCAGGGCGGCGCGCTGACCATTGGAGACTCAGCCATGGCCACCAAACAGATCCGGAGTGGATTTGGATTGAAAGGTGAAGGCATCAAAGTGGGTGTTATCTCAGACAGTTATGATACGAGACAATCGGCCGGCTCGACCGCAGCATCTGACATCGAGGGTGGCGATCTCCCTGGGGGGGTAGATGCCGTTACACTTGTGGGTGGCGACTATCGCTTTAAAGGCACGGATGAAGGAAGGGCCATGTTGCAGATTGTGCATGACATCGCCCCCAAAGCGAAGCTTTATTTCCGCACAGGATTCTATAATGCCAGTGATATGGCCGTAGGCATCAGCCAACTGGTGGCTGAGGGTTGTAATGTGATTGTGGACGATGTGACCCATATCGCGCAACCGTTTTTCCGGGATGGCATTGTGACCAGGGCCATTGATGCTGCCGCAGCCCAAGGGGTAACCTATATCACATCCGCAGGTAATTTCGCCAATAAGGCTTACGAAGGGAATTTCACCGCAAGCCCAGCCCCGTCTTCCATTACCAACAATGTGCCTGGTGCAACGGCGCACAATTACGGGGGAGGCGATATCTACCAGAAAATCAGGCTGGCCAAAGGCTCTTATACGATTGTCCTGCAATGGGACGATGATTTTTATTCCCTGGGTGGAAACGCCGGTGCGCAAAACGACCTGGATATCTACCTGACGGAAGAGAACGGCTCAACATTATTTGGACTTAATAAAAACAATTTTGGTAGGGACCCTGTAGAGGTTCTGCCCTTCACCGTCACGGAAGACAACGCTGAGACCAATATCATGATCGTGCGCGGTGCTGGATCTCAGAATGTCCGCTTCAAGTACATCGTATTCCGCGGCCGCAACGGCCTCAATTTCCTGGAATATGGAAGCGGTGCAGGAACCGTAGTGGGCCATGCCAATGCCGTCAATGCCATTTCAGTAGGTGCGTTGCGCTATGGTACTGCCAGTCCTCTCCCCGTCATCGAGGAATTCAGTTCCGTGGGAGGTACGCCCATTACTAATAATTTCGGACAGCCGGAGAACAGGGCAAAGCCCGACCTGGCGGCACCCAATGGTGGAGATAATACGGTCCTGGGAACGGACATCGACGGAAACGGATTCCCGAATTTCTTTGGTACCTCCGCTGCGGCACCGCACGTAGCGGGTGCAGCGGCGTTGATCTTGCAGGCCAAGGATTCATTTTCTACCCGTCCATCCACGGTGACCACCAGTGCGGATTTCTACAAGTTGGTATTTAAACCTTCGGACCTAAAAAATCTTCTGCAGGCCACGGCCCTCAACCTGAACGAACCCCTGACCACAGGCGCCGGTGCCATCAGGCCGGATTCGGCGATTAATAGATTCGCCAACCCTCGGCCGATTATCAACTCGGTGGACACTGTCAATACCGCTACCGGTGAAGTGAGGGTCATCGTGAACGGAGAATTCCTGGATCCCAACACCAAGATTTATGTGGGCGGTGTGGAAGTCTCTACGGTGATCTCAGATGACCAGACCACGGCAACGGCCATCGTCAACTCCATTTTAGCCAATCCTGCGTTTCAATTATACAATCCGCCCCAGGAAGGAACCAATGGTAGCGATGGTGGATTTTCTGATCCCAGGTATTTGTCGGACCCCGGCAAACAGACCGTCCTGGTTGAAATTGCAGATGCCACGAAGAAATTCGGGGAAGTCATGCCGAATTTCAGTGCAAAATTGACCGTCATTAAGAATGTAGAGGGTGACAACGGGATAGTTGGCACACAAATAGATGTTTTTGAAGACGCCACCGAGAGAATTTTTGATTCATTGGGGATGGCTGATTTCAGATTCGTCACGCCAACGGCTTCCCAACTTTCCAAAGTGGGGAACAATTATCCCATCACCTCAAACTTTACCGGAAATACGGCAGATTTCAATTACCTGATCAGTCCCGGCAACCTGACCATTACGCAGATGCCGGTGCGCATCATTGCATACCAGAAAAAGGAAGCCGGTAATCCCCAGGTTTACGGACAACCGCTTCGGGGGATTGGATTCCTCTATGTCCTGGATGAAAGCAAGCTGGGAACGCCTGAGGATAAAAAGGCATTCAGGCTGGCCGTCATGCTGAAGCACCAGCTTCCCATTAATCCCAACGCATTTGCACTGATCAGCGGCAGGGATGTTGCCTTGAGAAACGGGCAGAATGATACACTGACCAATGATGACCTGCGCAATATGGCCGCCCTGGTGAGTGAGGAGGCGATTGTGAACGAGGAGGCGATTGTGAACGAGGAGGCGATTGTAAATGAGGAAGCCATCGTCAACGAGGAGGCGATTGTGAACGAAGAAGCAATTGTCAATACAGAGGATATTCTCTTCAAGACCACGAATGGTCAAGAGTCGAATTTCGACTTCAACTACGTGGATATTTCCTTGAAGTCGCTTTTCCAATACCTGCTCACGCCCAATGTGGGTACCGCGATCTTTAATGAGGAGGCAGTCGTGAATGAGGAGGCAGTCGTGAATGAGGAAGCTATTGTGAATGCGCTCTTCATCGCAAACAAGACCGCCCAGATTGATGCTACCATCAATGAAGAAGCGATTGTGAACGAAGAAGCCATCGTGAATGAGGAAGCGATTGTCAATGAAGAGGCCATCGTCAACGAGGCGATCGTGAACGAGGAAGCGATTGTCAATATTTTCCAGGGAATCTTCATCAATGAGGAGGCGATTGTAAATACCAGCGCAGAGACGTTGTTGGAGGCTATTGTGAACGAGGAGGCGATTGTCAACGAAGAAGCCATTGTAAAATTGGAAGAGGCGATCGTGAATGAGGAGGCTATTGTCAATGAGGAGGCTATTGTCAATGAGGA